>Ga0326728_10000602_pt1 | contig 138684 bp, 115 predicted proteins | sample MB3enrmetagenome_FD_207602 | JGI IMG/M metagenome (GOLD analysis project Ga0326728, IMG submission 207602) | Lab enriched peat soil microbial communities from McLean, Ithaca, NY, United States - MB31MN | ecosystem: Environmental > Terrestrial > Soil > Wetlands > Peat | place: USA: New York...
GTCAGGAATTCCCATTCCTCTTCGAGCAGATTCACATTGTTCATGCCTCTTCATACCACGGCGGTCACTCGACTGGCAATACTTAAGTTAGCGCCTATGGGGCAGTCCCCTGCCCGCCGTCGGCCGCTGACACAGGTATCAAGGTCGCACCCGTCGTGCGGCGGGCAGAGGACTGCCCGCCCTACCACCCAGGACTGCCCCCTTGCCCGTCAAGCCGTTTTTCCCTTTTGCCGGCCCGCCAAAAGAGTTACCCTCCCGCCATGCTCAAAAAAGCGATCACGGTCTTTGTCCCGGTCGCGACGATCATCGCGCTCTGTCTGTTCTTTGGCGCCTATTCCCGCACCGGCGGTCTTTTCCGAAATCCCCAAATGGCCGGCACCCCCACTCTTTTGCGCCAGGTCCAATCCCTTTCCCAGTTGGTCACCGTCAAATACATCCTGGAAAAGTTTGTGGACGTCAAGGATGTCAAATGGTACGGCGACAACCGCGTGCTTCTCCTCGCCCACGGCATCGTCAAAGCCGGCATCAACCTCAACAATCTCCAACCTTCCGACCTCCACATCTCCGGCAAACAAATCACCATCACCCTGCCCCACCCCGCCATCACCGATGTCTATCTGGACGATCACTACACCCAGGTCCTCGAACGCACCACCGGCGCCTTGCGCGCCTTCGACAAGGACCTCGAACAAAACGCCCGCCAGCAGGCCGTGGATGAACTGCGCCTCCGCGCCATTGACAGCGAAATTCTAAAGGACGCACAGGACCGCGCCGAGGCGCAATTGACCTCCCTCTTTCGTCAAGCCGGTTTCACCGACATCGTCATTAAATCCCGCTAATCTCACAATCTTCCGCAAATCTGTCTTGGCAGCCCGCCCCGCTTTTGTTTAGCTGTGCCGCGTTTCATGAAGTTCCATCCGCCGAACGCCGTTGTCCTGCTCCTCCTCGGGGCCTGCGCCTGTCAAGCACAACAACCGCCCTTCGACATTTTCGGCGCCGGCCCCGCCTCCTCCGCCCAATCCGGGGGCGGCGCCAACTTCTTCCGCAACGGCGTCATCGCCAGCAACCAGAACCTCTTCGCCTCGGCCGAGAGCGCTTTTGTCGTCAATCTCACCGGCGAAATCCAGGCCGAGGGCGACGTCGTCATCCTCGATCATGGCCGCATCTGGCGCGGCACCAACGCCCTTTACAATTTCAACTCCGGCGAAGTCCGCGCCGGCTCCTTCAAAACCGCCTCCATGCCCTTCAACTTCTCCGGCCAATACCTGGCCGGCGACACCAAGGACCAGGTCTATTCCGCCGCCGCCGCCTTCGTCACCACCGACGACTATGCCAAACCCATCTATCACATCCGCGCCAGCACCATTACCATCGTCCCCGGCAAATACTTCGAGGCGCGCAACGCCACCCTCTATCTGGGATCCACCCCCATTTTTTATTGGCCCTACTACCGCCGCAGTCTGGGACAACATCCCGACAACTTCGAGTTCATCCCCGGCTTCCGCAGCACTTTCGGCGCCTATCTCCTGGGCGCTTTCAACTGGTACGGCAACAGCAACCTCGACGGCACTCTCCATCTGGACGAACGCTCCCGGCGCGGCCTGGCCGCCGGGCCCGATCTCCTTTTCCACCTCGGCGACTTCGGCCAGGCCGCCTTCCGCTATTACTACACCCATGACCACGACCCGCAAGCCGACGGGCTGATTGTCCCCCACCTGGGACCCAGCCGCCAGCGCATGAGTTTTTACTACATGAGCGAGCCGGCCACCAATTTCTCCGCCAAAATCCTCGCCAATTACCAAAGCGATCCCCTCGTCCTCCGCGACTTCTTTGAAGACGAATACCGCGCCGGCGTCGAACCGGCCTCCTACGGCGAAGTCAATCAACTCTGGCCCAACTTCACCCTCGACGCCATGGCCCAGCCCCGCCTCGTCAACTTCTTTGAAACCGTCGAACGCCTCCCCGACATCAAGCTCACCGGCCTGCGCCAGCAACTGGGCGCCACACCCGTTTACTATCAAAGCGAGTCTTCCATCGGCTACTTCCGCCGTGATTTTTCCGACACCAACAACCCCGTCGTCACCAACTACGCCGCCACCCGCACCGACACCGTCCATCAATTCACCCTGCCGGAAACCTTCTTCGGCTGGCTCAACGTCACCCCGCGCGTGGGCGGCCGTTTCACCTACTACAGTGCCGTCGAAGGCGTCACTTCCCCCACCAACGCCCAAACCCGCGGCGTCTTCAACACCGGCGTGGAGTTCTCCCTCAAAGCCTCCCGGGTCTACCGCGACGTGGACAGTTCATTCTGGGACGTGCATGAACTGCGCCACATCCTCGAGCCGGACATCAACTACGCCTATGTTCCCGCCCCCTCCCGCGCCCCCTCCGAACTGCCCCAATTCGACAGCGAGTTGCCCGGCCTGCGCTTGCTCCCCATGGAATACCCGGATTACAATTCCATTGATTCCATTGACAAGCAGAACTTTCTCCGCCTCACCCTGCGCAACCTCCTCCAGACCAAACGCGATAACGGCGTCGAAGACTTCATCAACTGGGCGGTCTATACCGATTGGAACCTCACTCCCGGAACCAACCACACTTTTTCCGATGTCTTTTCCGACCTCGCCTTCCGGCCCCGCAGTTGGCTCATCCTTAACTCCTCCTTGCGGTACGATCTGCCCGACCATCGCTGGCGCGATGCCATCAACACCCTCACCCTCAACCCCAACCGCACCTGGAGCCTCGCCCTCACCTACCGTTACCTCATGAACAACGATCCCGAATTCCTCACCGCGCCCGGCCAGTCTTTGCCCGGCCACAATCTCGTCGGCGTCAGCGCCCGCTACCGCCTCAATGAAAACTGGGCCTTCCACATCGCCGAGCGCTTCGAAGCCCAGAACGGCACCCTCCAGGAGCAAGACTACACCCTCCTTCGCGACCTGCGCAGTTGGACCGGCGCCTTGACCTTTCGCGTCACCGAAGGCCCCGGCCAGCCCGCCGATTTCGCCGTCGCTTTGACCCTGTCCCTCAAAGCCTTCCCCCGTTTCCCTCTCGGTTCCGACACCGACCGCCCCCAGGACCGCTTCCGCACCTCCTCCACCGTGGACTCCCTCTACTAATTCTGATCTTAATCTTAATCCTAATCTTAATCTTAATCTCCTAAACCACCTTCCCTCCATTGGCTTTGATCTGGGCGACGATAAATTCGCGCGAGGCCGCATCCAGGCCGGCCGTCGGCAGCGTGATGAATTGCCCGCGCGAAAAGAAGATCAGCCAAAACTCGGAAAAACGCCACACCCCGGTGATCGTGCTCCAAGCCAGCTCCGAACCCCCCGCGTCTGAGATCATTCTCAGGCGCTCCTCCGTCAACTCCAACGTCGCCTCGGGCGTGCTCATCCGGTGATACCTCGCGAGCGAGGCGCGGCGGCGGGTGACATAAATGACCGTGGCCGTCAGGACCTCGAAGCCCAGACCGGCCCCAAACAAGCCAGCCACCCAGGAACGCTCTCCACCCCAAAGCAGGAAGACCAGTCCCGCGGACAAAACAAAGAACGCCGCAAAAAACTTCCAGCCCAGCCGGCGATACCAGAAAGCCCTGACCGCCCTCAGAACCAGAGCTTTTGAGTAATGCAACTTGATGGATCGCGTGACCTGTTCCACGCCTTCATCCTGTCGCCCCCCTCCCCATTTTACAAGCTCCAACCCGTTCCAAGCAGCTCAACCTTGGACCATTGGCGACGGTATGAGATTCACGGGATCCCGCTCCGGGTTATCTAAGTTGCTCCGCATGTTAGGCGACTCGTTCATTGTGACGTGACTCCAAGTTCTGGTGAGAAGATGCAAGCACGAACCTCACGATCAAGCAACTCCAACTCGCGCTGAAAGCTGGCATCGCTGCGCTGCCTGTCGAGCAATGTGTATGAGAAGGTGGCGACGCGTGCATGACTCGGCGGAATGACGTGCGCAACTAACCAGTACGTAATAAAAAGCTGGTGACCGCGATCAACCGCCGACTGTGTGAAACGGATAAGCGCACAACCGTTCATAAGCCGCTCGATGGTGCCGGTAGCGGACGGCCGGACCGCAGAAAGAACCTCTGGCGCGTTCGCCGGCGTAAGCGGCGACGGTGCTCGCGCAGTGATAACCTCCAACCGAAAAGTCGGCGAATAAGGCCCGTCCTCAGAAAAGCTGGCTCCGCCGTCAGGCGCATACTCCTCTCGCCAATGAGAAGGAACGCGAAAAGAAACTATACCTCCACGATACGTGATGGTCTTGAGTTCTGGATTCACAGTGCGCGTAAAGACGCCTGACAATTAATACACAACACATTGTTCGTTTATTATCATGGCCCAATGAACGCGGACGAAGTGGTTTGCAGACTCGCGGAAGTTATTCGATTCAAACACCTTGCCCTTGCGACCGAGCGCAGTCACTGAGGCTGGCTCCGGCGGTCTTGCGACTTCCCAAGAAGGCTGCCGTTCCATTTGCCAACTCAACATAAACTGGACGGCTTCTGACCGTCCTGGCCCGGAGCTTGTCGCCGCCCGCACCCAAAATCAAGCCTCTAATGCGATTGTCTTTTCCATTTCCCTGGCAGGGGACAACCGGGCTTGATCCGGTTCGTCATGGCATTGCAGATTATTACTCCTTTTCCGATCAGCCGCGCCGGTGCATTTGTGCGCCTTTCCTTTCCACTATGGGGCCTGCACATTACGCAAGTGGCTAATGCTGAGGCCCTTGCAGCAATCCGCATTTTTTCGCATTTTTCGCTTGACATTTTTTAGGCTTATATGCTAATATTCTCCGCGTGACGGCAAGGAATGAAGAGTCGCGAAGGCCGATGGCGGCGGGACCAGGGCGGGTTTCCCTCCCTTCTGCTTTCCCCATTCCTGCTTTCTGCTTTTCCGCCCGATGGCGGGCTGGGCGCGAACATGGGCTGGGAGCCATTTTGACTTATTTTGAGATAATTTGAGTTATTTTGAGTTATTTTGACTTCCCGGCCCCACGGCGGCCCCCATGAAACCAACAACATCCCGCCTCAAAATTCACTATTCAGAGTCAGTTCAGCGCCACGCCCTTGCGGATGTAAGTGGGCAGGTCCAAATCCTCGCCGTGCCGAATGGTCGGCTCGCTCTTGTCGAAACGGCCTTTGAAGACAATTTCCAACGGCAGTTCCTTTTGCAGGCGCGCCGATTTCCGGCGGGATTGGCCGGTTTGCCGGCTGTAAAGCTGCTCCTTCTTTTCGTTCGACATCTCCGGCGGCGGGGCGACCAAACGGGAGGGGGGATGCGGCGTGGCCGACGGGTCGAGGAACTGCATGGCCGGGGCTTCCGCCGCCGCCGAGGCCAGGGCGGAGGAGCCGGCGGACTGGGCCGCGGTCTGGCCGGCGCGAGGACTGCAGGCGATGAGCGTCGCGGAGAGTCGGCCGCTGAACGCCTCGTCAATGACCGCGCCGAAAATCAAATGGGCGTTTTCACACCGGCGCTGCACCGGCTCCATAATCTTGTTGACTTCGCTCATGGTCAGGTCCGGGCCCCCCGCCAGACTGACCAGGACCGAGTCCGATTCATTGAGGGCCTGCCCGCCGTCCAGGAGCGGATGGGCCAGAAGCTTTTCAATCACTTGCTCGCTCCGTTTCTCCCCGCCCGCCTCCGCCGTGGCAAAGGAACTGGCCGCATGGCGCCCGCGCGTCACGGAACAAAGATCGGCGAAATCCACATTGATCAAGCCCGTCTGGGTGAGCAGACGCCAGATGCCGCGCAGCCCGTCGGCCATCAGGCTGTGGCCGATGACAAAGGTTTCCAGGACGCTGGTTTTTTCATCCAGCAGCTTGAAAAGCTTCTGGTTGGGCAGGCAGATCACGGCGTCGGCGGACGCCTTCAACTGCTGCAACCCGGTGTAGGCCTGGCGCTGGCGGCGTCCGCCCTCGAAGTCGAAAGGCAGGGCGGCCAGGGCCAGAACCAGCGCGCCGCTTTCCCGGGCCACCCGCGCCAGGACGGGGGCCGCGCCCGTGCCGGTGCCGCCGCCCAGGCCGGCGAGGATGAAAAGGATGTCCGCCCCCGTGCAGAACGAAGCCAGCCGCGCCGCGTCGTCCTCGGCGGCGGCGCGGCCCAGCTCGGGATCCCCCCCGGTGCCCAGTCCGCGGGTGCGCTTCTGGCCGAGGACCCATTTATTCGGCAGGGGCGAAGCGGCCAGGGCCTGGGCATCGGTGTTGAGCACCAGGAAATCAACGCTGTCAAACTTGCTTTGCGCGATGTAGCCGGCGGCGTTGCACCCCGCCCCGCCCACGCCGCACACTTTGATGGAGATTATCTTCCTCAGCGCCGCCGCGTCCGCTTCCTCCGCGGGCGCGCCGCCGGTGTTTTCAAGGGGGGTGCTCATGGTTATGTTTTGAACATTTCGGCCAGGGTTCGCTTGAAGCCGCCGGCCAGGCCGCCGTTGCTTTTGCGTTTTTGCTGGAGGGAGCCAAATCGCACCAGGCCGATGGCGGTGGCAAACTCCGGCTGGTCCAGGGCTGACTTCAATCCGCTGATGGAATTAGTCTTGCCGGGAAAAGCCGGCAACTGGAAAATGCTTTCCGCGAGGGTCTGGAGGCGGGGGATGCGCGCGCCGCCGCCGCAGAGGAACACGCCGGCGCGCAGGTGCTCCAGCCAGCCCAGATGGGAAATCTCCCGCTCGATCAATTCGAATATCTCCTCCAGGCGCAAGGAGGTGATGCGGTGAAGGTGCTCCAGATTGACGGTTTTGCAGGGCAGCCCCATTTGGCCGGGCAGTTCAATGGTCCGGCCCTTGGCCTCCGGTTGCAAGACGGCGGAAGCATGGTCAAGTTTCAATTGTTCCGCCCGGCCCAGCGGCACTTTGAGTCCGTAGGCCAGGTCGTTGGAAAGATGGTCGCCCCCCACCGCCAGGACGCCGGTGTGTTTGATGATGCCCTCAGAATAGACGGCGTAATCGGTCGTGCCGCCGCCCATGTCAATGACCAGGGAGCCGAGCTCCTTCTGTTCGTTGGAGAGCAGGGCCAGCGCGGAAGCCAATCCGTTGAAAACAACTTCCTCCACTTCCAACTGCAATCCTTTGACCACGGCGATGGAGTTTTTCAGGCGGTTGCCGTGGCCGTGGATGACATGCACATCCACCTCCAGCTTGGCCCCGAACATGCCCACCGGGTTGAGGATGCCGGTCTGGGCATCCACCTGGAAATGCTGCCGGATGGCGTGGATGATGCTGTTTTCCACCGGGAGATTGATCGCCTTGGCGTTCTTGATCGCGTCCTGCACATCCTCCTCGGTGATTTCCCGGTCGGCGGAAACCACCGGATGAACGCCATGATTGCTGAAGCCGCGGATGTGATTGCCGGTCACCCCGAGATAAACGCTGCGGATTTCCACGTTGGCCATTTGTTCGGCCTCGACGATGGCGTTGCGCACGTCCTCCTCGGCCAGGGCCGGTTCGGCGATCTCGCCCTTGCGCACGCCCCGGGAGCGCGCCTGGCCCACGCCGACGATGTTGAGGGCGCCGGCGGCGTTGATCTCCCCCACCACCGCGCAGATCTTTGAGGTGCCAATTTCCAATCCGACAATGATGGCAGGAGAATCAAACATTTTTCCTTTTCGGTTTATTAGGTTTGACAAACTGATTGAGCAGCGGCGGCACGGTGTTGTTGGCCACCCAGCGCACCGGCAGGTGGTTGGAGATGGAGATGTCCAGGGCGGCGATGGCTTTTCCCTCCGCCTGGCCGTGGTTGTAAACCGCCCGCCAGCGGCGCAACTGGACATCGAATTGGTCCAGCGCAAAAGTGATGCGCGCCCCCTGGCTCGTCGTCGCCTCCAGGATTTCCGGCGAGGCCACATTGATGCTCTGCAACTCCGCCAGCCCGGCCATGGGCGAGCGATCCAACTCCGTCAGCAGGCGCAGGGCGGCCAGAACTTGCGGAGATTCGGCCTGGTGGCCGGGGTTCAAATCTTTGGGCGGCACGCCGGTGAGCGTGGGCAGCAGGGCGTTGGACGGAACGGGCGTCAGACGCCAGGCCGGATCCAGCGGCTGCATCACCACGCCCGTCTCATCAAAATCGTGGGTCACGGCATCGAACCCGCCGCCCCGGCGGGGTTGCAGAGTGATGGCCTGGGCCACCGGCTGGCGCTCGGTCACGCAGATGCGCAGCGTGCCCGGCAGCACCCGCTCCACCGAGACTCCGGCCATCGGCGAATACATTTCCAGGTCGCGCTTGACCCGCATCAAATCCAGCGACAACAAATTCTGCCCGGGCCGGACCATGGCCCAACTCCGGATGACCGCCGGCGCGATCACCCCGTCCGTGCGGACCTCCACATGCTGGATGGCGAATGCGGGATTCTCATACACGGCGTCGGCCAGAAACCACTGCCCCCCGCGCCAGAAAACCAGGGCGAACAAGGCCAGGGCCAGGACGCCGGCCAGTCCCGCCCCGGCCGCGCGCCAGCGCGCCACGCGCATCTGCCGGGTGCGTATTTTCACGTCGAGCACGAACTGGCGCTCGCCGAAGCGGCGGTTGCGATGGGGATGGAGCCAGCGGAACATGTTATTTTGTCATTTTCGGGGAGACCGCCGCAGCGCCAGATCAATCATGCGCTGGCAAAGTTGCCCGTAATTCAGCCCGGCGGCGGCGGCGGCTTCGGGCAGCAGGCTCAACTCCGTCAGCCCGGGAAGCGTGTTGACTTCGAGCACCACCGGTTCCCCCCCGGCGGAAACCATCACATCCACCCGCGCGAAATCCCGCCCGCCGATGGCCCGAAAAGCGCCCAAGGCGGCGGACTGGATTCGGGCGGTGGCGGCCGCGTCAAAATCGGCGGGGCAAATATGCCGGGCCGCGCCCGCCGTGTATTTGTTGCGGTAATCGAACGGGCCGTTCTTCTTGACACGGATTTCCGCCACGGGCAGGGCGCGATCTTCCAGGATGCCCACGGTCGTTTCGCGCCCATGAATCTTCTCCTCCATCAAGACCTGGGTGTCGTAACGCAACGCCTCCGCCAGCGCCGCCGCCCACTCCTCCGCCCGCTCCACAAATTGCAGCCCGATGCTGGAGCCTTGCCGCACCGGCTTGAGCACGACCGGCGGGGTCCAGCCCGGCGGCAAATCCGGCTGGGGCGCGTCCAGCACGGCGAAGCGCGCCGTCGGAATGCCCTGGCGCAGGCATCGTTGCTTTGTCAATACTTTATCGAAGGCGGTGCGGCTGGCCTCGGGGCCGCAGCCGGTGTAAGGCACGCCCAATTCCTCCAGACGCGCCTGCACTCCGCCGTCTTCACCGTAAGTGCCGTGCAAGGCCAGAAAAACCACCCCGGTTGCCGGCGGCAATTGCCAGGAGGCGTCCGCGGGATCCAATTCCCGCACATTATGACCGAGGGAGCGCAGCGCCTTGGCCGCCGCCGCCCCGGAGCGCAGCGACACTTCCCGCTCGGCGGACGGCCCGCCCAGCATGACACACACATTTAAAGGCCTGTTCAACATGACATGGAACCCTCCACGAGTTGGATTTCCTCCGGCGTCAGGCCGTAGAGGCGATAGACGATCTGGTCAATCAACGCGTCGGTGAAAGCGATCTGCCTTCCAAGCGGGACAATCTGGTCCTTGGCTTTCTGGAAACGGGCGCCGATTTTGTCTTCATCCGAATCTTCGAGGCAGAGTCTGTTGGCGCGGAAATGCGCGAAGACTTCAGGAGTTTCAAGCTTCCAAAACTCGTCGAGCTTGGTTTTGGGCTTCAGGCTGTGGACATCAACGCCGTGGAAAACTTTGAGGCTGGTCACGAATTGTTTGGCAGCGGCACTTGCCTCCTGACTCAGGGCCGCCATGCGCTCGGCTAGGAAGGTCAACAGGTCGTGGATGACATCCGCGCGCTCTGGTTTGGCGGCAAGCTGCTCCACGACAAAAGCCAGCACCCCTTCCAGTTTGCCGTCCACCAAACCGTGTTGGTAAAGCTGCCTGGCTTTGTCAGAGAATGAAGACCGTCTCTTTTCCGGCGTCGTGACCTCGATGCGGCGGATGGGAAGGCAGATTAGCTGCGATTTCTGGACGTGAGGAAATTTGACCTCTTCGTTTTGAAAAGCTGTCCGATACCAAAAATTGAGCAACCGCGAACAAAGGATGGCACAAAGAAAACCAGATTCTTTTCCGCAAGCGACGTGGTACACGAGATTGGTTGAGGCATAGCCGACATCGTCTCTCGCTGCCACTATGCCCGCGGACAAAAACCTGATCAGCAGTTTTGGAACTGTCTCATAAAGCGCCGCCGGTTTCAGAACGGCTGATTCTATCTTCGACGGATCAACAAACCAACCTCCGTGTGCCACCTGATGTCGGCTCATGTCGAGGTGGTCTATGAGAGGGAGTGCGCCCTGCGTCTTGAGACGGGAGATTGCAGGGTGATTCATTCCACATTCAGCTCCGCGTGTTACTTCAGCCAAGTCACCCAAAGGGATGACGTCACCAGCCGCGATTTTTGTGGCAAGCGTGATAGAACTTGCTTCGCTATTGACTGGGATGATGTGGAAAGGCATCGCTTGGAAGGTGGCTGACGGGAGAGAGTGAAACCTGAGGGAGGTTTTGTTGAAACGACTCCCAAGCATCGTTACGCCCCGTGCATCAGGCCTTTTGCCCGAAATGAGAATCGCTGCGTCGTTGTCAACGCCTTCAAAGGCAACTCCGAGATCAACTGCCGAAGAGAGGTGGCGTTGGACGGCCAGCATCTTGCGCAAATCCTCATACGACTCATTAGTCAAGAGGCGCTTCGGCACGACTTCTCCAATGACGGCTTCCCTGGATGACAAGCGACATGCCAACTCGCAGAATGTTGCAGCCAAATCGAATTGGCCCACGGAAGTTATGAAGTTAAGCCGCAGCCAGTTCAATAAACTCGGTTTTATCGCCCCAGTCCGCAACCCAAGCCACGGCGGATTTCCAAGCACCGCATCAAAGCCCCCGTTTTCCCTGGGTGCGCCGTCTTCGTTGAAAAAAACCTCCGGGAATTCGAGTTCCCAGTGGAAATAAGGTTCATCAAGTGCCTTGATGCGGTAGCGTGCCGCCGGTTCCTGCAATTGGTCAACGCTCGCCTGGGCCTCCACCAGAATTGTCTTGGCCGCGGCCATGTATTCTTCCTCACTCAGCGGCCCGTCAAAGAAAGCGTTCATCCAGAGATCCGCGACTTTCTTGTACGGTGCGAGTCGGGGAAGGATTTCAACTTCCCAACGTTTTTCCTTCTCTTTCACGTCATTGACATCGCGGCTGGCCTTGTCTTCGATTCTGTGAATCTGGCCGATGCTTTCGGCAACGACGCGCTTGAAATCCGGACCAAAGGTGAATTGGATTTGAGCTGGTACGCCCAGTGGTCCTGACCGGCCTTTTTTGGCGGGCAGGCTGCCGAGTTGGTCGAGACGCGCACCAATCAGTGAGTTGCCAATCCGCAGGTGGTGGTCGAGGAAGTTGAGCGGTTGGTCGGTGGAAATCGTAGTGAGCCAGAGGGAAAGTTTGGCAAGTTCCACAGCCAGGGGATTCAAGTCCACACCATAGATGCACGACTCAACAACCCGCCTCCTCCAATAAGCGATCTCGGTTTCTTCCTGCGATTTCCCTTTGACAAACTCCGCCTGAAATTTTGTCGTCGGGTGATAGACGATTTCGTCAGCCAGGAATATGATGGTTTCGACGAGAAAATGGCCCGAACCCATCGCGGGATCGCAAATGTTAAGCTTAAGGACTTCGTTGGCGAACGAGTTGTCCCGTTCGCCGGCGGCGCGGGCGGCTTTCACCGGTTCGCGTTCCTCGATTTCCTGCAACAGCGGCGTGAGCGTTTGCTCGACGATGTACTTGACGATGTAGTCAGGCGTGTAATAGGTGCCCGTGGCTTTACGTTCAACCTTGTCGGTCTTGAGGACGAGCTTGCCGCGCTCGCGCACAAAACGGTGTTCCAGCAGTCCCTCGTAGATCGAACCCAGTTGCTGGACGCTGAGGTCGGAGTAATCCACCGACTCGAAGGGGACAAATTTCTGGCCGCGCTTTTCCGGCGTGAACATGAGTTGCCGCAACACGTCCGCCAGAACGGAATCCGCAACCGCCCATTCGTTCAGACGCGGGTGGCGGGCGGGGTCGAAAAGCCCGCCGTTGTAGCGGGGAACTCCGAATTCATCGTTGGCCTTCTTATCGGTGCCATTGATGAGCGTGCAGAGTGCCAGGATGTCACGGTAAAACCGCGTTTGGGTCTGACTGTCGTAATTGGTGAAGTTCTTGAGCGGCGTCAGAAGGCGGACGAGCGAGAGTTGCCGGTAGTACTTGCGCGATTTGGGTTCTACAGGCAGCAACAAGCGGCCCTCGGCGTACAAAATGAAAAGCAGGCGATAAAGAAAGATAAGGCAGTTTTCGTAAAGGAAGGCCAGGTTCGCATCGGTGATCTTGTTTTCCGGACGTTCCGCAAATCCGTTGGCTAGAATTTCGACGACGCCGAAAATTCGCTGACGAAGGTCCGCTTCCAATTCAGACTGCGTGGCAAGGGCGTTTTCGCGCACCTGGTCGAGCCGGCATTTGCCCTGGGCGTCGCGCACAAACGCGGCCGGACTGAACAGCGCAAGGAAGAACTTGAACTCGTCGAGCGAGCGAATGGCCAGTTCGAAGTTGATGGCAAAGAAGTAGCTTGGCTTGGTGTCGCGGCAATAGAGCCGCCATTCGCTGCCATTGGTGAGGATTCCCCAGGCGAGCGATTGCGCCTCATTGAGATAGTCGCGGATTTGTTGGTGAGGGTAGCGCTGCTGGCTTCTGCTCCTCTGCGAAAGCGGGTGCCCAAATTTTTTCGCTTCGAGAATGGCGATGGCCGCCTGATAGCGCTGGATGACATCTTTATCGAGAACGGCTTCTTTTTCCTCCTCGCTCGCGTAAAGAAGATAATCGGGTTCAAGGTCCTGCTGGGTTTCGGGGAGGCGGAGGTTGTCAGACCAGGCAAAGCCGATCTTTTCGATGATCTTATCAATAAACTCTTGCCGCACGCCCATTTCGTTGTCGTATTTCCGCAGGGAGAAAGCGCGCTTTTCATAAAGCGCCTTGCAAAACTCCCAAATTGGACGCGCGGCGGCCTCAGTCGGCCACCAATCGTTCAACTTCAAGCGGGCTTTGAGGTAGTGGTCGGAAAACAGGCCTTCCGTCTGCCAAAGCTTTCGCAATTCTGGCATCGCCAAGAGTTCCGGATCGTCGTGGTTGTGTTTTCGTTTTGGCATGGCTCGGTTAAGCAACATCCTCGCCCACAATTTCCACTTCGGTCTGCAGGTCAATGCCGCGCGCCGCCTTCACCCGCGACCGGATCAGCTCAATCAATTCCAAAACATCGCGCGCGGTGGCCGTGCCCTCGTTGATGATGAAGTTCCCGTGAACGCCGGAAACCGCCGCGCCGCCGACCCGCGCTCCCTTCAGTCCGGCCTCGTCAATAAGCTGCCCGGCGGTAATCGCCGGGGAAGGATTCTTGAAAATGCAGCCGGCGCTCGGCTCCTTGGGCTGGGAACGCCAGCGCCGTTCGTTGAATTCCCTGGCCCGCGCAGCAATGAGTTCCCTGGCGGCCGGCTCGCCCCGGAAGGTCGCCCCCAGCGCGATACAGGCCTTGAGCAGCGGACAGGAGCGGTACCCCGGGTTCATCGCCGCCGCGCTGCGCTCATGGATCTGCCCCAGATCATCCATGAACCGGACCTGCGTCACGACATCAAAAGTGGCGCCGCCCATCGCTCCCGCGTTCATCCGCAACGCGCCTCCCACGCTCCCGGGAATGCCCTCCAGAAATTCCAGCCCCGTCAAATCCGCCTCGCGGGCCCGGGCCGACACCTCTTTCAATTTTGCGCCCGCCCCGCAGCGCAATTGCCGCCCAAACACTTCAATCCGGCAAAAACTCGGATGGGCCAGGCAAACCACCACCCCGCGAATGCCCCCGTCCCGAATCAACAAATTGGAGCCGCGCCCCAAGATCATCATCGGCACGCCGCGCTCCCCGCACAACTGGACCACGCGCGCCAGATCACTTTCCGAGGACGGCTCAACGTAAACATCGGCGCGGCCGCCGGCGCGCAGCGTGGTCCTTTTAGCCAAAGGCTCGCCGGCCCGCACGATGGCCTCGGGCAATTCGGCCCGCAGTTCGTCGAGAATTATTTCTTTTTCAGCCATGATTTCAGACATTGAGCACCCCCAGTTTAGGCGCGTCCGGGCCGGAGACAAGAGGGTCCGGGAGCGATTGGGCGCGGGCAGTCCAATGGAGCATCTGGTCGGCGATACGGGCGGCGGCTTCGGGAGAATGCCAGGCGCGCAAGGCCTGCCGCATCGCCGTTCGCCGGGCCGCGTCGCCCAGCAACGCCACTATTTCCCGCGTCAACAATTCCGGCGAAAGCGCGTCCTGTTGTAGCAGGCGGGCCGCGCCGCTTTGCGCGAAGGCCAGGGCGTTGTGATATTGATGGTTGTCCGCCGCCGTGGGATAAGGAATCAAGAGCGCCGGAAGCCGGCAGGCGGCAAATTCGGCCAGGGACGACGCCCCGGCGCGGCTGACGGCCGCGTCGGCCGCGGCCAGTGCCAGCGCCATTTCATCCAGGAAAGCGCGCACCACGGCCGGGCGCCGCCTGGCCGCGTAGGCGGCCCGCACCTTTTCCAGATCGTCCGGCCCGGTTAAATGCACGAACTGCAACGGGGGCACGGCCTCCAGCAATTGGGGCAAAATGGCGGCGATCAATTCGTTGATCTGGCGCGCTCCCTGGCTTCCGCCCATGACCAGCAGCACCGGCGCGTCCGTTTTCAACCCCAGCGCGGTTCGCGCCGCCGCCGCCGGCGTCAACTGTAGAAATTCTCCGCGCACCGGCATGCCGGTGACTTCGATCCGGCGCGCGCGCAAACCATCCCTGGCCGCGGGAAAATAAACAAAAGCCCCGTCCACCCGCGGGGCCAGCCAGCGGTTGGCGCGTCCGGCCACGCTGTTGGCTTCGTGCAAAAAGGTCCGCGCCCCGAGGCGTTTGGCGGCCAGGACCGGCGGCGCGGCGGTGAAGCCGCCCATGGCCAGCGCCAATTGGGGCGGGCGCTTGCTAAAATATAGTCTTGACATTCGGCGGGATTGCCAGAAGTGCCACAGAAACCCCGCCGCGTTGCCCCGCGCCAGCCCCACGGCCGGCAGCCGCACCACGTCCATCCCCCCGGCGGCGGCCGCCGCCCGGCGGTCAATTTCCTTGCACGAAACCAGCAGGGTGACGGCGCAGCCGCGCCGCCGCAATTCCCGGCCCACCGCCAGCCCCGGGAACAAGTGGCCGCCGGTGCCGCCGCAGGCGATGGCGGCGACTTGGGGAGGGCCGGAGGTGGCGGCGGGTTTATTCATCGCTCAACTTTGGGGAAGCATCGAAGGGATTGGACTTCGCTTCCGCCGGTTCGGAGGCAAACCTGGAGATGCTCAACAAAAGGCCGACGCTCACCAGCATCAACAGCAGATTCGATCCCCCGTAACTGATAAAAGGCAGCGGCATGCCTTTGCAGGGCAGCAGACTGGTGGCCACGCCCATGTTGATGAACGCCTGGATGCTGATCATGAATGTGATTCCGGCCGCCAGCAGCCTGCCAAAGGTGTCGCCTGCCCGGCGCGCGATGTAAATCCCGCAAAACATCAGCGCCACAAAAAGCAACACCACCGCCAGCGTGGTCACCAGACCCAGTTCCTCGCCAATGATCGCAAAAATATAATCCGTGTGGTGCTCCCGCACGAACCCCATTTTCTGGCGGCTGTCGCCCAGGCCCAGGCCGGTCCAGCCGCCGGAGCCGAAGGCGATCATGGCCTGCCAAGGCTGATAGCCGGCATCCTGTTTGGTCAGTTCGGGATGAAGCCATGCAAAAATGCGGCCGTGGCGCATCGGATCGTGGAATAGGGACCAAGCCAGGCCGCCCAGCCCCGCCATGCCCGCCGGCACGAAATAGCGCAGGCGCGCCCCCGCGACCAACAGCATCGTTCCGGCGACCACAGCCAAAAGCATGGCGCATCCACGATCCGGTTCCACAAAGATCAGGCCTAGGACGGCGGCCATGGCGGCGGCTGGAATCACGAAGCCCCGCTTGAAAGTACCCAGTTGCCGCTGATAGCGGTCCACATAAGCGGCCAGAAACAGGATCAGAGCCAGTTTGGCCAGTTCGGAGGGCTGAAAGTGTGGCAGGTGAGTCAGGTAAGGCAGGCCAATCCAACGATGCGCCCCCTTCAATCCGTCTCCGGGGTGCCCCGCCGTGGCCGCCCAGCCGATATGCGGCACAAAAACCAACACGAGAAGAACAACCGAAAAAACCAGAATCCACGGCGCCATTCTTTTCCAACGCCGGTAATCCACCGCCGCCGCGACGGCGCAACCCGCCAGCCCAAAGCAGCACCAAACCATTTGTGACCGCAGAAAAACGGAGCCGACCGCCGAGCGGTTCAACTCCATGTTCATGCTGGAACTGTAGAGCGTGATCATTCCCAGCCCCAGCAAAACCGCCACACAAAAAATGAGGATGCTCGTGGCCCTGTTCATAAAAGCGCTCTTTGCCTCACGGAAAAACCAAAAAAGAACGTGGACGTCCGGCTGAGGCCGCCGGACGTCTCACCTATGCCGATGCCCTGATTGACTAATTCGCCCTGACCGGAGACGCCGGCATGGCAGGCGCTGCAGCCGGGGCTGCGGGCGTGGCGGCCGACGCGGGGGCCGCCTCCGCCGAGGCCATCTTCATTACCGGCACCTTCAGTTTTTGACCGGCTTTGATGGCGGATGTCTTCATGTCGTTGAGCGTCTCGATCTCTTTGACCGACGTGCTGTGCGCCTTGGCGATTTTCACCAAATTGTCGCCGGTTTTGACGACGTAGATGGTGGCATCGCTCGAAGCGGCGGCGGTGGATTCGGCAGCCTTTGGCGCCTCCGGGGTGGTCGCGGCCACGCTGGCCGGGATCTGCAATTTGTGGCCGATTTGCAGCTTCTTCGCATCAATGCCCGAATTGGCATCCTCGATGGCTTTGACGGAAACCCCGTTTTTCTTGGCGATGGCTCCCAGGGTGTCACCGGCAGCAATCACATAGACATTGCCTCCTGTGGCCGCCGGGATGGGCACGAGACTCGGCGTCGTGGGCGCTGCCGGCAGCGCGGGACTCACTGTCGCTGGCAGAGTCGCCAAGGGCGCCGTTGGGCTGCTGCCGCCAGGCAGCGATGGGCTGGAGGCTGTCGTGGCGGTTGTGGGAGCCACGGGTGGAAGGTCGGTGGGTGTCGCCGACATCGGCCCCGAACTGGCCGGCCCGCCGCCTACGTCAGTATTGAGGTCTGTTTTTGCCTGGTTCTTGGCAGTGTCCTTGCATCCCACCATCAAGATCCCGCCGAGCACGACGATATGCACGGCAAAGATCATCAGGATTTTGAAATACAGGGTGGATCTTCCCCGGGGGGGCAACGTGCCCTGGGGCAGGAGTGGATTTGGAGTATTCATAATTTTGAGCGCTGATTTGTTTTAACTTTTTATTGAGGTTTATTGTTTGGGTAATTTGCTCCGGGGTTTTTCCTCAAAAAACCCCGAAGCAAAGCGTAAATTCATCACTTTTTGTTTCAACACTGTCTCATACATCGTTTTTGCATTGGTCATACTTGCTGCATCTTGTGGCCTCGGCGCCGCCCACCACAACCAATTGGGCGCCACCGCCCCCTTTTTGACCCAGGCAACAAAACCTCCGGCAGTTGAGTTGATTGAGTTTTTTCAACGCTCCAACGAGCCGGACACGGCAAAACCAAAGTCTTTTGAAACGGAACATTCGCCGTTTCTTGGTTCGCTTTTAACAATGTTGGCCGGTTCTGGCAAGAAGTAAAAAGCAAAATATTTTCAGGCCTCCGGGGCGCGGGGAAGATCATGGGTTATCGGATTTTAAGGGTGGAGAGCGCGAGCACGGCAAACAGCACGCCCAGGATGTAAAAACGGGTGACAATCTGGGATTCATACCAGCCTTGCAACTCAAAATGGTGATGGATTGGCGTCCTGAGAAAGACCCGCCTGCCCTCGCCGTAGCGGAGTTTGGTGTATTTAAACCAGGTCCTCTGAATGATGACCGAGCCGGCTTCGGCCACAAAGACCCCGCCGGCAATGGGCAGAACCAGGGGTTGATGAATCAGGAGCGCGATCATGCCCAAGCCGCCGCCCAGCGCCAGGGAACCGGTGTCCCCCATAAAAACGCTGGCGGGGTGGCAATTGAACCAGAGGAACCCCAGACCCGCCCCCAGCATGGCCGCGCAAAAAACCGTCAACTCCCCCGCCCCCGGCACATGCGGGATTTGCAGGTAGGCGGCGGTCCGGACGTTCTCCGCCAGATAAGTCAAAACCAGGAAGACAAAGGAGACGATGACGGTGCAGCCGATGGCCAGGCCGTCCAGGCCGTCGGTGAGATTGACCGCGTTGGAGGCGCCGACAATGGTGCAGACGGCCAGCACGATGCCGAGGACCGCGCCCACCCCGCCCGTGGCGACCGGGTATTTGTAGAACGGCACCATCACTTCGCTGATGAGCGTGGTGGTGGCGGGCAGCTTCCACAAGTAACCCGCGGCGAAGAGGGCCAGGGCGCCCTGCACCCAGAGCTTGATGAAGGCGCGCAGGCCGTCGCTGTTCTGTCGCGTGATCTTGGCATAGTCGTCTATAAACCCCAGCCCGCAAAGGACGACGACGGTGAACAAGGCGAGCAGGACCTGGGTGTTCCACTGCGCCCACATCATGGCGGTGACGTCAAGCACAAGGACAATGAGCAGCCCTCCCATGGTGGGAGTGCCCTTTTTGCTCAGAATCCGGGCTTGCAGGCCGCCGGCTTCCTCGGCCCGGTCCACGTAGTCCTGGCCGAACTTCAACTGCTTGAGCCAGAGAATGAACCGCGGATACAGCCACCAGCTCAGGAGCAAGGCCGTCACCGCCGCTCCCGCGCTGCGAAAAGTGATGTAGCGGAAGAGGCGCAGCCACGAGACGAACGGCTCGGCCGTGGTCCCGGCGGCCATGTCAATTATATTTCTGCTGAGGTAAAAAAACATTTTAGTCGTGGCGCCGCGGTTCGGCGGACGCTCCCGCCCAGGCGCGGCGCGCGGCGGCGAGGCGGAACAGGAATCGGGGATAGCCAGCCCGGGCCAGCCGGTCGCGTCTTTTCACCGCCATCCCGGCCCGGCCCGGCCAGGCGCGGGCCGGCCCGCATTTTTTGTCATTTTTCATCGTTGCTTCGGAGGTTGCACAAAGTTGCCGTGATGCGTTCCAGCCGCATGGCGCGCGAGGCCTTGACCAGCACCGCGTCGCCCGGCCGGGCAAAGTCGTTCACCGCCTGCGCCGCGCGGTCCACGTCCAAGAATTCCACGACGTTGCGCAGGCCGCCGCCGCGGGCCGCTGCGGCCATTTCCGCGGCGCGCGTTCCGACGGCGAACAATTGATCGAGTCCCAGCTCGGCGGCGCGGCGGCCCACCTCGGCATGGGCCGGGCGGGAGGATTCGCCCAATTCCGCCATGTCGCCCAGCACCGCCACGCGGCGTCCGGGGCAGGGCAGGGCGCGCAGGGTTTCCAGGGCGGCCAGCATGGAGTCGGCGTTGGCGTTGTAGGCGTCGTCGAGCACCCGCACCCCGCCGGCGTGGCAGAGTTGCAGGCGCATCTTCGAGGGGGCGCAGGCGGCCAGGCCGCGCTCGATGGACGCGCGATCCAGGTTCAGTTCCGCCCCCACGGCCAGGGCCAAAAGCGCGTTGGTCACCTGATGGCGGCCAAGAAGCTGGATGCGGTATTCGCCTTCCAGCCGCGCTTGAGGGCAACGGACCCGAAAAACCGAGCCGGTGTCATCGCCCCGGATGTCCACCGCCCGATAATCGTTGCCCTCGTTCAAACCGGCGCGGACAACGCGGGCGGAAGAGAGCCGCGCCAGGGATTCCGACCAACTGTCGTCGCCGTTGATGAACAGTGTTCCTGCGGCGGTCAAACCTTCCGCCATCGTTCCCTCTTCCCGCGCCACCCCGGCCAGGTCCCCAAAAAACTCGAGATGCTCGCGACCGATGTTGGTCACGACGCCGTGGGAAGGAGCGATCATCTGCACCAGCGGCGCCAATTCGCCCGGGTGGTTGGAGCCGGCCTCCAGCACGGCCGCCTGGTGCGAACGCTCCAGGCGCAATAAAGTCAGCGGCACGCCGATGGCGTTGTTGAAACTGGCTTCGCTCCAAAGCGTGGCCTTTTGCTGGCGCAAGACCGAGGCGATCAGTTCCTTGGTCGTGGTTTTTCCGTTCGATCCGCCCACCGCAACGATGGGCAGATCGAAGTCGCGGCGGTAACGCGCCCCCAGTTGTCCGAGGGCGCGTCGCGTGTCGCTCACCGCTATCACCGCGCATGGCCAAGAATCGGCCGGCAATTTGTCCCGCTCCGCCACGATGGCGCCCGCGCCGCGCCGCGCCACTTCGGGGAGGAAGCGGTGCGCGTCGTGGCGTTCTCCCGCCAGGGCGATGAACAGATCGTCCGGCTCCGCCAGGCGCGAATCGGTGCAGAGCCGCGTCACCATCTTGCCGGGGGAACCGGAAAGCAGTTCACCGGAGACGGCTTGCGCGATGTAATGGAGCGGGCGCGGTTCCATCGGCTATTCCAATTGGGAGGGAGGGGGCATGGGGCCTGGGTTTTTGGGGTGGACGGTTTAATTGTTTTTCACGGGCCGGGCGCCGGGCGGAAGGCCGGCGGCGGCGGCCAGCGTCTGGCCGGCCGGCGCAGTGGTGTCAATATCAGGTTTGAGATTCAGATAATTGGCGGCGCGCTCGGCCATGGCCTTGAAGATCGGGCCGGCCGCCGCGCCGCCGTAATGGTCGCCCTTGGGCGGTTCATCAATGAAGACCGCAATGCACAACTCCGGGTTGTCCGCCGGGAAAAAGCCGATGAAGGAGCTGAAATACTTGTCGCTAACGTAATGTCCGTTTTCCACCTTTTCCGCCGTGCCGGTCTTGCCGGCCACGGTGTAGTGCTCCAGGCGGGCCTTGGGCGCGGTGCCATCCTTGCTCACCACTGTTTTCAAGGCGGCGACCATCTGGCTCATGGTGGCGGGGCCGGCGACCTGCCGGACCGGCTGCGGATTATATTTGACAACTACCCTGCCGTCCGGGTCCACCAGGCGGTCCACGATCATGGGTTGCATCAAAAGGCCCTTGTTGGCGATGGCGCATAAAGCCATCACCATTTGCAGGGGGGTCACTTCGATGCCCTGGCCCATGGGAATCCGGGCGATGGAAATTTTGCTCCAGCTCTTGACCGGAGGGACGCTGCCATAGACTTCGCCCGGCAGAAAAATCCCCGTGCGGGAACCAAAGCCGAAATCACGAATGTATTGGTGAAGGGCGGTTTGGCCCAGGCGAAGGCCGATCTTGGCCGCGCCAATGTTGGAGGATTTGGTGATGATGCTTTGCACCGAGAGGTCGCCAAAGGATTCATGATCATGCAAGATCGCCCCCGCGTAGGCGAAATGGCCCTGCTCGCAATAGAAGATGTCGTTCAGGCTGACCAGCCGCTCGTTGAGCGCGCCGCTCACCACCACGATTTTGAAGGTCGAACCCGGCTCGTGGTTGTCGGCGATCACGCGATTGCGCAGCGCCTCCGGGGGAAAGGCGCCCGGGCGGTTGGGATCGAACGTGGGGTAATTGGCCAAGGCCAGAATCTCCCCGGTGCGCGGGCGAACCATGACGGAGGAGATGCTGATGGGGGAAAGCTGGCCCATGCCGGCGGCCAACTCGGACTCCATGATGTTCTGCAGGCCGGCGTCCAGGGTGAGAACCACATTGAGTCCGTCGCGCGGCTCGATGTCCTCGTCGCGGTAAGCCACCAATTCGCGATGGCGTTGGTCCAACTCCGTGTGCCGCCAGCCGCGGATGCCGCTGAGCTTGGAATTGTATTCCAACTCGATGCCGTTCATCCCGGCCTGTTCTTCGCCCTCACCGCTGACATACCCAATGACGTGCGCGGCGAGAGTCAGGCCGGGATAGACGCGCTTCTGTTCATCGGTGGCGAAAATCGCCTTGGCGCGCAGCGAGCGGAGAAACGATCGGTCCGATCTCGCGAGTTTTGATTCATCCACGCCGAAGGAAAGGGCGGCCATGGTTTGCTTGATTCTATCCCAGGTTTCCAGGGAGACCTGGTGTTTGAGCGCCGCGTATTGGGAGATGTTGGTTTTGCCGCCGGACGCCACGAGGCGCGGGGCCAGGCGCTCCAGCAAATAATCCTCGTTGGTTTGCAGCAACGGGGCCAGCGCGCGCGCCACCGCGGCGCGGCAATTGCGCGACAGGGACGGATTGGGGCAGATCATCAGGGACGGATCGGCGCAGATCAGCTTGGCCGGGATGCTGGTGGCCAGGGGATTGCCGCGGATATCCAGAATCTGGCCGCGCATGGGATCGCGGGCGATGGTGCGGACGGTATTATTGGCGGCGCGGCCCAGAAACTCCTCGTGCCGGACCACCTGCAAATTGACCAACTGCCCCGCCAGCAACGCGAACGCGGCCAACAACCCGAAGGCCAGACACGTCATTTTCCGATACTGCCAAACCACGCTCATGTTAGTAAAATCAGCCAGCCGCCCGCGCTGTTCGGTTCCTCCACCCGAACGGGCGCGAGCGGCGGCCAAATCAGTTGTTGCGTTCCCGCAGCACGCCCTGCGCCCGCCCCTGCTCCGCCGGCGCCACTGGGGAATTCAACGGGCTTTCCGTCAGGCGGATGACCTGAGCCTGGGCCGGAGGGCCCAGCCCGAGGTTCATTTTCTTGACTTGCTTGTCCAAGGCGTCGGGCAGGCACAAGATGGCCAGTTGATCGCGCCGGACGCGATTCTCGCGCTCCAGTTCGGCCAGCACGATTTCCTGCTTCTTGACTTGATCGCCGAGCAGGTCAATCTGGTCCTTAAACCACACGTAGCCGATGCCCGGCGGCACCAATAGCGCCAGGAGCGCCAGCGCCGTCACCGCGGGGCCAAGCCGGAAACCGGATTCGTTCTTTTTGTTACGGGCCATGTGGGGGGAATGGCGTGATGGAGTGTTGGGGTGATGGCATCTTGCATCACTCCATCACTCCATCACTCCGTTTGTTCTTCCGCTTCTTCATTACTCTTCCGGCGGTCATGGACCGCCGCTACAGTTTTTCCAGCACCCGGCCTTGCGCGCTGCGGCTGCGCGGGTTGTCGCTCAATTCCGCCGCCCCGGGCCGAATGGCCTTTCGCTGCACCCACCGCAAAATCGCCGGCCGGGGCCGCCGCAATTCCGGCACATCCGGTTCGTTCGTCTCGTAATCCCTCGACAGCCGGCCGCCGAATTCTTTCAACACGCGATCTTCCAATCCATGGAACGAAATCGCGGCCAGCCGGCCGCCCGGCTTCAAAATCCTCACCGCCGCTTCCAGTCCCCGCCGCAAATGCCCCATCTCGTCGTTCACCGCGATGCGCAGGGCCTGAAACACTTTCGTGGCGGGATGGGATTTTCTTCCGCCGCGGGGCGAGACTCTTTCAATCAACTCCGCCAGTTGCCGCGTCCGCTCCCAGGGCCGCTTCTCCCGCTCCCGCGCGATGGCCCGCGCGATCCGCCGTGCATTCACTTCGCCCCCGTACTCCCAAAACATCCTCGCCAGTTCGTCCGCCCCGGTCTGATTGAGCAGCGCCGCCGCCGTCAGTGCCTGCTCCGGATCCATTCTCATGTCCAGCGGGCCGTCGCTCTGGAAGCTGAAGCCGCGCTCCGGCCAATCCAGTTGCGGCGAACTGACCCCCAAGTCCAGCACCACCCCGTCGCAACTCCCCGGCTCAATCCACTGGTCCAGCTCGGCAAAACTGCCTTGCCGGATTTCAAACCGTCCCGCGAACTCTGCCAGCCGCGCTCTGGCCGCTTGCACTGCCGCGCCATCCCGGTCGCACCCAAACAGTTTTCCCGTCGGCGCGCTCGCCCTCAGCAGCGCCGCCGCGTGCCCCCCGCCGCCAATCGTTCCATCCGCGTAGCGCCCCCCCGCCCTGGGCCGGAGCGCCGCCAGGACCTCCGTTGTCAAGACTGATTTGTGAATATAATCGGGCACGCAACATCGGTTTCAGGGCGGCGTTTGCGCCCATTGGGCGGCGCTTTGCGGCGGGCAGCCGCGCCTCTCCGCGGCGGGCAGGGGACTGCCTGCCCTGCCCCGGCCTGCGATGACATTCGACGCCTCACTGCCGCCCTCCGCCGGGCTTTTCAGTTTGATCCAGCGCGCCGTTACGCGCGTCCAGGGATTTCCGGCCGGCTCAGGCGCTTCGGGCTGGGCGGCGCGGGGGTCTTCCGCCTTGGGTTGCACCGCCACCACCACCAAATCAGAATCGCTCAGATCGTTTCGCAGGACGGTCACTTTCTCCAAGGCCAGCTCGCCCTGGGCGCGCGGACGCGAGTCGGCAGCCGGGGAGCGCAGCCGGCCCCAAGCACGGGCGGCAGTCTTTGGAAGAAAAGCCGCGGCGGCCAGCAGGAACGCTCCTGCTTTTGCAAACCAGCGAAAACAGTCCTTGGACGCCCGGGGCTGTTGGGGCTGATCCGTCCGATCCGTCGGATTAGTCCTCTTTGTCTCATCCTTCCCATCCGCCCTGTCTTCTGGCGGCGGAACCACCACCGGAGCCTTCCCCGCCTCAAAAAGCGAAGGCTGGGCGGAAAGCGCGGGGTGGCCGGCGTGAGGCGACCACGCCGCCCCGGCCCGCGCGGCCGGTCGGAATTTTGGAAACTTGTTCACATGGCGCAACGTGTAGGCGCCTTTCCGGTCTTTGGCCCCATCCAGGGTGTGGCACATCGTCAATAAAGTGATGAGGCGGGTTTTCATTCCAGGGATTTGAGGGCGCTGGTGACCACTCGTTTTTCCTGGGAGTGCATGTCCGCGTAGCGGGCGGGACTCCAGATCTCAAAATAGTCGAGCATGCCGGCAAAAACCGCCTCGTCGCGGATGCCCACGGCCTCGGCCATTTCCGCGGGAATGGCGAGGCGCTTGGCCGTGTCCAGCTCCACCTTGACGGAGGAACTGCCAATGTGGCGTTTGAGCGAGGTCTTTTCGGCGGCGGGCATATTCTCAATTTTCTCCCGGAGCTTGTCCATTTGGTCCGGCGGCAAGACCCGCAGGCAGGGGCCGCAATCGTGCTGGGGCCAGACGATCATCGTCAACTCGACCGGCTTGGGCGTCCTCCAGGCCAGGGGCATCTGGACCCTCCGGTTCGCATCCACCGTGTAGCGGTGGAGCGACTGATAGGTCACTTTCTGGGCGGCTGGGGCCGGCATAAACGTTTTATGGTTTCAGTTTGATAACACAGACCCAATCCATTAAGCAACAAAAAAACACACTTTCACCCGAATATCAACGTTTCTACCCATATATTCCCGCATTTCCCCGCCGCCGTCAATAGTTATTTGAAAAACTTATCCACATTTTATTCACCTTCTGTTACCCTCGGCCTCCATGCCGAATGGATTGCGCACCGTGGAATTCGAAATCGAGATTCCACCCGCCTTGATCGCCGCCCGGCCCGCCGCGGCGCGCGACCAATCACGCCTGCTGGTGGCGCACCGCGACTCGCAAACCGTTGAGCACCAGCAGTTTCCGGACTTGCTGGGTTATTTGCGGAGCGGGGATGTGCTTGTGCTGAACGATTCGCGCGTCATCCCGGCGCGATTGCGCGGACACAATCCCCAGACCGGCGGCCACTTTGAAATGCTCCTGCTGGAAGAAACGGAAACCAACGTCTGGTGGGCCATGCTGCGTCCGGGCCGGCGCGCGCGGCTCGGCACCCGGATCGAGTTGCTCGATCTCCAGCACAAGCCGGCCGGCATCGCGGCCACGGTGGAGGAGATCAACGCCGCCGGCCACCGCCGCCTGCGCTTTTCAGAAGTCAATAATATATTCACCGAACTGGACGCGCTCGGCGAAGTCCCGCTCCCCCCTTACCTCGGACGGGACGGGACCGAGGCGGAGGACCGGGAGCGGTATCAGACGGTCTATGCCCGCGCGCCCGGCAGCGTGGCCGCGCCGACGGCGGGGCTGCATTTCACGGGGGCCTTGCTCGAAAGAATCCGGGCGCGCGGCGTGAGAATTTGTTGCGTGACCCTGCATGTGGGGGCGGGGACTTTCGCGCCGGTCAAGACGGAATTCGTGGCGGACCACCGCATGCACCAGGAGCGGTTTGAAATTTCCACCGAAACGGCGCGTCTCATCGCCGAAGGCAAAGCGGCCGGGGCGCGCCTGGTGGCGGCGGGCACGACCACGCTGCGCGTTCTGGAAAGCGTGGCGGCGGCGAACGCCGGGCGGGTCGTCCCCGGGCGCGGCGCGACCGGCATCTTCATCTACCCGCCGTTTGAATTTAAAATAGTTGACTCGCTCCTCACCAATTTCCACTTGACACGCTCCACCCTGCTCATGCTGGTCTGCGCCTTCGCCGCGCCGGGGGAGACGCGCGGGCGGGAGTTCATCTTCCGGGCCTATCGCGAGGCGGTGGAGCGGCGCTACCGTTTTTTCAGCTACGGCGACGCCATGCTGCTGCTTTAGAAAATGATAAATGCTAAATTATAAATGATAAAAGAGAGCTTAACTTGCGATTGCCACCAGCCACACGGCGATGAGAACGGCGGCGAGCCAGGCGAAATTGACCGCCCAGAGCCGCCAGCCGGTTTGCAGGCTCTTGTAATTCCTGTACGCCAGCCAGACATAAGCGGCGAGCATCGCCGGCCTGGCAAGATGAGAAAAAAGCGCGCCCGCACCTGGACCAAGCACGTGCGCACCTGGACCAATCCGTTCAAAGAAGTTGGATAAGATTACGATGGCCACCCAAAACAGAATCGTGAACAACAAGGCCACCGCGAAGGCTTGCAACATGCCGCGGCTCATGGTGGAGGCGAAGAAGGCAATCCCGGTGACGATGGCGGCGGCCGACACGAGATTGCCCAACGCGTCCAAACCGGTCCATTGATCGCCGCCGCCGCCCACTTTTTCCAACAACCAGGGAAAGACCCCGCCCAGGACAATCCCCATCGTCATTGCCACGGCAAACTTTACCGCAAATTGACTGCGCTGGCGCAACGGCAGGCAGAGAAGGCTTTCCAAAGTGTTGTAGCGCCGTTCCTCCGCCACCGCCACGCATCCAATCACCCAGGGAACTATCATCCAGACAATCATTCCGCCTTCAAAGACCCCCAATTCCGCCGCCCACTGCGGAGCAAAATGGCGCGCCGCCAGGGCGGCCAGATGAAAAAGCGCGAGCAATGGAACCAAGATGATCGTGATCTCCTGCAGTTGGAGTTCCTTGAAAATCAGCGCAGACCACGGGCCGCGTTTTTGCTGGAACCCGAACGCCAGCCAGCGGAATGTCCGCCCGCGGCCCGTCGCCAGGAAGATCTGACTTCCGATCCAGGGGACATCTTCCGCGCCAAAGAAGAGGCGTCGGGCCAAAAAGAAGCCCGCCACCGCATAGATTGCCAGCGGCCAACAGGTGATCATGTAGTCCACGTCATCCCAACCGCTCACACAGGCCATGCAGAGAATCGTCCCGCTGAAGATTCCCAGGGGTAACAGCACCGTGATGAAGAAGGCCGTCGTCACGTCCCGCAACAGCAACGTCGTCCAGAGGCCCCCGGAAAAAGCCAGCAGCGCCAGCAAACCGCTCACCCCAACCATCTCCGCAAAAGAACCCAATTGGTCCAATTGCCATCGTTCCAGATGACCACTGGCAATCTGCCAGCACAAAACGAACAAGGCCCAGACCGACAGCAGCGCCAGGGCGAGAAGTCCGGCCTTGATCCTCCAAAAACGCCGGCGCTTTTCCGGCTGGCTTAACAGGAGGCCAAACGTCCCCCAGCTTATTTCCTGTCCAAATGGCGCCAAACCCAAAAATAGGAGCGCCATGCCAAAACAGGGCAGCCACAGGGTCGGAGAAGTCTGTCTCAAAAACCAAAGCGGCACCGTGGCTGCCGCCAGTGCCACAATCCAGGCCGGCAGGAGCAAACGAAATTCTTTGCGGACAAGGGCGCTCATGGCATGGCCGGGCTGAGGGTTTTGGAGGCGATGAAAATCTCCTCGAGCGACAACGCTTCGCAACGCAGGTCCTCCGGACGATGGGCGCGCAGGATTTCCAGCAAAGGCCCGGCGGCCCCGTTGCAAAGTAATTCCACTTGACGCCCGTCGCGCCGCACGTCCAGCGCGCCCGGCAACGGCACGGAGAGCGGGAGCGGTTCGGCGAAGCGGGCGCGGATTTTTTGGAAACGCTCGCGCGCGCTGTCCGCCTCCATCGTCATAATCCCGCGCCCCTGCTCGATGATGGTGAATTCGTCAATCAATCCCTCGAATTCCGCGATCAGGTGGGTGGAGACAAAAACCGTGCGGTTTTCCGGATCGCCCGACTGGTAGGCCCCGATGACCGTCTCGATGAATTCGCGGCGGACGATGGGGTCCAGGCCGGAAGTCGGCTCGTCCAGCACGAGCAATTCCGGCTCCGGCGCAATGGCCCCGATCAAGGCCAGTTGCGTCTTCTGGCCCTTGGACAAGTTGGCGGTTTTTTGGGCCGGGTCCAACTCGAAGCGTCGCAGCAGGCTCGATTCGACCTGGCCGTTCCAGCGGGGCCGGAAGGAGGCCAGATAATTGAGCGTCTCGCGCACGGTCATCCAGGGATAGAAAGCCACGGCGTCGGGCACGTAGCAAAGGCGGGACTTGACGGGCACTTCGTCCTTTTGCGGATCCAGGCCAAAGACGCGCACCGTCCCCGCCGTGGGCTTGAGGAGGTTGAGCAGGCATTTGATGGTGGTGGTCTTGCCCGCGCCGTTGCGGCCGAAGAAGCCGTAGCAGCGGCCGGGGCGCACGCTCAAGCTCAACCCGTTGACTGCGTCTAATTTGCCGTAGCGCCGGGTGAGGTCCGTGAGTTCAATAATATTGGAGTTCATAAATGGGGGGAATGGAAAATGCTAAATGATAAATGATGAATAAAAAAATAAGCTCCAATCCCGGCATTTTTCATTTTGTATTCTACATTGTTCATTTTGCATTGGTTTGTTTGTCCGCAAAGAAACTCAGCCGCTCGCGGACGAGGGCCAGGAAAGTCTCCGCGTCCACCTGCAACTGGTGCGAGGCGACGACGGCGCCGTCAATTTCCTGGATCAACAGCTTGTGCCGGACCTGTTTGGTGAACGGGGAATGGTTCTCCTTGAGAAAGCAGCCCTTGCCCGCGATGGTCTCGATCACTCCCTGGCTCTCCAATTCCGTGTAAGCCTTGGCCACGGTGTTCCGGTTCAAACGCAACTCCTCCGCCAGGGGGCGGATGGAGGGCAGCGCCTCGCCGGGCCGGACCGCGCCCGAAGCCGCCGCGTAGCGGATCTGATCCACCAGTTGCAGATAAGCCGGCTTGCCCGATTTAAAATCAATCTGAATCAGCATAAAAAACTCACTGTCCTATGACAGTATGACGAAGAGGCCGGGATGTCAATGGGCAATGTGAAAAAAAGTGATGCGCCAGTTTTGGGTGGGCAAGACAGGTAGGGCGGGCAGTCCTCTGCCCGCCGCGGCGCGCACGGAGTGCGCGCCCTACCGCACAAGCCCCGCCCTTATTGCGTCGGCGACAGGCTGACGGCCAGACGGTAGAAAACGGCCGCTCCCGGCGTCCGTCCGACCGTGAAGAAGCCGCTGCCGTTGTTGGTGTTCAGGGTGGGCGTGTTGGTCAGCGTCACCCAGGCGGGACGGGCCAGGTTGCTGGAGGCCAGGAGTTGATAAACGCGCCCGCCCTGGTACGGCGAAAAGGTGACCGTCACATTGGTGGAGGGTCCGGGCGTGACCAGAAATTGCAGTTGACTTGATTTGGAGGTGGGATCGGTGCCCAGCACATATTCCGCGTAGTTGGAGTAGGCGTTGCCATTGGCGTAGGCCGACCCGCTGACGTTTTTGCCGAAATAGAAATTAGCCCACCAGGCCGGCACGGTCCCGTTGGTCGGAGTGTCCTGGGACAGCTCGTAAACCCAGCGCGCGCCATTGGCCACCACGCTGGTCGTGGTGTCGCCGGAGTTGTTGTAGATGGTGAGATTGCCCGAGAATCCGCTGGCAAAATACAGCCCCGTGACCAGCGGCTGCCAACTGCCGCCGTTGACGGTTTGATCCACGCTGGCCAGCACCGCGTTCGTCGCGCCGTTGGCAATCATCGGGGTGCTGCCTGAGAAGACCCCCGGCTTGATAGGATACCAGATGGAAACGTCATAAAGGCCCGCCTCCGGAATGTTCGGCGTGTAAGTGGTGGAGGCGGTCGGATTCCCACCGACACCTACCACGTAATCGAAGTTGGGGCCGAAAATGCCCTCCGCCGTGCCGCTGGTCAGCCACCCCGGGCCCGAATAACCGGCGTCTGCCGTGCCCAGAATCAGTGATGAAATCGTGGAAAACGTGCCGTTCGTCGTGGCGAGAACCCCGTCGGTGATGGAACGGACTTGAAAGACATAACTGGCGCCCGGCACAAGCCCCGTCAACATGACCGCATGGTAGTTGGTGAGGGTTGGATTCAGGAACGATGCGAGGTTGGGCGTGGTCAATCCATAATCCACCTGGCCTGTGGAATTGGAGGGCGTATTCCAAGTAATAAACGCGCTCGTGGCCCCCGGAAAGACCGTCAGGTTGGAGAAAGGCGGCGGCGGGGGAACAATCGTCGTAGTGACTGCGGCGCTGTTGTTGCCCGGATTGGTGTCAATCAGGCTGTCCCCCACAACGCCGGTAACGGTGGCCTCGCCGGCGGAGAGCGCGGTGGCCGTGAAGGTCAACGTGGCGCTCTGGCCGGAGGCCAGGGAGCCGATGTTGAAGGTGACCACTTGTTCGGTGTAATTGCTCGTGGTGTTCACCAGCACGGACACGGTGTCAGACAATCCGTTCGCGACTACCAGGTCCAGCTTGCCGTCGCCGTTGAGGTCCCCCACCGCCACGGCCTCAGGATAGCTGCCCACAGTAAAGTCTTGCCTGGCGGCGAAGCTGGGTGTGGCGGCCCCCGCGGAGGTTGTGTTCATCCAAACGGAGACGGTGTTGGTTCCCTCGTCCGCCGAAATGAGGTCTGGTTTCCCGTCCCCGTTGAGGTCCGCGACACAAACGAACCAAGGATACGCGCCTGTCTGGAGGTCCACATGCGGCGCAAAACTCAACCCGGATCCCGCTACGGTCGTGTTGAGCAAGACCGAAACGGTGCTGGCATCATAGTTTGCCGTAACCAAGTCCAGCTTGCCGTCGCCGGTGAGGTCCCCAAGCGCCACCGAGAACGGCGTAGCGCCGGTCGCAAAGACCTGTTGGGCGGCAAAAGAAGGCGTGGCGGCTCCCGCCGCGGTCGTGTTCGCCAGCACGGATACGGTGTTGTCCGCCGTGTTGGGAATCACGATATCGGGCTGTCCGTCGTTGCTAACATCGCCCACCGCTGGGATCCAGGGATAGCTGCCAGTCGCGAAGTTTTGCGCGGCCGAGAAACTAGCCGTGGCGGCTCCCGTCGCGGTCCTGTTCAAGAGCACCGAGACATTGGTCTCATCGTAGTGACTGATGATGAGGTCCGGCTTGCCGTCGCCGTTGACGTCCGCCACCGCGACCTCCGTATCCAGCTCCGTGCTGATATCCTGCCTGGGCGCAAAGCTGACTGTGGCCGCCCCCGGCGCCGTCGTGTTCAGGAACACCGAGACGACACTGGAGCCGAAATATCCCACCACGATATCCGGCTTGCCGTCGCCGTTAATATCCGCCAGCGCAATGGAGTAGGCGGAGTATCCAGCGGTGGCGAAGTCTTGTTTTGGCGCAAAAGTGGGCGTGGCCGCCCCCGCCGGGGTCGTGTTCAATAGCACCGATATAGTCTCGGCGTCGTTGTTCGCGACCACGATGTCCAGCTTGCCGTCGCCGTTGATGTCCCCAAGCGCCACCGCCTCGGGCCAACTGCCCGTCGCAAAGTCTTGTTTGGCGGCAAAAGCAATCGTCCCGCCCACCATTCCCGTGGCGGCGCCGTAAGTCGTCCCGGGTGGCACGATCGCTCCCGCAAAGGAAAGGTTTGCCGGCAGGATGTTGGTGACGGCGACCCCCGTCGCCCGGACCGGCCCCAGGTTGGTCACGTTGATGGTATAGGTCACCGTTTGGCCGGCCACCACGATGCCGGGCACGCCGGTCATGCCAATAGCCATGTCGGGCGAGACCACCGGGGTGACGACGACGGCGGAGTTATTCGCCGGATTGGTATCGGGCGCGTCGTCGCTGACCACCGCGACATTAGCCGCCTGGCCGACGGCAACCGCCGAAGCCGTGATGGTGAATGCCGCCGTCTGGTTGACATCGAGAAAACCGATGTTGGCGGTGACGATGTTTTCGCTCACAAAGTAAGATCCGCCGGGAACATTGGCGCTGGCAAAGGAAAGGCTGGCGGGCAGCGCATCGCCCACCGACACCCCGTAAGCGGGCACCGGCCCCAAATTCGTCACCGTCACCGTGTAAGTCACCGAATCCCCCACAGTGATGGAGGCGGGCGCGCCGGTCATGCCGATCGCCATGTCAGGCCCGACGATTTGAGTCGCCGCCATGGCCGTGTTATTGGTGCCGGGATTAATCACCCCCAGCGCGGTGGCGGTGCAGGTGGCCGGGCCTAAACCCTGGGAAGCCAGCGAGAGCGCCGCATAGGCCGTCAGGCTGAAGGTCACCGACTGTCCGTTGGTCATCCTGCCGAGGTTGACCAGGGCGCTGCTGCTGTTGGCGGTGTAGGTGTCCCCGGCGGGGACGGTCACTCCTGTCAAGACAAGGTTTCCCGACAACTCGTTGGAAATGAGCACTCCCGTGGCCGAAACCGGCCCCTGGTTGCTCACGGTCACTGTATAAGTCACCGACGGCGCTCCGTAGCCGATCTGCCCGGGCGCAGCGGTGGCGGACAGATTCAAAACAGCCCCATAGATGGTTGACACCAGGGTGGCGGTGTTGTTGTTGGTCAGCAGATCGGTGACTCCCGCGCCGGGCGTGATCGTGGCGATGTTGGTGGCGCTGCCAATCCCCACCGCCGTCGTCCGAACCAGCATGGTGGCGGTACTGCCGATGCCCAGCGCCCCCACCGGCCAGGTCAGAGTATTGCCGTGCAGCACATAGCTGGTCTCGCTCGTGCCGTTGGTGGGAAAGGCCGTGACCACGTAGACCTCGGGCGGAAAGACGTCGGTCACGCTGGCCGCCGTGACCGCGCTCGGCCCGGCATTGCTGACAGTCAGGTAATAATAGATCGCCGACCCAACCTGCGGCAAGTTGGTCGTATTTGTCAGAACCGAGGTGATGGACACATCGGCCAGGCCATTGAGCGTCACCGACGCCGACACCACATCCAAGCTGTTGGGAGGTTTATTAGGATTCGGGGCCTTCCCGGAATTATCCGCCCACACCGGATAGAACGTGCCGCCGTAAAATGTCAGGCCGGTATAATCCCCGAAATCCGTCGGACTGAAGGCCAGTTTGGCTTCGTAGCCGTTGGTCGTATCGGTGGTAATGTTGACATTGGACTGGAACGACACTCCGCCATTCAGGCTCACCGTGCCGAAGATCATCGCGTCATCGTTGGGAAGCGAGTCCAGCGTCCCCGTCATGTCGGTCGTGATCACGATATTGGTAACCGTGTTGGTGCTATAGTTGGTCGTCAGGCTGCTATCGGCGTTGGTCACGATGGTCGTCGAAATCAGGTTGGTCACGACCGTGTTGGTGATCTCGACCGGCCCAACGTCGAGACGGCAATCATACCAACTCAGGGCCAAGGCCCCGTCCGTCGGGTCCACCGCCACCCGCGGCAAAAACTGGCTGTTCTGGCCGCTGTCGTCGTTGACCCGGGCCTGCGCGCTCCAAGTCGCCCCGCTATCCGTCGAGTAACTCAGGAAAATATCCGTGTCGGTGGCGTCTCCCGTTCCCTGGCCCACACATACCAGGTAAGCGCGGCCGTACCGTTGACTGGCCGGATTGGTGTCCCAGGCCAATCCCGCCGCCGCGTTAATGCCGTGGCCGTCCGGCGACGCCGGAATGAGGGTGTTGCCGCCAATGGCATTCAACGCCGCCACCACCGGGGGATTAAAAGCGCCCGGCCCCAGGCCGTTCGTGTTCACGCTGACGTAACAGGTGGCCGCGCCGGGGGAGTCAAAGAGATTTTGGTACGCCACCATCACCTGCCCTTGCGGCCCGACGGCGATGTCCCCAAAGCCGCAGTCATTGGTCGAACCCGGCACAATTTGCGTCGGTCCGAAAGGCCCGATAGCATTGGTTCCCGTCACGGCGGCGCCTTGCGCCACCAGCGGGGCAAAAGGCAGGCTGAAATCCTTGTAAAGAACCCACACGCTGCCCAGGGCCGCCCCGGAGCCGACCGCGATTCTCGGTTCCAGCGCGGTATCGCCCGTCGCCAGATTGGTCAGCAGGGTGAACTGCAACCCGCCGTTGGTGCTCATCGCCACATCTATCCCGGAAGACGAGCCGTCCGCATAAGCCAGGAACAAATTCCCATACCCGTCCCACGCCACCGCCGGATTGGCCCCAGCCGGCAGATTGGCCAGGGAAACCGGCGTCCAACTGGTCCCGCTGCCAATCGCGCCAAAAAGCCCGGCCCCGTTATTCGTGTTCGCCGCGACGAACATTTCCGCTGGAATGAGCGGATTGTAGGCGATCACGCCGTCCGTTTCGTTGCCCTTTAGTTTGGTGACATCATAGTTCCCAGCCGTGCTCAAAGTCACCGGGAAGCTGGTCGTCACGGGGGTCTGCGACCCTGGCGTGAATACGAAATTGCTAATCTCCAGTTCCAACACCGCCGTCCCTCCGCCGGTAAATCCCACGTAGGCCGTGGTCCCTCCGGCCGCAGCAGTCAGGTTCTCAACGAAATTGGTGCTGAAAGTGGCCTGGGTGACAGTATCCGTCACTGTTACGGTAACCACCCCGTTGGCATAGGAAATGGCGGCAGCAATGGCATTGGTCCCCCTGAAATTCACTGCCCCCGTTTTAATATAGCCTCCGGGTCCGCCGCCGGGAACCTGCGTTGGAGCGTAGCCCAGACCGGGTCCGGCGCCTCCCTGGGGAGAGACATCAAAGGCGATTCCGGTGGCCGAAGAGAGGCCGTAAAAGCCGAGATAATTGCCTCCGACCGCGCTCACGGCGTTGGTTCCCTGGTTCTGTAGCGCAAAAACAAACCCTTCCCCATCATTGGCCTGCAGGTTCTTGAACACGAACGAGGCGGTGAAACTGCCGATGTACTGCGGGGTGTCGTAGAACGCGCTGTTGGCCGTCATGACGCTGTCGGCCAGCAGGAGAATGTTGTTCGTTATGGAGGGCACGCTCTGGCTCGCCGGGTCGTTATTCAGCGTCCAGTTTGTGCCGGTGCCGCCGAACCCGACAATTTGCGCGCGCGCCGGGATGGCGAGGCCGAGAGTCAATAACGCAGCGGTTCCAACAACAAATCTTCCGGGATTCATATTCTCTCCTGACTACAATTTGCCAGTCATTTCAACGTACGGGCCAATCAAAGCGACGGCACCAGACAAAGTGGAGCACTACCACCTATGGCATTGCCTCACTATTACCATGTCCGAATTCAATTACAACACCAAATTGGAAATTTCGGTAATGCGTCACTCACTGGTGGTAGGGCGCGCACTCCTTGCGCGCCGCGGCGGGCAGAGGACTGCCCGCCCTACCTTTTTCCCCTCCGTCACTGACGCATTACAAATTTCGCGCCGGGCCGAACCGGTTCAATCCGTCCGATCCTTGCCCTGATCAACCTTCGCGGGACCAAGCCGCCGCCGCCGGCTGTACGGCCACCCCGCGCCCCGCCGCCGCCCCCACCCCCGTCGTGGCATGCCGGGCCAGGCACGCCAGCAGCCCGTCCAACTTCTCCCGCGAGTACTCACCCATCAGGCAAATCTGAATCCAATTGCGCTGCCGCAAATAATCACTGTTGCAACTGAGCAGGAAACCGGCCTGTTCCAGCCGCTGCGCCATCTCAAACCCACTTTGGCCGTGCCCCGGCGCAATCGTAATGACGCCCGGCATGGCCTCCGGGTCCGGCGTGATCAAGTTCAATCCCAGCGCCCGCAACCGCTCCCGCAGCCAGGCTGTGTCTTCCGCCAGTTGCGCGTACTTCTTCGGCCAATCCACCCGCCGCAAGGCCGCATCCAGCGCCCGCACCAAGTTGGACGAATGGGTGAAGGCAATCCCCTGGTGCTCGGCGTACCATCCCAAATCCAAATAGCGCGGCAGCCGCGTCGAATGGCTGATCGTGTGATTATAAAAAACCATGCACAAGCCCGGATACGCCGCCAATCCTTTCCCGCTCGCCGCCGCCGCCAGATACACCCCCTCCAGATTCACCGGCCCCACCCCCACCGAACTCATGCAATCGGCGCACAATTTGATCTTCATTTTGGCGCACAGCGATTGCAACGGGGAAAGCGGATTCAACATCCCGGTCGAAGTCTCCCCGTGGGCGAACCACAACCACCCCACAGCCGGCGAACGCGACAAAAACTGCTGGATGGCTGGCATGTCAAACGCCTCCCCCCACGGAAACTGCAATGTGTCGAACGTCAGCCCAAAACGCCGCGCGTGGTCCACCAGCCGGTCGCCAAACTCGCCGTTGCTCAGGACCAGCCCCGGTTTGGCCTGCAACGACAACTGCGCCGCCACCGTGTCATTGGCCAGCGTCCCGGAGCCAAGCAGGATTTGCACCTGCCGCGCCCCCGTCAACTGGCACAGCCGCTCGCGCACTCGTTGAAAATCCGACACAAAACGGTCCGAACGATGCGATTCCGCCTGCCGCTCAAAGGCCTTCCGCACCTCCCGGTGGATGCTCACCGGGCCGGGCAAAAAACTGGCCGGACCCGGCGAATTGACGGGCATGCTGAAGAATTCCTCCGCCTTCTTCTCAAATCCCTCCAGCGTCAAATACATCGGCTGAAACATCGCCTCCCCCTTCCCCACCAGCGGGCCAAAGGGGACAAAACCCAGATGCCGGTAAAGCTTTTGCTGGCGGGTCGTCCCGGAAATAATCGCCATATTATATCCGCGCTCAGTCCCATACTGCCACATCAGCGCAATAATCCCCCGGAAAACCTGGCTGTTGCGGAATTCCTTCTCCACCGCCAGCAAACGCACCTCGCAAGGCCGCCGGCCCGGGGGCAAATACGAATCCAAATTCGGCAGCTTCTGATCCAGCGAAAAGGGCCGGCGCCCGCGGGCCGCCAGCATGCCCACCACCCGGCGGCCGGCCAGGCAAATCAGGTAAGTGTTTTCCTCGTGGAACTTGTCCACCAAACGCGGCTGCTCCGCCGGTTGGTGCTGCGGAATCTCCTCCACAAAAGTCCGGTAGTTCAACTCGTGAATCTGCTCAAATTCCCACTCCTCCGTCGCTACCTTGAACTGTAAAGGGCTTGTGCTCATAATTCTTTGACAGATTGATCTGATTCGGCCCCGACACTCCGCCGGGACCACAGTTCAGCCATGCCTTCGACCACGTTCCGATGATGCGCCATAATGACCATCCCCGCAAGAACGGAAATCCCCCAAATTTGTGCCGGCTCTCCGCCCAGCCACCAACCGGCCCACGGCAACAAGGCAAACCCCGCCAAACTCGCCGCCACCGGCCGCCGCATCACCACCAGTCCCGCCACAAAAACAAGGCAATAAATCATCGCCAGCCGCCAGTCATAGACCAACAACCCCATCAACGAAGTCGAAACCCCCTTGCCGCCGCGCATACCCAATTGCGCCGGCCAGACATGCCCCGCCACCACCGCCAGCCACGCCAGCAACGCCACCCGGTCATTGCCCGTCAACACCAGCGCCAGCCACACCGCCAGGCCCCCCTTCGCCAGATCCCCCGCCATCGTCAACAAAAACCCGCTGCGCCCCAGCACCCGCCCGGCGTTGCGCGCCCCCGTGCTGCCGCTGCCCAACTCCCGGATATCCTGTCCCGTCCGTTTGCGCACCAGATAATAGCCCGTCGAAAAACACCCCAAAACATAACTGCCCGTCACCACCCCCAGGACCATCAGGGGCGATACGCCTTCGCCAAAAAATGTTTCCATCAATGACATTTCAGCTTAATTCGCCGTCATCCTGTCACATCCCAGTATAAAATTCACCACCAAAGTTTAAAGAATATATTCTGCGGCCTTGCCGGCATCCATCACCTTGTCCGCGGCTACGCAAGACTGGGGCGCATTACAAGAATCTCCACCTTCCTGGTAGGGCAGAGCTGCCGCTCTGCCTTGAACTCTTGGGCGGCGCAGCAGCGCCGCCCTACCGAAGACATGAAGATTCTTATCCTGCACGCGCAAGACTGGCCGCAACACAAACGACCTTGACGCGAGGGTTCAGAAACACAAAGATGCGCCCGTCAGCGGGGCTTTCGATATCGTATGCCACTCAGCTCAAGTTTGTTCAGAACGAGCCTCCGGGCGCTGGTAACCAACCGCCTCGCGGGAACCGGCGCCCTCATCATCTCCGCCTTCGTCTTGCTCGCCCTGGGGGCGCCGATGCTGACCCGGCTTCATGTCCTGCGCGCGCCAGACCGGCAGGAGGAGAAAGGACTGGATGAGGACGGATTGCCCCTTCCTGCGGGCGCCGCCCACTTGCTCGGAACAGACAATCTCGGGCGGGATGTCCTGTCGCGCGTCGTATATGGGGCGCGGGTTTCGTTGTCGGTCGGCATCGCGGCGATGCTGACGGCCACGATCATCGGCGTGACGGTGGGCCTGCTGGCCGGATTTTACGGCAGGAAGCTGGACCTGGTGTTGATGCGGTTCACGGAGATGAACATGACCATTCCGGCGATCCTCCTGGCCATCGCTTTTGCCGGCTTGCTCGATGTCAGCGGACGAACGGTCCACCTGCACCCCGCCTGGCTGCCGTGGCACTTCCTGGAATTCACGCTGAAACGCGGCGCGGTGAGTGTGTTTCTGATCGTCGGTTTCGTCTGCTGGCCGGGGATGGTGCGCGTGGTCCGCGCGCAGGTGCTGGCGCTCAAAGAGCGGGACTTTGTCCAGGCCGCCCGGTCGCTCGGAGCGTCCGACGCGCGGATTCTCCTGCGGTCCATCCTTCCGAACCTGCTGCCCACGATTATTGTGCTGGCGGTGATGAGCACGGCGAACACCATCCTGCTGGAAGCCGGTTTGGGCTACCTGGGCATCGGCGTGCCGCCCCCGGCACCGTCGTGGGGCTCGATGATTTCCGAGGGCCAGCCTTATTTTATCACCTTTCCCCATCTCGTCATCGTGCCCGGAGTGGCCATTGTGCTGACCGTTCTGGCCTTCAACCTGCTGGGGCAGGGATTGCAGGAAATCGTTGATCCCAAACAACGGCGATGAACGACTCATGAGATCGGCGTTTCCCGCCATTGTAGTGCGTCAGCCATGGACGTTAGGGCGCGCACTCCGTGCGCGCCGCGGCGGGCAGAGGACTGCCCGCCCTACTTTCTTCCCCGCCGTCAGTGAGAAGCTGTGAAAAAATTGAAAATCGTCAGAAATCGCTTGCGCAAGTCGTTGATTATCAACGGACACATTTTGTGTTTTAAGCCTTTTGCCAGTTTTTTCACAGCTCCTGACGCATTACGCGCCATTTGGGTTCTTTCAGCAATCATCCTGGTTGGCGTTCTGACAGGTGTGATTGGGATGGCGGCGGCGGATTTGCCGCAGAATCCATCCGCCACCAATGCTCCCCTCCCAAAACGAGGCGGCATGCTGCGGTCAGCGACGGTCATAGACCGCCGCTACACTAATGCGCCCATCCCCAAACGCGGCGGGACGTTGCGGCTGGCTTTGCCCACGGACCTTACTTCGCTCGACCCGGCCCTGGCTTTTGACGCCATCTCCCTGCCGTTTTTAATGCTGCTGTATCAAGGATTGGTCGAGTACGGCGATGGGGTGGATATTCTGCCTTGTCTGGCCACAGATTGGAATGTGTCAGAGGACCAGCGGATTTACGCGTTTCACTTGCGGCCTGGCGTCCGGTTTTCCAACGGGCGCGAAGTGGTCGCCTCCGATTTTGTGTTCACGCTGGAACGCGTCCTGAACCCGAAAACGGCCGCGCTGACGGAGAGTTATTTTGAAGGGATTGCCGGCGCGAAGGAGTTTCGGGCTGGGAAGGCCCCGAATGTGCGAGGCCTGCGGGCGCCGCAAAGCGACACGGTGGTGATTGAACTGGAAAAACCAGAGCCGGCTTTCCTGTATATTCTCACCCTGCCGGGCGCATTAGTTGTGCCGCGCGAGGAGGTCGAGCGGTTGGGACAGTCCTTCGCGTCGTCTCCGGTTGGAACGGGGCCTTACGCGCTGGCGCAATGGCGGCGGGGCTTGAAAATACGGTTTGAGCGCAACCGTCTATCTTCGCCAGCGGACCGCCAAAATCTGGAGGCCATCGAAGTGATGGTGGGAGGGGACAGCGCGCTGCACTTGATGATGTTCGAGCGCGGCGAACTGGATATTGCCAATATTTCCAGTCTTGGCATCCCGGTTCCCGACTTCGCCCGTGTGCAAAGCAGCCAGCGCTGGCACGACTTGATTGAGAGAATGCAGGTTGGAACCACGACGTTCCTGGTCCTGAACACGGAGATGGAACCGTTGGACGATCTTAAGGTGCGGCAGGCGATCAACTATGCGATTAACAAAGACAAAATCGTGAAGTTGCTTCACGGCATGGCCAAGCCCGCCAAGGGCGTGCTCCCCTCCACGATGCCGGGCTTCAATGCGAACCTGACAGGATACCCGTTCGATACCGCAAAGGCCCGCCAGTTGCTGGCCGCGTCAGGCCGCGCGGATGGTGTTTCGTTCAAATTCTGGTATGTGTCCGAGGACGCGACGGAAGCCTCCGCAGCTTCCGCCATTCAATATGACCTGGCGCAAGCCGGAATGAAAGCGGAACTCAATCCGGTGGCTTACGCCACCCTGGTGGACAGCATGGGACGCCGCAAAACCGTGCAATGCAGCCTGAGCGGCTGGTCGCAGGATTATCCGGATCCGAGCGATTTTTTGGATACCCTGTTCAACGGCAGCCGCATTACGGATGAGGGATGTCAGAACAGTTCATTTTACAACAGTCCCAAGGTCAACCAATTGCTTGCGGAAGCGGCGGCGTGCCAGGATCCCGCGCAGCGGCTCGGCATCTATCAGGCGGTGGAACAAGCGGTGGTGGAAGACGCGCCCGTGGCGCCTCTCTATCAACCGTACACCTATTTGTTGCGACAGCCGTGGCTGCAAGGCGCTCACCTTCACCCCGTTTTGTACTATCGCTTTGAGCGGATGTGGATCGAACGATGAAATAATATGATGACTCGATTCATAACCCGTTTCATCTGGTCCGCTTTCACTTTGCTCGGCACGGCGGTGCTCACCTTTTTTCTCCTCAACGCCGTGCCCGGCGACGTGGCGCGGGTCATCGCCGGCTCGAAGGCCACGGACGACGTGATCAAGGAAATCCACGCCAAGTATCATTTGGATGACCCGTGGTGGCAGCGCCTGGGCCTTTACCTCGGCCAGCTCGCGCGGGGGAACCTCGGCCACTCTTACGTGACCGATCAGCCGGTTTCCGAAGCGATTCTCACCCGCATTCCAACCACGGCGGCGCTGGCCGGCCTTGCCGTGGTGATGTGGGTGGCCGTTGCGGTGCCACTGGGGGCGCTGACGGCCAAGTTCCGCGGCTCCTGGTTTGACCGCGTGACGCTCGTGCTGGCCACCGTCAGCTTGTCCCTGCCCGCCTTCTGGCTGGCGCGCATGCTGCAATACTGGCTGTCCTACAAGCTGGGCTGGTTCCCGGTCGCCACGTTCCAGAGTTTTCGCCATCTTTTGCTCCCCGCCGCGTCCCTGGCGATTCTCTCCATTGGGTACTACGCGCGCTTGATCCACACCAACATGGTGGAAGTGCTTGACAGCCCTTATGTCCGCGCCGCGCGGGCCAAGGGCGCGTCGGAAACGAGAGTCCTCTTCAAGCACGCCCTGCGCAACGCGTTGATCCCGGTCATTACCATCCTCGGCATGGATGTGGCCGGGATGCTGGGGGGAGTTTTGTTCATTGAGAATGTCTTTGCTCTCCCCGGCATCGGCACGCTCGCCGTGCAAAGCGTGTTCAACCTTGATCCGCCGATGATCATGGGCACGGTGCTTTTCAGCGCCGCGCTGGTCGTGGGCGCCAATTGGGTGGTGGACTTGATGTATGGCTGGATTGATCCCCGCATTAAATCAGGAACCTAACCATGCCGCTGCTCGAAATTCGAAATCTGCAAATTGACTTTGGCCGCGCACCAAACGCGCTGCGCGCCGTGGACGGCGTCTGGCTCACCCTCGAGCCGGGGAAAACGCTGGGCCTGGTGGGCGAGAGCGGTTCCGGCAAGAGCGTTACGGCGCTGTCCATCGCGCGGCTGCTGGCCAGCCCGCCCGCGTTTTACGCCGGGGGCGAGATTCTTCTGGAAGGCCGCGATGTCTTGAAGATGAGGGCGGCCGAGTTGCGGGGCATCCGGGGCGGTTTGGTCAGCTACGTGTTTCAGGAACCCGGCGCTTCTCTGGACCCGGTCTTTCGCATCGGCAACCAAATTAAGGAGGCGCTGAAACTGCACCGGCCCGAGGCCGCCACCGATGCCGAGGTGGTGCGCCTGCTCAAACTGGTCGGCATTCCGGCCCCGGAGGCGCGGGCCAGGAGGTATCCGCACGAAATGTCGGGCGGCATGCAACAGCGCGCGATGATCGCGATGGCGCTGGCCCCGCAACCGAAACTGCTCGTGGCGGACGAACCAACCACCGCGCTGGATGTCACCATCCAGGCGCAGATCATCGAGCTGCTCAGCCGGCTTCGAGAGCAACTCGGCATGGCCATCCTGCTCATCACCCATAACTTGGGCATCGTCGGGGACCTCGCCGACCAGGTGGCCGTGATGTATGCCGGGCAGATTGTGGAAACCGCCCCGGCGCGCGAGTTGTTGAAGCGCCCCTTGCATCCCTACACCCGGGCCCTGATGAACTCAGTGCCGAGCCTGGAGGGGGAGGCCGGACGGCTCGCGACCATCCCCGGCACCGTCCCGCGGCTGGGCGCGTTTCCACCCGGTTGCCGGTTCCATCCGCGCTGCCCGATTGCCAAAGCGGAGTGTTCCGAAAAAATTCCCGAACTGCTCGAAGTTGAACCCGGACGTTTCGTGCGCTGTCCGTTTTGGCAATCTTAAATTTTCAGCCGTTCCGTCAGCGCGTCCAACACCCGATCCATTTCATCGGCGGTCAAAGCGCCAAGCCGCCGTTCCAATTTGACCGTTGAAACCGTTTGAATCTGCTGCAAATGAAATGCGCCGGGCCTCAAAAACGGCTTGGGAACGGGAAGCTCCCAGCGATTGCCGCGCAACGCGGTCGTGTGGAGCAAAACGGTGACGAGATCGAGTTCATTGTCGGCGGGCTGCCCGGTGAGCAGCAAGGCGGGCCGGACTTTCGCGGCAAGGCCGAAATCCACCAGCCAGATTTCACCGCGATTGACGCTGGGCATCTTCGGCCTCCATCCGGTCGAGCATCATCGCGCCCTCGAGCGCGGCCTGGTCGCACAACGCCACGTCCTCGTTTTCGGCGGCCAACTCGACCAGCTTCCGGCGCACGGCGCGCTGTTCCGCCTCCGTCAACTTCGGCAAATCATTGATGATTTCGTTTGCGCTCACAAACATAAAATAGCGGAAAATATCACCTGCCGCAACTTAATGTTCTCGACCGCAATTCCGCCGTCAAAACCCAGCTTGCTTCAAGTGGCGCACAGGCCGGAATGCGCCGAGAAAATCGAGAACATCAACGGCAATGAACAGCCGTGAGTCGTTCATTTGGAATCAAGGCCCAGTTCGCGTTCGCATTGTTCGGGCGTCAGCCAGCGGTCGGGAGATTTGTCGTCAATTTTTCGCGCCAGTTCCGCCGCGTCATCGGGGCGGCCGTGGTCATCGAGCGCGACCATGAAGGCCACGAGCTTGCGTCGCTGTTCGGATGAAAGCGCTCTGACTTCGGATTGAAGCACTTCAATGCTCATGCGCGTGAAATACGCCCATTGCGAGTTGCACGCAAGCTGTGAATTTAACCCAAATCCCGCGTCTCCGCGTTAAATTGACTTTTGCCGCATTGACGCCAAACCGCATTGCGCTTAATTTTCCAGCATGAGCACGGTTGCTGAAATCAAGGCCGCGATTCCCCGGCTGACGCTGGAGGAGCGCGAAGAAATTGCCCGTTACTTGCACGACTTTGACGATGATTGGGATCGCCAAATGGCCGAGGATGCAAAGCCGGGCGGCAAGTTGCATCGGTTGATGGAACAGTCCGAAGCCGAGTTCAAAGCTGGAAAACTTCGTGATTTCCCCGGTCAGGAAAAGGAATGAATTCCACGGCTGCCTCGACCTTCTGGAAAAGCTACGGATTGGCACGCACGAGGAATACAATAAGTTCTGACGCGTTTTATGCCATTGCTCGAAGTCACTAACCTGAAGCTTCATTTTCCCGTCAGGCAAGGGATGTTCAGCCGCGTGCGCGAATTCGTCAAGGCGGTGGACGGCGTGAGCCTGAACATCGCGCCCGGCGAGACGGTTGGCCTGGTCGGCGAAAGCGGGTGTGGCAAGACCACCCTGGGGCGCGCCGTGGTCCGCCTGGTCGAGCCGACGGATGGCCGCATCGTCTTCGATGGCGAGGACCTCACGCGTTTAAAAGGCGCCGCGCTGCGCGCGCGGCGGCGCAAGTTTCAGATAATCTTCCAGGACCCTTACGGATCGCTCAATTCCCGGGCCATAGTCCGGAACATCATCGGGGAAGCCCTCGACATCCACCGTCTGGCGCCCAACGCCGCGGCGCGCCGGCAGCGGGTGGAAAGCCTGCTCCAAGATGTGGGGCTTGATCCTTCGCACGCGGAACGTTACCCGCACGAATTCAGCGGCGGCCAGCGCCAGCGCATCGGCATCGCCCGCGCCCTGGCAGTGGAACCCAGGCTGATTGTCTGCGACGAACCCGTGAGTGCCCTGGACGTCTCGGTCCAGGCCCAGATTGTCAATCTGCTCCGGGATTTGCAGCAGGAGCATGGCATGGCCTATTTGTTTGTGGCCCACGATTTGGCCGTGGTCCGGCACCTCAGCCGCCGCATCCTGGTGATGTATCTTGGCAAAATCGTCGAAGCGGGTGAAGCGAGGACGACGTGCCGATCCCCCAAGCATCCCTACACCCAGGCGCTGATTTCAGCAGTGCCAGTGGTGGACCCCGATTCGAAACGCCAGCGGATTATTCTCGCCGGCGACGTGCCTTCCCCCATCCACCCGCCCGGTGGTTGTCCCTTCCACCCGCGCTGCCCGGTGGCGGAGGCCCGCTGCAAAACGGAAGTCCCGGCTTTGCGTGAAGTCGAGCCAGGCCACTGGGTGTCTTGCCATTTAGTGTAAGTGGAGTGTCTGCCGATGTTCAGCGAAAAGGCGGGCCAATCCTCCTTTTCCCGCACATCCCATCCATAAGTGCTTGGAAGAGAGGGAGTACGAGCAATTTTGATGGGGATCTGCACAGGGACAAAATGGGGGTGGCGGGGTGGATTTGGAGAAAATGGCAAAAAAAATAAAAAAACCATTGACAGAATATGGCTGCCCCTTTACTTTTCCAGCAGGTTACAGGCTTGAAATAGCAAAAAATCATTGGCCCCGAGGCCTTTTCGGAATCGAGAGGGCGGGGGTTAATGGTGTTTTGTCGTTTGTGCATGGTCAGGATGGGGTATTTGTAGCTTTTGCCCATGTAGCTCAGTCGGCAGAGCGCGTCCTTGGTAAGGACGAGGTCATCAGTTCGATCCTGATCATGGGCTCCAGATAACCGAATGAATCGTCAGAATTTATAACAAAACAAGAAACCAGAGGAGAGCTCAATGGCAAAAGAAGCGTTCCAAAGAACCAAACCGCACGTCAACATTGGCACCATCGGCCACGTTGACCATGGCAAGTCCACCCTGACCGCCGCCATCGTGGAGGTGCAGAGCAAGAAGGGCATGGCCACGCCCAGGACTTACGCTGAGATCACCAAGGGCGGCACGGTGCGCGATTCCACCAAGACGGTGACGATCGCGGTGTCGCATACGGAATATGAATCCCCCGCGCGCCACTATGCGCATGTGGACTGTCCGGGCCATGCCGACTATGTCAAGAACATGATCACCGGAGCGGCGCAGATGGATGGAGCCATCCTGGTGGTGAGCGCGGCAGACGGCCCGATGCCGCAAACGCGCGAGCACATCCTGCTGGCGCGCCAGGTGGGAGTGCCAGCGATAGTGGTTTACCTGAACAAGGTTGATCTGGTGGACGATCCCGAGTTGATTGACCTGGTGGAAATGGAAATTCGCGACCTGCTCAACAAATATCAATTTCCCGGCGACACCACCCCGGTCATCCGCGGCAGCTCGAAGGCCGCCTTGGAGGGTGATCCGGAGGGCCTCAAGTCCATCGCCGAACTGCTCGACGCGGTGGACAAGTTTATTCCGCTGCCGACGCGCGAAATAGACAAGCCTTTCCTGATGTGCATTGAAGACGTGTTCAACATTGAGGGCCGGGGCACGGTGGTGACGGGCCGGGTGGAACGCGGTGTCTTGAAAAAAATGTCGGACGTGGAAATCGTCGGCTTGAAAGAAACCCGCAAGACGGTGGCGACCGACATTGAGATGTTCCGCAAACTGCTGGACAACGCCAGCGCGGGCGACAACGTGGGCGTGCTCTTGCGCGGCACCAAGAAAGACGAAGTGGAACGCGGCATGGTCCTGGCCAAGCCCGGCTCCATCACGCCGCACACTCAATTCAAGGCGGAAGTGTATGTGCTTTCCAAGGACGAAGGCGGGCGGCACACGCCGTTTTTTTCCAATTACCGTCCGCAATTCTATTTTCGGACGACCGACGTGACCGGAACGGTAACGCTGGCGACCGGAGTCGAAATGGTGATGCCGGGCGACAACGTGTCGGTGGACATCGCCCTGATCGCCCCGGTGGCGATGGAAAAAGGCCAGCGTTTCGCCATCCGCGAAGGCGGACGCACCATTGGGGCGGGCCGCGTGTCCGAGATTGTCACTTGATCCAGAGGCGGGAGCGGCGCAGCCCGGTTCCGCGAATGAATGTCCGAAGAGGGACCACTCTACGGCAGAGGGCGGTAGCTCAATTGGTAGAGTAGCGGTCTCCAAAACCGTCGGTTGGGGGTTCGAGTCCCTCCCGCCCTGCCAGGAGGAATTGAGAATAGTGAATAGTGAATTGAGGAATTGAAATTGAGTTTAGGATTAGGATTAAGAGCTGAGGTGAAAAGGCAATGGGTCGCCGGTGATCGGAGGGGTGGCAGAGTGGTCTATTGCGACGGTCTTGAAAACCGTTGCGCGGGAAACCGCGCCGGGGGTTCGAATCCCTCCCCCTCCGCCAAGAAAGAATGACATGAACAGATTGTTAATTGAATCGCTGGTCCTGGTCGTCGCCATGGTCCTGTTTGTCCTGGCGTTGCGGGCGGGCTATTTCCTCAAGATTTCCGCCTATTGGGCGGAAATGATGGAAGAGATGAGGAAATGCACCTGGCCAACCTGGGACGAATTGCTCGGGTCAACGGTCCTGGTAACTGTCTCGGTGGCGATCATCGGCGGCTTTACCGTCGGGGTTGACTATATCTGCTCCAATATCATCAAGGCCCTCGTTTAAGGAGCGCGCATGCCCAAGAGCCAATGGTTTGTCATTCATACTTTGTCCGGCCAGGAGCACAAGGTCAAAGAGAACATTGAAAAGCGGATCAAAGCCGAGGAGATGTCCGAATACATCAAGGAAGTGCTCGTGCCCGTGGAGAAGGTGGTGGATGTGCGGGGTGGCAAAAAGACAGTGACCAGCCGCAAGCTGCATCCCGGTTATGTGTATGTGGAGATGACCCTGCTGGACGAGCAGAACCGGATTTTGGAGAAGCCCTGGTACTTCATCCAGGACACGCCGGGCAAGATCGGCATCGTGGGCGGGGACCGTCCCCTGCCGGTGACGCCGGACGAAATTGCGGTGATCAAGGAACAGATTTCAGAATCGGAGGAGACGGAGAAGCCGAAGGTCAATTTTGAAACCGGCGAGACGGTGAAGATCAATGACGGGCCGTTCCTGAATTTCAGCGGGGTGATTGAAGAGATTGAACCGGAGCGGGGCAAGCTCAAAGTGACGGTGAACATATTTGGGCGCAATACGCCGGTGGAACTGGAGTATTGGCAGGTGGAGAAGGCGTGACGGGCGGAGTCAAGTGGAGTGATGGAGTGGTGGAGGGATGGGGTTTTTCCAACACTCCATCACTCCAATACTCCATCGCCCCCGTGGGAAAGCGGAGCGTGAGTGAATGATTGAGAGATTTTTTTATGGCAAAGAAGATTACAGGACAGATAAAGCTGCAAATTCCGGCCGGACAGGCGAATCCGGCGCCGCCGGTGGGGCCGGCCCTCGGCCAGCAGGGGGTCAACATCATGGCCTTTTGCAAGGAATTCAACGCCAAAACCAAAGTTCAGTCCGGGATGATTATTCCGGTGGTCATCACCGTCTTTGCGGACAAGTCGTTCACCTTCATCACCAAGTCGCCTCCGGCTTCGATCCTGCTCAAGAAAGCGGCCGGGATCGCCTCCGGTTCCAAAGTGCCGAACAAGGAAAAGGTGGGCAAGGTGACGCGCAAACAGGTGTTGGAAATCGTGAAAATCAAGGCCAAGGATTTGAACTCGGCCAATGAAGAGGCGGGGTTCCGCGTCATTGCGGGAACAGCCCGGAGCATGGGAATAGACGTGGTGGAATAACTCAACGCGGGAGAGTTTCGCCGGGACGAAGCTCCCTTGCACCGCTCATAAACTATGCCAAGCAAACGATATAAGAAAGCGCTGGAATTGGTGGATGGCAACAAAACTTATCCCCTCAAGTCAGCCATCCAAGTTCTGACCAAGTTCCCCAAAGCCAAATTCAACGAGAACATTGACCTGGCCTTCAAGCTGGGGATTGATCCCAAGCAGTCCGATCAAATGGTGCGCGGGACCGTTCCCCTGCCCCACGGCAGCGGCAAGGTCGTGCGCGTGCTGGTTTTCACCCGCCCAGGGACGGCGGCCGACGCCGCCAAAGCGGCGGGGGCCGAATATGTCGGTTTCGAGGATCTGATCAAGCGCTGCATGGAAGGGTGGTCGGATTTTGACGTGGCCATCGCCACGCCGGCGGCGATGTCCGAGGTGCGCAAACTGGGCAAAGCCCTCGGGCCGCGCGGCCTGATGCCCAACCCAAAGACCGGCACCGTGACCGAAGACACCGCCAAGGCAGTGAAGGAAGTCAAAGCCGGGCGGGTTGAATTCAAGGTGGACAAGGGAGGCAATGTGCATGTGCCGATTGGCAAGGCTTCTTTTGCGCAGGAGCAGTTGCTGGAAAACGCGCGGGCGGTGATTGAAGCGGTGGCCAAAGCGCGCCCCCACGCGGCCAAGGGCCAGTTCATCAACAGTTGCACCTTATCCGCCACCATGAGTCCGCCCGTGCGGGTGGACATGAAAGAATTTCAACAAGCAGCCTAAGCCGGAAGACTACATTATCATGCGCGCCGAAAAGCAAATCATCAGCAGCGAGTATGTCAAGCGTCTCAACGCCTCGCCCTTTTTTATCGTGGTGGATTACCGCGGCCTGAAAGTCGGGCCGATCAACGAATTGCGCAAGCGCCTGGGCAAGGCGGGGGCGGAAATGCATGTGGTCAAGAACTCCCTCTTCCGTCTGGCGGTCAAGGAGGCCGGGGTGGTGGATTTGGGGGCGGCCCTCGCCGGCCAACTGGCCGTGGTGACGGGGCCGAAGGACGTCTCGGCGGCCGCCAAGGTGGTCAAGACCTTCGGCGCGGAATTCGCCAAACCGAAAATCAAGTTCGGTTATTTGAAGAACCAGCGCCTGGAAGCCGAGCAGATTTTGGCCCTGGCAGATTTGCCCTCCATAGAAGTCATGCGCGGCAGGCTGCTTGGGGTTCTGGCGGGGCCGGCTACCAAACTGGTGACCTTGCTCAACACGCCTGCCACCCAACTGGCGCGGGTGCTGAAAGGCCGGCAGGAAAAGCTGGGGGCGCCGGCGGCGGCTTAACCGGCCGCATCCGTCGGATCAGTCGGATCCAGCGGATCGGACTGATAGACAGCAGTGAACCATTTCGTTTCCGTTGAAGAAAATGGAGACGGAGCAACAACAATAACAAAGTAAATCGTCGGTCCGGCGTGCCGGCCGGCAGAATTCATCCGCGGCTGCGGATGACGACGAGACTGAAAGGCAATTATGGCAGAGATCGCAAAAATCGTGGAAGAACTGAGCACCTGGTCGGTGATGGACATCGCCAGCCTGGTCAAAGAACTGGAAGCCAAATGGGGCGTGACCGCCGCCGCCCCCGTGGCCGCCGCCCCCGCCCCCGCCGCCGGTGCTGCCGCCCCGGCCCCGGAAGCCAAGACCATGTTTGACGTCATCCTGGTTTCGGCCCCGGCGGACAAGAAGATTTCCTGCATCAAAGCGGTGCGCGAAATCAAGGCGGGCCTGGGGCTGGCGGATGCCAAGGCCCTGGTGGAAGGCGCGCCCAAGACGGTGCTGGAAGGCGCCAACAAGGCGGATTCCGACGCGGCCAAGAAGAAACTGGAGGAGGCTGGAGCCAAAGTGGAAGTCAAGTAAAAGCAATCACGGCTGTTCCGGGGCGGCGGGCTCAGGCCCGCTCCCCGTTTGCAAAACAGCCAACCGCGAGATTTCTATCAGAAGTTTTGCCATTGTCAAAGCAGTTGAGACGGCTGCGCGTTCCGGGTCGCCGGATCGCGGCCGCTTCGTCGTTTCCATTAAACCAGGAGCTGGCCGGTGCCAGCCGTTGACCAGAGGTTGAAAATGCCATCACGATTAACAGAACGCGTCCATTTTGGAAAGATCAAGGAGGTCATTGCCCCGCCCAACTTGATCGAGTTGCAGACCAATTCCTACCGGGAATTTCTCCAGACCGACTCTCCGCCGTCCAAGCGCAAGAACGTCGGATTGCAGGCGGTCTTCACCGAGGTTTTTCCCATCGAGAGTTACGATGGCAAGTGCGTGCTGGATTTTCACAGCTACGAAATCGCCGAGCCAAAGCACGATTGGCTGGAATGCCTGCGCGAGGGCATCACCTACGGCGCGCCGCTCCATGTGACCTTTTTGCTGAAAGAGGAAAAGGGGGCGAAAGAGGAGAAAGTGTTCATGGGCGAGCTGCCCTTGATGACGCCGCAGGGGACCTTTGTCATCAATGGCGCCGAACGGGTCATCGTCAGCCAGTTGCACCGCTCGCCCGGCCTGGCCTTTGAAGCCAGCCAGCATCCCAACGGCAAGACCCTCCATTCCTTCCGCATCATTCCCGACCGCGGCTCCTGGTACGAGGCGCAATTCGACACCAGCGACATGCTCTACGTCTATCTGGACCGGAAAAAGCGGCGCCGCAAATTCCTCACCACCACCTTCTTCCGCGCCCTGGGCTACGGCACGGACGCGGACATCCTCAAGCTGTTTTATGAAATAGAAGAATTGAGCGTGAAGGAGGCGGAAAAACTGGAGGACATCCAGAACAAGGTGCTGGTGGAAGATGCGGAGGACAAGGAGAACGGCATCGTGGTGGCGCGCGCCTTCGAACCGCTTTCCAAGGCGGTGGTCAAGCAGATCGCCGAGTTGGGCGTGAGCAAAATCCGCGTGGTGGACACGACGGTGGATGACGGCATCGTCATCAAGTGCCTGAAAAAGGATCCGACCAAGAACGAAGAGGAAGCGCTCAAGGACATTTACCGCCGGCTCCGCCCCGGCGACCCGCCCACCGCCGCCAACGCGCGCGCCCTGATCAAGCGGCTTTTCTTTGACCCCAAACGGTATGATCTGGGCCGGGTCGGCCGGTACAAGATCAATCAGAAGCTGGGCATCAAGGGGGGCGATTCGCGCATCCTGACCAAGGACGACCTGGTGGCGGCGACCAAGTATTTGCTGCGGCTGAAAAAGGGGGAAGGCTCGCTGGATGACATTGATCACCTGGGAAGCCGGCGCATTCGCACGGTCGGGGAATTGCTGGCCAACCAGTGCCGGGTGGGCCTGGCCCGCACGGAACGGCTGGTCAAGGAACGCATGACCCTGTTTGATCAAAGCCTGGAAAGCATGTCGCCCCAGAAACTGATCAATCCCAAGGCCCTCTCGGCGGTGATCCGGGATTTCTTCGGCCGCAGCCAGCTTTCGCAGTTCATGGACCAGATCAACCCGCTGGCCGAATTGACGCACAAACGCCGCTTGTCGGCGCTGGGGCCGGGCGGGTTGTCGCGCGACCGCGCCGGGTTTGAGGTGCGCGACGTTCATCCCTCCCACTATGGCCGCATTTGCCCGGTGGAAACGCCGGAAGGGCCCAACATCGGTTTGATCGCCTCCCTGGCCACCTTCGCCCAGGTCAATGACTTTGGCTTTTTGGAAACCCCCTATCGGCGGGTGGAAAAAGGCCGTGTGACCAATCACATAGATTATTTGACCGCGGACCGCGAGGAGAATTTCATCGTGGCGCAGGCCAACTCCGCCATTGACGAGAAGGGCAATCTCCTGGGCGAACGCGTCACCTGCCGGAGCAAGAGCGACTTCATTGACGTGGAACCCAGCCGGGTGGATTACATGGACGTTTCACCCAAGCAACTGGTTTCGGTGGCGGCGAGCCTGATTCCGTTTCTGGAGCACGACGACGCCAACCGGGCCTTGATGGGATCGAACATGCAGCGGCAGGCGGTGCCGTTGCTCCTCACCGAAGCGCCCTATGTGGCCACCGGATTGGAGGAGCGGGTGGCGCGCGATTCGCGGGCCGTGCTCGTGGCGGAGGAGGCGGGCAAGGTCGCCTCGGTCAACGGCAATCTGGTCTTGGTCAGCCCGGACGGCAAGATGCCGGACAGCAAGAAGAAGTTGCGGCACGATCCGGCCAGCGGCATCTGGGCCTATCCCATCCGCAAATTCATGCGTTCCAACGCGGCCACCTGCATCAACCAGAAAATTCTCGTGGCCAAGGGGGACACCATCAAGAAGGGGCAGGTCATCGCCGACGGCCCTTGCACCCAGGGCGGCGAACTGGCCCTCGGACGCAATGTGCTGTGCGCGTTCATGCCCTGGAACGGCTACAACTTCGAGGACGCCATCCTGATCAGCGAGCGCATCGTCAAGGACGACGTCTTCACCTCCATTCACATTGATGAATTTGAAGTGGGCGCGCGCGACACCAAGCTCGGCCCGGAGGAAATCACCCGCGACATTCCGAACCTGGGCGATGAAGCGTTGAAAAACCTGGGACCCGACGGCGTCATCCGCATCGGGGCGGAAGTCAGGCCGGGCGACATCCTGGTGGGCAAAATCACCCCCAAGAGCGAGACGGAACTGGCCCCGGAAGAGCGCCTGCTCCGCGCTATTTTCGGCGAAAAGGCGGCCGATGTCAAAGACACCTCTTTGAAAGTCCCCTCCGGCACCTACGGCATTGTCATGGATGTCAAAGTCTCCTCCAAGAAAGAGCGCGAGGTCGAGGCCAAGGCCGTGCCGGAAACCAAGCGGCAATCCAAGGAGGTGCTGGACGAGCACCGGGTAAAAACGGATGAGTTGCGCGAACAACTGACGGAGGCGCTGAGCAACATCCTGCTCGGCGAAAAAATCCCCCTCGACGTCGTCAATTCCGAGACCGGCGAAATCATCATTCCGGCCAATCGCAAAATCACCAAGACCCTGCTGCGCAAGCTGGCCCAAGTCTATGATCGCATCGAGATTGATCCCTCCCCCATCCGCAACAAAATCAACGAGATCATCGGCAGTTTCAAAAAGAAATTCGACGATTTGCAAATGCAGCACGACGAGGAAGTGGAACGGACCGAGGCGGGCGAAGAAGTGGACAGCGGCGTGATCAAGTCGGTCAAGGTTTATGTCGCCTCCAAGCGCAAATTGTCAGTGGGGGACAAAATGGCCGGTCGCCACGGCAACAAGGGCGTGGTGGCGAAAATTGTGCCGGAGGAAGACATGCCGTTCCTGCCGGATGGGACGCCCATGGACATTGTGCTCAACCCGCTGGGCGTGCCTTCACGCATGAACGTGGGCCAGGTGTTGGAAACCCACCTGGGCTGGGCCGCCCGGTTCCTTGGACTCAAATTTGCCACGCCGGTCTTCGACGGCATCAAGGAAAAGGAAATTCGCAACTACCTCAAGGAGGCCAAGCTCCCCGAACACGGCAAAACCCTGCTGATTGACGGCCGCACCGGCGAGCAGTTCGACCAGGAAATTGTGGTCGGTTACATTTACATGATGAAGCTGGGCCATTTGGTCGCGGACAAAATTCACGCCCGCGCGGTCGGCCCTTACTCGCTCGTCACCCAGCAGCCCTTGGGCGGCAAGGCGCAATACGGCGGCCAGCGCTTCGGCGAAATGGAGGTGTGGGCCATGGAAGCCTATGGGGCCGCCTACAGCTTGCAGGAATTGTTGACCGTCAAGTCCGACGACGTGCAGGGCCGCACCCGCATCTACGAGAGCATTGTCAAGGGCGACAATTGCCTGGAGGCGGGCGTGCCCGAATCCTTCAACGTCCTCGTCAAGGAAATGCAGTCCCTGGGCATGGACGTCAAGGTCGGTTATTCCAGCCCGGTGGAACAAGCGGCGGCCGCCCAGGCGCAGACCTTGAGCAGCCTGAAATAATCTGTTACCTTTTATCATGAACACCAAAGAAACAGCCCGCGAGTTGCTCGGCCTGGATAAAGTCAACCAGGTCGAGTACGTCGCCATTTCCGTCGCCTCCCCCGAAGCCATTCGGGCCTGGTCCAAGGGTGAGGTCAAAAACCCGGAGACGATCAATTACCGCACCTTCAAGCCGGAAAAAGGCGGCCTCTTTTGCGAGCGCATTTTCGGCCCGGTCAAGGACTGGGAATGTTCCTGCGGCAAGTACAAGCGGATCAAGCACCGGGGGGTGGTGTGCGACCGTTGCGGGGTCGAAGTCACCCTGGCCCGGGTGCGCCGCGAACGCATGGGCCACATCGAACTGGCCGTGCCCGTGTCCCACATTTGGTTCTTCAAGTGCATGCCCTCCCGCCTGGGTCTGGTGCTGGACATGACGGCGCGCAACCTGGAACGGGTGATTTACTACGAGGATTACATGGTGATCAACCCCGGCTCGACCCCGCTGAAATTGCATCAACTGTTGAGCGAGCATGAATACCGCGAAGCCCGCGAGACTTACGGGCCGGATGGATTCGTGGCCAAGATGGGCGCCGAAGCCGTGCGGGAAGCGCTGACCAATGTGGATCTGCAGAAACAGGTGGACCTTCTGGCCGTGGCCATGACGGAAACCAAGAGCAAACAAATCCGCAAGAAGGTGGCCAAGCGCATCAAACTGCTTTCCGCCTTCCATTCCTCCAAGGCGCGCCCCGAATGGATGGTCCAGACCGTCCTGCCCGTCATCCCGCCCGATTTGCGCCCGCTGGTGCCGCTGGAAGGCGGCCGCTTTGCCACCTCCGACCTGAACGACCTCTACCGCCGCGTCATCAACCGCAACAACCGCCTGAAAAACCTCCTTCAACTCAAGACCCCGGAGGTCATCATCCGCAACGAAAAACGGATGTTGCAGGAAGCGGTGGACGCGCTCTTCGACAACGGCCGGCACGGGCGCGCCGTCACCGGCGCGGGCAACCGCGCCTTGAAATCCTTGAGCGACATGCTCAAGGGCAAGAGCGGACGCTTCCGCCAAAATCTCCTGGGCAAGCGGGTGGATTACTCGGGGCGCTCCGTCATTGTCATCGGGCCGGAACTCAAATTGCACCAGTGCGGCCTGCCCAAGAAGATGGCCCTGGTCCTGTTCGAGCCCTTCATCATCCGGCGCTTGAAGGAGCTGGGGCATGTCCACACCGTGCGCTCCGCCAAGAAGATGATCGAGCGCCAGTCGCCCGAAGTGTGGGACATTCTGGAAGAGGTGACCAAGGGCCACCCCGTCCTGCTCAACCGCGCTCCCACCCTGCACCGGCTTTCCATCCAGGCCTTCGAGCCGATTCTCATCGAAGGCGAAGCCATCCGCATTCATCCCCTGGTTTGCACCGCCTACAACGCCGATTTCGACGGCGACCAGATGGCGGTGCATGTCCCCCTGTCGGTCGAGGCGCAGATGGAGGCGCGTCTCCTCATGATGGCGCCCAACAACATCTTCAGCCCTTCCAGCGGGCGCCCCATCATGACGCCCACCCAGGACATCACCCTGGGTTGTTTCTACTTGACCGCCGAGCCGCGCCCAAATCCAAACAAAAAGGAGCCGGCCCGCCCCATGCTCTTCGGTTCCAAGTCGGAAGTCATCTTCGCCTACAACGACGGCGCCCTGAACCTGCACTCCCGCCTCCTCCTGGCCAATCCGGACCGGGGCCGCAAGACCCATTACGGGGACGCGGAAAAGAACGTGATCGAAACCACCGTAGGACGCGTCATTTTCAGCGAAATCTGGCCCGAGGAAATGGGCTTCCTGAACCGCGTGGCGGGAAAGTCCATGCTCGGCGAAATGATCTGGACTTGCTACAAAATTTGCGGCCACGAAAAGACCGTGGTCATGCTGGACAAGCTGAAGGAACTGGGCTTCCGTTCCGCCACCCGCTCCGGCTGCTCCATCGGGATTGACGACATGATCATTCCCAAGGAAAAAGACCAGGAAATCCGCAACGCGCAGAAACAGATTTCCGAGGTGGAAAGGCAATATCGCAAAGGCGTCATCACCCCGGGCGAGCGTTACAACAAGGTCGTTGATATTTGGACCCATTGCACCGACCAGATTGCCAACGTCATGCTGCGCACGCTGGAAAACAACCATGACAAGCTGGAATACAACCCGGTTTCCATGATGGTGGATTCGGGCGCGCGGGGCAACCGCCAGCAGGTCCGCCAACTGGCCGGCGTGCGCGGCCTCATGGCCAAGCCCAGCGGCGACATCATCGAAAAACCCATCTTGTCCAACTTCCGCGAAGGGCTGACCGTTCTGGAGTACTTCATCTCCACCCACGGCGCCCGCAAAGGCCTGGCCGACACCGCCCTGAAAACGGCCGACTCCGGCTACATGACACGCAAACTGGTGGACGTGGCCCAGGACGTCATCATCCGCATGGAGGATTGCGGAACCAACAACGGCATCTGGGTGCAGGCCATTTACGAGGGCGAGGACGAGGTGGTCAAATTGAGCGAGCGCGTCATCGGGCGCATCGCCTGCGATGACGTGGTGGACCCGGCCAATTTGAAGAAAGTCCTGGTCCAGGCCAACGAGATGATTGACGAAGCCAAGGGCCGGCTCATTGAAGCCAGCGGGGTGGAGAAGATCAAAATCCGCTCCGTGCTCACCTGCGAAAGCAAATACGGCATCTGCGCCAACTGCTACGGCCGCAATCTGGCCACCGGCGGCCTGATCAAACGCGGCGAGGCCGTCGGCATCATCGCCGCCCAATCCATCGGCGAGCCGGGCACCCAGCTCACCATGCGCACCTTCCACATCGGCGGCACCGCCTCCCAGGTCTTCAAGCAGCCCCAGATCAAGGCCAAGAGCGACGGCACTGTAAAGTACAACGACCTCCGCCTCGTCGAGCTGGAGGACGGCAACAACATCGTCCTCAACAAAAACGGCTCCATCGCCATCATGGCCGACGACGGCCGCGAACTGGAAACCCACACCCTGGTCATCGGCTCGGTCATCTCGGTCAAGAACGGCGCCCGCGTGAAAAAGGGCGAGCCTTTCGTGCAGTGGGACCCCTACAACGTGCCCATCCTTTCCGAAAAGGCCGGCCGGGTCAAGTTCGTGGACATCATCGAGGGCGTGACCATGAAGCAGGAGGTGGACGAAACCACCGGCCAGGAAGCCATGGTCATCATCGAACACAAGGAGGATTTGCATCCCCAAATCGTCATCGGCGGCGACAAGGGCGAACCGCTGGCCAACTACCCCATCCCCGCCCACGCCCACATCGTGGTGAGCGAGGACGACAAGATCGTCGCCGGCACCTTGATGGCCAAGACCCCGCGCAAGTCTTCCAAGACCAAGGACATCACCGGCGGTCTGCCCCGCGTGGCGGAACTGTTCGAGGCGCGCCGTCCCAAGGACGCCTCCGAAATATCGAAAATTGACGGGGTGGTTGACTTCGGCCCCAGCGTGCGCGGCAAACGCACCATTCTCATCAAGGACCCTTCCACTGGGGTGGAAGAAGAGCATCTCATCCCCATCGGCCGGCATGTCATTGTCTTCAAGGGCGATTACGTCAAGAAAGGCCAGCAATTGACCGAAGGGCCGGTGGACCCGCATGAAATTCTGGACATCTGCGGGCCGCAAGAATTGCAGGAACATCTGGTCAACGAAGTCCAGGAAGTCTACCGCCTCCAGGGCGTGACCATCAACGACAAGCATATCGAGATCATTGTCCGCCAAATGCTGCGCAAAGTCCGCGTCAACGAGCCGGGCGACAGCCAGTTCCTTTGGGGCGAACAGATTGACAAGATCGAGTTCGAGAAGGAAAACGCCCGGGTGGAAAAAATGGGCGGCAAGCCGGCCGAGGCCCAGCCCGTTTTGCTCGGCATCACCAAAGCCTCCCTCGAAACGGAGAGCTTCCTCAGCGCCGCCTCATTCCAGGACACCACCCGGGTCCTGACCGAGGCGGCCACCATGGGCAAAGTGGATTACCTGCGCGGCTTCAAGGAAAACGTCATCATGGGCCACATCATTCCGGCCGGCACCGGCTACACCCTGCATCGCCGGGTGGATTTGAAGCCCCTGGTCGAACCCATTGCCGTGGAAGAACCGCCGGAAATCCTCTCCCTGACCGAACCCCTCACCGGATAGAAAATCCTCAATCCGGCCAGCGTAGCGGCGCTCTATGGCGCCGCATTTTTGTACGGGCAACAGGCACGGCCCGCGATGTGCGCGCCTGCTCAGGCCCGGGGCGGAAAGAGCGGCGATGCCAGCAGGCCCCATTTGGCCAGCCGGAAGCGCAGCCCCGTGCCCAGGCAGCCAAAACCATAGGTCACGCTGCGCCGGAAGTTAATGGAGGAAGCCTCGGCAAAATACCGGGTCGGGCAACTGATCTCCCCAATCGTGAACCCCGCCCACAAAATTTGCGCCAGCATTTGATTGTCAAATACAAAATCATCCGAATTGGCCGCCAGCGGCAGCCCTTCCAGAATCTCCCGCGAAAAGGCCCGGTAGCCCGTGTGGTATTCCGACAGCTTGGCCCCCAGCAGCAGGTTTTCCGCCGCCGTCAGAAACCGGTTGGCCGCATACTTCCACAGCGGCATCCCGCCGCGCAGCGCGTACCCGCCCAGAATCCGGCTCCCCAGCACGCACGGATAAAGACCGGCCGCAATCAGCGAGGCCATGGCCGGGATGAGTTTCGGCGTGTACTGCGAATCCGGATGAACCATGATAACAATATCCGCCCCCTCCGCCAGCGCCAGGCGGTAGCAGCTCTTTTGATTGCCTCCGTAGCCCAGGTTCCGGGCGTGCGAGAACAAGACCGTCCGGGGCAGATTCTTCGCCACCGCCACCGTATCGTCCCGGCTGGCATCATCCACAATGATGACGCGGTCAACAATTCCCTGCTCCATCACCTCCTGGTAAGTTTGCACGAGCGTTTTGGCCGCGTTGTAAGCGGGCATGACGACGACCACTTTCTTATCTCCAAGCATATTGAAACGCGCGCGCCCTTAATCCTGCTGTCATCGGCCAAACAGCCGTGCCACTCAACCCCACTGCCGGTATCCGGCGGCCCTGTCCGCCATTGCTCGCAGAGCGAAGGCGGAAAGCCAGTTGTCGGAATCGAACCGACGACCGACGGTTTACAAAACCGTTGCTCTACCGCTGAGCTAAACTGGCCTGGGGAAATACATAACCGATTTGCAGCGCCGTTCAAGCCGGATCGAAAAACAAGTTTAACCCGGCATCCCAACCAGCCTCCGATGCACCACGACTTGCGCCGGCCGTTTGCCACCCGCTGCATCGAGTCCGGCGTGGACATTCCAACCGTCTCACGTTGGCTTGGACACCAGGACGGCGGCTCACTCTGTATGAAAACTTATGGTCACTTGCGCGACGAACACAGCACCAAAGAGGCGGAAAAAGTCACTTTTTGGCGGAAGGTTTTCGAGTGAGTTTTGTCGCTTGAGCATGACTGGTGATACAGCCTGCAAACATAGCGCACACCATCATCGTGAAGAGTTCCATGATCCCTCTCGGATCGGATGGTGCGATTGTCTTGCCGTCGCAAGCCCGTTCCAGGTAGTCCAACAGCGGATGCAACTCTTTTGGCTGAATTTTGAAATCGATGTCATGGCTGAGTTTGTTGCGAAGTGTATTCAGGTGTTTGATCGCGGCAATACAATCGTACTTGTCTGAAACTTTGAAATTCCCCATCAGAGCCATTTTCTGAGCGAAACTGTTTCGCGCTGCGTCCCAATCAAATTCAGGGTGTGAGGCTTTGAGATATTCATCTATGTAATGCTCGATAATTAAATGGCACAGAAGGAAGTAACCAAGCGTTTCGTGGTCCAAGCCTTCCAGGCGTTTCCAAGTTACCTTCCCATCTGCAATATCAGCAACGAGAGGTGGCATGTTGATCATAAGTAACCTCCTATATAAAACCCCGGTTTATGGACTGCAAAGGCAAAATCAATGTTTATGAAGCACCGCTGCGTCTGCATTCTCTTCTTCCCCTTCCCAAAAATCTTACTGCACCTCTGCCAGCAGCTTTTGTAACACTGTCCAGCCACGCAGAGGTTCCAAAGTCAATTCGGTGACGTGCCACCAGCAGGCCCGCGCCGTCGCGCCAAAAGCCGCTCAGAGATTCTCCATCAATTCTTCGATGGTGATATTCGCCTGCTTCAAAATGGATTGAAGCGTTTTCGGTTTGATCTCCCGGTGCATCGGCACGCAGGGATGCAGGCTGTTTTTCTCGTAATGACAATGGGAACCCGTCTGCCGGACAAATTTAAAACCCAGGCGTTTCAATGCCCGGCAAACCTCATCACCGGAAAGATCGCGTGGAAGTTTCACGCCACTTGAGCGGACAGCACCGGGTCGTGGAGAAAATGAAGGCGAATCGGCCAGGCCAGACGCTCGTCGCCATCATCAAACCGGCAGCGGATGAGATCGCGAATCATGGCAATGAGTTCGTCGAGATTCTCTCCCTGGGTCGCCATTTCCGGCTCGTGGCAGGTCGCCACCAGCATGTCTTCGTCCTGCTCGACTTGAAACACGAACTCGTTCTTCATGAATGTTTATCGGTGTTTGTCAACGATGTGTTCCCGGTAAGCCTCGCGGGCGTTTACCTCTGCCGGGACTGATCCGGAGAATTTGACATTTTCCGGGTGAGGCGTGCGCTGCGCCGTGCTTTGGAGGCGCCTGGCGTAGCGCGTGAAAATCTCCGCCACGCTGGTGGCGTGCTCCCTGGCATAAGATTCGAGGAATTCCGCGTCCTCTCTCGGCAGTTGCACTGTTACTTCCGTCGCATTCATGGAGTTATTATGCCGTTTTGGCAGAGAAAGTCAATTAAAGGACCTTCGCGCCTCGTTGCTATCCGCCGCGGGTGGGGAATTCGAAGACGACTTTGCCGCCCTCCCCCAGCACCAGGAAAGCGGAGAAAGGTCTGCCGGCCTTGGAGGTGAAATGGGTCAGCAGATCGGTCCGCCCGTCGGCCAGCAACTTGCCGAGTTGGGCGCGGTCCAGCGGCTGCCCCAAAATAGTCCGGCCGGCCTTGAACTTGCACGGCTTCCTGGCGGCCTGGGATTTTTCGCAGACATACTGCGTCTCCGTTTCCAGCACGCGCCCGCCGCAAAGGGGGCAGGCGGCGACGGCGGCGGCGTTGGTCAGGTCTGGTTTCGCGGCCGGCTCGCCGGGGCCGGACGGGCCGCCGGACGCGCCGGGCTTCTTCGCGGCACGCGCCTCAAACTCAAAACCGACCTTGCCGCCTTCGCCCACAACGAGGCAGGCCCTGAAAGGCCGGCCTTTCTTGGAGATGAACTTGTCCAGCAAATCGGTGCGGCCTGTCGTCAATAATTTTTGGGCCTGCGCCGGCTCCAGCGGGCGCTGCAGGATGACCTTGCCGGTGCGAAAGGCGCAGCCCTGGCGGCGCGCGGTCTTCTCGCAGATGTAACCCATGCCGTCCTCATAGACCGGGGAACCGCAGTGGGGACATTTGCCGAAGGGCTGGCGCCCGGTGAAGTCGAGGGCGTCGGCGGCGGCCTGGTTCTGGGCGTCCTGCTGGCCGAAGTCAAATTCCGCCTTGAGTTCGGGGGAAAGTTTGATGAGGGCGGCAAAGGGCCGGCCCGTTTTGCTGCGGAACCCCTGCAGGGGGCCGACCACGCGTTTGGTGATGAGTTCCTCGGCTTCGGCGATTTCCATCTGGCGGCCCGCCACGATTTTCCAAAGGAAGAAGTCGCATTTCTGGCACTGAAATCTCCGGTAGTTTTCCTTGATGACCCCGCCGCATTTCGGGCAGGGGGTTGTTAATTCGCCAAAATCCCCGGGCACGGTGTCGCTTTCATGGCCTTTGGCCTTGGCCACGATTTCGCGCGTGGCCGCGGCGATTTCCTTCATGAAGTCCTCGCGCTTCAGTTTGCCGCGCGACATTTGGTTGAGCTTGAATTCCCAGTCGCCGGTCAGTTCCGGCGAGACCAACTGCGGAATATCCAGTCCGCGCAGCAGGGTAATGAGGGAAAAGGCCTTGGCCGTCGGCTGCAAGTCGCGTCCGTTGCGCAAGACGTATCGTTCCCAAATCAGACCTTCGATGATTTGCGCGCGCGTGGCGGGCGTGCCGAGGCCCTTTTCGCTCATCGCCTCCCGCAATTCCTCGTCCTCGATCAATTTGCCCGCCCCTTCCATCGCCGAAAGCAGCGTGGCCTCGGAAAACCGCGCCGGCGGCTTGGTCGGGTTGCTTTGCACCTCGACCCGGGTCGCCTTCACCCGCTCCCCGGGCGCAACCGCCGCCAGCGTGGCCGCGTCCTCCAGGGGAACTTCCTTCCCATAGACCTCCATCCAGCCGGGCTTGACCATTACTTTGCCTTCGCTCTTGAAAGGCTCTCCCTCGACGCGGGTGACACGGGTGATCAGGAGAAACTCCGCGGGCGGATAAAATACCGCCAGGAATCGCTTGGTCACCAGATCATATAATTTCTGTTCCGGCTCGGACAGATGTTTGGGGGCGACGGTCGTCGGGATAATGGCAAAGTGATCCGAGACCTTGGCGTTGTTGAAAATGCGTTTGTTGGGCTTAACCCAGCCGTTCCGCAGAATTTGCGAGGCAAAGGCCGCGTATCTGGAATCGCGCAACACGCCCAAAGTCGTTTTGACCGTGGCAATATAATCTTCCGGCAGCGCGCGCGAATCGGTGCGCGGATAGGTCAGCACCTTGTGTCTTTCATACAGCGCCTGCGCCAGCCCAAGCGTGTTTTTGGCTGAAAAACCAAACCGGCCGTTCGCCTCCCGCTGCAAACTGGTCAAATCGTAAAGCGGCGGCGGGGCCGAAGCGGACGGTTTTTTCTCGTCCAACTCGACGATCCCCATTCTCCCCTCGCATTTTTGTTGAATGGCATCGGCAATCTCACGATGCCACAGGCGTATGGCAAAACGATGCTCCTCCCAGAGCGAGCCGTGGGCCGCCTCGAGGCGTTCCGCGGCGCCGGGCAAATTCAACCGCAAACCGGCGGCCAGCCGTTTCGCGCGGTCCAGCTCGCTTTCTTCCTTCTTGAATTTCTCATCGAACCAGCGGCCCGGATAATCCCCGGCCCGCGCCGTGAAGGTGCCGTGAACCTCGCAATAATCGCGCGCGACAAACTTCTTAATTCTCTCCTCGCGCTCGACCAAAATGGCAAGGGTGGGCGTCTGGACGCGGCCCACCGTGGTGAGATGAAAACCGCCGGACTTGGAATTGAAGGCGGTCATGGCCCGGGTGCCATTGATGCCGACCAGCCAATCGGACTCCGAACGGCAGATGGCGGCGTCGGCCAGCGGGCGCATCGAGGCGTCGGAGCGCAAGGCGGAGAATCCCTCGCGAATCGCCGCCGGGGTCATGGACTGAAGCCAGAGGCGCTGGATGGGTTGTTTGGCCCTGGCGTGCTGGACGATGTAACGGAAAATCAATTCGCCTTCCCGGCCGGCATCGCAAGCGTTAATCAGGCCGTCCACATCCTTGCGCTTAATGAGCCGGAGCAGAACATGGAGGCGGGAGGCCGTTTTCTCGATGGGCTGGAGATCGAAGTGCGGCGGAATGACGGGCAGGTGGGCAAAAGTCCATTTGCCGCGTTTGACTTCCACTCCTTCGGGCAGGCAAAGCTCGAGCAGATGCCCGATGGCCGACGAGAGCACATACTGGTCGCTCTCGAAGTAATCGTCCTTTTTGGCGAATCCGCCCAAGGCCCTGGCGATGTCCGAGGCCACCGAGGGCTTTTCCGCGATAATCAATGCTTTTCCCATAAATGAGCGCGAAAGTGGCCCAAAGAACGCACGAAGTCAATAGACGAACCGTTGCTTGAAGAATCTTTCATGGCCGATTGCTGAAGGTCCTGGGACCTTATATTTAGTCGGATTGGGGCCGGTCTTGAAATGCAAAATGTTCACCACGTAAAACGTGGCCAGGAATGTTCACCACGTAGAACGTGGCAAGAAATGCAAAATGTGGTGTGTTGGCCTGATGGAGCGGCGGGTATGGTGGATGAAAAAATAACTTGATTAGGCTTGATTGGGCTTGATTTGGAAAGCCTGGTTTTGAGCGTAAATGGTTCATGGAAAGTCACTTGGGATTGTTTTCCACAAAATGGTCAAAACCGGCGGAAAAAGGCATGTTTGCAATGATGGAATCATAAAGCATACTAAGTAAATAGAGTATCTAATCATTGGACATTGGACATTAGAAGCTGGGCGCGGCATCTCGCCGCCGTTGAACCCCCCGCCGTCGCGATCTGAGCCAATCCGCCCTCCTTCGCAAAGCCTCCGCCGGGCAGGCAATCCGCATGAGGAATCCAACGCAAAGAGGCAACGACGCCCAGGCGCAAGGAATGAAACGCCTTTGCGCCTCTGCCCTTTAAACTGTCAACATCACACATATACGACAGGGTTCCGGTCCGCCATGTTGTTGGAAAAAAACGAAGTCAGGGGAATGTTTGTCAAGGGAATGGGGAAAAGCGTTTTCAGGATTATTCCTCTGACAATCATTCCCCTGACAGATCTCCGGCCTTTTCCATTCTCCTTCTTCGTTTTGGTTGGGGCGGGCCGCGCTGGGCCTTCGCGCCTTGGCGTTAAATCCGCCCCCTCCATAGGAGAGGGCAAATTCTGTCTTCGTCACATGGCCGGCTGATGCCAGTGGTGCCTTTCCCATTCTCACTATTGAATAGTAAGCTTTTATGGTTCAAATGTCAACGGAAGAATGCGGTTTCTGGCAAAGCCCTCATCATTAGCCACTTGCGGAGAAGAATAGTGAATTTGGAATGTTGAATGGTGAAATTGCCGGGGCAAAACTGAAAGGGGATGTCGGCGGTTAGAGGTCCGAGATCAGCGGTCGGTTCTCCATGTTGTGGGAGGTGGACCCACCCGGCAACAAACCTATCGCCTGGAGTCTGCCGCCTTCAACGATGCCTTGGGCGGGCCAACATTTGTTGTGACGCATTTGCCGAGAACTGTAAGCCATTGGATTGCAAGCACTTACGGTTTACACTTACGGTTTACAACGGACCAAACTTCAGTTTGACCTCTCGAACTTCGACAAATTCTAGCGTCGAGCCTGTGGCTCGAAACGGCCTTAGTGTTTTGGTTGGCCTTGCCCAATTTCCGGGCATCTTCTAAAACTAGAGCGGCATGTCACTTATTGAGGCCTTGCGGAATTTTGCCCGGTCAGCGGGGCGACGGATCGGGCAATGCTATCGTTCCGCCACCAGGCGCATCCCGTCCGCCGCCGACAGGCGCTGGACCCTGAGCGCTGAGGAAACCGCCGCGTACCTGCGCACCGAGGCGCCAGATTGTCTTCAGGAGGATTTCGTAGATGACCGCACTTGGTCGGATCTGGAAATGGAAAAAATCTATGCCCGGTTTGACCGGTGTATCACGCCGATGGGAGCGCAGTATTTGTACGCCCTCTTGCGGACTTACCAGACCAACCCGGAATCTCTAAAGGCAAACGTCCAAATCTGCCATGCGTTCAAAACCAATCCACAAGCGACCGTGGCGGTGCAATGCGCCCTGAGAGAACTGGGCCGGCAAGAAAGCGCAAATTTGGCTGAAATTCTCCTGGGTGCTCCGGCAGCCAGTCCGGAACCGCGCCAGTTGTTCTACCTGATTTCGGCCGCCTCGGTTGCCTGTCCATTGGGACTTATTGTCAGCCCCTGGTTTTTGCTCCCTTGCCTGTCGCTTTGGGTTGCTAATATTTTCCTTCATTATTTTTACGGCAAAGAAGTTCTTCGGCACTCGCCTGCTTTAACCAGCTTGGCCATCCTGCTGAACTGCGTGCCGCAGGTCTCCCATGCGCTGGACGGCTTGGGCGCGCCAGAACGGGAAGAACTCCAGAAATTGACCGGCATCGCCAAAAGAACCCAAAAACAGGTTTCACGAGTGTTTCTCGGGAAGAACGAAATCAATGATCTGGTCATCGTTGTAATCGAATACTTGAATGTTCTTTGCCTTTTTGAACTCTGTGCAATGAGCCGGGCCATTGTGGCCGTCAACAGGGATCGTTCCGCACTGATCAAAATATTCCGCATCGTCGCGCGGTTGGATGCGATGCAAGGAATTTCCAGCGCCTTGGCTGAATACCCGTTGACCTGCGTGCCCGAACTCAAGGCCGGCCGAAGTTTCATGATCGTGGACGTTTACCACCCCCTGCTCAACAATCCGGTTTGCAATACCATCGAGGGCACGGGCCAGTCGCTCCTGCTCTCTGGAACCAACATGGCGGGGAAAACGACTTTCATTAAAACTCTGGCTCTAAATCTCCTGCTATCGCAATCCATTGGCCAGTGTCTGGCGCGAAAGGCCGTTCTTCCACCCGCGCGGGTGAGAACTCTCATTGAGCGGGAGGACAAAATCACGTCTGGACAAAGCTACTTCTTCTTTGAAGCCAGCGAACTGCTGCGAATGCTCAACGATGGGCAACGGAGCGGCCGGGAGCATTGGTTTGTGCTGGACGAGATTTTTCGAGGCACCAACGCCGTCGAACGCGTGGCGGCCGGGCGGGCGGTCCTGAGCTATTTGGCCCGTCATGGCGTCGTGATCGCGAGCACACACGATCACGAACTGACCAACCTTCTGCGGGAGGAATTCGACATGTATCATTTTTCCGAAGTAATTGATGGCAACGAGGCGCGCTTCGACTATCTGCTCCAGAAAGGACCCTGCACCACCCGCAACGCCATCAGGTTGCTGGTTCTGGCCGGCTATCCCAAAGAGGTCACAGATTTGGCCGGAAAACTGACAACTCCGGCGAACTTGGATGGAATGAGCGCTGGGGACCGCACACTCAGGACGAAGGAAGCTGGCGCCAGCCCGTGCATTTAGCAAAACTTCTGTCGAACAGAAAAGCAGCGGTCGGCGAGGGCGGGGTGCATTTCACATTTTTGGGTTTTCTTTCTTAATCGTGATCTTAATCTTGCTCTTAATCCGAATGCAGGAGGGCGATGAGATTAAGATTAAGATTAGGATTAGGATTAAGAAAGAAAACCCAAAAATGTGAAATGCAAAATGCAGAAGGCAAACTGCGGTCTGGACTCCATGACGGTTGCCGTGTAGTCTCAGCCCCGGACTACGCAGCCAGTAATATATATGCAAACCACACAAAGAAAACCTGCGCCCCGGGGGATGGAACGGGCGTTCACCTTGATCGAACTGCTCGTGGTCATCGCCATTATTGCCCTGCTTGCTGCGCTGCTCTTGCCCGCGTTGTCAAGAGCCAAGCTAAAGGCCAAGGCCATCAATTGCCTGAGCAATATGAGGCAGGTCGGGCTGTCCACGCGATTCTATATGGATGACAACAACGGAGCCTTGGTTCCCCTCTGGATTCAACCCGGCTCCGTGGGTTGGCCCCCTTGGAATTACGATCCCTATAACTCCCTCATCCAGGACCCGGCCTTTCCGGTTCTCTGGTGGCCGGACAAGCTGCACCTGGAAGGCTACGCCCCGGCGCTCAATATCTTTAACTGTCCCTCCCTGACCCGGCTGGCCACCAGCGGCGCCGGGGGAGCCCAAAGCGACCAAAACACCCTGGGCATCGGGATGAATTATCCCGAATATGGCTGGCTGGCCGCGGCGCCGGGTTTCCCCTACCCGCTCTACGGCACCAATTTCGACAAGCAAGTCGCCAGCCCCAGCCAATCCACTATTTTCGCCGATGCGGCCGGAATCACCAATGCCGCGGAACCCAACCCGGACAATTGGGTGGAAATCCCGGCCACGGGCTGCGTCTATTTTCGGGTTCCCAGCGACATGGCGTCTTATCCGCTCGGCGACTCCCGCTCGGTCCCGCGGCATTCCGGCAAGGTCAACGCCGCCTTTTTCGACGGCCATGTCCTGACCGAGAACAACAGCAGCATTCGTTACGACCTGCCAAGAACCAACTCCGCCAACCAGTGGTCCATCAACTACACCGGCCTGCTTCCTTGAAAATGGAACTTTGCGGAAAAGGTGTCACATTTTTCCCGGGGCTGCTGTTTAATAATGGAAACAATGCGACTATGGACGACTGGCAACTCCTCAAAGATTACGCGGCCAAGAACTCCCAAGAGGCGTTCCGCGCCCTGGTGCAACGGTACTCCGGCATGGTCTATCACGCCGCCCTGCGGCAGACCGGCAATCCCCATGCCGCGGAAGAGGTGGCGCAGGTCGTGTTCATCGCCCTGGCGCAGAAGGCGGACCGGATTCCGCGGCAGCCCACGCTTTACGGCTGGCTTTTTCGCGCGACGCGCTTTGCCGTTTTGAATCAGGCGCGCCAGAGCGCCAACCGCGAGCGCCACGAACAGGAAACCGTTGCCATGCAGCCGATTACTGAACCCAACGAAGCCGATTCCACCTGGGAACGCCTCACTCCCCATCTGAACGACGCCCTGGACAAACTCTCCGCGGGGGACCGGGAACTGCTGATGATTCGCTACTTCGGCAACAAGAGCCATAAAGAGGTCGCCGAGGCGCTGGGCGTGAGCGAAGAGACGGCGCGCAAGCGCCTCTCGCGCGCCATGGAGAGGCTGCGCGAGATTTTTGCCAGGCGGGGCGTCGTGGTTTCATCGCTGGCGCTGGCGGCGGCCTTTGCCGCTCACGGCGCGAAGGCCGCGCCGATGGAGGCAGCTTCATCCTGGGCCGAAGTGGCGATGGCAAAGGCCGCCGCGGGAACTGCCGCTGGTTCAGCCGGCGGCATCGTTGCGTTTGTGACTTCCGCAAAGGTCGCCGGCCTTGTCGCCGCGCTGGTTCTCGGCGGGACAACTTTCGCCATTTACAAGTCCATCTCCCGCGGATCTCCAGCTCCCCTCGCAACGAATCTGGCAATCTCGCAAGGCGCGCCTGACACGAATGGTTCTTTGACGGGGCCGTCCGCGCCGTCCAGACCCGCCGGGGACGCGGTCGTATCGGCAGCGGCGCTGGACAAGGTGAGGGCCGCTTTGCACGATCCGAATCCGACAACCTGGTATCCTAATTCCGTCATGCAGGAGGCCATTGCGGGATTGGGCGACAAGAAGAAAGCGGCCCTGCCGATTCTTGAGGCGGCGCTGCACGAAGCAGATGCTGACGTCCGCCTGCGCGCCGTGGATGGTCTTGGCATCATTGGCCCGGAGGCCGGCGCGGCGGCGCCACTGCTCCTGGCGATGCTGCGCGACGGCGGTTTGGGCAAAGACATCCCACGGCCCCGGTATCCACTATATAACTTCACGGAATCATCACCCGGCCGGCCCTGGACCATTTACCCCGATAACATTATACTTTACGTCTTGGGTCAGATTGGCCCCGCGCCTGAAGTCCTGCCTGAATTCGCCCGCCTGATGAAAGAGAACCGGTCCGTCAGTGCGATCGTTTACCAGGCAACAAGGCAGTTCTTTGGCGTTCGCCGGAGTATGCAGGCTGGAGGCTGGCTTTGGGCCATCGCCAATGAAGACTCCAAAGCCCTCAACAACGCCTTCCGGCCGCTGTTGCAAGACACGGACAAGGCCGTGCGATGCACTGCTGCTCTCTCGCTGGTATCCGCGCTCGGAGACCAGGCCGATGCCGGGGTGTTTCCGGTGGCGGCAGACATGTTAAAGACTCGCAACATTATAGGGGAGCAGGACGGGCTATGGCTATTGCAAAGCGCCGCCCTCGATCCCGGCCCCGACAGCGCAGGCGTGAAATTCACTTTAAACGCCCCCCGCCTGGGTCCGTATCTGAACGAAACGGTGTCCGCCCTGGCTGACGCCGCCTATCATGGCGCCACCGAGAATGTGCGATTGGGGGCGTCGAAAATGTTGGACGTTTTGGTTCCGGATTTGCGCCAATCCAATCCGTCGCTGGCCGCGGTGGTGGAGCAACAGAGGCAAGCGGATGCCTTCACCGCCAAGGTGACCTCCGGTGAGGCGACGACGCCCGAGATCGTGGAAGGTCTGAAGAAGTTTCCCAAGGCGGCGCCGGACATCGCGTTTTTTTCGGCCCTGAACGGTTCCCACCCCGTTGAATTGTTGCCCGCGTTCACCGAGGCGCTGGCCGCGCTCGCGCCCGCGCCCGATGCAGGCAGGGCGGAGCGGTCCGATGCAAGCAGCGTGGAACGGTCGAGAGCCATTAACACGCGCATGCGACTTGCCAACGCCATGCAGAAGATCGCTCCTGAATTGCCCAAACCGATCTTCACCGTCAATGACGTGATTGCTCTCGGGCGGATCATGCAGGACCCGGCAGTGCAAGCCGATCCGGATCGCTTCCAAAAAGTCTCAGCCGCGTGGGAATTGGCCAAATGGCCCGACCGAAAATCGGTGGGAATTTTCTTCGATGTTTCCCCGGATGAGATGCGCCGTCTGCTGGCGGCAATGAAGGAGGCCGACGCCCCAACGTATGATGCCCTGGTTGTCAAGGTGAAGGAGATTGATCCGCACTTCTTCCCGAATCATTAGCCCGAACATTTCATAGTCTGGTAGGGCGAAGCTGCTGCTTCGCCCTGATTCAGGGCGGCGCGGCCGCGCCGCCCTACCATTCAGGGTATGGCAACTTCGGGCAGAGATATGAAATGTCCGGGTTAGCGAAGTGCTGCGGATTCACCCAAAAGGCGGGGCGGTTTCGGGCGGAAGATTCCGTCGGCGGGACGCCGACGGAGGCGGTCGGGACGAGCGCGCTCCCCGGAAAAGTCGCTATTGATCGGGGGAAAAAAGCCTGCAATCACCTTGACTTGGCCGAAAGTCAGCCATAGATTATGCCACAGACTGCAAATTATAAGACGTGTATATGAAGAATGATTCTATCGCAAGTCACCCTGTGCCGGAAGAGAGCCAACTTCCTCCCCTCGCGCAATGGTATGCCCCGTGGAAAACCGGAAGGCGGCGCGCTTTTACTTTGATCGAGCTGCTCGTGGTCATCACCATCATTGCCATTCTGGCCGCGTTGCTCTTGCCGGCTATAGCCAGCGCCAAGGAACACTCCAAACGGGCCAAGTGCATGAGCAATTTGCGCCAAATTAACGTCGGCGTGAACATGTACGCCAATGACAACAACCAATTCCTGATGTCCGCCAAACCCAGCAGTGACGACACCCCCCCCACGCCGCCCTTCGTGCAATTCGCCCTCTCCCTGACCAGCGTCAGTGCGATCGGGGGGGAGGGGATCCCGCTCCAGACCAATGCGGCGAGTGTTTGGTCCTGTCCTGACATTCCAGGCCTGCCCTGTCCCGACCCGAACGAGCAGCAATGGGTCATTGGCTACCAGTACTACGGCGGCTTCACGGAATGGACGCCTTACACCGGCGCGACCATCCCGGGCACACACAGTCCGGTCAAGCTCACCCAGTCCATGCCGTATTGGTGTTTGGCGGCGGATATGATTGCGAAAATCAACGGCGCCTGGGGCAACCCCGACACGGACCTTCCTGCGGCCGCCCAAACCGCCTGCCATTTTTTTCCGCAGCATCGCGATGGCAATAATGCGTATCCCGAGGGCGGAAATGAGGTCTTCGCGGATGGTTCGGTAAAGTTTTGTCCAGTCACGACCATGTACCAATTCTCGAGTTGGAGTGAATCAGGGACACGCCGGTTTTGGTTTTATCAAAGCCTGGCCGACATCACGGACCCGGCCGTCCTGGAGGCGATCGCTGCTCTGAAATGGCAACCTTCTGATCAGTGACTCGCCGCCTGATTCAGAAAGTTGTTCCGTTATGTTGCCGGACTCCGGAACTATGAAAGCCCTCGCCATAAATGGAAGCCCGCGCCAGCGCGGGAACACTGAAATTCTTTTGAAAAAGGTGCTGGCGCCCCTCGCCGCCGCCGGCTGGGAAACCGAGTTCGTCCAGCTCGGCGGCAAACCGATCCGCGGATGCCAGGCCTGTTACGTGTGTTTCAAGAAGAAAAATTCCCGCTGTAGCCAGAAGGATGATTTTTTCAACGGGTGCTTCGAGAAAATGGCCGCGGCCGACGCGATCATCCTCGGCTCGCCGACCTACTTCACCGACGTGAGCGCGGAAATGAAGGCGCTGTTGGATCGGGCCGGGCTGGTGGCGAACGCCAACGGCGGATTGTTCCGCGGCAAGATCGGCGCCGCCGTCGTGGCGGTGCGACGGGGCGGCGGCACGCACGCCTTTGACACGATGAACCACATGTTCCTCATGTCCGGCGCCATCGTGCCGGGCTCCACTTATTGGAACCTGGGATTTGGTTTGGACAAGGGGGATGTGGCCAAGGACGACGAGGCTTCGCGCAACATGAAGGATCTGGGCCAAACCATCGCCTGGTTGGGCGCGGCCATTCATCAGCATGCCGGATGCCGCCCGCCGGCCGATGTTCGCGAGTGAATTCTCCCGGCCTCACTCTCAAACCGGCTCAGTACCATGCAATTCCGCAAATTCGGCAAGCTGGATTGGAACGTCTCGGTGCTGGGCTTTGGCTGCATGCGCCTGCCCACGGTGGACGGAAATCCCCACGGCCCCAATATCAATGAAGCGGAAGCGGTGCGCATGATCCGCCACGCCCTGGATCGGGGCGTGAACTATTTCGACACCGCTTACGTCTATCACGAAGGCGCCAGCGAGACCGTTCTGGGCAAGGCTTTGCGCGGCCATCGGGACCTGGCGAAAATCGCCACAAAGTGCCCGGTGTGGATGATCCAAAACGAAGCCGATTTTGACCGGATTTTGGACGAGCAACTGCGCAGGCTCCAAACGGATCGCATTGATTTTTATCTGCTCCATGCCCTGGACAAAAGCCGCTGGAGCGAAATCGTCCTGAAATACAAACTCCTGGAAAGGGCCCAGGCCGCGGTTGGCGACGGCCGCATCCGCCATCTGGGTTTCTCGTTCCACGACAATTACGAGAGCTTCCCCGACATCATCAACGGCTTCGATCACTGGACGTTTTGCCAGATTCAATACAACTACATGGACACGGAAAATCAGGCGGGCGCCAAGGGATTGAAGCTGGCCGCCGCCCACGGCCTGGCCGTGGTGATCATGGAACCGCTGCTCGGCGGCAGACTGGCCAATCCACCGGCGGCGATTCGCCAGGTGATCGAGCGCGCCGGCGTGCAGCGATCTCCGGCGGACTGGGCGTTGCAATGGCTTTGGGACCAGCCGGAAGTGACGGTGGTGCTAAGCGGCATGAGCAACATGGACCAGGTGGAAGCCAACCTGAAATCGGCGTCGCGCGCTCGCAGCCATTCGTTTCAGGCGGCGGACCTGAATTTGATCGCAGACTTGCAGCAAAAGTACCGGGTTCGGGCCGCCATTCCCTGCACCAAGTGCAACTATTGCATGCCCTGCCCGAACGGAGTCAACATCCCGGGCAATTTTGAAATCTACAACGAAGCGTTTCTTCACGAAGATGTTCCGGGCGCGCGCTTCAAGTATCAGATTTTCATTCCGGAAGCGGCGCGGGCCGATGTTTGCGTGGCCTGCCACGAATGCGAAGATCAATGTCCCCAGAAAATCCCGATCAGCGAATGGATGCCCAAGGTTCACGCCCTGCTCGGCGCCGCATGATTTCCCGCAGAAGCACCACGGATTTCACGGATTTCACGGATGGAAATAGGAATGGACGAGAACTGATCGGAGCAGCGGCATTCCCCTGATAATGTCGGGGAACCCCATTTGAGTTCTCAGACGCGCGCTCAAGGGTCCATGACTACCGATTTCCAACCCAGAGGACGACATTGGTGTCGCCTCCGTTGGCTTGCACACGGTCAAAGACGCTCCTGGATCCGCCGCGAACGGTGACGACGTGGCTCGTACTCACCAGCACCGGTCCTTCGATGACGTTGTTGAACTCGAAGTGCCCTTTGCTGTCGGACTGGGTTCTGGTGAAAGGCGGTTGCCCTTCGCCTCCGCAACTTATGGTGGCCCCGGTGACCGGCTTTCCGTCCAGGTCCAACACATAGCCGGCCAGCATGAGGCCAGCCCGCTTGAGCACGAAAGGTGGGAATTCATAATGGCTGGTTATTGTGAACTCGGCGGTGACATGCCCGGAGCTTGATCCGTAGCCTCTGGCGGCGATGCCAGTGCTCAAAAAGGCATATTCCCGGCCCTGCGGCAACGCCGGGATGGAAAAAGCACCTTGCGCGTCCACTTGGTTTGGCCGCTCTTGCACCGCCACGACCGATCCGGCTGCCAGGACGCTGGCCTGCACCGTGGCGTTGCTGATCGGAGCGCCCGCAGTGTCTTTTAAGGAACCAGAGAGGGTAATGCCGGGTTGCAAGGACAGGTCCAAAGTCGTTGGAATCTGGACGAATTCCACCATGGCGGCGAGCTTCCGCTGCAAGCTGCGGGCCAGGATGAAATTGGTCGGATGAATGCCGCCGCGGAAACCCACGTAAGGTGACTTCTCCAGAATCAAGTCGTACCGCCCGCCCTCATCCGACTGGACTTCGGCGTATGGGTTTGCGCCGGGATAATGCCCCGGATGAAACGACACGAGCACACCTGGGGCCGGCGCACCCGCCGGGTCGCGAACGAGGCCCCTGATCCGCGGAGACGGGTCCGCCTCAATCTGGAAATGGTTGGTCCGGCCAGGCTCAATCTCGGCAATGTTTCGGACCGGAAAGAAGTAGCCTGCGGACAAGGCTGAAAAATAGGGCGTCCCCGGCAACACGCGCATCATGGCGATGCCGTTGGCGCCGGTGTACGCTGTCGCCTGTCCCGCCGTAATCGCCACGTTCGCAATGGGAATCGTGGTGTTCGTGGAAACCACCTTCACTTCCACTAAGACGCCTCTGGTCATGTGGATGAGCACGCCGCGCAAGGTTTCTCCGGCCAACACCGTCACCCGAGCGTATGGCGGCACCCCCACCCACTCTGGCACCGGCTGGCCAGGCATGGTTGCCAATATCCGATAATCACCCGGCTGAACATCCGGAATGCGAAATTCCCCGTAGGCTGCGCTCGCCACAGGCTCGCGCGATTGAGGCCGGTAGAGCCCAGCAGAAGCGGGTTCCAACCACAGTTTGACGGTGCCGAGAGGCCGGCCGCTGTCATCGTCTATGACCTTCCCTTCAATGGCGCCCGCCGGACCTAGCATAAGTTCGATGTCATCCCGGCCGGATCCGAATTCCGCTGATCCGGTGGAACCGTTGGCAGAAGGGCACTGCGCTTTGCCCGGCTTGCTCACCGCCAGGCCGGCCAGGGCCTCGGCAGGAAAGTTCTCAATGCGGAAGCGGCCATCCGCCGCAGTCTGGGCGGAGAAACATTCGCGCGCCAGCTTGCCAAGCAGCCGGTTCTCCTGCACCCAGAGCCCCCTGCGATTGCCAACGATGGCCCCGGCCACCCGCACTTCCGCGCCGGCCACGGGCTGGTGGTTCTCGTCCACCACCACACCCGCCAGAATCGTCGGAGGCCCCAGGACCACCGGATCGGGCGAATCGGCGAGGGTGGAAGCCCAGATTCTCCAAGAGGGGGCCAGCCCCGGCTTTTTCACCAGCGCAAGGGTTGTGCCCGGCGAGGAGGAAACGGTGAAGGCGCCCTTCGCGTCCGTGACCGCGTGCTGCCTGAGTTCCGGCTCCTCGGTAATCGTGCCAGCCAGGCCGGATGGAGCCTGATAATGATAACATTCGACCGACGCATCCGCCACCGGCCGGCCGTGATCGTCCACCACTGTCCCGGAAACCTGTGAAGTTGTGCCGGGATCGCCTGCACAGAACCCGCTACGGGCGGCGGTGAGCGTTATCAATCCAAAAACCAGCAGCACGGGAATTGATTTCCGACACCGCTCCTCCATGTAGGAATTCTGCCGGACTGCTGCACGCGACATGCCTGTTTTCATAACGCAATTGTTTGTTCTTTCTATTCATCTTCATGGCCGCCCCGGCCGACCGCGCGCCGGAAGAGTATTCAGCCGCGCCGTTAGACGGCATCGCCCCGGAAATGCTCCCGGAAATCCCGGCGTCAAACTATCATTCGATGTTGCGCTGCCGTGGCATGAATGTAACTTGCGCCCGTTTGGGCAATCGAGTCAAGCGCAAGGCCGCCCTGTGAACAGGGGCGCAGGACAAAAATCTTCACGTTGCCGGTAGGGCGGCGCTGCCGCGCCGCCCAAGAATTCAGGGCAGAGCGGCAGCTCTGCCTTACCAGGGGGATGGAGGTTTTCTTCGTTCGCCCTGTGAACAGCTTGTGAACAACTTCTCTTTGACAGGCAGCCGCCAAACACTTAAATTAAGCGGTGCGAGAGAGTTTTGGATAAGGATTCGCGGGGGATGTCGGTTGGAAGCCGTGCTCATGGCAACCGGCCTTGAGAGCAGGTGGCCGCGCCAGTTTTGACCAACATCGAGAAGGAACCCCGATGGAAGGCGGTCAATACTTATGAGTCGCGCCAAGAGTCTTCAGCTTGAGCCTGGGCTTGTCCCGCGGGAGAGCGGGCAGGCCTGCACGGTGATGGTTCTCTACGCGGATCTGGCGGCTCGGGAACTGGCCTTTCAGGTGCATGACGAGTTGATGCTGCGCTTTGCCGGAGAGGTCGAGTTTTGGTTCAAGTGGTATCGCTTTGACTATCTTGCCGACCCGGAAATCGCGCGCGAGGCGGCGTGGGACGCCGTGAGCGCCGACGTGATGCTGGTTTCGCTTCGTCAGTTGGAGGATGTGAGCCTGACGGTGAAGGCTTGGTTCGAAACTTGGCTGCCGAAGCGCCCCGCCGGGGAAGGAGTGCTGGCAGTCATCCGGGGGTTGCCTCCGTCAGCACAGGCCATCATGCGGGACGACGCCTACCTTCGCCTGGCGGCCAGAAGGGCGAATTTGGATTACTTGCCGCTCTGGGTTCCACCGCCCATTCCTCAGAACGTTGACAAACTGCGCGCGGACGCAGCCCTGTATGCGGCGGCCGGATTCAAGAACTTTTCCACTTACCAATATCCCTCTTCCGACTGGGGGCTGAACGAGTAACAACCGACGAAAAGAAAGGAGCTTCGCATGGCAAGGACACCTCAAATCAAACGGCAAACCTTCTATTTCACCGCGCCCGCCGCCTTGAGCGTGCAGTTGGTGGGAGATTTCACACATTGGGAGGCGCATCCCATCAGCATGCGCAAAGCCGCCGGCGGCATTTGGCAGGCCACGGTGGGGTTGGAGCCGGGCGAGCACCACTATCGCTTCCTGGTGGATGGCCAATGGCGCGACGATCCCGAGTGCGTTTGGCGGGTGCAAAATCCCTTTGGCACGGAGAATTCGGTCCGCCAGGTTATCTGACCTGGTCGCCGTCGCTCCAGCCCGGATATTCCCCCCGGCAGTGCTTTGGTTGGGTGGCACAGGCGACCCGCCTGTGCCGGTCGGCGACTCGCCGACCGGAGCCGAGAGGGACGGAGTTTAGTCGTGGCGCAGGGCTTGTGCCGAGCGTCGCATTCGAACTTCCGCCGGGCCAGTGGCCCGGCGGGACGGGCGAGTCGCCCGTGCCACCCAGCCCGCATTCAGCGCGCTTGGCAATTCACTGCGCCCGCAATGAAAGCTGCGCCTCCGGCAGACCGGGCCCGGATACTGTCAGTGTCATCGGCCCCGCTTGGCGCGCACTTTGCACCAGGGCGAGCGCCCGGCCCTGCCGCGTGTTGCGCGACGGCGATGTCAACGCCGTCATATCGCTCTGATCCCCATTGTCGAAGCCGAGCAACCGGCCGGCCCCGCCCACCTTCGCGGTGCAGAGAACATTGGTGTTCGGGACGAGCGCTCCCTTGGCGTCCACCAATCGCACCTCCACATGCGCCACGTCGCGGCCGTCCGCGGCCAGTTGCGTCCGGTCAGCAACCAGTTCGATCCGCGCGGGCGCGCCCGCCGTGACGAGCCGAGCCTCAACCGCTTGCCCGGCGCGCGTTCCCACGGCCTTAAGCTCACCCGGCTTGAAGGGAACATTCCACGTGAAGACGCAGTTGGTGGATTGGACCGCTGGTTTGCGGCCCAGCGATTGGCCGTTGAGCAACAGTTCCACCGCGTCGCAGTTGGCATAAACGTCCACCGGCAACTCCGGGCGCGCATCCTCCTGCCAGTTCCAATGGTTCCCCGCCCCTCCTCCGCCCCGGCCGCCCGGTCCTCCGCCGCGTCCGCCCCGGCCGCCGCCCCGGGCGGAACGCACATTGAGAAGCACCACCGGCTTTTCGCTCCATAACGCCACCCGCAGGGCGTTCTGCGGTTTGAGGAAGCCGCAGGTGTCAAACATTCCCGACATCGAACCGCGCGACGGCCACGGACCGCTTTCGCCCAGAAAATCGAATCCCACCCACAAGAACTCGCCCGCCACGCGCGGGTTTCCGGCCATCTCGACGGCCTCCATGTCGAAACCGTCCTCGCTGCCCACGAACTTGCGGGCCGGATACGCGGCGAAGTCCCTCTCAAACTGGCTGATCTGGTAGTTGTATCCGACCACGTCGAGCAGGTCGGCCAATCCCGTCGGATTGGAGGCCGGCAGATTGGCCAGCGCCGCCGTGACGGGGCGGGACGGATCACACTCGCGCACGACTTTGATCAAGCGCGGCGCGGTTTTGGCGAGAATCTCGGCGGACGGCTTTTGCGGATTGTAGAGGTTGCCGTCGGCAGGGTGGCTGAAGGGATCGTTGGGATAATCAATTTCATTGCCGATGCTCCAGAGCATGATGCTGGGATGATTGCGGTCGCGCATCACCATCTCGCGCAGATCGGCGTCGGCCCATTCCTCGAAGAAATCCGCGTAGCCATGCAGCGCGGGCGTGCCGACGTTCCAGCCCTGCACCCACTTGTTCTTGGCGCCGGTCCATTCGTCAAAGGACTCGTCCATCACCATCAGCCCAATCCGGTCGCACAGGTCGTAGAACTCCGGCGCCATGGGATTGTGCGAGGTGCGGATGGCGTTGCAGCCGTATTCCTTGGCCACGCGCAAGCGGCGCTCCAGCACCGCCTCGGGCACCGCCGCGCCCACTATCCCGCCATCGTGGTGCATGCAGATGCCTTTGAACTTCATGGGCTGGCCGTTGAGGAAAAATCCCTTCGCCGCGTCGAATTGAATGGAGCGCACACCAAAGGGCGTCTCCAGGCGGTCCACCGTGCTTCCCGCCGCCCGAATCGTGGTAACGACGCGGTATAGAGCGGGCGTTGCCGGCGACCACAGTTGGGGTGAACTCAAGTCCGCGTTTTGCAGGATCACCCGCTCTCCGCCCGCGGGAATGCTCTCCCGGTTCGTTACCTGTTGCACGGTCTTCTGGCCGGGACCGACGATTTCGGACACCAGTTCCACATCGGCCCCGGCTGCGGACTCATTCTGTACGCGCGTTTGGATCGCCACTTGCGCTCGTTCCGGCGTCACTGCCGGCGTGGTGACATACTGGCCGTGACGGGCGGCGTGCAGCTTCCCGGTGACATTGAGCCAAACGTGCCGGTAAATGCCCGAACCGATGTAAAAGCGGGAATCGGCGATGAGCGAATGATCCACGCGGACAGCCATGATATTCGTCCCCGGATGCAGTTGCGGCGTAAGATCATAACTAAAAGTCGAGAAGGCGTAAGGCCGTTTGCCGAGAAGATGTCCGTTGATCCAGACCTCGCTGTTCATCGCCACGCCGTCGAACTCGACGCTGACGAGCCTGTTTGTCCAGTCGGCGGGGATGACGAGCGCCTTGCGATACCAGGCAATGCCGCCGGGCAGGTAGGCCGTGCCGCTGGCGTTGGTCCGCGCGAATTCTCCCTCGGCGCTGAAATCATGCGGCACATCGAGCAGGCGCCACGACGCGTCCGCGAACTCCGGCGCCTGCGCGCCGGGCGCGTCGCCCAGATGGAAGCGCCAATCGAAGTCAATGTTCTGCCGCTGCCGCGGGCTTTGCGCCGCGCAGATCAAAGTGGAGGTGAACAAAGAGAATGCAATCGTGCGAAGGATAGTCATAGGGCGAATAGCAAACGGAAAGCGGAGGGGGAAAGCAATGCAAAATTGGGTAGTATCCTGATTGGGGGATTACTTAATGCCACACGTCCTTGTATGTGTGAATCTCTCTATCTGGATGAACTTTGGATCGTATCGGCCAATAATCAATATTGGCACGCCAAACACTCCCGCTCTTCGCGGGAACGACCATATTCGTGTGCAGACCTTGACCAGGGGCGAGAATTCCTTCTGGCCAGTCAAAAAAACCGCCAGCGTGAGAGTAGTTAGTATCGCTGTTCCCTCGCACCTCTATGCCCGCTCTCCATTCAACATCCCTGGCGCCGAGGTTTGTAATGGCAAATTCCCAAATCGGCTGCGGATGGGGAATATAAAAAGTGTCGCCAGTGGGGCCAATGGTGCTGATGGTCATTGAAACTTGACCCGACTTCGTCGAACGGTCGCAACTAGCCGAAACTACCACTGCAATTAAAAGCCCAAATAAAAGTGCCTTTTAGCTTAGTTTTGTCATTTCTTCCCCCTTATTTCCGCCACAATCGTCACTTTGACAGCCGTTGGCGGCGAGTCCACCGGCGGTATTTCCAGCACAGTCACAAAACGTTCCCCTTGGTCGTCTTTGGCGTCTGCATGGCTCCGGGCGTATTCGCGTTTCTTCAATTTAAGTTTAGGAAACAAGGCGGGGAATGTCAACAATAAACCAACAGGGACTGCGCGATGGGGTTGATGCGGTTGTAGTTGAGCAGCTTGTCAATGTAGGTGCTGGTCAGGCGCTGGCCGTCGGGAATGAGGAGGACGCCGTTTTCACTGTAAATGCCCTGCGCCAGAACCATGCCCGGGGTCAATTCCGAGAGCATGACTTCGCGCTGTTTTCCCGGCACGACCGCCTTGGGGGCGGCGCGTTGGAACAGGCGCACCGCTTCGGGATCGAAGGCCGAGCCGCTGCCCTGGCTGATGGACTCGGCGGCCTCTTTCGCGCCAAGCTGGCTCTCGGCGAAGGCCACGGCCACGGCCAGCAGGCGGGAGAGCCAGGGGATGGCGGCGCCTTTCAAGCCGTCCGGATAGCCGCTGCCATCGAAACGTTCGTGATGGGAACGGATGACCGAACCGACGCTTTGAAGGCGATGGACAAACCCGGCCAATTCCTGGCCCAGGACGGGATGATGGCGCACCAGGGCCTGCTCGGCTTCGTTGAGGCTTTGCGGAGATTCTTCCCACCGCTTGATCAGTTGGCGGGGCAGGCCGATCAGGCCGATGTCGTGGATGGAGGCGCTGATTTCCAGGATTTGCTGCTGGGCGGGAGACAATTCGGCCAATTGGCCCATGGAACGGCACAAAGCCTGCACCCGCCGCGCGCGGTTGCCCAGCGTGGGATGGAACGTTCGCATGGTTTGAACGCAAAGTTCGACGGACTGGCGGAGATTCTCGTCCTGCTCGGCCAGGAGTTGCTGGAGTTGGGTGTTCTGCCGCGCGACCTGGGCCACCTGGGTTTCCAGATCCTTGTTCAGTGCGGTCAGCCGGGCGTTCATGGCCTGGGTGTCGGCCTGGAGGCGGGAATTGTTGGAAATCAACTCGTAGCGCTGCACCGCCGTCTTGACCGTGGCCAGCAATTCTTCGCGCAGCCACGGCTTGACAACAAAGCGGTAGATTTCGCCTGTGTTGATGGCGTCAATCACGGTGCTCAGGCTGAGAATGGCGGTGATGAGGATGCGGGTGGCGTTGGGCTGAATTTCGCGCACTTGGGTGAGGAATTCCAACCCGGAAATCAGCGGCATTTGCTGGTCGCTGATCACCACGGAAAACTGCTGGTCCTTCAGAACGCTCAAGGCGTGGATGGCATGAGGAGAGGCGACGACATGGTAGCCCTCGCGTGTCAGGGTATCGCGCAAGGCGACCAGCACGATTTCTTCATCGTCAACAATGAGGATGGGGTGGGCGGTCGGGCTGGCGGTTGCGGCGTCCTGCGGCATAGTCAAATCTCAAGGGCGGCGATCGAAGAAGGAAGTGATGCGGGCGAGAAAATCGGCCTCGGACAAATCCGGCGCGAGCACCAGGTCTATCTCGCTTAACAACTGGGTCTGGAAATCGTCCTGGTTGCAGCCGGCCAGGGTGAGGGCGACCTTGATGTTTTTGTTTTGCTGGCGCACCTCGTCGAGCAGGGAGCGGAGGCCGGCATCGCCCGGTTCGGCGATGAGCAGCACGCCGGCAAATTGGTAATCGCTGGATTGGAGCAAATCGCGCAGGCTTTCGGAGGCTTCGGCGGCGACGACGTGGAAATTGTGGGAACGCAGCAACTCGGCGGTCTTGTCCCGCATTTCTCCCGTCTGGCCGAGGAGCAGGAGGCTGCGGCGGGTGTGGCCCGGCGCGGGAGCGGATTCGGGCTGCGGCTCGGACAAGTCGGCTTGCGGGAGCCAGATGTGGAAAGTGGCGCCGACGCCTTCGGTGGATGTGACGGAGATGGCGCCCTGCTGCTTTTCCACGGCCAAGCGGGCATTGTAGAGGCCAAGGCCCGACCCCTTGGCCTTGGTCGTGAAAAAGGGGTCGAAGATGGAGGCCAGATGCCGTTGTTTGATGCCGCAGCCGGTGTCTTCAATCGTCAGGCAAACGCAGGGCAGCCGGGGCGCAACGCCCTTCATGTTTTCGACCTGCGGCATGGTCTCGTGGCGGGAGGTGGAAAGGGTGAGGAGGCCGCCTTTGGGCATGGCATCCGCCGCGTTCAAAAGCAAATTGATGACCACCTGGCGGAATTCCACCACATCCAGGTGGACGGGCAGGGAAACCGGGGCCAGGTCCGCATCCACCTGGATGCGCCGGGGCAGGGTTTTGCGCATCAATTCCACCAGGTCGGCGGTGATGTCGTTCAGGTTGTGATAACTGCGCTCGCCGGTTTGGCCGAGGTGCAAATTGACCATGCGCTGCACCAACTGGCTGGCCTGGAGGGAGTTCTTCTTGATCAGCGCCAGCCCTTCGTGGAAGGGATGTTCCTCGGTCGTCTGCTCCAAAAACTGCTCGCTCAAGGAATGGATGCCGGCGATGATGTTGGTGAAGTCATGCGCCATGCCCAGCGTCAACACCGCCAGCGTTTCCTTCCACGCGGCGGAGGAGAGGCGTCTTTCCGCGATAGTCTGGCGGGTGACATCCAGCCAGACCACCTCAAAGCCGAGCAATAATCCGTTGCGGCTCATGGCCGGCTGGCGGCCTTCCAGGATGTAGGCGACCCGCCCGGTCAGGGCGTGGCGGATGCGATAAGTATTGGTGACAGCCTGGCCGCTTTGGGCGGCGCGCTTGAATTGCTGCTGCATTTCCGCGGCGTCGGCCTCATGGACCAACTGCCAGAAAAGCTGGGGCCGCGCGGCCCAGGCCTCCGGGGAAAGGCCCGTCAACTCCTCAATGTTCGGGCTGGCAAATGGCACCCCGAAATCGGGCCGCTGGCTGAACATGACGCAAGGCCAGCGGCGGGTCATGCCTTCCAGCCGCGCTTCCGCCCGCAGCAGGCGCATGAACATTTCGCGCCGTGCGGCATTATTGTGCAGATGTTCGTCCCAGGCCGCTTCCTCCAATTCGGTCAGGGGCGGCAGCGCGGAGTTCAAGCGCGCGAACCAGGTTTCCCGGCCGCGCGCCATTTCGAGCTGCAACCACTGCGCCGGGCGGTCGGCGCTGGAAAACAACTTCAATTCCAGACGGTCGAAGGCGCTGTCGCGCCGGCCCAGGCGGTCCAGAGCGGGCTTCCACTCGGCGGACAGCGCGGCCAGTGTCTCCCAAAGGGAATGGCCGAGGAGATCGGCGGGGGTCTTTTCCAGCCAACTGGAGAAAGGCTCGTTGATCTCCAGGATGCGGCCGGACGGGGTCAGCAGCGCCAGCCCGCCTTCCAGCCAGCTCCGCGGCGCGGCGGCAGGCGGGGGTGGGGCCGCGACGGCGCCGCCCCGGATGGCTTCTGGTTTCTGAAGTTCAGCTTGCACAAGGCGCGCGGTTAATTTGCCTTAAAACTCGCGGATGGAGCCACAGAACTCAACAGCAAAATGTGGAATTATGTCATGCGCCGGTTTTTGATGGCAGGGCGCGCACTCCGTGCGCGCCGCGGCGGGCAGGGGACTGCCCGCCCTACCTTGCCCCGCCATCACTGGCGCATCACGGAATTACCGCTGGCCCCAGCCGAAACGGCTTTGGTTGGGCGGAGGAACCAGGCTGTTGATCGGCCAATAGATGAAGAACGATCTGCCAATAATATTTTCCTCGGGCACAAAGCCCCAGTAGCGAGAATCAAAACTCGTGGCGGTGTTGTCGCCAAATACCAGGTAATGCTTGTCCTCAACGACCATGGTGTCGCTCTCTTTCTTCAGTCGCGAGTCGGCACGTTCCGGCAGCAGGATATGGCCGTTGTAAAATTGATCCTTCAACAGATGGCTGTCGCGAGGCGGAATTTTCGGGTCAAATGAATAGACGTTGGCGAAGCCCGGCGTCCGGTTGTCCAACCGCCGGCCATTGATGCGGGCGTGACGGTCCTCCCCGATGCTGACCGTTTCCCCGGGCAAACCCACCAGCCGCTTGATGTAGAACTGGTTTGTATCCATATAGGGATGACTAATGCCCCTGGTTTTGAAGACGATAATTTCCCCGCGTTCCGGCCGGCGGAAATTGTAGGTCAGGCGGTCCACGAACAAATGATCGCCGGTTGTCTCCGCAAAACGGATGATCGGTTCCCCTTTTCGAAACTGCATGTGTCCGGCCAATCCGATGTGCTCCTTGAAGGTGAGATCAGGGCGCTGATCCCTGGGATCGGAATCCGGCGTGAACCAAAGCGTGATCGGGTCCTGCGAGCCGTCCTGGTAGCGGACCACGACGGTTTCTTTGTTAAAAAAGCGCAGAAAATGTTCCGGCGGCCCGACGCTGACCACGACCCCATCCTGCGGAGCGATGACTTCGTGGTAGATGGCGCCCTGCACCGCCAGCCGGTAAATGCGCGTGAAAAGCCCCGGCATTGGAAAAGCCGGATCGTAGAGCGGGTCAACCGTCACGCCGAACAAGGTCGGCTGCATCGAACTGGTCGGGATTTTGAACGGTTGCAGAAAAAACGTGCGGATGGCCATGGCCACGGCGATGGCCACGAGAAAAACTTCGATGTTCTCCCGCCATGCCGCATGGGGATAAGGTCTCAGCCATTTGTTGGCTGCCTTTTCCAAATCGGCGGCGCTCTGCTCGAGCGTTGCGTTGTCCGCGTTGGCCGCAAGGGCCGCCTGCGTTTGCCGCAAAGCGGCGTCCATCGCCTGGAGGGCCTGCGGAGAAAGCACGTCGCACTGGGCGTCGCGCAACCGGCGCACCTGCCCGCACAGGTCGGACGTTTGCCGCACCGTCGCGGAAAAGAACCATCGCAATGTCATATTCAGGAGAATAGATAACCGATCTGTTCAAGAAAACAAATAACCGATCCGTCCAGATTTTGCCACCAGCCTTTTATGCAAGGGATTCATGCAAGCAAAATAACATCGGAGGACTTCTGACGAGGAATACACCCACATTGGCCTCTTGGAATGTGGGTGTATTCATTTTAACAATGCTGCCGAAGCGTGTCGAGAAAAAAGTGTGGGGCAGCAATATTGGCAGGGCCGCTCTAAAGTCGTAGCGGCTTTCGGCAGAAAGCCGCTGAATTTCCGCATCCCCGGCGGTTTGGCGGCAACTTTAAAGCAGCCCTGAATATTGGGCCGTTTCATCCTGGTGTTTCATTCGGTGTATTATCGGTGTTTCATCCTGGTGTTCCATTTTCCGGCGCGAAACTTCCTTCTCACGCGCCGTCGCAGCCGCTAGATTGGCCGGCGTGCCTGCAACGCTTTATGATCTGATCCCGCGCGACGGGGGCTGCGGCAATGACGTGCTCCTGGGACGCTTTCTCCAATATGCGGAGGGCCGCGGGCTGCAGCTTTATCCCGCCCAGGAAACCGCCGTCCTGGAGTTGTTCGAGGAGAAGAACGTCATCCTGAACACGCCCACCGGCTCGGGCAAATCCCTGGTGGCGGCGGCGGCGCAGTTCAAGGCCCTGGCCCAGGGGCAACACTCCGTTTATACCTGCCCGATCAAGGCGCTGGTCAACGAAAAATGGCTCGCCCTCTGCCGCGAGTTCGGCCCGGAAAACGCCGGCCTCTGCACCGGCGACGCTTCCGTCAACCGCGACGCTCCCATCCTTTGCTGCACGGCGGAAATTCTGGCCAATATCGCCCTGCGCGAGGGCGCCCAGGCCAATGTCCAGGAAGTCATCATGGACGAATTCCATTACTACGCCGACCGCGAGCGGGGGACAGCCTGGCAGGTCCCATTGTTGACTTTGCCCCAGGCGCGGTTTCTCCTCATGTCCGCCACCCTGGGCGACACGGCGTTTTTCGAGGAGGAACTGACCCGCTTGAACGGGCGTCCGACGGTGACGGTTGCGTCGCAAGATCGTCCGGTGCCTCTCGAGTATGCCTATTCGGAAATTCCCCTGGCCCAAACCGTGGAGCGGCTGGCGGGCGAGGGGAGAAGCCCGGTCTATGTGGTCCACTTCACCCAATTGGAAGCGGCCCAAAGCGCCCAGGATTTCACCAGCATCAATGTTTGCGCGCGCGAGGAAAAGGCCGCGCTGGGCCGCGCCCTGGAAGGTTTCAAATTCACCAGTCCTTACGGACCGGACATCCGGCGCTGGCTCAAGCACGGCATCGGCCTGCATCACGCCGGGATTCTGCCCAAATACCGCGTCCTGGTGGAGCAATTGACGCAGCGGGGGCTGCTCAAAATTGTTTGCGGCACGGACACGCTGGGGGCCGGCATCAACATGCCCATCCGCACCGTCCTCTTTACCCGCCTCTGCAAATTTGACGGGCAGAAAACCGCCATTCTCACCGCGCGCGATTTCCACCAGATCGCCGGGCGCGCGGGCCGCAAGGGGTTTGATGACCGCGGCTGGGTGGTGGCGCAGGCCCCGGAACATGTCGTGGAGAACTTGAAGCTGGACGAGAAAGAGGCGAAGGGCGGAAGAAAGTCTGTCAAGCGCAAGCCGCCGGACAAGAATTTTGTCAACTGGGACAAGCAAACTTACCTCCGCCTCATCCACGCCCCCCCGGAACGGCTGGCCTCGCGCTTTCAGGTTTCCCACGGCATGCTGCTCAACGTCCTCAGCCGCAAAAGCGACGGCTGCCGCGCCCTGCAACGGCTGCTGCGCGATTGCCACGAAACGCCCAAGGCCAAAAAAGAGCACCGCAAACGCGCCTGGCAGTTGTTCCGTTCGCTGGTCGAGCGCAAAATCATCGAGTTCATTCCCAAAACAGCCGACGGCGCCTGCTTGCGCGTCAACGTCGCCTTGCAGGATGATTTTTCCATGGACCAGGCGCTCTCTCTTTATCTGCACGAAACCCTGCCCCAGGTTGACCCGCAGGCCCCCGATTACGCGCTGGTGCTCCTCACCATCGTCGAATCCATCCTGGAAGATCCGGAAATCATCTTGCGCAAACAACTGGATCGCCTGAAGGACCAAAAGATGGCCGAAATGAAGCTGGAGGGAATTGAGTTTGACCAGCGCATGGAGGAGTTGGAGAAGCTGGAATACCCCAAGCCCAACCGCGATTTCATTTATGCCACCTTCAACGCCTTCGCCGACAAGCATCCCTGGGTCGGCCAGGAGAATATCCGGCCCAAATCCATTGCCCGCGAGATGTTTGAGTCCTTCCGCTCCTTTTCCGATTACATCCGCGATTACGAATTGCAGCGCGCCGAGGGGCTGCTCCTCCGGCATTTGTCCCGCGTTCACAAGACCCTGACCCAGGGCGTGCCGGACGCCGCGAAAAACGACGCCGTGCGCGAAATGGAAATCTACCTGGGCACGATGATCCGGCAGGTGGATTCCAGCCTGCTCGACGAATGGGAAAAAATGCGCGATCCCAATTATCAGCGCGCGGAAACCCGGGAAGCGCGCCCGCCCGGCGCGGAAGAAGACGACATCACGCACGACACCAAGGCATTCACCGCGCTGGTGCGGAACCGCATTTTCACATTCCTACGCGGCCTGGTGATCGGCGATTTTGAGCAAGCCGTGGCGGCTCTCTCCTCGCCGGAGCAGCCCGACGGCGCGCCGTGGACGCCCGGCCGTTTGCGCGAGGCGCTGGAAGGGTATCTGGCCGAGCACGAATATATTTGCCTGGACCCGAACGCGCGCAACCTGCGCCACACCTACGTGACCCCGTCGGAGGACAAGCCACATTGGCGGGTGCAGCAGATGTTGATTGATCCCGACGACCTGAACGATTGGGTGGCCGAGTTCGCGGTGGATTTGGCCCAATCACGGGCCGCCAATGAACCGTTCCTACGCCTGCGCAAAATCGGCCCTTTGTAGCAGCCACTCTATAAGTCGAAAACGGCTGCGTCCCGTAGCGTAGGCGTCCTCGCCTGCGGGTTCTCCAGGCGTCCCGCCGGGAGCTCCCAAGAAACCACCTTCCCAAGCGCCCGGCGCGCCCCGGAAAGACAGGATTCTTATATTGCAAAATATGAGCCGGCGGCTGTAATTAAACCAAGGTCTTGTTAATTAGGCTGAACGACTTATGAAGAACCGAATCATCCCTATGCTGGCGTGTGTGGCAGCATGGGTTTGTTTTGCCGCGGCTTGCCACACGCTCGTCCGACTGTGGCTTGTGGAGGCTGGAATCCCTCTGGAAGCTGATTTTCGAAGCCAAGCAGTGGAGTTCCAATGGTTGATTGGATTGTTCGTGATTTTGGTCTGTTTTACTGGATGGGGCGCGTTTTATTGCACAAAAAAGTATTTGACCGGCAACCATAAAGATGAAAATGAGAAAACGGCTCCCTCATAATCGCATACACTGCTAAATATCATGCGTGTTCTTAACACAGTTGGCGGAGTCCTGATTTTGGGCTTGGGGGTTTTGCTGTGCATTCTGGCTGGATATGTGGCTTGGCAGTTAATCTCATTTCCCGGCACTGTCTCTTCCCCCGGCTCTCTTCCGCGCAACGGCTCGCGGCATTCCGATTTCATTCTGATAATTGGAAGCCGGACTCTCTCCGGTTGGCAATTGTGGGCTTTGCCAGGCGGGCTTGCGGGCCTTGGAGTATTGCTCGCCATCGTCGCGCTCTATCTGCTTTTACCACCACAGAGCAGCCCCTAACCCGGATCTTTTGGGGGGAGCGCACGCGCCCTCGCGTGCAGTGGTCGGCGCCCTCGCCGGCCACAATTCCACCCGGAAAAGTCCCGGCCAGAGGCCGTGAAGCGAAAACTGACCGGCGATGGCGCCGGTCAGCACACGCGAGGCGCGTATGCTCCCCGGGCCACTCCTGCTCGCACGCACAGTGTCGAGTTGCGCAGTACTAGCTCGGATATTTCTTAGATTTGATTCCGACTGTGGGTGGAGCGAAAAATTGAAAAGGGGCTGCTGTAAGCTGGGTTGCGCGAGATTTTGGGGCCAAGAGCAGGCTTCTGGCGTGATTTTTTAGTCAACTATACGTTTGACGGCGGTTTTTGCCGACATCTCTGGCGTGGAAACCGTGGCGGCAAGGAAATGGAGCCGTCAACCACATCTGCGGCCAGGGAGTCACCGTGTTCGACAAGACGGGCAAGCAAACCGAGCGCATTGCCGTGGCCGAGCCGTGAACGGCCAACGTCAGCTTTGCCGGCCCGGACCACACACAAGACGCTCTTCATCACCGCCAGCAAGTGCCTTTATTCCATCCGGCTCAACTTCAAGGGGGCCAACCCCTCGAAGTAGCGGCCCGGCTTTGATTTGGTGGCAGAACCCCACCCGCGAGCAGATCAACTGCCGCCAGCAATTTGCAATCCTCTATCCGCAATCCGCAATTGCCACACCGCCCTTGCCACAGACGCGGAAAAGCCGTATTCATTGCCTGACATGGCAACCGTTGGCGAACAATTAAAAGCGGCGCGCGAAGCCCAAAGGCTCACGGTAACACAGGTCGCGGACATGACCAAAATCCGCAGCGACCACATCCGCGCCATCGATCAGGGCAATTATGATGTCTTCTCCGCCCCGGTCTACATCCGGGGATTCGTGCGCACCTACGCCATGGCGCTGAAGCTGGACACGACCGTCATCCTGGCCCAACTCAACCAGGAGCTGGCCCAAAGCGGCAGCCAGACCCTGCCTCCTTTCCACCCTCCCGCTTCCGGCGTGGTGGACTCCGCCCTGTTTCACCTCTCCACCGCGGGCCGGCGGCTGCTCCTGCCCATTCTGGTGGTGGCGCTGGTCGTAGGCGGCGTGGCGGCCGGCATCGTGCTGCTCAACCGCCGCGCCCAGCAGCATCCGCTGGACGGACTGAGTCCGGGCCTTTACCAGTCCGCCGATGATGCGGGCGAAACTTTGCCCCTGCCCAAGCACTGACCGCCCGGGCGCGCATGACAAAACCCAGCCATCGCCCGGTTCGCGCGGGCTTGATTTCCCTCGGTTGCGCCAAAAATCTGGTGGACGCGGAAATCATGCTCGGTTCGCTGCTCAAAAGCGGGATCGAAATCACCAACGCGGCGGACCAGGCGGATGTCCTCATTGTCAATACTTGTTCCTTCATTGACGCGGCCCAAAAGGAAAGCGTGGAGGCCATTCTCGAATCCGCCCAGGCGCGCGCCCGAACCAATCCCGCCCAGGCCTTGATCGTTTCCGGCTGCCTGCCGCAGCGCTTTGGCGGCGAGCTGTCCAAACTCCTGCCGGAAGTGGACGCTTTCATGGGCATTGACCAAGTCGCGCAAGTTTCGGAAATCGTCCGGCAGGCGCTGGCCGGACGCCGCGAGAAGCTTCTCCGCGCCCGGCCGGGCCTGCGGCGGCGCGGCAGCGCCGCCCTGCCGGAGATTGAGGCAAAATCATCTTCCCCGGCGGCCGGGCCGGTCTTGCGGGTCCATCGGCGCCCCGGCTACATCCCTGATTTTGCCACGCCGCGCTTTCGGCTCACCCCGCGGCATTTCGCCTACGTCAAAATCGCGGAAGGCTGCAATCATCCCTGCAGCTTTTGCATCATCCCGCGGATGCGCGGCGCCCATCGCAGCCGCCCCCAGGCCGACGTCGTCCGCGAGGCCGCGCAACTTCTGGCCGGCGGCGTCAAGGAGTTGAACCTCATCTCGCAGGACTCCACTTATTACGGCCTGGACCTGCGCCCCCATCACAGCCGCGCCATTTCCTCCCCGGAGAAATTTGCCGCCGCCGCCCGCGCCCTGCCGGCCGAAGCGACCACCCTTTCCACCCTCCTGCGCGCCCTCAACGCCCTGCCCGGCGATTTTTGGGTCCGCCTGCTCTACACCCATCCGGCCCACTGGACCGACGAATTGATTGACACCATCGCCCGCTGCCCCAAAGTCGCGCGCTACGTGGACCTGCCCCTCCAGCACATCCATGAAAACATGCTGGAACGGATGCGGCGCGAAACCTCGCGCCAGCATATTGTTGACTTGATCGCGAAAATGCGCGCCGGCCTCCCCGGCCTCACCCTCCGCACCACCTTTATTGTGGGCTTTCCCGGCGAGACGGAGGCCTGCTTCCAATCGCTCCTCGAGTTTATTCGCGCCGCGCGGTTCGAGCGCCTCGGCGTCTTCACTTACTCGCCCCAGGAAGGCACGCGCGCCGGCAAAATGGAGGGCCAAATCCCGGCGCGGGTCAAAATGCGGCGGCAGAAGCTGGCCATGGCCGAGCAACTCAAGGTCGCGCGGGAAATTGCCGCCTCCTGCGTCGGGCGCGAGATGACCGTGCTGATTGAAGCCGAGGCCCGGCCCGCCGATTGGCCGGCCGCCGGCCTCAGCTCCTGGGAGCACGGCCTGATCCGTTCCTCCGCCGCCCATGCAGAATGGCAGCGCCCCGGCCCCGGCGGGCGCGGCGATTTCTTGATCGCGCGCAGCCAGGCCGATGCGCCCGACATTGACGGGCGCGTTTATGTGCGGGGCAGATTGCCGGTGGGGGCCTTCGCCCGCGTCCGCATCATCGGCCACACCGATTACGATTTGCTGGCCGAACCGGCTGAGTGAACAAGTCATGCATCAGTCATGGATGGTAGGGCGCGCACTCCATGCGCGCCGCGGCGGGCAACGGAGTGCCCGCCCTGCCTTTTTCCCCGCCGTCGCAGAAGCATTACGTGAACAAAGATTTACTTGGCGCGGCAAACCTGTCTTTATAGGCGCGGCCCATGAACGTGCCGAATCAATTAACCGTCTCCCGATTCGTCCTGACGGTCGCCTTTTTGGCGGCGGTCTTCGTGGATTTTCGCGGGCACGAGACGGCCTCCCTCCTGCTTTTCAGCGCCGCCAGCCTGACGGATTACTTTGACGGCCGCATCGCCCGCCGCGACAAAATCATCACCAATTTCGGCATTTTAATGGACCCGCTGGCGGACAAAATCCTGGTTTGCTCGGCGTTCATCGCGTTTGTCGGTTTGGGCTGGATGCCGGCGTGGATGGCGGTCATTGTGGTGGCGCGGGAGCTGGCCATCACCGGCCTGCGCCTGCTGGCCGCGTCCAAGAACCTGGTGCTGGCGGCCGAACGATTCGGCAAACACAAGACCATTTCGCAAATCGTCGCCATCCTTTCCATTCTGGTGCTGCACTGCTACCAGGAGGTGGGAACGGCCGGCCAACTCATTTTCGGCTTCCATCTGCTGGGCAAGCCGTGGGTGGAATGGTTTGAACCCATTTCCCTCTGGGTGGCGGTGGTCCTGACGTTTTCCTCGGGCCTGATCTATCTTTGGCGCAACCGCGCCCTCTATCTGTCCGATCTTTGAGCCTAGCCCGAACATTTCTTAGTCTGGCAGGGCGAAGCGGCTGCTTCGCCCTGATTCAGGGCGGCGCGGCAGCGCCGCCCTACCATTCAGGGTGTGGCCACTTCGGGCAGAGATATGAAATGTCCGGGCTAGACCTTTTTGGGCGCGGTCAGGCCGTAGCGGCTGGTGTCCTGGGCGTGGGCCAGCGCAATGGCCAGCGCGTCGGCCGCGTCGGGCGCGGGCGTGGCGGACAAATGCAGGAGACGCTGCACCATTTTGGCCACCGCCACCTTATGCGCGGCGCCGTAGCCCACGACCGCTTGCTTGACCTTGCGCGGGGCGATCTCAAAAATATCCAGGCCGGCTTCGGCCAGCGCGACCAGCGCCGCGCCACGGGCTTCGCCCAGGATCAGGGCGGTTTGCAGGTTCTGGGCGTAGAACAGCCCTTCGATGGCGCAAACCGTGGGGCGGTATTGGGCGGTAATCTCCCGCAAAGTTTGCATGATCTTCAAAAGACACCGCGAACGTTCCCAGCCCGGCGGACAGGCGATGACGCCGTGGGCCAGCGCCGCCGGATGCGTCCCGGCCATTTTGATCACGCCAAAGCCGGTGCCGCGCAGGGAAGGATCTATGCCAATAATAATTTGCGTCCCGGCCGCCCTGGGGCGGAGGCTGCTCTCAAAAACGGGCTGGGCGACGCGCCGGGCGCCGCTCAAGCGCGCTTTCAGTTGCTCGAATTGCCGGGGCGTGATGGACATATCACGGTTTCACCTTCAGTTGTTCCGCGGCGGCGAGTCTGCGCTGGTTGGCGTCGAATGTCAGGAATTCCAGCGCGCCCAAGTGCCGTGCCGTCGCCACATGCAGAACGTCAAGGCTGCGGTGGCCCCCCGCCATAGTGTGGCGTTTAGAGAGAATCTCCCCCAAGCGGCAGACATCCGGCCAATCAACCGTCACCACCGTGACCGCCCCGGCGTCCAGGTTGGCTTGGAGACTGGCCAGCATGGCCTCGGCCGCATTGCGGGGGTAGCCTTTGCTTTTATCCCGCGCGTGCAACCAAACTTGAAAGCGGACACTTTGCCGGAATTCATAAAGGAGCAGGCCAGAAATGTGCAGCGCTTCCGGCATGGCTTTGAAACAGGCCGCCGCCGCCGGTGAGTTGTCCTGTTGCACGTAAAGCGCGCACAAAAAGGACCTGTCCGGGAAGGCAATCATCATTCCTCGCCGTCCAGTTCCGCCGCGCGCATGGCGGCCACTTCCCTGGATGTGAACACACGGTCGCCCCAGGTTTCCTTCAACTGCGCCAGGATGTCCGGCTTTACCAGTTTGGTTCTCTTGCCTGGGGGAGGCGGCACGAGGCGCGCAAAAACCTTCCCCGATTTGGTGATCTCCACCGCCTCGCCTTCCGCAACCCAGGCGGCGACTCGCGCAAAGCGATTTCGCAAATCTCGCACCGTGGCTGTTTTCATCGTGCGACAATTATGTATCACCGCCAAAAATTTGTCAACTGCATCCAGCCTGCTGGCATTCCCTCCCAATCTCGATCTTAATCCTAATCCTAATCTTAATCTTAATCCCCCCATTCATCAGGATTAAGATGAGGAGGGAGATCAGAACCCCCGCAAAAACCTCTGGCGCGAATCCGGCCTCTGGGCCATGTTTGACCAGCTTTCCTTCCTATGAATGGTGAGAGTCAAGAAAAACTGACGCTGTTTTCATGGCGCCTGCCCCGCCGGCGGTTCCTTTGGGCCTTGAGCCTGGCTCTGGCCGTTTGCGCCGGGATCTTCTACGACCGCTGGGTCTTCATGACCGGCGTGCCCCCCGGCGCGCAGCGCGATTTCCAACTCATCGCCCAGGCCTGGAACCTCATCCACCACAATTATGTGGACCGCACCGCCTTGCAATCCTCCGTCCTTACCCATGCCGCCATTCAAGGCATGACCGATTCCCTGGGCGACTCCGGCCACACCGTTTTTCTCAACCCGGACATGCGCCGCCACGCCAGCGCCGCCATGCGCTCCAATTTCACCGGCATCGGCGTCGAAATCAAAACCCAGGACCGCCGCGCCGTCGTCGTCGCCACCCTCGATGGCTCCCCGGCCTTGCTCGCCGGCGTGCGCGCCGGGGACATCATTCTGGAAGTGGACGGAAAATCCGTCGCCGGGCTGTCCTTGGGCGAACTGGAGGACCTCATCACCGGGCCGGCCGGCGCGCCCGTCCGGCTGGGCGTTCTCGACCCGGGCGACAGCCGCCGCAAGGAAATCACCATCGTTCGCGCCTCCATCAAAATTCCCAACGTGACCTGGCACGCCTTGCCGGGCGGCCAGGTGGCGCACTTGCGCGTCGCCCTGTTCAGCGAGGGCGTGGCCCGTGACTTCCGCGCCGCTTTGCTCGAAATCCAGCGGCAGGGCATGAACCGCGTCATCCTGGATTTGCGCAACGATCCGGGGGGCGTGCTGGACGAGGCGGTGGGAGTGGCCAGCGAATTTCTTTCCGGCGGCAGCGTCTATTTGTCAAAAAACGCCGATGGAAAAATCACTCCCCAGCCGGTCAAGCCGGGCGGCGTGGCCACCAACCTGTCGGTCGTCATCCTCATCAACGGCGGTTCCGCCAGCGCCTCGGAAATCGTCGCCGGGGCCTTGAGCGACGCCCACCGGGCCGTCCTGGTCGGCCAGACCACCTTTGGCACCGGCACCGTGCTCGATCAATTTCAGTTGTCCGACGGTTCGGCCCTGCTCCTGGCCGTGGGCGAATGGCTCACTCCCAGTGGCCGTTCCTTCTGGCACCGCGGCATCAAGCCCGACGCGGAGGTGGCGTTGCCCGGCAACACTCTTCCTCTTCTGCCCGCCCATGAAACGGACCTCACCGCCGCCAGCCTGCAAGCCTGCGGCGACGAGCAACTCCTCCGCGCCCTTTCCCTCCTCACCAACCCGCCGGAGAAATGACCGGCCGGGCGGGATTGATCGCCTAAGTTCAATTCAACTTGCCGTGGAAAAAATCATCCTCGTACTTCTTCAATTGCCGGCTCACCTTCTTGAGATCAGCGGTGGGCGGCGCGATAAAATCGGTCCAGGCCGGGCGCTTGGGCATTTGGTCAATCGCCTCAAAAAGCGCCTTGGGGCCGTCGGTGCCGAGGGCGCAATTCAGGGCGTTGAGGGTGGCGGCTTTGACGCTGGCATCCCACTCCTCCGGGGCGAGGATATTGTTGATGGACACCCGTTTGCCGGCCATCATCTGGTTGCCGTGCCGGTTGAACTGGCCCAAGTAATGATGGGAGAGGTTGAGGGCCAAAGTCAGGCCGATCATCTGGTTGAAATAGCCGATCTGGTCGTTCATCACCTCGAAGGTCCAGTAACGGCTGTCAATCATATTGGGCGGGTCGGGCGGGGCATCGCTCCCGGTTTGCTGCGCCAGATTGCGCGCGTATTGTGCAAAGTAGCCCGGCTGAATGCGGTCTATCGCCTTGGCATGGGCCAGGTGATTGAGCAAGTCAATATAACCGGCGGATATGGAAACCTCCCCCAACATTTTCTCCCCGTCCCGGACGGCAACAGGGGTGATGACCGGCGCATCCAGGTTTTCCACCTGGACGGGATTGGGGTCGAGGACCCTCTGGAATTGGGGGTCCAACGTCCGGTAAAGGGCGTTGCCCAGCGTGGAAACCGACATGAAGCCACTGGCATAGACATGCGGCACGGCATTGCTTTCCGCCAATGCCGGCATCAAGGCCGCGAACCAGGCCGCCGTCCATAGCATTTTCACTGGATTGCTCACCATGTTCAATCAATACCGGCAGGTCCTTAATTCAATTGTTGCAGCGTCGGCGCTGTGCGCCGGCGTCGAGCCACAGGCTCGACGCTACACCAAATTAAGGCACTGCCTGAATATCGGCTGATCAAGCCGTTTGCTTAACCGCGAACCGGCCTGCGACACGCCAGTTTATCACAAAGGCGCTTGCGTTGCCAGCCAAAGGTTGAGTTTGTGTCCGAATGGCAGCCATGAGATAAAAAGACCATGCGATACAGACGATTTGGCAAAACCGGCCTGGCCATGCCCGTCATCTCCTGTGGAGGAATGCGCTATCAATGGAAATGGCAGGATGTGCCGCCTTCGCAAATCCCGCCGGACAACCAGGCCAATGTCGAAGCCATCATCCGGCGCGCGCTGGAATTGGGCATCAATCATTTCGAGACGGCGCGCGGCTATGGCAGTTCGGAAATGCAACTGGGCCGTCTTCTGCCCCGGCTGCCCCGGGAAAAAATCATCGTGCAAACCAAGGTGGCGCCCCAGGCGGAGCCGGCGGAGTTTGTCAAAACCTTCGGGCAGTCCATGAGGCATTTGCAGCTCGATTATGTGGACCTGCTTTCCTTGCACGGGATCAATAACCGCGAGCTGATGCACTGGTCGTTGCGCCAGAACGGCTGCCTGGCCGCGGCGCGGCAGTTGCAGAAGGAGGGGCGGGCGCGGTTTGTCGGCTTTTCCACCCACGCCACCACCGATGTCATTCTGGAAACGGTGCAGAGCGGGGAATTCGATTACTTTAATGTCCATTGGTATTTTGTGAACGACCTGAACTGGCCGGCCATCGCGGCGGCGCGCCGGCTGGATATGGGCGTTTTTATCATCAGCCCGAATGACAAGGGGGGAAAACTCTACGAACCGCCGCCCAAATTGAGCGAACTGTGCGCCCCGCTCACCCCCATGCAGTTCAATGACCTGTATTGTCTGGCCCGCCCGGAGGTGCATACGCTCAGTTGCGGGGCGGCGCGGCCCGGCGATTTTGACGAGCATGTGCGGGCGCTGGATTTCCTTGACACGGCGGCGGCGGCCATCGCCCCCATCGAACGCCGCCTCCGCGCCGAGATGGCGCGCCTGCTGGGACGCGACTGGTGCGAACGCTGGTTCGCCGGCCTGCCGGACTACCTCAGTGTGCCGGGGCGGATCAATGTTTCCGAAATCCTGCGGCTCTGGACTTACGCCAAATCGCTGGACCTGGTGAGTTGGGGAAAAATGCGTTACAATCTGCTCGGCCAGGCGGATCACTGGTTCCCGGGCGAAAATGCGGCCAGGGTGGATGAGGAAAAACTGCGGCCCCTCCTGGCAGGCAGCCCGTTCGCGGAAAAGGTTCCGGCCGTGCTGCGCGAGGCGCACGCCTTGCTCTTCGACGCCCCCAAGCCGAGGTTGAGCCAGAGTTCCTGAGTTCCAAGGGAGCAGGGCAAGGACCTTCGCATCTTCGCTAGGGCGGCGCTGCTGCGCCGCCCAAAATGCCAGGGCAGAGCGGCAGTTCTGCCCTACCAGAAAGGTGGAGATTCTTGCCCTGCACCCGTTCGAAAAAAAGTCGTGCAATCCGCCTGTCCTCAGGTTAAACTGGCAAAAATGCAGGCAGCCATTGACACTCGACAGCCTGGTTTGGTCGAAGCCGAGATTCGCGCGGCCTATCTGGCCATGTTCCCGGACGCGGACCCCAATTTCGTCCGGACCATTTTTCAATGGGCCACAGCCTGTTTCGAGGGGCGCTACCAGGATTACCAGCCGATTGACGCCCATTATCATGACCTGGAACATACCTTGCAGGGGGCCTTGTGCATGTCGCGGTTGCTCTGGCGCCGGCATGACACCAACGCGCCACCGCGCCTGACCCGGAGGATGTTCGAGTTGGGGATGCTGGCCATCCTTATGCACGACACCGGCTACCTCAAAAAGAAGTGGGACATCGAGGGCACCGGCGCCAAATATACTCTCACCCATGTGGACCGCAGCATCCAGTTCGCCGGGGAACTGATGCTCGGCCACGATTACGCGGTGGAAGACATTCTGGCCGTGCAAAACATGATCCGTTGCACCGGCGTCAACGTCAAACTCGACACCATCCAATTCCAGGATGAACTGGAGCGCCTCGCCGGTTTTGCCCTGGGCACGTCCGATTTGTTGGGCCAGATGGCGGCGGCGGATTACGTGGACAAGCTGCCCATTCTCTACTCGGAATTTGCCGAGGCCGCCCGCTACAACGAAGGCAAAATGAAGGCGGGCGGTTTCTTCGCCAGCGCCGACGATCTCCTGCAAAAGACCCCCCTGTTCTGGGAACAATACGTCCAGCAGAAAATCAGCCGCGAGTTTCTCGGCCTCTATCGCTTCCTCAATGTCCCGTTTCCGGATGGCCGCAATGCCTACGTCGAGCAGATTGACGCCAACATCGCCCGCCTGCGCCGCCAACTGGCCGCGGCGGCAAAGCCGGCCTGATCCGGCGCCATTATTTCGGAGGCGACAACGCCGACGTATCCAGGAGGTGGGTCATTGCCGTTCGTCGGCCTGGTCGAGTTTGTCATCCTGCTCGCGCTCTCGAATCAAATCGCCGACGGGGTCGGCTCCCGGCTTGAGCCATCGTCTGCCCGCGCCCATGAGTTGGCGGGCCAGTTCGCCCCGGCTGGGCAACGGTTTGACCAGGATCGCGCCCTCGCCCGTCTTGGCCCACTCCAACTGTGTTCCGGGACGAATGTCAAAATCGCGCGCGATTTCCGGCGGGATGCTCACCTGATTGCGTTCGGTCACAGTCGTTGTCATGGGAGCAGCCTACAACATCACCCTTCGCGCAACAAGTCTGCAAAGCATGACTGCAAATCGTGACTCGGCTGTCCTTCGACCTCCGACAAAACCTCTTCTGTTTCTCTGAGGACCGGCGCTGCCTCTGCCATAAAGAGGAAACGTACTGCATGAGGATGCGTATTAAGGGAGCAGCGAATCAACTTGCCTTTGACCCTGGCTCTGCCAAAATATGCCACACTCGCCATGCCGCGCGATTACGTTTTACAACCCTTCCGTCCGCCCGTTCAACTGCACATCAACTACCAGCGGGAGTTGAATGAGCAGCAGCACGCCGCGGTGACGGCGCCGCCCGGCCCGGCCCTGGTCATCGCGGGCGCCGGCTCGGGCAAAACCCGCACCCTCACCTATCGCGCCGCTTTTCTGCTCGAACAAGGCGTCCCCCCGGAGCGCATCCTTCTCCTCACCTTCACCAACAAGGCCGCCAAGGAAATGATGTCGCGCGTTACCGAACTCCTCGGCGGCGAACTCTCCGCCCTTTGGGGGGGCACTTTCCATGCCATCGGCAACCGCGTCTTGCGCCGCCACGCCGGCCTGCTCGGCTACCAGCCTGGCTTCTCCATCCTCGACCGCGACGACGCCGAAGCCCTGATCCAAGCCTGCCGTAGCGAACTGGACATTGACCTGCTGGCCACCCGCTTCCCCAAAGCCGGCGTCCTGTCCGATATTTTTTCCCTCGCCGTCAACAAGCAGCAGCCGCTGGCCGGTTTGCTGGCCGAACAATTCCATTACTTCGCGGCGCTTTCCGGCCAGATCGCCTCCTTGCGCCAGACCTACACCGCCCGCAAGATTGCCGCCAATGCCATGGACTTTGACGATCTCCTGGCGCTCTGGCTCAAACTTCTCCAGGAGCATCCCAAAATCCGCGAAGAACAGCAGCGCCGTTTCCAATTCATCCTCGTGGACGAATATCAGGACACCAACAAACTTCAGGGCGCGCTCATTGATCTCCTCGCCGCCAAACACCACAACGTCATGGCCGTGGGCGACGACTGCCAGAGCATCTATTCCTGGCGCGGCGCCCATTTCCAGAACATATTGAAATTCCCCGACCGCTACCCGGAGGCCAAAATCTACCGCATCGAAACCAATTACCGGAGCACGCCGGAAATTCTGCGGGTGGCCAACGCCGCCATCGCGTCCAACGTCCGGCAATTCCCCAAGGAACTGGCCCCCGCCCGCCCCGGCGGCGTCAAGCCCGTGCTGGTCGCTTGCGGCGACGGCAACGAGCAGGCCGCCTTTGTCGCCCAACGCGTGCTGCAATTGCGCGAGGAGGGAATCGAGCTGAACAAAATGGCCGTCCTCTATCGCGCCCATTTTCACGCCCTCGAATTGCAGTTCGAGCTGACCCGCCGCAACATTCCTTTCACCATCACCAGCGGCCTCCGCTTTTTTGAGCAAGCCCACATCAAGGACGTCGCCGCCTGGCTCAAATTCATCACCAATCCGCGCGACGAGCCGGCCTTCAAACGCATTGTCCGCCTTCTCCCCGGCGTCGGCGCCAAAAGCGCGGACAAATTATGGAACGCTCTCCGCGCCGCCCCGCCCGCCGGCCATCCCCCGCTGGCCGCCGCCCTGCAAAAAATCGCCGCCGCCGTTCCCAAAAAATCCGCGGTCCCCTGGGCCCAGTTCACCGCCACCATCGCCCAGTTGGAAGAGCCGAAAACCCGCCAGAGCGCCTCCCGCATGATCCATCTGGTGCTGGAGGCCGGTTACGAAGATTATTTGCAGGGACAGTACACCAATTATCAATCCCGTTTGAGCGATCTGGAGCAGTTGGCCGACACCAGCCTGCAATTTGCCACCGTCGAGGAATTCCTCACCCAACTGGCCTTGCAAACCGGCGTCGAAACCGAAGACAACCTCCCGGTCCGCGACGGCGAGGAGCCGTTGCGTCTCTCCACCATTCATCAGGCCAAGGGGTTGGAATTCGAGGTGGTCTTCGTCATCATGCTTTGCGAAGGCGCCTTCCCCTCCGCCCGCTCCATCGAAGTTCTCGACGGCGAAGAAGAGGAGCGCCGGCTCTTCTACGTGGCCGTGACGCGGGCGCGCAGCCACCTTTACCTGAGCTATCCCCTGCTGCGCGTCACCTCTGGCAGCAGCGAACTGGAACAGGAACCATCCCGTTTCCTCGCCGAAATCCCCGGCGCCCTGCTCGAAGAATGGAACCTCCAATTGCCGGGGGCCTATTGACGAGGTCATTTGTCCTATTCGTCCTATTTGTCCCATTCACCTTTCTGGCAGGGCAGAGCTGCGGCTCTGCCCTGAACTCTTGGGCGGCGCAGCAGCGCCGCCCTGCCGAAGACATGAAGATCTTTGTCCCGCGCCCAGTCTCATGAAACTTGAACTTTAAACTTGCGCCGCCAACTCCCATCCGCAACGCTTGAATTTTGCAATCGCGCGCGGTGCGCGCTCGTTATGTATCAAGTAAATTTTGGCTTAATCGGCGGCGGGACGGTGGGCAGCGGTGTGTTTCACCACCTGCGCCGCAACGGAGCGTTGTTGGAATCGCGGCTCGGCCTCCAAATCCGCCTGCGCAAAGTGGCGGTCAAGGCCCTGGATGAACCGCGCCCTTACCCCATCCCGGCCTCGCTGATGACCACCGATTGGCCGGGCGTGGTCAACGATCCGCAGGTCCACGCCGTCATTGAGTTGGTTGGGGGAACCACCGTCGCCAAAACGATGATTTTGACCGCCCTCCGCCTGGGCAAGCCGGTCATCACGGCCAACAAGGCCCTCATCTCCGCCCACGGCGAGGAGCTGTTCGCCGCCTCGCGCCAATACGGGGCCAATCTCTATTACGAAGCGAGCGTGGCCGGGGGGATTCCCATTATTAAAGCCTTGCGCGAAGGGTTTGTCGGCAACCGCATTTCCCATATTTACGGCATTGTCAACGGCACCTGCAATTTCATCCTCACCCGCATGAAGCTGGAGCGCGCCGAGTTCGCTCCCACGTTGGCCGAAACGCAAAAAATGGGCTATGCCGAAGCCGATCCGGCCATGGACGTGGACGGTTTGGATTCCATGCACAAGACCGGCATCCTCGCCTCGCTGGCGCATGGGTTTTGGGTCGAGCCGTCGGGCATTTCTGTGGAGGGCATCCGCGCCATTACCAAGACCGACATTGAGTTCGCCGAGCAGCTCGGCTACACCATCAAATTGCTGGGCGTGGTCAAGGTGGTTTCGGCCGCGGCTGCTTCCGGCGGCAGCCAGGGCCAGGCCGGCGGCGCCAAGCCCATCCAGGTTTCCGTTTATCCCGCCCTGGTTCCCAACTCCCATGTTCTCGCCAGTGTCAACGATGTTTTTAACGCCGTCTTTGTCCGCGGCGACGTGGTGGGCGACACGCTCTTTTACGGGCGCGGCGCGGGCAAGGACGCCACCGCCAGCGCGGTCTTGAGCGACATTGCCGACGCCGCCCTGGATTTGAAGCACGGCACCAAGAGCCGGATTCCGGCCTTTGTTCCCCACGATCACGCGGGCGGCCTGTTGCCCGCGGCCCAAGCCGTCTCCCGCTATTACCTGCGGGCCGGCGTGGTGGACAAGCCGGGCACCCTGGCCAAAATTGCCGCCATCCTCGGCCAGGCCAAAATCGGCATCGCATCGGTCATCCAGCCCGAAGGCCACGAAGGGGGGATCGTTCCTCTCATTTTAATGACCCACGCCGCCCCCTTCGCCGCCATGAAAAAAGCGCTGCAAAAAATCGCCCGCTCGCCCGCCGTCAAGTCGCCGCCCCTGATGCTGCGCGTGGAGACTTTTGAGTGAGCAACCCGTCCCAGATGGAAGGAGCCAATTCATGCCTCTGATTGTGCAAAAATACGGCGGCACCTCCGTGGCCAACCCGGAGCGGATCAAAAACGTGGCCAAACGGGTGGCGGCTTATCGCGCCCAAGGCGACCAGGTGGTGGTGGTGGTTTCCGCCATGAGCGGCGTGACCGACGGCCTGATCAAAATGGCCCGGGAAATCATGCCGCTGCCCAACGAGCGCGAAATGGACATGCTCCTTTCCACCGGCGAACAAACCACCATCGCCCTGACCGCCATCGCCCTGCACGCCCTGGGCGTCCCGGCTATTTCTTTGACAGGCGCCCAGGCCGGCATTGTCACCGATGGCGTCCATACCAAGGCCAGGATCAAAAACATCACCCCAAAACAAATCCGCGCCCTGCTCGATCAGGGCCAGGTGGTCATTGTCGCCGGATTCCAGGGCCAGACCCTGGAAGGCCAGATCACCACCCTGGGAAGGGGCGGATCGGACCTCACCGCCATCGCCCTGGCCGCCGCCCTCAAGGCCGGCCTCTGCCAGATTTACACCGACGTGGACGGCGTCTATACCGCCGACCCGCGCATCGTTCCCGGCGCCCGCAAGCTCGCCGAAATTTCCTATGACGAAATGCTCGAACTGGCCGGGCTGGGCGCCAAAGTCATGCAATCCCGTTCGGTGGAATTCGCGAAAAAATTCGGCGTCATTTTTGAAGTCCGCTCCAGTCTGAACGACAACCCAGGAACCATTGTGAAAGAAGAAACCCCCAGCATGGAAGGCGTCGTCATCCGCGGCGTCTCGCTCGACAAAAACCAGGCCAAACTCACCCTCGTCCAGGCGCCCGACCGGCCCGGCGTGGCCGCGCTGGTTTTCAAAGCCATCGCCGAGGCCAACATCAATGTGGACATGATCGTTCAGAACACCAGCCACAACCTGGCTTCCCCAGCCACCGACATTTCCTTCACCGTGGACAAGGCGGATTTGCTCAAGGCCGGCAAGGTGATTGGCGCGCTCCAGGAAAAAATCGGCTTCCGCCAGATGGTCGCGGATGAAAAGGTCGGCAAACTATCCGTCGTCGGCGTGGGCATGCGCAGCCATCCCGGCGTGGCCGCGAAGCTGTTCGAGACCCTCGCCCAATCCGGCATCAACATTGACATGATTTCCACCAGCGAGATCAAGGTCTCCGTCACCATTGACCTGGCCAAAGGCGAGGAAGCCATGCGCGCCGTCCACCAGGCCTTCCTGGGCTAATGCAGAATGCAGAATGCAAAATGAGGAATTCTTATCCGTGAAATCCGTGAAATCCGCGGTCAAATTCCTTTGATTGCGGCTGGCCTCCCTGGGAGGTAGGCGCTTTCACCAAAAGGGGATGTTTTCCAACGAAATCTCTATCGGTACCAATCTGTGTCCATCATTCGTAGTGCTAATTTCAGTTTTTTACATACGGAGCCACACATCAACAATTATGCCAACCAACAGGGCTGCTGCCAGACTTCCCAAAAGCCACTTCGCCCCCAACGAAATGGAATCCGGATCTCCCTTTTTCGCCATCCTGGAAATTACGAAGAAACCCATGAATCCGCCTCCGCCAAAGACAAGGAAGATCGGGCCAACTGATTTTCCGGGCGGTGGTATGGCTGACATTAGCGCGAATGTAACCACGGCGGCCATGGCCAGGTTTAGCAGATTACGAAAGACGATAATTTTCCGGTCTGCTTTCATTTCTTCCCCGACGCTTCCGCCTTACAAAGCAAAAGGGTCAGTGGAAATGCGCCTCCTGTTTTTCATCGTAGATGGCGGCTTCAGGGCGATCCCAATCCAGGCAATTCAGCCTGGCCCGCAGATCGGCGGCATGAGCCTCATCAATGCCGCAGGCGCGCAGATCAACGCCGGTGGAATCAAGAAAAGTCACGAGCACGCGCGCCCTGTCTATTTGAGCAGGTCGTTGCGCCAACTCCACTTTGCCGTCCGCGTAGACGCCTTCCACAGTTAACATAATAACTAATTACCACGCGGGGCCGGATAAGGAAAGCCAAAAATTAGCCAGCATTAGCCAAAAAATGGCCTTGACGGATTTCCCCGTCTCGATCAATATCGCGCCAGATGAAAGGCAAGATATCTATGACTAATACTTATCCCAGTTCCCGGAGAGATTTCCTGAAAACCTCATTGCTCGGCGGCGCGGCGGCGCTGGCGGCCTGGCAGTTGCCGTCGGTCCAGGCCGCCGCAGACGCGCCTGCCGCTCAACCCACCTTCACCCCCAGCGAACCGGTCAACTCCCCCATGGGGGTCGCCTTCGGCGTCAAGCCGGGCCGCGTCGCCTGGGCTTTTGACCCAAAGGCCACGACTTGGGACGGCTTGAACAACGCGCCCGGCTGGTGGGATGACAGCAATACTCATCCCCAAGTCGTCACGGCCATGCTCTCCAACACCCTCCGTTCGGTGGGCGACGCTGCCAGCGACAAGGAAGCCTGGAACAAGATTTTCACCGACTTCAACCAGCGCAAGGGCAAGGGCGCGGTGGGCTACAAGAAGGGCGAGAAGATTGTCGTCAAACTCAATCTGAACCAGATGCATGATGACCACGGCAACGGCGCCAACAATTCCTACATCGCGCCCCAGCTCGTCCAGGGTCTCCTGCGCCAGCTTGTCCAGCAGGTGGGCGCGGCCCCCGCCGACATCACCTTCTACGACGCCGTCCGCCACGTTCCAGACACCATTTTTGATCGCGGGACCAAGGAATTTCCAGGCGTCCATTTCGTGGACTCGACCAACACCGATGGCCGCGAGAAAGCGGTGCCCGACAAGACCAAGCCGCTCGTCCTGGGCCAGGGCGATGTGACGCTCTATTTCCCCACCTGCGTCACCCAAGCCGACTACATGATCAACGTCGCCGGGCTGAAAGGGCACACCCTGGCCGGCATGACGGTCACGGCGAAGAATCACCTGGGATCACTGCTGACTGCCTCGGGCGATTCCGGAGCCAGGAATATGCACGCCTCGATTACCGTCAAATCCATGGGAATGGGAGGCGGCGGCGGCCGCGGCGGTGCTGGTGGCCGGCCGGGCGGTCCTCCTCCGGGCGCTCCTCCTCCGGGCGGCGGCCGCGGCGATTTGCCCGTGGCTCAAGTGGCGGGATCTTACAACGGCCTGGTGGATCTGAACGGACACCCGCAGACCGGCGGCAAAACCATCCTCTACATCATTGACGGCTTGTATGCCACGCAGCATAACGAATTCCGCCTGGCCCCGGTCTGCAAGTGGCAAAGCGCGCCCTTCAACGGCAATTGGACAGCCAGCCTGCTGGCCTCGCAGGACGGCGTGGCCATTGACTCGGTGGCGCTGGACTTCCTGCGCAGCGAGCCGACGCTGGCCGCCATCGTCACCGGCGCGGTTGACAACTATCTCCACGAAATGGCGCTGGCCAACCAGGCGCCGTCCAAGACCGCCTATCAGCCGGCAAAGGATGGCAAGGTGCTTGCCAGCCTGGGCGTTCACGAACACTGGAACAACGCCGCCGACAAGAAGTACAGCCGCAACCTCGGCAAGGCCGCGGGCATCGAGTTGGTACAACTGCGGACGGCTTAGGGTTCGTGCAAGGATAACCTCCGATTTTGCCGGCGACCTTTGGAACGAGGCCGTTTCGGAGGATGGAGAATTGGCCATTGAAAATTGGTCATTGGCAATCGAAAACCGCATCCTCGACCGCTCAATTGCCAGTTACAAATTTTCAATTCTCAATTCTCAGTTGCTTTCAACGGCGCGCTTTTCGGCGGAAGAACAGGCTTGAAGTTCTCGCCAGCATTAGCTTCTTTAAAGCAATAGCCTTCCGCCCTTTGGCGGGCTTGGTATATTGATCGTGGATATGAGCAAAACGCTGGTCATTGTTCCGACATATAATGAGAAGGAGAGCCTTCCCAAAGTGGCGGAGCGCCTGTTGAAATTGCTCGTCCCGGTGGACGTCCTGATCGTGGACGGCAATTCGCCGGATGGCACAGCCCGGATCGCCGATGATCTGGCCGCGAAAAACCCCGCCATCCATGTGTTGCACCAACCGCAGAGAAACGGCCTGGCGCGCGCTTATTTGGCCGGGTTTGCCTGGGCGCTGGAGCGCGATTTTGAGTTCATCATGGAGATGGACGCCGATTCGTCCCATAACCCGGATGATATTCCAAGATTTCTGGAGGCAGCCCAAAATGCGGACCTGGTGCTGGGTTCGCGCTATTGCGGAGGCATCCGTGTGATAAACTGGCCGCTGAAGCGCTTATTGCTCAGCACCGGCGCGGCACGGTATGTGCGCCTCATTACCGGCATGCCGTTCACCGATCCGACGGGCGGGTTCAAATGTTTTCGCCGGCGCGCCTTGCAATCCATCAAACTGGACGCGATCCGTTCCAAAGAATACAGCTTTCAAATCGAGATGACCCACCGCATTTGGATAAGCGGCATGCGCGTGGCGGAAGTCCCGATCGTTTTTACCGAGCGGATGCAAGGCTGCTCCAAGATGTCCGGGAACATCGTCTGGGAAGCGTTGCTCATGGTTTGGAGCCTGTGGATCAAATGCGGCTTCCGCCGTTCGCCGCCAAGGCAGAGCCCGGGCTGAAAGCGCGGCTGGGGAGCAACTGGCATGGCCCGCGCGCGGCCTGAATCTCAATCCTCCGAGGTCCCATCTTCCTCAGAATAGGATGGCCTCAAATTTAGCATACCCGCATTGAAAGCCGCAATGCGGGTATGCTAAATTCTATTCTCTTCACTGTCGAGAACAATATGGAGGCGGGGCGCGCCTTTCAGAGCCGTTAAAGTCTGGAAACGTGTGCTGCGCATCGTAGCGGCTTTCGGCAGAAAGCCGCAAGAATTCCGTGCCCGTGGTGTTTGGGCGGCAATTCTGGAGCGGCCCTGCGCGCCTTTTTAGGGCCATTGACAAAGTGATGTGTTGACAGCCTTCAGGGCCGGTGATCCCCGCATTCTGGCGAACACGGGGCAATTTTAGCCGGGTTTCTATGGCAAGTTTTGCCTCTGGCGGCGGGTTGAAAATCCATAAACCGCTGTAAATCAAGGGCTTTCCCCAGTGGCACAATCGTTGCTCCGCATGAGTTCGTGAATGTCAGTTTATTCCAGGCAGGCGCCGCGCTCAACGCCAACAGCCGTTGGCAGGAGATCATTGCGGAAAACCTGGCGTCCGGCGCGGTGCCCGGATTCAAGAAACAGCAGTTGTCCATGGCGGCGGTGCAAGCCGGATTGATGCCGGGCGGCTTGAGCGGCAGCCAATCTCCGCAGATGTTCCTTCTTCCCAAGGCCACTTCGACCACCAATTTTACGGGCGGGGAGATAAGACCCACCGGCGTCTCCACCGACGTGGCCATCGAGGGCAAGGCGTTTTTTGAAGTGCAATTGCCCGGCGGAACGACCGGCTATACGCGGAACGGGGAATTCAAAGTGAATTCCCAGGGCCAACTGGCTACCAACGAGGGTTATCCGGTGTTGGGCCAGGGCGGCCCGATCCAACTCAATCCCAGCGACCGGACGCCGATCAGCATCTCCTCCGCCGGCGATATCAGCCAGGGCGCCACGTCGAGGGGCAAACTGGCTTTGGCCGAGTTCAACAAGCCGGAGTTGCTCAACCAGATCAGCGCCAGTTATTTTGTCGCCCAAAATCCCGGCCTTCAGACCAAACCATCCGCCTCCACCGTGCGCCAGGGCTATTTGGAAGGCTCCAACAGTTCGACCGTGCTGGAAATGGCGGGCCTCTTGACGGCCATGCGCGGCTTCGAAGCCAATCAGCACGTCATCCAGATTCAGGATGATCGTTTGGGCAAAACCATCGCGGACCTGGGCAACCCCTCCTGATGTAATTTATGGTGCGCTCCCTTTATTCATCGGCCTCGGGCATGGAAGCCCAGCAAGCCAACCTGGACGTCATCGCCAACAACCTGGCCAACGTCAATACTACCGGATTCAAAAGGAGCAAGATTGAGTTCCAGGACCTGCTCTACGAAACCACCCGCGCGCCGGGCGCCGAGCAGGGCAGCGGGACGCAATTGCCCACCGGCATCCAGGTGGGCCACGGCAGCCGCGTGGTCGCGACTTCAAAGGTCTTCACCGAAGGCGAGCTGACCCAGACGGGCGAACAACTGGACCTGGCCATCAACGGCGATGGATTTTTCCAGGTGCAAATGCCCGACGGCACCCTGGCCTACACCCGGGACGGCGCTCTCAAACGATCCTCCACCGGGCAAATTACGACCAGCGACGGACTGCCTTTGCAGGGCGGCTTTCAGCCCGTGGCCGCCGGGACGACCAGCGTCACTATTTCCTCCAGCGGCCAAGTGACGGCGACTTCCTCCAGCGGCACGCAGAATTTCCAGGTGCAGTTGGTGCGCTTCACCAATCCGTCGGGCCTCAACTCCATTGGCGGCAATCTCTATACCGAAAGCCTCGCCTCCGGCACGCCGGAAACCGGGACGCCGGGCGAAAATGGATATGGCACGCTCCAACAAGGCTACCTGGAAATGTCCAACGTCAAAGTCGTCCAGGAAATGGTCAACATGATCGTGGCCCAACGGGCCTACGAGGTCAACTCCAAGTCCGTGCAATCCGCCGACGAAATGATGCAGGAAAGCAACAACCTGCGCCGCTGATAAAAATGAGTCCCCTTAAAATCATTTTCCGCCTTTTCGGCCCGGCCCTGGCCGCCGCCCTTTCCGTCTGGCCTCTGGCGGCGGAAGACACTCCCGACCCGCGCCGGCCTCAGACCGCCGCTCCCGTGGCGGCCAGCGCCGCCCCCCAGCCAGCCGTTTCCTGGCAATTGCCCTCCGAGGCGCGGGTGGATAGTTCCGGCCTTTTCCTCAATCAGATCGTCAACGCAACCCCGCCTGTGGCCCTCCCACAAATTCGTTTGGCCCCGGCTCCCCCGCTGGGCCAAACGATCTTTTTTACCCGCGACCAGGTGATCACCCTGGCCCGGACCAACCTGCCCGCCATCAACTCCACCAACTGGACCGGCCCTTCCCGCGTGCGCGTCTCCCGCCGCGTCCGCCTCCTGGACGAAGCGGAACTGACCGCCTTGCTCGCTGCCGCCCTGCAGCGCGAATACGTCAAGGACCTGGGGGAGTTGGAACTGCGTTTGGCCAATCCCTGGATGGCGGCGACGGTCCCGGACGAGCCGCTGACAGTCACCCTGACGCAGATGCCCGCCACCGGAGTCAATCCTAATTTTCTGGCCGGATTTGATTTGTGGAACGGCAAGGAACGGGTCGGACACTGGCAGGCCGTGTTGCTGGCCCGGGTCTGGCGCCAGATGCCGGTGGCCCATTCCCCGCTGCTCCGCGGCCAATTGCTCCGCGACGCCGACATCACGATGGAGCGCCGGGACGTGCTGGCGCTGCGCGACATGGTGCTGCAAATTTCCCAGGACGACAACTCGCTGGCCCTGGTGGAGAACGTCGCCCCCGGCCTGCCCGTGCCCAATCGCGCCGTCCGCCCGCGTCCCCTCCTCAAGCGCGGCCAGCTCGCGGACGGGGTTTTCCAGCAGGGCACTTTGACCATTTCGCTCAAAGTGGAAATCCTCGAAGACGGTTTGCTCGGGCAAACCATCCGGGTGCGCAATCCCAAAACCAGACGTGAACTATACGGAAAGGTGCAAAATGAAGAAACTGTCAGCATTGCTCTTTGACCCGGCCCACCTCATCGCCCTCCTGGTCACTTTCCAGGTGACCAGTGTCGTGGCCGACTCCCTTTGGAAAACCGACACTTCCCCCAGCTCCATGTTCGCCGACAAAAAGGCCCGGCAGGTGGGCGACATCGTCACCATCGTCGTCCAGCAAAACACCGCCGCCACCCGCAACAACAACACCACCACCGCCAAGCAAACCTCGGTGGACGCCAGCATCGCCAGTTTCCTTTACGGCCCCGCCGCCAGCGGTTTGCTCACCAAGAGCGGAGCGTATCCGGCCATGAGTTTCGCCGGCAAAAACTCCTATTCCGGCGGCGGCCAGATCAACAATGCCGAAACCATCACCGCCCAAATCGCCGTGCGGGTCGTTGATGTCCTGCCCAACGGCAACCTCGTCGTCGAAGGCCGCAGCCACACCGCCTTCTCCGGCGAAAAACAGGACGCCATCCTCCGCGGCACCATCCGCTATGACGACATCCTGGCCAACAACACCGTCTTCAGCTACAACATCGCCGACGCTTCCATCCAGTTCGTCTCCCACGGCACCATCACCGACAACCAGAACAAAGGCTGGTTCAACCGGGTTTGGGACAAAATCAACCCGTTCTGAGGTTTGACATGCGCCGCGCCTTTTGCTTCCACCTTTTGCTTCTGGGCGCGTGCCTCGCCCTGGCCGCCCCCGCCGCCGCCGCCGGTTCGCGCATCAAGGACATCGCCATGATTGCCGGCGCGCGCGACAACCAGTTGTCCGGCTTCGGACTGGTGACCGGACTGGCGGGCGACGGCGACATGAATCCCGTTGACACCCTTCAAACCCTGGCCAACCTCCTCCAACGCTACGGGCTGACCGTGCCCACTACCACCCTCTCCGCCAAAAATGTGGCCGTGGTCATGGTGACGGCCGACATCCCCGCCTTTGCCAAACCCGGCAGCCGCCTGGACATCGTCGTTTCTTCCATGGGCGACGCCAAGAGCCTGCAAGGCGGCGTCTTGGTCCAAACCCCGTTATACGGCGCCGACGGAAAAGTCTATGCCGTCGGCCAAGGCACACTGTCCATCGGCGGCCTTTCCGCGGGCGCGGCGGGCGCCGGCGGCGCCACCGTGCAAAAAAACCATCCCACCGTCGGCACCATCATCAACGGCGCCCTCGTCGAGCGGGAAATCCCCGCCACCATCATCAGCGACCGCCATTTGGAACTGGTCTTGCGCGACCCCGATTTTACCTCGGCCGCCCGCATGGCCGCCGCTGTCAATGATAAATTTCCCGATTCTTCCGCCGCCCTCGATGCCACCACCGTCCAGGTGCAAATGCCCGCCAATTGGGGAGGCTCGCCCATTGATTTTATCGCGCAGTTGGAAACGTTGGAGGTCACGCCGGACGTTCCGGCCCGCATCGTCATCAACGAACGCACCGGCACCATCGTCGCCACCGCCCGCATTCACATCGCCAGTTGCGCCGTCTCCCACGGCAACGTCACCATCAGCATCACCTCCAGCCAGGACGTCTCCCAGCCGCCCGCCATGAGCCAGGGCGGCGCCACCGCCGTCACCTCCCGCACCGACGCCAAAATCAAGGAGGACAAAGGCGCCATGGTCGCGCTGCCCGAACTGCCCACCGTGGAAAAAGTCGCCGCCGCCCTCAATTCCCTCGGCGTCACGCCCCGCGACATGATGTCCATGTTCGAAGCCATGAAAGAAGCCGGCGCTTTGCAGGCGGAACTGATCCTTCGCTAACATGAACCTCCTGGCCCTTCAACCCCGCGTCAAGGCCTCCGACCTGCCGCTCACTGAGCTGGCCGCCAACCAACACATTTCCGACCAGGAAAAAGTGGCGGAGGTTTCCCGGCAATTTGAAGCGGTTCTCCTCCGCCAGATTTTGCAGGAAACCCGCAAATCATCCGTCGCCCCCGCTTCCTCGGCGGACGCCTCGGTTTCAAGCATTTATGATGACATGATCAACAACCAATTGGCCGACAGCATCAGCCGCTCCGGCTCGTTCGGGCTGGCCAGGAGCTTGCAGGGCCAACTGGCCCATCAGGTTCTGCCCAACGCCTCCCCGCTGCCTCCCGTTCTCACGCCTTTGGCCGTTCCCTTGAGCAAAAATCAAGCAGGTAATCCATGAAAGACTCCACCGACTCTATCGAAACGCTCATCGCCGCCTTGCGCGAGGAATTGCAGCACTATGGCGAAATGCTCGCCCTGCTGGACCGCCAGCAGGAACAGGTCAAAGCCCGCTCCGCCGGCGAAATCTTCCAGTCCATCAGCCTCATTCAGGCCCAGGCCGCCGCCATCCAGGCCGCCCGCCAGCATCGCGAGCAATGCCGCGCCGCCACCGCCCTCGCCTGCCGCCAGCCCGACAACGCCCCCTTCACCGATTTGATCCCCCTCCTCCCGCCCGATTACCGCCCCCTCCTGCGCGCTTTGGTGGATGAAAACAACCAATTGCTCGGACGCGTCCGCCAGCGCGCGCGGCAAAACCATGTCCTCTTGCGCCGCTCGGTCGAATTGATGCAGGAATTGTTGCGCACCCTTTTTCCCGTCCGCCACACCTCCGTCTATAACGGCAACGGCCACAGGCGCGGCCAGATCCTCAACGCCCGCCCCCTTTACGACGCCGTGGGCTGACACACCTCCAACTTATGCTCGGACTCTTTGGCACGCTCGATCTGGCCTCCCGCTCTCTTGCCACCCAGCAGGAGGGAACGGCCGTCGCCGGCCAAAACATGGCCAATGTCAACAATCCGGCCTACGCCCGCGAGCAAACGGTCGTCCAAATCTCCGCGCCCCTCCAAACCACCGCCGGGGAGGAAGGCACCGGCGCCGACGTGGTTTCCATTACCGAAGTGCGCGACAGCCTGCTCGACAACCAAATCCAATCTGAAAACAGCGCCACCGGCTCCTTCACCGCCCAGCAATCCGCCCTGCAAAATGCCGAGGCCTACCTGGGCGAGCAAATCACCAACACCTCCGGCGCCTCCGCCGCCAGCGCCGGCGGACTGGCCGCCAAACTCTCCAACCTCTTCGATTCCTTTTCCAGCCTGACCACCGGCACGGGCGACCCGGCCACGGCCGTGCAAAGCGCCCAGGAAGTCGCCACCCAGTTCAACCAGGTCTCCGCCAGCCTCAGCCAGGTCCGCGCCAACCTGAACACCTCCATCCAAAACGACGTCGCCTCCAGCAACCAGGACTTGAGCCAGATCGCCGCCCTCAACCGGCAAATCGTCCAGGCCCAAGCCGGCGGAGGAACCGCCAACGATCTGGTGGATCAGCGCCAGCAAACCATCGAGAACCTCGCCGGCATGGTCAACATTTCCACCACCGCCCAGCCCAACGGCAGCGTCAACATCAGCATCGGCGGCGTCCCCATGGTGACCGGCAACAACGCCGTTGACGGCCTGCAAACCCACGACGCCGGCGGCGGACAACTCCTCCTCCAGGACGAGAATTCCGCCACCCCGCTCTCCGTCACCGGCGGGAGCATCGGCGGCAACATCACCGCCCGCGACGGCCCCCTGGCCGCCCTGCAAACCAGCCTCAACACCCTCGCCTCCCAACTCATCCTGCAAGTCAACAATATATATTCGGCGGGCTATAATCCCGCCGGCGGCCACGGCCAGCCTTTCTTCACCGGAACCGGCGCGGCCGACATCGGCCTCAACCGCGCCCTGGTTTCCGATCCCTCCCAGTTCCAGGCCAGCAGCACAGCCGGCGCCGGCGGCGACACCCAGATCGCTCTAGCCCTGGCCAATTTGGCCACGCAAAGCAATCCCGCCCTCGGCAACCAGTCCTTGACCCAGAACTACGCCCAGACCGTCTCCACCCTGGGCAATGCCATCAACACCGCCACCGACCAGCTCAACACCAGCCAGGCCATCAGCACCACCCTGACCAATCAGCGCAGCTCGGAAAGCGGCGTGTCCATTGATGAAGAGATGACCAATTTGATGCAGTTCCAAAAGGCCTACGAAGCCTCCGCCCAACTGGTCACCACCTTGAACGCCATGATGGAGACCGTGATTAACATGAAGACCGCCTAAGTCTCTCCGCCAACCGGATCCAAAACCTATGCGCATATCCAGCAGTTTGTTCACCAACAATCTCCTCTCCCAGATGAATCAATTGCAAGGCCAGCAGATTCAACTGCAAAACCAGGCCACCACCGGTTTGAAAGTCTCTTTGCCGGAGGACGATCCCGCCGCCATGAACCAGGTGCTCGCCCTCCAAACTCAGGACGCCGCCAACACCCAATACCAAAGCAACATCACCCAGCTTCAGAGCACCGCCACCACCGCCGCCAGCGCCATGAACAGCCTGCAAACCATCACCGAGCAGGCCGGCGAAATCGCCACCGAAGCCGGCGGCGTTAATTCCTCCACCCAACTGGCCAATTATGCCACCCAAGTCGGCAGTTTGATTCAGGAAGCCCTCCAGGCCGCCAACACCCAGGACGCCCAGGGCAATTACATTTTCGGCGGCACCATTAACAATCAGCCGCCCTTTGCCGCCACCACCGATTCCGACGGCAACGTCACCGCCGTCGCTTACAAGGGCAACACCAACGTGTCCCAATGCCAGATCGGCCCCGGCCAGACGGTCACGGCGCAGGTTCCCGGCGAAAACACCACCGGGACCGGCCCCGCCGGACTGCTGGCCGACAGCCGTTCCGGCGCGGACCTCTTCCGCGATTTGATTTCCCTGCAACAAAACCTGACTTCCGGCAACACCTCCGCCATCGCCTCCACCGACAGCCCCAACCTGACCACGGATGAAAACAACCTTGTTTCCGGCATTGCGGAAAATGGAGTCCTTCAATCCACCCTGGAGAGTGCCGGCACCGCCGCCACCCAACTGGGCAACAGCCTCGCCACCCAGACCTCCAACCTCACCAGCGCCGACCTGGCCACCACCCTGACCAAGCTGGATCAGACCCAGACCGCCTATCAAGCCGCCATGCAAAGCGGCGTGATGATCATGAACCTGTCCATTCTCGATTTCATCCAGTGACCCGCTCCTTTGATGTTTTCAGACAACGCTAGGGCGAGACTCTGTCGAGCCGCAATTCGCAGCCCCGCCAGGGCCGGCATCTTCATGCACCGGTAGGGCTGCGCTGCCGCGCAGCCCAATTATCGCAGTCCCGTAGGGGCGGCATCTTCATGCACCGGTAGGGCTGCGCTGCCGCGCAGCCCAATTATCGCAGTCCCGTAGGGGCGGCATTTTTGTAGAACGCAGCCCCGCTAGGGGCGACATCTTTGTAGACCACGGCCCTAACGTCATGCCGAGCTCCGTAGGAGCGGCATACTCAGTGTCCACAGAGCCGAACCGACCTTCATAACATGTTTGGAACCTCACGAGCCTTTCCCACCCTTGCCCCCGCTGGCGCCCTCGACCATTCTAATCTCCTCTTCCGTCAGCCCGTAAACTTCATACACGAAAGCGTCAATCGCAAAATCAAGTCTCTTGATTTCCGATTCCACGGCGGCGAGATCGCCATCCGGGCCGGTTTTGTTGCAGCTTGGACGGCATGAAACGCAGAGTAACAACCAGACCCTTCGCCGGCAAGCGCGCGCCAGAGATTCCGGGGAAGCACACACGCGCCTCGCCTGTGCTGGCCGGCGCCCTCGCCGACCCCGCCTTTGTATTACGGACTCAGCCATCTCTACAAAGCTGGGACGCGCCCCAGCCTCCCCCACCGCAGCCAAAACCGCCTTCCCGCCAAACTATTTTCGCTTTTGCAAATCTGCAATTCTGCCCCAAAAACCGCTTTTACCGAGTCTTTACAAGGGTTTTTTCGCGGTCAAAAACCCCGTTTTTGACATGCATTTCATCCGTACGGTACGGATGCGCTTCTTCAGAAGCATGCTTTAATGGTCCCATGATTATCAAAAAATCAATAGACGAGACTGAAAATGCCAGCCATGAAACAGCGTCGGTGGGGCCGCCCACTTCTGCATTCCGCATTCCGCATTTTGCATTCTGCATTCTGCATTCTGCATTCTGCCCCCCCGCCTCAACACCAACCGGTCGCATTGAGCAGTGTGCCTGTGTCTTCGATTCGAGATATTTTGAGTTATTTTGAGTTATTTTGAGTTATTTTGAGTTATTTTGAGTTCCCGGCCCCTGGGGAGCGCCCAGGCACCGAACACCGCTTACCGTCAACCGTCATAAAAAGACCGGCGCCGCTATGAGCGTCAACTCTAAAACTCCGCCGTTGCGCCTGCGGCTCTCCTCCGCGGCGGAAAGCATCGTGCGCGCGGGGCATCCCTGGGTCTTTGCCGCGAGCGTCCGCCGGCAGAATCGCCCCGGCAAAACCGGCGAACTCGCCGTCATTTACGACCGGCACGATAAGTTTCTCGCCGCCGGTTTGTTTGATCCCGATTCGCCCATTCGCGTCCGCATCCTGCATCGGGGCAAACCCCAGCCGCTCCATCGCGCCTGGTGGCGGCAACACCTGGACCAGGCGCTCTCGCGCCGCGCCGGCCTCTTCGACGCCCAGACCACCGGCTATCGCTGCATCAACGGCGAAAACGACGCCTGGCCCGGCCTGGTGCTCGATCGTTACCACACCACCCTGGCGCTGAAATTCTACACCGCCGCCTGGCTGCCGCGCCTGCCGGACTTGGTGGCACTTCTGGCGGAGGAGGAAAATCGCATCGTTCTCCGCCTGAGCAGGAACATCGCCGCCGCGGCCCGGGCCCAATTCGGACATGAAGACGGGCAGATGCTCCATGGCGCGCCGCTGGATGGGCCGGTGGTGTTTCTGGAAAGCGGACTCCGCTTTGAGGCGGATGTTTTGCGCGGCCAGAAAACCGGCTTCTTTCTGGACCAACGGGAGAACCGCCGGATGGTGGAATCGCTCGCCGCCGGCCGCCGGGTGTTGAATCTGTTCAGCTACTCGGGAGGCTTTTCACTCTATGCCGCGCGCGGCGGGGCCGCCTCGGTTTGCAGCGTGGACATCAGCCCGCAGGCGCTGGCGGCGGCGGAGCGGAATTTTGCCTTGAACCGGAATCTTCCAGCCGTGGCGGCTTGCCCGCGCGAAACGGCGCAGGCCGATGTTTTTTCCTGGTTGCGCCAACCGCCGGCCCGCCGGTTTGATTTGATTGTGCTGGACCCGCCCGCGCTGGCCAAGCGCCAGTCCGAGCGCGAAGAGGCCATGCGCGCTTATTCGCGCCTGCTGGCCGGGGCGATGGCGCGCCTGGCCGCCCATGGAATGTTGGTGGCGGCGTCGTGTTCCGCCCATGTTTCCGCCGCGGACTTCTTCGATCTGGCGCGCGCGGCGGCCCGCCAATCGGGGCGCGCATTCGAGGAATGGCGTGCCACGCGCCACGCCCCCGATCATCCGGTGACATTTCCCGAGGGCGACTACCTCAAGTGCATCTACCTGAAGTTCCGATAGGGTGCATCTTTCGTGGTAGTGCCTTAATCTGGTGTAGCGTCGAACCTGTGGCTCGACCTCGGCGCGCAGCGCCGGCACTACCACAATTGAATTAAGTCACTGCCTTTTTCTTGCGGCGCGGGCCGGATATGGCACAGTTTTGGCTGGTTCGGGTGGAAGAGCCTTTATTGAATTTATGAGCAGTGCAAAGAACACTCCAGAGAAGACGCCGACCTGCCCGGAATGCGGCGGCACGGACATCGTCAAAAGCATCGGGATTGCCAAAATGACCGAAGCCGGTTCGATTGGCCTGGGGCATAACACCGAGTACTTCGTCAAGGCGACCGAACCGCTGGTGGTTGACCTTTGCCGCACGTGCGGCACCGTCGTCCGTCTCTATGTGAAAAAGGCGGACAAACGGTGGGTCACTGTCTAAAAATCAGTTGCTTTTGGGCTGGATGACCAGCGTGCTGTTGGTCACTTGCACGCTTTCAATCCGGTCGAATTTGACGGCGGCGTTGGTGCCGCCGCTGGCGCTCGCGGTCATGATGTTTATCTGGCTTTGGAGTGTGACCGCCAATTGTGGCGGCACTTCTTTGCCTCTCACCTCCAACCAAAGGATGTCGGCGGAGAGCAGGCCGTTGCTGATGGCTAGATTGAAAGCGCCGCTGCCGTTGAGATACCGGCCCTTGGTGTCCACCATCGGCAGCTTGGGCAGGTTGTCCAACGGCAGGCTAATCTGCGCCTCGGTCTTTCCGCCTTCAAACTTGACAGAAAGTTTGCCCTTGTAAGCGGCCAGTTCCGGCTGGGTGGCGAGCAAGGCGTTGACCTGCGGCCCCGTTAGAATCAAGGGGGCGGCGTTGGTATGAGCGTCCAACGCCTGGGAAAAGGCGGTGACGCGATCGGATAGGGCCTTCATTTCTTCCGGCGGCAGTTCCACCACGGGCAGCGGCGTGGGGCTGGTATCGGTGTATTGCAGGACAAGCTGGTTGAGGCGGCTGAACAATAATCGCGCCCCGAAGAAAAGTCCCGCGGCCAGCACGAGCAGCAAGATCAGCGAAGTGATGCAGCCATAAAAAAAACAGCCGCGCTTCTTTGGCGCCGGCACCGGCGGCAGCGGCGAAGAGGGTTCAGCGTTGGTCATGGGGAAGCCTGCGGTTGGGCCGGGCAATTTGTCAACCGCAAAGCCAAGCCGCAAGAGGACGATGGCGCCTCTCACAGCCGTCGAATTTCCAATGGCCAATCTTCCATGACCAATTTTCAATCCTGAGAGCCCACCAGGCGTCACTCCCGGCCGGAAATTGAGAATTTGCCATTGAGCATTTGTCATTGCTAATTCCGTGATTTGATCATTGCTCCAGCAGCCCGTCGAGCCAGAAGGAAGGCTCGAAAAAGCTGCAATGGGCCCATGGGACGATGGGCCGGGGCCGCCGCCTCCATCCCCGCCGTCAATCATACGCATAGCGCGCCTTCTCCAGGCTCAGGCCGCGCACGTCTATCTGGGCGAGGTCGGCCGAGCCTAGCCCGGCTTGTTCCGCCAGCAACAGAAAATTGTCCCCATGATCGAAGGGATGCGTCAATCGCGCGGCCCGGGGGTCGTAACCCATGATGGCCGTCCCCACCGCGTCGGTCGAAACCGGGTTCCGTCCCGCGATGAGCAGGCCCGGAGCGGTGAATTTCACCTCGGGCGCCTTGACGGCCCACGGCCCTTCGCCTGATGTCATGGCGGTGATCCCGTCAATTATGGCAAGATCAATCGGCCGCGCGGCGCAGGCGTCCACCACCACGCGCGGCACGCGCGAATAAGCATCGCGCCACGCCGCGTCGGCTTTCAGGCCGGGCAGCGTGACTCTGGCGTTGGGGCTGTGCAATGGCTGCAGGGTCTGGGTCGCATTTTCGTTCCCCGCCCCGCTGCCATAAAGGGCGTATGGCGCCATGCCGAAGAGGTTCTTCATCGAAAGCGTGATCCCGTTGGTGATATGGCGCTTGAGCTTGGCCAGCGAAATCAGCACATCGGTGTCATGGTAGGAATGGTTGACATCCAGCGAGGAAAACATGTACCCGCCGAATGGCACGGGCAAAGTGGCATAGGCCTTGCCCTCGCCCAGGTTGCGCGTGTTTTCGTACTCCACCTTGCCCAGGGCGGTGAGGGCGTTGACGTCCCAGCCGGCCTTGACCAAGCCGTCCTGTAAATTGGTTCGGGCGGGGATGGCCTCGACCACCCGGGCGCGGGCGGCGCCGGCATCAAACAACAGCGACACCAGCGCCACGACCGTGGCGGGGTGCGTCAGGTAAGTTTCCCCGACGGGCCGGTCCAGGAAGTTGGCGAAATTGCCGCCGGTCAGATTGATCTTAATGGTGACGGTCTTGTTTCGCACCAGGTTTTCCACCCCGCCAATCAAATCGAAACACTGGCGCAAGGCGGCTTTGACCTCCGGCCCGTAAGTCTTGCAGGAAACGATGCCGACGGCGGCTTTGGCGTGCGCCACGGGGGGGACGACGCTCTGCTGGCCCCACGCGCGGAGCCACGGCCCGGCCAGCGGCGCCCCAACGGCCAGAGTGGCCCCACGGCGCAAGAAAGCGCGGCGATTGCAACTGAAGCGATGATCGTGGTCTGGGTTCATGTCCCGATGCTCGCACCCTCCGCCCTGGCGGGCAAGCCAATTATGGGGAAATTGAAAAACCAAGTGGTGCCAGCGACTGGAATCGAACCAGTGACCTCGGGCTTATGAGTCCCACGCTCTAACCAACTGAGCTACGCTGGCCCACTGGCCGGTTATATTTCAGGCAGCAGGCGGGTTCTGTCAAACCCCTTCTTCACCTCTCAGAGGTAGAGCGCCTGTTCCAAGTGCCGCACCACCACGCTCATGAACGGATATCGCTCCGCGCGGTCGCGGGCCAGGCATTTGACAATCACCTTTTCCAGGGCGGCGGGAACGTCGGGATTGAGTTCGCGCGGGGGAATCAGCTCGCCGCTGAGCTGCCCGCGCAGAATCTCCTCAGGCGTGTCGCCCGGAAACGGCTTGGCCAGCGTGACCACTTCGTAAGCTGACACGCCGAAGGCGAAAATATCGGTGCGCTGGTCTATCCCGTCGCGCTGCAATTGTTCCGGGGCCATGTAAGCGGGCGTGCCGGGATTGCGCGACATCTTGATGGGCTTCTCCGGCTTGGGCCGCGCCAGGTCGAAATCCACCAGCCGCACGCTCGCATTGCGCGTCACCAGGATGTTCTCCGGCTTGAAATCCAGGTGGATGAAGCCGCTCTCATGGACATGTTCCAGGGCCAGGGCCATGTCAATCATAATCTGCGCCACATGCTCGGCCGGCTCCGCATCGTTCCGCCCCAGCCATTGTTTCAAGTTCGATCCCTCCACATATTCCATCAGCAAATACGGCGTCCTCTGGATGCTCCCGTGCTCGACATAGCCGATCACCTGCTCGTGCTCGTGAATTTGGGAAAGTATTTCGCACCCGCGGGCGAAGCGGCGGCGCGCCACAAAATTGAACCGCAGATCCTCGTGCAGCCGGCGCAGGGCATAAGCCGTGCCTTGCGGGTCGGTGGCCACCCAGATGTCGGCCATCCCGCCGCTGTTGATCAGTTCCTGTAGATAGAACCGGCCGAAACGCCCCGGTTGCGGCCTCGGCCTGCCTTCCATGTCCTGTGCGTCAGATTCCATAGAACGGTCCTCACATCAGCCCCGGCGCCATCCTCCCGCCTAAAAACGCGATTTTGCAACCAAGTCACCGCCAGATGCCAGCAAAAGAAGAACAAATCTTGCACTTTGAACTTGAATGCGGCGGTGGTTTTTGGCTCAATCACCCTTCCACTGGCGGCAGAGGAGGGAAGTTTGGCTGGTAGGTTACCCAAGTGGCCAACGGGGGCAGACTGTAAATCTGCTGGCTTACGCCTTCGATGGTTCGAATCCATCACCTACCACCACTTTCGATATGTGCCACAATGGCAATTGTTTATCACTGTCATCCGGTCACGGCGAATGGTGTCGGTTGTAAGTCTCTAAATGAGAACCACATGCGCATGAAAAGAGGGTGTGAGCGATTTGAACTTCGTTTTGTCATTTTCCACAGCAGCCATGATGCCAAACTGGCATCATGCTCACTGGAAAATTGATTTTTTCGCAACTCACCGATCGGATCCATCCCGAACATTTCCGTCGCTGTGTCAACCGCTACGATGGAAACTACAAGGTTTGTAACTTTCCTTGTTGGGTAGTCCCGCATAAGCGCATATTTTCGTTCTTTTGCGCACGGCCGGGCAGGATCGCCCCGGAACCAGCCAAAACCATGTTTTTTGCGCCGGCGTCCGGTGGGGAGAAGCGGGCGTAGCGGTGAAGGAGGTTTTCGGCAATCCGGGCGGGACGCCCGTGCCACCCAGGTATCAGGAAATATGCGGGTTGGGGGGATTACCGAAGGGATTTGCCGGGTCAAGTTGCGCTCGACTAATGCCGATGGGTGTGGCAGTGTTTTATCGCGCCTCAATCATGTTCGGCTTCATAAAACGTTTCTTCTGGAAACCGGCCGCGCCGGAGCCGCCCTCAGTTCCAGCGGCGCAGCCGCAGCCCGTCATGTCCCCCGTTCCGGAGCAGGGCGCTCCCGCGTTCCCGGCCGCTGCGCCGCCCGCAGGCGTTGCCGACGATCGGCGCACATCCGCTTTCGTCGAGACTGCGGCGGACAGGGCGCCGACGCTACAAGAAGCTGCGCCGCCGGCGGGGAAGGCAGTCGTCGCCAATCCGGCGGGAGTCATCGTTCTGCGGCTGGCTCCGATTCTGGCGGCGCTGCCACCGAATCTGGCGGCGCTGGTGGCGTCGGTACAAGGGACATTTTCGCTTCCGGTCCAGACGGTTTTGGCGCAATTGGCCTCCGGGGCCGTCAGAATACCTTTTGGCGAACTGCGGCAAGGTTCGCCGCCGGGCACCTTCTACGACGATGGCACTCAGGACAAGTCGCTGGTGAACCTGCCCTTGCCACCAATCCTGGCCTCGCTTGATCCCGCGCTGCTGGTCCGCCGGCCCGGACAGAAATTGGTAACGGTGCCGGAAAGCGTGACCAGTGTCTTTGGGCAGGGCCGGACCTTGCAGGCGCCGGTCGCCGGCGCTCCGGAACCGGAACGCCCGCCCGCCCCGGTGTCGCTTCCCAAACCGGCCGCGCCGCAGCCGGGGGCTTCCCCTTTCACCCGGCCACCGGTGCCCGGGCCGCTGCCAACGCTCGCGCCAAAAGGGACCGGGCCAGGCCGGGCGGGGATGCCGTTCCCGGCGCCGAAACCGGTGGCGATGCCGTCACCGGTCGCGCCGGTTGCGGAAAAGGAAGTCTTGGAAGTCGCGCTTTCGGCTATCTCGGAGTCGTGGCCGGCAACGGTGCTCCAGGCCGTTGCGGAATTTCAGTTGCAGGGCGCGACGGTTTTCCTGCCCATGAGCCGACTGGAGGCGGGGCTGAAAGCGGGCCGGGTGGTGTTCACCTGGGGCGAGGTGTGCCATTGGCTCCAACCCGCGCCGCCGGAGCAATCTCTGGCCAACCGGCAAGTGGCGGTGGAATTGCCCCTGAAAGTGGTCGCTCCCCTATTCCTGACGCGGCGGCGTCCCGGGGCCGCCCCACGGAAATTGACCGAGGCAGCGAACATTGCAGATCACATCCCCGTCCTGTTCGGACGGGCGGCCAGCACCCCGGAAAGGGCGGCCTCCGCCGCCGCCGCGGCAGCGCCGGCGAGCGGGCTGGGGGAAGTTTTTGGGCTGCCGGACAGGACGGAATGGACGCCGCCGGAAATCTGCCGGAGAATATGCGGGCTGGAGGGCGTGGCGGGGAGCGCGCTGGCCACGAGCGATGGATTGGCGGTGGCGGCGCAGTTGCCGGCGGGGTTGAACGCGGAGACGGTGGCGGCGTTTTTGCCGCAGATTTTTGGGCGGGCCAGCCAGTCGGCGGGGGAGATGCAATTGGGGCCGGTGACGAGCGTGGTGCTGGCGGCCGGGGCGGGGCGGTGCGCGATCTACAAGGCAGGCCAACTCTATTTGGCGGTGTTGGGCCATGCCGGGGCAGCGTTGCCGGAAGCCATGCTGGGGCGGATCGCCGCCGAATTAGCCAAACGCAACCCATAAACTTATGGCCATCATCAATCAAGCGACCAAGGAATTGCAGCTCAAAATTGTCTATTACGGACCGGGGCGGGGAGGCAAAACGACCAACCTGGAACAGGTCCATGCCAACCTGGGCAGCGTGCAGGAGAAAGGCAAACTGGTTTCGCTGGCCACCAGTTCGGACCGGACCTTGTTTTTCGATTTTCTCCCCATCGAAGCCATGGCCATCAAGGGGTTCAAAACCAAGTTCCAGCTTTACACCGTTCCCGGCCAGGTGATTTACAACACGACCCGGCAACTGGTCTTGCGCGGGGTGGACGGGCTGATTTTTGTGGCCGATTCGCAATATGAGAAGATGGCCGAGAACGTGGAGAGTTTTCAGAACCTGGAGGACAATCTCAAATCCCTCAAGCTCGCCCTGGCGGACATCCCCTACGTGCTGCAATACAACAAGCGCGATCTGCCGTCGGCCGCGCCGGTGGATTACATGGAGTTTTTGCTCAACAACCGCGAGGTGCAGGTGCCGTCCTTTACCTCGGTCGCCTCCAAATGCGAGGGGGTGTTTGAATCGCTCAACATGATCACGCGGATGCTGCTGAACAAGAACATCAACGAAAGCACGCGCCGGACCGCTTAACATGCCTGGTCTCCCCCAACTGATTGAAGAAGACGTGAGGGCGCTGGAGGCGGCCCTGGACGAACTGTTGTGGCGGAGCGAGGCCGCCGCGGCGCTGGTGATTGACAAGGGCGGCCCGCTCATCAGCCAGCGCGGAGCGGCGGAGAAATTCGACGCCACCACGGTGGCCGCGCTGGCCGCCGGGGCCTTCAGCGCGACGGAGATGATGGCGCGGCATCTGGGCGAGACCAGCCTCTCCCACATTTACCAGCAGGGCCGCCAGGTCAGCCTGCTCATCAGCAACGTGGATGAGAACCTGCTGCTCGTCGTCGTTTTCCCTGCGGAATCGGGCGTTGGCGCTGTCAAGTATTACGCTGGCGACGCCGTGGCCCGCCTCGCCGCCCAGATGCAAAAAGCGGCGCAGCGCGCCCCCGGGGCCGGCCTGGACCTGGTTTCGCTGAATACCGTGGATGTCTCCCAAATTTTCCGCAAGCGCGAGTGAAGAATTCTGAATTCTAAAGGGTCTTGTGGGTGCCGTCGCAGAAGGGCTTGTTCTTGGAGTATTTGCAGGCGCACCAGGCAACGGTTTTTTTCTCCTTGATTTCGGTTTGGAGGGGAGAAAGCCCGGTGCCCTTGTGCGAGCCGTCGCACAGCGGCTGGGTCTTGGAACGTCCGCAGGAGCACCACCAATAAACGCCCGGCTCCACCGGCTGGACGATGGGGAACTTTTGAAAAACGATTGGCTCACTCATAAGACTTCTTGTAATCACAAACCGCCCCGCGCGCAAATAAAAACGCGCGCCAAATTATGGCTTTTGTTCCAGCCGCTTGACACGTTCTTCCAACGCTTTCACTCGTTCCGCCAACTCTTTGTTCTGTCGTTTCCCTCCGAAGAGGCTTTTCAACCAATCATCCAAACCGGTCATACTGATCAAAATCATCCAGGCAAGGCCGATGGCCAAGGCCCACCAAACGAGGTCGAACGGCTCTTTCATGTTTTACTTTCTCCTTTGCGCTTTTGCCGCCACTTTCAGCCGCAACGCGGTGAGGCGGATGAGTTTATCGGTCGCTTGCGGGTCGTCTTGTGCGATTTAAAACCAGATTTCATCCAAGTCCGATCTCGCGGTGCCTGAAACCAGGTATTGGTTCATGCCTTCGGGTTTTTGCGAGCCGTGGTCAATCGTTCCCTGCCCGACCGGCCAACCTCTTCCGCCAACCGCATCACGCTGGCATCGTCGTAGGTCTGATACCGCCCGCGTTCCAAATCCTCAATGCCAATCGCGATCTCGCGTTTCAAGGAGGCCAGATGCCGCTGCTTGAACACATCGGACTCGACCCACCAGCGGAAGAGTTCAACTTGCTCGTCTGGGTTCAACTTTGCTGCCGCGGCCTTTATTTTTTGGACGGCGTTCATGTTTTCTATCTCTGTAGCGTTGGTCTGCAATCAACGCAAATCGAAATCAATCCAATCAATCGCAGTTTGCGATACGTTCTGCCACCTAAAACCACTTTTTAGCTTGCGCTGAGAACTCGAAGATATTGATTTTCGGGTCTTCGTAATATTTCCTCAAAAACTTATCGGACATCGGCCAAGCCGGGACCTTATGCCCACCAGGAATTAACTCCTTCAAATGACGGAGAGAAACGAGGAAAACGTGTATCCGTTCGCCAGTATCAATGACGAGTGCAAAGTAAGGAATACAGTGAAACGCATCGCACGCGGCTTCTGCCTTAACAAAACCATCGTGCGGCAAGTTGAGCGGCGTATTTTCAGTCCCAACCTGGCGACTTCGACTCTTGACCGAAATACCCAGCACCTCTGGAGAATTCGGTCGCCGCGCTATCAAGTCAATTCCCGTATGGTCAACGCGCGCACATTCAAAGCCATGCCGAGAAAGGAGATACAACACAATTGCTTCACCGAAGTCGCCGGTGATTTTCGAATGTCGTGAACTTCTCGTGAGTTTCATTGTGATTCATTTTTTCTTGGCATGCGCCCGGGCCGCGACTTTGAGGCGGAGGGCGTTGAGGCGGATGAAGCCGGTGGCGTCGTCCTGGTTGTAGGCCTGGGTCGGGTCGGCTTCCATCGTGGCAATCTGCGGGTTGTAGAGGCTGACGGGGGATTTGCGGCCCGCGACGATGAGGTTGCCTTTGTAAAGTTTCAACCGCACGGTGCCGGTGACGTTGCGCTGGCTCTCTGTCACCAGCGCCTGCAACGCCAGCCGCTCCGGCGCGAACCAATAGCCGTAATACACCAATTCCGCGTAGCGCGGGATGAGCGAGTCGCGCAGGTGCATGACTTCGCGGTCCATCGTCAGCGTCTCCATCTGGCGGTGGGCGAAATGGAGGATGGCGCCGCCGGGCGTCTCGTACACGCCGCGCGATTTCATGCCCACGTAACGGTTCTCCACCATGTCCACGCGCCCGATGCCGTGTTTGCCGCCGAGTTTGTTGAGGGCCTGCATGACGCCGAGGGGCGAAAGTCGCCGGCCGTTCACGGCCACGCAATCGCCCTTCGCGAAATCGAGCGTGACGAACTCCGGCTTGTCCGGGGCGTCCTCGGGAAAAACGGAGAGCGTGTTGAAATAATCCCGGTTTTTCAAGTCGCTGGCGTCAAACCACGGGTCTTCGAGAATGCCCGCCTCGTAGGAGATGTGGAGAAGATTCCGGTCCATGGAGAAGGGTTTTTTCGCGCTGGCCTTCACCGGGATCTTCTTGTTTTCGCAATAGGCGATCATTTCCGCGCGGCCGGGAAACTCGCTGCGAAAGCGCGCGTCGCGCCACGGGGCGATGACGCGCAAATCCGGGGCAAGGGCGGCGGCGGTCAGCTCGAAGCGCACCTGGTCATTTCCTTTTCCGGTCGCGCCGTGGGCGATGGCGCCGGCTTTTTCCTGCCGGGCGATTTCGACCATGCGCTTGGCGATGAGGGGGCGGGCGATGCTGGTGCCGAGAAAGTACTGGCCCTCGTAAACCGCGCCGGCGCGGAAGATCGGCCAGATGAAATCGCGGGCGAACTCCTCACGCAGATCGTCAATGTAGACCTTCGACGCGCCGGTTCTTTTTGCCTTGGCCTCCAGGCCGCGCAATTCCTCCTCCTGTCCGATGTTGGCGCAGAAGGCGATCATCTCCGCGTCGTATTTTTCCCGGATCCAGGACAACAAAACCGAAGTATCGAGTCCGCCAGAATAAGCCAGAATGATTTTCATAAAGTGCCATTGAACCAAAGACTGGCCGGAAAGGCAAATTCAGCATTCAGCATTCATCATTTATCATTCTGCATTTCCCCTCTTCCCCGGCTCCACATGCACGAGCACATCATTGACGGAAGGGACGGCCTGGCGCACCCGGGCCTTGACCTGATGGGCGATGTCGTGGCCCTGCTGCACCGTCATTTGCGGGTCCACTTCGAGGTGCATGTCCACGAAGTATTGAAAGCCCGTCTTGCGGGCGCGGCATTTCTCCACAGCCTGAACGCCGGGAACTTGGGCGGCCGTGGCGCGGATTTGGGCGAGCAGGCCGGCACTGGGCGCGGCGTCCATCAATTCATCCAGGGCCGGGCGCAAGAGCAGCCAGCCATTCCACCCGATAATCACCGCCGCGAAGAGCGCCGCGGCATCGTCGGCATAGACGAAGCGCGGTCCCCCAAGCAGGCAGACGGTGATGCCAATGGCCGCCGCCAGCGAAGTGATGGCGTCGGAGCGATGATGCCAGGCGTCGGCCTGCACGGCGCCGCTTTCGGCCAAGCCGGCCTGATGGGAGGCGTAACGGAAGACCAGCTCCTTGACCAGCACGACCCCGATCAAAATGAAAAGGGTGAAGGCCCGGGGCGGGGCGCGCGGCGCGAAAAATTGCGGCGCGAAAAGCCGCCGGCCCGCGACGATGGCGATGCCGAGGGCGGCGAGCAACAATAATGTTGACACCACGGCGGCGGCAATGGCTTCCGCCTTGCCGTGGCCGTAAGGATGTTCGCGGTCGGCCGGTTCCGCCGCCACCAGCACGGCGCGCCAAACGATGAGGGAACTGAGTATGTCGGCCAGCGATTCCATGGCGTCGGCCACCAGGGCGTGGGAATGACCGGCCAGGCCGCCGGCCAGTTTGCCGGCCACGAGCAGGATATTGACGCCGATGCCCAGAAAAGTGGCGCGCAGACTGCGTTCTGTCCGGTTGGTCGGCACAAAGGCTAAATCTGGTGGCAGAACATGGCGTCGCGCAATTTCGGTTCGAACCAGGTGCTTTTCGGCGGCATGATGCCCCCGGCATCGGCGATGGTCATCAAATCCGCCACGCTGGTCGGGAAAAGGGAAAAAGCGCAGGCATACTCGCCATTGCTGACCAGTTTTTCCAACTCGTCCGTGCCGCGAATGCCGCCGACAAATTTGACGCGCTCGCTGGTGCGCGGATCGTCAATGCCGAAGATGGGGGCCAGGACATGCTTTTGCAGCAAAGTCACATCCAGTCCTTCCACCGGGTCCGCCACGGCGCAAAGTTCCGGGCGGAAACGCAGCGCGCGCCAGCGGTTTTCCAGGAACAACGCCAGATCATGTTTGCCGCGCGGTTGGGCCGGGCCGCCATCCGAAACCACAAAAATCGTTTCCAGTTGCTTCAGCACTTCCGCGGCGCTCAGGCCCTTCAAATCTTTCAAGACGCGATTGTAAGGCAGGATGCGCAGTTGATTGTCCGGAAAGATGACGCTCAGAAAGAAAGCGCTGCCGCCCGCGCCCTGGCGGGCCTGGAACACCCGCGCCGCCGCCGCGCAGCGATGATGTCCGTCGGCGATGTAAAGGAACGGAATGCTCGCGAACACGCTGCGCACCAACGCCCTGTCTTCCCCGTCGCGCAACGTCCACGAGGAATGGCGGATGCCGTCGCGCGCGGTGAAATCGGTGTCCGGGGCGAGCGCGGTTTGCTTGGCGGCCAGTTCATCCATCTGGGTGTTGGCGCGATAAACCAGGAAAACCGGGCCGGTTTGCCAGCCGAGCGCTTCGATGTGGCGCAGACGGTCATCCTCCTGCTCCGGGCGGGTGAGCTCATGCTTTTTGATCGCGCCGCGCAGATAATCCTCGCAACTGGCGGCGGCGACCAGGCCGGTTTGCGAATGCCCGCCCATAATCTGGCGGTAGAGATAGAAGCAGGGCTGGGCGTCCTGCCGGAGCGCGCCCTGGCTGATTAGCCGGTCAAAGTTCTCCCGGCCCCTGGCATAGACTTGGGCGGCGTGAACATCCACGCCGGGAGCCAGGTCAATTTCCGGCTTGCTCACATGGAGGAAGCTGAGCGGATTGCCCGCCGCCGAGGCCCGGGCCTCCTCCGAGGACAAGACATCGTAAGGCAACTCGCAAATCCGGTCCGCCAACTCCGGCTGCGGCCGCAAGGCGGCAAATGGTTTGATTAGCGCCATAGGAATCGTTAAGGTTCCGCGTTAATGCTCGAATAATTCATGCAGTTCCATTCCTTGGCTTTTCTGTTCTGCATAGCGTGCTTTTTGCCCATTAAGAAGCTGGGTTGCAAGTTCATTGAGTCGGTTCAATTTACCGGCAACAAGCTCCCGCGCGGCGGCGCGAGCGCCGGCGACCGGCAATTGCATCTTGGGAACTATCGAAATTAATTCCGCGCGAGCCTCGGCGGAAATTCTGGCGATTTGCTGGTGGAGGTTGTTGTCGGGATCGAAAAGAGGGATGTCGCAGGCTTCAAACGGACGCCGGTGGATGTGGCGCTCGCCCATCAAACCTTGCGGCTGCAACGGCTTGATGGCTTCGTTGACAAATGGCGTGTTTAGAATGCCGACAAGATAATGCGCTTCCGCTTCCGCTTTTGCGTAGTAACGATAGGTCACGTTCTCTGCCACAAAACCGTTAATGGGCACACGCCCAATCTTCTTCGCCTCATTTGGTGAGAGCATTGCCGCACAGAGGTTCGTTCCCGAACTGTTTGTCAAAACGATAAATGATTCGGACAACGATTGAGCGGTCAGCTTGTTTTGGTAATTGAGCCAGTCTGCAAATTCGTAGTCCTCGTCTCTTCTTCCCTTGCGCCAAGCTTCTTCGGCTTGGGCAAACCAATCATGCGCATGTGGGAACTGCTCGCCAAGCGCCGTTGCCGAATCAATCATTTTCAAATCGCCGTGCGAGGTTTCAATCAGTGGCAGGACGATAAGCGACAACTTGCGAATGACGAACGGAATCAGATCTTTCGCCAAGACGGTTCCAAATAAAAACTCCCGCTCGACCACGCCTTCAACACGCAATCGCCATTGCTCTTTCGACTCGTCGTACGTGTCTTCAGCGGTTTTCAAAAACGGCGCCTTCAAATTAAGTTGCGCGCCCTTCACCGGCTCGACAAATACGAGGCAACGCGGCCAGAGGGTCGCGCCGTTCAAAAACTTGTCGTAGTAAGGCGAAAACTCGGCAACGACACCGTTGAATGAAATCAGTTCTTCCTCCCGCGTGAGAAGCGGGCGCGCGTCCGCCAGAGACAGATTCCTGCGTGCCATTTTGGCAGTGTAATTCAAACGTGGAATGTTCGTCGCGCCATAGGATGCACGGCGAATGATCATGCAGCTTCGGACATTAAAGAGCGGCTCGACGCCGGTGAAGTCATGCACCTCGCTGAACCCCTTGCGTTGAAAAGCAAGGTGTTGTTTGGCTGGCAGAATGACAGTCTTTGGCAGGACCATGCCGAGGGAACCGCCCGGCTTCAAAAACTCGCGCTCGCAGTGCGCGACAAAAAGCGTAGAAGTATCCATTTGCGTGAACAGTTGCACCTCGCTGCGCGCCAGCAATTCATGCTCAAACGTGAGCGATTTGACCCGTGCCTTATAATTTTCATCCTTGATGTAGCGGTAGGAAAGCCAGGGTGGATTGCCGACGATATAATCCACTTTCTCCTGCCGCAAAAATTCCGGGCGATAGGCCTTCTTCAAGATGTAGGCCCAAATCGTGTTGCGTCGTTGTTTGTCCAATTTCAACAAGAGCCTGAAATTGTGATGCCAACAAGTAAATTCGTTGGCCGCCGTCAATTCGGCAAGACGGTCGTTGGCGGCTTTGGTGGCAACCGTTTCCGCTTCCGCGCTTTTGCTGCCCCGATGAGCATAGTCGCTCAAAAAATCAATCAATTCGTCCATTTCACCGCGCGCAATCGTCGCGAGTGGAATGTTAAAGTGCTCTTTGCCCACTGGAATCGCTAACACGCCTCTGCTTTTGTCCTCCTCGGCCATGAGCGTATCGGCCATGTAAACCCGCAGCGTCACGTCGCCGGCAAAGTCGGGCAACTCGCGGCGCAGCGCCAAAAGCATGTTCGCCTTGGCCATGAGCACGGCCACGGGATGAACGTCAATGCCAATGACATTTTCCAACGCGTCCGCGACCAGCTTTTTGCCCTTCAATCCGGTCTTGCGCAGGGCATTGATGGCGGCAAAAAGGAATCCGCCGGAGCCGCAGGCTGGATCTAGAATTTTCCCGCCTTTGTAATCGAGGCGCTCCAAGGTCAATTCGGCCAGCCAGTCGGGGGTGTAATATTCGCCCAAGTCGTGCCGCGCTTCCGGGTCAACCAGAGCCTGATACAGATTTTTCAGCACGTCTTCCGACAGTTGTGAAAAATCGAAAACGGTGAAGTGCTGGAAGAGATTTCCCAGGAACACCAGAAAATCCTCCTCGACCTTGGTGTCGAGCGCCCAGGAGAAGAAATCCGGCTCGGCCAGATTTTTGAGATTGAGTTGGCGTGAAAAGAACGAGCCGTCCACCAGGCCGCGCAATTCCGCCTTCTTCGGCGGCATGCCTTTCAGCGCCAACGTGACAATGATCCGTGAAATCAGCGTCAAATAAGTGTGATTGACGAAAAGCGTCGGCTTGCCGAGCGGCGAACCGTAAACTTTGGCCAGCAACGCGTTCCATTCGCGGAACTTGACGGCAACGAGCGGTTCGTCTTTGACGCTTTCATAAAGAGCAAGCAGGCCATCCGCTGCTTTGCTGAAAATGGCCGTTTGCATGCCGAAGCGAATGACGAGCTCCTCGCTTGTCGGGACACGCCGGATGCCCGTGGAAACAAACTGGTCAAGCCAGCGCCATGCCGTCAGCGGGTCGTCGTCGCGAAGCACGATTTCACTGATCGAGGCAAGTTCACCGCTGTGGTCCAGATGCCACGATTCAAAACGGATTCCATCCGTGACGATGCCGATATATTCGGCGGGACGCTGGCGCGAACCGAAATACTTTTTCAGCTCGCGCTGGGCGTCGGCGCGCTCGTTATCGAAGTCTGTTTTGACCTCAACAATGATGTGACGAAAAAGTGCGTCAATCCGTCCACGAAGTTCGCCGGCCTTGAGCTTGTGTTCCAGTTCGACTTCGACCGGATCAATGCCAAAGGCTTGGCGGAGAAAATTCAGCAAGAGGTGACGCCGGGTGTCGTGGTGTTTGCTCGCATGAATCGCCACGCCAATTTGCTCGTAATAACCTCTGAGCAATGCCGGAAAACTTGGCGGATATGGCTGAATTGTGTCCTGCATCGGAGGGCAAGCTTGAGCTTAAGATTTTCCAGCGTCAATTCATTTCGGTGTCGGTGTCGGTCCTGACCCCCTTTCGCGGGTCTTCACCTGCTCCGCCTCAAAAGCGGCCATCCATGATCTTTCCAAAAATCTCGCGCGCGAGGGGCGCACATGCGCTCCCTCGCAACCAGATGGTTCCGGCTCGATTCTTGTCAGCGTTGAATCCGGGCGGAGCCGCCTTTGGCAAAGGCGCGGACTTCCTCGACGGCGGCCATGGTCGTGTCGCCGGGGAACGTGGTCAGCAGCGCGCCGTGCGCCCAGCCGAGTTTCACGGCTTCTTCGGGCGATTCGCCCGTCAGCAGGCCGTAGAAAAAGCCCGAGGCGAAGCCGTCGCCGCCGCCCACGCGGTCATAGACGTTCAATTCGCAGGTCGGCGCGGAGTAAGTCTTGCCGTCAATCCACGCCACGGCACCCCAGCTATGATGGTTGGTCGAATGAACTTCGCGCAGCGTGGTGGCCACGATTTTGACCTTCGGATATTTCTTGACCACCTGTTCCATCATTCCGAAAAACACGCTCGGATCGAGCTTGGACTTGGCGGCCGCGTCCGGCCCTTTCAAGCCGAGCCCCTTTTGCAAATCCTCCTCGTTGCCGACCAGCACGTCGCAATGCTCGACGATGCTTTTCATCACCGCAACGGCTTTTTCCTGGCCGCCCCAGATGTCCCAGAGCTTCTGGCGGAAATTCAAATCGAACGACGTGACCGCACCCGCCGCCTTGGCCGCCTGCATCGCTTCGACAATCACCCGGCCCGTCGTCTCCGACAGCGAGGCGAAGATGCCGCCGCTGTGGAACCAGCGTACGCCGCCGCCGAAAATTTCCTTCCAGTTGAAGTCGCCGGGCTTGAGCATCGAGCCAGCCTCGTTGCAGCGGTTGTAAAACACCACCGGCGCGCGCACGCCAAAGCCGCGGTCGCTATAGACCGTCGCCATGTTCGGGCCGTTGACGCCGTTGTGCTTGAAGTGCTTGTAGAACGGCTTCACGCCCATCGCCCGCACCCGCTCGGCAATGAGGTCGCCGATGGGATAATCCACCATGGCGGTGGCGATGCCGGTGTTCAGGCGGAAGCAATTCGCCAGGTTCGCGGCGCAGTTGAATTCGCCGCCGCTGACGTGGATGTCGCAGTGCGTCGCCTTGCGGAACGGGATGATGCCCGGATCAAGCCGGTGGACCAAAGCGCCGAGGGACAGGAAGTCCAAGGCGCCCTTTTCGGAGATTTTCAAACCATATTTCATTTTTTTCCTTGCGATTTAACTTACGATTTAAGATTTCTGACCATCATATTTCCCAGGCATGATTCTCAAATGCTTGGGAGGCTTAAGGGCCGTCCGTCTTAATTAGCAAAGGCGCCGCGGCTTGTCTGCAAAAGAAATCGGGGAAATTGAGTTGGCAGCCACCATTTGAGTGTGTAAGCTGGACTTGGTTTATGCTATATTTTGAACGTGGTTCCGCAACCGACAGGCTGTCGTTGGACGACCTGCGGCGGGGTCTGTTTCAAGCCTTGGACCGCCTCGGCCCGCGCCGGCGGGTGCTGGCCATTCCGCCGGATTTCACCCGCTTCCATTCTCATGCGGGACCGTTGACCAAGCTCATTTACGATTACTACGGAGCGAGTTTGACGGATGTTTTGCCCGCGCTGGGCACGCACACGGCGATGACTTCGGGGCAAATCGGCGAGATGTTCGGCGGTGTGCCGGAGAGCCTTTTCCGCGTCCACAACTGGCGCACGGGCATCACCACCGTCGGCGAAGTGCCGGGCGAGTTTGTCAAACAGGCCTCGGAGGGCGCGGTGGATTATCCGTGGCCGGCGCAACTGGCCAACCTCATTTGGACCGGCAAACACGATTTGATTTTGTCCGTCGGCCAGGTTGTTCCGCACGAAGTCGTCGGGATGGCCAATTACAACAAGAACATTTTCATCGGCACGGGCGGCCAGGAAAGCATCAACAAAAGCCATTTTGTCGGCGCGGCCTACGGCATGGAAAGGATGATGGGACGCGCCATCACGCCGGTGCGCCGCATCTTGAATTACGCCTCGGAGAATTTCACCAGGCACCTGCCAATTGTCTATGTCCACACGGTCGTCGGGCGGGGCGAGGACGGCAAGCTGGCCGTGCGCGGTTTGTTTGTCAGCGATGACATTTCCGGTTTCGACAAGGGCGCGGCGCTGTCGCTCCAGGTCAATTTCGAGATGCTGGACGCGCCGCTGAAAAAAGTGGTGGTTTATCTGGATCCATCCGAATTCAAAAGCACCTGGCTCGGCAACAAGAGCATTTATCGGACGCGCATGGCGATGGCCGACGGCGGCGAATTGGTCGTGCTCGCGCCCGGACTGAAGGAGTTCGGCGAGGACAAGGAAATTGACCGGCTCATCCGCAAATACGGCTATCGCGGCACACCTGCGACGCTGGCCGCGGTCAAGGCCAACGCCGAGTTGCGCAACAATTTAAGCGCGGCGGCCCATTTCATCCATGGTTCGTCGGAAGGCCGCTTCAACATCACTTATTGCCCCGGCCGGCTCACGCGGCAGGAAATTGAAAGCGTCAATTTCAAATTCGCCGGCCTGAAGCAAATGACCCGGCGTTATGATCCGGCCCGGCTCAAGGACGGCTGGAACACGATGCCGGACGGAGAGAAAATTTTTTATATCTCGAACCCCGCCCTCGGATTGTGGGCTTATCGGGGACGATTTAAGGACTGACCAAAAAACCACAACCACCAACCACAGAGGATATTAAGGATGAATGTTCCGTCTAAGGTGAACTTGAAGGACCAGGTCGCGCTCGTCACGGGCGGCGGCGGAGTTTTATGCAGCAGCATGGCGCGGGCCTTGGCGGCGTGCGGCGCGAAGATTGCCGTGGCGGATTTGAAACCAGAAGCCGCGGAAATCGTGGCGGCGCAAATTCGCAAGGAAGGCGGGGTGGCCATGAGCGTTGGCTGCAACGTGCTGGAACGGGCCAGCCTCGACGCGGCCAACGACCAGGTGAAGAAGGAACTCGGCCCGGTGGACATTCTCATCAACGGCGCCGGCGGCAACCATCCCAAGGGCACCACCAGCCTGGAATACTTGCGCAAGGAGGACATCGCCAACGCCGCCAGGGACATCGTGACGTTCTATGATCTCGACCCGAAAGGCGTCGAATTTGTGTTCCATCTGAATTTCCTCGGCACGTTGCTGCCCACGCAGGCGTTCACCCGCGAGATGGCGGGCAAGGGCAAGGGCGCCGTCATCAACATCTCTTCCATGAACGCGTTCCGGCCGTTGACAAAAATCCCGGCCTACAGCGGCGCCAAGGCCGCGGTGAGCAACTTCACCCAATGGCTCGCGGTGCATTTCTCCAAGGTCGGCGTCCGCGTCAACGCCATCGCCCCCGGCTTCTTTCTCACGGAGCAGAACCGCACGCTCCTGACCAAGGCGGACGGTTCGTTGACGCCGCGCGCCAACACCATCCTCGCGCACACGCCGATGGGCAGGTTTGGCTTGCCCGAGGATTTGATTGGCGCGTTGCTGTGGCTGGCTTCGGATGAAGCCGCCGGTTTTGTCACCGGCGTTGTCATTCCGATAGATGGCGGTTTCGCCGCGTTCAGCGGGGTTTAGGCTGTATCCTTCCGCGCTTCCGCGCTTTTTCGGGATTAACAAAAAAAACTATATGGAACCACAAGCTGACATTGCACTCATCGGTCTGGCCGTCATGGGCCAGAATCTCATTCTCAACATGAACGACCACGGCTTCACCGTCGTGGCCTACAATCGCACCGTTTCCAAGGTGGACGATTTCCTCAACAACGAGGCGAAAGGCACGAAAGTGCTGGGCGCGCACTCCATTGAGGAAATGGCGGCCCAGCTCAAGCAGCCGCGCCGCGTCATGATGCTGGTCAAAGCGGGCAAGGCGGTGGACGAATTGATCGAGCAGGTCCTGCCGCACCTCGAAGCCGGCGACATCATCATTGACGGCGGCAATTCTCTGTTCGAGGACACCATCCGCCGGGCGAAATACGTCGAGAGCAAGGGCCTGCTTTACATCGGCACCGGCGTCTCCGGCGGCGAGGAAGGGGCGCGCCACGGACCGAGTATCATGCCCGGCGGCTCGCCTGCCGCGTGGCCGCATGTCAAACCGATTTTCCAGGCCATCGCCGCCAAGGTCGCCGACGGCACGCCCTGTTGCGATTGGGTGGGCGAAGGCGGCGCCGGTCATTACGTGAAGATGACGCACAATGGCATTGAATACGGCGACATGCAACTCACCTGCGAGGCCTACCAACTGATGAAAGACGGCCTGGGCATGACGCCGGACGAAATGCACGGGGTTTTCGCGGACTGGAACCAAGGCGAACTGGATTCCTACCTCATTGAGATTACGCGCGACATTCTCGCGTTCAAAGACACCGACGGCCAGCCGCTGGTGGACAAGATTCTCGACACCGCCGGCCAGAAAGGCACGGGGAAGTGGACGGTGATTTCCTCGCAGGAAATGGGCATCCCGATTACGCTGATCGCGGAAGCGGTTTATGCGCGTTGCGTCTCGGCGATGAAAGACCAGCGCGTGGAAGCCTCGAAGGTTTTCAAACGCTCCAATACCGCCTTCGCCGGCGACCGGCAGCAATGGGTGCATGACATCCGCAAGGCGCTCTACGCCTCCAAGATCATCAGCTACACCCAGGGCTACATGCTCATGCGCGCGGCGGCGAAGAATTACGGTTGGAACCTCAACTACGGCGGCATCGCCCTCATGTGGCGCGGCGGCTGCATTATCCGCAGCGCCTTCCTCGGCGACATCAAATCCGCCTTCGACAAGAATCCCAACCTGTCGAATCTGCTGCTCGATCCGTTTTTCAAGAAAGCGATCAAGGGTTGCGCGCGCAGTTGGCGCAAGGTG
>Ga0326728_10000604_pt1 | contig 138113 bp, 117 predicted proteins | sample MB3enrmetagenome_FD_207602 | JGI IMG/M metagenome (GOLD analysis project Ga0326728, IMG submission 207602) | Lab enriched peat soil microbial communities from McLean, Ithaca, NY, United States - MB31MN | ecosystem: Environmental > Terrestrial > Soil > Wetlands > Peat | place: USA: New York...
CTGAGCAAAGACTTGAGAGAGTTTGTCGAATTATTAAACTCCAGGAAGATTAAGTCATCGAATAGACATCCTCACCTCGGTCACGGCGGTTTCATTTGCGGAGGCCTGGGAAACCCGCCTTGAAACCAAACTCGACGGTTTGCCGGTTTGGGTGATCAGCAAAGACCTGCTGGTGCGAAACAAGCTGGCGACTGGACGCCCCCAAGACCTGACGGACGCAAAAAAACTGGGTTGAACGACGTGTTTGGCCGGTCTGGCTGTTTGCGCCGGGATTGTGCAAATCCTGGCCGTGCCTTCAAAGATGTATTGGATCCTGAATCCCGCTGGCGGGAAGCACTTGGTAACCAATAACTTGCAAATTTCGCCGCTCAAGAAAGACTGTCTTTGGTGGAAAACACAGCTTCGCGCAGGCACAGCGCGGCCAACCTCAACCAAAGGAAGGTGACAACATATTTCACCGGTGGCGCGGACAACCCCGAAAGCTCTCGGGGCATCCGTGAAATCCGGGAAATCCGTGGTCAAAAATCTCCTGCAAGCGCGCAACCAAGAGCAGCGAGAACCCAAAATACGAAAGACGGGAATTGGCGGATGTTCTTCCCCGGCCCGCTTCTCCGTATTCCGCGTGGTGTGCGGTGAATTCACGTGAAAATAAAATGTGAAAATAAATGTTGCAGTCCCACTAAACCGTGGTAATATGCAACCTGTGCGGCGCTCACGCGCCTGTTCTTTGGCAAGTTGCAGGCCTCGCCGAAGGGATTCCCCGGAGCCTGCGACCGGGAAACGGCGGCCGGATGTTCGAGGCGCGGATCAAACATGTCGAGGCGGCGCTCCGGAAGCGCGATCTGGAAGGCCATTGAGTGGTTGGGGAGGCGGAATTCCATTGCCAATGACCAATTTTCAATGACCAATTCCCAATCAACGCTTGTAGGTTCTGATGCGTTCCGAAACGGCCCTGCTCCAAAGGTCAATAGCACCAATTAGCACCTGTTAGCACCTGTTAGCACCTAAAACACTGTGTGCATGGCAAAAAAGAGCCAGTGCGGGGCTTTCGGAAGCCCCATCCCAGCCACCGTGTCGCCAACAGCCGGAGGCGCAGAGAAACCATACCCATGACGCAAGAGGAAAGCGGAAATAGCACTAAATCGCACCAAATCGCACCAAATCGCACCTAAAAAATTTTGTGCATGGCAAAAAAGAGCCAGTGCGGGGCTTTCGGAAGCCCCATCCCAGCCACCGTGTCGCCACCCATCACGCATAACCGGGGTGACTTCCGGGACGCCGAACGTTTCAGCCTGAAAGTCTTGACACCGGGGGAGGTTCTTCGCTCAGTCGTCATCGTGGGCGGGGACGGCCCAGGATGGGTAGGGTTCCCGGACGCCTTTCATGGCGTGCCAAAGTATCCGGTTGAGCAAATCCTCCGGGCACTGGTCGGCTTTTTCCAGCGGCAATCGGGCGGAGGCGTAGGCCTCGCCGCGCAAGAGCGGGTCGGAGATTTTCCGCGGCGACGGATTCATCTGGTCCAAGGGCACGTTGTTGGTCAGCGCCACGTAGGGCGCCAAATCAGGCTGGTTGGTGAAACAGTCGCTCATGGGCGTGGCGGTGGCGTCCATCTGGTTCATGGGCGGCAGGCCCAGCATCAATTCCATCGTGCGCAACAGGCTCGTCTGGTTGTATTGCGTGCTCACCACGGCGCCGCGCCGGGTGTAGGGGCTGATGACATAAGCGGTGGTGCGATAGCCGCTGACATGGTCCCAGCCCGACTGGGGATCGTCTTCAATGGCGAAAATGCACGTCTGCGGCCAAAACGGGCTGTGGCTCAGGGCCTCGACGATCCGCCCCAGGGCCAGGTCATTGTCCGCCACTTGCGCGGCGGGCCTGGGCGAATCGGGGCGGGTGCCGCTGGTGTGGTCGTTGGGCAGGCAAACGATGGTGAAATTGGGATAGTTGCCGGCGCGTTGGAAATCCCTGAGTTCGGAGATGAAAATGTCCGCCCGTTGCACGTCCGGCAAGCTCAGGTCCCAGCCCACGTAGTTGGTCGCCAGCCAGGGGCGCAACGATTCAATGCCCGCTTCGCTGCCAACGCGGATGGCCTGGCCGCCGCTGAGAAAATCGCGGTAGTGATCCAGAAAGCGGATGCGGCCGCGCCGGGCCGGATCGCGCCAGGAAATATGGGCGATGGAAAATTCACCGTAGTCGCGCAGAGTTTTGCCATGCGCCAGGCAATCATCCCAGATGAAGCCTTGCGGCGAATAGGCCAGGGCGTCCACGCCGCCCTCGTCCATGCCATCGGGATAGCTGCGCGGAAAATCGGCGAACGATTTTTCCATGTAATCGGTCGCAAAGGCGGAGTCGGCCCATTGATGGCCGTCGGCGCTGAGGATGCCGGAGCAATAGGTGTTGTCCAGCAGGACAAAATCGCGCGCCAGCTTGTGTTGGTTGGGGGTGATGGACTGTCCGAAAATGCACAGGTCCGCGTCTCCGTCCCCTTCACGCACGTCGCCCAGCACCTGGTCGTAGGTGCGGTTTTCCTTGATGATATAGACAACGTGCTCGAAGAGGCTCGGTTCGCCGACGCGCTCCGGCACGGGCCGGGGCGGCTGTCCGGGCCGGGGCGGCAGGGCGGCTTGGCGGAGGAGGGGATGGCGCATGTTGGCCAAGGCGCGGCGGGTCCAGGCGGGCAGTTCTTTGCCGGCCGGATGGGACAGGAAGGTCAGGGAGCCGTAGTATTGATGGGAATTGAACTGCTGCCGCACATTGGGCCGGCTTGGCGGCGTCCCCTTGATGTTGGCGACGTAGAGCGATTGGCGCCGGGCGTCCCAGGCCAGTGCGCCCGGATACCAGCCGACGGGAACCAGCCCCCGCAAACGGGAAGCGCCCGGCTTGAACTCGATGACGCCGACGGCGTTTTGGGAGCCGTTGCAGACGAAGAGCCATTTGCCCGAATGGTCAAATGCGAGGGCGTTTGGGCTGGCGCCGAACAAATCCCCCGGCTCCTGCCGGGCGCAAATCGTCTCCACGACTGTGTCCGTCTTGGTGTCAATCACACTGAGGGTGTCGCTGGCCGCGTTGGCCACCACCAGGCGGCGGCCGCCGGGCGCCAGGGCCAGGGCGGAAGCGTGCCGGCCCACCAGGATTTCCCCGGCCACGCGGCCGGAACGGCTGTCAATCACCGTGACGGAGCCTTCGCTGGCCACGTAGCGGGTCGCATCCACCCGCACGCGCGTGCCTTGTCCGGCCGGGCCGGTCAGGCTGGAGGAATCGGGGCGCCGGCCACCCCAGTTGCTGACGTAAATCTTGCGCCCGGCCACGGCCACGTCGTAAGGCGCCACGCCGGCCTCCCATTGGCGCAAGAGCTGTCCGGTGGCGGGGTCCAACTCCGCCACGCCGTTGCCCAGGTTCAGCGCCACGTAGAGCCGGTGGCCGTCGGCGGAAAAGGCCAGGCCGGCCGGAATCTCCGCGCCGCGTTCCGGGGCCTGGGCCGGCGGAAGGGGAATCGAATAGAGCGCCCGCACGTGGTGCAAGGGGTCCACGCCGAAGACTTTGATGCTCCCGGTCACGTCGGAAAGATAAATGCGCGCTCCATCCGGTGAAAAAATCAAGCCGGTGAAACTCAATTGGTTCTCCTTTTCGCGGGCGAGAATCCGCGGCGAGACGGCGCCCTGGTTGGAAATGGAGGCGTTCTCCGGGGGCAGCGGCACCGTTTGCACGACTTGCCCGGCGACGGGATCAACGACCAGCAGAGCGTTCGTTTTGCCCGACGTTACCAGAAGGCGGCCATCGGGGCTGAGGGCCAGGGCCTGCGGGCGCAAGCCGGGCAAATCCAACTGCCGTCCGGCCGGCTCGACAATTTGATTGACGGGCGTGACCAGCCGGCCGGCGGGACCGCGCCGGACCGGCTCGCGCGTGGCAAAAGCGTCGGCCTCCTGCCGGGCGGCGCCGTCGCGGGCCGCCGCCAGGAGAATTGCCACTGCGAAGATCGCTCTGTTCATGGCCGCCAAGCCAAACATTTCCGCGCGGCGATTTCAAGATAATCAAGCGAAGGAAACTCAGAGGTTTCGCGCGTAGGCGATGAATTTGCGATATTCCACCAAAATGGTTTGCAGCGCCGCGATAAAAGCCCAATCCGTCAAGAAGGCCGATTGCTGTTTTGGCGTTTCCAGGACAATTTCAAATGGGCGGGAACGCACCGCCGGCGGCGCGCCCAAAATGCCCTTGTAAGATTCATGCACAATGCCGTTGCGGGCGGGAAAGCCGTCAATTCGAGGGCGTTGGTTCACCGGCAGGAACTCGCTGGCGGCTTTCAAGGCAGGTTCGAGCAGGTCCCTGGCCAGCGTCGCGCCGCTGACAATCCCGTAAAATCCCTCGCTCGTATTGTCGGTGTGCAGGGAAATGATTCCGTGAAACGAGCCGGAAAGCAATTCCGCCTGCAAAAGATTCACTTCCGGTTCGGCGGAGTTTCGCCAGAATTCGCGATTCAGGTCCTTGCCCCCTCGCGAATGGCGGGTGTCATCCTCAAAGCCTGTCGGATTGCAAACCGGGTAAACTGAAAGGCAGTACCCGGCCGCCGATTCGGGATGATTCTCCAGGAAATTGAGAAACCGGACCAGGGCGCAGGCCCCTTCCGGCTCATCGCCGTGGATGGCGGCAAAAATGCCTATCCGAATCGGCGCATCACCGCTTTTGGGCCCGATGAACAGATAACGGGGAAGAACGTAAGACTCGCCGTTGACCTCAAATCGCGCCTCCCGGCTGATAACCAGATTGGGCGATCCAGCGGCCATCTGATTCAGGGGTGCCAGCAAGCCAGACAGCGAGCGGCGATGAAGCCCGCTGGTGTTTTGGATGTTTGAACCGGTTTGCGGCCGGACGACACTCAAAGTATTTCTCATAGTCTTTTCCTTACATCTTCGCAGTAATACTCATTCGAACGACGCCATTTTGCATGGAATCCCTATTATGTCAATGGTTTTTATTATATTTTATGAAGTATTTTTATATGCTTTTAGAATTGAGCATCTTGTGAATAGTTGCGTATCTCCCGTTTGCCGGATTCAGCGCCTTACACCGGCAAAGTGACGGTGATGGCAGTGCCCTTGCCGGGAGGGGAGAGAATGCGGACTTTTCCGTGGTGGGTCTCCACTACCCGGCCCACGATGGCCAATCCCAACCCGGTGCCCTTCTGTTTGGTCGTGCTCAACAACGAGGAGAAACGGCGGCGCCGTTGTTCTTCGGGCATCCCCTGGCCGGTGTCGCGGAATTCGATCAGGACGTGCGAGGGCTGCCGGCCCCGGCGCGGCAGGGTCACGGCCCGGGTGGAGATGGTGAGCGTTCCGCCCTGGGGCATGGCCTCGACGGCGTTCAAGGTCAGATTCAAGAAGGCCTGCGCCAGTTGGGGGCCGTCGGCCATGATCTGCGGCAAATCCGGCGCCAGACGGCGGACGAAGGTAATCTTTTGATTGCGCAATTTGTGCCGGATGAGCAGCGCCAGGTCGTCGAGCAGTTGGTTCACGTTCACAGGCCCCGGCTTGGGTTCGGTCCCGCGGGCGAAATCCAGGATTTGTTCGACGATCTTGTTCAGGTGCTCCATGTTCTCGCGCAGGATGGCGTCGTCCCGCACCCGCGGATCGCCGGGGGCGAAATCCAGCCGCAACGAGTGGTAGAGCATCTTCATGACCGTCAGGGGATTGCGGATTTCGTGGGCGACCTCGGCCGCCAGCAGGCCCAGGGCGGAGAGTTTTTCGTTTTGGCGCAACTGCTCCTCCACGTCCACCACCCGCTCGTAGAGCCGGGCCTTTTCAAGGGCGATGGCCGAAAGCTCCGTCAAGGCGGTCAGGATGTGGACTTCCTCGTTGGAAAAGCTGTGGGGCTGGCCGGTATAGACGTTGAGCGTGCCGATGGTTTGCCCGCTGAAGACCAGCGGCGCGCTCAACAGGGAGACCAGGCCCTCCTGCCGCGCCATGGCCACGTTCTGGTAGAGAGAGGAGGTCTGGACGTTTTCCAATTGCATCGGCTTTTTGCGCCGGACCACGATGCCCATGAAGCTCTCCTCCACGCTCAGGCGGGGCTTGGCCACATAGGACGGACCGGCGCCGAAGGACGCCCGCAGGTCCAGCCATTGGCCGGAGGGGTCCAGCATGAGGAGCGAGGCCATGCGCGCTTCCATCAAGGCGCACGCCTCGCGGGTGATAAGCTGCAGGGCCTCGTCCACGTTCAGGGCCGAATTGATGGAGCGGCTGACGCTGACCAGGGTTTCCAGGAGGCGGGCCTTCAGGCGGGCTTGCTCGAAGAGCCAGGTGTTGTGAATCACCTTGGCCGCCTGCACGGCCAACTCCACCAGCAATTCCTGGTCCCCCTGGCTGAAGGCCTCGGCCTCGCGGGAATCCACGTTGAGCACGCCCCGCACCTCGCCCAGGACTTCCAGCGGCACGGCCAGTTCGGAGCGCACGTCGCGGTGCAGCATGACGTAGCGGGCGTCCTGGCGGACATCGCCGATGCGGGCCGGCTTGCCGGTGCGGGCCACCCAGCCGGTGACCCCCTGGCCGACGCGCAACTTGAGTTCCGGGGCGTCGGGGGCCAGGCCGGCCGAGGCCTGGATTTCCAGCAGCCCGTTGTTGGGATTGATCAGCGCCAGCGAGCCGCTGGAGGCGCGCATCAGGCGCACGGCCTCCTGCATGATCAGTTGCAGGGCCTGCTCCGGTTCCAGGGTCGAGTGGATGACGTTGCCGACCTGGTAGAGCAATTTCAGCCGGTCGTGGGCCGCCCGCAGGCTGGCGATGTCATCGGTCATCGCTTCTGAGTTTAAGGATAAAATGGCAAGGCATCAAGCTCGCCGCCTTTTGCCTGATCCCTGCTCCCAATCCTGACCTTGATCCTTCTAATCCAACGAGCGCTTGCGCGGGGAGATTATGATTCATTTCCGTTCGCCGTCTTCCCGCCCTGCCGCCGTCTTTTCCGCATTTTCCGCTCGCTCGGATTGCAGGGCGTGGTTACTGAGAATTCCGTGGCATGGATTTCTGCTCCGTAGAATCCGTGCCCATCAGTGTTCATCAGTGGTTCTCTTCGCATGGGCATGGTTTTGTTCACAGACCTGCGCTCCGACCCCAAGCGATGGCCGCGCTCTCCGCTCTTCATTCCCCGGACAATCATTCCTCTGCCATTTCCCCCGTCTTTTCCTAGATTATGCACTCCGCACTATGCACTTTGCGCTCAGCGGTTCCTCTGCCATTTCCCCGCTTTTTTTTGGATTCTGGCCCGCGTCGTCTGCGGTGAATTCAGGTGAAAAATAAATATTGCATTCCCACATAACAGTGGTACTATGCAATATGTGCGGCGCTCGCGCGCCTGTTCTTTGACATTTTGCAGCGGGAATGGGGGACGGGAAGGCAAGGACGAAAGCTGAAGGCGAAAGGCTAAAGGAAGAAGGCGGAGGCCGGATCCTCGTTGCGCCGTTGCGCCTTCCTGTCCGCCATAGTTTTAACGACGGCGGATGCGTTAAAATTTCCCGCCATCCGCCTCTTTGAACGGGGCGGTCCCTTTGGGGTGCCAAACTGCAATTATTGCAAATTATTGCAGAATATTGCAGGGGGTACACCCCAAGGGGTCGTGTTTTCCGCCCAAGAGCGGTCATTTTGGGGCTGCTTACCCCTTCGCCGAGGCCTCGGCGGGCAAGACCGGGTGCAACAACGGCGCATAAATGCGCCAGCATCGCCGGTGTTCACCCCCAAAATATGCAGGTACATGCAGGTACATGCAGGTACATGCACTTTGGCGTTTAACGGCAGGAGGCGGGCGCATCGGCCATCCGGGCGATCATTCGAGGGCCGCTCACGCGCCTGTTTTTTGAAATATACCCGGGGCAAAGGGGCTGGGGACAGCGGCCACGGTTTGGTCGTTGGTGGGGCTCGGACGAGCCCCGCCTACGGGTGGGGCGGGTCTTGGCGGGGGGCGCGGCGCCCAATTCTTCGATGCTCCGTCGAACCCAGGAAGCAGGATCTCTCTTCCACTTGGTCCGGTAAAATTCAGCCCAACCAGCCCGACCCACTACAAGTGAATATCGGTGAATATCGGTGAATATCAGTGAATATCACCAAATAAAAAATCTCCATCGTCTTTCGACCAGGGAAAAAATCAGTTCGCAGTTGAATTGCTTCCCCCAACCCGCTTACCCTTGCCAGGAGTATGAGCAAATTGAGTGTCAATGACCTGAACGTGAACAACCAACGCGTCCTGGTGCGCGTGGATTACAACGTGCCCATGGAGGAAAAGGACGGCAAAATGATCGTCACCGACGCCACCCGCATCCAGGAAACGCTTCCCACGCTGCGCCTGCTGGCGGAACGGGGCGCCAGGATCATTCTGGCCGCCCACCTCGGCCGCCCCAAAGGCAAACGCGACCCGTCCTTCTCCCTCCGCCCGGCCGCCGCCAAACTCTCCGAACTGATCGGGCGCCCGGTCGCCTTCGCCGATGATTGTGTCGGCGAAACGGCGGAAAAAGCCGTCGCCGCCCTCAAGCCGGGCGACATCCTGCTGCTGGAAAACGTCCGCTTTTACAGCGCGGAGGAAGCCAATGATCCGGCGTTCGCCGAGAAATTGGCGCGTTTGGCCGACCTCTACGTCAACGATGCCTTCGGCTCGGCCCATCGCGCCCACGCCTCCACCGAAGGCGCCCCGCGCCTCATCGCCCGGCGCGGCGGCCAGTGCGCGGCCGGGTTGCTCATGGAGCGGGAGCTGCGCTACCTGGGCCGGGAACTGGAGAATCCGGCCCGCCCGTTCGTGGTCATCCTGGGCGGGGCCAAAGTCTCGGACAAAATCAACGTCATTGACCGGCTGCTGGACAAGGCGGACACCATCTTGATCGGCGGCGCGATGGTTTACACCTTCAAATTGGCCCAAGGCCGCCAGGTCGGCAAATCGCTGGCCGAACCCGACAAACAAGACGTCGCCCGCGCCGCCATGGAAAAGGCCCGGACGCGCGGCGTGCAATTCCTCCTGCCCACCGACGACATCATCGGCACCCCGGTGGACACCGGAAAGCTCAACAAGAAAGGCAAGCCGGTCATTGACATCCAGAATCCGCGCGCCAACAGCGGCCCGGACATTCCCGCCGACGCGACCGGATTGGACATCGGGCCGGAAACCGCGCGGCGCTATTGCGAAGTCATCGCCCAAGCCAAAACGATTGTTTGGAACGGCCCGATGGGGATGTTCGAGGACGCCCGTTTTGCCGCCGGCACCAACGCCGTCGCCCGCGCCGTGGCCGACGCCACCGCCAAGGGCGGCGCCAAGAGCATCATCGGCGGCGGCGACAGCGTCAAGGCGCTCAACCAGGCGGGCCTGGGCGGGAAGGTCACTTTTATGAGCACCGGCGGCGGGGCCAGCCTGGAATTCTTGGAGGGCCGCGTCCTGCCCGGAGTGGCGGCGCTATCCAACAAATCCCCATGAACAAAGAACGCAAACTCATCATCGCCGGCAACTGGAAGATGAACAAGACAGTGGCCGAGGCCCTGGCCCTGGTCCGAAGCTTGAAATTGGAACTGGCCAATGTCCGCGAGGTGGACATGGTCATCTGCCCCCCCTTCACCGCCCTGGCCGAGGTTTCCAGGGCGGTGCTGGAGAGCAACCTCCGCCTCGGCGCCCAGAACATGAGCGAGCACAACTTCGGCGCCTTCACCGGCGAGATCGCCGCCGGCATGCTCAAGGAATTTTCCGTCCGCTTCGTCATCCTCGGCCATTCCGAGCGCCGCCAGTTTCAGAAGGAAAGCGACGAGCTCATTTCCAAAAAGGCCCGCGCCGCCCTGGCCGCCTCCCTCCGCCCCATCGTCTGTGTGGGCGAAACGCTGGCCGAACGGGAAGGCGGGCAGACGGAAAAAGTGTTGGAAACCCAGGTGCGCGGCAGCCTGGCGGGCCTGACCCCCGCACAGATGGGCGAAACGGTCGTCGCTTATGAACCCGTCTGGGCCATCGGCACCGGCCGCAACGCCACCTCGGCCCAGGCGCAGGAGGCCCACGCCTTCATCCGCCGCCGCCTGGCCGCCATGTTCGAGGAGAGCGTGGCGCGGCGCGTGCGCATCCAGTACGGCGGCAGTGTCAAGCCGTCCAACGCCCGCGAATTGATGGAGCAGCCCGACGTGGACGGGGCGCTGGTGGGCGGAGCATCGCTGGACGCGCGCAGTTTTTCTGATATAATCAAGAACTCGATTTAACGAGAAGCTATGAGCATTTTATACATATTATTGACTGTCTTGATGTTTTTGGACTGCGTCTTGCTGGTCTTTCTGGTGCTGCTGCAATTGCCCAAGAAGGAGGCCGGCGCCGGCATGGCCTTTGGCGGCGCGGCCACGGACGCCCTTTTCGGGGCCGGCTCGGGCAATGTCCTGACCAAGATCACCAAGTACGTCGCCGGCATCTTTTTCGGCTTGGCCATCATCCTGGCCATCATGGCTTCCCACAAGCCGCAGTCCGGCGCGGCCTCGCTGGCGCAGAAAATGATGCAGGGAACGGCCGTGCCCCTGACGGCGCCCGCCGCCCCGCCGGCAACCTCGTCGGCCACGCCGGGGAGCACTGGCTTGTTGGAGTTGACCAATCTCCCGCCCGCCGCTCCGCCCGCCACGCCGCCCGCCGCCGGCCAGCCCCGCGCGGTTTCCAACGCGCCCGCCCCGGCCCCCGCCAAAGGAACGAACAAATAACTCCGATTAAATAAACTCGTTGATCAGGTTCTCCAGGAATTCCTGGCGTCCGCTCTCATTGGCGGACGGTTCGCCTTTCTTGAGCATGTGCTTCTCCAGCGTCTCGAAGCTGCTCCGGCCCGATTCGATTTCCCGGCCGAGGCCGCTGTCCCACGAACTGTAGCGCTGCCGGACAAATTCCGCCAACCGCCCGTCCTGGCGGATGGCCGCCGCAATCTTCAGGCCGCGGGCGAAGGCGTCCATGCCCCCGATGTGCGCGTAAAAGAGATCTACCGGCTCGAAACTCTCGCGCCTCACTTTGGCGTCGAAATTCAGCCCGCCGGTGGTCAGGCCGCCCGCCTTCAAAATGGTCAGCATGCACTGTGTCGTCAGGTAGATGTCCGTCGGGAATTGGTCGGTGTCCCAGCCCAGCAGCGGGTCGCCGGTGTTGGCGTCCACCGAGCCGAGCGCGCCGGCGGCGGCGGCCACTTCCAATTCATGCTGCATGGAGTGGCCGGCCAGCGTGGCGTGGTTGGTCTCCAGATTGAGCTTGAAATGGCCCAGCAGATCGTATTCCCGCAGGAAATTCAGGCACGCCGCCGCGTCGGAATCGTACTGGTGCTTGGTGGGTTCCTTGGGCTTTGGCTCGATGTAAAACTGGCCCTTGAAGCCGATCTTCTTTTTGTGCTCGACGGCCAGATGAAGGAATTTGGCCAGATGGTCCAACTCGCGCTTCAGGTCGGTGTTCAGCAGGGTGGAATAACCCTCGCGCCCGCCCCAAAAAACATAGCCGGCCCCGCCCAGTTGGTGCGTCACCTCCAGCGCCTTCTTGACCTGCGCCGCCGCGTAGGCGAAGACCTCGGCGTTGCAACTGGTGGCCGCGCCGTGGGCGAAGCGCGGATGGGCGAACAAACAGGCCGTGCCCCAAAGCAATCCAATCCCGGTGCGCTGCTGCTCTTCCTTGAGCACCTTGGCGATGGCGTCCAGGTTCTTGTTCGTTTGCCCCAGCGTGGCCCCTTCGGGCGCGACGTCCCGGTCGTGGAAGGCGTAAAAGGGCGCCCCCAGTTTCTCAAAAAACTCGAAGGCCGCCCGCACCCGCCGCCGGGCGTTGTCGAGCGAATCGCTGTTGTCATCCCAAGGGCGGTGGATGGTGGGCGCGCCGAACATGTCGGCGCCCCGGCCGCGGAAGGTGTGCCAATAAGCGACCGAGAACCGGAGATGCTCGCGCAGGGTCCGGCCCGCGACCACTTCTTTTGCGTTGTAATGTTTGAAGGCCAGCGGGTTTTTGGAACGCGGGCCTTCGTACGGGATGCGCGATATATTCGGAAAAGCCGATGTCATGTATTGCGGCGTACGCCGCGCTCTTTGCTAGTCCGAAAGCGCGTCCCGCGCAACCAGAAAAGGGAAGCGGAAAAAGCGGCGGCCCATCTTTAATCGTTATCTCTTTTCCGGGCGCAAGCGGAGGCGCGCGCAATGCGCCTGGCCGCTGATTCCCCGGCACGGATGTGCGTTGCGCCACCCGCCAAGCACCCTGGTTGTTCGCTTGGCGATGTGGGGAGCGATCAAAGACAAACGGCTCACCAAAAAATATAGTCAGGATCGGGCGGACTATCGAGTTGGGAGTTGTTTTCCAGGACGTTCGTCGTGAATTGGAAGAAACTGACATGCCCGTCGCCCCAGAGCATCGCCTCCTTGCGGTCGCCTTGGTTATTGTGCCAATCCGCCGACGGCGTCGTGGTGCTGCGGTTGTACTGCCAATCCCAGTCCCCTTGAATGATCTTGTTGACGGGATGGACAGCGATTTGCGCGTATTTGATCCCTGCATTGTATGGGAACAGACCGCCGGCGCTGCCGGTGACTTGCTTAACTTGGTTAAAGTCGGCCAACCATTCCACCAGATAGCTGTTGCCCCAGCCATCCCAACACGTTTTGGCGTGAGGATTGAGAGGGTCCCCCGCATCCGCCGGACAGTCGAAGATATTGACGTTCTTGGTGTAGATGTTCAAAGGGCGGTTTGTTTCCGTGACAGTGCCGCCATAGTCGGGATTGGCATCACTATCCACCAAGTCGGGATGGGGCGGCAATTGCCCCCCGTCGGCCGCCCAACCATCGTGGCTGGGGAAATAGTCCTTGCTGTCGTCGGCGTACATGCGGAAAGCCAGGCCGATCTGCCGTTGGTTGTTGAAACACTTGATGCGCATGGCCTCCTTCTTGGACTTGCTCAACGCCGGCAGCAGCAGGGCGGCCAGGATGGCAATGATGGCGATGACCACCAACAACTCAATGAGCGTGAAGGCCCGCTGCCGCAGTAACCGCGGGGCCCTTCTCCCTGCCTTCGAATTGCGAATCTGCGCGTGCATCAGGTTCATCCTGACTTGCGTGAAGGGCACGGCGCTCGAGAGCAGATCGGAGACGCTTTTCTTGATCTTCATGGAACACAGTCTAACGGAAGCCGCTGGGGATTGCTTCTATGGGCTTGCAAAAAAATACATACTGGTTTAACATCAGCCTTGATGTTGACGGCCCCACAGACGGTGTGTCATGGCGCACCCAGGTTTGTTCCACTGCTCGAAGCCAAGACCCACGCCTTCATGGTCACCCAATATCGCGAACCCGCCTATCATTACATCTGGCATTACCATCCCGAAGTGGAATTGGTGTGGAATCGCCAGGGGTGCGGGTGGCGCTTTGTGGGCCAGTCGGTGGAACACTTCAAACCGGGAGATCTCGTTTTGTTGGCCGGCAACGTTCCGCATACTTGGGCCTCGGTGCCGGACCGCAAAGAGGAGGCCATCTGGACGGTCATTCATTTCTTGCCGGAGCGCTGGGGGCCGCCATTCTGGCAACTGCCTGAGCTGCAGGGTTTAAGCCGCCTGCTGGCCAAGTCCATCCACGGCTTGCGCTTCGCCGGTCGGGGGCGCTGGGAGATCGGCCGCGCCATGGAAGAGCTTTCCACCCTGCCGTCCCATGACTTGGCCTCGTTGGTCAAGTTCCTGGCTATTTGCGAACGGCTGGTTCGCACCCCTCACGCCAGTCTGAACGCCGCCGGGCTTGAGAAACCCAACGCTGATCCTGACCCCCGTCTGCACCGTTTGTTGCAATGGCTCAACACTCAGGCGGCCAATCCGATCAGCGAGAGCCAGGCGGCGGCGGAAGTGAATATGTCGCCCCCGGCATTCAGCCGCTGGTTCAAGACCCATGTCGGATGCGTCTTCCACCGCTATCGCAACGAGATGCGAGTGGCCATGGTTTGCGCCGCCCTTTCCAGCGGCCAGGGCAACATTACCCAAGCCGCCTTCCAATGCGGCTTCAGCAATCTGGCCAATTTCAACCGCCGCTTCCGCGAAATCACGGGGTTGACCCCGCGCGAATTCCGCCGCCAGAACCGTCGCCTGCAGCAGGAAAGCATCCGCACTTTCATCATGCGGTTGGGCCGCCACGGCGCCATCCGCATTGCGCCCGGAGATGACGCCGCCAATTCAAGAAAAAGCCGTGAACCGCTCGGTTCCGGCGCCCTTGCCAGCGCGCCGGCGACGCGTTCCGAATGAAGCGCAAACCAGAATGCTGAAAAGCGCCGAAAAAAACGGGATTTCGCGGCGCGCTTGTGGCACGCTTCCCGCCCATGGCTGAGACCTTATCCGTGCGGCTGGACAAATGGTTGTGGTCGGTGCGCGTCTTTAAATCGCGCGTCCTGGCCACCGCCGCCTGCCGCCAGGGCCGGGTGACCATTGCCGGCCAGCCCGCCAAGCCCTCCCGCCAGGTCCGCGTCAATGATGTCATTGTGGTGCTCAAGGACAGCCTGCGCCGCCAATTCAAAGTGCTGCGCTTGCTGGACCACCGCATCGGCGCGCCCAAGGCGCCCGCCTACGTCGAAGACCAAACCGCGCCCTCCGAATTTGAGAAACGGCGCCAGCCGGACTTCCGGCCTTTTGTCTTCCGCCCCAAAGGCTCGGGCCGGCCCACCAAAAAAGAGCGCCGGGACATGGACCGGCTCTCCGATTAGCCCGCCGGCGGGATTTCACTGTCATTCACTTATGTCTTGCTCGAATTGTCGGATGTGTTAAAGTTTCGGCTGTTCCCTTGGATCAGTTCAGGGGTTGGAGGTTGAATGAAACGCTCCATTGTTTTGACGCTGCTTCTTGGCGTCCTCGTGCTGGCGACTTTTTTCTTTCGCCGGCCCGGATCGTCACCATCTTCCTCCGCTCCGAATCCGGCTCCGGCCAGCGTCGCGCTTTTGCAGCCGCCGCCGTCTCCGCCGATGGCAGGAGCCGACCCTGCCCCCCTGCCGGCCAAGACCACCGCGGAGCTTGCCGCCAACCCGAAGCCAGCCGTCACGGCATTTGGCGAATTCGCCGGATGGGCCAGACAGTTCACCAATGGATCATCGAGTCTCGCCGAGGGCCGACGGCTCGCTTTCAAGCGCCGCGAGGCGATGCTCAATTTGATCCAAACCGATCCGGCCGGAGCTTTGGCCCAAGCGGCGCCCTTTGCGTGGCGACAACAGCTCCCGCCGCAAGTCACCGCCTTGTTGGAGGAGCAATTGGACGGGCGGGGCGATTTCAACGTTGCGGTGGGAACGGATTTTGCGCACGGAACCACCTCTGTCTTTCGAAACGTGCAAATGGGCGGGAAAACTTACCAGGCTTTCGTCTATGGCTGGCGGCTGGCTGAAACCTGCAAAACCGGCATCCCTCTGCATGGCATCGCCATCTCCGGCCAAATGGCCGTGCAGGCCGATCCCCTCCGCGAAATCAGTCCCGACGAGGCCGCCGCCCTCTCGCTCCAGCGCGGACAGCCGCTCGAAGAGATTTGCAGTGTGTCCGGCCAGCCAGCCGCTTCGCGCGGTCATCCGGTGTACGCCGAGAGCGGCGGCGGCATCATGTGCTTTTGCGGTGACAACCACTATGCCCTGGTAAATCGGCGCCTGGTGCTGGCGGAAAACGGAGGAGCCTCCGGCAAAGGCGACGTCAACACCAACGGCATCTTCCCCCCCACCGATGACAACTGGACGCACGGGACGAAGACCGTTCTTTACATGCGCGTGAATTTTCCGGACGACTTGACCGAGCCGATTTCCGAGGGGGACGCGTACGACTCGATGGACCAGGTCAATTCCTTTTACACGGCCCAATCCTACAATTTGGCTTCGCTCGATACGACGGTGACGCCGGTGGTGACAGTGCCGCAAATCAAGGCCTATTACACGCCGGACCCGGGTCTCCTGCTGACAGACGCGCGCGCGGCGGCGCTGCAGGCCGGCTACGACACCGACAATTTCGACCGGGACATCGTCGCGTTCACGCCGGTGCCCGGATACACCTTTGGCGGGCTGGCCTACGTCGGAGGCAAGGGAGTCTGGTTGCAGTCGATGGACGCGGGTGTGACCGCCCATGAGCTGGGCCACAACTACGGCCTCATGCACGCCAACTTGTGGAACACGACCTCCAACTTCAGCTCCGTCGGGCCTGGGACGAACCTCGAATACGGCAATATTTACGATACGATGGGCAGCGCCGGAGCCGGCATCTACCAGTTCGACGCTCCTCACAAGAATGCTTTGGACTGGCTCAAGGCCGATGCCCTTCAGGTTGTCACCACCAACGGCGTCTATCGCCTTTATCCCATGGATGATCCGGCGCGCGTGGACGGCAGGTTTTATGCCGCCATCGTGCGCAAGGATTTCATGCGCAATTACTGGCTCGAATTTCGCAACCTCTTCACCGGCAACCCCTGGACGCAATACGGCGTGCTCTTAAACTGGGCGCCGTGGCCGCAAAGCGACGCCGGCACGCACCTGATTGACACGACCCCCGGCTCGCCCGACCCTGGGGACTCCTTAAGCCGCGACGACGCGGCCGTCGTCGTGGGCCGCACTTTCAATGACGATGCGGCCGGCGTTCACATCACGACGCTGGCCCGCGGCGTCACCGGCACGGATCCGTTCCTGGACGTGCAGGTGAATCTCGGAGCCTTTCCCGGCAATCAAGCCCCTTATATGGACCTGGAAGTGGACCAGACCAACGTCGCGCCGGGCGCCGAGGTGCATCTCCAAGCCATCGCAACGGACCCCGATGGCGATTCGCTGGCCTGCTCCTGGACGTTCGATGACTTCAGTTTTTCGACCAACAATCTGCCCTGGATCGCCAAAACCTGGACCACCACGGGCGACCATGTGGTGCATTGCGTCGTGAGCGACATGAAAGGCGGAGAGGCCAGCGCCAACGCGGTGGTCACGGTGGGCGCGCCGGGCGGGGTTCGCATCTCCGGCCGCGTGACCGATACGAATGGACAGCCGCTCGAAGGAGTGCTGGTGGGCAATGGCTCGGCCACCATCGGCGGTTTCCAAGGCTGCTACACCGACAGCGACGGCTACTATATCATCGGCAACGTCAACGCCAGTCTCACTTTGAACGCCATCCAATACGGTTACACGTTCACTGGAACGACCAACTGGCAAGACCCGCTTTCAGGGACGGACGCCGTCACGAACGCCGACTTCGTCGCGGTGGCGCTGCCAACGGTGAGCATCACTGCGGATACCAATGAGGTCTGGGAAAATGACCCTTCGCCGCATTATTTCACCCTCACGCGCGCGGGAGAGATCACCAATGACTTGACTGTGCAGCTTTACCTCTCCGGCTCCGCCACACTTGGGACGGACTATTCGCTGGCCCCGTCCCTCCCGACGAATTACGTGACCTTTGGGGCAGGAACCAACAGTATCATCTTCACCTTTCAAGCCATTGAGGACCCGGCCATCACCGGTCCGGAGACGGCGACCCTCACCGTGGTGGACGACACCAATTATGTCACGCCGGCCTACGTGCTGGCGCCCCTGGCCGAAGCGACCATCGTGCTTCTCGACAACAACTTGCAATCCATGTCAACCGTCAACGTGGCCACGACGACGCCGGAAATCTCAGAAGACGGAATGGACAGCGGCCAATTCGTCTTCACGCGCTCCGATCCGACGCAAAATGATCTTTATGTCAACTATTCCATCAGCGGCACCGGCAAGCCCGGCGCCGACTACGCGCCGCTGGCGGGCGTCGTGCTCATCGCGGCCGGCCAAAGCAGCACGACCATTTTGCTTCAACCGCTGGATGCCCATACAGTTGCGTCGAATGCCACGGTCGCCGTCACCATCACCGCCGGCGGCGCTTACACTGTCGGCTCTTCGCCCTCGGCCACCATTACGATTCTCAACGACGCCGCCACCGTGGTGACGGTCGTGCCGACCGCCGAACCCGCCGGCTTTTACTCGCCGGGTGTTTTCACCGTCAAGCGCGACGGCGATTTGACGGATGCCCTGGTCGTCAGCTACATCGTCAGCGGCACCGCCGTTCCAGGCACGGAATATGTCCCCTTGAGCGGCACCGTCACCATTCCGGCCAATGAGACCACGGCAGACGTCTCGCTCACGGCGCTTGATCCCGGCGTCCTCGAACCGGACGAATCCGTCACCCTCACCCTGACGAACGATTACAATTATCAGGTCGGCTTGCCCGCCAGCGCCACGATTGCCATCACGCAAAACGAAAAACCGACCGTGACCATCAGCGCTCCCGTCTCCACCGTTTCCGCGCAGGGCACGACCTTTGGTGAGTTTGCCCTTTCCCGCAATAACTCCAGCGGCAATTTATCGGTGTTCTTGGGCATCAGCGGCACCGCGCTGGGCGGGTTTGATTATCTCACGCTCGACAACCCGGTGGTCATTCCCGATGGCTCCAGTTCTGTGTCTCTTGAGGTCATTCCGTTTCTCAATTCGATTTTGGAGGCGACCAATACCGTCATTCTCGACCTGCTCACCAATGAAAGCTACAATGTCGGCTCGCCTGACTCCGCCACCGTGGAAATTACGCCCTCCGGCACAAGCCAACTGCCGGGGGTGGGTTTCTGCTTCGCCTCCTCCGCTTACCCGGAAACCGAATCGCCCGGCATCGCCGTCTCGTTGAGCCTTCCGTCATTGAATCCGGTCAGCGTCAATTATGTCGTCGTCGGGGGCTCCGCGCCCGCTTCACGCTATTCCTTGCCGGCCGGCACGCTGACCATTCAGCCCACAAACCAAGTCGGGCTGATCCCATTGCAAATCGTCAGTAATAATGTTCCCGCGCCGGCGCAAACGATCGAAGTGGCTCTTTTCAATCCTGTCAACGCCGCTCTCGGCGGGATCAAAGTGCATACTTACACCATTCTCCCCGCCGACGGGGCCACCGTCAGCGTCACGGCCACCGCTTCCAATGCCTCGCGCACCGGGCCGGTGCCGGGCAACTTCCGCATCACGCGCACCGGGCCGACCACTGCCAGCCAGCCCGTCACCTTCGAGATCACGGGCTCCGCCAGCGCGCCGACCGACTACCTGCCGCTTGGGACCTCAGTCACAATCCCCGCCGGCGCGGCCTATGTTGATCTGCCCGTAATGCCCACCGATCAACACACTGTCCAGCTCGGGCAGTCGGTGGTCTTGACGCTCATCTGCGCCGCCGGCGCTGCCATCGCCTCGCCCAGTGCTGCGACCGTGAATATCAGCGACAGCAACACAAACTTGCTGCCGGTCGTCGCAGTCACTTCGTCCAACGCTCCGTACGCGGTCGCTGGCGGCGCCAATGGCGGATTTTTGTTCACGCGCACCGGTTCGACGGCCGCCGCCCTGGCCGTTTCCTATGCTGTCAGCGGCACGGCCATCCCCGGAACGCGTTATGTCGCCCTGCCCAATTCCGTGACCATTCCCGCCGGCCAAACCAGCGTGACGGTGCCGGTCGTGGCGCTTAACGATCATGTCGCCCTAGGCGACCAGACAGTCATCGTTTCCCTGATCGTCGGCCAAACTTATCAAATCGGCTCCGCCACCACCGCCACCGTGACCATTCAGGACTACAATCAGAACGTGTGGATTGATGCCAGCGCCTTCGACGCCTCAAAATATGGCCCGGTCCCGGGCCAATTTACCTTCACCCGCTTTGGCACAACCAATTTGCCGGCGACCATTAATTACGCCATCAGCGGCACGGCCCGCAACGGATTCGATTATGTCCTCATCACCAATTCCATTGTCATTCCCGCCGGCCAATTGACGGTCACGCTGCCGATCATCCCGCTGCTCACCGGGGTCGTCGAAGGCCCTGTCACCGTGACGCTGACCTTGCTCGCAAACTCCGCCTACACGCTCGCCGCGCCGGCCAGCGCCACGGTCATCATTGACGACAATTACCCGATGCTCACCATTACCGCCGTCGTCACCAATGTCCTCGAAGGCAGCCAATCCAACGGCGTCTTCCGACTCTCGCGCGCGGGCGATCCCTATATTCCTTTCACGGCCTACCTTGCGGTCGGAGGCACCGCCGCCTATGGCGTGGATTATCCCCCCTTCCCCACCAATATTTACTTCTCCTGCGGTGTCACTTTCATTGACTTGTACGTCACGCCAACCAACAACGGTGTCGCCGGACCCGATGAATCCGTCACCGCGTCCATCGTCCCGAATCCCGCTTACACCATTCTCTCTCCGAGCAACGCTCTCCTGACCATTAACAACGCCGGCGGCTATGAAACGCCTCTCGTTACAATTGACACCCCTGTCGGAGGCGTCGTCTATCTCGTCGGCACCAACGTCGGCCTGGTTATCAATGCCACCGTGACTGACACCAACCCGGCGGACACGGTGACATGGACCGAAGTATCCGGGCCGGGCACCTTCACCTTCAACGACCTGACCAACGCCGACACGACCGTTATGTTCACCAATGCGGGCATTTACGTGCTGCGTTGTACGGCCAGCAACGGTCCATTGCAGGGTTACTCGGATGTCACGGCCATTGTCGCGGCCGACGTGTTGACCAGCACAAACATGCTCCATTGGACCTTCGATGAAGGCGCCGGAACCAACGTGTATGACACCTCCGGCCATGGATATAATGGCATTCTTGTCGGCTCGCCAACTTGGACGACCAATGGCATTATTGGCGGCGCTCTGAATTTCGCCGGCACGAACGAATTCGTTCGCCAGGCCACCAATAAGAGCTTCCTCAACGGCCTGCCACAGTTCACCCTTTCGCTTTGGATAAAAACCGGCAGCACCAATGTGGACGGCGGCTTCTTCGCCGGCGCCGACGACACCTATACCAATCAGACCCTTTCGATGGTCGCCCGGCAGACCGCCTCCTGCGGCACCAACACCGACGTGATCGAACTCACCGTGCCCACTACCCGGGGCGTCGTCCATCGCATCAGCGCCAGCCATGCCATCCGGCCCTTCGAGTGGGAAAACGTCATTCTCACCTGGAGCAACACTCTGGCCCCCTCCCTCTACATCAATGGCCAGCCCGACCAGCCCCTTGCGGGCATGGTCACCGTGAAAGGTTTGCTCACCAACTGCCCCCAATTTATCGTCGGCCAGGGCTGGTCCGACAGCCCTGGTCCCTGGAATGGTTCCCTGGACGACGTCCGTCTTTTCCCGCGCGCCCTGAGCGCCAATGAAGTTCTGGCCCTCTATGGATGGGCTGTCTCCAACCACGCCCCCGTGGTCAACGCCGGCTCCAATGTCCTCGTGCAATTTGATGTCCCCGTCACTCTCACCGGAACCGAGACTGACGACGGCCTCCCCAATCCGCCGGGCTTTGTCACCACTACCTGGTCGGATTTCGGCACCAATACTGTCCCCATTCCCGACCCCTCCAGTCTGAGCAACACCTTTGTTTTCACCAACGGCGGACTATACACCTTCCAACTGACGGCCAACGACAGCCAGGCCGCGACCTTCAGTCTCGTCACCGTTACTTCCATCCCACCGACCCTGGTCACCATTTACGCCGATATATCCGACGCTTATGAGATGGGTCCCGTTTCCGGCGACTTTACCTTGATCCGCGATGGCGATACGAATGATGCCCTGACTGTCTATCTGGCCATCTCCGGCACGGCCAGCAATGGCGTGGACTATGCCACCCTGACCAATCTCGTCACGTTTGATCCGGGGTCCAATTCCGTTTCCATCCCGGTGCTTCCGTTCCTGCTTTATTCCATCAAAGGCAACGAATCCGTCATCTTGACCATTGTCTCCAACCTTTCCTACTCCATTGGCACCGGCCAGGCCACCGTGACCATCCACGACTCGCCTTATGGCCAATGGAGCATCGCCTATTTCACCTTGGAGCAACTGACCGAACCGCAGTTGACAGGCCCGGCCGCCAGTTTCGAGAACGACGGCATTCCCAATTTTGCCGCCTACGCCTTCAACCTCGACCCCAAAGTGATCAATCCCAACCCGCCGTACCTCTGGGACTTGGAGGTGGACCCGGCTGACGGCTTGAAGCATCTCACGCTGACTTATACCCGCTGGCTCCCGCCTCGTGTTGTCCAATACGGCGTCTTTGTTTCAACCAACTTGCAGACCTGGAACACCGGCTCGAACTATGTTGAGGAATTCTACAACTCGCCGGATACCAATAACATCACGGAGACCGTCAAGGCCCGCGCCCTTATGCCCATGCCAGGCTCGGCCAGCCTCTACATGAACATCGGCGTCTGGCTCGCCCAAGTCCCGACCGACCCCTGAGCCTGACCCCTATTGAATTATCCCGAAGGCCATCAGGATGGCCACAATCACACCCATGATGCTCTCCCCGGCGATGCAACCGGAGGCGATGGGGATCGTGTACATGTTGTTCCAATCCTTGGCCTTCTTCTCCAATATCCACACCATAAACGCGCCCAGGAACATGGCGAAACTGGTGTAGGCGGGAATCGTCATCGAAATCCCCAGCGCGGCGGGCGACGGCGTGTAGGGCTTGGCTTTGGGATACACGCGGTCAATGATGACGATGGCGACACCAACCACGAACGCAATGATCATGGCTATGACCGCGCTGCGCGGCAACGTGCTCAACCCCTTCGCCAGCACTTTGGCCACCCCCATCCAGATCAGCGCCGAAGGGGCGGGGAACTTCTCTCCTCCCAGCGCATTGGCATCCGGCACCAGAATGAAATAGACCGGCACCGCCAGCAGCGCGCCGGCCAGGACGCCAAAGAGCTGGCCGATGAATTGCCGGCGCGGGTTGGCGCCCACCATGTGGCCCACTTTGAGATTGCCGACTGTGTCGCTGCAACTGCAGGCCGCGCCGGCGGTCACGCCGGCGGTCATCAAGTTGGCCGGAATGTTGCCGGGCGCAATCACGCCGTAGGTCAACTGCGTCACTTTGCCCATCGGGCCAATGGGGTTGATGCTGGTTTCCGCGGCCGCCCGCGTCGCCACCGCCGCCAGGAAGAACGACAGCACCACCGCCAGCAGGCCCATATACCAATGGATCGAGAACATCCAGGCCAGCAGCGCCGCCGCCATGAGGCCGGTGACGGCAAAGCCGATGACAAACCACGCCATCGGTATTTCCAGGTGGTCCAGCGCTCCCCGCGGCCGGTTCTCCTTGTCGCCAAAGCTGGTGTAGATGCTGCCAAAGGTGCGGGCCAGCGTGCGCCATTGAAACGCCAGCGCCAGCAACCCTCCCACCACCAGCACCGTCGCCCCGGGCCACAACGACCACGCGGCGATATTGCGGAAGCCCCCGATGTTCTCCTTTTTCGCGGCATCGGGCATTCGTTTTCTCGACAATTCCGTCGGGAAGGCGTCTTCAAGGAGAAGTCGGTTCGCCAGCATCAATCTGGCGCCGGACCGTTTCGCCTCTGCGCGCTTCTTCGTGGCGGGGCGCAAGCTGATCTCGGCAAAATGGCCCGGCCCGAAGATGAGCGGGCCGGCAATAATGCGGTTGAAATCTTCACACAAAGGGACTGGCAGATTCGTGAGACTGGCGCCGCCGCCGCCGGAGTCCAATACCCGCTTGGTTTCATGGGACAGACGGGATTGGAGGTAACGGGCGACCGGATCGTTGGTTGTCCTGAGCCTGGTGGCGAGGCTCGCCAAATCCGTGAGATCATTCGTCGCGAACTCCGTCGAGCCGCTAAAGCCCAGCCCTTCGGCGAATTCCACCGGCATTTTGTCGGAGATGGACAATCTGGCTTCCCAGTTTGTGGCAGAGGACGCTTCGAGCGCCAGCACGTTGGTGCCTGTTGCTTTGTCCAGAACGTTGCTCACCATAATGACGCCGTGGAGTGGATTGGGCTGGCCGTTCTGCATGGTTGGTGCGCACAGGTCGCGTTCGAGTTCGGCGAGGCTGGCGTAAGTGGCTGCCTCGGCCCACGTGTAGCGCAGCACATTGGTGGTGGCGCCGGAAGCCAGTTCGGGGGCGGCCGTCGCTTCTTCCAGCACCACTGTCAGCTCCTGGCCCTTCTGCACCGCCAGCGGCAGGTCGGGCGCCGCCACCGCGCGAACCTGCGGCGCGGCATGGCGGATGACTTTGGCCTCGATCAAATTCGGCGCCAGCACGGCGTAGTTCAGGATCAGTCCCAGCAACATGCTCAAGCCCACCTTGATCCCGAAGAGCGCCCCGATGCCGATGAAGATCAGGCTCGGCTCCAGGCTCAACGTCAGCTTGCTCAAGTGGATGCGACCGATGCTCAAACCGAAAAAAGGCACCTGGGCGGGAATCCATTTCAGACCGTCACGCACCCCGGCCAGCGCCATGCCCAGGACCCCGGCCAGGCCCAGCGCCTTGGCCTTCTTCATCGCCTGGCCGCCGTGCGAATACATCGCCTTGAGCGTTTCCCCGGTCGGGATGTTTCCCGGAAAGCGCAGCGAATCAATCTGGATCATCTGCCTCTTGAGCGGAATGGCCATGAACAGGCCCATGTAAAGAATAATCCCGATGAACAGCGCCAACTGCCACCAGACGAACTCGTAGCCCGTCAGCATCGTCAGCGCCGGCACCGCCGACACCAGCCCCGCCGAGGATATCCAGCTCGCCGCCACCGCCACACTCATCATCACGGTGTTCTCCATCATGCCGAATTCCTCTTTCACCAGCCCCACCCCGCGCAGCCCCTTGAACACCGCGAAAATGACGATCACCGCCGCGATGTCCACACCCAGCCCCCACCCCGACTTCAGTCCCACATAAAGATTCGAGAGCGACATCAGCCCGCCAAAAACCATGCCGGCCAGCACGGCCCGCGGCGTCAGGTCCTTCTCCTTGTCCCCGCGATAGACCTTCTCCAGCCATTCGCGGTCCCGCTCTTCCACACTCTTGAGATTCTCCGGCACTTCGTCAGCCATAAAGATTGTCGAATTTATATGGCTTCCAAGCCAAAGGAAATTAAATAAAGCCCGCCATGCGTCAGTCACGGCAGGTGGAGACGGCTCGCCGAGCCGTCCGCGGCTCGTTCTTGCCGGAACGGTCGCCTCGCCAAGGCGACCCTGGAGATTGGACATTTTGGGAGAGCCGGTCTGCCTGAAACGGCTTAAGTTGGATCAGCCGGCAGCGGCTCCCACTGTGGTTTGGCTGGCCGGGGCAATCCTGAAAGGATTGCCATCACTCAGCCCAGGGTTGCGACTTGCCGCGCCGTAGCGCAGCGAAGGCGGGGGCACGAGCTACCCTGGGTGGCCGTCACCAAAGTGCATTCAACCCTGCAAGGGTTGAATCCAAGGTCGGGTAGGCCTATCATCGGAACATGGCCCAATCACTGGCCAAAATATTGCTTTACACCGTACTCCTCGGAACAGATGCGTTCCTTGGGGGAACGCATCATCAACAAATTCTGACTTTTTATCGCGCCGGCGATGAGGCGCCGGACGCCGTCCGACTTATGCACGGTGCCCGAAACCTTCCGCGCCGTTTGCGCGAGCCGCCCTCTTAACGAACTCGATCTTCCGCCTCCGTCAAAACTACGGCCGCCGGCTCGACGGACTTTCAGCGGAGTTTTGCAGAATCGCGCCTGCCGTCACGGCCAACAGTCTCGACTTGCGCAAGCCCGCCCTTGAACTGGCCTCGGCTACCGAGCAAATCTTGGAACCCGTCCAAGCGCTAACCGGAAAACCCGCCGACGAAATCCGCTCATGGTTTAATTCAAAAGCCGATAAGTGTTTTTCAGCCGATGAAGCCATTAAGGCCGGGCTGGCCGATGGCCTTTTTGAACTGCCAAGCCCGTCCACCGTCATTGGATGAAATCGTTTTGGCTGACACGGTGGACGATGTTTCCTATTCTCGTGCGTGACGGAATAGCGGAAAAGAGACAAAGGCCGGGCCAGCCATTCACGTGGCAGGACCACAATATGGATGAATCTGCTTTGAGTCTTCGGCGATCCAGGTGACAAACTGCGCCGTCCTTTTCTGCTCACAATCTGTCCAGCCGTCGATATAACCCAGCCGTCGAACATACTCTCTCTCCCGGGCCGCCTCATCTTCCTTTTCCCATCTGTCACCAGACAAGTATTCACAAACACCGTGCCCGATCACGAAAACAACCAACAAACAGAACAGTAATGGTCCGGCATATATCATGTCGTCCAGCCATTCAATCCGCGTTAGTGTTGGGTTAAAATACTCACAGCTATTATACTTTATGTATGCAAAGATTGCAACATAACAAAAGAGCATGGTGGCCAGCAACCTGCGCTTCTCGGCTTTTGTCATTCGCTGTTTTCCGATAGGCTTGACATCGTAAATGTTTACTTTTGGATAGCACATCATCACCTTGCACTTGGCGATTTGCGTAGATGGCGCCTCAACGGTGAATTGCTGAGAATAGCAGTCGACCAAATACTTCATGTTTACCTCCAATTGCTGATGTTATTTGCCAGCGTTGACTTTGCTTGCTCGCAAGCGAAAAGCCCCCGCCGGCGCCATTGTGGCCCTTAGCGATATTCCTAGCCTTTGCGTCCGGGAGTGATTCTAGCGCGTTGCCAATGGCGGAAGCAGGATTCATGTGGTTTGCGCTTCCGTGAAATTTCCAGGCTGACTTGGCAACTCACGAAGCACAACTCGCCATCGCAAGAGCGGGATGCCGTTGTTCATTGAAGCGTGAGAATGGCAAATAAAAAAGTGGGCAAAATCTTGATTGTCTTTGGCTTCAAAACTCATGTCATTGCGCTCTCCGCGTCGTATGCTTAAAAAAGTGCCGCTGCCGGGGATTAAGCCGCCCCTGATTTCGTAACGCCCATTATCCCCACCGTCAATGTTTTTAACAATGTAGATTCTCGCCTCAACCGCGAGGCCATCGCGCCCGGCGGCAATTTTGATGAATTCCCCATCGGGAATAAGGTGGGTGATTTTCGACCACCCATTCCCAAAATAAGACGATAAGCTGCTAGGGTTTGGGGGGACATAAGCATAAGGATTGAATTGATTCTGTTTCAAATCCTTTAGAAATTCATCTTGCCGCTGGAAAAATAGATAACCAATTTGTTCGATTGCATTCATTTTACCTTTCATTTGCATCCGCCACAATTGCCGCTTTGACCGCCGCTCGTGGCGATTCAACCGGCGGCATTTCCAACACTGCCACAAACCGTCTGCCTTGGCCAGCGTCAATTACGACAGGCCGATGCTGGCCGCGCTTGATTCTCAAAAATGCCTTGGCGGTAAATGAGAATTAGTTCACAGAGTGGGCTTGAAGAACACAGCTCAATATTGGAGGCAAATCTGTAACGGCTTCAAGTGTCACCTTGCTCCAACAAGCAATGCGGCCCTGTTTGATTTTAAGGCTAGGCTCGGCGTCCAAATTGCCGCGCCAAATGTTAAGGGACACATGGAGCCGCTTGGCGTACCGGCCAAGGCTAAAATGCAGAGCGATCCAGTTCTTCGGTCGAAGTATCCAATCGCCGTAATCGGACTCGACAAAACAACTCTTCGGGGAGAGTGAGTAAACCAAGTCCACAATAGCGCCTGAAGCATTTTGGAGATTCTCCATAAGCCCAACCTTTTGGTAAATGACCTGTCTCTCTGACCAAGTATAATTCTGATTCGTTTGCATAGCGTGGTTATTTTCCTTCATTCATGCTCTTGCAGACCGCCGCCATCAAAACGGAGAAGGCCATAGAACACCAGCAGAATTTAAAACCCTGGCATCGTATCGGCGGGCCGAAGCGGGCCGCGTGAGCATGGCAGAAATTTGGTGAATTTCTGAGCGCCATTAGGATTTCCTGCGATCCATAGTCTGAACAGTAACTTTTTCAAATGCTGCTCTAGCCGCCTTCTCGATTGTGTCGTAAAAATCTCGGCACGGCGTTTCAGTGGCATTGTTTATCATTTGCCAGATGGCTCTTTCAACGCCATCCGCGATTGCTGCATAGACCTTGTTAGGGTCGAGTTTAACGTCAAGTGTGCTTTTCATGAATTCATTATTGTTCCTTATTTTTCCCAAATTCAAGCCGATAATGGCATCCGCCCGCCGCGTGGGCTTTCATCAGCGTGGCTCGCCAGCAAGGCCACGCCAAGCGATTGGACGCCGGACGGCTCCAAGCCTGCGGACGCCCAGCCCGGCCCGCCCCAACCCAAGTTCGTCAGTCGGAAATGGAATTTGACTTTTATTCCCCTGCCGATCATTCACCTGCCAATCTTTCCTTTGCCTTTTTGCCTTCCCCCCTGCCTCGCCCATCATCGTTCTGCCTTTGAAAGAGCCTGTCCCACCCGCCTGCCAGCGCGGGCGGCTGCGCCCATCACTTTGTCAAACGGTAGAACAGTTGCGAGGCGCTGATGGCGTCGGTGACGGCGTAGTTGGTGGAAAGGACGCCGTAATTGGTGGTGAGCGTCGCCCAGCCGCTTCCATTGGCCGGCGACCCGTTGGTTTGCAGCGCATAGCCGCTGAAGTTCGTTGGCCATGTCAGCACCACCGCCCCCGCCAGCGGCGTGATGCTCAGGCTTGCCCCGCCGGCCGCCGCATAGATCGTGGCGATTTCCAACGCGCTCAAGGCTCGGTTGAAAACGGCCACTTCGCACATCTTTCCCTCAAAATAGCGCCCGCTAAAAACATAGTTGGCGCCGATGGTGAACGGGTTGTTATTAACCGAATGGCCGCCGGGCGTTGAACTGGCGACCTGCTGTCCGTCCAGATAAATGGCGCGGTTGCTGCTCGCCACAAAAGTTGCCGCCAGAAAATGCCATTGGTCTAACGGCAGCGATTGCGCATAGACGGTGGACGAGCCTGAGTCTGTGAAAAAATAAACATGGTTGTCCGTCTGGATTTGAAAATCAAAATCGTTTCCACCCTCCGCCTGGGCGGTGATTTGGAAAAAGTGTCCAGCGGTCGAGGGCTGGGCCGTCAGATAAACCCAAGCCAGCACCGTGCCTTGATTGGTGATCCGGCCTGTCAAGCTCGTCAGCACATAACTGTTCGTGCCGTCGAGCAGCAGCGCCTGGTTGGTAGGATCCAGCGGCAGCGGGTATCCCGACGAGGGCGGACCAATCTGCGCATTGCCCTTAAATGTGCCGGTGTAGCCGTTGACGCAACTGTTGCTTTGAAAGACCGGATCAAATCGCCAGTAACCCAGCAGATTGGGCGTGCTGGTCACCAGGCTCACGTAATCGGCCGCCCCCGCCACCGGCGCCAGGCACGTCAATATCAACGCCAGACACGAGCCGAGGCGCTTTCGGCTCTTTCCTGTCTTGCCGGACAAGGGCACCCGGCCCGATGGCTGTGTCGCTTGGATTTGTGGCTTCACGTTGGCTGGCGGTGTCACACAGCTTGGAAACAACTGATATGCAACTGGTTGTTCATGTATTGAATCCTCATTGCTGTCATGCGGGCACAATGCCCGCTCCAGCACCCTAAGGCAAGCCTTTTTCCGCGATTATGCCCGCCAAAATTCACCCCGCCAGCCTCGCCAGCAAGGCCACGCCAAGCGATTGGACGCCGGACGGCTCCAAGCCTGCGGACGCCCAGCCCGGCCCGCCCCAACCCAGGTTCGTCCGTCGGAAATGGAATTTGACTTTTATTCTGCCAATCTTTTCCCTGCCTTTTTGCCTTCCCGCCCGCCTTGTACATCTTCCCTTTGGTTGCGGCCCGCCGCGTTGCGCTTTTTGTGCCTTTTCGCGGCCATTTAATTGTGTTCAAACCTGCGCTCTCCTCTGTAAATGCCGTTGCCGCCCTAATTTCCAAGCACTTGATTTGACCCGGTCGGTTTTGGCCCAATGGCTTTTGGGGCGATGGATTCCCGAAATTCCCAGCAAGATTTTCAGTCCGCCGCTTGACCGGAAAAAATTCATCGGGCAGTGGAATGATCGGCAGTGGAATGGGAAAAAGAGTTTGCAGTTTTATTCCCCTGCCGAACATTCCCCTGCCAATCTTTCCTTTGCCTTTTTGCCTTCCCACCTGCCTTGTCCATCATCGTTTTGGTTGCGGCCTGCCGCGCTGCGCTTTTTTGCCTTTTCGCGGCCATTTAATTGTGTTCAATCCTGCGCTCTCCTCTGTAAATGCCGTTGCCGCCCTAATTTCCAAGTCCTTGATTTGCCGGCATCGGTTTTGGCGCAATCGGTTTTGGGCGATGTCGTCCCCAAGCGCCTCATTGCCCGGCCGGACTGCCAAGAAACCGTCCTCATGCCCCGCAGGCCGCGCGAATCCAACCGCGGTGTTCCACGATATTATCATCGGAATGCCGCATCTGAGCCTTGGCATTCTCCTTTTCCGTCTCCATCCGTGCCATCCGCGAAATCCGTGGTCCTTCTTCCCCTTTCAACAGATTTCACCGCTGGCAAGGATAAGAAACTCTTCCCCGTTCCACTTCTGCGTATTCTGCGTGTTCTGCGGTTACTTGAATCTCCGCAGTCAATTTAGCAGGGCCTTCCATCCGTGAAATCCGCGAAATCCGTGGTAAAAAACCCCCTGAAAAGCGCGCCACCAAGAGCAGCGAGAACCTCAAAAGACGACAGACCGGAATAGCCGGAAGTTCTTCCCCGTGGTCGGCGGTCAATTCGGCCCTGAATCACTTCTTGGCAGGGCCGGCGCGCCGCGCCGGCCGCCCCCCCCCGGCACAGCATCCCCCGTTCCACTTCCATGGTCCGCGGTGAATTTATGGAAAAATAAATGTTGCAGTCCCACTAAACTGTGGTAATATGCAACCTGTGCGGCGCTCATGCGCCCGTTCTTTGACATTTTGCGGCCCTCGCGGAACGGATTCCCCGGAGCCTGCGACCGGCAATCGGCGGCGGGATGTTGGCGGCGCGGGCGCCATCGCGCCCGCATAGACTACACTTGGACCCAGGTGAATAGCCGCCAAAAAGCGCATAAGGCGCACAACCACAAGACCTTCTGTGCTTTTTGCCTGCCCCGCCATAGCCTGGCGGCGGCGGGTGCCTCTTTGCGGCCATTTAATTGTATTCAATCCTGTGGCCTCCTCTGTATGTGCTTCGCCTCCAGCATCTTGCCGCCACCGGCAGCGCCGGCAACAGAAAGCTTCAAGCCGTAACGATGCAGCAGGGTCTTAACGCAAAGATGCAAAGGCGCAGAGTCAGGAGGCGAAATTGAATCCATGATCAGACCTTCACCGTTTAGTGAGCCGAATTGGCATGGACAAAATCCTCTTGGCGTCTTGGCGACTTCGCGCCCTTGCGTTGAATTCTTCCTGCATTATTGCATGGATACGGCCAAGCTGCGGTACCATCGCAGCCCCAACCGCAAAAAACAGCGGGATTAGCACTTATTAGCACCTATTAGCACCTATTAGCACCTAAAACACTGTGTTGATGGCAAAAAAGAGCCGCTTCGGGCGTTTCGGACCCGCCGCCACTCTGCCTTCTGCGCTCTACACTCCATTAGCACCCATTCGCACCAAATCGCACCAAATCGCAGCAAAAAAATTTTGCGCATGGCAAAAAAGAGCCAGTGCGGACAAGACAGCGCCCGCCTTCGCAATTCATTTCGACGATTAAGCCGTCCGCACGCATTCTCGAAGGCGGACTTGCGCCGGCTGCCAGCGCGGCGCCTGAATCAAATTCACCGGCAGCCACGCCCCCTTGTTGGAATCCAGGTAATCCAGCGAAGCCAGCAGGGCCGGAACCACCATGTCCAACTCGTAAGCGCGCCAGACGGCGCGGCGCAGGCCTTCCTGCCGGGCCATCACCTTCTCCGACATGTCTTCATCACAAAGCAAGTCGGGCAGGTCCGGGGTCGCCCCAAGGGCGGCGGCCATGTCCTCCAGCAATGCCGTGCGAAGGCGGGCGCCGCCTCTCCAGGCGCGGCAGAGATCGTCCAGTTCGTAATGGAAGCCGTGGTGCTTGGAGGCGGCGGCCAAAAGGGCCAGCCCTTGGGCGTAAGCGATGATCATGGCCGCCTGCAGCGCGCCCTGCATTTCATTCAGCACGCTCTGCGCGTCGTTTCCAAGCCGTCCCGCCGGCTGGCGGCTGGGCGTGGCCATGAGCCTGCGCTGCCGTTCCGCCGGCCCCACCGCCAGCGTTCCCACCGCCGCGTCAATGGTCGGGATGGACACTTCCAATTCCAACGCGCTCCGCGCCATCCATCCTCCCTGGGCGTCTTGTCTGGCGGCTTCCAGCTTCTGTTCCAGCATCTGTCGCGGCCCGGGGTTGTCCCCCGTCTCGAAGCCCCGCCCGGTCATTTCCATCAAATACCCGTTGAGCGCGCCCGCCCGCCAGGCCCCGGACGCCCCGGCCATTTCCCCATCGCCCGGCGGCAGGGCGCGTTGCGTCAAGTCGAACGTTTCGGACACCAGTTGCAGCAGGGCATGTTCGATCCCGGCGTGGACCATTTTGGCGAAGTGCGCCGCGGCGGCGGTCTCAAGATGGCAGACGCACGGCTGGCCCCGCGCGGTGGCGGCCAGGGCTTCCAGCAACGGCCGCGTCCGCTCGCGAGCCTCCCGCCCGCCTCCGGCCATAACAATCCCGCCCGTGCGCGATCCGTCCGCGCCGCCCGCCAGGCCGACCCCCATGAACTGGACGCCCCGTTCCGTCAGCCGCCGGCTGCGCCGGGCCGTGTCCTTGAAATAAGAATTCCCGGCGTCCATCAACAGGTCCCCGTCCTCCAATCCGGGCAGCAACTCTTCGATGATGGAGTCGGCCGTGCCGCCGGCGCTGCTGACCATGAAGATCGTTCGCGGCCGGCGCAGGTTGGCCATCAATTCGCGGGCGTTGGCCGCCGCTCGCACCACGCGGGCCGGCGGCGCGGGAGTCTGGCGCTCACCCCAATCGCAGGCCGCCACTTCAAATTGATGATCGGCAAGATTCAGGGCGACACTTCTGCCAGTCACGTCCAAGCCAATAACGCCGACTTCACTTTTGGTCGAATCCGAACCTGCCATACCACAGCCAAAAACAGAACTTGCCAACTGCATTCGCAACACCGCAAAGGAACGATACCGAGAGGTGCCGGTTTTAACGGGATGCTCCGCCAAAAAGTGGATTTGGTCAAGCGGTTTGACTGGAAAGTTATCCACAAGCAGCAGGGTTGTGAATAACTTTCCCATAACTTTCCCTTGAAGGCCGGCCGCCTTTCTGCCACTCTCCTCGCCGCAGAGCAATGAGTAACGGTCCAAGTAGCGGCCCTAGAGATCTATTTGACCGCGGCGTCAGGACTGAGCCATTGGCTCCATTATCCGGTCTTCCGGAGCGCCTGATCTCATTTTACCGTTGCTCTGCGTCCTTTTTTTTCGGCCTTGGCCGGCGCGGACTATTCTCCTATAAACACCTTATGAAATTCGGCGTTCCGTTTCTGGCTTTCGTGTTTCTCGGCCTTCCCGCTGCTTTGGGACAGGAGAGCAACTCCCCCCTCACGGCCACTCTGTTGGTCAAGACCCGCCAACCCGGCGACATCATCAACCGCAACATCTACGGCCAGTTCTCCGAGCACCTTGGACACTGCATTTACGGGGGCGTCTGGGTGGGCCAAGACAGCCCGATTCCAAATACGCGGGGCATCCGCAACGACATTGCGGCCGCCTTGAAAGCGTTGAAGGTCCCCGTGCTGCGCTGGCCGGGCGGCTGTTTCGCCGATGAATACCATTGGAAAAACGGCCTCGGCCCGCCCGACAAACGCCCTTCGATGATCAACACCCATTGGGGCGGCGTCACCGACAACAACGCCTTCGGCACCCATGAATTCATGGATTTCTGCTCCCAAATCGGCGCCCAGCCCTACATTTGCGGCAACCTCGGCAGCGGCTCCGTTGAGGAAATGATGGACTGGGTCGAATACATCACTTCCGACGCCCAATCCCCCATGCCCTCTCTGCGCCGTCTCAATGGACGCCAGGAACCCTGGCCGCTCCCCTTCTTCGGCGTCGGCAATGAAAGCTGGGGCTGCGGCGGCGACATGACGCCCGCTTTCTACGCCGACAATTTCCGCCGCTACAACACCTTCATCAAAGATTATTCCAACAATCACATCTGCCGCATCGCCTGCGGCGCCAACGGCGCCGACTACCAATGGACCGAGACGCTCATGTCCAAGGCCTCCCACTCCTTCGACGCCCTCTCGCTTCATTACTATTGCGGCTCCGGGCGGGTCAGTCAGTCCGCCACCGACTTTGCCGAAGGCGACTGGATCTACCTCCTGGCTCGGGCCCTGTTCATGGACGAACTGGTCACCCGCCACTCCCAGATCATGGACCGCTACGATCCGCCAAAACGCGTGGGCCTCATGGTGGACGAATGGGGCACCTGGCACAATGTCGAGCCGGGCACCAACCCCGGCTTTAATTTCCAGCAAAACACCTTGCGCGACGCCCTGGTCGCCGCCCTGACTCTCAACATCTTCAACCGCCACTGCGACCGCGTCCGCATGGCCAACATCGCCCAACTGGCCAACGTCCTCCAGGCCATGATCCTGACCGACAACGAAAAAATGGTGCTGACACCAACCTATTACGTCTTCCAGATGTATTCCGTCCACCAGAACGCCATTCTGCTGCCCTCCGAAGTCGCCGCGCCTCTCTACAGCCTTGGCGGCGAGGCCATTCCCTCCCTGACCGTCTCCGCCTCGCGCGACAACAGCGGCAAAGTGCATATTACCCTGACCAACGCCGACCCGCATCACGCGCTCAACCTGAGCGGCGTCCTGGACGGGATGGCGGCCGCCTCCGTTTCCGGCCGCGTGCTGACTGCGCCCGCGATCAATTCCCACAACACCTTCACCGCCCCCGACACGGTGCGTCCGGCTCCGCTGGAGGGCGCGACGGTGGCGGGCGACAAACTGACCGTTACTCTCCCTCCCAAATCAGTCGTCATGCTCGAAATCCTGTGACGGGATGTCACCCGGACGCTTGCAGAAAAAACTGGCGCGGCGGGCGCGGTTCTCTAACATCGGGCCGTGCCGCGCCGGCTCGGCGGCGGCTTGACATGAAAGCGAAAATAATCGTCACTCCAAAAAAGGCCGTGCTCGACCCCCAGGGCAAAACGGTGCAAAACGCCCTCGAACAAATGGGCTACAAGGGCATCGGCGCCGTCCACGTGGGCAAGTACCTGGAAATCGAATTGCCCGGCGCGGACGCCGCGGCCTGGCGCGGTCAAATTGACGACGCCTGCCACAGGCTCCTGAGCAATCCCGTCATCGAAGATTACCGCTTCGAGATCGAATGAGATGAATATCGCCGTCCTCCAGTTCCCCGCCTCCAATTGCGACCAGGACGCCCTGCACGTCGTCCAGAACGTGCTCGGCCTGTCGGGCCGCCTGGTCTGGCACAAGGAAAACTCGCTGGCGGGCTTTGACGCCGTCATCATCCCCGGCGGCTTCAGCTACGGGGACTACCTGCGCACGGGGGCCATCGCGCGCTTCAGCCCGATCATGGGGGCGGTGCGGGAGTTTGCCGCCCGGGGCGGGCCGGTGCTGGGCATCTGCAACGGCTTCCAAATCCTCTGCGAGGCGGGCCTGCTGCCGGGCGCGCTCATCCGCAATCGGTCGCTGCAGTTTCGTTGCGAGCCTGTTTTCCTCAAGACCCTCACGCCGGACTCGCCCTTCACCGCCAAGATACCGCCTGGGAAAATTCTCCGCCTGCCCATCGCCCACGGCGAGGGCTGCTACTTCGCGGAGGAGGCCACCCTGGACCAATTGCAAAACGAGGGCCGGATTTTGTGGCAGTACGCGGACGAGAAAGGCGAGACGACCGAGCGCTGCAATCCAAACGGCTCCTTGCGGAACATCGCCGGCATTTGCAACGCCGGCCGGAACGTGGCGGGCCTGATGCCGCACCCGGAGCGCGCCAGCGAGGCGATTCTGGGGTCGGCCGACGGGCGGCTGATTTTTGAAAGCCTGGCGGCCTGGCTGGAGAACCGCCTGGCCCAGGCGGCCTGAAACGCACGAGGCCCATGAGCGACCCCGCCATCACCCCCGAACTCGTCCGCCGGCACAATCTGACCCCCGAAGAGTTCAGCAGGATCAAAGACCTCCTGGGCCGCGAGCCGAGTTACACGGAATTGGGTATTTTCTCCGTCATGTGGAGCGAGCACTGCTCCTACAAAAACACCCGCCCGCTGCTCAAGACCTTCCCCACCAGGTCCCCCCGCGTCCTGGTCGGGGCGGGCGAGGAAAACGCGGGCATTATTGACGTCGGCGACGGCCTGGCGATTGCCTTCAAGATCGAGTCGCACAATCATCCCAGCGCGGTGGAGCCGTTCCAGGGCGCGGCCACCGGCGTGGGGGGCATCATCCGCGACATTTTCACCATGGGCGCGCGGCCCGTTTGCGCGCTCAACTCCTTGCGCTTCGGCCCCATCCAGGACGGGGAGGGAGCGGCCAACAACCGGCGGCTTTTTGGCGGGGTGGTCAGCGGCATCGCCCATTACGGCAATTGCTTCGGCATCCCCACCATCGCCGGGGAGGTGTATTTTGACGCCAGCTACGAGGGCAACCCGCTGGTGAACGCTTTCTGCCTCGGTGTCCTGCGCCACGACCAAATCGTCCGCGGCGCCGCCAAGGGCGCGGGCAACCCGGTCTTTTACGTCGGCCCGGCCACTGGGCGGGACGGATTGGCGGGGGCGGCCTTCGCCTCGCAGGATTTAACGGAGGAATCGGCCGACCAGCAGCGCGGCGCGGTGCAGGTGGGCGACCCGTTCATGGAGAAACTGGTGTGCGAGGCCTGCCTGGAATTGCTGGCCACCGGCGCGGTCGCGGGCATCCAGGACATGGGCGCCGCCGGGTTGACTTGCTCGACCTGCGAAACCGCCGCGCGGGCCGGGACCGGCATTGAAATCGAGTTGTCCCTGGTGCCGCAACGGGCTCCCGGCATGACGCCCTACGAAATCATGCTCAGCGAATCGCAGGAGCGCATGCTCATCATCGTCAAGTCCGGGCGGGAGGAGGAAGTCCACCGCATTTTTGACAAGTGGGACCTGCCCTGGGCGCTCATCGGACGGGTGACCGACACGGGGCGGATGGTTGTCAAGAATAACGGCGCCGTCGTGGCGGACATTCCGGCCAGGAAGCTGGCCGACGAAGCCCCGGTTTATCAGCCGGAGGCGCGCGAACCGGCCTATTTGCAGGCGGTGCGCGAGTTTTCCCTCCCTTCGGTGCCCGGCTCCGCCGACCCGGCCGGGGACTTGAAAAGGTTGCTGGCCTGGCCCGGCATCGCCTCGAAGAATTGGGTCTATCGCCAGTACGACCACACGGTGCGGGACGGTTCGGTGGTGTGCCCGGGTTCGGACGCCGCCGTCATCCGAATCAAGCAGGATTCCCTGCCACCGGGGGGCCCCGGCGGTCCGGCAGTGGAGAAATACATCGCGCTGACGGCGGATTGCAACGCGGCTTATGTCTTCCTGGACCCATACGAAGGGGCGAAGATTGCCGTGGCGGAGGCGGCGCGGAATCTGGCCTGCGCCGGGGCCAAGCCGCTGGGGGCGACCGACAATTTGAATTTTGGCAACCCGCAGAATCCGGAAATGTTCTGGCAATTAAAGGAATCGGTGCGCGGGCTGGCCGAGGCTTGCCGGGCCTTCAACACGCCGGTCACCGGGGGCAATTGCAGCCTCTACAACCAAAGCCCCTACGGCCCCATTGACCCGACGCCCACGGTGGCCCTGGTGGGCCTGATCGAAAAGCCGGAGCACGTGACGACGCAATGGTTCAAGGACGACGGCGACGTCATTGTATTGCTGGGCGAGCCGCTTGATCTGACGGACCCGATGCTGGGCTTGGGCGGGTCGGCCTGGCTGCAATGCCTGCGCGGTTTAAAAACAGGCGCGCCGCCGCGATGCGATTTGGAAAAGGAACGGGATTTGCACAACACTCTGCGTTCGTTCATCCAATGCGGCTTGATCAAAAGCGCGCACGATTGCAGCGAAGGCGGGCTGGCCGTGGCTCTGGCCGAGTGCTGCGTTTCGCGCCAAATCGCCCGCGAAACTCCCCGCCTGATCGGCGCGCGCCTGGACTTGTCTTTTGCAGTCACCGAATCAACGCGCCTGGAGGCCCTGTTGTTTGGCGAAACCCAGAGCCGCGTCATTGTCTCCGTTGCGCCGATGGATGTGGTGAAGGTTGTCGAACGGGCCAGGATTCTGGGCGTCAGCGCCGCCAAGATCGGCGTGGTTGGCGGCCGCGAATTAACGATCAAGGCCGGCGCCTGGGAAGGGAAGTGGCCGCTGGCCGAATTGCATGATTTGTGGTGGAACGCCATTGCGCGGGCGATGGCTTCGTAGCCCCCGTTCATTCGTGGAATGGACTGATCCCATCGGCCTGGCAATCGGGTTGCGGGGTTTCGATCAACGCGCGAATTGAATATGAAAATGAACCTTCCGGCCCTGGCTATCTTCGGCTTGACACTGGCGGCGGGCGCTCGCGGACCCGATTTTCCCGGCAATCTCAGTTGGACCGATGGCCCGAACCTCCGTTGCGGGATTGATCCGGCAACCGCTCTGCCCGTGCGAATCGAAACGCGACTCGCCGGCACAAACCGCAATTGGTTGTTGGCGCCGGCGCGGGTCGCCGTCCGTAATGAGGTCACGGGCGCCTCAGACACCACGCTGGCGATTTCCCAGCACTGGGCGTCAACGCCCGGCGGGCTGGCGTGGGAATTTGAATTCACCACTGAAGCTAAACGCGTGGGACACGAAGTCGTCCTCGATTTGCCGATTCTTTCCACCAATCTTCTGGTCTTCACGCCCACCGAGCGCGGCGTGATGGCGGTGCAACCCCATCCGACGTTCCAGCCGGCGCCCTATGCGGCGATGAGCTGGGACACGGGCGACTCGTACGTCTTGCCGCTGATCAGCGTCTTCGATCCGCAATCCGATCACGCCCTGACCGTCGCGTTGCCGGCCGACGCGAACATCCCCCATCTGCAATTCGGGTGGAGCGACGCCAAGACTCTGCGGCTCACACTCGCGCATCGTGGCATGGGCGGCGGAAAACCGTCGCCGTTGAATTTGCTGTTCTTCGCACATGCCGCCGACTACCGGAGCGTGCTCAAGGCTTACAGCGATGCTTTTCCCGAGTGGTTCAAGCCACCCTTGCCGCGTGGGCCTTACGAGGGCGCGTTTTGGTATCACCACATTCAGGATCATCCAGACTTCGCCGAGATGGCCCGGCAGAACGTGCGTTACATCTGGTCGAGCTTCTGGTTTACGCACCTCGGCGAGTACTTGCCCGACGAAAAGGAGTGGATGCCCTACACCTACGCCAAGTGGTGGAAACTCGGCCAGACGATGTCCGACGACAAGATTCGCGCCTTCGTCCGCACCATGCACGAGCATGGCATCGGCGCCTATGCCTACTTCAACGTCACCGAATACGGCGGGGCCGGCGGCCAAAGGGGTGACACCGCAAGCGCCGACCGGATACTCCGGGAGCAATTCGCCGGAGCGTTGGTCAAAGACGCCGGCGGCAAGCCCATTCCTACTTGGGAAGGCGCGATGGCGATGAATCCCGCCAAGCACTACGCGCTTTGGCCGTTCCTCGAAGAACAGGCGCGCCGACATCTCAGCCGCCTGCCGGAAACTGACGGCTTCATCATCGACCGCCTCGATTGGGCCAGCTCCTTCGACTACGGGCACGACGACGGCCTGAGCATGATTGGCGACCGGCCCGCGGCAAATCTCGCCCTGCCGGTTGGCGAAGCCGTGCGTGAGGTTGCCCGTCTGTCGCACGCGGCCGGCAAGCGGGTGTTCGTCAACCAGTTCTATCGCCTCGAAGTGTTGCGCGACGTGGACGGCGTCTGTCATGAGAACGATTACCTGCCGGCTCTGGCCTACTTGACCCCGCTGCGGCCGGCCTCGGCGTGGCACATGCGGAAGCCGTATCAGGGCGATCTGCTGCAGTTCGAAGCGCAACTCAAACGCCGGCTGCAATGGGCGCTGTTCCCGCAGATGATTGCCCATCAGTTTCCGATCTCGCAGCAGGCGCCCAACGCGCCAGCCGCCGATTTGTTGGAGATCTACGCGCCGTTGTTTGACACGCTCATCGGCAAGGAGCAGGTCCTGTTGCCACACTGCATCGGGGTTACCGGGGTGAACGACGTGAATCTGTTCCGCGACCAAACCGGTCACTACGTCGTCCCCGTTACGTCGCGGGTCCGCTTTCTGTCCCGGCAAGGTTTTGCGACGGAATCGGTGACTGTCATTGTCCGCGTGCCGGACGCGTCCGCGCTGAAATGGGCCTATGCCGTCTCTGCCGATGGCCCGCCGTATCAGGCAATACTCTCGCGGGAAAAGGACGCCGTCCAAGTCACCGCGGCACGTCATGGCACCGCCACAATGCTGGTGCTCGGTGAAAACGCCAAGCCGGATTTCGATGCGCGGCGCTTCGCCTCAATCGCACAGACTCGTGATCGGCTCTTCGGACGTGCCAGCCCCAGCCCGAAGTCGGTGGACCGCCCCGCTCTCCCAAGAGTGACTCATGGCATTCTGCGCATTACCGGGACACACCTCGGGGTGCCGGGATCCGTCCGCATTTCCTCAGACGGCAAGATTCTCGGCGAGATTCCCAATGGCCGCAATGGTGTGGCGTTGGATTTGTCCGGCGCCCAGTGGCCGCACAAACCACCCGTGATCTCGCTTGCCGCCGCCGATGAAGGCGTTTGGTTCGTCCCCAATCACATTGAGCTGTTGAGCAAGCTCGCCGATGGCCAGCTTCATCGGGTGGCCCAATGGCTGGCCGGCACAACCGTCGCAACTGGTGGTTTGCCAATGGCGTGGTGTTTTCCGGAACTCCTTGTCACCAACGTCGCGCGCTTCGCAGACACGGACACCAACACCGCCGGACAATGGAAAGGGAAGTATGGCCACCGCGCTGTCTGGATTCCCAACCTCACCGGCGACGAAACCCCGCAAAACGGTTTTCGATTGCAGTTTCAAGAGGGACAATCATTCACCTGGTCGGCCAGGGCTTCGACCGACAAACGGGTGCCGCAAAACCCGCGGCAACCTGCCGCGGCCGCGACCTGTTGGTTCGCAAACGATCATCTTCAGTTGAACATCACGCCACCGGACACCAAACCCTTCCGCCTCACCTTGTACGCGCTCGACTACGATCGCAACGGCCGCGCGCTGGAGGTGAGCCTTGCCGACGATCTTGCCCCGCTGGACAGTCGCCGCGTTTCCATCGCCGAAACTGCCGGCGGCGCTTATTTGACTTGGACCGTGACCGGCCCGATGAACGTCACCGTGCGGAAACTGGCCGGGGTCAATGCTGTGTTGTCCGGCGTGTTCGTGGATGATTCCGCCGGGAAAACACCATGAATCCCCGTCATCAAAACCTCGGACGACCGGGGCCAATGTCGTTGTCTCCTTGTTTTCGGCATGGGTTGGCGGTAGATTGGCGGGCATGGCGTTGGTGCGAATACTCGTTGATGGCTACAGCCTCCTGCATAACTGGCCGGAGCTGGCGCCGGGCTGGCCCCGTCATTCGATGGAGGCGCGCGACGAATTGATCCGCATTCTCACCCTCTATGGCGACGCCTCGGGCACCCCGATCACCATTGTCTTCGACGGCGCCGGAATGGCTGCCGGCACGGACTTTCCCTCCACCCCGGAACTGGAAATCCTCTATTCGCGCAACGGCCAGACAGCCGACCAGGTCATCGAACGGGTCGCCTCGCGCATGAGCGCATTTGGCGAAGTGCTGGCCGTGACGGACGACTACGCCGAACGGGACATGGTGTTTTTCCAAGGCGGGCTGGCCTCCAGTTGCGCCAATTTCATCGCCTCAGTGGAGCGCGTTCTGCATGAACAGGAGCGCGAGATCGCCGGCCACAACCGCCGCCAAAAGGCGGCCTTCAAAGCGCCCCGATGAACACCCTTTTTGCCTCTCGCCGCCTTTTTGCCGCCGCTCCCATCTGGCTCCTGGCGGGGATGGTCCTTGCCGCCGCGCCAGGGCGGGCCGGGGAGCCGCCGCCAAAGCGCCACCGCATGGAGAACCGGTTCCTCTTTGTCGTTGACACGTCCGCCGCCATGCGCCTCCGCACCAACGGGATCGAGCAAGCCGTCGCCGGCTTGATCGAGTCCGGCATGAACGGGGAGTTGCGCCAGGACGACACCATCGGCCTCTGGAGATACAGCGACCGCCTCTGGACGGATTTTCCGATGCTGGTCTGGTCGGAGAAGAACAAAGACGATTTGGCGGAGCAGGCGCGCGGCTGCCTGCGGCACGCGCGTTATGAAAAACGGTCGCGCCTGGACAAAGTCATGCCGGCGCTGCGGCAGGTGATGGCCGACTCGGAACGGCTGACGGTCATTTTTGTTTTTGACGGATCGGGTTTGATCACCGGCACCCCGTTCGACAAGCACATCAACGCCCTGCACAAGAAGTACGCCCGCCAGTTTCGCGCCGCGCACGAGCCGTTTGTCACCCTGCTGGCGGCGCGGGGCGGCGCGGTCTTCGATTACACGATCAATTATCCCAACTCCGTGATTGTGCCGCACACGGCCGACCCCTTGCCGCCGCCGGAGACCAACGCGCCCCCGCCCGTGGTGGCCGCGACGCCGCTGCCTCCCGCCCCCACGAACCTGCGGGTGGAGCCGGAACCGCCGCCGCGCCGGACCGAAATCATCATGTCCGGCACCAATCTTATCACGCACGATGCCGGCGCCGCATCCCCCGCGGCCAGTAACGTTGTTGCCGTTGCGCCCGCGACGCCCGCGCCCATTGCGCCACCCCCGCCCGCGCCCGCGCCCGCGCCCGCTCCGGCGACGCCGACGCCTGCGCCTGCGCCCGTCATCAACGCTGCGCCACCCTCCACTCCAGCGCCTGTCGCGGTCCAAATTACAAATACGAGTGCCGCCCTGGTTGTTCCTCCGAGGACTCCGCCGCCCGCTCCGCCTGTCGTGACGCCGGCGCCGCCTCCGCCCGCCGCCATCCCCGCTTCCAAGCCCGTCCCGGTCCGTCCGGCGCCCGTGCCCGCGCCGGTGGCCGGCGCCTCGACGGCGCAGCAAGTGGCGATGTTTGTCATCGCCTTTTCATTGTTGACGATAGCTGTGGTGCTGGTGCTGTTTCTGGTGCGGCGCTCGCGAGGGGCGCCGCAGCCGAGCCTCATCTCGCAATCTATTGACCGTTCGCGCTAACTTTCGGCGGCGGCCTTTGGCGCCGTTCATCCGGCACGCCGCTGCTTTTCCAACTCCCGGCGCAAGGGCAGCAAGACTGGATAGCAGATGCGGGCCAGGTTGTAAACTTCCGCAATTCCCAGCCTTTGTCGGGAAAGGTGCTTGCACAATCCCGGAGATTTACCCGAGAATTCCGCCATGCGCTCGTTCATCCGCCCTCTGGTTCGCCGCTTGCATCCCTACGTGCCCGGCGAGCAACCGAAAATCCGCGGTCTGATCAAGCTCAATACGAACGAAAATCCCTATCCTCCCTCCCCCAAAGTGCTGGCGGTGATCCGGGCCGCCGTGGACGGCCGCCTGCGGCTTTACCCCAATCCCGAAGCCGGGCGCCTGCGCTCCAGGTTGGCCAAATTCCACGGCTGCGCGCCGGAAAACTTCATCGTGGGCAACGGGTCCGACGAGTTGCTGGCTCTGGCCACGCGCGCGTTTGTCGAGCCGGGGCAGCCGGTGCAATTCTTGACGCCCAGCTACTCCCTGTATCCGGTTTTGGCCGACATCCACGGCGCGCGGCGCAACGCCGTCGCCCTGGCGGAGGATTTCGCCCTGCCGTCGGTTTCGGCGTTGCGGAAAGGGGGCGCGTGGAATTTCCGGGCGCCTTTGACTTTCATCACGACCCCCAACGCGCCGACCGGCCGCGGCTACGGGACGGGGGATTTGGAGGCCCTGTGCCGCGCGCAGAAGGGCGTGGTGGTTTTGGACGAGGCCTATGTTGATTTTGCGCGGGAAAACGCCTTTTCGCTGGCCCTGCGGTTCCCCCACGTCCTGGTCGCGCGGACCTTTTCCAAGGCTTATTCGCTCTGCTTCCTGCGGGTGGGATATTTTGCCGGCCATCGCCGGTTGATCGCCGCCCTGCAGAAGATCCGCGACAGCTACAACGTCAACGGCCTGGGGCAAATCGCCGCGGTGGCGACGCTGGGGGATTTGCCGTATTACCGGCGGCAGATCAAGCGGCTCATCGCCACCCGCGAGAGGCTCTCAGCAGAACTGCGGGCGCTGGGATTCCTGGTCCTGCCCAGCCAGAGCAATTTCATTTTCGCCCGTCCGCCCGCCTTTCCGGCCGGGGAGTGGCTGAATCAATTGCGCGCGCGGCGGGTTCTGGTGCGCTGGTTCAAGCAGCCCGAAACCAAGCATTTTCTCCGCATCACCGTCGGCACGGACGCCCAAGCCGACGCATTGTTGCGGGCCGCGCGGGGAATTCTCACTGGCTGACGCTCACGGCCCCTTCCAACCAAAGAGTTTCCGCTGGCGGATCATATCGGCGACCTGCGGGGGAACCATCGCTTCCCACGAGCCGTCGCCGGCGCGCAGCTTTTGCAGCGCCTCGCGCGAGAAAATCGGCAGCACTTTTTCGTCGTAGTCGCGCAAACTCTCGATGTAGCGGTTCTCCACCAGATAGGCGTGGAGATGGCGGAGGTTGGGAGCGACGCGCAAATTGGCCGCGGTGATCAGCGCTCCGGTTTTGCCCTCCTGCATGGGATAAACGTAGAGCTTCAAATCGTTTTTGAACATGCGTCCGAAGGACTCCAGGATTCCGCCGCTCAGGTCGGCGTAATACTTCTCATCGAAAATCTCTTTCAAGGTGGGCACTCCCATGACAACGCCGATCATTTTGCGGGTATAGCGGAAGAAATAGGCCGCCAGGCGATGGTACTCCCCGAAGTTGGAGATCAAGACCGTCTTGCCGACCGTGCCGAGAACGTCCACGCGGTCCAGGAAATCCCGCGTATCTATCTTGTCCCCGTCGGTCAGGTTTTTGAGCGTCATTTCCATCAAGGTCAGGACCTCCTCGCCCTGCACGTTGGGTTCCTGCACGAAGATGGCCTGGGCGCACCGGAGCATGTCCAGCGTCACCTTGGTCACGGGACGGAAGCTGCCGCGCTCGACCAGGATGCACTTTTTGTAAAAGGCGTCCGCGGGCTGGATGACCTGGCCGTCGCTGGTAAACAAGGCGGCGTTGGTCAGGCCGCCTTGCACCAGTTGCAAGGCCATGAGCCGGTTGTCCACGCGCGCAAAGGCCGGGCCGGAAAACTGGATCAAATCCACTTCAATCCGCCCGGTGCCGATGTTATCCACCAATGAGCCAATCAGCGTGGCCGGATCGGCGTGCAGATAGAGGCCGCCGTAAACCAGATTGACGCCGACGATGCCCAGCGCCTCCTGTTCGGCCAGATTCTCTTTGTCCCAGAGCCGGACGTGCATGATGATCTGCGACGGATCCTGGCCCGGCTCGGTTTGGAAGCGCAGGCCCAGCCAGCCGTGGGCGTCGTCCTGCCGCGAGTAGCTGCGCGCTGCTACGGTATCGGCAAAAACAAAAAAGCGGCTCGTCGCCCCCCTTTTTTCGCTCAGCCGCTCCAGCAACAGCCCGTATTCGTGATCCAGCATCGTCTCCAGGCGCTGGCGGCTGACATACCGCTCAGCCTGCCCGTAAATGGCGTCGCTGATGACCATGTCGTAGGCGGAGATGGTCTTGGCGATGGTGCCGGCCGCGCCGCCAACGCGGAAGAACCAGCGGGCGACCTCCTGCCCCGCGCCGATCTCGGCGAAGGTGCCGTATTTGGCCGCGTCCAGGTTGACCTGAAGGGCTTTTTGATGCGTGCTGGGTATCTCGCGTGTCATGCGGCATTAAACGATTGGCCTCGTCCCCGAATAATCGCCGCTCAATACTCCTCGCTCATCTGCTGGCCCCCGTGCGCCGGGTTGGGAATGAGTTTCCGCTTCTTGGAGTCAACCACAAAGTCGAGATATTCCAAAGGAATCTGGCCGACCAGGTTGGGCACGTTCTCGCCGACGACCACCACGTCGAAGTTTCCGTAGCGGCCCAGGACATCCAGTCGAACCGGTTCATAAACCGCGCCCTGGGCCGGCCCATTGCTGGTTTGGGAAATGAGGCGGTCCACTTTCTCCAAACCGAGGGCGCGGATGACGCTGGGTTTGAGGTGGAGAGGGGTGGCCCCGGTGTCCACCAACGCTTCGACTTCCACCTCGCGGGGTTTTGCGGTTGAAAGCTTGCAATGCTGCGCGCCCAAATCGAACAGGTTGGTCAGCTTGATCTTGACGACGACTTTTCCCATCAGCCTAATGTGCCCGATCTCCGCGGTCGGCGCAACCTCTGACAGGGGACTTAAAGATCAGCCGGCCCCCTGCTACGACAGCGCGGAAAGGGCGGCGTCCAGAACGTCCAGCAGAAACTCCGCGTCGGCCTGTGTCAGGCACATTGGCGGGGCCAGGCGGATGGTTTGGCCCCATAATCCGCCTTTGCCCAGCAGGAGGCCCAGATCGCGGCAGGTTCCCAGGACGCGCGCGCATTCGGCTCTTGCCGGCTCCTTGCTGGCGCGGTCCTTGACCAGTTCCACTCCGAGCAGCAAGCCCCTGCCGCGAACATCGCCGATGATGCTGTGTTTGTCTTTCAGTTTCTCCAAGCCCGCCAGAATGAGGCCGCCGACGCGCAGTGCGTTGGCCTGAAGGTTTTCGCGCTCAATCACTTCCAACACCGCCTTGCCTTGGGCGCAGACGACCGGGTTGCCGCCAAAGGTGTTGAAATGAAGCCGTTGCGTCAGCCCCTCCGCGATCTGCGGCGTCGTCACCACTGCGGCCAGCGGACAGCCGTTGCCGATGCCCTTGGCCAGGGTAACGATGTCGGGTATGACGCCTTGCGCTTCAAAACCCCAGAAATGCGCGCCGGTCCGGCCAAAGCCCGCCTGCACTTCGTCCGCGATGCAAAGGCCGCCCGCCGCACGGACGTGTTCGTAGGCCTGCTTAAGGTAGCCGTCGGGAAAAACCACGCAGCCGCCCACTCCTTGTATTGATTCCGCGATGAACCCCGCCACCCGCCCCGATGTCGCGTAGTCAATCAAACTTTTGACATCGGCGGCGAATTTCTTTCCCGCCTCGCGATCGGTGCGGCCCCACTGGCCGCGGTACGGGTCCGGCGCGATGGCGTGATGAACGCCAAAGGAGTGAGGCGCGTTGAATTTCCAGGTGCTTTGCCCTGTCACGCCCATGGCCGACAGGTTGCCGCCGTGGTAGCCATTGCGCAGGGCGATGAGGTCAAAGCTGCCGGTCACGGCGCGGGCCATCAGCAGCGCCAGGTCGGTCGCCTCCGAGCCGGAATTGACGAAGTAGATGGACTTCAACTTGCCGGGCATCCTGGAGGCTAGTTTTTCGGCGTACTGGACGATGTTGGGGTGCAGATAAATGGTGCTGGAATGCTGCAGCGTTTCGTTCTGCCGCCCTGCCGCCTCCACGACGTGCGGATGGCAGTGGCCAACGCTGACCGTGACAATCCCGCCGAAGCCATCGAGGTAACGGCGGCCCTTCTCGTCATAGACGTACTGGCCTTTGCCCTCCACGAGCATCATCGGGGTTTTGTAGTAAAGCAACAGGGCGGGATTGAGCAATTGGCGGCGCAGCCGCAACACCTCGTCGGCATCCGGGCCGGTGTAGGGCTTGGGCCGATGATCGTATGGTGGCAGAACGGGTGTTTTCATAAGCAAAAATTCATTTCCCTCAACTCTATCGCGCCGCCAGATCACATTCCCAAGGCGCCGGCGAAAGCGACGCCGCAAGCATAACAATAAAATGCCTGTTTGCAACGGGGCGATCAGCGCCTAAAATTATCGGATGGACGTGACTCGGACTGCTTTTGGCGCCTGGAACGGAGGGAGGTCTATGAATTTTGGCCAGCCGCTCCCGGATGACCGCTGGTTCGCCCTGGTTCGCCGGGCCTTTGAGCGCGGCGTCCGCATTTTTATCACGGCCGACGTCTATGGCTGCGGCGGGGCGGATGATTTGCTGGCGCGCGCTCTCTCCTGCCTGCCGCGCGCGGATAATTCCCTGGTGGGCGCCGTCGGCCATGACTTTTACAAGGGACAAAGACAGGGGTCCCGCGGATACCCGCGTTTTACCGACCCCGCTCTCCGCTCGCCCATTGAGGCGAAAGTTGACGGGCTTGCCTCGCTCGCTAATGTTTTGCCGTCGGCAGAGGAAGTTGACTTGATGGCTCGCCTGGGCAACAATCGCGGCTGCATGTCACTGCAAGGCGCCAACCGAAGCCATACTACCACAGCCGAACCCGACCGCTGGAGCCTGTCGGCGGATCTGGAGGCAGTTGGAATAAACTGGGGCATTGATCCCGAGGCGGACTTGGGCTGCAGCCATTCAGATTGATTCGCCCTTTTTCCCGTCTGATCGTCTCCGAAAACCACACAATTTAGTGATGAAGAAGACCATTTATTTTGATTACAACGCCACTACTCCCTTGGACGAGAAGATCCTCCAATCCATGTTGCCTTTCCTGGGCGAGATTTTCGGCAATCCTTCCAGCGCACATCTCGTTGGGCGCCGCGCCAGGGCCCTGCTGGACGATGCCCGTGAGCGAGTGGCCAAAGTCTGGCGCTGCAAACCCAGCGAAGTCGTTTTCACCAGCGGCGGAACTGAAAGCAACAATTTAGCCGTTTTCGGCGCCGCCCGCCAGCAGCGGGACAGGGGACGCCATTTGATAACCTCGACGATCGAACATCACGCCGTGCTTCATTGCTTCGAGTATTTGGAAAAGCATGAGGGTTTTAAGGTCACCCATTTGCCCGCCAGCCCGGACGGTCTCGTTTCTCCTTCTGATTTGGAAACAGCGATTCGCCCCGACACTATTCTTGTCTCCATAATGTCAGCTAATAATGAAATGGGCGCCGTTCAGCCGATGGCTGAGTTTGGGAGGATTTGCCAGTCTCGCGGCGTTCTTTTTCACACCGACGCCCTGCAATCATTTGGCAAGGAGCCGTTTTCCAGCATTCATCAATTTAACGCTGATTTGGTCTCCTTTTGCGCGCACAAACTGCACGGGCCAAAGGGGGCCGGCGCTCTTTTCATCAAGTCACCCTTGCGTCTCCAACCGATGATTCTTGGAGGCGCGCATGAAAACGAACGCCGTGCCGGGACAGAGAACGTATCCGCCATCATTGGCTTGGCAGAAGTGGTCGGGTCTTTTCTTGACCCTCCGGTTTTTCCGTCTTCCAAATTGACCAATTTGACGAACCACTTGATCAACTTCGCTACCTCACTGGACGGCGTTGACTTTCGTGGATCACGAACTAGCCGTCTTTCCAACACTGTCGCGGTCACTGTAAGCGGCTCAGACAGCCCGACACTGCTCGCCGCACTCGACCTCGAAGGCATTTGTGCCTCGAGCGGTTCAGCGTGTTCCTCTGGTTCCATCAGGCCCTCGCACGTCATGCTGGCTATGGGAGTAGAGCAAAGCGCCGCCAGTTCATTGGTTCGGTTTTCTCTCGGCCGCGCCTCAACAATGGAGGAAGTATTCACCGTCGAACAAGTCCTGGCCTCTGTCATCAAACAGGCGCGTCGGTGCTGAATTTTATGTGAATTCTTTGTGTGAAACGAATGCAACTTGGATTTTCTTTCGCTTCACCTCCTTTTTCCTTCTCGTTTTCACCTAAATTTTAAGCTGGAAAGCCCTTAAAATGAACGAGATACATCAAAAACTTGCTTTATTCCCATTCCTTAATAATATTCTTTCTTTAAGAGAAGAAAGAATATATTAAAGGCGGCGCATGAATCTGAGCATTGCAAAAGACCAGTTGATTCACGGTTTGCAGTCTGTGCAAAATATTGTGAGCACCCGAACAACGTTGCCCATCCTTTCCAATGTCCTCTTGAGGGCTGGGGAAAATAAACTCGAATTCACCGCAACGGACCTGGATGTAAGTGTGGCCTGTTCCGTTGAGGCGGCGGTGAAGAAAAAGGGGGCCAGTACGGTGCCTGTGAAGCGTTTTTTCGGAGTGGTCCGTGAGTTGACGAATCCAGAAATTGAGTTGGAGGTGGATGAGAAAAACGCCTGCACTGTCAGAGCAGGGGCTTCGTTTTACAAGATTAACGGATTGAGCGCCGATGAGTTTCCTCCGGTTCAGACGCTCAAAGATGATAAAAAGGTGACCGTTCCCCAGGAGAAGTTCAAAGGAATGCTGCGCAAAACGTCCTTTGCCATTTCAACTGACGAATCGCGTTACGTCTTGAACGGCATTTTCATTAGTTTGAAAGAGCACAAGATGACCCTGGTGGCGACTGATGGCCGGCGCCTGGCCTTGGTGGACGAAGAGGTGGACATTCCAGAATCCAGCCAGGGAGAGTTCATCATACCGACCAAAACAGTCACCGAATTGGCGCGGCTGCTCGGTGAGAAGGGTGAAGTTGAAATGCGTTTCACTGAAAATCAAGCTGCCTTTACGCTGACTGACGACAAGGGATTTTCTGTTTTGATCATCACCAAGCTGGTCGAAGGCAATTATCCCAATTACCGGCAGGTCATTCCCAGCGAAACCAGGGAGCGAATCGCGTTGCCGCGGGAGGAATTTCTGGCCGCCACCCGGCGCGCGCAGATCATGACCAGCGACAAGGCCAATTCGGTAAAAATTGCCGTCAGCCGCAACAATCTGGCCATAACGGCCAATTCACCGGATGTCGGTGAGGCGCGCGAAAGCCTGGCCATCAATTACAAGGGCAAGGACATGGCCATCGCGTTCAATCCCGGGTACCTCGTCGAGCCGCTGGCCGCTCTGACCGAGGACGAAGTTTTTCTGGAGTTGATAGACGAATTAAGTCCGGGCGTCCTGAAGATAAACGGCCCGTTCCTCTATGTAGTGATGCCGATGCGCCTGAGTTGACGGTCGGGTCGTTGTGAATTTTCGGTGAGCAACAATTAACAACATTTTCGTGCTCCCGGCCGCCCCGGCTCTAGCATGAGAGGATGACGAGCGATTTTCAGAACGTTCTCCAGAGCGTCGAACAACATTTGGCCGGTCTCAAGGCCTCCGGCGTCCGGTATCTCACTATTGGAGCTGATACCCTGACGCAGTTAAGTGACCCTCTGCTGAACGGAAGACCCGAAGGTGCCAAGGCCGCCGAAGCCCCTCCAGCCGCGGAAGAGGGAGGAAAGGAAGCCGCGATGGGCGAGTTGAGGCTGCGCGCCGTGGCCTGCCTTAAATGTCCGCACTTGGGCAAGAGCAGAAAGAACGTCGTCTTTGGAGTGGGAGACATTCATGCGGAATTGATGTTTGTCGGCGAAGCGCCCGGAGCCGATGAAGACGCGCAAGGCGAGCCGTTTGTGGGGGCAGCGGGCCAGTTGTTGACGAGGATCATCAAGGCCATGGGATTGGGGAGGGAAAACGTGTATATTGCCAACATCCTCAAGTGCCGTCCGGACACGCCGGGCCAGGCCTACGGCAACCGCAAGCCGACAGGCGAGGAAATGAAGACCTGCCTGCCCTATTTGCTGGCCCAGATTGATCTCATCGGCCCCAAGGTGATCGTGGCCCTGGGAGCGACGGCCATCGAAGGGTTGATGGGAGGCGGGGGAGAAATCGGCAAGATGCGCGGGCATTTTCGGACCTTCCGTAACATTCCGCTCATGCCCACGTTTCATCCGGCGTTTCTGCTCCGCAATCAGTCGCTGGTCCAGAAGCGCAAAGTATGGGAGGACATGCTGCAAGTGATGGAAAAGCTCCAACTGCCCGTCAGCGAAAAGCAGAGGGGATATTTTCTCAAGACGTAACGAACCGCAATGGGCTTGAGATTGATGCGGCGAAGGGGAAAAATTAAACGCAAGAAAGACAAGCCAACAATGCTGACAATAATACAAGCCACGGAAAGATTGCTGGCCATTCTCCGCCAGCGGTCGGTCTTCCGCGGCGATTTTGTTTTATCGTCCGGCGCCAGGAGCAATTATTATATTGACTGCCGGCTGACCACGCTTCACCCGGAGGGCGCGTGGCTTGTCGGCCAGGTCATGCATGGGCTGATCCAATCGGAAGCGGCGCAGACGGGGGTGAAAATCAGCGCCGTGGGCGGGTTGACGATGGGAGCGGATCCGATCGCCCTGGCGGTTGGGATTTTTTCCTTCCTCGCGGGCGAGAAGCCGCCGCTGGAGGCCTTTGTCGTGCGCAAAGCGGCCAAGGGCCACGGGCAGACGAAGTTGATCGAGGGCCATTTCAAGGCCGGGGATTCCGTGGTCGTGCTGGACGACGTGGTGACCCGCGGCGATTCGACCATCAGCGCCATAAATGCGGTGGTCAATGAAGGAGGAACGGTGGCCTTTGTGGCGGTCTTGGTGGACCGCCAGGAGGGCGGCCGGAAAAAAATCGAGGAGATGGGCTATCGGGTGGTATCGGTGTTTGAACGGGACCAACTTCTTTAGGCATTGAACAATTCGCCGGGATTGGCCGAGGCGGGAAGAAAACGGCCGCGGGGGAGGCAATCTTCAACTTGACTCCCGTTCCAGCGGCGAAGACGAAAAAGTTGCGCGTAAAGGAAAGAGGGCGCCGCGCCCCCCTGGCCTCCGACCAACTCGGCCCCGCGCCGCACAGTGTCCATCAACCAGGCGGGGATAAAAAGGTGATAAGGATTGCGCTGCACTTCCCCGACGTGAAAAGAGGTTGCGGCCACCAGGTCCGCGGCGATGGAGGGAGTGTATTCGACCATCAAGTTGGGCGACTGCATCTGGCCCCAGAATTCTGTTTCGACCAGGTGGCAGGGAAGGGTGGGCGCGGCTTGGAGGGCGTCCATGACCAGAAAATGCGTGCCGATGTGGGTGGCGTTCCAGTCCAGTTCGTGAGGGAAGAAAACAGCCCGGGGCCGGTGTTTCTTCAGGACAGCCGCGATGACGGCGACCATTTCCGACCAGGCCGCCGGAGAGCCGGAGCGAGTGGAGCAGCGGACGTTGTCCAAGCCGTCGGGACCGGATTTTTCCAGGCCGAAGCCGAGGAATTGGCAGGCATTGCGCAGTTCCTGCCAGCGGGCGGCTTTGCGCTCCTTGCGGCTGCCCAGCGTGACGGCGATGTCAACGACCCTCCAATTGGCCTCCCGCAACAACCGCAGCGCCAGGCCGCCGCCGATCGTTTCATCATCGGGATGCGGCGCGAAAAACAGGGCGGTTGGAGAGTCAGGGGAGGCAACCGGGCGCGGGGCGTCGGGGAATCCGCCCAAGGGCAGGGCTTTGGCTTGACCCACAAGCGCTCCGAAATCTGCAATAAATCTCAAGTAAGGATTCATTTTACTCCTGCGGGTAAACCAGGATGCGGTCGTGGACCAGGACGATGAGATCGGCCTTGCCGTCGCCCGTCACGTCGGCCACGACGGCCTCGCGCGGCTCGCTGGCATCGTTGCGGCGGGAACGAAAAGTCCGCTCCTCAAAGACGCGCCAGCGGGTGGCTGGCGCCAGCTTGTGCGGCTTCTCAAAAGTAACCAGATCGAGGTAATTCTTGGCCGTCTCCAAAAAAACCAGGTCCTTGCGGCCGTCGTTGTTCAAATCCCCGGCGACCACGTCAGCCAGGCGCCCATCCTTGATCGGCGTTTCGTAGCTGTCCCACTCGGAGAATTCCCAGACCTTGCCGCTGGTGGCCAGGGTGCCGACGGCGTTGACGCCGATGAGAGCGATGCTGTTGTTGACCGGCGACCCCAGCCCCACGGCGCGCAGGGCGGTGAAATCGCTGATCGGCAGCGGCAGGTTGCGCGTGACCCGCCAGACGCCGGACTTGTCCCGCTCGCTCAACGTGAGTTCCTTGCGCTCGGCGTCCAGAAGAAAGAGCGAGTCCACGGCGTTGGTTCCATTGCGCAAGGGCGCGGCGCCGACGATGCGCGAATCGCTGGACGCGCCGTTGATTTGGTCTTTGACGAAAAAGTTCCAGACCGGCTTGGCGTTCGCGCCGCGGCCGGTTTCGGGCCGGAGGACAACGGCGCGAACAAAGTTTTTCTGGGCCAGCAGCAATTCGGGTTTGCCGTCGCCGTCCACATCCATCACGCTCAACCACGGCTCCTCGGTGCTGCCGCCGGGCGGCAACACGTCAACCTCGTCGAAGGTCGTTTTGTCGGCCTTCTGGATGAGGACTTTGATCTTTTCGTAGGGGGTCAAAACGATCAAGTCGGCCAGGCCATCCTGGTTGGCGTCGAGCATCGTCATGGAGGAGGGCATGGCCTTGAATTCTTCACTCAACTTCTGGGAGTGCGATTTTCCATCCGCCGTGCGCGTGACCAGCCAGCGATTGGTCTCCTGCTCGGTGATCACGGCCAGGGTCGGCTTGGCCCCGGGTTGCAGCGGGCCGACGGCCATGGTCAAAGGCTTGCCGTCAAAGGGAATAATGGCCGGGAAAGCGATCCGCCCGTGCTGGTCCAACTGCGTCACTCCCACCTGGTGCTCGTCAGTGCTCAACACGAAGATTTTCGGCGCGCCCTTCTTGTCCCACTCGCTGACGGCCAATTGGCTGACGCCGGTGAACGTCGGAAAGGTTTTGGCCGCCGAGAGAGAGCCGTCGGGCTTTTGCAGGTAGAGGCTCAGTTGCCCGCTGTCCGGCTCGGCCACCAGCAAGTCCGGCAGGCCGTCGCCGTTGACATCGGCCCACAAAATGCCCCGGTGCCCGCGCGTGGTGCGGGACAAGGGCAGGACCTGGAACTGCCCTTTCTTGAAGGCGCCCGAGAGCGGCTCGGCGGGCTTTTGCTCGAAGTGCGACACGGCCGCGCGGCCGGAATTCTGCGCGACGGTCACGACCTCGGGCTGGTGGTCGCCGGCCAGATCGTCGGCCAGGTAAGAGCGGATGGCCGGGAGCGTGAAATAGATTTCGGGGCCTAATTCGCCGTCGGAGTTCTGCAAGCGGAAACGGAAGGGATTGGGGCTTTCCCAATTGACCAGCAGCAGGTCGTCGCGTCCGTCGCCGTTGAGGTCCAGGACCTGAACCGCCTTGACCTCCCCGGAGAATGGAATCTTCTGCGGTTCGGCCAGGGTGTGATCGGGGTTTTGCCGCAGGTAATAAAGGGTGTTCTCGCCCAGCAAAACCAACCCGGTCAACTTGTCGCCGTTGAGGTCGCCGGCGGCCAGGGCAAGGGCAGTGAGTTGCCCGTCGTCAATCGGCCAGCGTTTGGGCGCGCTCCAACCATTGGTGCCTTGGTTATAGAGGACGACCAGTTCCTTGGGTTCGCCGTAATAAGCCAGGTCGGGCTTCCCGTCTCCATTCAAGTCCGCCACCACCAGTGAGGAAATTCTCTTTTCCGAAGCGATGGACTCAATGCGGAAGCGGGCGTCGGGCGGAAGGTCATTGATCTCCCTCTTTACTCCAGGCACTGGCAGAATGGAATTGGTCTTGCCCGTCCGGTTATAGAGCAAAGTGATCTTGGAGCGGGCATTGTTCACCACGATCAGGTCTGTCAACCCGTCCCCGTCGAGATCCGCCGCGCGCAGGAGGCTGATTTGGGGGTCAATGGGAAAAATCTCCGGCCCCGTGAAGCCAAAAGACGCCTGTTTGTCCGCGGCCCGGCCAGCGGGAGCGGCCAAAATCGCCCCCGCCAGCGCCCCGAGCCGCAAGGCGCGAGAGATGGAATTGAAGTTCAACATAACAAACCGCACCCTGCCACTTCCGCGGTTCCCGCGCCAGCTTTATCAGCGAAAAAAAACGGCCGGCAGTTGACAAACTTCGCAAAATTGTGAATAATTGAATTGATGGAAAGGGACACAGATGCCCAGGACTAAAGTGGTCTTTTACAAGGAAGACGACGGCTCTGTGCCGGTGCTTGAACGGCTTGATACATTGCAGCCAAAGGCGCTCGACAAATGCACCGTGAGAATCGAGAGATTGGAAGAAATGGGACACGAACTGAGGCGCCCCGAAGCCGACTTTTTAAGGGACGGGATTTACGAACTTCGGGTCGGTCTGCAACATGTGAATTACCGGATGTTGTATTTTTTCTATGGACGGACTGTTGCCGTGGTTTCACATGGCCTGGTCAAAGAGGATGAAGTGCCAGCCAAAGATATTGAGAAAGCCGTCGAGAAAAAGCGAAAGTTTGAACAGAATCCCAAAGCCCATACCCACGAGGAGGAGTGAACATGCCAAAGAAGATAACCGCAACATCGGACGCAGTGCAAATTTTACATCGGCGCTACTACGCCGGCAAACCAGACCGCGCGGAACAACTCGACCAAGCAAGAGCAGAAGATGAACTTGCACGGAAGATTTACAAACTGAGGAAGCAAGCGGGCTTGACGCAAGAGCGGCTGGCCAAGTTGGTCGGAACGACAGGCTCAGCGATCAGCAGGCTCGAGGCCTCCGATTACCAAGGGCACTCTCTTACAATGCTCAAACGAGTCGCCGCCGCAGTGAATAAGCGTGTTGAAATTCGCTTCGTGTCGCGGAAAGAGAAATTGCAGACAACCTGAAACGGGCGGAGAGGAATCCAGTCAAGCGATTGTTGCAATTTTCTCCAGTTGGGCTTCGCGCCGGTCAACCGGCGGGCTCGCGGGCGCGGGTTATCTTGCGCAATTCGTTCTTGAGGATTTTTCCGGTGGCGTTATGCGGCAAGGCGGACAGGAAAACCACCCGGCGGGGCGCCTTGTACTCCGCCAACCGCTCGCGCACGAATTCCAGCAAGGCCTTCTCCTCCAACATCACCCCTTCATGCGCGGCCACGAAGGCCAGCGGTTGCTCCCCCTTGCGCGCGTCCGGGATGCCGATGACCGCCGCCTCCCTGACGCCGGGAAAGAGGTAAAGAACTTCCTCGATCTCGCGCGGATAGACGTTGATCCCGTTGACCAGCAGCATGTCCTTCTTGCGACCGGTGATGTAAAAGTATCCGTCCGCGTCGCATTGGCCGATGTCGCCTGTCAAAAGCCACCCGCCGCGCAGAACTTCCGCCGTGGCCGCCGGCTGGTTCCAGTAGCCGAGCATGACGTTAGGCCCGCGCACGCAAAGTTCTCCCGTCTGGCCCGCGGGCAGAACCTCGCCCGCCTCGTTTTGAATCGTCAGCTCCACGTCGCGAATGGGAACGCCGATGGACCCGGCCTTCCACGGCCCGGCAATGGGGGTGAATGTGACCACCGGGCCGGCCTCGCTCAGTCCGTAGCCTTCCAGCAAGGGGATCGGAAACCGCGCCGTGAACTCGCGCAAAATTTCCCCCGGCAAGGGCGCGCCGCCGCTGATGCACACCCGCAACGGCAAATCCACCGGTGCCGGATGGTGCGCCAGCGCCCGGAAAAACGGCGGCACCGCCGGCAGCAGTGTCGCCCGGTGCTGCATGATTTCCAGGATGATGTTTTTGGACGGATGGAGCGTCTTGATCAGCACGATGGAGCCGCCGACCAACATGGGCAGCAGCAGCCCGACGGTCAGCATGAAACTGTGGAACATCGGCAGGAGCACGACGAACCGGTCCTCCCCCACCGCCTTGAGCTCCTGCCGGCAACTCTCAACGTTGGCCAGGAGATTGCCGTGCGACAGCATGGCTCCTTTCGGCCGCCCCGTCGTTCCCGACGTGTAAATAATGACCGCCAAACCTGTTTCGGCGGCCTCCGGCGCCGGCTCGCCCGCCAGTCCTGCATCAGCCCCAAATGACTCCACGGCAAACGACTTCAACCCCGTTGCTTCCGCCGCCAGCGAGGCAAAAGCCTCTTTCATCGTATCATCCACAATAATGACCTTGATCCCCGCGTCCGCCACGATGAATTGAACTTCGCCAGGTTTGAGGAAATTGTTGATCGGCACCGCCACCGCCCCAGCCTGCCAGACGCCGAAGAGAGCCGGGATAAACTCCGGGCAATTCCTCAGCCAGAGGCCCACCCGGTCCCCGCGCCGGACGTGGAAGCGCGTCCGCAACTGTGCGGCCACCCAGAAAGTTTGCGCGAGGAACAGGCCGTAGGAAAACCGGACATCGCCCCAGAAGAGCGCCGTTTTGGACGGGTCGCGCCGGGCCGATTGGGCGAAAGCGAGCGCCAAGTTCATAGGACCGCCAGATTTTCCCTACTCCGCTCCAAGCGCAAGGTTTAAATCCGCATCGCACCCCGGCGGTTTTTCCTTGACTTGCCAGGCGGGGGTAAGTTCCATCGCCGCCATATTTTGCCGGCAAGAAGAATATGGATCACACTTCATCTCCATCCGCCGTCCCGAACAAAGGACAATTGTTTTTTATCAGCGCCCTGGCGCTGGTCACCGGCGGGATCGCCTTCAGTTTGCGCGGCAACATTTCGAGCGATATGCAAGTCAATTTGTTCGATACGATTGACAGGCTGCATTCGGGCAGGATGGTGGCCACGGCGCTGCTGGGGTGCCCGTTTTTGGGATACGCGCTCATCCTGGCCATCGCCAGTCCTCTGCTGGATTACATCGGCATGAAACGGATGCTGGTCTTCTCGCCGCTGTGCGTTATCGTCGGAACGGGGCTGGTGATCTTCTCGCGCCAGTTGCAGGGGGTCTTGTCGGTCTATCAGTTGGCCTGCGCGGGCATGTTCCTCACCGGCTTCGGCCAGGGCGTGGTGGATACGGTCATCAGCCCGTTGACAGCGACGATCTATCCCGATGAGAAAACCAAACGCATCAACACGCTCCTGGCTTGGTGGCCTGGCGGCATCATCATCGGTGGACTTCTCGGTCAGTTCATGACCCGCCTGCACATCGGATGGGCGGGGCAATTGTTCGTCGTCCTCATTCCCGCCGCCACCTTCGGCCTTCTGGCCTCGACGCAAAAATTTCCGCCGACCGAACGCGTGGCGGCGGGCGTCTCGGCCCGCCAGATGTGGGCCCAGGTCTTGAATCCGCTGTTCATTCTGTTCTTCCTTTGCATGTTTTTGACCGCGGCCTCCGAGTTGGCTCCGGGGCAGTGGCTGCAAATGGCCCTGACGCGCACGGTGGGCATGAACGGCATCTGGCTGCTGGTCTATATCAGCGGCCTGATGTTTCTCATGCGGCAATTTGCCGGACCCCTGGCGCGCCGGCTTTCACCCGTGGGGCTGCTGTGGGTTTCCTGTTTGCTGGCCGCTCTGGGCCTGCTGGCCCTCAGCTACGCCAATTCACCGGTGACCGCCCTGCTGGCGGCGACGCTGTGGGGCGTCGGAGTCTGCTACCTGTGGCCCACCATGTTGGGCAACGCGGCCGAACGCTTCCCGCGCGGCGGCGCCTTGGTCATCGGCTGGATGGGCGTGGCGGGCGACCTTTCGATTTACTTTGTGCTGCCCTTGATGGGGAAAATTTATGATTACGCCAAGATCAAGGAGGCCGGCGGCCCGGCGGCCTTTGAGGCCCTGAGCGGTGACAAGTTGAACACGGTGCTGGCGCACGCCGGGCAATTCTCCTTCCGCGCGGTCGCGGTTCTGCCGGCCTTTTTGCTCCTCGTTTTCGGCGCCATCTGGCTCCGTGACCGCGCCCGCGGCGGGTACCGGCCCGAGAAAATCCAACCTCTCACGCAAGTTCAGGACGCCTGAGCGCCGGCGGCCCGGCGCGAATTTCCTGAATGCCGGGTGAAGTGACGCGCGCGCGAAAGGGAGAATCAAGTTGACGTCCTGCCGCTGAGGGTGGGACTATGTGCCGGCGCGTCGAGTACCGCACGTTAAAAGAGAGCGAGATTTATATGACAAAGCTGAGAGAACCTCCAACCCCCACGGACAAAAAGCAACGCTCCATGAATTCAGTCACAACCAAGGCCGACCCCAGTGCCGTCTCAAAGACGCCTCCTCGCTCCAACAGCAAACAGATGGGCGTTGGGGTAAACATGGAATTCGTGCGCCACGCCGATAAAAACCTGGCCTACGGGATCAAGAGCGCGGCCAAACTCGGGTTTGAATATGTGGAGCCGTGCTTTCTCATGGGGCGCTGTCTGCTCTCCAATGGGGGTTATTGCCACGTCACCAGCCTCGATACGGACCCCGAGCAGATCAAGCAAATGATTGCGGAGGCGGGCGTGAAGATCAGCGCGCTCTCTTCTCACTCCGACCTGCTGAACCCCGAATGGGGCGTGCTCTACGCGCGCAAAGGCATTCGCTACGCCAAGGCTCTGGGGGTCAATGTCGTTCAGATCACCGAAGACATGTATCCGCCCAAGTGGATGACAGAGCAGGACGCTTACGACATCATGAAAGTCAACCTCCGGGCCATCGCCGAAACCTGCGCCGAGAACGGCGTCTATCTCGGCGTCGAGCAACACGGGCCGTACACGGCCAGGATCCAGCGCTTGCTGCGCATCCTGGAATTGGTGGACTCTCCCTGGATCCGCGTCAACTTCGACTGCGGCAACACCTTCCTGGCGGGCGAGGATCCCTACGCCATGCTCGAGGCCATTGCCAGCAAGGTGGTCCACGTTCACGCCAAGGACATCTCCACCAAGCAAGCCGAGGAAGAGCGCGGAAAAGTCACCGGCACGGCGGTGGGCTGCGCCTGCGGCGAGGGCGTCATTGACTGGCGTCGGATCGTCCGGCGACTTAAAGAGGCGGGTTTCTCCGGCGTCCTTTCCGTCGAGTGCGGAACCGAGGAGCAAGCCGGACGCTCCCTGAGCCATTTGAAGAACGTTTTGTCGGAACTCGGCGCTTGAATCCATCTGCCACCGCAACCAGCCGGCCATGAACCAGAACTCATTAACAGTAAAATAAAATGAAACAGAACTTGTCCCCCACTTCGGCGGTGATGGAACCGATTGATTCCGCACCCAACATGCCGCCAGCCCGGGGTTGCCAGCCTGTCAGCCGCAGGCAATTCGTGCGCGGCGCGGCGAGCGTTACCTTGGCGGCAGCCGCTTTTCCCGCCATCATCCCCGCTTCGGCCTTGGGGAGAAATGGCGCGGTGGCGCCGAGCAATCGCCTCAGCGTGGGCGTGATTGGCTGCGGGCCGCAGGGCCAGGGTGACATGAGCAATTTTTTGAACCAGAAGGATTGCCAGGTGACGGCCGTGTGCGACGTGAATGCCGTCCATTTGGACCAGGCGCTCAACGCGGTCAACGGCCATTACCAAAATCAGGACTGCCGCGCTTTCCACGACTTCCGCCAACTGGTGGCGCTGCGGGACGTGGACGCATGTCTGGTCGCCACCCCGGACCATTGGCATGTTCTCACCGCGCTGGCCGCGGTCAACAACGGCAAGGATGTTTACGTGGAGAAACCCCTTGGCTTGAGCCTGGCGGAAGACCAGGCCTTGCGCGCGGCCATTTACCACAAAAAGCGCGTCTTTCAGTTTGGCACCCAACAACGGTCAGATCGCAATTTCCGCTTCGCCTGCGAACTGGCGCGCAACGGGGCCTTGGGCAGCCTCAAACACATCAATGTTTGGGCGCCCGGCGGCGCCCCGGGTGGTTCGCTTAAACAGAAACCGCCCCCTGCCGGACTCGACTACGACTTCTGGCTGGGACCGGCCCCTGTCGTCCCCTACACGGAAAATCGTTGTCTGATCGAGTCGTCCAACATGGTTTGGTATTTCATTTCCGATTACGCAGTCGGGTTCGTCGCCGGCTGGGGCATTCACCCCATGGACATCGCCCTTTGGGGGGGAGGAGAGTTGGCGCAAGGGATCGTCACCGCCGAAGGGCGCGGCAACTTCCCTTTTGCCGAGGGCGTTTGCGATACAGCCACCATCTGGGAGGTGAATTTCACTTTTGGCAGCGGCCTCACCATGACGTATGTCGGCCTGCCCAACGGCCACAACCAAGGCGAACCGACCGGCGAACCGGCTCTGCATGCCGACGAGTGGAAGGATCGCTACCGCCGCATCGAACTGCACGGGACCGCCTTCGAGGGCGCCAACGGCTGGGCCAAAGTGGACCGCAGCAACATCGAGCTGCAGCCTGAAAACCTCGTTGATCTTGACGAAGCCACCTTCAAGACCCAACTCACGCGCAGCCCCGGTCACGTCCGCAACTTCCTGGACTGCGTCAGGAGCCGCGCCCAAACCGTCTGCCCTATCGAAGCGGCGGTGGCTGGGGACGCCATGTGCCACGTCGCCAACATCGCCATGCGTCTGCGACGCAAGATGACCTTTGACTTCCACCGGGAGCACTTCATCAACGACGCGGAAGCCAATCGCATGTTGAAGGTGCGGGCCATGCGCGCCCCCTGGCGTTTGTGAAAGGCGTTCAATAGAACTGGAATGCCGGCTTGAGCCGCCGAAATCCGCCTGTGTCATAAACGATGGAACAAACCCAACACGCAACCCACCGGTGTTTTTGCCGGTTCCCGCCAGCCGCTTTCATTCTGCTCCTGGCGCTGCTCATCTCCGCCGGAGCGGCCGCGCCAAGTGCGGCGGCTGACACCAACGCCTTCGGCGTGCTGGTTTTCTCCAAGACCGCCGGCTACCGGCACGCCTCGATCACAAACGGCATCGCCGCCATTCGTGAACTGGGCAGCCAGAACGGATTTACCGTTGATGCGACTGAAGATGCGACCGTGTTTACGGCGACGAACCTGGCGCGCTATGCGTCCGTCGTCTTTCTGAGCGTCATTGGAGATGTGCTCAACCCGGAACAGGAATCCGCCTTGCAGTCCTATGTGGAGGGAGGAGGCGGACTTGCGGCGATTCATGCGGCTGTCTTTGGCCCGCTGGCCTGCGAAGGCTCCTGGGCCTGGTATGGCGACATGTTTTGCTGCGCCTTCACAAACCATTCGGCGGTCGTGCCGGCCATGGTCAATCTCGAGGATGCCGCCCATGCCGCCCATGCGGGTTTGCCCGCGCAGTGGCGGCGGACCGATGAATGGTACAACTTCGCCGGCACGCCGCGCGGTTGCGCGCGCGTGCTGGCCACGGTGGACGAAACATCTTATGCGGGCGGCAGCATGGGTCAGGACCATCCCGTTGTCTGGTGCCGCCGGGTGGGCCGGGGCCGAATGTGGTACACGGCCATGGGCCATACCGAATCGAGTTTCGCCGAACCCCTCTTTCAAAAGCACCTCCTTGGGGGAATCCTGCTGGCCGCCGGCAGAATAGAGGCCGATTTTACGCCGAACGCCCCGGCGGCAGGCAGCCTGGCCTGGAACCGCCAAGCCGGGTCCCTCGCCCTGGAGCAAGCCGGCAAAGTCCTCTGGCAGTTCAACTATGGCGCCACTGCCGCCAAACCTTGCTTCCATCCGCTGGCTCTGCCCGGCGGGCCGGTGTTGACGCGGGACCGTCCGCCCGACCATCCCTGGCATCACGGCTTGTGGTTTTCGTGGAAATTCATTGACGGTGTCAACTATTGGGAGGAAGACCCCAAAACCGGCGCCGCTCAAGGGCAGACCTCCTGGCGCGAACCGCTGATTGAAACGCGCCCTGATTTTTCCGCCCGCATTGTGATGGACCTCAGCTACCGGCCCACGAATGGGCCGCCGGTCCTGGCCGAGCACAGGGTCATCGAAGTGGCGGCGCCGGACGCCGGCGGCCTCTTGCGCCAGGACTGGGACATGACCTTTCGCGCCGGGGACAAAGACGTGGTGCTCGACCGCACGCACCTGCCGGAGGACCCGGGCGGCGGCCAGTCTTGGGGCGGCTATGCCGGCCTGGGAATCCGCTTCGCCCGCCCTCTGGATGAGGTCAGGGCGATCAACGCCGCGGGAACGCAGGGCAAGTTTGTTGATGGCCGTTATCGCGGCAAGTCTCCGGCGATGGACTATTCGGGCCTGCTGGATGGGCACGAGGTCGGGATCGCCATTTTGGATGACCCGGCCAATCTCAACAGCCCGACACCGTGGTACGCCGTCAAAGACAATGCCATGTCGTATTTCAGCCCTGCCGTGCTGACGTACGGACCGGTCACGCTGAAAGCAGGACAAACCCTGCGCCTGCGCTACAGGCTCTTCGCCCACCCTGGCCGGTGGGGCGCCGAACAGTTGCGCCAGGCGGGAGAACGCTTCCAGTCCGAGTGACCCGCTCAGGTGGAGGGCAGGCTGGCGGCGGCGACAGCCTGGCCGTGGCGCTTGTCCTTTTCATCGGGAACATGGAACGCGATGCGGCCGGCCAGGTCGGGAAATTCCAGCCGCAGGACCTCCTTGGCGTGACGGAGAATCACATCCCCGCCGGGGCCGGTGGTGACACGGCCCAAGACCAGGACGTGTTTGAAATCGTAGAACTCGGCGTAGTGGGCCACGCCGTAGCCAAAATAAACGCCGATGGTCTGGTAAATCTTTTCCACCCGTTGGTCGCCTTTTTCCATCAGGTTCTGGACATGCTTCAGTTTGTCCGGCAACGCCAGCCCGGCGGGCGTTTCGATGCCCGCCGCGGGCAACAGGCGCCCGACACATTGCTGCGAAAAATACTGCGCGCCGCAGCCGCGGTCGCCCGACCATTCGTCGCGGGGTGCGTCGGGCCTGTAATCAATGGGAGCAAAGGCCAGTTCGTTGAGCCAAGATGTGATGTTGCCCTCCGGGGTGACAAACCCGGCCGCCTGGCTGGAGCCCATGGCGACGCCCAGCACGGCGTTCTCTCCCAAGGACATCGAGCCGGCCAGGGCCGTGACCTCACCGTCGTTGACCACCTCAAAGGGCAGGCCCCCCCAGGCGCGCTTCATCTCGATAAAAAGAGTCCTGACACGCTGGTTGAAAACCTCCTCCGGCACGCCGCGAAAAAGCGAAGCCACGCGCACGCGGTTGTTCACATAGACCCCCGCCGCGCTGCCGCCGATGGCATCCACCCGCGGCAGGTGTTGCGCCGCCCGCTTCAAGGAGTCCATGATTTGGTCGAAGTGCCATTGCGGGTCGGCCTGCGGCACCGGATTCCAGGCCGTCTCGTCGGAGAAGACCGCCTTGCCCTCCTGCACGGCGGCCGCCTTGCGGTCGCTGGCGCCGAGGTCGAAGCCGATGCGGCAGCCATTCCAATGGCGGCCCAGCGGCGTTGTGTTGGCCCGCGGCGGCGGGAGGTTCGGGGTCGTGACCACGGCGAAGGGGCGCTCGTAAATCCGTTCGCCCATGATGTTGGCGTCGAACTGGCCGGTGGGCGTTTCCTTGAAATACCGTTCCAGGCGCGCGCCCAGATCAGGCGGGCCGTCAAAATAGACGCGGAAACCGCCGCGCGACCAGAGCAGGAATTTGATCAGCCGTTCCAGATACAAAAAATTGCACCCGGCGGCCGGGTGATCGGACGGCAGAATGCGTTTGGAGAAATGAAATACCGAGCCGTCCGTCTGTTCCACGGCGATGCGAACGGGCAGCGAGGCCTCGGCGGCGAACGAGCGGTTGGCCAGCGCCGCCGGCCGGAAAGCGGGGTCCAAGGGCGGCGGAATCCTCGGCGCCCGCAGCATAAACCCATCGTTGCTCATGCGCCTGAAATTGAGCCAGAAGTCCTCTCGGCCCGCAAGAATACTCTGCGTTAATTGGCCGGCCGTAAAAACTGTTGAAGTGGCAGCCAGCAGTGTGGCCATTGATCTGCATGACAAACTCCGCGCCTGCCGCCGCGCCGGCGTGCGGGAGCATCTGATTTGGCGCGCGCTCAAGGGCCAATTCGACTGGTTTGTGCTCGAACACGCAGGTGCCAATAGTGAGGAAACCTGCACGTAACACCTGCAGGATTCTGCGATTGTCGAACAACAATAATTCAATATCATCGTTTTTTATGCAACAGGCTGAAAAGGATGGGGCCGATGGCGGATATGCAGCCGCCGGGCCGTTAGTGAATAACAACCGCTGAATTCGGATTGATGCTCCTGCTTCGCAATATATTCTTTACAGTGCTCATTCCAGGTACGGTCACGGTGGTCGTTCCTTGCTTTATCGTATCTGGAAGTCACGGGGCCGGGAGGACGCCGGGCCATCCGGTTTCATGGCTTGGCTTGTTGCCCGTGGGCGCCGGAGCGGCGGTGCTGTTTCGCTGTATCTGGGATTTTGCTGTGACGGGCCGGGGCACGCTGGCGCCGGTGGATCCGCCCACCCGGCTCGTCGTGCGCGGCCTCTACCGCTACGTGCGCAATCCGATGTATCTCGGCGTCCTGTGCATTTTGACGGGCGAGGCGTGGCTGTTTGCCTCGTCCGCCTTGCTCATTTACGCGGCGGGATTTTTTGGCACGGTCCATTTATTTGTCGTGTTGTATGAGGAGCCGGCGCTTCGGCGGAAGTTTGGGCAGGCCTACGAGCAGTACGTTCGTACAGTGCATCGCTGGTGGCCGCGTCGGCTGACGGGAGGCATAGGGGCGGAGGAAACGAAAAGGGGGATGAGTAAATAAAACTAATGGGTGTGCTCAATGTGGCTTAGTACCGATAAAATGACCCAGGTGGGTCATTTTATTGGCAGAGCGTTCCGAACCGTTTCGGGTGCTTCGGCGCGGTAGGCCTCGGCCAGCAAGGTGATGGGGTGGACCAGGCGCACACGCAAGGCGTGGCGGCGAAGGCCGTTGGCCAGGTGGGCCAGACAGCCGGGATTGCCCGTCGCCACTATCGCCGCCCGCGTCGAAATGATGTGCTGCAGCTTGCGGTCCAGCAGTTGATTGGCCATCGCGGGCTGGAGCAAATTGTAAATGCCGGCGCTGCCGCAGCACCACGCGCTCTCCGGCAACTCGGTCAGCGTGAGATTGGGAATGGCGCGCAGAAGTTGGCGCGGCTGGACGGTTATTTTCTGGCCGTGGCACAAGTGGCACGCCTCGTGGTAGGTCACGCTTTGCGCGGCCACGCCCGGCCCCGGCGGCCTCAGGCCGATGGCCGCCAGCCATTCGTGGATGTCTTTGAGCTTCGCGTCCCACGTTTCCGCGCGGGCGCGATAAGCCGCGTCGTGCGCCAGCAACGGGCCGTAATGCTTCAGGTGCGAGCCGCAACCGGCGGCGTTGCTGATGATGGCGTCGAATTGCTCCGGCGGAAATTGATCAATCGTGCGGCGGGCCAATTCGCGCGCCAGGCCCAGCTCGCCGTTGTGCGCGTGCAGCGAGCCGCAGCAATTCTGTTTCGGCGGCGTGACCACTTCGCACCCGTTGCGGGCCAGGACTTCCGCCGTGTCGCGGTTGACGTCGCTGAACATCAGGTCTTGCGCGCAGCCGGTCAGCAGGGCGACGCGGTGTTTTTTCGGCCCGGCGGCGGGCGTCACGGGCGCAATCAGGGCGGAAGAAAATTTGGGCTGGATGACGGGCGTCATGGCCTCCAATTCCCGCAGCCGCCGCGGGAGCAATCGCAGCGCGCCGGAACGGCGGAGCAAAGTTTGCAGCCCCAGTTGCTGGTAGAGCCGGATGAGCGCGCCAACGAAGCGCAGCCGGCCCAAATCCATGAACAGCCACTCCACCGTCAGCCAGCGGATGAATCGCCGCCTGGGATTGCGCAGCGCGCCGCTTTGCTCGGCCTCGGCGCGGGCGTGCTCGAAGAGTTCGGCGTAATTGACGCCCGCCGGGCACGCCGTCATGCACGCCAGGCAGCCGAGGCAAAAGTACATCTCATCGGCGAACGTCCGGGTCGCTTCCAGCCGCCCGTCGGCAATGGCGCGCATGAGGGCGATGCGCCCGCGCGGGCTGTGGCGTTCGAGTTTGGTCGCGTCGTAAGTCGGGCAGGTCGGCAGGCAAAGCCCGCAATGCATGCACTGCTGCACGACCGAGTAATCCAGGCCGCGTAAAAGGGAGTGGCGCGCGGCGGCCGGCGTGGCGGCGGCGGGCGAAGCAGCGATGGCGGCAGTCATGTCCCGCAAATTGTCTGCCAGAACAGGCGGCGGTTCAATCATTTTGCGCCTGCCCTCACCAGCTTTCCACGGAATCGGCGGCGAAGATTTTTTCCGCCAACTCCTTGTAATCCGGCTCCGCCACGGTCAAATCCACCACCTCGACTTCATTCCCGGCGACGCTCTTCTGCCGGGCGATCACTTCCCGCGCCAGGGCGTCGTCGGGCCGGGTCAGGATGTGGAGGACGCGCGGCATTTTAGAAGCGAAGAACGCAACGCCGCGCCGCCGCCATGGCGGCCAATTGCGCGTCGGAGGTTTCCTCAAAGGGCGGAGTGGCCGGGCCGGGGCCGAGCAGCATCGCGGCCCCCTTTTGCGCGTAAAGCGGACGGCCCAGGTCGCGCAAAGCCGGCAAGTATCGCGTGTAGTTTTCCCCGTCCACCAATTCCCCGGCGTTTTCGCCCAGAATTAACACCGCCGCCCCGCGCAGATAGACGGCGACATCCACCTTCCGCCACGCGGCCACGCCGGCGGCGATGCGCACCGCCTCGGCCGGGCGTCCGCTGGCGCGCGGATCGCTGGCGATGATAAACAGAGCGCCGGAGTTCATGGCATTGAATCAATTGAAACTGACAAAACGGTCCGCGGCGGCCATCAAATCGCTCAACAACGCCAGGCCGGCGTAAGTTGCTGTTGGGTTCCGTTCCAGGGCCTTTTGTTGGGCGGCGTAGGCGCAGGCGTAGAGTTTGAGGCCGCGGGCGGTGAGGGCGCGCAGGGGCGGTTCATCCAGCCCGCGCACCGCTTCATCAACGCAATAGAGATAGACCTCCGCCCCCTCGGCCAGGGCGGCCTCGGCCAGGCGCAAGCCGTGCTGGAAACCGGGCTGGCTGGGCGGCGTGGACAGAAGAAGACCTAATTTTTTGCCGCGCAACGACATCCCGCGCACAGTAGGCCGGGCGCCGGCCCCTGTCAATCCCGCCCAGCCGCTGGAATCGGACGAGTGTGAGCTTGACTGTCAGATGCCCGGACTGTAAAAGCCTTTTGTGGAAGAAGGCGGCTTCAAAGAGCAGCTCGCCCGTGTGCGCGGCCGGGGAGAAACCGTGGCCGAAGTCATTTTGATCGTCGTGATCGCCGGAATGGCGCTCTGGGCGCTATGGGCGGGCCGTTCCCGCTCCGCTGGACGCCCAGGTTCAGCGAGCCTCAAGAATGCCGTGCAGGCGCTGGCAACAAATCCCAGCCAGTTTGTCAGGAGCCGCCTCACCGGCGGCGTCGGCGCGGTGTTGGCCATTGATCCGGCCGTCGGCCTGCCGACGGTTATGGGCATCCTGGCTGGCTCTCCGGCTGATCGGGCCGGCCTGCACACAGGAGACGTGGTTACGCAGATCAATGGCGCGACGACGACTGGACAAAAACTGGCCGCCGTAGTGGAAGCAATGAGGGGTTTCAGCGCGGGACGAGTGGCCATCACGGTGCTGCGCGGCCAAACCAACCGGTCTCGCCTGGAGTTCGTCATTCGCCGCAATTCGATGAACACGTTGCTTCAGCTGCCGAATTCCCCCCGCTTGGGAACAAACTCCCCTCCCTTGGGAACGAACTTCCTCCGCTAGGTCTTTGCGTTGGAAATTCTTCGGATACACTTGGGGCATGGTATTGCTCGAATCCAACAAGTTCTTGCGGGAACTATCGGCGGCGGAATTGGACGCCCTTCGCGGGGCGACGCGCGAAATGAACTTCGCCCCCGGCCAGCCTATCTTCCGCCAGGGCGATCCGGGCGAGGGCATTTACTTCGTCAAGGAAGGACTGGTGTTGATTTCCATTACCATTGGTCACGGCGATTCCAAGGTCTTGACCAAGGTGGCGCCGGGCGATGTGTTCGGGGAAATGGTGATATTAGACAACAGCCCACGCTTCGTCAGCGCCACGGCCGAACAGGCGACGACGGTTTATTTCATCAGCAGCGCCGAGTTGCAGCATTTGCTGGAGCGGATGCCGCGTCTGACGCTCGCGCTGGCGCGGGAGATCGTCCGGCGTGCGCGCAACGACAGCGAGCAATACGTCCGGGCGATATTAAAGCCGCAGCGGTAGCGGCAGAACCGGAGCCGGCAGGCCGGGCGCTGCCCATCCCGCCGCCCGCCGGCGGGAAAATCTCCAAACGGTTTTTCTTTACGGCGGCCAATTTTCAGCTAGACTCCCGGCATGGTATCGCTCGAGTCCAACAAGCTGTTTCGGGAACTGACGCCGGCGGAATTGGAAAACCTTCGCGGGGCCACACGCGAGGTGAGTTTCGCCCCCGGCCAGTCCATCTTCCGCCAGGGCGATCCGGGCGAGGGCATTTACTTCGTCAAGGACGGACTGGTCTTGATTTCCACCGCCGTCGGACACGGCGATTCCAAGGTCTTGACCAAGGTGGCGCCGGGCGATTTGTTCGGCGAAATGGCGGTGCTGGACAACGACCCGCGCTCGGCCAGCGCCACGGCGGACCAGGCGACGACAGTCTATTTCATCAGCCGGCCGGAGTTGCTGCAATTGCTGGAGCGGATGCCCCGGCTGGCGGCCGCGCTGGTGCGGGAGATCAGCCGCCGCCTGCGCACCTTCAACGACCAATACATCCGCGAAGTCTTCGAGGCCGAACGCCTGCAACTGGTCGGCCGTTTTGCCAGCTCCATCGTCCATGATTTGAAGAATCCCTTGAACATCATTGGCATCTCGGCCGACATGGCCTGCATGCCCTCTTCCACCACCGAGTCGCGTCAGGTGGCCAAGGTGCGCATCCGCAAACAGGTCGAGCGCATCAGCAACATGGTCAATGAACTCCTGGAGTTCACCCAGGGGGCGCACACCGATTTTGTCCTCGCGCAGATCAGCTACAAGACCTTCGTCGAGCCGCTGATCGAGGAAATCCAGCAGGAGGTCGCCCTCAAATCCGTCAAGGTGGAATATCTCAATGCGCCCCCGACGACTCTGGTGCGCATCAATCCGCAGCGCCTCTCCCGCGTCTTTCACAATCTCATCGGCAACGCCGCCGATGCCATGGCCGGCGGCGGCGCCGTCCGGTTGCGTTTCAGCCAGGTGGACAAGGAAGTGGTCACCGAACTGGAAGACACCGGCAAGGGCATTGCCCCTCAGATCATGGACCGCCTCTTCCAGGCCTTCGCCACCTACGGCAAGACCAACGGCACCGGCCTGGGGCTGTCCATCTGCAAAAAAATCATCCAGGACCATCATGGCCGCATCTCCGCCCGCAATGGGCCTGACGGCGGCGCCATCTTCAGTTTCACCTTGCCTGTTCCCTCCGCCGAACCGAAATCCTTCTAGGGCGGGGGCCCCTCGAAGATGAACCGCATCCGTCTGTTGTCCGAGCAGGTGGCCAATCAGATCGCCGCCGGCGAGGTGGTCGAACGGCCCGCCAGCGTCGTCAAGGAACTGGTGGAAAATTCCCTCGATGCCCACGCCTCCCGCCTGACCGTTGAAATCCAGGCCGGCGGGCGCAGTCTCATTCGCGTGACCGATGACGGCGCGGGCATGAGCCGCGACGACGCCTTGCTCTGCCTGGAACGGCACGCGACCAGCAAGATAGAACGGGCCGAGGACTTGAGTTGCATCACCACGCTGGGCTTCCGGGGCGAGGCCCTGCCCAGCATCGCCAGCGTCAGCCGCTTCTCCCTCACCACCCGCGAGCGCGAGAGCGATTCCCCCGAAGGCACTCAGGTGATCATCAACGGCGGTAAAATCGTCTCGGTCAAAGCCTGTGGCAGCGCCCCGGGGGCGAGCGTCGAGGTTCGCCAGCTCTTTTTCAATCTCCCCGCACGCCGCAAGTTCCTGCGGGCCGAAGAGACGGAGACGGCGCATATCCGGCATTACCTGACGCTGGCGGCCCTGGCCTGGCCGTCGGTGGCCTTTGAGTTGGTCAAGGATGGCCGGCCGGTCTGGCAATTGCCCGCTGTCCAGACAACGGACAAACTGGCCGCCCTGGGCGAGCGGTGGCGCGCCCTGGCCGGCGGCGGCGAAAAGCTGCTGCCGGTGGATTTTTCCGCCGAGCTTCCCGCCCTCCACGAGCAAGAGGAGGAGCAGGAGACGCCGCCGTCGCCGTCGCGTTTCGCCGTCTGGGGCTTCATGGGCGCGCCCGGCGTCTCGCGGGCCACGCGCGAAGACCAGCACATCTTTGTCAATCGCCGGCCCGTGGAAAACCGGGGCGTCAATTTCGCGCTGCTGGAAGGCTATCACACCGCCCTGATGAAAGCCCGCTACCCGGTCTGCTGCCTGTTCCTCGAGGTGGACCCCGCGGAGGTGGATGTGAACATCCACCCCGCCAAGCGGGAAATAAAGTTTCACCGGGAGAAGGCGGTGCGCCAGTTGCTGGCCCGCGCCGTGCGGGAGACGCTGCTCAGGTTCCATGCGCCGCCGGCCGGCAATGTCGTTTCCCGGCCGCCTCCGCCGCCTCGCGCCCCTTTGCCCGCCGCGCCGCCCAAGCCGGGGCCGGGCGCGTGGCCGGACTTGCCCAAACTTTACCAGCCGCCGCTCTCTGCGCCGCCGCCGGTTCCAATCTCCATTCCCGTCTCATCCCAGCCCCCTGCCGCGCCGCACCCGTCGGCTTTACTGACGGTGCCATTGCGGCTGGTCGGGGTCATTGGCCGCTTGTACGTCGTGCTGGAATCCGACCGCGGGCTGGTTCTGCTGGATCAGCACGCCGCGCACGAGCGTGTCCTTTTCGAGCAGATGCTCCGGCGGCTGGAAGAAAACGGCAGCGCCCCCTCGCAACGGCTGCTGCTGCCGGAGACCGTCGAGCTGGCCGCGCGGGAGGCGCAGTTCTTGCGCGAACAACTGCCTGTCCTGGCGCGGCTGGGGGTCGGCTTGAGCGAATTTGGCGAGAGGACATTCCTGCTGGACGCATTGCCGCCGTTCGTCAAGGCGACCGATCCGCGCCGTTTCATTTTGGAGCTGGTTGACCAGCTCAAGGCGGCGGGCGAGGGTGTCAACCCCTTGCGTTTGGGCGAACAGACCATCGCCAAGACCGTCTGCCGCCATGCCGTCAAGGCCAACGACCCCCTGGCCGGCGCCGAACTGGAGAACCTCATCGAAGACTTGCGCCATTGCGCCATGCCTTACACCTGTCCGCATGGCCGTCCCACCCTCATCGAAATGAGTACCCGAGAACTGGAAAAAAAATTCGGGCGCGCGCAGTGAGCATGAAGAATATTGTTTATTTTGACCTGGAAACACAGAAGTCAGCCGACGAAGTCGGCGGCTGGGACAAAATCCGCGACATGCGCATGAGCGTCGGAGTGACCTTCAGCACCGCCCGCGGCGAATATAAAATCTACCGCGAACAGCAGGTCAACAACTTGATTGACGAATTGCGCCGCGCGGACCTGGTGGTGGGCTTCAACAACCTGCGCTTCGACTACGAAGTGCTGGCGGGGCACAATCCCTTCTTCGATGTCGGCCAGGTGCCGACGCTGGATTTGCTGGTGGAGTTGCAAAAGACCCTGCAACACCGGCTCTCTCTGGCCGCCATTGCCGCGGCCACGCTCGGGGTGGAGAAAACCGGGGACGGCCTGCAGGCCATTCGCTGGTACAAGGAGGGCAAGCTCCTGGAGATCGCCGAGTATTGCTGCTACGACGTCAAGATCACGCGCCTGGTGCATGAGTACGGAGCGGCCCACAAGCAGCTCCATTACCTCAACCGCTTCGGCAAAAAACTCTCCGTGCCCGTGGCCTGGGGCGGGAGCTTAGGCTCCGTGAAAAAATGACTTCTGATAATAAGGCGCGATTCAAACATAATCGAGGTGGCGCCTGAAAGCCCATTCTCCAATGCCGAGCGAGAATTGCTCATTGACAATTTGTAATTGGCAATTGAGCAGATGGGGAAGCGGAACTCAATTGCAGATGACAAATTCTCAATGACCAAACTTCTCAATCAACGCTTTCGAACTCTCACGCCTTCCAAAACGGGTTTGGTCGAAAGGGCATTGGCAAAACCGGAAGTTATCTTTGCGCGGACGCTAACCCTTGGCCGGGATCCTCTTGCCGCCGGAGAGGGCCTCGTTGACGCCCCGCAGCTTGATGGCCAGGTCCTGGGCCAGGTTGCGCATGACCGCCATGCCCAAGGTCGGTTCCCGCCGCACCAATTCGCCGAACGCGGCCCGTTTCATCACCAAGAGGATGCTCGGCTGCGTCGCCACCGCGAAGGCCGCGCGCGGCGCCCCGTCCAGGAAGGCCAGCTCGCCGAATATCTTGCCGTCGCCCAAATGAGCGATGGCCGGGGCCGATTGCTCCAACTGGATGCTGATCTTGCCCCGCAGCACGATGTAAGCCTCGTCCCCCAAATCGCCCTTGGCAAAAACCTGGTCGCCCGGCCGGTAGAGCTTCTGCACGAACAGCCGGGCGATCTTGCGCAACTCGCCGTCCCCCAGTCCGGCAAACATGGAGAGCGGACGGAGCAAGTTGATGATGCCCAGGCCCAGTTTTTGATCCTCGAAATTGCGGTCTATGATCTGAACGATGCTTTTGGCGTGGGCCGTGAAATCGCCGCTGTCCAGCGAGTAGCCCACGTTCAATTTGACCAGTTTGACCACATCGCAATAGCGGCCATTGCGGCAGTAAAAGGCCGGCAGGTAGGCCACCGGCACGAATCCCAGTTGCTCGGCGCTCTTGAGCAGCCGGGGCGCGCCCGCCAGAATGTCAATCTCAGTATAAACGATGCTCAATTGCTCCTGCAGGACTTTGACCACGTGGGCCAGCAAGGCCCCCATCGAAAGGTCGTCGCTGCAAAACGCGTCCGTGATGCGCGCGCACCGGTCTTGTTCGTCAAAATACGCGCTGATGCCCCCCACCATCTTCTCATTGCGCTGGCCCAGAAATGCCCGCACCTGCGGCGCCGCCGGCAGCCGCATCAACCCGAACCCGTAGTTGAAGCGCCCGGACACTTCCACCGGCGGATTGGCCGCTTCGGACTGGAGGCGCCACAACTCGTAATCGTCCATCGTCGCGTCGTGGACTTTCAGATCCGATTGCAACGGGTAGCCGCAGGCCCCGTCGCGGATGGAGAACGCATTGGTAATTTGGAGGTTCTCCAACGCCGCCACCCCCAGTTCGCTCACCTGCGGGAGCGACTCCGAGAGCGGGTTGCGCGTGACCAGCACGCTGTTGGCGCCGCGGACATAGAAAAGAACGCCCAGCCGTTGCTGCAACATGTGCTTGAGCGGCTGGAAGCCGACGCAGACGAAACCGAGATTCTCGAAAAGGATCTGCTGGGCGTTATCCAGCGCCGAAATGCGGACGATGGCCATTTCGCCCCGTTGCGCGACAATCTTGTCCACCGCGCGCAAGAGCGCCTCGGCTGATCCGTCGGCCACGCTTTCCGGGCGGAACAAATTGCGCCCCAAGTTGGCCACCGGATTGGCATTGGGCCCCGCCGGCTTGAGCAGGGAGAGGGATCCCACAAGGCGGCCGCCGGAATCGGCCACCCACGTCTCTTCCCCGGTCGCGGGATCCAACTGGGCCGCGAGCCAATTGACATCATAAAGCTCCCGGGCCGGGTATTGGTCGCCGATGGTCGTCCGGACCAGGTCCAACCACCTGGGAGCGTCGGCCGCGCTGGAAGCTCTGACGATAGTGCCCATTATTGTCTCTCTGTCTGCAATTTGCCAAGTCGAGCCTGCCTGGTCTCGACTCTGGGGCCTAATGTGTCTGAACCTCCTCCCAAAAGCAACCCTTCTTTGGCACACACCTCTGATCATTTCCCAGTTTGGACCGTCAGCTCGTGCCTTTCATCCGTCATCCTCTTGTCCGCCACGGCCTTGGCGGCGGCTCTTCCGTCTTGTTTCCCTCACCTCTTGGCGAGCGTCTGGACAATATGTTCCAGGGCCTGCAAACGCTTTTCCAGGGCGGTGTTTTGCTCGTGCAAGCGGGCGTTTTCGCTCTTGAGGTCCTCCACCTTTCGGTTCAGGCCCTGAATGGCCGCCAGTTCCACGCCGTCAAATTCCAATGTGCTGATGCCTTTGTCGTCGCGGCCGGGATAGAAGGCGGCTTTGAAATCCTGCGCCATGGGGCCGATGTTGGGCACATCGTCGTCCTTCTCCCATTTGTAATTCCACTGTTCAATCGGGATGGCGGCCAGCTTGTCCAGCACGGCCACAGTATCCACCGGCTGGAAGTTCTTTTTGGCGTTCCGGTCGGAAATAGACAACCAGGAGGTGGCGTTATTCGACAAATACACGCCACCGGGACCGTCAAAAAAATAGACGCCGCCGGTGGCCAGAACATTGAAAGAATTCGCCGCCTGGGAAATTGCAGTCCGCGTGCCATCGCCCCAAACAAAGGAGAAGTTGTCGGTGGCCTGGGCCAAATCACCGGCGGCAAAACTGCATATTCCGCCAGCGATGTTGTTTCCTCCACCCGGCACGGTGGCATAGTTATTGGTCGCTCGATTATTGTAGCCCCCGCCCACCGTTGCCTGAAACTGTCCGCTGGCGATGTTTTGTTGACCGCCGCCGATGGTTCCCGCCTGGCTGCTATTTGTGTTGTTTTGGCCGCCGCCGATGGCCGCATAACTGGCGCTGGCGCTGTTACCATAGCCACCAGCGATGGCAGAGGCCCCGCCAGCAGCAGAATTGCCTTGAACATTATTCTCATCAAAACCGCCGCCGCCAATGAACGCTCCCGGTCCACTGGCCACGTTTTCATCGCCGCCGCCCACCGTCGCATTGGTGCCGCTGGCGATGCTGCTGGCGCCGCCACCGACAGTCGCGTCACTGGCGCTGGCATGGTTGTATTCGCCGCCGCCGATGGTTGCGAAACTGGCGGTGGCCTGGTTATATTGGCCGCCGCCGATGGTCGCGACATTGGCGCTGGCGCTGTTTCCATAGCCGCCGCCCACCATCGCGTCTCCGCCGTCGCTGGTGTTGTATTCGCCACCGGCCACCGTGTCGCCTTGCTGGTCAGCGTAGTTGTCATCGCCCCCGCCCACCGTTGCATCGGCGCCGCTGGCGCTGTTCACGGAGCCGCCGCCCACCGTGGCGGCAGAGGCGCTGGCTGTGTTGGCGTAGCCGCCAGCCACCGTTGCAACGTTGGCGCTGGCGAGGTTGGTCGCGCCGCCGCCAATCGTCGCCGCCGGAGCGTTATTGGTATTGTTGCGGCCGCCGGCGATGGTTGCGTAATTGGCGCTGGCTGTGTTGTCATAACCGCCGCCCACCGCCGCCTCGTTGCCGCTGGCCGTGTTGCCGGAGCCGCCGGCCACAGTCGCCCGGATGGCGGTGACCATGTTGCCGTAGCCGCCGCCCACCGTTCCAAAATTGGCGGTCACGCTGTTGGTGTTGCTGACTCCGGAAAGGTCGGTCGCGCCCCCGCCGCCAATCGTCGCCCCCACCACCCCGCCGGCCACAAAATTGACCGGCGAGCCTCCTATCAAATTGGGTGCCCCGTTGGAATTCTGTTCAATCGTCAAACCCGATCCGCTGCCGGACGTCAGCACCGGTGCGCCATCCAGCGTCATGCCCGCCCCGCTGGTGGCGAAGACCACGCCGCCGCCGGCGCGAACGCTGAACTGGTTTATGCTGGTTGAACTGAACCACCCGTCTTGCGTATCGGCCCACACGAACGCGCCTTAATGGAGGGCGTGAGCCAGTTGTCCAGCGGCGAAACTGCATACTCCGCCAGCGACGTTATTGAGACCGCCCGGCACGGTGGCACAGGAATTGGTCGCCCAATCGCCAAGGCCACCGCCTACGGTGGAGGCCGGGCCGCTGGCGTTGTTGCCAGAATAAAGGGCTCCATTGATATAACCACCTCCACCAATAACCGCTGCGGCGCCGCTGGCCAGGTTGTTGTAGCCGCCACCGATGGTTGCGTATTGGCCGCTGGCGACGTTGTCGAGGCCGCCGTCCACCGTCGCCCAGTCGCCGCTGGCGTTGTTGCTTTCACCACCGCTGACGGTCGTGTATCCGGAAACGTCAAAGCTGGCGGTATTGTCTTGGCCTCCGCCCACTGTCGCGTCGGGGCCGCTGCTCATGTTTCCTTGCCCTCCGCCAATGGTCGCATGGTCGCCGGAGGCCGTATTTTCAGAACCGCCGCTCACGCTGGAGGCATCGCCTGCCGCCGTATTATTGGCCCCGCCGCTCACCGTCCCGCTAAAATTGCTGACCGCGTTGTCGTACCCTCCTCCGACCGTTCCTCCGAAGGCTGTGACCCGATTGGTTCCGCCATTTTCTCCGCCGCCGGCTATGGTCGCGGTCGTGACCCCTGCGCTGACGAAGTTGTTGCTGTACCCGGCGATGATGTTGGGCGCGGCGCCCGCGTTTTGCTGAATGGTCAGACCAAGTGCTCCGCTGCCCACAGTCAATACCGGCTGGCCATCCAGTGTCAGGCCCGCGCCGCTGGTGACCAAGACCACCCCGCCGTTGGCGCGGACGTTGAACTGGTTGCTGGTGGTGGAAGCAAAGTAATTGGTGGAAGAATAGTCCGACCAGACAAAACTGCCGGCATTGGTGGCCTGGGCATAGGCGCCGGCGGCAAAACTGCACACTCCGCCGGCGGTGTTGTTTCCTCCCCCCGGCACGGTGGCATAGGAATTGGTCGCTTTATTATTGTAGCCCCCGCCCACCGTTGCCTGATACGCGCCGCTGGCGATGTTGTTTTGACCGCCGCTTATGGTCCCTGCCTGGCTGCTATTGGTGTTCCCTATGCCGCCGCCGATGACTGCCCATTGGCCGCTGGCGATGTTGTTTTGACCGCCCGCGATGGTCCCCGCATAGCTGCCGTTGTTGTTGCCCTCGCCGCCGGCAATGACAGAGGCCGGGCCGCTTGCCGTGTTGCCTGGTGAATCAGTCCCATCATAACCGCCGCCGCTAATGACCGCTCCCGGACCACTGGCGTTGTTGTTTTGACCGCCGCCGATGGTCGCAAGTTCGGCGCTGGCGTTGTTGCCTTGGCCGCCGCCGATGACCGCGTAACCGGCGTTGGCGCTGGCGTTGTTGCCATAGCCGCCGCTGATGGTCGTCCCTTCCGCGCTGGCGCTGTTGCCATCGCCGCCGCCGATGGCCGCGTAAACGGCGTTGGCGGTGGTGCTGTTGTAATAGCCGCCGCCGATGGTCGCGATTGCGCCGTTATTGGTGTTTTGCAGGCCGCCGCCGATCGTCGCGTAAAAAGCGCCGGCGTTGTTGTTGGCATTGCCGCCGCCCACCGTCGAGTAATTGCTGCCGGCCTGGAATCCGGGCAATACGGATGTGGGAACCACGCCACTGCTTAATTGCGCGGCGTTCAGATTGGTCAAACCGCCGCCGTTGCCGCTGAACGTCCCGCTCAAGGTCGCGCCGGTCTCCCCGTTGGTCAGCAACCCGCCCGGCAGTTGCCCCAAACCCAGCGTGCCGCTGACATTCACCGCCGCGACCGAGTTGGCGCTCGCCGCCGTGCTCGCCAGCCCCGCATTGGGCGCATAAATGGCGTAGGGCGTCGGCATGATCTGCTGGCGCGGAGTCAAGGCCGTGAAAGCGTCGCCGCCGTTTGCCCGCACGCCAATCTGGAGCCAGTTGCTCGCGCCGGTGAAGACCTCCGCGCCAAAATCAATCGTGGTGGTGAACAACCCATTGCTCACCGAGGTGCCCAGGTTGGTGATGGTTCCGGTCGTGGCCGTGCCGCCGCTGCTGTTGGTGTAGAGCGTGAAGGTCAGGTCGTAACTGCCATCGGCCGGCGCGCCGTTGGCGTTGAGTTGGCCTTGATAAGTGAACGCCGTGCCTTGTGCGGCGGCTGGGCGAAGGCCCGTCAGGAGGGTCAGTGCGATGAGCAGTTTTAGATTGCAATTTTTCATTACAGTATGGCTTTCACATTGTTCAAAGACGAGCTTAGCTACGGGAATGATGATACACCGGCGGCGCTGCTTTGGCAACAATTTTTGCCGTTCAGGGCTGGCAAAACAGCCCTCTTGTAATGCGCGCCCAAACGTGCCACCTTCCTTTGCAGTCGGCGCGGCCTTCTCAAGGCCGGCGCCGGGCGCGGAGTCAAATATGAGCTTTGACCTTTTTCGCGTTTCTCTGGCGGCAGGTTGGGCGGCGGCCCTCGTGGCGGCCCCGGCCCCTCTTCACGCCGGACAGGCCGGCCTGATCAAAGTGGAGGGCGCCATCGGTCCCGCCACCGCCGCCTACATTTCCCGCGCCCTGGACCGCGCCGCCGCCGACGGCGACGCCTGCCTCATTATTCAACTTGACACTCCCGGCGGCCTGCTGGAATCAACCAAGGAAATCGTCGGCAAACTCTTCAGCGCTCAAGTGCCGTCGGTCGTTTATGTGGCCCCCGCCGGCGCCTGGGCCGCCAGCGCCGGAACCTTCATCACCCTGGCCGCCGATGTCGCCGCCATGGCCCCGGACACCACCATCGGCGCGGCCCATCCCATCTCCCTGATCGGCGGCGTAGGGGGCACCAATTCCATCGAGATGCAGAAATTGGAGAGCTTCGCCGTCAGTTACATGGATACCATCGCCAGCAAACGCCGTCATAATGTCCTGTGGGCCATGTCGGCCGTGCGCGAAAGCGCCTCCACCAACGCCGCCTCCGCCCTCAAGCTGGGCGTCATTGACCTCATCGCAAAGGACGTTCCCGACTTGCTGCGCCAACTGGATGGCCGCCGCATTGACGACAAGGTCTTGCGGACCGCCGACGCCAGGGTGGTGGAGATTTCGATGACCGCCGGTGAACGGCTCTTTCAGATGCTCTGGCGGCCGGAGGTGCTCTTCGTGCTCATGCTGGTGGCCGTTTACGGCATCATCGGCGAGTTGAGCCATCCCGGCGCTGTTTTGCCCGGCGTGGCCGGCGCCCTCGCGCTGGTTTTGGCCCTTTACATGGGATCGGTTCTGCCCATCAACGCCGCCGGCCTCGCTCTCATCCTCCTGGCCGTCACCTTGTTCATCATTGATATTTTCGCCCCCACCCACGGCGTGCTCACGGCGGGGGGCGTCGCGGCCTTTCTCCTTGGCTCCCTCCTGCTCTTCAATCGCGAGCCGGCCTTCCACCTCCCCTTGACTTGGATCATTCCCGCCACGGTCTTGACAGCGCTCTTCTTTTTGTTTGTAATCGCTGCCGGGCTGCGCGCGCAGTTCCTGCCCGCCAAAACCGGCCGCGAAGGGCTGCCGGGCAAAACCGCCACCGCCCTCACGGCGGTGGATCAACACGGCGGCAAGGTTCTTTTTGAGGGGGAATACTGGAACGCCGTCAGCCAGGCGCCTGTCGCGCCCGGCGCGGTGGCCGAAATCATCGGCCTGGAAGGGCTGGTCCTGCGCGTCAAACCGAAATCCTGAAAAACTTATGCCAAAAAATCTAATAGAGACCGCCGAAGGCCTCATCGTCTGGGTGGTCTTGGTGGTCATTTTTCTGTCCATTCTCCTGCCCAGCGCCCTGCGCATCCTGCGCGAATACGAACGGGCCGTCATCTTCCGCCTCGGCAAGCTCATCGGCGCCAAGGGGCCGGGCCTGGTCTTCCTCATCCCCATGGTGGACCGCATGGTCCGCATGGATTTGCGCGTCATCACCATCAACGTCGCCAAACAGGAGGTCATGACCCGCGACAACGTCCCCGTGACCATGGATGCCGTCGTCTATTTCCGCGTCGTCGAGCCGGAAGCCGCCGTCGTCAAGGTGGAAAATTTTCTCCAGGCCACCAGCCTCATCGCCCAAACCACCATGCGCAGCGTCCTGGGCCAGTGCGAACTGGACGAGTTGCTCGCCCACCGCGACAAGATCAACCAAACCTTGCAGGAAATCATTGACCGCCACACCGGCCCCTGGGGCGTCAAGGTCACCGCCGTCGAAGTGCGCGACGTCGTCCTGCCCGACTCCATGAAGCGCGCCATGGCCCGCCAGGCGGAGATGGAGCGCGAGCGCCGCGCCAAGGTCATCAATGCCGAGGGCGAGTTTCAGGCCGCCGAAAAACTCGTCCAGGCCGCCGGCATGATCTCCGTCCAGCCCATCGCCCTTCAATTGCGTTATCTCCAAACCATCAGCGAAATCGCCGGCGACCGCAACACCAGCACCATCATCCCCCTGCCCATCGAATTGTTGGCCCCCTTCCTCAAAAAACCCTGACGCTTTCCATCGTGCCAACCAACCGGCTGGAACGCGGCGGTAGGGCCAGACTCCCGTGGCGCGCCATCTTGTCTCGCCGTAGCCTGGCGAAGGCAGAAGCCTTTGGCGACGGCGGGCGTCGAGCCGTAATATTCCTTCCATCATGCCAACCAACCGGCTAGAGCGCGGCCTCCGCGCGACTTTCCTGGGCTTGGGCGTCAATGTCGCCTTCACGGCCGTCAAGTTCGCCGCCGGTCTCCTCGGCCATTCCCATGCCCTGATCGCCGACGCGGTCGAATCCGGCGCCGACATCCTCAGTTCCATCATCGTCTGGCGTGCCCTGATCGTCGCCGCCGTGCCGGCCGATGGGGAACATCCCTACGGCCACGGCAAGGCCGAGCCGCTGGCGGCCGCCTCGGTCGCCGTCATGCTTCTGGTGGCGGCTGCCGGCATCATGCTCAACTCCGCTCGAAGCCTCGTCCTGGTGGAACCGCGGCAGGCGCCCCGGGCCTTCACGCTCTATGTCTTGCTCGCCGTCGTGGGCGTCAAGGAGGCCCTCTTTCGCTTCGTTTCCCGCGAGGCCCGCTCCGTCCAAAGCGGCGCCGTCCATGCCGACGCCTGGCATCATCGCAGCGATGCCCTCACCTCCCTGGCCGCCGCCATCGGCATCTCCCTGGGCTTGCTGGGCGGACCCCGCTTCGCCCTGGCCGACGACGCTGCCGCCATGGTCGCCGGGGCCATCATCGCTTGGAACGGATGGCGCTTGCTCCGCCCGGCGCTGGATGAATTGATGGATGCCGCCCCAGAACCCGCGCTGGTCGCCCGCATCAAGTCCGCCGCCGGCCAGGTCCCCGGCGTCAGCCGCGTGGAAAAGTGCATCGTGCGCAAGGCCGGCTTTGAGCATTTTGTTGACATGCACGTCGAGGTGAATCCGCGCATGAGCGTGCTCGACGCCCACCAAATTGCGCATCACGTCAAGAACCGCGTGCGCCAGGTGGTGCCCGCCGTGCGCGACGTTCTGGTGCATATCGAGCCGAGCTCCCAACCCGATTCCTGATCGTCAATTAAGCTTGCGCTCCTTCCTGTCTCCGTGAGGGCAACGGTTCCGTCGCAGCGTAGTGGCTGATGATGCCCCAAGTGGTGAAAACTCCGCCTAAAATCGCGAAAACCACCAAGACGATGATGAGCACTACAGCCAAGCCTTTGCTGTTCTTTGATCCTCTGGCACAGAACCCCTTGATCGACTTTAGCGCGCCGGGAATTCCGCTGAAAGCGCTGTACGTATTATGAATCTGCGCATACGTATTCCAGGCTGCGATGCCGATAGACGGCAAATCCCGCCGCCGCCAGGCCCGCATCAGCGAATCCAACCAGATCATCATTCCGGAGAATAATATGCCGGGGATCAGGATCAGATAGCCAAGGCTCAGGCCGGCTTGAATCGCATGTTCGCTCAGAATCGGCGCGTGACCCGGTTGGATAAAACCCTGTTGGGCATAATAGCCGCCCAGCAGGAGAACCAGAAGGTAGCACCAGGTGAACCCGCTGGCCGACATGATCGCGCCCATCCAGCACATGAATCGCTCCCAGCCCCCAAGGTGCTTGGTCTCCACCCAACTCTTGCCGCAGGCGTAGGCGTTCCACCAGGATATGCCGAAATTGACAATCCAGACGATAATGAGCAGAAGCCAGGGCATTTCCTTCATGATCTTAACTCTTGGATGACATGGGCAGAGTCTGCCGGAATCCCTGCCACTGTCAACCACTTAAACACTCAGCGCCCGTTCGTCCCCTCCGTCCGCTAGGCCGTGCCCCCCGTGCCTGGCATCCTCATGCATATCGAGCCGAGCTCCTGATCCATTCCTAATCCTAATCCTAATCTTAATCTTAATTCTGATCTTAATCTCAATTTAGCATTTCAACTTCAGCCCTTCATGGCCAAACTTCACCCATGAAAAACGTCCTTCTGCAAAACAAGCCCCTCTCCTCCCTTCTGCTCTTTTCCGCCCTCGGCCTGGTCGGTCCGTCCCACTGCCAGGCCGCGCCTCTGGTCCCCGATTCCTTGCGCTGCGAATACCGCGTCAATCCACTCGGCATGGACGAGACGGCGCCACGCTTGTCCTGGTGCCTCCGCTCCTCCCGCCGCGGAGAACGGCAGACCGCCTGCCAAATCCTGGTCGCCGCCTCGCAAAAAGACCTCGCCCGCAGCAATGCCGACCTCTGGGACAGCGGCCGCATCGAGGGGGATGCTTCCATCGGCGTGGTCTATGCCGGCCGTCCGCTCGCCTCGGGCCAGCTTTGCTTTTGGAAGGTGCGCGTGTGGGACAAGGACGGCCGCCCTTCCTCCTGGAGCGATCCGGCCTTCTGGTCCATGGGCTTGCTCCAGCAGCAAGACTGGCGCGGTGACTGGATCGGCTGCGACAACCTGCGCGGCCAGACGAACGACTCCGGCCTGTCCCTTCCCCCTCCGCCTTATTTGCGCCGCGAATTCACCCTCTCCAAAGCCGTCCGCCGCGCCACCCTTTATGCCACCGCCCTCGGTTTGGTGGACCTCCGCCTCAACGGGCAGCTTGTGAGCGACGACCGCTTCACCCCCGGTTGGACCGATTACACCAAGCGCGTCCATTACCGCGCCTACGACGTGACGGCTCTCTTGCGCCGCGGCCCAAATGCCTTGGGCGCCATTCTGGCCGACGGCTGGTACAGCGGTTACATCGGCTGGGGGCACAAGCGGGACCATTACGGCGCCAAGCCCCGTTTCCGCGCTCAATTGCAAATTGATTTCGCCGACGGCTCCAGCGACATCATCGCCACCGGCCCGGATTGGAAGGCCGCCATGGGACCGGTCCGCGAGGCCGATTTCCTTATGGGCGAGTCCTTTGACGCCCGGCTCATCTCCAAATGGGACCAACCCGGCTTTGACGACAGCCAATGGGCACCGGTGGACACCGGGGCCGAAATGACGCCCCCCATCCAGGCACACCCCGGCCCGCCCGTGCGCGCCTTCGCCCTGCTCAAACCCAAAAGCATCTCCCGGCCTGCGCCGGGAGTTTATGTCTTTGATCTCGGCCAGAATTTCGCCGGCGTCGCGCGCTTGAAAATCTCCGGCAAACCCGGTCAGAAAATCACCCTTCGTTTCGCCGAACGTCTCAATCCCACCGGCGGCATCTACACGGACAACCTGCGCGGCGCGCGCGCCACCGACACCTATATTTGCCGCGGGCACGGCGCCGAAACCTGGGAACCCCGCTTCACTTTCCACGGCTTCCAATACGTCGAGGTCACCGGCCTGACACGCCCGCCCTCGCCCGACACCATCACCGGCGTCGCCCTCAGCAGCGCCACCGCCGGCGCTGGCAAATTCGCCTGCTCCGACCCCATGCTCAACCGCCTGGCGCAAAATATCTGCTGGACTCAGCGCGCCAACTTCATTGACATCCCGACCGATTGTCCCCAGCGGGACGAGCGCCTCGGCTGGATGGGCGACGCCCAGGTTTATATCCGCGCCGCCACCCTCAACGAGGACGTCCAGGCCTTCTTCACCAAATGGCTCCTGGACGTCCAGGATGCACAGCGCGCCGACGGCGAATTCACAATGGTCGCCCCCGCCAAAATCGCCGGCGACGGCGGCGGCCCGGCCTGGGCCGACGCCGGCGTCATCTGTCCGTGGACCCTTTACCAGGTCTATGGTGACACGCGCGTGCTCGAACGCCACTACGACTCCATGGCCCGCTTCATCGAGTTCTGCCAAAACCGCTCCACGCCCGACCTCCTTCCGCCCGCGAAATTCCATTGTTTCGGCGACTGGCTCAACATCAATGACGAAACCCCCCACGCCGTCATCTGCACCGCCTATTTCGCTTACAGCACCAGCCTCATGGCCCGCATCGCGGAAGTCCTCGGCAAAACCGGCGACGCCGTCAAGTATAACGACCTCTTCCAGCGCCTCAAGGCCGCCTTCAATCGCGCCTATGTCGCCCCCGACGGCCATATCCAGGGCGATACCCAGACCGATTACGTCCTGGCCCTCGCCTTCGGATTGCTCGACGCCGATAAGCAGGAGCTTGCCGCCCAATACCTGGTGGACAACATCCGCCGGCGCGACTGGCATCTTTCCACCGGCTTTGTCGGCACCAAGAGCCTCATGCTCGCCCTGGCTCAAATCGGGCGCGGCGACGTCGCCCAGCGGCTCATTCACAACGACACTTTCCCCTCCTGGGGTTTCTCCATCAAGCACGGCGCCACCAGCATCTGGGAACGCTGGGACGGCTGGACCCCCGAAAAAGGATTCCAGGACCCCGGCATGAATTCCTTCGCCCATTACGCCTTCGGCGCCGTCTATCAATGGATGGTTGAAAACATCGGCGGCATTCAATCAGCCAGTCCGGACTACAAACAAATCCTCATCGCCCCGCAGCCCGACCCCCTCCTTACTTGGGCCGACACCGCCTACGTCAGCATTCACGGCCCGATTCAGACCCATTGGTCCAGAAACGGCAACGCCCTGCGATTGCAGCTCTCCATTCCCCCCAACACCACCGCCACCGTGCGCCTTCCCGCCGCCGGCCCCGACCGCGTGTCCGAAAGCGGCCGTCCCGCCGCCCGTTCTCCCGGCGTGACCTTCCTGCGCATGGACGGCCCCGCCGCCCTCTTCCAAGTCCAATCCGGCGCCTACGACTTCCTGACAAAGTAACCCTCTTGACAAGCAGGTTGTATAACGCAATATCATGCGCCTATGGTCAATTTTGCCAAACGCACTGGAAAACGGGAGCTTAACAAACCATTTGACCCGCTCGCAATTTACGAAACCTTGGATCGGGCCAGCAACAAAGGAGAAAACTTATGAGTCGAGCCATCATCACAAATCGCGATATTGCGCTCGCGAGGGCCAAAGCACAAGCCGTCCCCGCCCCTCCGGGAGGAACGATAAGCCAAGGTCCGCCGTCCCTGCCCCAAGGTGCTCCGCCACCTGATGGGCCGGACGACTACCCGGCCAAGCTGATGAAATACATCCCTGGAGAGGTCGTCTCACTGTACGTGGCACTGGAAGCAGTGGTGAAAACATCCGCCACTAATCCGGCTCAAGCCCATGGGGCCTACTGGTTCATCTTTTCCGTCTGCTTGATCGGAACCCCGCTTTATCTATGGAGGCTTGGCAAGGTCCACAAAAGCGTTCAACTCTTGATTTCCACCGTCGCCTTCGCGGTCTGGGTCTTCGCCCTGGGGGGACCATTCGATGGATGGGCCTGGTACGAGACACATCGGCTTTATCCCGCCCTCACCCTGCCCATTTACACTTTTCTCATCGCGCTGAAAGATCCTTGAGCAACTCTCGCCTCATGCCCAACGCGGGTTCCTCAGAACCATCCGTGCATCAAACGGATCGTTTGACAATGGGGCCGATCACCTCGACCGCAACCGGAATTCCGTCAACTTCTGTGGGCAACAACTCAGATTGTTCCGGCGGCCCGGACAGGTTGACTTTTAAGCCGTAACCCTGGTCCACGCGGGTAATCCCAACACCGTTGACAGCAGCCAATTTGCTGAAAATCTGCACGGCCTTTGACTTGGCCGCACGAACCTGCTCTATAGGCCTGCCCTTGCTCATCTGTTTCAATATAGCAGATCCACTGCCAGCGCGTCAAACACTGTCCCGATGGGATTCGCATACGTTATGCCCTGGCCGTTCGCGCCGCCTTGATCACTGCCGGCAAAGAGCAGACCCACAGCCTGCAGGTTCGAGTTGACGATTAAAGAACCGCTGTCTCCACCTTGGCTGAATGGCGTGTTGGCGGCGCTCTCAATTTCAATTTGATTGTCAAAGCGTAAGTTCCCAAGATCGTATCCGATAATCACGTTGTCCACCTCGATAGCGCTGACGCGGCCTTGAGTCAAATCCGTCTTCCGTCCAATTTTGCACACGGCATCTCCGATCTCGACAGGGGTGCCAGCCGTTCCTTGAAGACTGCCCAGCTTCGTCAAGGTCGCGCTGTCGTACTGAATGCCCGGACTCAGACTGGCGATAGCCGCGTCCACTGTATTGGCCCCCTTGGTGACGAGGGGTACAAACTGATCCAATTGGCCGACCGTGTCTCCCAGCGTCCCGCCGTCATAAGCGCCCGGTTGAAGTATGGCATCTCCGGCTTTGGCGGCGTTTTCGTTAGCCAGGACGTGATTGTTGGACAAGATGCGAGCCTTACCATCAACGCGGCTTTTTGCAAAACAACCCAAAGTGCCCGCTGTGATTTTGAAGTGCCCGATGGAAATGCCGATGAGCAGCGGCCGTTGCTGGGTTTGGTTCCAGGCCACACGTTTCACGACCCGCCCCACATAACGCACCTCGGCTTCTCCTTTGGCTGCTTCAATGATGGCATGAACGTGCCTGCTGTTCTCGATGCCCCGGCTCTGAATGCGGACCGCCAATTGATATTCGCTGTCATTCTGTTTGCGCGTGATGCCCAACGCGACCGTACGCTGTGTCGGGTCAACGACGCTCATGGCGCGCGCCGCCACCCCCAACGTTCGCGGCCTCGAAATCATCGGCTCAATATGTTGCTTGAGGCAAAATGCTTTCAGTTCTCGTGCGGAATCAATTTGCATTGTATCCTCACTGAATAGGGGGCGACGGCGATGGATTGGCTGGGCCTGTTTGTCCCGCCGGCCCCGTCCCGGAAGGTCCGCTGCCGCCGGCCCCGCTATTGCCAGCGCCACTGCCAGCTCCAGCGGCATTGCTGCCACCGCCACCGCCTCCTCCGCCCTGGCCGGGAATCGGAACCAAGGCGCCGAGGATTGTTTTGGGAATGCCAACAACAGCATTGACCATGCTGGGACGAATCTCCTCCCGACTTTGTATCATCCCATTCGACAATGTGACTTTGGTTCCGTCCTGGACCAAAGGACGGCGACTGATTGGAAGGACACGGTCGTTGGCGATGTCAGGCAGCATGATTGTCTGTTGAAGGGCCACAAAGGGGATCCCTGAAGAATCATTGGCGGGTTCAGTGCGTCCTGGGGGATTGGCCCACCAATAGCCGCCAATTTGGACCGTATAAGGGATAGGCTCCCTCACAAGTATGCCTTTGACAGTGTGCTCGGTATTGATCCTCGGTTGTCCAGGGGATTTATTCGGTTTCAGGGTCATGTCGTATTCGACATACTGGGGCGCGTTGGGGGGAGGATTAGTGTTCGCAGACCGGACCCATGCCCGGTGTGGAAAACCTCCGGTTGGATCAAGAATGGATTGAAACGCAGAAAATGTGAATTTTGCCTTGACGCTATCCCACTTCGGGGCGGCTGGCAGACTCTCCGCCTTTATTGCGGCGGCAGGAGCGAAAACGGCCGGAACGCCAAAAGCGCTCACCGAGGCAGCGGCCAGGCTCGCCACGGCGTTGGCACGTTGATCCGTCGTCGTCCCGTTCACCGTCTGCAGAAGCCCGGTGGTCGGATCAGCAGCGACAGCGAGGTCATCGTCAAAAAAAGCGTTCTTGTGACGCTCTGCCCGATAGCTTTTGGAGTCCGGGTCGGGGCCGAATACCGGAGCGGCAGTGATGTCCCAGAATCCAGTGGATGCGTTCCAAACGCCCAAAACCTTGACCACACCTTTAGGCAGGTGGTACGACACGCCGCTTGACTGGGAAGTCTTCTCCTGGCCATCAATCATCGTGGAGTCCACCATGGAGGAGGCGCAGCCGGTGAGAAATGCACAGAGAAGCCCGAGGCAAAGCCCAAAGCTTGATTTCGTTTTCATATAAGTCTTGCTCCAACACCAGCTTCGATAACTCGAACGCAAGCTGGATGACCGGCCATTATTTGCTACAACCGATGGAAAGCTCAAGCTTTTTCACCTGCCTTGTCAACTTTTAGGTTGAACTTCGAGCCGGGGGCCGCTATTTACGGTGTCATGCTTGCCGAGAGCGATGCGCCACAGCAGGGCAGTGCCTTGGATGCGGCCAAAAACCACATTCTTCTGGGCCCTGCCCCTGATTGGATGACCCCGTGCCCCCTCCGGCTGGATTTCAAACCCAAACAGCCGGGGCATGTCACCCATTTGCTGGCCAGCAAACAACTTCACGCCGACAAACGCCAAACGCTCGTCCATACCGCCATCCGCCTGGAAACCATCCAAGCCGTCCAGAGCCAGGCCCAGGCCCGCGTGCCCTTCGACCCCCGCACCCAGACACTCACCCTGCATTGGCTCAGGATTCACCGCGACCAGACGGTCTTTGACCGCACCGCGCTGGAAAACCTCCGCTGCGTGCAGCGGGAGACCGACGGCTTCATTTCCCCCGGCGGCCTGACCTTGGTGCTGGTGCTCGAAGACGTCCGTCCCGGCGATGTCCTGGAACTGTGCTACAGCCTGGAGGAACAACCCTCCCTGCTGCCCGATCACTGCGGTTGCTGGTTCGCACTTCCCGAAGCCGCGCCCTTGGGCAATTTATACTTCTCCATCCGTTTCAATGCCGCCCGCCCGATGCGCTGGCTCTCCTCCGCGCCCGACTTGCAGCCGGCAGTAACCCACCAGGGCGCCGAAACCCTCTGGGTCTGGACGCGGGAGAATTTCCCCGCCTTGCGCGCCGAAGAAAACACCCCTTCCTGGTACATCTCCTATCCCTGGATCCAGGTCTCCGACTGCCCGGATTGGGAAACCGTCGCCAACGCCTTCGCCCTGGCTTGGGAGCAAAACCAGGCCGAGCCGGACCTGGCGGCCATCGCGCCGGAAATTCCCGCGGGAGAAGGCGGCATTTTGCAGCAAACCGAGAAGGCCATCCAGTGGGTCCAGGACCAATTCCGCTACCTGGCGGGGGACCGGGAACTGGACGGCCAGCCGCCGGCGCCGCCGGCAGTGGTGGCGCGGCGGCGCTTTGGAGACTGCAAGGACCTTTCCGTTCTCCTGATGTTCCTGCTCAATCGCCTGGGGCTGGAATCCCGCCTCGTCCTTGTCAACTCCAAATTCCGCAAGTCTCTGGCCGGCCTGCTGCCCATGCCCGGCCTCTTCAATCACGTCGTGGTCGAATACAAGGCCCGCGGCGAAATCCGCTGGGTGGATGCCACCGCCAAAGGCCAGGGCGGCGGCTCATTGAATCGCGGCATCTGCGATTTCGGCGTCGGCCTGCCCGTGGCGCGCTCCGGGTCCGAGTTGCTCGAAGCCCCGGCCACCGCCCTGGAAGCCAATGTCTATCAGATCAAGGAATCCGTCCTGCTTGACACCGCCGGATCGCCCTCCGTCCTGGGCATCGTCGTCACCGCCCGCGGCAGCCACGCCGAGGAACTCCGCCGCGAGTTCGAGGCTCACGGGGCCGACACAGTCGCGCGGCGGCGCCTGCAAGTATGCATGGACCGGTTCATTGACGTGCAACGGGCCGGGGTGATGGAATTCCGCGACAACCGGACGGAGAACGAATTCTTTCTGGCCGAGATTTTTGAAATCAGAAATTTCCTCAAACCGGACACTCACTCCAGTTGGTTCAGGCTGGAAGTGGCGGCCGAGGCGGTGGCCGGCCTGTTGCCGCTGCCCGTTTCCGGCTCGCGTCACACGCCTTTCGCCCTGCCCCACCCCTGCCATGTCGTGCATATCCTGGAGGTTTACTGCGTGGCGCTCCCTCCGGCCATCGTCCAGCAGCGGACCATCGAGAACCCTTGGCTTCAGTTCACCCGCCTGCGCAAAACGCTGGCCGGATACTGGACCGTCACGACCACCCTCTCCACCTTGGCTGACGCTGTTCCGCCGGAGGGGATTGAGGAATACCGGGACGCCGTGCGCGAAATCCGGGCGCAGTGTGCCTGGTCGTTGCTCGTCCCGGCGGGGCAGGACCGCCCGCACCAGCGGAGTGATTTTGGAAGATTGCCCGCTTTGTGGGAAGCCTCCTCCTCCGTGCCGCACCACGCCCTCAAGACGCTCCCCGCGCGGAATACCGCCTCGACCCGGCCCGCCAGCCTGGCTCAAGGCCACACAGGCGTCTCGACGCCCTCCGCCGCCCGCGAGCGCGACCCGTCCGCTCCGGCCGGACCACAGCCGGAAATCCGCTACCGGCGGAGAAAGCGCCATCGGCGCCACCACCGCGAACACAGGCGGGCTGTTATCTGGCAGGCGATTCTGGGCGCCCTGCTCGTGGTGGCCATCCTTCTTTTGGCGCTTTCCCTTTTCAAAAAGGCCAGCGGGTATCTTCCTCCGGTGAAGCCGCCCGTCACCGAGCTGCCCAATCAGTAACCATGCTCTTTTCTCCGGCTCAACGGCGGGAGGCGACATCCGCCGCCCGTTCCAGGCGGTCGGCGATGGCCCGCCACCCTTCCCCCGCCGGCGGCGCCTCCACGACGATCAGTTCCGCGCCCGCCTCGTCGCACCGATGCAATTCGGCATACAGCGCGCGCGCCCAGGCCGCCGCCTCAGGCGGGATCACCACGACCCGGCCGAATTCTTCCCCCAACGGCGCCCCGCTATGAGTGATGATATGAATCTTTTCCCGCGCCACGCCGAGGCCGGAAACCCGCGCCGCCAAATCCGCCTCGTCGCGCCAATGCAGCACCGCCAGTTTTGCCCGCGGTGAATAGTGCCGGGGCAAAAGACCCGGACTGCGCAAAACGCCCTTCGGCGGTCCCGCCGTCACCAAGCCCGTTTTACCGAGGATGGCCCGCAGCGAGGCGGGAGAGATCATCCCCGGCCGCAACAAACGGGGCGGCGAGGAGGCCAGGTCAAGCACCGACGATTCAAGGCCGACCCGCGCCGGGCCGCCGTCAACAATCAGCCGTATTTTGTCGCCCAGGCTTTTGCGGACGTGCTCCGCGGTGGTGGGCGAGAGTTCGCTGGCGCGGTTGGCGCTGGGCGCCGCCAGCGGAAAGCCGCACGCCCGGATGACGGCCTGGATGAACGGATGATTGGGCCAGCGCACCCCGACCGTCGCCCCTCCGGCCGTCACCAGCGGCGGGATCTCCTCCGCCCGCGGCAAAACCAGCGTCAGCGGCCCGGGCCAAAAGGCCTCCGCCAATCTCTGCGCCGCCGGCGGCCAGACGCCCACGCAACGGCGGGCCAGTTCCAGGCTCGCCACGTGGACGATGATCGGATTCTCCGCCGGTCTTCCTTTGGCTCGGAAAATGCGCCGCGCCGCCGCCGCGTTCCAGGCGTTGGCCGCAAGGCCATAAACCGTCTCGGTCGGCAGCGCCACCAATTGCCCGGCCCGCAGCAGTTCCGCCGCGCGCGCCACCGCCTGGTCGAACAAGGCCGGCGTCTCCGTGGATATTACTTCCGCAATCATCGCTTGCAAAGGACACTAGCAAACTTGCCCCGCTGTTCCTACACTTTCCCCGTGCTCGAGACCCTGGCCCAACAGCTTGCCCGCGGCGAATCGTTGACCGACCAACAGGCCGGCGACGCGGTGGACCAACTGGCCGGCCCCGCCGCCTCCGTTGAAATCAAGGCCGCCTTCCTCGCCGCCTTGGGGCAAAAAGGCGAAACCGCCGCCGAGATCGCCGCCTTTGCGCGCGCGCTGCGCCGCCGCGCCATTCAACCGCCGGTGGATGCCGCCACGCGCGCGCGGCAGCTCCTCGACGTTTGCGGCACCGGCGGAGACCGCCTCAACACGTTCAACATCTCGACCGCCGTGGCCCTGCTGGCTTCGGCCGCCGGCGTGCCGGTGGCCAAGCACGGCAACCGCGCCGTCACCTCCCAGGCCGGCAGCGCCGACGTGCTGGAGGCGCTGGGAGTTAAGATAGACTTGACGCCGGAGGAGGCGGCGCGCTCGTTGCGCGAGCATGACTTCGCTTTTTTCTTCGCGCCCGCTTATCATCCGGCCTTCCGCCAAATCGCCCCGGCGCGGCGTTTGTGCGGCCAGCGCGGCCAAGCGACCATTTTCAATTATCTCGGCCCCCTGCTCAATCCCGCCCGGCCCGCTCTGCAATTGGCCGGCGTGCCGCGCCCGGAACTCTGCCTGCCTCTGGCCGGCGTGTTGCAATCGCTGGGCCTGCGCCGCGCCATGGTCGTCTGCGGCTCCGTTCCCGGCGGCCATCTGGATGAATTGTCCACCCTGGGGGATAGCACGCTGGCCGAATTTTATCAGCTCCGCGCCCTGGCCGGCTCGACTCTCTCCCCCTCCAATTTCCCCATTCAACCCGCCACCCTGGCCGATCTGGCCGGCGGCGACCGCGAGGCCAACGCCCAAATCATCCGCCGCCTCTTGCGCGGGGAGGACCGCGGCCCCCGGCGCGACGCGGTCTTGTTGAACGGCGCCGCCGCCTTGTTCGTGGCTGAAAAATGCCGCTCGCTGGCCGAGGGCTGGGAGTTGGCGGCGAAATTGATTGACTCAGGCCGGGCCATGGCCAAGCTGCTGGAATTGACGGCCTGGCAGCGGGGCTTGACGACCCGGCCAATTTAGGCATCTTGCCAAAATGTATAAAATCATTGGAGCGGACAAAAAAGAGTACGGACCCGTCAGCGCGGACCAGATTCGCCAGTGGATTGCCGAGGGCCGCGTCAACGGCCAGACCAAAATCCAGGCGGCGGGCGCCGCGGAATGGAAGTCCGTGGCGGAGATGCCGGAATTGGCCGGCGCATTGCCCGAAACGTCGTCGCCGGCTCCAACGCCAGCCGTCCCCGCAACTCCGCTGCCGGCGCAGCCGGCCACCAGCCAGATGGCGGTCTGGGCGATGGTCACGGGCATCTGTTCGCTTCTCTGCTGCTGCGGCTGGTGGCTTGTGGCGCCGGCTGCCATTGTGTTGGGGGCGGTGGCACTGTACCAGTTGAAAAGTCGTCCCGAGTTGACCGGCGGCGGATTCGCCATTACCGGCATCGTTCTGGGAATTGTGGCCATTCTTATTTACGGCGCGTTGACTGTGTTTTACATCTGCAACCCCGATTACTTCCAGAATCTGCAGAACCACTTCCAACCATGAAATGATGAATGCACCCCAGGCACATTCGCCCGGCCGTTTTTGCGCGGTCATGGCTGCGGCCCTGGCGGTGGCCGCGGCGGCGGCGGTGTTGTTTGTTTTCGACCCGTCCACGGCCGGTTTCTTCCCCGTCTGCGCGCTGCATGAAATGACCGGATTGCAATGTCCGGGTTGCGGCGGGCTGCGGGCGGCCCATCAGTTGGCCCACGGCCACATCGCCGCCGCCTGCCGGCTGAACCCCTTGGCCGTCGCCCTGCTGCCGGTGGCGCTGTGGCTGGGATTGCGCGAAGCGGTCCGTGCTTTCACCGGCCGCCAGTGGCCCGGCTTGGTGACCCGGCCGCTCTTCGGCTGGTTGTTGGCGGCGGCCGTCGTCCTCTTCGGCCTCCTGCGCAATCTGCCGTTTCACGCCACCCCATAGTGTCAGGACCTTCCATGTACAAAGTCATCGGCAGCGATCAACAAGTCTATGGGCCGGCAACGACCGATCAACTGCGCCAATGGCTGGCCGAGGGGCGCGTCCATCCTTCCACCCTCATCCAGGCCGAGGGCGCCAAGGATTGGAAACCGCTCTCGTCGCTTCCCGAATTCGCCACCCCGCCCGTGGTGAGCCTCCCGCCCGCTCCGGCCCGCCCGGAGAGCGAGAACCTGGCCGTGCCGGCGCTGGTCTGCGGCATCTTGTCCAATGTTGGCTGCTGCCTCGGCTTTGTCTTCGCCGTTTTGGGCCTCACTTTCTCCCTCATCGTCCTGAGCCGCGCCGAGTCCGGCCCCGGCCGCAAAGGCCAGCCGCTGGCCGTCATCGGGTTGGTTCTTTCCCTCCTCGGCCTGCTCTGGCACGGCCTGCTGCCGCTGCTCTTTGGCTGGCCCGGCCGATGGAGGTTCCATCATTATCGCTGGTGGATGTGAGGGGCGGGGGCGCATGAAATTATCGTTGACTCTTCGCCCCCGCCGCGCCCTCACCCGCGCCGAGGCCTGGGCTTGTTTGACCGCCAATCTCGCCCTGCCGGGGGCAGGCTCGCTGGCCGCCGGCCGGGCTGTGGGCTATTGCCAGATGGCCCTCGCGTTCCTGGGCGTGATCGTCACGCTGGTGACGGCAATCCCGATGTTCCAGTGGGCGCTGTCCACGGGTAGCGGCTCCCAGTCATCCATGAACGAGCCTTCTGAATACCTGCTGGAACTGTGGCGGCACGCGTGCTGGCCGCTGGCCGCCATCGGCCTTTTTGCCCTGGCCATTTTATGGGCGGTGGCGACAAGCCTGGCGCTCCTGGCCGGTTCCCCCAAGGACGCCGTGCCCCCGCGCATCCCTCCCCGGCCATGAATAAGGCGGCGGTAATAAATAAGGGTAGCAGGATGCCGCCGGGATTTTGCCGCCCAGCGAGGCGTGAACGAGGCGCATATCCGCAGTGATCTGTAACGAGTGAACAACGAAGCTGGGCGGCAAAAGAACAAGGCAGGTTGCCACCTTTATTTATTACCTCCGCCTAACTTCCGATTTTACCGGCGACCTCTGGAACAAGGCCGTTTCGGAAGATTGAGAATTGGTCATTGATAAATGGTCATTGGCAATTGAAAACCACTGCCCCAACCGCTCAATTGCCATTTACAAATTTTCAATTTTCAATTCTCAATCGCCTTCAAAGGTGCGCTTCCTGGGCGCCACCTCGGTAATGTCTGAATTGCGCCTGATTATCGGAACTTGTTTTTGCACGGCTCCTCAGACGGCCGCCGTGTGGCGGTGGCTCAGGAAATGCAGCCAGCGGCGCGTCACCGGTCGCCGGTGAATCCGGCTCAACGCCGCCGCGTAGAGCTCGATCTGCGGTCGGTACTGCCGGATCTTTTCGCCCAACTCCGCTGCGGGAAAATGATCGGTCTTGAAATCCAGCAGCCAGATTTCTTCGGGCAAAATCGCGGCCAGGTCAATCACCCCTTGCACAACGACGAATTCATCGGCGCCGGCGTTGGCGAATTCCGTCGCGCCCAATTCGGCCAGTTCCCCCGCGGCCAGGCGCGCCGTGAAGGCCAGTTCGCGCCGCAGGGCGGAGCGCCGGCCCAGCAAGTCGCGGCCCGGGGCCGATTGCCAGAAGGCCGCCAGGGCCTCCAAATCCAGGCTGGCGCATTGTTCGGCCGTCAGCAGGTTGAGCCGGCGGAGGCGGGCGGCCTCTTCCCGCAGGCCCTCCGCCGTGGGCGCCGGCTCCAGCGCCATCCGCTCCAAAAGGATGTGATGCGCGGAGCCGATCTCCGCCGCCGTCAACGGCGCTTCCCGCCCCCGCCGGGCGGCGGGCGGCGTGTCAACTGCAAACATCAGTACCGCTTCCTCTTCGCTCTCGCCGGCCATCTCGCGCCGCAGGCCGGAGACGGAGGCCTTGGCCGGAATCCCGGTGTCCGCGCCGAAAGGGTAACGCCAGTCCAGCCGCTCTCGCGCCTCGGCGGAAAGGTCCAAGTCGTCCGCCGCACTGGCGATCCCCGCGGTCCGGCCCGCCTCGGCGCCGGTCGCCAGCCACGGATGGTCGTCGTCGAACACGGTCCAGGTGAAGAACTCGTTTTGGCCGGAGCTTTGCAGGCTGGCCGCGCCGGGAGGCCAGCTCCCCAGCCAATCGAGATAACTGGCGCCGGCCAGGATTTCCCCCGCCGCCGGGGCGCGTCCGGCGCGTTTGGGCCATTTGTCCTCGATGCTTTTGCGCGAGGCCGCGCCGGCCAGGATGAGGCGTTGGGCGGCGCGGGTCAGGGCGACGTAGAGCAGGCGCATCTCCTCCCCCAACAACTCGCATTTCTGCCGCCGCCGGGCCAGCCAGTAGGGCAGGCTGGGCCAGGATTGGAAGGCCTCGGCCGGCCGCACGCGCGGGCAGAGTCCGAATTGCTCATCCAGGATGATGTTCCCGCCCAGGTCCGCCACATTGAACCTTTTGCCCAGGTCCGCCACCACCACGACCGGAAATTCCAGCCCTTTGCTTTGATGAATGCTCATCAGCCGGACGGCGTCGGTTTCCGGCGCCGCCGCGGGCTCCGTATCAGCTTCGCTCTCCTGCTGCGCCTCCACAAAGCGCAGAAAACGCGCCAGGCTCTCCCCGCGCGCCGCGTCGAACTGCCGCGCCAGTTGCAGCAGGCGCTCGACGTTGGCGCGGCGCTGCCCGGCTCGTTCCTGCGTCTGGAGCCAGTCGGCGTAATGCGTCGTGTCAATCACATTCTCAAGACAGTGCGACACGGCCTTGCGCCGCGCCAGCCGCCGCCAGGCGCGGAAACGATCCAGGAAGCGGCCCGCCTTTTCCACCGGCCCGGCGGCCGGGTCCTTCCGGGCCTCCTGGCGCTGCCAATCCACCAGCGCGTTCCAAAACAGCCCGTGCGGGCGGGCCACGCGGATGGCGGCCAATTCCGCCGGCGTCAGGCCGGCCAGGGGCGAGCGGAGGACGGCCAGCAGCGGCAGGTCCTGCAGGGGATTGTCCAGCAATTGGAGCACGGCCAGCAGGTCGCGCGCCTCGGCGCTGTCGTAAAAGCCGCCGCGGGCCGCCGCCAGCGGGATGCCCAGCCGGCTGAACTCCTTGGCGTAGGCGGCCGTTTTGTGCCGCGGGGCGCGCAGCAGGATGACCATGTCGCTCCAGGTCACCGCCCGCGGCCGGCCTGCGTCAAGAATAAGAGTTTTGGCGGCGCGCAATTCGGCCAGGCGGCGTCCGACCAGCCGCGCTTCCTTCTCCGCGTCCGACGCCCCTTCCTCGTCCTCCTCGCGGCTCTCCCCCAGGCGGCGGAGGAGGAGTTCCACCGGGGGGGAGAGGGAGGATTGCGACGATATGGCGGGGGGAAGGCCGGGACGCAGGCTCGCCTCGTCGTCGTAGTTTACACCGCCAATGCTTTCGTGCATGAGGCTGGCGAAGAGGGCGTTGACAAAGGCCAGGATGCCCTCGTGGCTCCGGAAATTTTCCGACAGGCCCAGGACGCGCCCGGCCGGCCCCCCCGGCGCCCATTGTGCGTTATACTTGACAAATATGCGCGGGTCGGCCAGCCGGAAGCGGTATATGCTTTGTTTCACATCGCCCACCAGGAAACAGTTTGCCTCCGCCCCTTCGCGCGCCAGAGCCTGGATGATCGCCTCCTGCGCGCCGTTGATGTCCTGGAATTCGTCCACGAAGATGAGCCGCAGCTTCTGCCGCCACTGGCGGGCGATGGCGCTGGGGCCGCCCTGCTCCCAAAGCAATCGCAGCGCGAACTGTTCGAGGTCCTGGAAATCCAGGGCGCCGGCGTTGCGTTTGGCCTGGGCGAAGGCGGCGCCGAAGCGCCCGGCGGCCTCCAGCAGGGCGAGCATCGAAGCGCGCGCCCAATTCCAGTCCTCCGCCAGCGGGTCGCTCTCATTTTCCATCGCGCAAACCGAGAGCAAAAAATCCGCCTCCTCGAACAAGTCCTTGATCGGGTCGCGCCTTATGGCTTTCGGCCGGGGCCAGCTTTGGTCAATTTCGTCCAGGCGGGCCAGCGCGCCGGCGAATTCCGCGCGCGTCGCCTTGTCGTCCACCCGCTCCAGGGCCGCGGCGCAATGGGCGGCGTTTTCGTTTTCCTTGGGCTGGCCTCGCAAGACCGGCAGCCAGGCGCGTCGCCAATTTTTCAATTCCGCCATCAGCCAGGCCCGCCATTGCTCCGGCTCCTCGGATTGGAACCCCGCCCTCTGGGCGGCGAACCATCCGCCCGGATCGCGCAACGTTTGGGCATAGCGATGCAATCGGCCAATCAGATCGCGCACCGGCTGGTCCCAGTCGCCGCCTTGGGCCTGGATCAACCGCTGAATGGCCAGGTCCTCCGGTTTCTCCGAGTTGTAAACCTCCTCCAGCACCGCATCCATCGTCCGGCGCGCCAGCAGGTGCGCCTCCTCGTTGGACATGACGGTCACTTGCGGGTCCAGGCCCAATTCGTAAAAGTGCTGGCTGACCAGTTGGAAACAAAAACTGTGAAGGGTGCTGATGTGCGCCGTTTCCAACAAAGCCAATTGTTCGGCCAGCCTTGAAGACGACGATTGGGCGCGCTCCAGCCCTTGGCGCAGCCGTTGGCGCATCTCGGCGGCCGCCGCCTGGGTGAAAGTGACCATGAGAATCTCATCCACACTCCCCTGATTGCCTTCATCCAGCAGCCAGGCCAGGCACCGCTCGACCAACGTGCGGGTCTTGCCCGTGCCGGCGCCCGCCACGACCAAAACATTCCCCCGTGCGGCGACGGCCTGCTCTTGTTGCGCGGTCAGCGCGGGCGAGTTCAAGGTTTGCAATTCAGGAGTCAAGACGCGGCACTTTTTCCCATTTCTGCCCGCGGGCCGATTTGAGCACCGCGTCGCAGACGTATTGCGTCTCCAGCGCGTCGCGGAAAGTCGGGGCCGCCGGCCGGCCGCTGCTCAAGCCCTCCAGAAAATCGGCCGCCTGGTGGATGAAAGAGTGCTCGTAACCGATCTGCAATCCCGGCACCCACCAATGTTTCATGTAAGGCTGATCTCCGTCGCTCACGTGCAACGAGCGCCAGCCGCGCACGCGGCCCTCATCGCGGTGATCGAAGTATTGCAGCCGGTGCAGGTCGTGCAAGTCCCAGGCGATGGAGGCGTGCTCGCCGTTGATCTCAAAAGTATAAAGCGCCTTGTGCCCGCGGGCGTAGCGCGTGGATTCAAAAGTGGCCAAGGAGCCGTTGCGGAAGCGGGCCAGGAACGCGCAGGCGTCGTCAATCCCCACCGGCTCAATCTTCCCGCTCAGGTTGTGCTTGCGCGCTTTGATGAACGTTTCCGTCATCGCGCTGACCTTCTCGATGCCCCCGTTGAGCCACAGCGCGGTGTCAATGCAATGCGCCAGCAGATCGCCCGTCACTCCGCTGCCGGCGACCTTCACATCCAGCCGCCACAGGCCCGCGCCCCCCTGCGGCAACTCCGGGCTGATGGTCCAATCCTGCAAGAACTTCGCGCGGTAATGAAAGATGCGCCCCAGCCGGCCTTCTTCGATCAATTGTTTAGCCAGGGTGACGGCGGGCACGCGGCGATAATTATACCAGACCATGTTCGGCACCCTGGCTTTTTCCACCGCGCGCACCATCGTTTTGCCTTCCGGCCCGTTCATAGCCAGCGGTTTTTCGCACAGCACCATCTTGCCGGCCCGCGCGGCGGCCAGGGCAATTGGAGCGTGCGTATCATTCGGGCTGGCAATGTCAATGAGGTCAATGTCCTCCCGTTGCACCAGTTTGCGCCAGTCGCTCTCGAATGATTCAAACCCCCATTTACCGGCGAAGGCGCGGGCGCTGGCCGGCTCGCGGGCGCAGACCGCCTTGAGGACCGGTTGGAACTGGAGATCGAAGAAGTGATTGACCTTGCCGAAGGCATTGGCGTGCGTGCGGCCCATGAACCCGCACCCGACCTGCCCGATATTGAGTTTCTTCATAATGCGTCCGTTGCCGATGCCTTGATTGGAAGCCACAAACCCCAAAAAAGCAATCGCAATGCCCGCAAGTGAACCGGTGCATTTCACTTTTTTTGTGTAATCGCTCCTAATCTTAATTTTCGCTGTCAACCGTGGCTGGTCTTGGTAAAATGAAGCAGCGCAATGAAACCCATCAAACTCTCCGGTGGCCGTCTTTTCCTGACAATGATGTTGCTGGCTGCCGCGTCTGCCGCCACCAGGCTTTTGGGAGCCGGCGCCGCCAATGCCTGCTCCGCCACCCGTCCCATCACCGTGGTCAGTTATTATTTTGGCAATTACCATCCCGGCGACCCGCGCAACGTGAAGACCAAGGGCGCGCACTGGTCGGAATGGGACCTGGTCAGGAATGCGAAGCCGCGCTTTCCCGGACACCAGCAGCCGCACGTGCCTTTGTGGGGCTGCCAGGACGAATCTGATCCTGCGGTCATGGCCAATAAAATCAACGCCGCCGCCGACCACGCCATCAGCGCCTTCATCTTCGACTGGTATTATTACAACGACGGTCCATTTTTGGATCGTCCGATTGACCGTGGATTTTTGCAGGCGACCAACAATGCGCGGCTCAAGTTCGCCTTGATGTGGGCCAACCATGACTGGCAGGACATCCAGCCTTTTCATCGCGGCGACGAACCAAAGGTTCTTTATCCTGGCCGCGTCACCCCGGAAACCTTTTCCAAAATCTGCGACCACCTCATCCGGGATTATTTCACCCGCGCGAACTACTGGCGCATTGACGGCAAACCCTATTTCTCCTTTTACGATTTGGGCAATCTGCTCGCCGGCTTCGGCTCGGTGGAAGCCACCCGCGGCGCGTTGGACGCGTTTCGCGCCAGGGCCGTTGCCGCCGGCCTGCCGGGCTTGCACCTGAATGCGGTCGTGTGGGGGCAAACCATTTTGCCCGCGGAAACTGCCGTGGCCGACCCGGCCAAACTCGTTCACGACCTCGGCTTTGATTCCGTCACGTCCTACGTCTGGGTTCATCACGCGCCACTGCCGGAGCAGCAGACGGCATATAATTTTGTCCGCGATGCATATTTCAACTACTGGTCAAAGGCGATGACGTATTTTGGCGTGCCTTACATCCCGAACGTAACCATGGGCTGGGACCCCAGCCCGCGCGCCGACCAGACGCAGGAATTTGGCAATTTTGGCTACCCCTTCACGAACACCATCAAGGATAACACGCCGCAAAATTTCCGCGCCGCCCTGGAACTGGCCAGGCAACGCCTGCTCGCCGAGACCAACGGCCTGCGCATCCTCAACTTGAATTGCTGGAACGAATGGACGGAAGGCAGCTACCTGGAGCCGGACACCGTTCACGGCATGGCGTATCTCGACGCCGTCAAAGCAGTTTTTACCAACGCAAAATGACATGGAGCTTATGATGAATAAGATTACCCCCCGGCAAATCCCGCCGGCTCGCCCTTTCGCGCGATGGGCTGCCTTCGGTTTGATTGCGGCCATCGCGCTCGCGGCGCCGCTGCCAATTCGCGCCGACCCGGCGCAGATGATTTGCGTTGATCCGCTCGTGAAGGTCCTGCGCGCGGAGACCAACCTGCCCGTGGCGGACGCGGTGGCCGATGTCGCGGTCGGCGAATATGCAACCATCCAGTTTGTTTTCCGCGCGCCGGTTGCCGTGTCAAACCTTTCGGCAAGCGTCGCGGGAGATGTGCCTCGCGCGGTCGTGCGCTTCGTCGGCTTCGTCAAGGTCGGCAAGCCCTATGGCGGTCCGGAGGACACGATCCAGGCCCCCGACGGTCTGTTCCCCGACCCGCTGCTCGAAGACGGAAGCATCGCCGTTGCCGCCAACCAAAACCAGCCGGTCTGGATCACCTTCCCGGCGGACAAGCCGGGCATCTTCCAGGGCGAATTGGTCGTCCGCTTCGACGGCGCCGAACTGCGCAGGCCCTTCACCGTTTGCGTCCACCATGTCCGCATGAAAAAGCCGCGGCTGCGGATCACCAACTGGTGGTTCAGCGATCCCGAACGCCTGGCCATGCTCGCGGGCCACAAGGTCAAGCCTTTCTCCAGGGAATACTGGAAGCTTATCTGCGTCTTCGCTGACTTCATGCAGCAGTATCATCAGAATGTCGTGCTCATCTCCCCGCTCGACCTCACGCAGTTCCGCCGCGGCTACGATGGCCAATGGAACTTCGACTTCTCCCGCTTCGACAAAACCGTCAAGATTTTCATCTCCGCCGGCGTCATCGGCCGCATCGAAGGCGGCCATATCGGCGGACGCCCGGGTGAAGACTGGAACGCCGATTTCACCCTTCGCGTCCCCGAACTCGCCTCCAATGGCGACGTCCGCTTCGTCAATCTTCCCCCGACCAACGCCCTGACCCGCGAGTTCTACGGCCCTTTCTTCACAGCTTTTGCCCGTCACCTCGCCTCCCGCGGCTGGGACAAAATCTACTGGCAGCACATCGGCGACGAACCCGTTGACTCCAGCGCCCCCAGCTACATCCAGTGCGCCGCCCTCCTCCACGAATTCGCCCCCGCTCTGCCCACCATCGAAGCCACCCAGACCCGCAAACTCGTCGGCTCCGTCAACAACTGGGTGCCCATCCTTGACCACTTCCACCAGGGGGCCGATTTCTTCCGCCAACGCCAGCAGGCCGGCGACGAAGTCTGGTTCTACACCTGTTGTGGCCCCACCGGCCCCTACGCCAACCGCTTCATCGAGCAACTTCTCATCAAACCCCGCCTCCTCCACTGGATCAACTTCCGCTACGGCGCCACCGGCTACCTCCACTGGGGCTTCAACTACTGGAACCCCGCTACATCGCCCTTCGACGAAACCACCTTCCGCTGGCCCGCCGGCGACCAATGGATCGTTTACCCAAAAAACGGCAAACTCCTCTCCTCCATCCGCCTCGAAGCCATGCGCGACGGAATCGCCGATAACGAACTGCTTTGCCAACTGGCCGCACGCGACCCTGCCACCGCCCATAAACTGGCCGCCCAAACCATCCTCGACTTCGACCGCTACGACACCGACATCCCCCGTTTCCGCGCCCGCCGCCTCCAACTCCTCCGCGCATTGGAGTCCCCCCAATGACCCCCCATTCGCGCTCATCGCAGCGATACGCCTTACCTTGGTTTTGTCCAATTGGCGGGGGAGCGCACGGGCGGTGAACAATACGCGGAAAAGACCGGCGGAAATTCCTCCCCGTTCCATTTCTGCGTGGTCGGCGTGGTCGGCGGTTCATTCAGCTAAAAATAAATATTGTATTCCCATAAACCTGTGGTAATATGAATCGTGTGCGGCGCCCGCGCGCCTGTTCTTTGACATTTTGCAACGGGAAAGGGAAGAAGGGGCCGGAGAGGCAAGGACGCCCCGCCTTCGCCAGGGCGCTCCGGCGCGGCGCGACGCCGCGCCGGAACCTCCCGCCTGGCCTTGCGTACAGGTGCGGCGGGCAACATGGCCGGACACGGCGGCGGACTTGTCGCGCTGTCTTGTCCCGCCATAGCGCCCAGCGCGACGGCGGAAGCCTGGCGAAGGCAGATGCGTTCCTTTGCGGCAGAAACTCAACTCTGTGGCGTCCTGCAATGCGTGACAATCCCAGGCGCCCCCAAAAGGCCCAACCCGACCAAATCCGACTAAATCCGGCCAAATCCGACCAAAACAAAATTAAAGGGAAGATAATGCTGCCCAAAAGCGGCAAATTTTGCCGGTGTCACCCTTAATCAAACCGCCCCCATCGCGGTCAATCAAGGCCAATCAAAGCTGATCAAAGCCAATCAAACCTAATACCTCATGCTTGCCAGCCGTGGTTCTCCCGCACCTGGATCATGGCGGCCAGAATGTTGTTCCACGTTTCCGGCTGGAGCATCACTTCGTTGGGGAACATGCAGCCGTCCCAACAAATGTGCTTCAATTCCCTCGTCACCCGGCCCTTCTCGTCCCGCATCCAATAGCCCGCGTCCCGCCCGATGTTCAGCTTCCCGTTCGCATCGCTCGCCAGGCAATGCCGGCCGGTCTGGTCGTGCGTGCCGGACCCTTTGACCGTCGCGTCGTTTTGCGCCACGTGGAAATCAATCGTCCAGGGCCGCAAGGCGCGCGTCATTTTCTTCATCGCGGCGTGGAATTGCTCCGGCTGCCAGCGGAAATCCGCGGGCACGATGCGGTGTTCGGGCGCGTTGCAACCCAGCATGTAAAGCAGCGTATGCGCCATGTCCGCCTGGAAACCGACGGTCTCGGGCAGGCCGACTTCCTCCAGCAATTGCGTCATGTATTTCCAACTGTGCATGCCGCCCCAGCAAATCTCCCCTTCCGCCGCCAGCCGTTCGCCGTTGTCCGTGGCCGCTTTGGCCGCTTCGCGGAAGGTGGCGGCGATGCGTTTGCTGTTCCCCTTGGGGTCCTTTTCCCAATCGCTCACCGCGCAGGCCGAATCAATTCGCACCACGCCGTGCGGGCGGAGGCCCATCTGGCGCAGTTTGCGCGCGATGCGGCAGGCCCTGGCCACCTGCCCAACAAATTTGCCGCGCTCCTCCGCCCCGCCCATGGCCGAGCCGCCGCCCGTCGGCGGCCAGACCGGCGCCACGACCGACCCGACCACCAGGCCCTTGGCCCGAATCTTCTCCGCCGTCCGTTTCAACTCCTCCTCGCCGATGTCTATGTCCACGTGCGGCTCGAAGAGGAAAAGATCAACCCCGTCGAACTTGACCCCGTTGACTTCGGCCTGGGCCGTCAAGTCGAGCATCGTGTCCAGGCCGATGCACGGTTCCGCGCCGGGGCCGCCTTTGCCGACCAGGCCCGGCCACAGGGCATTGTGCAATTTGGGATGATTATTCTCCGCGCCTTCGGTCATATTATGCCGTGACAGTGCGCAAGAGTTACCAGCCGGCCCGGCGGATTCCAAGTCCCAAAATCCCGCGCGGTCAATGCGCAGAAACGGCCGAAGGCGCCTTCAGCCTTGGCATTTTGCTTTTCGCGGTTAATATATTGCATCGTGAGTTTGACCTTGGAACAGGCGGAGCGGCTCCCGTTATCAGTTGGGAGCGACGGCGCAATTCGCGTTGGGAGCACTCGTGTCACCTTGGACACGGTGGCGGAGGCCTTTCGCAAGGGCGCAACTGCCGAGGAAATTGCACAGCAATACCCCAGCTTGGCGCTGGCGGATGTCTATTCGGTCCTGGGATATTTGCTCCGGCACGAGGCGGAAGTAACCGCTTATTTGAGCCAGCGGGCCGGACAAAGCAAAACCGTCCGCGCCGAGAACCAGCGGCGGTTCGACCCGGAGGGCGTCCGCGCCCGGCTTCTGGCGCGTCGCACCTGATCTGGGGCGTGTCTTCACATGATTGGCCTCGCTCTGGACGAAAACTTCAACAACGACATTCTTCGCGGATTGTTGCGGCGCAACCCTCGCTTGGATCTTGTTCGTGTTCAAGACGCCGGTTTATCGGGCCGGGACGATGAGGTCGTGCTGGAATGGGCGGCCCAACAAGGGCGGGTGCTGATCTCTGAGGATGTTTCGACTATTACCGCCCATGCTTACGCCCGTGTGGCGGCGGGTCGGAGAATGCCGGGCGTCTTTGAAGTTCCCTGTACGCTCTCCATCTCGGCCGCAATCCAAGATTTGCTGCTGATTGCGGAATGCAGCCTGCCCGGTGAATGGGAGGGACAAGTGCGCTACTTGCCGTTACGCTGAAGGCAGCTTCGGCCATCACAGCCACCGCTTGCAGTCGCGCTGGCAGCCGCGGCTCGACAGCGTCCGGCCCTGGCAGTAGAATGGAGAAGATGGAAACCGCTCACGACGAAGCATCGGCCCTGGCCGGCCAATGGCTGGAGGAGTTTGAAGCCGCCGCCCGCCGCCCGCTCAAGACGCGCTTCCGTTACTCCTTCATCCACACCTACAAACCGGTGTTAGACGACGAACCGTATCGCGCCTTTGACACCATGGAAGACTATCGCCGCTGGTGCGAGGCCAACCTTCCCGACTGGCTCGGATATGGCCGCGTTTGACTACCGCCAAGCCGAGGAAATCCGCGACGTTTTCCGCGCCCATCAGGTGCGCTATCTTTTCATCGGCAAGTCCGGCGCGATTCTGTTGGGCTTTCCCGACACCACGCAAGACGCCGACCTTTTTGTCCAACGCTCGGCTGAAAATGGAAAGGCTCTGGTGGACGCCCTCCGCCAGTTGGGTTTTGCCCTGACCGACCCACAGGCGGCTGAAATCATCCGCGGCAAGGATTTCGTGCAGTTGAAGAACGGCCCTTTCGATTTGGACCTGGTGTTTGCCCCGGACGGAATTGAGCGATTTGAGGACGCTTGGCGCCGGCGCGTCGAGGTCGAAGGATTTCCCGTCTGCCACATTGACGACATCATCGCCAGCAAGGCGGCGAGCAACCGGCAGAAGGACCGCGAGTCCCTCCCTCGCTTGCGTTCTTTCCGCGAGTACTGGAAATCTTCGCTTGCCAGCCGCCGCCGATTGTGAAAAATTTCACAAGGTTTGAGGAAGGTTCAACCAACCTTCTCACCCGAAATATTATGACTCACGTCAAATTACACATTCCGGGGCCGGTCGAAGTGAGCGCCAAAACATTCCGCGCGTTTTGTTCTCCGATGATCGGCCATCGCGGCCAGGGGTTCAAAGACCTCTACGCCAAAATCCAACCGCAGTTGCAGCAGTTGTTCTATACCCGGCAGCCGGTCTTTCTGAGCACCTCCTCCGCCTGGGGCGTCATGGAGGGCGCCATTCGCAACCTGGTCCACAAACGCGTCCTCAACTGCATGTGCGGCGCTTTTTCCGACAAATGGTTCGATGTCTCCAAACGGTGCGGCAAGCAGGCCGAGGCCCTCCAAGTCACCTGGGGTTCCCCCATCCGGCCCGAACAGGTCGAGGCCAGGCTGGCCGGCGGCCAGTTCGACGCCCTGACCCTCATTCACAACGAGACCTCCACCGGCGTCATGAGCCCCGTCTATGAAATCGCCGCCCTCAAAAAGAAATTCCCCGACGTCATATTCATTGTGGACGCCGTCAGTTCCCTCAGCGCGGTCAAATTGGAATTCGACGCCCTTGGCATTGATGTCCTTTTGGCCGGGACGCAAAAGGCCTTTGCCATGCCGCCGGGGATGGCGGTCTTTGCCTGTTCGCCCGCCGCTCTGGCCAAGGCGGCCAAGACGACGGATCGCGGTTATTATTTTGACTTCGTCGAATTCCAGAAGAACGCCGAGCAAAACATGACCCCCAGCACCCCCAGCATCGGGCACGTTTACGCGCTGGAGTCGAAGCTCGAGGACATCTTTGCCGAGGGCCTGGAGGCCCGGTTCGCCCGCCACCAAAAACTCGCCGGGATGACCCGCGCCTGGGCGGCCCGGCACGGCTTCACCCTCTTCCCCGAACCCGGCTTCGAATCCGTCACGCTCACCTGCATCAGCAACGGCGCCCGGCCCGCCGGCCGGGTGGTGGATGTCCCCAAACTCCAGAAGCTGGTCAAGGAACAGGGCTTTTTGATTGACGGCGGTTATGGAAAGATCAAAGGCACGACCTTCCGCATCGCTAACATGGGCGATGAAACCGAAGAGACGATGAACCAGCTCTATGCCGCGCTGGACGGGGCGATGAAACAGTTGTGAGCTGGTTCACGGCGAGACCGGCAGCCGCTCCTCGTTTGCCTCGGCGCGCGCCAGCAGGCCCTGCTCCTTGTAAACCTTGAGCATGAAATGCGTCGCCGTCGAGATGACCCCTTGAATGGTGGCCAGTTTCTCCGACACGAAGGCGGCCACCTCGCGCAAATCGCTTCCCTCCACCACCACCAGCAGATCGTAGCCGCCGGACATCAGGTAGCAGGAGCGCACCTCCGCGTATTTGGCGATGCGTTCGGCCAGGCGGTCAAACCCGCCGCCTCGCTCGGGCGTGATCTTGACTTCGATCACCGCCCGCACGGCGTCCACCCCGGCCTTTTCCTCGTCAATCACGGCCCGATAGCCAAGGATCACCCCGGCCTCCTCGTAGGCCTTGATTTTGGCGGCCACCTCCGTTTCGGGCAGGTTGAGCATCCGGGCCAACTGTCCCCGCGTGAGCGCCGCGTTTTCCAGCATCAGTTTCAATAACGCATCCACGCCCGCGGTTCTACCATCGCCCGCCCGTGAAAAAAAGAACAATTGGCGGCAACGTTTTGTCCCCAATGCCGGTTGGGTTTAGGTTTTTCCCCTATGCGAAATTTCAGGGGAACCCCGATTGCAGCGCCTTTCACTTCGTGTATGATAAGGATGTTGTTTGGGGGATATAAACCCGCTTGGTGTTTGGTTGCGCCAGGCGGGTTTCCTTTTTATCCCGCTGTGGCCGCCTTGGAGTCTCCCTCGAACACCCCGCCGGGCGCCAAAAAAAAAAACGTCAAAAAAGACTTGCATTATCCCGCTGGCAGGGGCATTTTGCCACCAGCTTTAGATAGCGTTGTCGATTTTCCAACATGGTGAATCTTCAGGTGAACATGTTTCAGTGATGATTTGAAACCCGATTTCCGGGAACAGTTCCGGGAAGCAGCATGCGCTTCTACAGCACTAAGTACGTAAATGAACACAAAACTGTACGTGGGAAATCTTTCCTTCGACACCACAGAAAATGACCTCCAGGACCTCTTCTCGCCCCACGGCCCCGTGGCCGAGGTCAACCTCATCACCGACCGCATGAGCGGACGCTCCCGCGGCTTCGCTTTCGTCACCATGGGCACCCCGGAAGCCGCCCAGGCCGCCATCACGGCCCTTTCGGGCAAGGAAATCCAGGGCCGCGCCCTGACGGTCAACGAGGCTCGTCCCCGTGAAGACCACGGGCCTTCGGGCGGCGGCGGGCGTCGCAGTGGCGGCGGTGGCGGCGGGGGACGCCGTCAGTTCTCGCGCCATTAAGCGCTTTGGCGCCGGCTTCGCCGTCAATCGGCGGAGCCGGGGCAGCGCGCAAGGGCGCCGCTGAAATTGGGATTGTCAGCGGCGGGCGCCCTTTGTAAGGCTCACTCCATGAACATGGATGCGCCTGACTCGCAAAACGGCTTTGACGGCCTGTTTACGGAAGGGCGGCTTCTGTCGCTCTTGGGACTTCTGATTTTCATTTCCCTCCCCGGCGTCGTTCTGGGCGCGCAGGCTTTCTTTTACCGCGACGCGGGTCTTTTCAGTTATCCGGTGGCCTATTATCTGCGGGACTCCTTGCGGCACGGTCAATGGCCGCTGTGGAATCCTTGCAGCAATTGCGGCCTGCCTTTCCTGGCCCAATGGAACACGCTGGCCCTCTATCCGTTCTCGCTCTTTTACGTTCTTCTGCCCATGCCCTGGTCGCTCAACTTCTTCCTCCTGGGCCATTTGTTGCTCGGGGCCGGCGGCATGTACCGGCTGGCGCATGACTGGTTTGGCAGCCGCTTCGCCGCCAGCGTGGCGGCGCTGGCCTTCGCTTGGAATGGCCTGAGCCTGCAGTTCCTCATGTGGCCCTGCCACAGTGCCGCGCTGGCCTGGATGCCCTGGGTCGTCCTGCATGGCCTGCGGGCCGCCAAGGAAGGCGGACGCCGCGTTTATTGGGCCGCCTTGGCCGCCGCCTGCCAGATGCTGACCGGGTCTCCCGAAACAATCCTCCTGACCTGGCTGATTGTCGCCGCCTGTTTTGTGTGCGCTGTCGCGCAAAAGGAGCAAGTCTTTTGGGCCGGCGGACGGCGTCTGTTGTGGCTGGCGGCGCTGGCCGGGGGGTTGAGCGCCGCCCAACTGCTGCCAACCCTGGATTTTCTGGCGCATGGCGACCGCACCAGCGCTTTCGGAAGCGGGGATTGGTCGCTGCCTCCTTGGGGTCTGGCCAACTTTCTGGTGCCCTTGTTTCATTCGTCCGGTTCGTTGAGCGGAGTCTTCATGCAGGATGAGCAGCAATGGACCTCTTCCTATTACGTGGGCGTCCTGCCCCTGCTGCTGGCCGTTGTCGCCTTCTGCCGGGCGCGCTCGGGCCGGACGCGGTTGCTGGCCGCTTTGGCGCTGGCGGGAATTCTCCTGGCGCTGGGCCGGGCCGGCTGGCTGCTGGAAATGCTCAAGCGCGCCCTGCCCTTGCTGGGGTTCATCCGTTACCCGGTGAAATTCATCATTTTGACGGTGTTCTGCCTGGCGCTCCTGGCTGGCGCCGGGGCGGCCTGGCTCCAGGCGCGGCCCCGGGAGTCGGCCCGCCGGAGTTTGCCGGGGCCGGCGGCGTTGCTCGGGGTGGGCATTTTGTTGATTCTGGCCGTCGAGTTTTGGTTTCCCTTTCCATCTGACTCCTGGAGCGCTGTCCGGCCCAACGCCCTGGGCCGCCTGCTGGTCTTGGCGGCGGGCGCGTCCTTGCTGGCGCTGATTTTGAACACCAAACCGACGCCGCGCCGCGCGCTTCTTTCGTTTGGATTCCTGTTGTTGATGGGATTGGACCTCTGCACGCACGCCCCCAGGCAGAATCCCACCATCCCCGTCCAAGGTTACGACCCGTACCCGCCGCCCATGACCCGGCTGCCGCGGCTGGGGGAATCGCGCGCCATGCTCAGCGCCGAGGCGGAACGAATCATGGAAAACCTGGTCAACCCCGATCCGCTGCGGCTCTATTTGGGCCAGCGGGCCGAGTTATTCGGCGATTGCAATTTGTTGAACGGCATTCCCAAAGTTGGCGGGTTCTTCTCCCTCCACCTGGCGGCCCCGCAAATGGTGGCCGGCCTGCTGGCGGCGGGAAAAGCCTCGCCGCGCCTGGCCGGATTCCTGGGCGTCTCGCAAATCGCCTCGCCCAGGCACTTGTTCGTCTGGGAGGCGCAAACCAATTTCATGCCCCTGGCCACCATCGGCCAGAAACCGGTTTTCCTGGATGACCTCCCCGCCCTGGCGGCCTTGTCCAGCGATGGCTTTGAGCCGCGGCAGGCGGTCTACCTGCCGCCCGATGCGCGCGGCCCGGTAGAAGCCGGGGCGGACGGCCAGGCCCGGATACTTTCCAGCCGGGTTGGCCCGTCGGAATGCGTGTTCGAGACCGCCGCGCAATCGCGCACCATGCTCGTGGTGGCGCAGGCCTATTATCACTGCTGGCGGGCGAGGGTGGATGGAACGCCCGCGCCTTTGTGGCGGGCCAACTATGCCTATCAGGCCTTGGAAGTTCCCGCCGGCCGCCACGAAGTGAGGTTGGAGTACGTGGACCGGGCCTTCCAGACCGGCGCCGTCATTTCCGTGGCGGCGCTGCTGTTGTGCCTTGTGGCGGGCCTGTGGAAAACCGGCCCGACGGGCGCCTGAAAATATCGTGAAATATAACTTGCCAAAGAAATGGGATTCGACTAGAGTTCGCCTTGTTGGCGTCAAATCGGTTTTATGAAACATTTTCTGGCTATTGCGTTTTTGGGGGCCGCGCTGCTCGTTCCGGGTGCGCTTGAGGCCCAAAGTTACAGCATCAATTGGTACACCATCGCCGGCGGGGGCGGTGTCAGCAGCGGCACCAACGGCTCCACCAACTACTCCGTCAGCGGCACCATCGGCCAACCCGCCGCTGCCACCATGAGCGGCGGCAATTATTCCGTCACGGGCGGTTTTTGGAGCATCATTTCCGTCGTGCAGACGCCCGGTTCTCCGACCTTGGCCATCACCCGTTCGGGCAGCCAGGCCGTCATTTCCTGGAGCGCTTCCTCCACTCCCTTTGTCCTCGAACAGACTTCCAACCTGGCCGGTTCCTGGACTAACTCCCCAGCCACGCTGACAACAAACGGCACGACCATTTCCGTCACGGTCCCCGCGGCCAGCGGTTATCAGTTCTACCGCCTCTACTATCCATAATCACACCCCGCGAACGAAAGGTTTCAAAGTTGCGTTGCGCGCCGGGCGGCGCGGGGCTTAAATTACGCGCATGATTGACCTTGCGGAACTCGGGCCGGCACGGGAGGCGGAGTTTGTCACGCGGGTTCCCCTGCCGCCCGAACGGCTGGACGCGCTTTCCCGCGAAATCATCCAACTCAAAGCGCAGATGAAGGCCGTCATCCTGGCTCATAACTACCAGGTCCCCGAAATCCAGGACGTGGCCGATTACGTGGGGGACTCACTCGGACTTTCCCAGCAGGCGGCCAGGACCAAGGCGGAGGTCATTGTCTTTTGTGGCGTCCATTTCATGGCCGAAACGGCCAAAATCCTCAATCCGGCCAAAACGGTTCTCCTGCCGGACAAGGACGCCGGTTGTTCGCTGGAAGAAAGTTGCCCCGCCCCGAAGCTCAGGGCCTTCCAGGCCGCGAACCCAAACTTTTACACCGTCGCCTACATCAATTGCAGCGCCGAGGTCAAAGCCCTCAGCGACGTCATCTGCACCAGCGGCAACGCCGTCAAAATCGTCAACGCCTGCCCCGCGGAGCGTGAGCTGCTCTTCGTGCCGGATGAAAACCTCGGCGCCTGGGTCATGGAGCAGACGGGTCGGAAGATGACCTTGTGGCAGGGCAGTTGTTATGCCCACGTCGAGTTCACTCACGCCGGCGTGACCCGCATCCGCCGCCAGTTCCCCGACGCCCCGCTGGTCGCCCACCCCGAATGCACCCGCGCCGTCCGCCTGCTGGCCGACGAGATTTGCTCGACGGAGAAGATGGTGGATTATTGCAAGCGCAGCGCGGCGCCGGCGATCCTGATCGCCACCGAGGCGGGCATGATCCACCGCCTTAACAAGGAATGTCCGGGCAAGCGGTTTTTGCCCGTGCCGGTGGAAAATTGCCGCTGCAACGAGTGCAAATTCATGAAAATGAACACGCTGGAGAAGCTGCGTGACTGCATGGCCAACCTAAACCCGCGCGTCGAGTTGAGCGCCTCGCTGATCGAGCGGGCGCGGCGGCCCATCGAACGGATGCTTCAGATTTCCTCCCAGCCCCTGGCCAACGCCGGATGAATCTTTTTTGCCGTTCATGCGGCCACTATTAGCCGATTGGCGCGCTGCGCGAAAGAGCCGAATGACGGAATCGTCCCGACTTTTCGTGCTTGACGTGCGTGGCAAGGATGGTTGGATGTGGGCCGTCATGAAGATTAAAACATTATTTTCGCTCGCCTTTTCCACCATCCTGGTTTTGGGCTCGGGCTGCGTCGGCACCGAAACCGGCCACACCACGGCCGCCTTTTGGCCGAACAAGGATAAAATCATCAGCCGCTACGAAAAGCCCGTCCCGCTGCTGGTCAATGCCACGCGCGTGGTGCTGCAACGCAACGGCAAATTGCTGGTGGACAATGTTGCCAACAACACCTTCCAAGCCAAGGTCAATCAGCGCAATGTGTGGGTCAAGGTGGCCGACCTGGACGGAAGCGGCAAAATCACCGTGGTCAGCGTCCAGGCGCGCGGACCGGTCGGGGGCGACGTGGACCTGGCCGCCGAACTGTCCAAGCAAATCGCGCTGCAATTGATGGCGGCGCAAAACCAGTAGGCCGCTCAGTTTGCGGGCGTGAGAATGGCCGGGGCCAGCCAGCCGATGCATTGGGCGGGCAGGCGCGGGTCCAGTGTGCCCGGCACCATGGCCGCGCGCTCGGTGTGGCCGTCGCAAAAAACAGCGTTGGCGCGCTGCTCGTGGCGGAATTGGCCGTTGGGCTGGCTGGGATCGTCATTGATGTAGTACCACTCTTCGAACATCGGATGCTCGATGGATGCGGGCGCCTCGAAGGTGTTGACCTGGGCGGCGTCGGCCAGCAGCACCAAGGCCGCCGGCCGGTGGATGTTTTTCATGTTGACTGGAGACTGGTCCAAAGGGCCCAGGGACAGATTGTATCCGTAGTCGCAGGTCGGGACGGAGGCCTTGAGTTTGAATTGGGAGGAACTGTAATCGAAGGAAGGGCACAGGTCCACCCCGGCCCCCATGTACGGATACAATGCGCCTTGCGCCGGGTCGAAGGGGCGCGTCTCCTCCGGCCCGCTGCCGATCCATCCGAACCAGTAGATTTCCCCGTTGTTGGTCATGATTCCCCCGTAGGCGAAAGTCTGCCCGTTGTTGTCCTCCCAGTACATTTGGGCCGACAGGCAGAACTGGCGCTGATTATTGATGCACTTGGCCGATTTGGCGGATTCCTTGCTCCGGCCCAGGACGGGCAGCAGCAGGGCGGCCAAAATGGCGATGCTCGCCATGACGACCAGCAGTTCGACCAGTGTGAACCCTCCTTGCCCCTGCCGGCGCGCCGGGGCGCGGCCATGAAACCGCGCCGCGCGTGGCGGGCAAACTTTCTGTTCCGGCTCGCTCATGCTTACTGCGGGGTGGCGCTGACCCGATAGTACTGGCTTTGTTGCGGGACGGTGGTGTCCTGCAATGTCATTGGCCCGCCGGTGCCGCCGGCGGCCGCGGCGAGGGGCGACCAGCTTTGCAGGTCCGAACTTTTTTCCAGCGTGTAATTCCAGTTGGTCCGGCTCCAAAACTGCACCTGCCAGGTGTCGTTGGTCAAACTGCCCCGCAGATACGTCACCGGCGGCGGCGGCCCGGTAACGAGGAAGTTCTTCACTATCCCGTGGGCCAGAATCGAACTGGGGCCGTAGCCAAACCCGGCGCTGTCCGCGTCGCTGTAGCTGATGATGGCCGCCGTATCGAGGCGAAAATCGTTCGTGACCTCGTTGTACGGCCCCGGGAAGGAAGTATAAAGCTGTCCGTTGGCCAGAACCTGCCCGGTCAGCGCGCTGGTGCCGGCGGCATGATTGATGGTGATGTGATAAAACGAGCCGAAGTTCCAGGGCAAGTCAGCGTAGCCGAAAAAATAGTGGCCGTCGCTGTCAATCATTGTCATATCCAAAGATGGCAGGTCTTCCCCGAAGACGGCCGGGAAAAAGTCGAACTCCACCACATTGCTCACGCTGTAGCCGCTGCCGCGCAAAAAATTGGTGCTCTCGGCTTGGGCCAGATTGAGGAAACCGATGGCCAGTTCGAGTGCGTTGGTGCCGTCCGCGTTGGTCCCCGCGTCGTTCAACAGCAGGTCGAAGCTCAGGCTGAAATCGTCGTTGCTGGTGAGGATCGTGCCCAACGGGTGGTAGAAGTAGCTGTTGGGCTGCGACGAATCCCACGTCACCTGCAGGTCGTCATTGGTGGCGTTCCAGGTGAAAAGGTTTGTGGTTCCGAATGTCTGCCATCCATTGCCGGCCGGATTGTTGGAAAAATCCCCCGCCAGCACCGTGCCCGCCACGGCGGCGAAACCGGCGATTTGCACTCGGTTGGTTGCCACGTCCACACGCACGTAACGGATGTCGGGCAGGCAGACCGGGTTCCCGTTGGTGTCCTGTGCCCAGGCGATGTCATAGCTGGCTCCGCCGGCCGAGCCGTTGTAGAGCAGGCGCATCTCCGCCAGCGTCAGGCCGGCAAAGTCCGCCGGTGCCAAGGCGGGGTTGACCGGTAACCGAAAATCGCCCGACCCATCGGTGGGATAAAGATAATCCACGGTCGGGGCCAGCGCCGGATTGAGCGCGTAGAACGTCACCCCGTCGCGGCTGACGGAAACGGTGCTCTGGCCGCTGTCACTGGCGACCGCGCCGTCCGTGACCCAAAGGTCGAACTCGTTGGTATAGTTCGGCACCTCGAAAAAGGAATTGCCAAAGATGATAAAGTCGCGGTTGCCCTCGGGATAGTGGACCACCGGCCGGTCAAAAGCCACCGTTACCCAGCCGCCGGCGCCGATGGACAGGATTTGATTGGTTTGCCAGGCCGAGTCAAACGGATCAACCGCGTCGCCGTAGGAATCGGCGGTCGAGGGTTGTCCGAGGATGGTGGAAGTGTTGGTATAACCGGCGTCGTAGCCGCTGCCGGGATTGTAACTGAGGACGGCGCTGGCGTAGGGGGAACCGTGGGCGTTGGAGACGAGGACCAGGCCGGCGATGCCCAGCGCGAACAATAATTTCTTTTGCATGACTGATCTTTCAACAGAACGATTGCGATTGAGAGACCAGTGGCGGAGCCGGAAAGCAAAAAAGCCCTCAAGCTCCGGCATAAGCGGGAATGAAGGCATTCGACGAATCCGCTGAAAAACAGTTTCAACGGTCTGGCCTCATCCTTCTCTTTGTCGGAGAAGCGGCCCCGCGCGGGCGGGACCAGACGAGCGTAACCGCGCTGATGTCCTGACTACGGGGTCTCGAACCTTGCTCCCGCCTTCCCGGTTCGGAGGGCAACCAGTGGCAGTGGAAGTTTGTAACCCGTCACAGTGGCGCAACCGTCCTCGATTCTCACGAGGTTCCCAGCGCCGATTACGGCTGGATGGCTAAACCATCCCTTGATTTTCAAAGAACACGCTATGAATAATCCACTCGGCCAACAAACACAAGCGGAATTTAATCGCGGAGTAAAATTCAACCAGCTCAAATCCCCACGTTTTGGGCTGTATCCGCCGCTCACCAAACCTCCCGGCCGGCCGGATCGCCCCAGTCGGTTTCAGAATGTTGATTTGACTTTCGCATCCGCGCCATTAGCGAATGCAAGCTGCGGCGCTTCTCTCGCAACGGGCTGATCACCAGCTTGCCGCATTTCAATCGCAGTTCCACCCCGGCGCCGCGGCTGAGACCAATCTCCCGGGCAAACGCGCTCGGAACGCGGATCGCCAGGCTGTTGCCCCACTTTTGCGCCTTGGACTTCATCACAATGTATCTACCATGAAGATACGGAATTTCCAAGAAAAACTTCAGAAGGATTGCCCGCGGAAATCACCCGCCAAACTGCAGGCGCGGCTCGTTCTTCAAGATCGCTTCCAGGTTGGGCCACTGCACCTCGTTCATCGTGTAGAAGGCGTTGAGGTAGATGGCCACTTCCTCCGCCGGATACTTGGCCAGAAGATTCTCCACGGCCGTGTTTAACTTGGCGTCCTCCACGCCGCCGGGCAGGTCGTCCACGGCTCCGTCCTTGTGGGCGATGCCCAGCTTGTCCAGGAAATCGGCCAGCATCGCCGTCTGCTTCTTCATCAACCATTCGCGCAACAAGTTGGCCGCCACCAGTTCCAGGCGGGGGCGCGAGAGCATGGCCGCCATTTCGGCGTGGCGGGCGGCTCGCGGACTGCGCTCGAAAAAAGCCGGCCGCAGCTTCTTGGCCTCCGCCACGGCGCCGAGGGCCGCGCGGTAAAGGTCCTTGTTGTCGTCATGCGCGAATTCAATAATGCGCGCCCCCAGCGCGGGAGACATGAAGCCGAACAATTCGTGAGATGTCAGCATACCAAAATCCGCCCCCTACAGTAGAAGGCCCGTCCCGGAAGCGCAAGTCCAGGATGGCTCAACGGTGATTGGCCCATCAGCCATCAAGACTGGGGTGTTGCCAACGCCGGGCCGATTGGCTATCATTTGACCGTGCTGACCGTCGGTCAACAATTGCGCCAGGCGCGTGAAGCCCAAAAACTGGGCGTTCACGAGATCGTGGACATGACCAAAATCCGCGGCGACCACATCCGCGCGCTGGAGGAGGGCAATTACAGCGTCTTTTCGGCCCCGGTCTATATTCGCGGGTTCGTCCGCACCTACGCCACGCTCTTGAAGCTCGATACGGCGCAAGTCCTGCGGCAATTGGGGCGCGAATTGGCCGACTCCGGCCAGGTGGACCCGTTGCTCGCCTCGCCGGCCCGGAGCTACCTCGATGCGGCCATGTTCCAATTGTCCAAATTCAGCCGCCGCATGGCCTGGCCGGCCATCGGCCTGGTCGCCCTCGTGCTGGTCATTATCGGCGGCTATTTGCTTTGGACGCATGACCGGAACCAGGACCCCACGGCCGGTTTGGGCGCGGGCCTTTATCAAGTCCCCACCAACTCGGGCGAAACTTTGCCCCTGCCGGCCATGCGGTAAGGGAGAATCCCGCTTGCTTTTGGAAGGGCGTATGGGTCAACTTCCTGCCTATGAATAAACAGGCGGCCCTTTCCCGCGCATCCCGGCGCGCGTTCATCAAGTACGGTTCCATGGCGGCCGGCGCCGTGGTTTTGACCGGCCCTTACCCGCTGCGCGGACAGAATCTCAACAGCAAACTCAACGTCGCCCAGATCGGCTGCAACGGCAAAGGCGGCAGCGACTGCGATTCGTGCGCCGCCGCGGGCGCAAACGTCATGGCCCTGTGCGACGTCAATTCCAACAATACCGCCGGAATGCAGGGATACCTGCGGCAGAAATACGGTCTTGAATGCAAGACTTACGCGGATTACCGCGAATTGTTTGAAAAGGAGAAGAGCATTGACGCCGTGGATGTCGCCACGCCGGACCACATGCACGCCGTCATCGCGGCGGCGGCCATCAAACTGGGCAAACACGTTTATTGCCAGAAGCCGCTGACGCACGATGTCTTTGAGGCGCGCACGCTGCGCGATCTGGCCCGCCAAAACAAGGTCGCCACCCAGATGGGCAACCAGGGCAGCGCCTCGGACTCCTTGCGCCGCGCGGTGGAAGTCATGCACGCCGGCATCATCGGCCCGGTGCATGAGGCTTATGTCTGGACCAACCGGCCCATCGGGCCGCCGGGATGGCCGCAAGGTCTGGATCGTCCTCCGGGCAGCGATCCGGTGCCGCCCAACTTGGATTGGAACCTCTGGCTGGGCACCGCCCCGGAGAGGCCCTTCCTGAATCTGTGGCCGGAAGGCGTCCGCACCAGTTTCGCCCAGAACGTTTATCAGCCCAGGTCCTGGCGCGGTTGGTATGATTTCGGCACCGGCGCGCTGGGCGACATGGCCTGCCACACCGTCAACTGGCCCTTCCGCTCTCTCAAGCTGGGCTATCCGACCGAGATCGAAGCCAGCACATCAGACCTCAAAGCCGAGATGTATCCCACCAGTTCGAACATCCGCTTCGAGTTTCCCGCCCGTGAGGGAATGCCGGCCGTGACCCTGCATTGGGCCGACGGCGGCAACAAGCCGCCCGCCGAAGCCACTGCCGACATCGAAGCGATGATGGGCGGAGTCTCCAAGAGCGGTTGCATCATGATTGGTGAAAATGGGATGATCTTTTCGCCCGATGACGGCGATCAGGACTTGCGGGCTTACCTCAAGCTCAAAGGCGACAAGGAAATGGCCGGCCTGTCTAATCACCCGGCGGCCAAAGCCATTCCCGAAACTCTGCCGCTGAACCCTTTCAGGGGACCGCCCGACTTCCGCCACCATCGGGAGTGGCTCCAGGCCTGCAAAGACGGCCAACACCAGGGGGCCTATTCGAATTTCGACATCGCGGCCTATCTGACCGAAATCATGCTGCTGGGTTGCATTGCCTTGCGCGTGGGCAAAAAGCTGGAGTGGGACGGCCCCGCCATGAAGGCCAAAAATGCTCCCGAAGCGGCCCCCATTGTCAAACGGGAATATCGCAAGGGTTGGGCCATCTGATTTGGACGGCCTTCTCCGCCTCCTGATCCTAATCTTAATCTTAATCTCCATGAAGCCTCTCCTCTCCCAAGCCCCCTTCGGCAAGACTTCGGATGGCGCCCCGGTTGATCTCTACACCCTGCGCAACGCCGCCGGCCTCGAGGCCCGGATTTGCAATTACGGCGGTATCATCGTTTCGCTCAAGGCCCCGGACCGGGCTGGCACTCTGGGCGATGTCACCCTTGGCTACGATCACTTTGACGGCTATCTGGCCAACAACCCATTCTTTGGGACGCTGGTGGGGCGGTTTGCCAATCGCATTGCAAAGGGCAAATTTACCCTGGATGGTGTGACCTATTCCCTGCCGGCCAACGACGGCCCCAATTCCCTCCACGGCGGCCTCAAAGGGTTTGACAAGGTCCTCTGGCGAGTGGGGCGCAGCGCGGCGGAGCCGGAACCGACGCTGGAGTTGAACTACCTGAGCAGGGACGGCGAAGAAGGCTACCCCGGCAATCTCAATGTCAAGGCCGTTTATTCCCTGAAGGCCGACAACACCTTGCGCCTGGATTTCACGGCCACGACCGACAAGAGCACGATTGTCAATCTGACCCAGCACGCCTATTTCAATCTCGCCGGCGCGGGGGACATTCTCGGCCACCAGCTCTGGATGGACGCGGACCGCTTCACCACGGTTGACCGCGAGCTTATTCCCACCGGCGAACTGCCGCCGGTGGCGGGAACGCCCTTCGATTTCCGCCAACCCACTGCCATCGGCGCCCGCATCGGGCAGCCCGACGAGCAATTGAAACGCGGCCACGGCTACGATCATAATTTTGTCCTCAATCATCCGATGGGCCGCCTGGACCTCGTGGCCCGCGTGAGCGAAGCGGCCACGGGCCGGGTGTTGGAAGTGCTGACGACCGAGCCTGGGGTGCAGCTTTACACCGGCAACTTCCTCGACGGAACCATCCGCGGCAAGGGAGGACGGGTCTATGAGCGGCGCGCCGGTTTTTGCCTCGAAGCGCAGCATTTCCCCGATTCTCCCAATCAGCTCCGTTTTCCCTCCGTCGTGCTCAAACCCGGCGCGGTTTATCGCAACACCATCGCCTTCCGCTTTTCCTGCCTGCCCCAGGCTCGTGGATGAATCGGCCGCCAGATCATTCTCACCCCGATGGCATTGCGATTGTTCAATACTCTCTCGCGCTCGGTGCAGGAGTTTGTTCCACTCGACCCGGCCGGCCGGCGGGTCGGCCTCTATTGCTGCGGGCCGACCGTCTATGATTTCGCCCATATCGGCAATTTCCGCACCTTCGTCTTCGCCGACTTGGTCCGCCGCCATCTCCAATTCAAAGGCCTCGCCGTCCGCCACGTCATGAACGTGACCGACGTCGAGGATAAAATCATCAAGGGAGTCCGGGAGACCAAAACCTCGTTGCGCGACTACACGGCCCGATATGAAACGGCGTTCTTTGAGGACTTCCAGACCTTGGGTTGCCTGCGCCCGCATGAAACGCCCCACGCCACCGCCCACATCGCCGACATCATCGGCCTGATCGAAAAACTGGAGGCCCGCGGCCTGGCGTATCGCGCGGCGGACGGTTCGGTTTATTTCAGCATCCAGAAATACCGGGCGGGCGGCGCCCACTACGGCCAATTGCTCAACCTGAACTTTGATCAGATGCGCCCCGGCCAGCGTGTCGCCAGTGACGACTACGCCAAGGAAGCGGTGGCCGACTTCGCCCTGTGGAAGGCGCGCGCCCCCGCCGACGGCGAGGTTTATTGGCCCAGCCCTTGGGGCGAGGGCCGTCCCGGCTGGCACATCGAGTGCAGCGCCATGAGCATGAAAACGCTCGGCGCCAGCTTCGACCTCCACCTGGGCGGGGAGGATTTGATTTTCCCGCACCACGAGGATGAAATCGCGCAAAGCGAGGGGGCGGGAGCGCAGGAGCCGGGCCGCCCGTTTGTCAAATACTGGATGCACGGCGCCCACCTGCTGGTCGAGGGCAAAAAAATGAGCAAGAGCCTCGGCAATTACTTTACCGTGCGCGATCTGCTCGCCCAGGGCTTCACCGGCCGGGAAATCCGTTGTGCTCTGCTGGGCGCCCACTACCGGGAATCCTTCAATTTCACCCTGGACGGCCTGCGCGGCGCCCGCCAGTCTCTGGCGCGCCTGGATGAGTGCCTGGCCAAACTGCGCGCCGTGGCCGGCAACACCACCGCCCCGCCCGACGAGGGTCTGCCCGCGCAATTCGCCGCCGCGCTGGACGACGACTTCAACGTCTCCGGCGCTTGGGCCGCGGTCTTTGACTGGGTGCGCGAGAACAACCGCCTTTTGGGAGCGGGCCAGGCCGCCCCGCTGCGCGCCGCCGCCGCCCTGGCCGCGTGGGACAAAATTGACGGCGTGCTGGCCGTGGGCCGGATTGACGAAGCCCAGATTCCCGCCGCGCTGCGAGCCTTGCTGGAAGAACGGCAGGCCGCCCGCAAGGCCAGGGATTTCAAGCGCGCCGACGCCCTCCGCGACGAACTCAAGAGCAAAGGCTGGACCATTGAAGACACCCCCAAAGGCGCGCGCTTGAAGAAACTGTGAAGGTGATTTTTTGCGAATAGGCCGCCGACATGCCTGCCAACTGTAATGCCATTGCAGCTTACGGCCAGGATTGCAATTTCAGTCCACGGACGCGCTGGAATTCGCGAATGTTGTTGGTAACAAGCGTAAGCCCGCTGGCCAAGGCCTGCCCGGCAATGAGCAGGTCGTACGGCCCAATGAGGTTGCCTTGGCGCTCCAATTCCGCACGAGCCTTTGCGGCTGCTTCCGCGCTCGCGCGGTCCAGCGCCAATTCGATGACTTCGGAGATGAACCGCTCGACCTTGTGCCGCTCGTTCGCCGGGTCTTGAGCTTTCGCCACTCCACAGAACAACTCATAGACCGTCACCATGGAAACGGCGCAATCCGTCGGTGCCACCTGGCTCAACCGATCCACCATACCCGGACGCTGGCGCAGCACACCGATGCAGGTGTTGGTATCGAGCAGGTAAATCATGGCCGCGCTACAGTGATTTCACCGGCGGCAGTTGGCCTTGGTCGGGCCGGACGAAGGCGGGGTCGGCAATGTGGATCGAATCAAAGAAGCCCTCGGGCCAAGCCTTCGGCTTCAGCGGTTCCAGCACAATCGCCTCCCCTTCATGGCGCACGCTCACGGTTGCCGTGGAAAGGTGAAATCCTTTCGGCAGGCGGACAGTTTGGCACTCGCCTTCGTGACTGACGGTCGCGGTTTCCATAACAATCTCCGATAAAAGCATCTCTGACCTCGTTCAATTTACCACGCCTCCAGCCACCGCGCCAACATCCGAATGCAACGATTCTTGTCAAAAGAAACCAAAAGTTCATTGCCCAAAATGCGCTTTTCTGGCATTGTCTCGGTCATGAACGCCATTGAAACGACCGGCATCGTGGACGCTCAGCATCAGTTGCGGCTGGACGCGCCGCTGCCCATTGCCGCGCAAAGTCGCGTCAGGGTGATCGTGCTGGTGCCGGAGGCGGCGGACATCTCGCAAGCCGCCTGGAAAAAAGCGGTGGCCGCCAGTCCGGCTTTTGACTTCTTGAAGGATGCCGCCAAGGACATCTACACCCCGGCCGATGGCAAACCGTTGCATGACCAAGGGTAGATTAGTCAAGCCATGACGCTTCGCGTTTTGGAAAAAACGGGGAAGCCCATCCTCCTGGCCGTGGCAGGAGGGTGTCTGTTCGGGGGCCCGCAGGCTCAATCCGCAGACGGCCCGGACGCGATCTTCGAGAAGCCCGAACCCGTGGCTATGGCCGACCTGGCCCGTCGAACTACCGAAGGCGTCTCGGCCGTCGAGGTCAAAGACTATGCCCCCGGCCATTACACCGGGGCGATGACGCCCAGCCCGCCGCACGCCGACCTGAATGCCGGCAAGGCGGTGGTGGTGTTTTGGAAAGACCGTTCCCAGCGCCTGGTCTTCAGTCATGAGGCCAGTTACTGTCCCTGGCTGGAGTTGACCAACGGCGAGGGCATGTGCAACCAATTCTTTGAAGGCAATCTGGGTGATGCCGAGTTGTTCAACAACGGGGGGCGCAAGGAGCGGAACAGTTTCGTGGACATCCTCCAGCGCGGACCCCGGCGCGTCTGGGTGCGGTGGACCTACTTCTGCGTCAACCTGCAGGACGACACCAAACCGCGCTTGCGCGGGACGGAGGATTACTTTGCCTATCCCAACGGCCTGGTCCTGCGCCGGATGACCTACGAGAGCCTGACGCCGGGCCAGATCGCCGGTTACAGTACGCAGCCCGTCGAACTCTTCGGTGTGTTGCCCGCAGGCTCGGTTTGGACGAATCTGTTTTCCCGCGACGCCGGGCATGGCGATTTCAATGTCCTTTCCGCGCTCGATCTCTACAGCGATCGGCGCTACGACATTTATTGGGACGAAAAGGGCGGCGTCCGGCGCCGGGGCAACGACGCCACTCTGGTGGCAATATGGCAGTCGCCGGGTTGCGCGCTGGTCATTCCCTTCCGCCAGAAACTGCTTTTCGCCGTCCTGGGCCAAGCCAGCGGCTTCCCGCCGGAGAACAACCGCCTGGTTGACCACTGCACCCCGGGCGCCCAAGGCGGCGCGGGTTGGGGGACGGGAATCTGGGATCACTGGCCCATCGGCTGGACCAACTCGCAGACGTCTTTCTGGAAGGCTGGCTCGCCCTTCGCCTATTCTTTTGGCTCGATCGGCCAGTTCCTTGTTCCGGCTGGCAAACCCCTCATCTCCTTCTGGCGGGATTACTCGGAATACTGCAAGGACATGGACTTTAACCGTTGGACGGAGCGCCACGTCTTCTATGTGCTGTTGGGCGCGGCCAGCGACTGGGACGCCATCCGCCGCATCGGGCGGAGTTGGCTCGATCAGGGCGGCGCCTGCGCCCGCCCCGAAAGCATCGCGCGTTTGCAATAAGCCGTCGTTGACAATGGGGCCGCTTCCGTTACCGTGTCGGTTCCTGAAATGAAATTGAGTTTCTAATTATGCCGAATACCAAATCAGCCGGCCGCCGGATGAGAAACAGCGCGCGCAAGCATCTGCAAAACCAGAGCGTCAAATCCCGCCTCCACACCTTGAAACGCAAGTACGCCGACCTTCTGGGCGCGGGCAAAAAAGAGGACGCCGCCCAGACCCTGCGCGCGCTCAGTTCCGCCCTCGACAAGGCCGCCAAGACCGGGGTCATCCATCGCGCCCGCGCCAATCGGAACAAGTCGCGCCTGAGCGTGCGCCTCAACGCGATGCAACCGGCGGCCGCCGCTCCGGCGCCGTAAACGGCCCGGCGGCGGCGCGGGCAGGCCGGCCATCGGCAGCCATCGCATGAACGGAAAATGATCCACCCCTCGGCCATCATCAGCCCCCGCGCCCAACTGGATTCCTCCGTCGAAGTAGGCCCCTTCTCGGTCATTGACGCCGGCGTCTCGCTGGGGCCGGGCTGCCGCCTGGGGCCGCACGTTTATCTCACCGGCCACACGGCCATCGGCCCGGACAATTCTTTCCACGCCGGCTGCGTCATCGGCGGCCCTCCGCAGGATGTCAAATATAAGGACGCCCCCACCCGCCTGCGCGTCGGCGCCGCCAATCTCTTCCGCGAAGGGGCCACCGTCCATCGCTCCGCCACGCTGGAGGAGGACACCGTCGTAGGCTCCCGCAATTTCCTCATGGTCAACTCGCATCTGGGCCACAATGTTTGCCTGGGCGACCACGTCATCGTGGCCAACGGCGCCCTGCTGGCGGGACACGTGCGGGTGGGGGACGGCGCGTTTATTTCGGGCAATTGCTTGGTGCATCAATTCGTGCGCGTTGGCACGCTGGCCATCATGCAAGGCGGTGCGGCCATCAGCCAGGACCTCCCGCCCTTCATGGTCGCCCGCGGCGTCAACAGTGTCTGCGGCTTGAACACCATCGGCCTGCGCCGCGCCGGCTTCAGCCCGGCCGAGCGCCTCGAATTGAAGCGGCTCTACCAAAAGCTCTTTCTCTCCGGCCGCAATCTCTCCCAAGCCCTGGCCGAGGCGCAACAGGAATTCCTCTCCGCCCCCGCCCGGCTCTTGCTGGATTTCATCGCCGCCAGCAAACGCGGCGTCTGCCGCCACCGCGGCCTGGCTTATGGCCAAGGCCACGCCGGCGACGACGCCATTGACTAAACCACCCGCCCCGGTGCAACTTTGAACTTTGAACCTTGAACTTTGAACCTCGAACCATTCGACCTATGGCCGCAAAACCTGAAAAACCCGCCGAAACAAAAATGCCCCCCGCCCGGCAGCGGGACCTGGACGCCGCCATTTCTTCCATCACCAAGACCTACGGCGAAGGCAGCATCATGCGCCTGGGCGACGCCCGCGCCAAAGTCGGCATCGCAGTCATCCCCACCGGCGCGCTGTCGGTTGATTTGGCCCTCGGGGTGGGCGGCGTGCCCCGCGGGCGCGTGGTCGAGATTTTCGGCCCCGAATCCTCCGGCAAAACCACACTCATGCTCCACGTCATCGCCAGCGCCCAGAAGGGCGGCGGCCTGGCCGCGTTCGTTGACGCCGAACACGCCCTGGACCCGGCCTACGCCAAGAGACTCGGCGTCAACCTGGATGAGTTGCTGGTCTCCCAGCCTGACAGCGGCGAGGAGGCCCTGAGCATCTGCGAAACATTGGCCCGCTCCAACGCGCTGGACGTTATCGTGGTGGATTCGGTCGCCGCCCTGGTGCCCAAGGCGGAATTGGAAGGGGAGATGGGCATGGCGACCATGGGCATGCAGGCCCGTTTGATGAGCCAGGCCCTGCGCAAGCTCGCCGCCATCCTGGCCAAATCCAAGACCACTTGCATCTTCACCAACCAATTGCGCGAAAAAGTCGGCGTCATGTTTGGCAACCCCGAGACCACCCCCGGCGGCAAGGCCCTCAAGTTTTACGCCAGCATCCGCATTGACATCCGCCGCCGCGACACCTTGAAGGACGCCGCCGGCAACGCCATCGGCAACGCCGTCAAGGTCAAGATTGTCAAAAATAAAGTCGCCCCCCCCTTCGCCGAGGCCGAATTCGAGATCCTTTACAATCAAGGCATCAACAAGGAAGGCAGCATCCTGGACGTCGGCATCACCCACGGCGTGGTTGAGAAGAAAGGCGCCTGGCTCCAATTCGAGGGAGAGTTGATCGGGCAGGGAAAAGAGGCCGCCCGGCAGGCCCTGGTGGAGAAACCCGAACTGGCGCAGAAGATCATCGCCGCCATCATGGCCAAACGCAACGCCGACGCCCCCGCCCCGTCGGAGGCCAAATAGGGATTTTCGTTGTTTTTAGTGGATTTGCGCGGAGGACGGCAGCTTCCGGGGAGCGCGCGCGTCTCGCGCGCGGTGTTTGGCGTCTCGCCAAACACACCTTCGTTGGGTGTCCCAGCCGCCAATCATCTAAAATACGTTCAAGTTCGGCGCGCTTCATACTCCTTGAACACGGCCAGACGCTCTTTGGGAGAAAGAATGCCACAAAACGGGCTGGACTGACGCAAACGACGCGGCTGCTCCTCGCTGCTGGTCACTGGAATGGATGTGATGTCGAGGCTGAACCGTTCAAAGCAGCGATTCTCCCCTGGTTGGACGCGAACGGAATCGAATCGTGTCGCGGGGAAGGTGGAGTTGCAAAGGCCGGCGCGCTTTGATAACTTGTCTTCATCCTGGCTCCAGCCAAACATCGCTTTAGCGTCAAGGAATACTACCGCATGGCGGAAACGGGCGTTCTGCGCCCCGACGCGCGGGTCGAGCTGCTCGACGGACAAATCATTGATCTGTCACCCATTGGCCCATTCCACGGAGGCGTCACCATTTTTCTGAACCAGTTTTTCTCCGCCGCTGCCAAAGGCCGGTGGGTCACGTCGGTGCAAAACCCGGTGCATTTGAACGACCATTCGGAGCCGCAGCCCGACCTCATGCTGCTCAAGCCGCCTGCCGACCGCTATCGAAAACGGCATCCGCAGTCGGAAGACGTTTTCCTGTTGGTGGAAATCTCCGACACCACCTTGGAAAAGGACCAGGAAGAGAAGCTTCCCGTTTATGCGCGCGCGGGCATTGCGGAGGTCTGGATTGTGGATTTGAACGACCAGACCATTGAAGTTTATGCCCAGCCGGGTTTCACTGGCTACGGTTCAAAAACAATTTTGCGCGCCGGCGACAAGGCCAGTCCGCAAGCATTCCCGGACGCAATGGTGGACGTGGCGGAATTGCTGAAACGCTGAATCGCTGTTTGCCTCACCGCGCGCGTTTGCGCTGCAGTTCCTTGCGCAGCTTGTCCAGCGGCAGGGTGTTGACCACGTCTTTGGCCTCCAGCCAGCCTTTGCGGGCGATGCCGGCGCCCAGGCGCAAGAACTGCGCCTGCTCGTTGCGGTGCGCGTCGCAGTTGATGGCGCATTTGACCCCTTTGTCCCTGGCGTAATGCCACAGCCGCCAATCCAGGTCGAAGCGCAGCGGATTGGCGTTTAACTCGATCCAGGTGCCGGTGGCGGCGCAGGCGTCAATGACGGCCGTTTGGTTGATCTTGTAGGCCTCGCGCTCCAAAAGCAGCCGGCCCGTCAAATGACCGAGCATGGTGACAAACCGGTTCTCGGCGGCGGCGATCACGCGCCGGGTCATCTCCGCTTCATTCTGCGAGAAGCCCTGATGCACGCTGGCCACCACCACGTCCAATTCGGCCAAAAGATCGTCCTCATAGTCCAGCCGGCCGCCGGAGAGAATATCCACCTCCGACCCCGTCAATAATTGAAAGTCGTCACCCTCCTCCGCCAGCTTCCGGTTGAGCGCGTGAATCTCCCCGATTTGTCGGCGCAGGCCTTCGGGTTGGAGGCCATTGGCCTGGAAGGAGGACTTGGAATGATCGGTGATGGCCCAGTAGGCGCACCCCAGCTCGCGCATGAAGGCGGCGATCTCCTCCAGCGAGCCGCGGCCGTCGCTCCAATTGGAGTGGTTGTGCAGCGAGCCTTTCAATTGCGTCCACTCCAGCAGGCGCGGCATTTCGTCTTTTTCCGCCGCGGCGAATTCGCCCGCGTCCTCGCGCAACTCCGGCGGGATGCAGGCCAGGCCCAGTTGCTGGAAAATCTCCTCCTCCGTGCGGCAGGGCACCAGCAATTTCGGATCGCGCGTTTCCGTGCCGGATTTGAACAGCCCGTATTCGTTCAGGCGCAGGCCGCGCTGGATGGCCCGCTGGCGCATGACGATGTTGTGCTCCTTGCTGCCCGTGAAATAAGCCAGGGCAAAGGGAAATTCCGCGTCGCTGACCACGCGCAAATCCGCCTGGATGCCCCCGCTCAAGACGACGCTGGCCTTGGTCTCGCCCTTGGCCGCGACGCTCAGGACACCCTCTTGCCGCGTGAAAAAATCTATCAGCTCCGCCGGGCGCTTCGATGAAACCAGAAAATCTATGTCGCCGATGACTTCCTTGAAGCGCCGCAAACTGCCCGCCGTGCTGCAACGCACCGCGTCCGGGTGCGCCCGCAAATTCTCCAGGATCGGTTCGGCGGCCGCCAGGGCGTCGGAGAGCAAATGGCGCGAGGCGTATTGGCGGCGGAACTGAATGCCTTCCACAATTTTGCCCTGCGTTTTCTCCCCGAAGCCGTCCAACTCCGCCACCTTCCCCTCCCGGCAGGCCCGTTCCAGGTGTTCAACCGTCTCCACGCCCAACTTGTCGTGGAGCGCCTTGATCTTTTTGGGGCCGAGTCCGGGGATGTCCAGCATGGCCACCAAACCCGGCGGGATCGAGCCTTTGAGCTCCTCGTAATAGGCCAGCTTGCCGCTTTGCAGCAACTCCACGATCTTACCGTGAATTTTGTCGCCGATGCCCTTGAGCCGCGTCGTCGTATCGGGCGCGAAGATGCGCTCCAGCGGTTCGGTGGAGGCCTCCAGCGACCGGGCCGCGTTGACGTAGGCGCGCGACTTGAACGGATTCTCCCCCTTCAATTCGAGCAAGGTGGCGATGTCCAACAAAATTTCCGCTATCTGTTCCTTCGTCATTTGCCATAGCATAACCCAAGGCCAACCGGATTAAAGATGGAATATCGAGGCCGATGCGCCATGGGCGCATTCCAATTCTTGGCAGGGTCGGCGCACAGGGAAAAGGCTGAAGGCTGAAATGGCTTTAGCATTCAGCCTTTCCGAACGATCCCTCTTCCTTGCAAAATGTCAAAGAACAGGCGCGCGAGCGCCCCATGCATTTCCATATTACCACGTTGTGATGGGAATGCAAACAAAAAACATTTTCTGCGCAGATCAGTCCCGGCGAAGGGGGGGATGCGGCCCTGAGGGACTGCAACGCGCCATGTCACAATTCTAGGGCCAACCCCTCGGACTCTTCCATTCCCGCTTCCCCAAATTCGCGCCAACCGATCTCTTTTTTGGTGGAAACTCCCACGATCCGGCCCATAATCGGCCCAATTCCGAGGGAATGAAACAGGTTGTCGTACAAAATCCGGTGATAAACTCGCCGTTCAGGGAACCGAGGCGCCACTTCCGGTTCATCGGCGAATCGGTCATTCACGATTTGCAGGAGTTGAGGAATCGGCGCGAGCAGAAGGTCGTGTTCCTGCTGGCCAAACTGACGCTGGACACCGGTGAAAAGAAAAAGGACAAGGAGGCCAGAGTAACCACCGCGCAAAGGCTTTGGATTCCGGCAGTCAACAACCACGACGAATTCGGCCGCTGGGCTTTCTTGGAGATCAGTGATCCGTGGGATGCAAAAAATGAAGTCGCCAAACACCTGACGGATAGCTGGGAGGAGTCGGCCAAATGAAAATCCTTTTCCTCGACGAATCCGGAGACCACAACCTTTCTGTCATTGACCTGCAATATCCGCTATTCGTCCTGGGCGGCATCATTGTGGACAAGGAATACGCCGAAGGTGAAATGGAGCGCGAAATCCGCGCTTTCAAGCGCGAAATTTTCGGAAGCGAGGAGATTACCCTGCACACCGCCGACATCACGCGCAATCGGTTCGGTTTCGAGAGGATGATGGAAACACACTTCCGCGATAACTTTTACCAAAAACTCAATGTGCTCATGCGCCGCCTGCAATATCAAGTCGTCGCTTGTGTCATCCGCAAGGACGAACATTTGCGCGCTTACGGCGTGGCCGCGCTGGACCCTTATCTGTTGAGCCTGGACGTGCTGGTGGAAAGATTCTGTCTGGACATCGGCGACGTTGCCGACGGCGGTCTCATTGTGGCTGAACGGCGCGATCCGACACTCGACCACCAACTCGAACTCGCGTGGTTGAATCTCAAAGTGCAGGGAACCCGCTTCATGCAGGCCAAAGCCATCGAACGCCGCGTGCTCGCTTTGAATCTCCGCGACAAAAGCGAAAATATTGGCGGCTTGCAACTCGCCGATCTGATTGTCACGCCCATTGGCCGCTTTGTGCTCGGCAAAACCATCAAGGAAGACTTTGAGATCGTGAAATCCAAACTCCGCCGCAACCGGGAAGGCAATTATGAAGGCTATGGACTCATTGTGCTACCCCAGAAATGAAATGAGGCCAGCGCCCGCTACGCAGTCGCCAGCCCATGACACCACTTTACGCCATCAGCGCGGTGCCGTCAACACCTTTAGCATAAACCCTTTTGCATAAACCTTTTGCATAACGCCAACTCATTTTTCTCATGGCTAACCCCCCCCCAAAAAAATTTCCCACGCCCGTTTTGGCCACCAAGCACAAGGACAGGCGCGCCAACATTCCCACCGAGGAATTGCGCGACTTTGTGGCCGATGACGAGAAAACGCCCAAGAAACTTCTCTACCCGCGCGACCCGTCGCTGGCCCGCAACTGGTCTGGAAGGGCAATCTTAATCTCCTTCGCGCAACCAAGAATCAGAATGGATTAAGCAAAGGCACCGATGCGCGCGCCCGACTCACCCGTGGCCCTGACCATCGCCGGCTCCGACAGCGGCGGCGAGGCGGGCCTGCAAGCCGACCTCAGAACGTTCGCCGCGCTCAAGGTGCATGGCGCCTGCGTGATTACGTGCGTCACGGCGCAAAACCGCCAATCCGTCGCCCGCCTGGAACCGTGCTCGACCCGGATGGTGCGCGCGCAACTGGAAGCGGTGGCCGCCGGATGTCCGCCCTCCGCCGCCAAGACCGGGATGCTCTTTTCGGCCGCCATCGTGCGCGAGGTGGCCGCTTTCTTCAAGCGGACGTGCGCCCTGCCGCTGGTGGTGGACCCGGTCATCATTTCCACCAGCGGCCGGCGGCTTCTGCAAGCGGCCGGCGTGGCGGCTCTCAAACGCGAACTGCTCCCCCTGGCCGCGCTGGTGACCCCCAACGTCCTCGAAGCGGAGGTTTTGACCGGGCAAAAGATCACGTCCCCGCAAGACCAGCGTACGGCCGCCGTGACCATTCACCGGAAGTTCGGCTGCGCCGCGCTGGTCAAAGGCGGCCATTTGGCCGGGACGACTGAGGCAGTGGATTTTCTTTGCAGTGACGATGGAGAATGGATGTTCTCCGCACCGCGCGCCTGCGGGGCGGCCTTGCACGGAACCGGCTGCGCCTATTCTGCCGCCATCACCGCCTGGCTGGCCCGCGGCCGCTCCCTCCAAGCCGCCGTGCGCTTGGCCAAAGACCACATCACCCGGGCCATTTTTGCAACACGCTCTCCTCATTAGGATTAGGAATCGGCAAACGCGACCCCAAAAAGTGAAACTCACCCGTGGGGGCACGCGGGGCATTTTCTGTTGATTTAAGGGGGCCTGTGCCTAAGAGTATGCAATTAGTACGCAGAACTGTCACCATACTCCGGCCATGATGCGGCGGGTCAACCAAAACAAATGAGCACCGCGCTGATACTGGCCTATGCCGCCGCGGCGTGCGCAGGCATCGTCGCCCTCATCGCCGCCGTGCGGGGCTGGCGCTCGATCTCCGTTTGGTTCTTCGTCGCCGGCATGGCTTTGCTGGCGGCGGAGAGCGCTTTTCTCGGCCTGGCCATTGATGCCTGGAAAGTGGACCAAGCCGGCCGGTGGCACCTCTGGAGCCTGACGGTGACATCCTTTCTGCCCGGCGTCTGGCTGCTGTTCAGCTTGAGCTTCGGGCGGGGCAATTACCGCGAGTTTTTCCGCCAGTGGCGTTTCGCCCTTATCGGGGCGGTGGTGGTGCCCGTGCTGTTGGTGATGCTCTCTCCGCGCCAGTTGCTCTTGATTCCCGTGGACCACCGTGGCGGAGGGCAATTGGAGCGCCTTGGCGCCGGGTTGTCTCTTGATATTGGCCAGGCGGATTTGGTGTGGGTATTCCGAATGCGACCGGCCGGAATGGCCTTGTGCCTGGTGTCTCTGGTCAGCGCGGTCTTGGTGCTGATGAACCTGGAGCGGACCTTTCGCACGGCGGTGGGCACCATGCGTTGGCGCATCAAGTTCATGATCCTCGCTCTGGTGGTGGTCTTTTGCGTGCGCGCCTACGCCGCCAGCCAGTTATTGTTGTGGCGCAACATTGAACCCTCGTTGGTGGAGGTCAATTGCGGCGCCCTGGCCCTGGGTTGCCTCTTGATGTTGCGCTCCCTCTTTCGCGATGTGTCCGAGGTCGCCGTTTTCCCGTCCAAAGCCATTTTCGGCAATTCCCTCACCGTCCTGGCCGCGGGCATCTATTTTGTCATTGTCGGCATCGTGGTCAAGCTGGCCGCTTGGATCGAAGGCTTTAAGGCCAAGGTGTTCCTGTTCCTCCTCATGTTGGTGGCGGTGATGGTCGTCGCGCTTTCCGATCGCGTGCGGCTGCACACCCGCCGGTTCATCAGCCGTTATTTCCAGCGCCCATTCTATGATTATCGCTTGGTCTGGCGGACGCTCACCGAGGGGATTGCCTCCCGCCTCAAGGAGCCGGACCTCTCCCAGGCCGCGGTCACCTTGATTTCCGACATTTTCCAAGTCCTTTCCGTTACCATCTGGCTGGTGGACGAGAAAAAGGAGAACCTGGTCTTTGCCGCTTCAACCTCCCTCTCAGCGGCCTCGGGCGCCGGCTTGCAGCCGCAAAAGGAGGAGACGCAGGCCATTATCTGGGCGCTGCAGAATCATCGGGACCCGGTTGATTTTGAAACTTCCGACGGCGACTGGGCCATGGCGCTGCGCCGGTCCAATCCGAGCGGGTTCCGCACGGGCGGGGGCCGGGTGTGCGTGCCATTGGTTGCCGGCGGGCAATTGCTGGGGGTGATTGTCTTGGGCGACCGGGTGGGCGGCCTTTTCTTTTCCATGCAGGATTTTGACCTGCTGCGGTGCGTCGGGGACCAGGTGGTGGCCGGATTGCTCAACGCCCAGCTTTCGCAGAAACTTCTTCAGGCCAAGGAACTGGAGGCCTTTCAAACCATGTCCGCTTTTTTCGTGCATGACCTCAAAAACACCGCCTCGACCCTCAATTTGATGCTTCAGAACCTCCCGATCCATTTTGACAATCCCGCCTTTCGCCAGGACGCCTTGCGCGGCATGGCCGCCACCTGCGAGCACATCAATCATCTCATCAGCCGCTTGAGCCTCTTTCGCCACGATTCGCAACTCAAACTGGTCGCTTCGGACCTCAACGACGTTGTGGCCGACGTTCTCTCCACTTGGACGGCTCTTTCCGGCATGTCGCTGGTCAAAAACTTCCGGCCCTGCCCCGCCGTCCTCCTGGACGCGGTACAATTCCGCAAAGTGGTGACCAACCTGCTCATCAACGCCACCGAAGCCGTTTCTCCACCCAACGGTCAAATCCGCGTCGAAACCAGCCATGTCAACGGCTGGGCCGTTTTGGCGGTCACGGACAACGGCTGCGGCATGACCCCTGAGTTCTTGAGCCACGCGCTCTTCCGGCCGTTTCAAACAACCAAAAAAAAGGGTCTTGGCATCGGCATGTTTCAGAGCAAAATGATTATTGAAGCCCACGGCGGCCGCATCGAGGTGGAGAGTGAAGCCCAAAAAGGCACCACCTTCCGGGTGCTGTTGCCTATCGAAAAACAAGCGAAATGAAGCCGAAACTGCTCATTGTTGACGACGACGAGGAAATACGCACCCAGATGAAGTGGGGTCTCTCCAAGACCCACGAAATCTTCCTGGCCGAAGACCGGCCCACCGCCATCGAGACCTTTCAAGCCGAGCGTCCCCTGGTCGTGCTGCTGGACCTGGGCCTTCCGCCCAAGCCGGGCGACCCGGAGGAGGGCCTGGCCGCGCTCTCCGATCTGCTCGCCTTGGAAAGGCTGGCCAAGGTCATTGTCGTCACCGGCCAGGGTGAAAAGGCGGTCGCCCTCCGCGCCATCGGCGGCGGCGCCTGGGATTTCCTGTGCAAACCCGTCGAGATGGATGAGTTGAAATTGGTCGTCAAGCGCGCTTTCTACGTCGCCGGCCTGGACATGGAGATCCGGCAGATGCAGCAACTGGTCACCGGCAACACCTTTGAAGGCATGCTCGGCAACAGCGCCGCCATCCGCTCCGCCTTCGAGTCCATCCGCAAAGTCGCCACCACCAACGCCCCCGTTCTTCTCCTGGGCGAGAGCGGCACCGGCAAGGAAATGGCCGCCCGCGCCATTCACCAGGGCAGCGCCCGCAAAGAGGGGCCTTTTGTCGCCATCAATTGCAGCGCCATTCCGGAGACCCTCCTGGAGAGCGAACTCTTCGGCCACGAAAAAGGCTCTTTCACCGGCGCCCATGCCCAGCGCAAAGGCCGCCTGGAGGCCGCCAACGGCGGCACCTTGTTCCTGGATGAAATCGGCGAGATTCCGCTGCCCTTGCAGGTCAAGCTGCTCCGCTTCCTCCAGGAACAGTGCATTGAACGGGTCGGCGGCCGCCAATCCATCCCCATTGACGCCCGCGTCGTCACCGCCACCAACGCCGATTTGCGCAAGGGCATGCTGGCCGGCACTTTCCGCGAAGACCTCTTTTATCGCCTGGCTGTCGTGCAGATTACCCTGCCGCCTCTGCGCGACCGGGAGGGGGACATCCGCTTGCTGGCTCAGTTCTTCCTGCAAAAATTCGCCCAGCAACAAGGCAAGACCGGCCTGGCCTTCGATCAAGACGCCCAGCGTGCCTTGGATCGTTACCCCTGGCCCGGCAATGTCCGCCAATTGGAAAACAACATCCGCCGCGCCGTCATCATGGCCGAGGGCAAGCGGCTCACCGTGCGGGATTTGGAGCTTTCCACCGCCGCGGGCGGCTTCGGTTTGACCCTCAAGGACGCGCGCGAGAATCTGGAGCGCGAAATGATTCAAACCAGCCTGCGCAAGTTTTCCGGCAAGATCGCTCCCGCCGCCTCCGAGTTGGGCGTCAGCCGCCCCACCCTCTACGATTTGATGGAGAAATACGGCATCGCCAAGGAATGACTTCGACTCTCTGGCGGGGCTGCCCGGCCAAGTTCTCCCGGTCGGCGCCATCCTCGCTCCGCTCAAGGCCGGAACGACCGAAACGCCGCCGTTTTTGTCGATAGTCTTTACAGAATCCACCCGCGTTTACGTAAGTTGTTACCATCCAATATGTTGCCGACTTTTGAGGCGCCCATTTTCAGCCAGGTTGCCGGAAAAGCTTACAGTATGCCTTACTCTTATTAACAAATGAAGCAATTATGTTTATGTATAACTCCTTATGCAACAGCGGTCTATGCACAAAAAGAGCGGGTCTATGATCTGACAGTTATCTGGCCTTCCGTGTGCTGGTTATCTGTCGGATTGAGCAGAAATTGCCTTTGGATTTGGGCTTCAAAGAGCATGGAGTGATCAGCATTATGAAAAAAGCAGTTGTATTCAGCACAGTATTGGCAATTCTGGCAACCCCGGCCTTGTTGGCCAATCCACCCGTCTATTCCGTTGCCAGTGAAGGCACTGGCGGTAACTATACCGGTTTTGGACCTTATCAAACCGGAGTCGGCGGCGAGTTCACCCTCTATTCACCAGTCCTCCCCGTTTCTCAGTACTACAGTCTGGCCCAGGACCAGGATACCGCTGACGCCACACCCAATTTCCAGACGTTCTGCGTCGAGGGGACCGTCTATATTGACTCCTGGCACACCTACGACGCCACGCTATCCGGCTATTCGTCTCTCGGTGATCCTCTGACAAAGGGAGTCGCATGGCTCTACTACCAGTTCGCCAGCGGCGGCAACTTCGGTGGGAATGCGGCCTATAATTATCTCGACAACCGTTCCGCAACCGCCGCCGAACTTCAGGACGCGATCTGGGCCTTTATGGGACAGGAATATCAGACCTCCGCCAATAATGCCGGCAACCCGTTTCTGATTGCGGCTGAAGATCAATTCGGCGGCTGGTCCGGGGCGGATGCCCCCGCTTACGCTGGATACGATGGCACGTCCATTTTGGAGTTGTGGAATGGAGATCCCAGCCAGAACAACCCCGGGCAGAATCAGTTGTATTGGAACTCCCCGGATGGCGGGACAACGGTGATGCTGCTGGGCTCCTGCTTGGCCGGTCTGGCCTGGCTGCGCCGCAAAATCTAGCCCTTTTCCCATGCTTCAGCATTCTTGCTGTCATTGAGAAGGCCCCGTTTCCGGGGCCTTTTCTTTTTTCCCTTTTTCGAGCGGTCGAAAGCCGCCCGCTGCCCTGCCGGAGGAGGCGCTCCAGCACAAAATCGGCGGAAAAACAAAGAAAAATGTTTGCAGTCCCATAAAAACGTGGTAATGTGGCTCCGTGCGGCGCTCGCGCGCCTGTTCTTTGACATTTTGCAGAGGGAAGCGGGATCGGAAAGACCGGCCGGGGGTTGGTGTTTAGTGGTCAGTGGCAAGGGCGTTTGGAACGCGCGTGAATTTCACGCCACCAAACCCCTGCCAGAAAGGCCGCCGCCAAGCCCGTCGAAACGTGCAAAAACGCAGCTAAGAGCAGCTAAGAGCAGCTAACGGCAAGTTGGCGTTTTTTACCGAAAAGGCGGCCAGTCGGCCATCCAAGCGCTCCTGCATGGGCTGCGGCAGCGAACGTGCAGCGAGCAAATACCCTTTGCCTCGCTGCCTCTTCGCGCCTTTTGGGCCGGCGGCGGCGGATCGTTGGACTGCCTTCATCCGCGGTTCTCTGCTGCATGGATGCGGCTAATCTGCGGTCCCCAGCCCCAACCGCAAAAAACAGCGGCTTAGCACCAAATCGCACCAAGACGCTCCGAGTACAGTGGAGACATTCGCGTTTTTAAGGAGGTTGCCGTTCCAACGGCCAATCTCTCGTCGGGGTCCCAAAGCGGCAAAAACACCTGTTGACAT
>Ga0326728_10000605_pt1 | contig 138062 bp, 126 predicted proteins | sample MB3enrmetagenome_FD_207602 | JGI IMG/M metagenome (GOLD analysis project Ga0326728, IMG submission 207602) | Lab enriched peat soil microbial communities from McLean, Ithaca, NY, United States - MB31MN | ecosystem: Environmental > Terrestrial > Soil > Wetlands > Peat | place: USA: New York...
CACCGCCCCGAAACGGGCCCGCACCATCCGCCAACAGCGCTACGACCAGGAAACCCGCCTGCTCGGCATCGCCTTCTATCGGGACTGCGAAGACAACGCCTTCGTCAAGCTCTCGCGCTACGAGAACGCCCTTCGCCGCGCCTACTGCAAGGCCCGCAACGAGCTCCAGTCCGCCCCGTCCCCGCCCCCGGAAACACCCCCGACCCAAAGCCAATTTCCGCCGGAACCGCCAGTGCCCGCCCCTCCGCCGGAGACCGCCTGCCGCGCGATAGCGCCCCCGCCACAACCCGGTCCCCACCACACAATGGCGCTCACCCAAAGCCAATTCCCGCCCCTGGAACCCCCTCCGGCCCCGGTCTCGAACGAAGCTCCGCTTCTCGATCCCCACCACACAATGGCGCTCACCCAAAGCCAATTTCCGCCGGAACCGCCGCCCGCCGACAGCGCCTATCGGCCGGAGGCCGCCTGCAGCGCGATAGCGCCCACGACGCCAGAGATCGCCTATCGGCCGGAGGCCGCCTGCCGCGCGGCAGCGCCGCCCGCGGGAGAGCGCCGGCAGGAGTCCAAACCCTGTTATCCTGATGGGCGTGTCAGTCCTCTTGAAAACAGTGCTGCTGGCGGGGTGCGCTTCTCTGGGATTGGCCCAGACGCCGCCGCTGGTCGCAACTCTGGCGTTGGAATTGGACCGCAATTTCCGCACTCTCAAGGAAAAGGCCGATCCCGCACCGTACTACATCGCCTACGAAGTGACCGAACAGGAGTCCGCGTCGGCCTCGGCCACGCTGGGAGCGCTCACCTCCACGCGCAGCGAGCGCAGCCGGCGTCTGGACATCACGGTCCGGGTGGGCAGCCCCAAGCTGGACAGCTATCATCGCCTGCCGAACGACAGCGCCCACTTCACCGCCGGCATTTCACTGGCGCTCGAGGACAGCCCGGCCGCCATCCAGCGCACCATCTGGCTGGAGACCGACCGCATCTACCGCCTGGCCGCCGAGCGCCTCATCAAAGTGCGCAACGCGCGCCAGATGAACGTCAAGGAAGAGGACGATTCCGACGATTTCTCGAACGCGCCTCCGGCGGTCTATTCCGAACCGGTGGCCCGCCTCAGCTTCGCCTCCGCTGAGATGGCGGCGCGGGTGCGGAAGTGGTCGGCCGCCTTCGCGCAGTACCCCAGCGTGCTGACCTCCTTCGCGACTCTGGTGGCCCAGCGCGAGACCCGCTATTTCGTGGACACCGATGGCGCGCGCCTGCGCTACGGGCGCGGCTATGCGGGCATCTCGTTGTTCGCGCGCGCGAAAGCGGCCGACGGCATGGACCTGGCCTCCAACGAAACCTTCTCCTCTCGCGATCTGGCCGGCCTGCCCAAGGACGACCTGGTGCTGGCCGCCGCCAGCCGGGTCTCCAAGGACGTAACCGCTATGCTCAACGCCCCCCTGGTCGAGCCTTTCGTCGGCCCGGCGATCCTATCGGGGCGCGCCGCCGCCGTCCTGTTCCACGAGATTCTGGGCCACCGCATCGAGGGGCACCGCCAGAAGGACGAAGCCGAGGGGCAAACCTTTACCAAGAAACTGGGCGAGCCGGTACTGCCCGATTTCCTCTCCGTGATCTTCGATCCCACCCGGCCCGACTACGGCGGAGTCCCGCTGAACGGCTCCTACCTGTACGACGACGAGGGAGTGAAGGCCCAGCCGGTCACGGTTGTCGACAAGGGCATTCTCAAGACCTTTCTGATGTCGCGGTCGCCCATTCGCGGCATCGCCGGCTCCAACGGCCACGGCCGCCGCCAGCCCGGCTACGAGGTGGTTTCGCGCCAATCGAACCTCTTCGTCGAGGCCGCCCAGACGGTCTCCGAGGCCCGTTTGCGGGAACTGCTGATGGCCGAGATCAAGCGCCAGAACAAACCCTACGGCCTGTATTTCCAGCAGGTGACCGGCGGCTACACCACCACCGCCCGGCAGGGCCTGCAAGCCTTTTCGGTGATCCCCGTGGTGCTCTATCGCGTCTACGCCGACGGCCGTCCGGACGAACTGGTCCGCGGCGCCGACGTGGTGGGAACGCCGCTGGCCAGCTTCGCGAAGATTCTGGCCGCCTCCGACCGCCCGGAGATCTTCAACGGCTACTGCGGCGCGGAATCCGGCACCGTGCCCGTTTCGGCGGTCGCTCCAGCGATTCTGGTCTCCGAGATCGAGATCCAGAAGAAGGAGAAGTCGCAGGACCGGCCGCCCTATCTCTCGGCGCCCGCTCTGGGAGGTCCGCAATGAGGCGCCTGCTAGCGCTGCTGTGCCTGTTGCCGCTCGGCGCCTTCGCTCAACAGGATGTCCTCCTGCGCGCTATGCAGGACGAGCTCCAGCGCTCCCGCGCCTTGCGCGCCGTTAATCCCGAGCAGCCCTATTACATCGAGTACGAGCTGGACGACGGCGACAACATCTCCGGTTCGGCCACGCTGGGCGCGCTGGTCGCCTCGCACAGCACGCGCTTCCGCCTGCCGCACGTGCAGGTGCGCGTGGGCGATTACCAGTTCGACAACACCGACTACATCGGCTCGGACTACTATTCCGGCACCCGCTACGAGCTCGATCCGTTCCCGCTGGAGCCCGCCTATCTGGTCTTGCGCCACCACTTCTGGCTGGCTACCGACACCGCTTACAAGGCCGCCGTGGAAGCCTACGCGCGCAAGCGGGCCGCGCTCAAGAACATGACCCTCAGCGAGCAATGGCCCGATTTCTCGAAGGCCGCGCCGCTGGAGCGCCTCGAGAACGTGCATCCGGTGGCCCCCGATCTGGCCGAATGGGCGGCGCGCGCGCGTCGGCTCTCCGCGGTGTTCCTGGATTACCCCGGCGTGCTTTCTTCGCAGGTGGATTTCCAGGGTGGCGCCAGCGCCTTCTATCTGGTGACCTCGGAGGGCGCGCGCATACGCATCCCGCAAGGCATGATGTCGCTGCGCGTCCGGGCCACCGCGCAGGCGCCCGACGGCATGCAGCTTCGCGACGCCCTGGTGTTCCAGGCGCTGGATGTCCGCAATTTGCCGCCGGAAGCCGAGATGGAGCGCGGCCTCCGCCAGGTGGCGGCCAACCTGGGCGCGCTGGCTCAGGCGCCCTCCGGCGACGCCTACTCGGGACCGGTGCTCTTCGACGGAATCGCCGGCCCCCAGCTTCTGGCCGAGGTGCTGGGCAAGAACCTGGCCTTGCCCAGACGCCCCGTGATGCCGCCCGGCCGCGGCTCTTCGTTCCCCTCCAGCGAGCTGGAAGGCAGGCTCGGGGTGCGCATTCTGCCCGAGTGGATGAGCGTGGTGGACGATTCCACCCAGAAGGAATGGCGCGGTCGGCCGTTGTTCGGCTATTACACCGTCGATATGGAGGGCCTGGCCCCGCAGCGCCTGGTGCTGGTCGACAAAGGCATCCTCAAGGGCTTCCTGCTCTCCCGCCAGCCGGTCAAGGGCTTCGAGGCCTCCAACGGGCACGCCCGCCTGCCCGGAAGTTTCGGCGCCAAGACCGCCGGTTTCGGCAACCTCTTTGTGAGCGCCTCCGAGAGCCTGCCCGCCGCCGAGCTGCGCAAGAAGCTGATGGCCATTTGCCAGGAGCGCGGCAAGCCTTACGGGATCGTCGTGCGGAAGATGGATTTCCCCTCCTCGGCTTCCTTCGGCGAAGTGCGCCGGGTGCTGGCCGGCATGGCGCAATCGGGCGGCAGCGCGCGCCCCGTCTGCCTGCCCGTTCTGGTCTACCGCGTCTATGCCGACGGCCGCGAGGAGCTGGTCCGCGGGCTGCGTTTCCGCGGGCTGACCTCGCGCTCCCTCAAGGACATCGTCGCCGCCTCCGAGGAAATGCAGGTCTTCGATTTCCAGGAGAACAATGCGCCCTTCGCGGTGATGGACGGCAGCGGTTACATCGCCGAGACCTCTATTGTCGCGCCCTCCATTCTGGTGGACGACCTGGAACTCGAGAAGGCGCAGGAAGAATTGCCCAAGCCCCCCATCGTGCCTCCGCCTCCGCTTAAGAACTGATATGGGCATTCTGGGCCGGGCCATCTTTACCGAAATCGCCTCCAGCGCCATGCTGGGCACCCTGCTGTTCACCTTCGTGCTGTTCCTCCAAAAGGCCGGCCGCAGTTTCGAGTTGCTGGTGCGCAGCTCGGCCGGCGAGGCCACCATCGGCTACCTGCTCGCGCTGCTGCTGCCCGCCACGCTGATCTTCACGCTGCCCATGGGCGCGCTGGTGGGCATCCTGGTGGGGTTGAGCCGCATGTCGAGCGACGGCGAGATCATCGGCATGCGCGCCGCCGGCGTTCCCAGCCGCCGGGTCGTTTTTCCCGTTCTGACCTTCGCGACGCTGGCCTTGATTGCCACCGCGGCCTGCTCGCTGTGGCTCTCTCCCTGGTCCATTCGCGAGACCTACCGGATACTGAACCGTCTGGAGGCCGAGGAACTGACCGCCGAGATCCAGCCGCGCGTATTCCAGGAGCAGTTTCCCGACATCGTGCTGTACGTGGGCGACGTCATCCCCGGCGCGGTCGAGAAGTGGCGCAACCTGTTTATGGCGGACGTGAAAGAGCCCGAGCCGCCGCGTCCGGGCACTACCGCCGAGCCCTCCACCGGCATCCCGCCCGTCACCCTGGCGCGCGAAGCCATCGCCGTGCCGGATCTGAAGAACAACCGCATCCAGCTTCATATGCTCGATAGCAGCACGCACGAGGCGGGCGTCCCGGACAAGTACATCATCTCCAGCGCGCCCACGCGCGACCAGGCGCTGCAAGCCACCCGGCCCAACGAGCAGAAGACCGCGCGCCCCTACAGCGAGATGGATACCCGGCCGCTGTACCGGGAAGCGCGCCACTTCCGGGATGCCTCCATCGAGCTGCACCAGCGGCTGGCGCTGCCCTTCGGTTGCGTGCTGCTCGCCCTGGTGGGGATTCCGCTGGGCGTCAGCTCGCGCAAAGCCGGCAAGTCCGCCGCCGTCGTCATCACCGTCTTCTTGGCCTTCCTCTACTACATGGGCTTCATCAGCCTGATCAGCCTGTCGCGGCAGGGCGCGGTTCCGGTGGGGCCGGCCGTGTGGACCCCCAATGCGATATTCGCGATCCTGGGCCTCGCGCTGATGGCGGGCCTGGAGCGGCCCGGCGACCGCGACCTCATCGCCTCGTTCAACGCGCGGTTTCAGTCCCTGTGGCGCCGGGTCGCCGGCGGCCTGAAGCCGGTGTCCGTTGCGTCCAACGGCGGCTGGTGGCGCGGCGTGCCGTTGCTGCCGCAGATCGTGGACACCTATATCCTCTCTTCCTTCCTGTTCTACTTCCCGGTGCTGCTGTTGAGCTTCGTGCTGATGACCGACATCTACACGTTCTTCGAGCTGCTGGGCGACATGATCCGCAACCAGATCCCGCTGTCGAAGATGCTGGCCTACCTGTTCTTCCTCACGCCGAAATTCCTCTACGACTCGACTCCCATCACCGTGCTGGTAGCCGTGCTGGTCACCTTCGGCGTGATGTCCAAGCACAACGAGATCACCGCCTTCAAGGCCAGCGGCGTGAGCTTGCACCGGCTGTCCATGCCGGTATTGATCTCGAGCCTCTGTTTCAGCGCCGGCCTGTTCGCCCTGGATTACTACCGCGTGCTGCCGGAGGCCAACCGCCGCCAGGAGGCGCTGCGCTCCGAGATCAAAGGCAAGCCCCCGCAGACCTACCTCAACCCCGAGCGTAAGTGGATTCGCGGCCAGGGACCGCGCATTTACTACTACAAGTACTTCGATCCCACGCAGTCCGTGATGATCGGCGTCAGCGTTTACGAACTGGACGAGAAAAGCTTCCAGCTCTCCAGGCAGATCTCGGCCGCGCGGGCCGCCTGGTCGCCGGCTCTGAAGACCTGGGTCTTCGAGAACGGATGGATGCGCGACATGAAGGCCCGGCAGGCCACGCGCTACCAAGTCTTCCAGGCCTGCACCTTCCCCGAGTTGGACGAGCCGCCGGGCTACTTCCTCAAGGAAGTGATCCAGGACAAGGAGATGAACTACACCCAACTCCAGCGCTACATCCAGGAGCTGAGCCAGAGCGGCTTCGACACCGTGCACCTGCGCGTCATGCTCCAGAAGAAGCTCTCGGTGCCGCTGTTCGCACTCATCATGGCGCTGATCTCGATTCCCTTCGCCTTCCTCACCGGCAGCAAGGGCGCGCTGGCCGGCGTGGGCGTGAGCCTGGGCGTCGCGGTGGCCTATTGGGCCGTTGGGCAGACCTTCGAGCAGTTCGGCAACGTCAACCAGTTGCCCGCCGGCCTCGCCGCCTGGGCCCCCGACGGCATCTTTGCCTTCGCCGCCCTCTACCTGATGTCCCGCATGCGGACTTGAACTCAAGCCGCCGGCCGGGGCAGAACCTCCCGTTCGATCCGCTCGCTGAGAGCGTCCTCGGCGACCGCCAGGTCGTACTTGGCCTGGAGGTTGATCCAAAGTTGAGCGGATGTGCCAAAGTAGCGAGCCAGCCGGAGCGCGGTGTCCCCGCTGATGCCGCGCTGGCGCTTGAGGATGCCGCCGATCCGATTCGCCGGCACGCGCAGCGCCAGCGCGAGGGCATTGGAAGTTAAGCCCGTCTCGTTCAGCAGGTCCTGCAAGACGTCGCCGGGATGGATCGGCGCCAAGCGCCGTTGCGGTCTGCCGGTCATCTCAGTGCCTCCTCAGTGATAGTCCACGATCTCGACATGATGGGCGTCTCCGTCACGCCACTCGAAGCAGATCCGGTACCGGTCGTTGATCCGGATACTGTGCTGTCCCTTGCGGCTTCCTTTGAGAGCCTCCAGGCGAAGCCCAGGCAGCTTGAGGTCCCGAAGCGAAGTTGCCGCGTCCAGGACCTCCAGCCGCAAGCGTGCAACCTTCTCGATGGACTGAAGCCTACGGCTGAATCTCCGCTCCAAGAGCCGTTGCGCGTCCCTGTCGCGGCAGGAGCGGATCATACACCTATCATAATACGTGGTCCGTACAAGACAGGCAAGTTGCGCGCCGCGGGTGGCTTTGCCCAAGGCACGCGGCCGCCCCGCGGCGGCATCCCGCACGCCACGCTATCATGGAAGCACTATGGGAAAAGCTGCAAGTCCGATTCCGGCTGGGTTTCACTCACTGACGCCGCATCTGGGAGTGCATGGCGCGGCGAACTATATCGACTTCCTGAAGCGCGCGTTCGGCGCGGTGGAGATCGAGCGCTCTCCGGGGATGGGCGGCAAGCTGATGCACGCTTCGGTGCGCATCGGCGATTCCATGCTGCTGCTCCACGATTTCTTCCCGGAAATGGGAGGGCCGCCGCCCGCCCCGGGGAACGGGCCGCTGATTCTGCACCTGTACGTGCCGGACGCGGACGCGACCTGGGCGCAAGCCATCGCGACGGGATGCGAGGTGGTCTTCCCCATCGCCGACCAGTTCTGGGGCTCTCGCTATGGGCAACTGCGCGATCCGTTCGGCCTGGTGTGGGCCATCGCGACGCAAGTGGAAGACGTGCCGCCGGAAGAGATGCGGGAACGGCAGAAGAAGCTGTTTGGGGGCGCGGCGTAGGCGCTGGTTGTGTGCCCGCGCAAGGCTGCTGTACACTCAGAGCTTATGCAATACGGGCACTTTGACGACCAGAACCGGGAATACGTGATCACGCGGCCGGATACGCCGCTGCCGTGGATCAACTACCTGGGGTGCCAGGCCTACTTCGGGATTATTTCGAACACGGCCGGCGGCTACTCCTTCTACCGCGACGCGCGCCTGCGGCGCATCTCGCGTTACCGCTACAACAACGTCCCCTACGATTTCGGAGGCCGCTACATCTACCTGCGGGACGACGACTCGCGGGAATTCTGGTCCCCGAGCTGGCAGCCCACGCGGCGGGATCTCGAAGACTACAGTTGCCGCCACGGGATGGGCTACAGCATCATCGGATCGAGGTACCAGGGGATCGAAGCGCGCACGCGCTACTTCGTGCCGTTGGACGAGAACCTGGAAATCTGGCAGCTCACGGTCACCAATTACCGCGCGGCTCCGGCGGCGGTGTCGGTGTTCTCCAGCATCGAGTTCTGCTTGTGGGACGCGCAGGACGACGGGACCAACTTCCAGCGCAACTTCAGCATCGGGCAAGTGGAGATCGAGGACGGCACGATCTACCACAAGACCGAGTATCGGGAGCGCCGCGACCATTTCGCGTACTTCGGCTGCTCGGCGGCGCTGGCCGGGTTCGACACGCAGCGGGAAGCCTTCGTGGGCCCGTATCGCGGCTGGGACAACCCGGTGGCAGTGGAGCGCGGGACGTTGTCCAACTCGGTGGCCCATGGCTGGGCGCCCATCGGCGCGCACCACGTTAAGCTGGCGCTCGCGCCCGGCGAAACGCGGCAGATCGTTTTTGTTCTGGGCTACCACGAGAACCCGGTGGCCGAGAAATTCGATCCGCCGGGCTCGCAGATCATCAACAAGAAGACGGTGAAGCCCGTGATCGCGAAGTACCTGAACCAGGCCCACGCGGACGCGGCCTTCGAGGCCTTGCGCGCCTACTGGGACGGCTTGCTGGGCGTGTGCCAGGTGACGACGCCGGACCTGCACACGGACCGCATGGTGAACGTCTGGAACGCCTATCAGTGCATGGCCACGTTCAACATGTCGCGCTCGGCGTCGTTCTACGAATCGGGGATCGGGCGCGGGCTGGGCTTCCGCGACTCCAACCAGGACCTGCTGGGCTTCGTCCAAATGGCCCCCGCGCGGGCGCGGGAGCGCATCCTGGATCTGGCCGCGACGCAACTGCCGAGCGGTGGCGCGTACCACCAATACCAGCCGCTCACCAAGCGCGGCAACAACGACATCGGCGGCAACTTCAACGACGATCCGCACTGGCTGATCGTCGGCGTAGCGGCCTACCTCAAGGAAACCGGCGATTGGAGCATCCTGGACGAGCCGGTTCCCTACGACAACCAGCCCGGATCGGAACAGCCGCTCTACGAGCACTTGCAGCGCAGCTTCCATTACACGCTGGAGCGGATCGGGCCGCACGGATTGCCGCTCATCGGGCGCGCCGATTGGAACGATTGCCTGAACCTGAATTGCTTCTCGGACACGCCCGGCCAGTCGTTCCAGACCACCACGAACAAGGAAGGCAAGGTAGCGGAGTCGGTGTTCATCGCGGGACTGTTTGTGCTGGCGGGCAAGGAACTGGCGGCCATCGCGCGGCATCGCGGACTGGAAGCCGAGGCCGCGGGCTATCTCGTAGAAGCGGCCAAGATGGACCAGGTGGTCCACCAGTACGGCTGGGACGGCGAGTGGTTCGTGCGAGCTTACGACGACTTCGGGCGCAAGGTCGGCTCGCAGGAGTGCGAGGAAGGGAAGATCTTCATCGAGACGCAGGGCTTCTGCGTGCTGGCGGGCATCGGGCTGGAGGACGGGCTTGCCAAGCGGGCGCTGGAGGCGGTGCGCGAGCATCTGGCTACGCCGCACGGGATCGTCTTGCAGCAGCCGGCTTACTCGCGCTACTACCTGGAGCTGGGAGAGATTTCCTCGTATCCGCCGGGCTACAAGGAGAACGCGGGCATTTTCTGCCACAACAACCCGTGGGTGATGATCGCCGAGACGCTGGTGGGCAACGGCGACCGCGCGCACGATTACTACACGCGCATCAATCCGTCGGCGCGGGAAGGGATCAGCGACCTGCATCGCTGCGAGCCGTACGTCTACTCGCAGATGATCGCCGGCCGCGACGCGCCGACGTTCGGCGAAGCCAAGAATTCGTGGCTCACCGGGACCGCGGCGTGGAACTACTACGCCATCACGCAGTTCATTCTGGGAATCCGGCCGGCGTATGCCGGCTTGCAGATCGCGCCGGTGATTCCGCAGAGCTGGGCGGGATTCAAGGCCACGCGGAAGTTCCGCGGGGTGACATATCGCATCCAGGTGGAGCGCGCGGGCGCGGGCAATCGCGTGGCGCTCAGCGTGGACGGCGCGCTGATCGCGGGCGATACCGTGCCGCCGCCGGCGGATGGGCGGAAGGAAGTCGCGGTGCTTGCGAGGTTGAGTTAGCCATGTACGCGGCGAGCGAAGAGCGCTACGGATCGATGGCCTACCGGCGCTGCGGCCGGAGCGGCCTGTGCCTGCCGGTCATCTCTCTGGGGCTGTGGCACAACTTCGGCGGAGTGGACAGCCTGGAGAACGGCCGCGACATGCTGCGGCGGGCCTTCGATCTGGGCATCACGCACTTCGATCTGGCCAACAACTACGGACCGCCGCCGGGCTCCGCCGAGGAGACCTTCGGGCGCGCTCTGAAGCTGGATCTCGCGGCCTACAGGGACGAACTGATCGTCTCGACCAAAGCCGGCTACGGGATGTGGGCGGGGCCGTACGGCGACTGGGGTTCGCGCAAGTACCTGCTGGCCAGCCTGGATCAGAGCCTGAAGCGCATGGGATTGGAGTACGTCGACATCTTCTACTCGCACCGGCCGGACCCGGAGACGCCGCTGGAAGAGACCATGGGGGCGCTGGACCAGGCGGTCAGGGCGGGGAAGGCGCTGTACGCGGGCATCTCGAACTACGACCCGGCTCGCACGGCCGAGGCGGCGAAGATCCTGCGGGAATTGGGGACTCCGTGCCTGATCCACCAGATGAAGTACTCCATGTTCCAGCGGACGCCCGAGGAGGGATTGCTGGACACGCTGGGGACGGAGGGGATCGGCGGAATCGCGTTCACTCCGCTGGCGCAGGGGCTGCTGACGGACCGGTACCTGGCAGGCATTCCCAGCGACTCGCGAGCGGCCAAGCCGCATGGCTTCCTTAAAGAGAAGGACGTGAGCGCGGCGCGCCTCGCGCAGGTGCGCGCGTTGGGCGAAGTGGCGCGGGAGCGTGGCCAGAGCCTGGCGCAGATGGCGCTGGCCTGGGTGCTGCGGGACGAGCGCATGACCAGCGCGCTGATCGGCGCGAGCAAGGTCGAGCAGATCGAGCAGAACGTGGCCGCGATCCGGAACCTCCAGTTCTCGGACGAAGAGCTGAGCCGCATCGACGAGATTCTGGAGCGGGAGGCGGGCTAACGATGCGGAGCAATCTGGCGGTGTCTATGGCGCTTGGAATCGCTCTCACGGGCGGCGCGGTGGCGCAACAACGTCCGCCGATTCTGGGTGTCGCGCACATTGCGCTCAAGACCAACGATCTGGCCGCGGCCCGAGCGTTCTATGGAAAGTATCTGGGCTATGAGGAAGCGTTCAGCTTGTCGCTGCCGGGCGGCGGGATCGAGATGACGTTTTTCAAGGTGAACGACCGGCAGTACATCGAGGTGCTCCCCGCACTTAAGGACGAAACGCAGGACCGGCTCTCGCACATCGCGTTCGAGACCACCAGCGCGGAGCAAATGCGCGCCTACCTTGCGAGCCGCGGGGTCCCGGCCACGTTGCGCACGCTTCCCGACGGGAATGCGAGCGTGGTTATCAAAGACCCGGACGACCACACGGTGGAGTTCGTGCAGTACATGCCGGAGTCGCTGGAGCTTCGCAACGCGGGCCGGTTTCTCGCGGCCTCGCGGATTTCCGATCACATCGGCCACGTAGGCTTTACGGTCTCGGACCGGGCCGCGACCGACCGCCTGTTCAAGGACATTCTGGGCTTTCGCGAGGTTTGGCACGGTGGCTTCAAGGAGGATGGGCCGCCCAACTGGGTCGCCATGCGGGTGCCCGAGGGCCACGATCATCTGGAGTACATGCTGGAGGTGCGCAACCCGTCGCCGCGAATGCTGGGCGTCATGAATCACCTGTGCCTGGTGGTTCCCAGCGTGGAGGCCGCCTACAAAACGCTGCTGGCGCGCGGGATGAAGATCGCGGACCCGCCGAAGATCGGGCGGGACGGCAAGTGGCAGCTCAACCTCTACGATCCCAATTTCACGCGGGCGGAGCTGATGGAACCGAAGCCGGTGCAGAAGCCGTGCTGCTCGCCGTTTCTGGAATAACAAGGAGCAGGGAAGATGAAATCGCTTACGTTACTGTGCTTGACGGTGTGCCTGTGTGTTTTGCCGGCGGGAAGCCAGACGCCGCCGGGAGTCCAGCGCATTCGCAACGGCGTTCAGTTGAACGCCGGGGATCTGAACGTGCGGGTGCAGTTCTATTCCGAGAGCACGGTTCGCGTGGTGAAATGGCCGGCCGGGGGTAAGCCCGATAAGCTCAGCCTCTCCGTGATTCAGACGGATGTCCCGGAGTTGGGCGTACGTTTTGAAGAAAGCGCCGCGGCGGTTACTCTGAGTTCGGCCAAGCTCAAAGTTCGGCTGGACAAGAGCGACGGGGCGATTCAGTATCTCGCGAGCGACGGGCGGACAGTTCTGAAAGAGCAAGGGAAGGGCAGCTTCACCCCGTGTCCCATCGAAGGGGAAAAGGGCGCGCTCGGCGTCCGGCAGAAGTTCACGCTGACTCCGGAGGAAGGGTTGTACGGATTGGGACAGCACCAGACCGGTTACATGAACTATCGCGGACGAACGGTGAAGCTGGTGCAGTCCAACACCGACGCGGTCACGCCGATGCTGATTTCGACCGGAGGCTATGCGATCTTCTGGGACAACTATTCCAAGACGGTATTCGCCGATGAGCGCGACGGGGCGTCGTTCTGGTCGGAGGTGGCGGACAACATCGATTACTACTTTCTATACGGGCCGACGATGGACCAGGCCATAGCGGGATACCGCGAGATCACGGGACAGGCTCCGATGTACGGCAAGTGGGCTTACGGCTATTGGCAGAGCAAGGAGCATTACGGAACGCGCGACGAACTGCTGAGCATCGCGGCGGAGTACCGCAAGCGGCGGATTCCGATCGATAACATCGTTCAGGACTGGACTTACTGGGGTGGAAACGATATGTGGAGCGCGATGGTCTTCGACGAATCGAAGTACCCGCGCCCGAAGGAAATGATCGCTCTGCTGCACCAAGAGCATTTCCACATCATGATCTCGATTTGGGCCGGGCTGGGGCCAGCATCGGCCATCGCCAAGGACATGGAACGCCGGGGGTATATGTATTCTCCGGTGGGCTGGGCCGGATTCAAGTTCTACGATGCGTACAATCCGCTGGCCAACGATTTGTACTGGAAATACGCGAGCGAGGGGCTGTTTTCGAAAGGGATCGACGGCTGGTGGATGGATTCGACGGAACCGGACATCGTGAACGCGCTCACCAAGGAGTCGGAAGAGTTCGAGATGAAGCGGGTTGAGAACAACCATCTGGGCTCGTTCGCGAGATACCTTAATCCTTACTCCCTGGTGGTTACGGAAGGCGTGTATAAGAACCAACGGAAGGAAACCGACCGGAAGCGGGTTTACATACTCACGCGGTCGACCTTCGCCGGCCAGCAGAGGGCCGCGGCGACCACCTGGTCGGGAGACATCGGGGCGGATTGGAGCGTTTACAAGAAACAGATCGCGGCCGGGGTCAATCACAGCATGGCCGGCATTCCGTACTGGACCTTCGATATCGGGGCGTTTTCGCTGGGGTGCCAGGGGGGCGTATTCTCGAACGGCGGAAAGGATCCGGCGTATCAGGAATTCTATACCAGGATGTTTCAGTTCGGAGCTTTCTGTCCCATCTTCCGGTCGCACGGCTCGGAGACTCCGCGCGAGATTTGGGAGTTCGGCGATTACAGCGCGACGCTCGAAAAGTTCGACAATCTGCGTTACCGGCTGATGCCGTACATTTACTCGCTGGGCTGGCAGGTTACGCACGAAGGGTATTCGATCATGCGCGGCCTGGCGATGGATTTCGGAGGCGACCGGAAGACGTATCCCATCGACGATCAGTTCATGTTCGGCCCCGCGATCATGGTCTCCCCAGTAACGGAGTACATGTATCATCGGCCGCCGGAGCAGACGGTCCTGATTGGGCCCGAGCATTTCAAGACGAACGACGGCAAACCGGGCCTGAAGGTCAAGTACTATTGCGACGACGAGTTCAAGAAGCTGTGCCGCGAAGCCGTGGAGCCGGATGTCAATCTTTATTGGTACACGGGCTGGCCCAGCTTTATTACCGGCCCGAAGTTCTCGATGCGCTGGGAAGGCAAGCTGATCCCGACCGAGACGGGGATGCATCGATTCAACCTGAAGAGCTTCGGAGCGAGACGCGTCTATCTGGACGGCAAAGAGGTGCCTCATAACTACGACTCGATGGAGTCGCATACGATTCCCGTGGAGCTGAAGGTGGGAAAGGAATACGACTTCGCGTTCGAGACGACCAACGCGGTGCTGGGCGCGTTCCGGGCGCAGGTGTATTGGAAGACTCCGGCGATTTTCGCGAAAGAAGCGCAGGTCGAGCCGAGAAAGAAAACCAGGGCGGTTTATCTGCCGGCCGGGACGCCGTGGATCGATTTCTGGACCGGAGAGAGGCTGGGCGGCGGCCAGAGCGTGGTTGCGGACGCCCCCATCGACAAGATCCCGCTCATGGTGAGAGCGGGGTCCATCGTTCCGATGGGGCCATTCGTGCAATACGCCGCGGAGAAGCCGGAAGGCCCCGTCGAGTTACGCATTTATCCCGGCGCCAACGGCAGCTTCACGCTGTACGAGGACGAAGGCGATAACTACGACTACGAGAAGGGCGTTTACTCGACGATCGGGTTTCACTGGGACGACGCCAAGCGCGAGCTGAGAATCGATGCCCGACAGGGAAGTTACCCGGGTATGCTGCGGGCGCGGACCATTCAGGTGGTCGTCGTGCGAAAGGGCCACGGCGCAGGAGTGGGGGTTACGGACGAGCCGGACAACGTGATTCTGTACCGGGGCGAAGCGCAGGTTGTGCGGCTGCCGCGGTGAGGGGCGAAGGCGGGGAGATGGGCGGTTTGTGGATGGGTCGTGATGCGCGCGGAACGGATTCCGGCGGCCTGAATTCCCAGAAGCGGACATATGGGGCGCGTCGCCCGGCGCGCATCCCCGCGTCGCCCGTTACACGTCCGGGTGACTCACTTGACACCCCGTACGATTTCGGCCAAATCAGAGAGAAGTCAGCCCCGACCCTGGGGGGCTTGCGGCTCGGGTCGGGCGGGGGGGTAGAGGTGGGTCTGTAAACTATTGCTTTTGCCCGAACAGCAGCTCCAGCCAGTGCCTCAGGGTTTTCGGTTTCATCCGAGCCAAGTTGTTCTTCGCACTCAGCGTGTCTGGGTGTTCCTCGCCCAATAGACGACGGCGTGCTTCCAGCGCCTGCTCCTGAAGCTTCCGTGAGCCCGCCAGATCGCCCTGCGCGTACAGCGTCCCGGCGAGATTGCTCATCGCCCACAGCGTGTCGGGGTGCTCCTCGCCCAATAGAGGGCGGCGTGTCGAAAGCACCAGCTCCTGAAGCTTCCGCGCGCCCGCCAGATCGCCCCGCGTGTACAGCGTCGCGGCGAGATTGTTCATTGCCCTCAGCGTGACTGGGTGCTCCTCGCCCAACAGACGACGGCTTGCTTCCAGCGCCTGCTCCTGAGACTTCCGCGCGCCCGCCAGATCGCCCTGTGCGTACAGCGTCCCTGCGAGATTGTTTGTCCCCGCCAATGTATCCGGATGCTCCTCGCCCAGCAGATGGCGGCGTGCCTCCAGCACCTGCTCCTGAAGCTTCCGCGCGCCCGCCCGGTCGCCCTGCGCGCCGGTCGTCGCGGCGAGATTGCTCATTGCACTCAGCGTATCCGGATGTTCCTCGCCCAATAGACAGCGGCGCGTCGAAAGCACCAGTTCCTCAAGCTTCCGCGCGCCGGCCAGATCGCCCTGTTCGTGCAGCGTCCCTGCGAGATCGTTTGTCACCGCCAACGTATCCGGATGCTCCTCACCCAGCAGACGGCGGCGTGCCTCCAGGACCTGCTCCTGAAGCTTCCGCGCCCCAGCCCAATCACCCTGCGCCTTCAGCGTCGAGGCCAGGTGGGCCGTCGCCGTCAGCGTGTCCGGATGCTCCTCACCCAGCAGACGGCGGCGTGCCTCCAGCACCTCTTCCAGAAGCTTCCGCGCGGAGGCATAGTCTGCTCGCCCTGAGTCGCGTTTGTCCCAAGTGGTCGCCATGGCTAGTTCGATTCCGTATGCTACCTCAATCCAGGCCCGTTTGGTCAACGCCGTGCGTCGTAGCCTCGCCGTGATGAGCTTGGGCCAACGTGGCAGCAATGCGCATGCTCGTTATCGAATTCTCCCCTGATGAAGCGGCTTCGGCGGTGGTCGCAGACGGCCACGCCGTGCCTCTCGTCGGTCGTTGATCGACCTGAAACGGCGTTGTGGGAGGTGTCGTTCGCCGTTCCGGATGGATGGTCGGGCACCTGGAAACTGACTCGGTGCCGGAAGCGGCAGATCGCTGGAGTTCCTACATTCGGAGGAAAGAGCATCGGGCTGCAATGCACTTTTGGGTGGAAGACATCGGCGGCAAGACCGCCGGCGCTACTCAGAGTTTCTTGGCGAGGATGGCGTAGTCGAGGGCGCCGAAGAAGGCGTCGCGGAAGTCGGGTGGGAGGGAATTCAGGGCGGGCATGGTTTCGGCGGCGGGGCTGAGGCGGTGGGTTTGGAGCTCGCCGAAGCCGAATTCCTCGAGATAGAAGGCCAGCAGGAGCGCGGGGACGGGGTGCTGGTGGGTGGGGTCGAGATAGAAGTGCGAGGCGAGGATGGCGAGGCACTCGGGATTGGGGGTCTCGACGGCCAGCAGGCCACCGGGGGCGAGCTTGGCGGCGGCGAGGCGCAGCATCTCGGGGAGGCGGGCAGGCGGCAGATGCTCGACGACCTGGGCGCAGAAAATGCCATCGAGGCCTTCGTCGGGCAGGGCCGCAAGGTAGGCGAACAGGTCGGCGACTTCGGCGTCCAGGCCGCGGGAACGGCATAGGGCGACGGATTCGGCGCTGAGATCGATGCCGCGGGCGGGGATCTCTTCTTGCTTGAGCAGCTCGAGGAATTCGCCGCGGCCGCAGCCGATATCGAGGACCTGGCGGCACTTCGCGAAATGGGGCAGGTAGAAGCGCTGGCGTTCGCGGACGTAGTCTTCGTCGCCGCGGAAACGGGCGGCGAATTGGAGCCAGTCGATGGGCGGCGCTTCCACGGGAGAGCCGGCGACGGCTGGCGCGAGCGGGGCGGGCTGGACGAGGGCGGCGCGCTGGCGGACCAGGCGGAGCTCGGCGTGGATGAGGCGCTCGAGCTCGGTACGGGTCTCGCGGATACCGCGCCAAAGGGCGGCCAGGAAATCGGAGTGCTGCAATTTGGCGGTATCGCGGAGGCTGGTTTCGAGGACGGTGGCGCGGTGCTGGAAGGCTCCGTGCAGCTCGGCGACGTTGCGGAAGAAGTGGCGCTCGATGGTATCCAGTTTGCGCTCCCATTCGACGCGCCACTGGGCCCAATGCGAGCGGATGTCGCGGACTTCGAGCAGCTCGTCGAGGCTGGAAGCGAGGCCGTCCAGACGCGAAGAGAGGCCGTCCAAGCGCGCGGCTAAGGCGGCTTGGCCCGCGCCGAGGGCCTCGGTGGCGCGGTTGCCTTCATCGAGGGTCTTGGAGAGCGAATCGGCGCGGGCGGCCAGAGCGGAGAGCGCGCGGTTGTTCTCATTGAGGGCTTCGAGGACGGCGCCGAGCCCACGGACGGTGGCGCGGTTGAAGTCGATCTGGTCGCGCACGTGCCAATCCAGCAGGCGGGAGACGAGGTTCTTGACCGCTTGGACCAGGGAATTCAAGAGGCCGGAAGGGCGGGGGTTGACGGCTCCGATGGCGGCGACCTTGGCTTCGGCGGCGTCGCGCTCGTGCAGGATAGGCAGCAGGTCGGGGAGGACGACGCCCGCGCCGGGGACACGTTCGGGGTAGCGGGCGCGGACGCGTTCGCGAATCTCCTGAACGACGGCGGCGAGCTCTTCGGAGTTCGAATCAGTGGGCACGTTTCTGGCTCCAGGTCGCGGTCATTTTAGAATAGACGCCGCCGCGCGGGGTGAACTCGCCGGTCACGGTGACCGTAACGGGATTGGCCGCGGCGACCACGTCGCGCAGGAAACGGTTCACGACGTTCTCCTGGAAGATACCGAGGTTGCGGTAGGCCAGCGCGTACATCTTGAGGGACTTGAGTTCGAGGCAGAGCTTGTCGGGGCGGTAGCGGAGGGTGAGCTTGCCGAAGTCGGGGAGTCCGGTCTTGGGGCAGACGGAGGTGAATTCGGGGATCGCGATCTCAATTTCGTAATCGGGAAACTGGTTGGGCCAGGTTTCGATGGCGGGCAGAGGGGCGGAGACGCCGGCGCGGGCGTGCTCTTCGGTGTATTTCGATTTGCGCTTCATACGGGGATCAAAGTTCTGGCCAGGAGATCGAGGAACAGGCCGACGTCGGCGACCACGCCGATGGCCTGGCCGGTGCCGCGATCGCTGACCTTGGTGGCGACGGCGGGGTTGATATCGACGCAGACCATCTTGATCCAACTGGGGGCCATGTTCCCGGTGGCGATGGAATGCAGCATGGAGCCGAGACAGAGGACCAGGCCGGCGCCCTGAAGCTCGGCGGCGTAAGCGTCCTGGGCCTGGTTCATGTCGGTGATGGTCTCGGGCAGGGGGCCATCGTCGCGAAGGCTGCCGGCGAGGACGAAGGGGATTCCGGCCTGGACGCATTCGTAGAGGATGCCGCTGGAGAGGCGGCCGGAAGCGACCGCTTGACGGATTCCACCGCACTGGTAGACGGCGTTGATGGCGCGCATGTGGTTGCGATGGCCGTGTTCCTCCTGGCGTCCGTCGCTGAGGCGCAGGCCGAGCGAGGTGCCGAAGAGGGCGGCTTCCACGTCGTGGACGCCGAGCGCATTGCCGCTGAGGAGACCCTGGACAAAGCCGTGGCGGATGAGCTGGCTGAGTCCGGTGGCGCCGCCGGTGTGGACGACCACCGGACCGGCGACCACCAGGACCTTCTTGCCCTGGGCGCGCGTGTGGCGGATGAGCGCGGCGGTCTGGCGGACGGCGGTCTCGGCCTGGCGCTCACTGGAGACGCCGTTGCTCATGAACGCGAAGGCCAAGCGGTCGCGTTCCTTGGCCTCGGGCAGGACGCGGATGCCGCGCATGCCGACGACCACCTGGTCGCCGGCACGGATATCGCGCAGGCGGCGGCAGAAGGCGCGGCCGTTCTCGAGGACCAGCAGCGCGTCCATGCGCTGGTTTTCCGCTTCGATCCAATTCTGGCGGTAGCGAACCTGGGTGCGGTGGTTGGTGGTGGAGTAGAAATCGTCGGGGGCGCAGCGGTCGCGGAGGACCAGGGCGAGGGCGGCGTCGTTGGAATCCACGGGGGAGCAACCCAGGCCGATGAGGTGGCCGAGCATCTGCTCGAGGAGTTCCCGGCTGGGGGCCTCGACCTTCAGGCGCAAGTGGGAAGGCTCGCTGTTGGTGCGCCCGATGTGGAACTCGTCGACTTCGAAGCGGCCGTGGTATTCGACCACGGTGTCGAAGATTTGCTCCATGATATGGGAGTCGATGAGATGGCCCTCGGCCTCGACAAGCTCGTTGAAAGGCAGAGCGGCAGTGGGATTCATGGCTAATCTATTAGTTTAGCGTGCGGGGTGTGGCGGCGGCTTAGTGGCAGCGGTCCGGCGGCTGGCTGGCGAGCGCGGCCACGGCCTCGACGATGCGGGCGCGCTGCTCGGGGGTGGCGCTTAGAATCCGGGAATGGCCGGTACCGGGCGCGAAGGTGGTAATCCCGTTGTCGGAGACGTTGACGCGGCCCTCGGAGGAAAGCTCGAAGTAGCCGGCGTCGGGCCGGACGCAGTAGAGCGCGGCGGTAGGGTCCCAAAGCGGCTCGTCATAGGGCATGGGCTGGTAGGCGCGGTAGGCGTCGACGAGCGGATGGTCTCGGAGGTAGCGGAAATCGGCGCTGAGGCGGGCGGCGGGATAGGTGGCGGAGGCACCCAGCTCGAAGGGACTCACGACGATGGGAGTGGGCCACTCGGCGAACAGTTTCTGGGCCGCGGGGATATCGGTCACGATGTTGTACTCGGTTTGCGAATCGGCGAAGCGGCCCGCCATGGCCACCAGCAGGCGCACCTTGCGCTTGACGAGTTCGGCGCCGCCGGGCGAGTCGAGCAGGCGCGCGAGGTTGGTGCTGAAGCCGGTCTGGACGATGACGACGCTGGAATCCGGCTGCGCGGCGAGCGTCTGGCGCAGCACGATCTGCGCGTCGGGCACAGCGGCTGCGGAGGTCAGGCGGCGCGGGTAGAGCGGTGCGCCGCCGGGACGCACCTTGGTGGCAACCAGCCGGGTGTAGTTTCCGTCCTGCGGCGTTTGGCCGTGGCGGACGATGCCGATGGGAATGCCGGGGCGGCCGTAGAACGTGTCGAGCAGATCGACGAAGGCGGCGGCCCAGGGGTTGTCCTTGGTGATGGTGACTGCCAGGATGCGGGCTTCGCCGCGGGTCTGGCAGGCGTGCAAGAGGGCCAGGGCAAGAGCGTCGTCCACGTCGTTGCCCAGGTCGGTGTCGAAGACGATGCGAGCCGGTTCGGCGGCGGCGGCGAGGGCGCAGGTAAGCGCGAGAGCCGGCAGGATGCGGATCATTTTTCGCCCCCGAAGGAGATTTCGAAGGTCTCATTCGGGCTGATCACGGTGATCTTGACCACGTCCGATTGCAGGGCTTCGAGGATGCGGATTGCGGCGTCCAGGCGCTCCTCGGGTAGCTGGTCCAACAGGGCGGACAGCAACTCGCGGCCCGGGCGATCTTCGATTCCGGCGACTTCGCGACGCACTGCGTCCAGTTCCATGCCGTATCGCCGCAGGATCTCTGCCGGTTGCGAGGTCTCTTCCCGAAGCAGGGCCAGGACCATGTGCTCGGGATGGATCTGCTCGTGCCCCAGTCGCCGCGATTCTTCGTCTGCGTACACCAAGATCTTCTTGGATTCATGACTCAGCGGCAAATCCACGGCTGTGGAGATGCGCGGGTTGGCGGGGAACGTCGCCTCGCAGCGCTTGCGGATCGCTTCGAAGGCCTCGTGCGATTTCAGCCAGGGCTGGAAGAAGCCCCGAATCTCGCGCAGTAGCGCCAGCAACAGGTGATGGGGTTCTATATACGGGCTGCCGAACTGGCTGGCCTCGTAGCGGGCGAAGAAGATCACGCGGCGGGCTTTCTCGGTGTAGCGTTCGAACATGGGTCTCTCCCAGGGAATCGAACTATGGGCTCAGACGGCGGGCGGCCCCGCGAAAGGCGCGACAGAGGACCTCGATGGCACGAAAAACGGTACGATAGATCGCGCCTAGAAGGAGGCCGACGAAGAATCCGCCGAGCAGGCACCCCAGAGTCTGACCCCCTACCTCGCTCCACACCCAGGGCTCGTGTCCGAAAACCGAAAAGCAGGCCTGGCCGACGATGTAGACCACGGGAAGGATTGCGATCCAGGCGAAACCCCACAGGATGGCGGTCGCCTGGATTCCCACCCGGACGTTACAGCCGCATCTGGGGCAGCGGGTAGTGCTGGCGAAGAAGCCGCCCCACAGCGACGCGCCACAGTTCGAACACTTCACATCCGTTGCCATATCTCCACCTCGATGAAGCATACCATTTCTTCGGTGGATAACCGGAGCGACACCGGCGGCGCCGGGATGTAACACTGGTTACATTGCGGAAGTTGGCTACAGCGAAGGGCATACAGGGGGCTTCGAGTATACTCAGAGTAAGGGCTGGCATGAAGAGCTACTGGAAATTCGCGGCGCTGGTGGCAGTGATCGTGGGGACGCTGATCTGGCTGGCGGTGGGCGGAACCACCGGGGACATGACGTACTACAAGACGGTGGCGCAGCTGGATCAAATGGGCAACCGGGCTCAGGGCAAACGGCTGCGGGTGGGCGGCGACGTGGAGCCGGGCTCGATCAACCGGAAGGGCGGCGAAGTCTCGTTCGTGCTGGTGCAGGAAAAGCGCCGGCTGAAGGTGGTCTACCGCGGGACGGAGCCGCTGCCGGACACGTTCCGCGACGGGGCGCAGGCGCTGGCGGACGGCAAGATAGGCTCGGATGGGGTGTTCCTGGCCAGCCAGATTCAGGCCAAGTGCGCCTCGAAGTACGAGGCCAAACCGGGCGGGGGGCAGCATCCGGCCAACATCAACAAGGCCGGCGTGTAGGGAAACGCGTCTATGGAAAACCTGGGAGCCCTGGCGGTGGTGCTGGCCTTTTGCCTGGCCGTGTTCGCCATCGCGGCCTCGATCGTGGGCGGCTGGAAGCGGAATCCCTTCCTGATTGCCAGCGCGCGGCGAGCGGTGTATTCGATCTGGCTGCTGCTGACGGTGGCGGCCGGGGTGCTGGTGACGGCGCTGCTCACGGGCGACTTCCGCTTCGCGTATGTGGCGGCGAACAGCAACCGCGCGATGCCGGCGCTGTATAAGTTTGCGGCGTGGTGGGGCGGGCAGGAGGGGTCGTTGCTGCTGTGGAGCTGGCTGCTCTCCTGTTACGCGGCGGTGGTGATGTTCACCAACCGGCGCAAGCACCGGGGGATCATGCCCTGGGTCACGGCGACGCTGATGGCGCCGCAGTGCTTCTTCCTGATCCTGAACGCGTTCGTGGCCAGTCCGTTCCGGATGCTGGCGGTGGGACGCGGCATCACGTCGGTGGCGGATGGCCGGGGGTTGAACCCGTTGCTGCAATACCCGGCGATGGCCATCCATCCGCCCATGCTGTACCTGGGCTACGTGGGTTTCGCGGTGCCGTTTGCGTTCGCGATGGGGTCGCTGATCACGCGGCAGCCGGGCGACGATTGGATTCACACTACGCGACGATGGACGCTGGTGACCTGGCTGTTCCAGACCTCCGGGATTGTTCTGGGCGCGGGCTGGGCGTATGCGGTGCTGGGCTGGGGCGGCTACTGGAACTGGGACCCGGTGGAGAACGCTTCGTTCCTGCCGTGGGTCACGGCGACGGCGTTTCTGCATTCGGTGATGATGCAGGAGAAGAAGGGCATGATGAAGGTCTGGAACATGGTGCTGGTATCGGGGACCTTCTTCCTGTGCATTTTCGGGACGTTCCTGACGCGGTCGGGGATCGTGAGCTCGGTGCACGCGTTTGCGCAATCCTCGATCGGCTGGTGGTTCGTAGGGTTTCTGGCGATCATGATCGCGGGGGCGGTGTGGCTGATCCTGAGCCGGCTGGACTATTTGAAGTCGGAAGCGCGGCTGGAGAGCGTGGTGTCGCGCGAATCCAGCTTCATGTTCAACAACCTGATTTTGCTGGCGGCGGCGTTCGCGATTCTGTGGGGCACGCTGTTTCCGGTGATTTCGGAAGCGGTCACCGGCGAGAAGATCACGGTGGGGCCTCCGTTCTTCAATCGCATTAACATTCCGATCGGGCTGTTCCTGCTGTTCCTGACGGGGGTGGGACCGTTGTTCGCCTGGCGGCGGACGTCGCTCGAAAGTTTGCGCCGGAATTTCCAATGGCCGCTGGCAGGCGGGGTGGCGCTGGCCGCGGGGCTGTTCGCGGCGGGGATGCGGCATCCTTATGCGCTCGTGTCCTTCGGGCTGTGCCTGTTCGTGGCCTGGACCATCCTGGTGGAATTCTACAAAGGCTCACGGGCGATTCACTTGAAGACCGGGCAGAACCTGGTGCGGGCGGCGGTGGAACTCACGTATCGCAATACGCGGCGCTACGGCGGATACATTGTGCATCTGGGCATTGTGCTGATGTTCGTGGGCTTCACGGGGTCGGCGTTCAACCAAAACACCACGGTGGAAGTGAAGATGGGCGACCGGTTGAGCCTGGGGCATTACGAAATGTGGGTGGCGGAGATACGGGACGGCGAGAACGACAATTACACGTGGTACAAGGCGCTGATCGAGGTTTCGCGCGGCGGCCAATCGCTGGGCGCGATGACGCCCGAGCGGCGCATGTATAAGGCCAGCCGGCAGGGCACCTCGGAAGTGGCCATTCGCCGCCGGCCCAACGAAGACCTGTACCTCAACTTCGCCGGGATGAGCGACGATAACCAGCGGGCGGTGATCCAAGCCTTCGTGTTCCCGCTGGTTTCATGGATCTGGATCGGCTTCTGGGTGGTGGCGGCGGGCACGTTGATCTGTCTGGTTCCCAGTAAGGTAAGATTTCAGTACGCGCGGTTGCCGGCGGTCCGCGTGACCGGGAAATATGCTGCGACGGCTCAGAAGTAGCCTCATCTTGCTCGCGGCGGCGCTGCTGTTGGGCCAGGGCGCTACGCCACTCGAAAACCCCAGGGTGCGCCGGCTGGGCGATCAACTGGTGTGCCTGTGCGGGTGCGGCAGCTCGGTCACGCAGTGCAATATGCTGCATTGCGAGTTCTCGGAGCCGGCCCGGCAGAAGCTGCTGAAGATGGTGAACGCTGGGCTCTCGGATTCCGATATCCTGGCGGCGTTCGTGAAGGAATACGGGCCGCGCGTGCTGATGAAGCCGCCCGCGGAGGGCTTCAATCTGCTGGGCTGGCTGATGCCGTTCATCGCACTGGCGGGGGGCCTGGCTCTGGTATGGTGGTTGATCCGGCGTTTCCGCGCGCCGCTGGCCGTGGCCGGCCCGGAGCCGGACCCAGCGCTTCTGGAGCGGATCGAAAAAGAGACGGACGAGTTGGATTCATGATCGCTTTCACTACCGCCGTGCTGCTTGTGGGGGTGATCGTCTATACGCTGGGCGTACGCGAGCGGGACCTGCCGCCGCCGGAGCCGGTCTCGCCTACGAAGCACCTGGAAGATCGCAAGGCCACCATCTACGAGAACCTGCGGGACCTGCAATTCGAGTATCGGATGGGCAAGCTGTCCGACCAGGACTACCAGCAGACCAAGCGGGATTTGCAAAGGGAACTGGCCGGCGTGGTGGGGGAACTAGAAGGCGCGGCGCCGGCGCCGGCTCCCGCTTCGGCAGCGGTTTCGAATCGCTGTCCGCACTGTGGCGCGACGTTCCCCACGCCGCTGAAATTTTGTGGCGAATGCGGCAAGCCGATGATCGTGGAGTCCAAGTGAGGACGGTCGCGTTGTGGCTGCTATCGCTGGCCACGGCGTGGGCGGCCTTTGACGGAACCGTCGTCAACCGGACCACCGGGAAGGCGCAGGCGGGCGCGATGGTGCTGCTCTTCAAGGTGGGGCAGGCGGGTCCCCAGATGCTGGCGAACACGACGTCGGATGCGCAGGGCAGGTTCAGCTTCGCGCAGGCGGCGGAGGGCGGGCCGCATTTGATCCAGGCGAATTACGGCGGGGTGAATTACGATCTGATGGCGCCGCCGGGCACGCCGACCTCGAACCTTCAGGTGGAGGTGTTCGAATCGTCGAAGCAGCCGGGGCACACACATCTGACGCAACACATGGTGATTCTGGAGCCCGGGGAGCAGCAGTTGAGCGTGGGCGAGACGTTTCTGGTGACCAACGACGGCAATCGGACCTACCACGATCCTGCCAACGGAACGTTGCGGTTCTTCGTTCCCGCGGCGGCGGGAGACAGCCTGAAAGTGATGGCGCAGGCGCCGCAGGGCATGCCGGTGGAGCGGGTGGCCGAGCCGGCCGGGCCGCCCGGAGTTTACAAGTTGAACTTCGCCATGAAGCCCGGCGAGACACGCATCGATGTCTCGTACGCGATGCCGTTTAGCGCGGGCGGGAGCTTCGCCGGAAAACTGCTGGCGAAGGGGGTGCCCACGCGTTTGGTGGTTCCGAACGGAGTCTCTCTCGTGGGAGAAGGGCTGAAGCCGCTGGGCCAGGAGCCCACCACGCAGGCCGCGATCTACGAAACGAGCGCGGTGGTGTACCAGGCGAGCATACAGGGCACGGGCTCGTTGCGCGCCGCGGCGAACGAAGAGGCGAGCGACGAGGATGGGCCGTCGATCCAGCAGATCCTGCCGCGGGTTTACGAGAGGCTGGCCGCGATTCTGATTCCGGCGCTGCTGATTCTGGCGCTGGGATTCGTTCTGCTGTACCGGAGAGGCGACGAGCGCGGATGAACCCGGTCGAGGTGGCGGGGGTCTGGAAGTTCTACGGGGATTACCCTGCGCTACGCGAGGTAGGATTCGCGGTGGAGGCGGGCGCGTGCCTGGCGCTGCTGGGCCGCAATGGGGCGGGGAAGACCACGTTGCTGCGCATTTTGGGCGGGCTGGCCCGGCCCACGCGCGGCAGCGTTACGGTTTGTGGCGCGGGAATCCGCGACCGCTCGACGCGGCGGGCGATCGGCATTCTGGGCCACGGCATTTCGCTGTACGACGAGCTTTCGGCATTCGAGAACCTGCACCTATTCGCCCGGATGTACGGACTGGCGGACCCCCAGCGGGCGGCGATGGAGTGGCTGGAGCGCACGGGCCTGGAGCGCGTGCGGGACGGCCTGGTGCGGGAGTTCTCGCGAGGGATGCGGCAGCGTCTGGCGGTGGCACGCGCGTTTCTGCACGAGCCGTCGGTCCTGCTGCTCGACGAGCCGTTCACGGCGCTCGACGACCGCGCCATCGCGCTGCTTCAGAAACTTTTGCGCGATGCGCTGGCCGCGGGCCGCACCATTGTGATCTCGACGCACCAATTGCGCGAAGCGCTGGAACTGGCCACCCACGTGGCTCTGCTGGTACGCGGGCGCCTGGCGCATTCCGGCGTTCGCGGCGCGGAGATGTTGGAGGATACCGGATGGCTGTACCGGCACTACGGGGAAGCCTGAGCTTCGCCGGGCAGAGCCTCACCATTGCGGCGAAAGACCTGCGCTCGGAGCTGCGCACGAAGGAAGCGCTGAACTCTTCGCTGGCTTTTGCGCTGGTGATTCTGGTGCTGTTCAGTTTCGCGTTCGAACCTACCCAGGAGGAGACGCGGCAGATCTCGGGCGGCCTGTTGTGGCTGGTGTTCGCCTTCGCGGGCGCGCTAATCCTCAACCGCAGCTTCGCGCGCGAACTGACCAACGATTGCCTGGACGCGCTGGTGGCCGCACCCATCTCGGGCGCCGCGCTGTTTGCCGGGAAGGCGGTCGCCAACCTGGCTCTGCTTTTGGCGGTCGAACTGGTCTCGCTGCCGGTGTTCGGGGTGTTCTACAACGTGCCGTGGACGCAACAGTTCTGGTCCCTGATGCTGGTGCTGCTGCTGGGGACCTGGGGGCTCACCGTGGTGGGGACCATGTTCAGCGCGCTGACGGTGAACCTGAGGCTGCGCGAATTGATGCTGCCGATGCTGCTGTATCCGATCATGATTCCGGGGCTGCTGGCGGCGGTGGAGCTGACCACGCCGCTGGTGATGGGCCAGCCGCTGGAGGGCAGCCTGATTCCGTGGCTGCGCCTGCTGGCGGCTTTCGACGTTATCTTTACGGCGCTGGCTTTGGCGCTGGTGGAAACGGTGCTGGTGAGGTGACATGCGACAAAAGATCATGCTGGCGCTGACGGGGATGGCGGCGCTGCTGCTGGCGCGGAATCTGTACGTCATTTTTCTGCAATTGCCCGACGAGATAGAACAGGGGGCCATTTACCGCATCATTTTCTTCCACGTGCCCGACGCCTGGACGGCGTTCCTGTGCTTCTTCGCGGCGATGGTGGCGAGCGTGCTTTACCTGGCCAGGCAGGATCTGAAATACGACGCCTTTGCCGCCTCGGCGACGGAGGTGGGCCTGGCGTTCGGCGTGGCCAACCTGGTGACCGGGATGATTTGGGGGCGCGTGATCTGGAACATATGGTGGGCCTGGGACGCGCGGCTGACCACCATGCTGGTGGGTTTGCTGATCTACGCCGGCTATCTGATGCTGCGGCGCGCCATCGAGGAGCCGACCGAGCGGGCAAAAATGGCGGCGGTGCTCTCGATCTTCGCGTTCGCGGATGTGCCGGTGATCTTTTTCTCCATACGCTGGTGGCGGAACCAGCAACACCCGAACGCGGTGGTGGAGACCGGTAAGATGGCCCCGGAGATGCTCCGGATGCTGTTCACAAACTGGATTCCGCTGCTCCTGCTGGCCGTGGTGTTTCTCATGATCCGGATGGAGCAGGAGCGGACGCAGCGCGAAATCGACGCGTTGCGGAGACAGGTACATTCGTTCTGAGGAGGCAGCATGGATTCCCGGAATTTCGCCTTCATGTTTTATGGATTTCTGGCCGCGTGGTTGATTCTGTGCGCTTACGTGGTTAGCCTGGCGTCCCGCGAGCGGCGGCTGAAGCGGGAAGTGGAGCGGTTGCGGACGCTGGTGGAAGACAAGGAGCGCGCGGGCTGAACTGGGGTAGCGGCAACGGACGGGCGCGACATCCCGAGTTCGGCGATCTGCGTTCATCTGCTTTAATCGGCGGCTAACAAAGGCCTTGAGAAGTATTGCTGTGGGAGGACACATCAATACTGGCCGCCGATGAACGCCGATGAACGCAGATAACTTAGATTCGCTGACCGAGAGCGTGCTTGGTGCGGTCTTTGAGGTCTCCAACACCTTGGGCGCCGGATTCCTCGAGAGGGTGTACCAGCGCGCCCTGCTCAGAGAATTCGGCCTGCGTGGGATCCGGGCCACCGCGGAGGCTTCCTTTGCGGTGACTTACAAGGGCCGCTCTGTCGGAGAGTACTTCGCCGATCTCCTCGTTGAAGACGTGCTGGTGGTGGAGCTGAAATGTGCGGAGCGCCTGGCCAGCGAGCACACGGCGCAGTGCCTCAACTATCTACGCGCTTCCGGCCGGACCATCTGTCTTCTGGTCAGTTTCCAGAAGCCCAAAGTCGAGTGGAAACGTATCGTCCATGGGTTCCAGATTCCCGAGCCGCCGGTGGCGCCGGTTGTGGCAGGCTAGCGCTGTGCGAGCCATGCGGCGAGGTCGTGGTGGCCGCGGTCGGCTGCCAGGGTGGCCGCGGTGATGCCATCCCGGGTCTCGCGGGCGGGATTGGCGCCGTAGGCGAGGAGCAGTTCGACGAGCTCGCGATTGCCGTGAAACGCCGCGGCGTGGAGCGGGGTGAAGCCGCCGGATTGCGGAGCATCCGGGCTGGCGCCTCTGGCGAGCAGCATGCGAGCCATGGCAACATTGGAGCGCGCCACGGCGGAGTGAAGCGCGGCCACTTTTTGGGCATTGGCGGAGACCGTGTTAACATCCGCGCCGCGCGAGAGCAGATCTTCGGCCAGTTGCCGGTGACCGAAGAAGACGGCCAGCCCCAGGCCGTGATGGCCGTCCGGCGCGAACCGCCCCAGCAGCGAAGGATCGGCCTCGAGCAGGGCCAGGGCGCGGTCCCGGTCGCCCGCCGCGCAGGACTCGAAGAAATCCAGGCGAGCGCCGTATTCCACGAACAATGGAACCAGCTCCGGATGGCCGTTGTAAACCGCGTGCAGTAGCGCCGAGAGGCCGTCGGGGCCCACGGCGTGCGCCAGGGCGGGGTTGTCCCGCAACAGGAGCCTGGTTTCGCGGCTGTCGCCGCGCTGGATTGCGTTGAGCAGAAGACCGACGGAAGCGTGGTCCGCCGGCATGGGATTCATGGCCGCCATAGCCCCTCCAGTTGATTTCAGGGTAGCACGGCGCGGAGATGCGGCGCGGTTGTGCTACTCTCGGGTTGCTATGTCCGAATTGGATGTGGTTGGCGTGGGCTTGAACGCCACCGACACGCTGCTGCTGCTGCCGCGGTTCCCGGCGTACGGCGGCAAGGTTCCGTTCGAGGAGGAGATCCTCAGTCCGGGCGGCCAGGTGGCCAGCGCGATGGTGGCTTGCGCGCGGCTGGGCTTGCGCGCGAAGTACATCGGGGTGGTGGGAGACGACGAGCGGGGGCGGGTGCAGATGGAGAGCTTGCGCGGGACGGGCATCGATATCGAGGACGTGCAGGTGCGGGCGGGCTGCGCGAATCAATCGGCCTACATTCTGATCGACCGCACGACCGGAGAGCGAACCGTACTGTGGCGGCGGCCGCAGGAACTGGCGCTGGCGCCGGAGGAGATCGCTCCGGAGCAGATCGTTGGCGCGCGGCTCTTGCACATCGACGGGCACGACACGCCAGCGGTGGCGCGGGCGGCCGAGATCGCGCGAGACGCGTCGATCCCGGTGACGGTGGATGTGGACACGATCTACGCGGGCTTCGAGCACGTGCTTCCCAACGTCGATTACCTGCTCGCCAGCGCCGAGTTTCCGGGGCGTTGGACCGGGGAGGCGGACCCGTTCCAGGCGCTGGAGAGAATACAAAACGAATACGGCATGCGCTGCGCGGGAATGACGCTGGGCGCGCACGGGGCGCTGGTTCGGATGGAGGGCCGGTTCATCTACTCGCCCGGGTACGCGGTGGAGTGCGTGGATACGACGGGCGCGGGAGACGTGTTCCACGGGGCATTCTGCTATGCTGTCATCAAGCGCTTCGGTATCGAGGAAGCGCTGGATTTCTCGAACGCGATGGCCGCGCTGAATTGCACCGCACTGGGAGCCCGCGGCGGCATTCGCACGGCGGACGAGGCCAGGGCGCTGATGGGCCGGGCCGAGCGGCGATCGCATTCCGATTTCGCGAGATGATTCCACTTAGGGATACACAGCGCAGCAGCTCGACGCCGGTGGTCACGGTGCTGTTGATCGTGGCGAACTGCCTGGTGTTTTTTTACGAGTTGTCGCTGGGCCCGCACGCCCGCAATTACTTTGTGCATGTTTACGGCCTGGTTCCGGACCGGATGGTTTTGCGATCGCTCGCGACTTGCATGTTTCTGCACGGCGGCTGGATGCACCTCATCGGGAACATGTGGTTCCTGTGGATCTTCGGCGACAACATCGAGGATGCGCTGGGCCACTTCCAGTACCTGGTGTTCTATCTGCTGTGCGGCGTGGCGGCGGGGCTGGCGCACGTGGTGGCGAACCTGAATTCCCCGGTGCCGACCATCGGAGCGAGCGGCGCGATCGCGGGGGTGATGGGGGCGTACCTGGTGAAGTTTCCCCGGGCGCGGATCACCACGCTGGTCCCGGTGGTTATCTTTTTCACCACGTTCGACCTGCCCGCGGCTTTCCTGTTGGCCTACTGGTTCCTGATCCAATTATTCAGCGGCGTGGGTTCGGTCGCTTCGTCCCATATCACGGAGCACGGAGTGGCTTGGTTCGCGCACGTGGGCGGGTTTCTGGCGGGCATCCTGCTGATCCTGATTCTTCCGACGCGCCGGGCCGCGCCGCGCGAACTGCCATGGTGAGGAGAGTTCGATGAGCGACATTCCCGCACTCGACGTGCTGGCCATCGCGGCGCATCCCGACGATGTGGAGCAGACCTGCGGCGGCACATTGATTAAGATGGCGGAACTGGGCGAGCGCACCGGCGTGCTGGATCTCACGGCCGGGGATATGGGCACGCGCGGATCGCCGGAGATTCGCATCGAGGAGTCGGAGGCGGCGGCGCGCCACCTGCTGCTGGCGTTTCGAGGGAACCTGCGCTTTCCCGACGCGCGATTGGAGAACGTGCTGGCGGCGCGGATGTCGCTGGCCGCCGAGATCCGCCGGTTGCGCCCGCGGGTGGTGATTCTGCCGTATTGGGAAGCGCGCCATCCGGACCATTACCGCGCCGCTGAAATTGGGTACGAGGCCTGCTTCCTGGCCGGATTGAAGAAGCTCGACGAATCCACGGCGCCGCACCGGCCATTCAAGGTGGTCTACTCGTCGCTGTACGCCAACGTGACGCCATCTTTTGTGGTGGATATCTCGGCGCAGTTCGACCGGCGGATGGCGGCGCTGATGAGCTACCAATCGCAATACGGGGGAGGGGACGGCTCGGACCTGTTCCCGGGCGAGACGGAGATTCGGGAGCGGTTGGGCGCCATTGCGCGGTTCTACGGGAACCTGATCGGCGCGAAGTACGGCGAGCCGTTCGCGACCAAGGAGACCATGCGGGTGGACGACCTGCTGGCGCTCGGCGTGCGGAGCTTCTGAGAACATCTTGAGCCGCAGATAAACGCAGATGAACGCCGATGAAACGCACTTTTGCTTATCGGTGTTCATCTGTGTTCATCGGCGGCCATTCGTTTCTTGGCATTCTTGGCGTATGGCGCGGAATGCTGTAGGATCGATGCATTGCGGACTCTGGAGAAAACGTAGCGTGCATGGCGGGGACGCAGTTGGAGTCGGAAACGGAGGGGTGGATGCGACGGGCCGGACTAGCGGATGGCGGAGTCGAAGGGATCGATGGCGGCGGGAGGTAGTTCAGCAAATCCGGGGCAGTTGCTCTCCGCTGAGCATGTCTACGACGCGGTTGCCTCCAATGCGGCTGGCCAGGACTACCAGGCCGGGGTCGGCGGCAGTGACTTCGCCGGCCAGAGCGGCGCGGCGGCAAACCGGGAAGGCGGAGAGGATTGCGAGGGCCTGGGCGGCCTGGGCGGCGGGGAGGAAGATAGCGAAGCGGCCTTCGTTGGCGACGTAGAGCGGGTCGAGGCCGAGGATCTCGCAGGCTCCGCGCACTGCTTCCTCGACGGGGAGATCGGATTCACGGATGCGAATCCCAACGCCGCGCGCGGTGGCGATTTCGTTGAGCGTGGAAGCCAGGCCGCCGCGGGTGAGATCGCGCAGGCAGTGGATCTCGAGGCCGGCGGCGAGGAGCGCTCGGACCGGCGCCCAGAGCGAGGCGGTGTCGCTCACGATGGGGGCGTCGAATTGGAGGCCTTCGCGCACCGAGAGGATCGATATGCCGTGCGCGCCCAGGTCGCCGCTGACGATCACGGCGTCGCCGGGGCAAACCGACTGCGGTCCGATGGCCAGCGCATGCTCGATCACGCCGATGCCGGCGGTGTTGATGAAGATGCCGTCGGCTTTGCCCTTATCGACAACCTTAGTGTCGCCGGTGACGAGGGAGACTCCGGCGCTCGAGGCCGCCTGGCGCATGGATTCGACCACCAGGCGCAGGGTCTCGATGGCGAGGCCTTCCTCGAGAATGAAACCGGCGCTGAGATAGAGCGGACGTGCGCCGCACATGGCCAGGTCGTTGACCGTGCCGTTGACGGCCAGATCGCCGATGTTGCCGCCGGGGAAAACGAGCGGCTGCACGACGTAGGAATCGGTGGTGAAGGCCAGGCGCGCGTTGCCGATGGTCAGAATCGCGCCATCGTGGCGGGCGTTGAGCGCGGGATTCGAGAAAGCGGGGAGGAAGACGCGCTCGATGAGCTGGTTCATGAGCGTGCCGCCTCCGCCGTGGGCCAGCAGAATGTGGTCGCTGGCGGGCAGGGGAATCGGGCAGGTGAAATTAAGCTCCAGCATGTGGGCGCCTTCCAAAATGGTAATACGCGGCGCAAGCGCCCTCGGAGGAGACCATGGGGGCGCCCAGCGGCCGCTCGGGCGTGCATTGGACGCCGAAGGCCGGGCACTCGATGGGCTTCTTGAGACCTTGCAGAACCAGGCCGGCGATGCAATCGGCGGACTCGCGTGCACCCGCGGCGCGCAATCCAAAGCGCTCTTCGGCGTCGAAGCGGCGATAGGCCGGACGAAGGCGGAGGCCGCTCGAAGGAATCTCGCCAATGCCGCGCCACTGGCGGTTGGCGACTTCGAAGATCTCGGCGACGCGCTGCTGTGCGGGCTGGTTTCCGGCGCGGGTGACGGCGCGGCTGTACTGGTTCTCGACCACGGCGCGGCCGTCTTCCAGTTGCGCGACGGCCAGGCGGATGCCCTCGAGGAGATCCAGCGGCTCGAAGCCGGTGACCACGATGGGCACGTGGTAGCGCTGGGCCAGCGGCTCGTACTCGTGAAAACCCATCACCGTGCAGACGTGGCCGGGCGCGAGAAAGGCCTGGACGCGGCAGTTGGGGGCGCTGAGGATGGCCTCGATGGCGGGCGGAACGAGCACGTGTGCCACGAGGAGCGAAAAATTCTGAAGCCCCTCGCGGGCGGCCTGCCAGACGGACATGGCGTTGGCGGGCGCGGTGGTCTCGAAACCCACGGCGAAGAACACCACCTGGCGATGGGGATTATCGCGCGCGACCTGGAGGGCGTCGAGCGGCGAATAGACGATGCGGATGTCGCCGCCGGCGGCCTTGGAGTCGAGGAGGCTGCGCGTGGAACCGGGGACTCGCAACATGTCGCCGAAGGAGCAGAGGATGGCTTCGGGGCGCGCGGCGACCTCGACCGCCTTATCGATCAGCTCGATGGGGGTCACGCAAACCGGGCAGCCGGGACCGTGAACCAGGGTGACTTGGGGCGGCAGCAGATCCTCGAGGCCGCTCTTGAGAATGGTGTGAGTCTGGCCGCCGCAGATCTCCATGATGGTCCAGGGGCGATGGATGATGCGCCGGATCTCGCGCGCGAGCAGGGCGACGGGCGCGCCTTCGCGATATTCGTCGAGGAACTTCACGCGGGGCCCTCCTGGATTTCCGCGAGATCGTCCATCTGCTTGAGGTACTCGAAGATCTTCTGCGCTTCGACCGGGTCGACGACGTTGAGGGCAAAGCCGACGTGAACCAGGACGTAGTCGCCGATGGCGGCCTCGGGCGTGAAGGCCAGCGAGACCTCTTTGCGGACGCCGCCGAAATCGACGGTGGCGCGGCGCAGGGCGGGGTCGGGGTCTGCGAGGATGTCGACGATTTTACCGGGAACGGCCAGACACATGGTTAACCTCCTGCCAGCACGGCTTGACCGAGGGCGATTCCGCCGTCGTTGGGTGGGACGCGCTGGTGCGTGTAGACGCGGCAGCCGCGGGCTTCGAGCAACGCCGCGGCGCGCTCCACCAGATAGCTGTTCTGAAATACGCCGCCGCTGAGGACGATCTGGCGGAGGCCGGAGCGCTGGGCCACTTCCAGAATCCAGTGCGCGAGGGCGTTGTGGAAGCGGGCGGCGATGAGGCTGCGGGGGACGCCGGTGCCGACATCGAGGCGCAGGGCGGCGATCAACTCCGCCCAATCTCCATCCGGCAGCGGGTAGCTGTCGGGGGTATCCAGGCCGTCGATGGCGCGCTCGAGCAGCATGGCGGCTTGCCCTTCGAAGCGGCTTTGCTGGGCGATGCCGGCGATGGAGGAAACGGCGTCGAAGAGGCGGCCGACGCTGGTGGTCGGCGGCGCATTGAGGCCGCGCTCCAACATGCGGCGGATGCGGGGATCGGGGACGGCGCCGGAGCCGGCGGTTTCGAAGAGCAGGCTGGCGGCGGCGCGCCAGCCTTCGCGAATGGCGGCTTCTCCACCGGGCAGGCGGAAGGGCCGCAGATGCGCGATGCGCTCGAAACGCCCGCCCTCGACGTAGAAAAACTCACCGCCCCAGATGGCGCCATCGAGGCCGTAGCCTGCGCCATCCCAGGCCACGCCGAGATAGGGAGCGGCGACATCGTTCTCGGCCGCGCAGGCGGCGACGTGGGCGTGGTGGTGCTGCACTTTGATGAGCGGCAGTCCGGAGGCGAGCGCCCAGCGGGTGGAGGCGTAATCGGAATGCAGGTCGCAGGCCACCATTTCGGGCTGGAAACGGTACAGGCGGCAGAGGTCCGCTATGGCCCGCTCGAAGGCGGCGCGCGATTCGACGGTGTCGAGGTCGCCGACGTGCTGGCTGAGGAAAACCTGGCGGTCGACGGCGATGGCGACGGCGTTCTTGAGGTGAGCGCCGACGGCCAGCACGGGAGGCAATTCGCGGGCCGCGCGCACGGGCAGGGGCGCATAGCCGCGGGCTCGGCGCAGGACGGTCTCGCGCCCACGGGTCACGCGCACCACGGAATCGTCGCAGGGGCGCGCGATGGGCCGGTCGTGGAGCAGGAAAAGGTCGGCGATGCCGGAGAGGCGCTGAAGCGCTTCGTCGTTATGGATGGCGATCGGCTCGTCGCTGCGGTTGCCGCTGGTGGCGACAATCGGGTACGGGAACTCGCGCATGAGCAAATGGTGGAGCGGCGAGTAAGGCAGCATGACGCCGAGCCAGGGCGAATTGTGCGCGACGTTGGGAGCCAGGCGCGGATTGGCGAGCGGAGCGAGCAGCACCACGGGAGCGGCCGGCGATTGCAACACGGCCGCTTCGTCGGGGGAAACGCGGCAATACTGGCGGACCATTTCGAGAGTGGGCATCATCAGCGCGAAGGGCTTCTCTTCGCGATGCTTGAGGCGGCGCAGGCGGGCGACGGCGTCCTGGTTGGCGGCATCCACCAGCAACTGGAAGCCGCCGATTCCTTTGAGCGCGACGATGCGGCCGGCGTGCAGGGCCTGGGCGACTTCTGGGAGGTCCATGGACAGCTTGGGGCCACAGCGCGGGCAGGCGTTGGGCTGTGCGTGGAAGCGGCGGTCGGCCGGATCGGCATACTCGCGGGCGCAGTCGGGGCAGAGCTCGAAGCCGCGCATGGTGGTGCGCAGGCGGTCATAGGGGATATCCAGAACGATGGAGTAGCGGGGACCGCACTGGGTACAGTTGGTGAACGGGTAACGGAAGCGGCGGTCGGCGGGGTCGAGCAGCTCGGCCAAACACTGAGGGCAGGTGGCCAGATCGGGCAGGATGCTGGTGGTCTTTTCGGCGGCTTGGTCGCTTTCCAGGATCTCGAAGCGGGTGTAGCCGGCGGGAGCGAGCAGGCTGGTCTCGCGGGCCAAAACCAGGGCGGCGGCGGGCTTCTCGCGTTCCAGGCGGACGAGGAAGGCGTCGAGATCCGGGCGGCTGCCTTCGACCTCGACGACCAGACCGGCGCTAGAGTTGAGCACGCTGCCGGGCAATCCCATTTCGGTGGCCAGGCGGTAGACGAAGGGGCGGAAGCCGACGCCCTGCACCGCGCCGTAGAGGGCGACGCGGAGGCGTTCGAGGTTAGTTGCCGCGGCTATCATTTCTCTGCTTCCAGCGACTGCGCAATTCGAAAGGCGAGCTGTTCGACAGCGGCGAGAACCGGCGGCGAGGGCGGCGAGCCTTGCTCGAACTGGGCGGCCTCGATTCCGTAGATCGTAAGCGACTTGGGGAGCCGGCCGAGCGCGCGCCCGAGATCCACCGCTTCGGCCACTCCGAAGGCGTGCGTGGAGGCGCGGAAAACGTCGCGCACGACCGGAGCGCGATGCGCGTCCCAGACGGAAATGGTCCCCGCCGGAGCCCCTGTAACGACTGCATCTACTATTATGACGCTTTCGGCTCCGCTCCAGGATTCCAGAAGGTCCAGGCCCTCGCCGGTGCGCTTTTCGACCGGGATGCCCAGGGCGCGCAGACGATCGGCGACCAGCGGACCGGCGGCGTCGTCGCCTCGGTCCGAGTTCCCGCAGGCGACGATCAGGCAGGGCACGGGAATTGCCGGGGCCTAGGTTTCCGGCTCACGGATAACCTCCAGGCGGAGGAAGTGGGTGGCGCAGGAGATGCAGGGATCGTAGTTGCGGATGGCCTGCTCGCAGCGCAGGGTAACCTGCTCGATGGGCTGGGTGGCGATCTGGGGGACGAAGTGCCAGAGATCCTCTTCGATGCGCTTCTGGTTCTGGCTGGTGGGCGGTACGATCTTGGCGGAGAGGATGGCGCCGCGCTCGTCGATCTGGTAGCGGTGGTAGAGGAGTCCGCGGGGCGCCTCGGTGGCGGCGCATCCGGTGGCGGCACGGAGGGGCAGCTCTACCCTCGGCTCGGCCGGCGGCTGGTATTCGGCGATGATGCGCAGGGCTTCGTGGCAGGCGAAGACCAGCTCGATGGCTCGCACCACAATGCCGCGGAACGGATTCAAAACGGGCACAACCAACTTGCAATCGCTGGCGGCCTGGCGCGCGATTTCGGGGAGGCGGTCGTAATTCAGATTGAAGCGGGCCAGAGGGCCGACCAGGTAGGAGCCGCGCTTGCGCAACTGGGATTGCAGGGCGTTGGAGTGGCGGACGTGCTGCTCGAAGAAATGCTCCTCGTACTCCGCAACGGGGATGTCCAGGCCCTTGTTGGAAACGACGCGCCCCTCGTTGAGCGGGTACTCGTCGGGATGGGAGAGGGAGACGAACTCGTAATCCTGCTCGAAATCCGGGAACTCGAAGCCGGCCACCAGGCGGGCGGTGGCGAGGGAGGTATCCAGGGCCCACTTGAGGTCCTCGACCAGGGCCAGCAATTCGCTGCGCGGCGGCACGCGGTAGAATCCGCCGACGCAAACGGAGATGGGATGGATCTCGCGGCCGCCCAGCACGGTCATCAGATGATTGCCGATTTTCTTGAGGCGCAGCGCCTGCTCGACCGCGGGCAGGTGGTCGCGGGCCATCTCGATGACATCCTGATAGCCCAGGAAATCGGGCGCGTGGAGCATGTAGACGTGCAGCGCGTGGCTCTCGATCCACTCGCCGCAGTAAATGAGGCGGCGCAGGAGCCGAACCGCCGGATCGATGCTAACGCCCAGCGCCTGCTCCATGGCGTGGACGGCGCTCATCTGGTAGGCGATGGGGCAGATGCCGCAAATGCGCGCGGTGATGTCGGGCGCCTCGAGGAAATGGCGGCCGCGCAGGAACGCCTCGAACATGCGCGGAGGCTCGAAGACCTTGAACTTCACGTCCTCGACACGGTCGCCGCGCAGCTTCACCTGAAGAGCGGCCTCGCCCTCGACGCGGGCGAGATAGTCGACCTTGATCGTCTTGCTGGTCATCGGTCAAACCTCCCGAAACTCGGAAGCCCGCGGCTCGCAGACCGTGGATGGGGGCCTGCGAGCCGAGGACCGCCGTATTACACCAAAACTGCCAGGTCCAGCTCGACCTTAACCACCGGGTCGTCGATCGAGCGCCTCAACTGGAAGCCCATCTTCTCGCAGATGTGCTGCATCGCCAGGTTGTCCGGCAGAACGTCGCCGACGATGCGCCCCACCTTCTCATCCCTGGCCAAGGCCAGCAAGCGCCGGAGAAGCTCGGAGCCGAGGCCGCGGCCCTGGTAATCGTCGGTGACGATGATGGCGAACTCGGCCTCGTCGATGCCGTGGGCCTTCTTGAGACGGCCGACGGCAATGACGCGGCTCTCTCCGGTGGCGGGGTCCTTATGCTCGGCGACCAGCGCCATTTCGCGGTCGTAATCGATGAAGCAAATGCGGGTCAGGCGCTCGTGGGTGACGCGCTGGCTGAGCTTCATCAGGTGCAGGTAGCGCTGGTATACGGAGCGCTCGGAGAGCGTCTCATGGAACTTCACAAGCTGCGGCTCGTCCTCGGGACGAATGGGACGGATCAGGACGTCGGTGCCGTCCTTGGCGGTCCAAGGGGCCACGTAGCGGGTGGGATAGGGACGGATGGCCAGGCGCGGCAGTTTCTCCTGGGGAACGTCCAGGCCATGCACCACCACGCGGGCATCCAGGGCGACCAGGCGCTCGGGAGAGGCGAGCAGCGGGTTGATGTCGATCTCCTTGATCCAGGGCTGCTCGACCACGAGCTGGCTGAACCGAACGAGCAATTGATCGAGCTCGGCCAGATCGATGGACTTGCGGCCGCGAACGCCCTTGAGCGCGGTGTAGATCTTAGTGGCCTGCATCATGCTGCGGGCCAGGGTGGAGTTGAGCGGGGGCAGGGCCAGGGCGCGGTCCTTGAAGACTTCGACGAGCTGGCCGCCCATGCCGAACAGCAGCACGGGGCCGAACTGCGGGTCGATGCTGGAGCCGATGATGAGTTCGTAGCCGAACAGCTTGATCATGGGCTGCACGGTGACGCCCTGGAAATGCTGGCTGCCGACCTTGGCGGCCACCGAGGCCTGGATGGCTTTGTAGGCGGCGCGGACGGCGGCCTCGTCGCGCAGGTTGAGCTGCACGCCGCCCACGTCGGTCTTGTGGGTGATGGTTTCGGAGTAGAGCTTCAGAACGATGGGATAGCCGATCTCGGCGGCGCTTTTGGCGGCATCGTCCTCGCTGGTTGCAATGCGGGTCTCGACGATGGGAATCCCGTAGGTGGCCAGAAGTTGTTTGGACTCGAACTCGGTCAGGATGGTGCGGCCGGCATGGCGCGCGGTCTGAATGATGGCGTCGGCGCGGGCGCGATCGGCTTCGGCTTCCTCGGTGACGGCGGCCATGGGAGTCTCGTAGAGGCCACGCAGGTTATCGCTGAAGCGCCACATGTAGTTGAAGATGCGGGAGGCGGTGTCGGGATAGGGGAAGGTCGGAATTCCCGCGCGGTTCAGAACCTCCTCGCCGGCGGCGACCTCGGTGCCGCCCATCCAACTGGCGAGCACCGGCTTGCCCTCGATCTGGGCGTAGGGGCGGAGTTGCTCGGCGGTCTTGGTGGGATCGGTCATGGCCTGCGGAGTCAGGATGACCAGCAGGCCGTCGGCGTTGGGGTCCCGGGCGGCAATCTCGAGCGCCTTGGCGTAGCGGTCGGGGCCGGCGTCGCCGAGGATATCGATGGGGTTGTTGCGGCTCCAGGCGGCGGGGAGGAACGCATTGAGCGCGTCGAAGGTCTCCTTGGAGAGCTCGGGGACCTCGCAGCCGCTCATGACCAGAGCGTCGGTAGCCAGGACGGCCGGGCCGCCGGCGTTGGCCACGATGGAGAGACGCGGGCCGGACGGGCGGGGCTGCTTGGCCAGCACTTCGGCCAGGTAGAACAGCTCGGAGATGTTGTTCACTCGCAGCACGCCGCTGCGGCGGAAGGCGGCATCCAGCACCTCGTCGCTGCCGGTGAGAGAGCCGGTGTGAGAGGCGGCGGCCTTGGCGGCAGCTTCGCTGCGGCCGGGCTTGATGACCAGAATGGGTTTGGAGAGCGCCACTTCGCGGGCCGCGGAGAGGAAAGCGCGGGCGTCGCCGATGGTTTCCATGTAGAGCAGGATGCTGTGCGTGTGGGGGTCGTTGCCGAGGTAGTCGATGAGATCGCCCCAGCCCACGTCGGACATGGCGCCGATGGAGAGGAACGAGCTGAAGCCGACCTGCTCCCGCAAGCTCCAGTCCAGAATGGCGGTGCACAGTGCGCCGCTCTGGCTGATGAACCCGACGTTGCCGGGCAGCGCCATGCCACGGGCGAAGGTGGCGTTGAGCCCGGTGCGCGGGCTCATGACGCCCAGGCAATTCGGGCCGATGATGCGCATGTTGCCGCGCCTGGCTTCGGCGACCAACTGCTGCTCGTAGCGCAGGCCCTCGGGTCCGGTCTCCTTGAAGCCGGCCGAGATGACCACGGCCGCGCCCACGCCGGCGTCCACGCATTCGCGGATAATTCCCGGAATGGACTTGGCCGGGGTGACGACCACCGCCAGATCGACCTTCTCGGGGACCGCGGCGATGCTGGGGTAGGCCCGGATGCCCAGGACACTGGGGCGCTTGGGGTTCACCGGGTAGACGGTTCCGCCGAAGGGCGTGCTGATCAGATTCCACAGCACGGTGCGCCCGACGCTGCCCGGGTTTTCGGTGGCGCCGATCAAGGCGACCGACTCCGGCTCGAAGAAAATGTCCAGCGGATGCTTTCTGGGCTTCAAGATGTCATGGGCGGAATCTCCGCCGGCGTTCTTAAGTTTTTTCATTGCAGGTTCCTTCCGTATAAATCTTCTCCAAAAGCGCTGGCAGGGCCGCTTCCACCTGCGGCGAGAGCGCCGCGCCGAACTCGAACGAGCCGGCCCCTACCGAGATCAGAACCGCTTCGGGGCACCTGCCGTACAGCCGTTTGGCGAGGGCCAGCAGGCGCTCCGGGGTGAGTTGATGGGTGAACAGCTCGGACAGGGAACTGGCGGGCTGGAGAGCGCGCAGGGCGACTTCGCCCGGACGGCGGCCGCAATCCGCGTCGAGAAAGATCACCTGGCGGGCCTGGCTAATCTCCTCGGCCAACTCGGGGGTCAGTTGATGGCCGATCCGAACCAGGGCGTCCGCATCGCGCAGGGACTCGGCCAGGCGCTCGGCGGCGCGCCAGGCGACGGCGTCGTCGCCACGCAGGGGATTGCCGCAACCGACGATGAGGAGCGGCGCCATCAGGCTCTTTCGGCCTCCTCGCTGGCCTGGCGGAATTGCCAGCTCCAGGCGTTGAAACTGCGGAAGGCGCGGGCGATTTCCTCGTCGCTCTGCCCCAGCAAGCGCAACTGGGTGGTCATGGCGGCGGTATTGGCGCTTTCCATGGGGCCGTAACAGCCGTAACAGCCGCGTCCGAAGCGGGGACAAAGCGCGCCGCAGCCGCTCTGGGTCACCGGGCCCAGACAAGGGACGCCGCGGGCGATGGCGATGCAGACGTTCCCGCTGCGCTTGCACTTCATGCACAGGCTGTGAGTGGGAATGTTAGGCTTGCGGCCAATCAGCATGGCCGCGATCAGCTCGATGAGGTGCTTCTTGTTGATGGGGCAGCCGCGCAGCTCGAAATCCACCGGCACATGTTCCGCAATGGGGGTGGACATCTTGAGCGTCTGGATAAAATCGGGCTGGGAATAGACGGTGCGGACGTACTCCTGGCTGTCGGCCCAATTGCGGAGCGCCTGGACGCCGCCGGCGGTGGCGCAGGCCCCAATGGTCACCAGCACCGTACACTGGCGGCGGACCTGCTGGATGCGCTCGGCATCGTGGTGCGTGGTGATGGAGCCTTCCACCAGTCCGATGTCGTAGGGGCCCTTGAGCATGGTCCGGGAAGCCTCCGGAAAAAAGGCGATCTCAATGGCTCCGGCGACCGCGAGCAGTTCGTCCTCGGCATCCAGCAGGCTCAACTGGCAGCCGTCGCAGGAGGCGAACTTGAACACGGCAACCCGGGGTTTGGTTTTCTTGTCAGAGCTCATGCTTCTCCAGCCAGGGCCGCATCTGGGTGTAGGGGAAGATGGGGCCGTCCTTGCAAACGAAATAGGGGCCGAGCTGGCAGTGGCCGCAAAAGCCCACCGCGCATTTCATGTTGCGTTCCATGGAGAGGTAGATGTCGGACTCGGGCAGGCCGCGCTTCTCCAGTTCCCGGATGACGTAGCGCATCATGATCTCGGGTCCGCAGATCATGGCGGTGGTGCGGCCGGGGTGCAGACGGACGTAACGGAACAGCGTGGTGACGACGCCCACATAGCCGCGCCAGTTCACCCCGCCATAGTCGACCGTGGACAGGACCTGGGTATCGGGCAAGCGGCCCCACTCGGCGAGCTGCTTGCGATAGAGCAGGTCTTTGGGACTGCGGGCGCCGTAGAGCAGCATAATACGGACGTAATCGTCGCGATGGCGCAGCATGTGATGGATGGCGGGGCGCAGGGGCGCCAGGCCGATGCCGCCGGCGACGATCAGCACGTCGTTGCCGCGGGCCTGCTCGAGCGGCCAGGAGGTGCCGAAAGGCCCGCGCACGCCCACCCACTGGCCGGGCTGGCAGTTCACCAGGGCGTTGGTGGCCTTGCCGACGGAGCGCACGGTGTAAACCAGGCGGCTGCTCTCGTCGGGATCGCCGGAGATGGAAATGGGCAGCTCTCCGACTCCAAAGACGTACAGCATGGTGAATTGGCCGGGAGAGAAGCGGCCGAGACCCTCGTCGGGCGGGGATTCGAGAGTCAGGGTGAAGGTGTCGTGGGTCTCCTTGACGAGGCTGGAGACGCGCATGGGAACCAGATTGGGCGGCAGCGCGGGAGCGGCGACGGCGGCAACCACACTCATACGAGTTTGACCCCCCGCGGCGCGTACAGGTCGATCAGTTGCAGGCGCGAGGCTTGCAGGCGTTGCGCGACCACCTTGAGAATCCGCATCAGGAATTGATAGCCGAAGGCGGGGTCCTGCTCCCAGACCTGGCGCAGGCGCGGGCCGTCGAAGGCGATGGCGCGGACCGGCTCCAGCGCGCGCGCCTGGAAGGTCTTACCGCCCTGGCCCAACAGCGAGGACCAGCCCATCTCGTCGCCCTCGCCGAGCGTCTGTATGCGGACGATCCGGCCGGGAGCGGAGACTTCCAGCGCCACCTTGCCGGAGACCAGGAGATAAAACAGGCTGCTCTCGTCTCCTTCCCGGAAGACGACCTGGTCGCGCGAGATCTGCACCTCCAGGGCCACCTCGGCCAGTTTCTGGATGTGGTTGGGCTTCAGGCCCTCCATGAACGGATGGTCCCGAAGAATGTCGATCAGCGTTTTGGTTTCCATGCCGTGGTTCTCCTTGCCGGCTATGCGGGGCTGGGCACTCCCCGAATGGCCTTGATTTCCTCGGTGACGTCGATTCTGGCCGGGCACCAGGCGATGCAGCGCCCGCAGCCCACGCAGCCGGAGGTTCCGAATTGATCGACCCAGGCGGCGAACTTGTGAGTGAGCCACTGGCGGTAGCGCGATTTCACGGAAAGCCGGACGCTGCCGCCGTGGATGTACGAGAAACCGTCGGTGAAGCAGGAATCCCACTTGCGTTCGCGCTCGGCGTGGTCGCCGGTGACGTCGGTAATGTCCTCGATGGTGGTGCAGAAGCAGGTGGGGCAGACCAGGGTGCAATTGGCGCAGCTCAGGCAGCGGGCGGCCACTTTGTCCCAACGGGGGTGGTCGAAATTGTCGAAGAGCAGGTCGCGAACGCCCTCGGTTTCGAGCGAGCGGCCCATCTGGGAGGCGGCGTTCTCGACGGCCGACTGGGCGGCCTTCAGTTCCTCCTTGCGGGCCTTGCGGCGCTCGACTTCCCCCAGAACCGCGGCGCCCAGCTTGGTGCCCACCTCGACCACAAAGCTGTGCCCTTCGGGGCCGAGCATCTCGGTGAGAGCCAGGTCGAAGCCGACCTGAACGCGCGGGCCAGTGTGCATTGAAGCGCAGAAACAGGTTCCCCCCGCCTGGGTGCAGTTCACGGCCACGATGAAGGCGCCCTCGCGGCGGGCGTGGTAGGCGGGGTCGCGGTAACGGTCGCCGAGCAGGACGCGATCCTGGATGCCAATGGCCGCCAATTCGCAGGCGCGTACCCCCAGGAAGGCGAACTGTTGCGGGCGGGGCGCGTTGCGCAGGATGGTGAAGGCCTCTCCGTCGCGGCGCCCTTCGAAGATGGGCAGCTCGGGCGGGTGCAGGTAGCGTTTCCAGCCCTGCGGCCCCACGGTGTAGCCAAACACCGCGGAGTCCTCGCGCTTTTTCAGGCGATAGTGGCCGGATTCCTGCTCATCGCCCCAGCCGGCCGGGAGATCCCCGGCTTTCTCAAGCACGTCGCAGGTAATCGCTCCGTCGCGCACGGTGGGGCCAATCACTTGGTAGTCCCGCCGCCGGAGCGCGGAGATGAGGGCGGACAGGGCCGCGAAATCAATCACGGACTGGGAGCCGACGGGAGGCAGCGTTGTGTCCATCGCTAGTTATCTCTGGAGCCAGGCGGCGCGGAAAGGGGGGGGTGGCACACCTTCAGCTAACTTGGTTCCGAGGTATTTGGGTGCATACGGGTTGCCAAACTCAATCTGTTAATAACAAACGGCTTAGCGGGCAATCTCCGGGTGCGACTGGGTGAAATTGCGCTATCACCCCAGGAAATGCGGCGAGCCGGCCTGACGGCAACCCGCGCGAATGCTGCGATTCAGGCAGAAAAAGGGAGCTGGAGATCCGAACCTCCCCTCCCGGCCGGCTGAGCGAAAACACGCAGGGGGAAGTTGCGCCTGGCGAGCGCGCTGCGGCCTACCCCGCCGACTTGCGGCGGTTCTCGTAGTTCCGGAAGCGCTCGCGATAGGCGTCGAAAACCTGGCGACCCATGAGGCCGTAGGTGAAGTGCTTGCCGAGTTCAACGCCGGCCTGGTCGAAGGCGTTGATATTGAGCAACTCGCCCATGAAAGCGGTCTGGAATTCCAGGAGCTGCAAGAAGGCGCCGAGATGCTCGGGGTCCAGCTTGCGGAGGGTGAAGGTGCAGTTGGGCCGGCCGGTCTCGGTGAGCGCGGCGGCGGTGGAGCGGCGCTCGACCTCGATGAGCTTGGCCAGGGTCTGGCCGCCCAGGTAGTCGAAGGCCTCCAGGTTCAGACCGGCCTTGGGGATCTTGCCGGAGCTGGAGGGTTTCTCGACCGCCCAGAAGGTGAACACCTTGTCGTTGGGACCTTCGACGTAAAGCTGAACCTGGGAGTGCTGGTCGGTGGCGCCCAAGGCGGCCACGGGCGTCTGGCCCACATGGATCTCCGCGCCCTGCCTGGACTTGGCCTTGCCGAGGGATTCCGCCCAAAGCTGCCGGAACCAGAAGGCCGTGCCCCAGAGGTGGTTGGAGTAAGGAAACGCGACCTGGATGGACTTGTTCTTGAGGGTCAGGACGAGGTAATGGAGCAGCGCGCCGCGCAGGGCCAGGTTCTTGTCGAGATCGGGCTGCCAGGAATCGTGCGTGACGGCGGCGGCGCCCTTGAGGATAGCCCGAATGTCCAGACCGATGAGCGCGGCGGGAAGCATTCCAACCGGACTGAGCACGCTGAAGCGGCCGCCGACGTTCCTGGGGATGGCAAACTCGGGATATCCCTCGGCCTGGGCGAGCGCGTGGAGGTCGCCGGAGCCGGCGGTGGTCACGGCGGCGATGCGTTGGCGCGCTTTGCGGCCGAGTTTGGCGGTCATCCAGTCGCGGACGATCAGGAAAGAAGCCACGGTTTCGGCGGTGGAACCGGACTTGGCGATCACGACCGTGAAGGTCTTCTTGGGATTCATGGAATCCAGGGCGGCGGCGGTGAAGGCCGGGTCGACGTTGTCCAGGACGACCAGCCGGGGACTGCCGGGAGAGAAGGCCGGCTGGACCGGGTGCGGACCCCGCAGGCCGCAGTCGAGCGCCCAGGCGCCCAAGGCGCTGCCGCCGATGCCCACTAGGCAAAGCGTGTCGAAGGAACCGCGGACCTGCTTGGCGAAATGGAGGATTTCCCTGGCGGATTGGGTTTGAAACGGAAGATGCGGGAAGCCCTGGCCGCCAGACTCACTGATCTTCCGGAAGCCGCGGAGGGCCTCCAGGGCGCGCGAGGAATGCTGCCGGATCTCCGCAGGGGTAAGCCCATGGGCTTCCCCCACCATCCCGGCACGGAGGTTAAGGTCGTCGAATTGGATGTTCATAGCGCAGACTGATTCCATTGGAGCACATCGGCGGGGCGGGCCGCGTCGGCCGGCTATTTTCTGCGGAAGGAGCCCGGGTGGGGATCGTGGACGGTGGGGAAGGTCTTGGACATGTGATCGTGCCAGGCCAGCCCCTCCTCGTCCATCAGCGCCCAGACCAATCCGAGACCGACGGCGCCGAGAGCGAGGCCGGCGGCGGAGAACCGGAACAGGCGAAGGCGCCAATCGGGCGGGGAACCGTCGAAGGTGAGGAGTTGGAGGTGCAAGCAGGACCTGCCCAGGGTCTCTCGGCCGAGGAGGCAACAGAACAGGTGATAGGCGACCAGCATGGCGGCGAAGGCGCCGGCGTAGAAGAAGCCGGTCCGGTGGGTGATCTGGAAGGCGCCGCAAAGGAGACGAGACACCACGGCCGCAATAGCAGCCCCCAGGAGGCACAGCAGGGCATCCAGCAGCGCCGCCTTCACGCGCACGCGGGTGGAGGCGACGGGGGCCTCCTCGTAGACGGTGAGAGGCCGCTGGGTGCGCGGGCGGAAGTCCAGATCCTGCTGGCCGGCGCGGGCGGCGGCCGAGGCGGCGTTGGAAGCTGCCGCGGCCTGCGACTGGCGGCGGGCGCGGTTCAGATGCTCGCGGGCGGCCACGCCGTTGGAGTAGGAGTCGAAGGGGATGACGTTGGCGCGCTCGCCCGGGAACAGCGAGGGCTGGTGAGGAGGACGATTAGATGGCGGAGGAGGGGGCGGTTCGGGGGGCATCGCCGGATCCGATACGGGTTGGATTGCGAGAACGGCCGAGGAACGCCGGTTGGAGGATCGGGCGGGCGAGTTCTGTATCCGGCGGCCGCAGTGGCCACAGCGGTGATCCTGCTCCGAATTCGAACGGCCGCAATACGGACAGTTCACAGGTTGCGGTCTCCCGGGCGCGGCGAGGCCGGGCCGGCGGTCCAGTACGTGCTAGGATGAACGTTTCGGAGTGCCGACACAAATCGCAGCGCAAATCCCATCATGAGTCTTAGTAACATAATTGGGCGAATTTGTCACGAAGTTTTTTGGTGGGGGGCGCTGGTATGCCTGCTGACGGGGGCCACGGCGGCGGCGCAGGCGCCCGAAAAGCGGATGCGCCTGGCCTCGCCGCATAACCTTCCCGAAGGGGAGACGATGATCGACGCGGTGGACCAGGAGCAAGACGGATCCTGGTACCATTTGCGGGGCGACGCCTACGTCGAGAACAACGAACTGCTGCTGAAGGCGGACGAAATCGACTACAACGACGACACGGGGGATTCCGAGGCGCGGGGCCATGTCTACCTTCAGCACTTCGACGGCGGCGACGAGCTGTGGTGCGACAAGGCGGACTACAACGTGGTCCAACTGAAAGGGAAGTTTTACAATGTGCGCGGCATTTCACCTGTGAAGATGGTGGTCCGGCGCGGAATCCTGCCGACGCAGAATCCTTTCCATTTCGAGGGCGAGTGGGCCGAGCGGGTGGGGGACCGGTATTACCTGCACGACGGCTGGATCACCAACTGCATGGGAGCGAAGCCCTGGTGGGTGATGAAGGGGCCGCTGTTCGACATTATCCCCGACGATCGCGCGCTGGCCTATCGGAGCGTGTTCTGGATACGGAAGTTGCCGCTGTTCTACACTCCGTACTTCTACCATTCTTTGAAAAAGCTTCCGCGGCGGAGCGGGCTGCTGACGCCGAATATCGGCAACAGCTCGCAGTTTGGCAAGGTGGTGGGCTTTGGGGCTTACTGGGCGATCAGCCGAAGCTACGACATGCTCTACCGGGCGCAGTACTTCAGCGAGCGGGGGATCGCGCATCACGTCGAGCTGCGCGGGAAGCCGCGGGAGGGCACGGATTTCGACGCCATCGTGTATGGGATCAACGATCGGGAGAAGGAAGGCGGGTTGATGGCCTACGTGCAGGGGCGCTCGGATCTGGGCGATGGGTGGTATGCGCGCGTGGAGGCAAACTATTTGAGTTCGTTCCTGTTCCGCCAAAGCTTCACGCAATCCTACGACGAGGTGATCTCGGCCGAGGTGCACTCGACGGGGTTCGTCGAGAAGGACTGGTCGAGCTACGGATTGGCGGTGGTCCTGCAGCGCAACGAGAACTTCCAAAGCATCACGCCCGGGGACACGGTGATCATTCGCAAGCTTCCGGAGGTGGATTTCACGAGCCGGGACCACCGCATCTGGCGCAAGTTCCCGTTGTGGATTAGCTGGGATTCGAGCGCCGGGCTGCTGCACCGCACCCAACTGACGTTTCAAACGCGGCAGTTCGTGGACCGGCTGGACCTGTATCCGCGCGTGATGTCGGCTTTCCACTGGAAGGGTTTCAGCTTGCTGCCGAGCTTCGCGCTCCGGGAGACGTACTACGGCGAGACCGAGCAAAACGGGCAGATTTCGGGCGAGAACTCGCTGCGCAGCGCGCGGGAGGTCAATGTGGACCTGCTGGCGCCCTCCCTGGAACGCGTCTACCACGGGAAGCTCAAGCATGTGATCGAGACGCGGGCCACCTATCGCTATGTGACGGGAGTGGACGATTTCGGCGAGCTTGTCCGGTTCGACAGCACCGAGCTGTATTCGGATACCAACGAAGTGGACTTCTCGCTCACCAACCGGCTGTACCGGAAACGGGGCGACTCGGTGGAAGAGATCCTGAACTGGCGGCTCAGCTACGACCGTTTCTTCGATCCGACCTTCGGCGGGGCTATCGTGCCGGGGCAGCGCAACGTGGTGCTAAGCGCGATCGATATGACCCCCTACGCCTTTCTGGACGGCTACCGGCACTCCTCGCCGGTGGACTCGGTGCTGCGCATGAATCCGAAGCCGGGGTGGAGCGTGGAGTGGCGGTCGGACTACGATCCGTTGCGGGGCACGATCGTGAACAACGCGCTGGGGATCGACGCGCGCTTCGGGCAGTACGCGTTCTACGTGGGCCACAACACGATACGGGACGTTCCGCTGCTCAGCCCGAGTTCGAACCAGTTCGACGGGCGATTCAGTATCGGCAACGAGAACCGGCGGGGATGGAACGGGGTGGTGCGCGCGAATTACGATTTCGAGTACGGCATCCTGCGGACCGCGACAGCGCAAGTGAACTATAACACGGATTGCTGCGGATTCAGCGTGCAGGTGCAGCGCATCAACGCCGGCACGCGCGACGACAACGTGTTCCGGCTGTCGTTTTCGGTGGCCAACCTGGGGTCGTTCGGCAACTTGAAGAAGCAGGACCGGGCGTTCTGAGGCACTGGCCGAGGGGCGGGGCGCATCGAGCGGATGGGCCGGCGTCAGCGGCTCACTGCCCTTCGATGGCCCGGTCGAGGAGCGAGCGGAAACGCTCGGACTTTTCGCCAACCCGCCGGTGGAGGCGGGCGAGTTCGCCCTCGAGAGTGCGGAGGCGGTCCGCCAGATGCAGGCAGGCCAGCACGGCGACGCGCAGGGAATCGGCGCTGGGGCTCTTGGCGGCGATGGCGGCCATGAGCTGATCGACGCTGTCGGCAAGCTCCTGGGTTTCGCGCTCATCGCCGGCCGCGCGCAGCGCGTAGGTCTGGTGGAAGATGGTGACCTGGATAGTCTGCTTGTCGCCCACGGGCGGTATTCCGTCAGCCGGCGCTCAGAGAATCGATCTGGCCCAGCAGTTTCTCGATGCGGCTGCGAACCTGGCCGCGCTCGGCGCGCAAGGCGTCCAATTCCGCGGTGAGGCCGGCGAGTTGGCCTCGTGCGGCGTCGGCCTGGCGGAGGGCGGCGTCCCGGTCGGCCACCGCCGCATCCTTCTCGCGGCGCAGGCGCGCCACCAGGTTTATGGCTTGGAGGATTCGCTCTTCCAAGGCGCCCAGCGAATCCACATCGTCGTCGCGCAGGAGTTCCATGGGTCTACCCGGCCAGTGCGGCCTTGGCTTTCTCGACCAGGAGACGGAAGGAGGTTTCGTCGCTGGCCGCGATCTGGGCCAGGACCTTCCGGTTGAGGTCGATGCCGGCCTTCTTCAGGCCAGCGATGAACTTGCTATAGGAAAGGCCGGCCTGGCGGCAGGCGGCCCCGATGCGGACGATCCACAGCGCCCGGAAGTCGCGCTTCTTCTGGCGCCGGCCGACGTAGGCGTACTTGAGCGCCTTTTCGACGGCTTCCTGGGCGGACCGGTTCAGCTTGCTCTTGGTGAGGAAATAGCCAGAAGCGGCTTTGAGCGTCTTCTGGCGGTAGGCTTTGCGCTTGGGACCTCGTTTGACTCTAGGCACGTTTACCTCCTTAGGTTGCGGGACGGGGCTGAAGCCCTATCCCACCGAGGCGCAACGGGTACGTGCCCCGCACTCCGTCCGCGCTCGCTGGATTCAATTGGGAAGCATCCGTTTCAGGGCCGGCTGATTGGTCGCGTCGGCGACGACACCCTGGCGGAGCTTGCGCTTCCGGCTGCGCGCCTTGGACGTCAGGATGTGACGCGAAAAGGCATGATGGCGAACGACCTTTCCCGTCCCGGTCTTCTTAAAGCGCTTGGCCGCGCCACGGTGCGACTTTAACTTCGGCATGGTTGACTTCCCTGGGTGATTCGATCCGGCAGGATGGCGATGCACAGCTCCTGCAAACCATCACAGTATAGCATGGCGCGGTGGCAGAGTTCGCGCGGGTGGAGGCGCGGGGGCGAAGTTGGGGCGGCTGGAGGCGCGGCGGCGGGGTGCGGCGTGTGTCGCGCCGGCCCGCGCGGGTTTCTGTCGCACTCGCCAGCCGGTCCGCGATGGAGTTCATCGCCCACCGGATCTACTTCATCCGCGGGCGCAAGGTCATGCTCGATAGCGACCTCGCCGGCCTCTACCAGGTGGAGACCAAGGCGTTGAATCGAGCGGTCAAACGCAACCCCGAACGGTTTCCGGAGGATTTCATGATACGGCTGAGTGGGGAGGAACTGCTGGCTTTGAGGTGCCAATTTGGCACCTCAAAAGTGGGACGTGGCGGCCCCCGCTACTTGCCGCACGCTTTCACACAAGAGGGCGTCGCGATGCTGTCGTCAGTGCTGCATAGCGAACGCGCGGCGCGGGTCAACGTCGCCATCATGCGAACCTTCGTCAAGCTGCGCGAGGTCATGGAGGCGAATGTGGCGCTGTCGCGGAAGATCGGAGCCTTGGCGCGGAAGTACAGGCAGCACGATGAAGAAATCCAGATGATCTTCGAGGCCATCAAGCGCCTGTTTGAGCGTCCCGCCAAGCCGAAGCATCGCATCGGATTCGCCGTCGACAGCCAGCGCTGATCGCCCAGCCAGTTTGAGGCGCCAAATTGGCACCTCAAACGCCGGTCATTCAGGCGTGGGCTTCCTGCCACTCCTCCCACCAGGCCATCTGGATGGACTCGAGGGCGCTTTCGGAGGAGGCGGCGGGGTCGTCGGCGAAGCCATCGAGGTGGATGACCCAGTTGCGGAGGTCGGTGAAACGGATGCGGAGGGGGTCCTGCGCGGGGAACTTGGCGAGCAGGGCCAGGGCGATCTCTTCGGCATCGTCCCAGGTGAAGGCGGGCATCAGATCTTGGTCCCCTTGAGCGCGTCGCGGACGGCGGTGTTCATCATGATCTCGGCCAGGTGGAGCGTGGCCTGGTTGAGCTTCTCGATGTGGGCGCGGATCAGAGCGTGGTCCGTCGAGTGATAGACCGTCAGCAGTTCGTTGAGGGTTTGCTCGATGGCAGCCGTCTCGTCCTGGGTCATCTCGAGCCAGGCGCCGCCGGCGCGGGCCTTCTCGAGGGCGGCCAGGATGGTGTCGGCCTCCAGGCGGGCCTCGCGCACTTGCCGTTCGCCGAAATCCTCCTCGGCGCGTTCGATGGAGTCGCGGATCATGGCTTCGACCTGGTCGTCGGTGAGGCCGTAGGAAGGCTTGACCTCGACGGAATGCTCCTTTCCGGTGCGCTGGTCGCGGGCGGTGACGCTGAGGATGCCGTTCGCGTCAATCAGGAAACGGACCTCGATGCGTGGCGCGCCGGCGGGCAGCGGGTCGATGCCCTGGAGGTCGAAGCGCGCCAGGCTGCGGCAGTCCTTCACTAATTCGCGCTCGCCCTGGACGACGTGGATGAGGACGTTGCGCTGGCCGTCCACGGCGGTTGTGAAGACCTCGGTGGAGCTGGCCGGAATGGTCGAGTTGCGGTGAACGATCTTGGAGGCGATGCCGCCCATGGTCTCGATGCCGAGGGAGAGCGGCGTCACGTCGAGCAGCAGCTTGTCCTGAACGTCGCCGGTGAGGATGCCGGCCTGCACCGCCGCGCCGAGAGCGACCACTTCTTCCGGGTTGAGCTCGGTGTGCGGGCGGGCGCGGAAAAGGTTCTCGACGGCCTGGCGCACCAGCGGAATGCGGGTCGAGCCGCCCACCAGCACCACTTCGTCGATTTGTTCGACGGTCACGCCGGCGTCTTGGAGGCAATTCCGGCAGGGGCCCAGGGTGCGGTCCACAATGCCGCGGACCAGCCCCTCGAACTGTTCGCGGGTGAGTTCGCGCCGGTAGCTCCGGCCCTGGGAATCGAGCTGGATGGTGGTGCGTGGGACGAAGGAGAGCCGTTCCTTGGCCTCGATGACGGCGCGGCGCAGAAGTTGCACCGCGCTGCTGTTGCGCGCGAGATCGAGGCCCCATTCGGAGCGAATATCCTCGAGGGCGATGCGCAGGAGATGATTGTCGATATCGTCGCCGCCCAGGCGCGTGTCGCCGTTGGTGGCCAGCACTTCGAAGATGCCGTCGCGGATCTTGAGGATGGAGATGTCGAAGGTGCCGCCGCCCAGATCGTAGACGGCCACGATGCCGTTCTGGCGCTTGTCGAGGCCGTAGGCCAGAGAGGCGGCGGTAGGCTCGTTGACCAGGCGCAAAACGTCCAAACCGGCGATGCGGCCGGCATCCTTGGTGGCCTGCCGTTGGGCGTCGTTGAAATAGGCGGGAACGGTGATCACGGCGCGAGCGACCGCCCGGCCCAGGAAAGCTTCCGCGTTGCGCTTGAGTTGGAGCAGGATGAAGGCGGAGATTTCGGGCGGGGTGAAAGTGCGGTCGCCCAGGCGCAGCCGCAGGACGGATTCGCTGCCCTCGGCGATACGGAACGGAAAGAGGGCGGCTTCCTTCTCGACGTCGGCGAGGCCGCGGCCCATCAGGCGCTTGACGGAGTAAACAGTGCGCTGAGGGTCGTCGATGAGCATCTGGCGCGCGGCGTTGCCCACCAGCGGCGCGCCGTCGCCAGCGTGAACCACGCTGGGGACCAGGCGGTCGCCATCCTGGCCGGGGATCACCTGGGGACCGGTGAGATTCATATAGGCGACCAGGCTGTTGGTGGTGCCGAGGTCGATGCCTACCACCGGATCGGGCTGGCCGCCGAAATCGATCTGGAAAACAGAGGACATCAGGAGGACGATTCGCTTTCCACCTGCTGGACCAGGTTGGAGATGTACTTGCGGCGATTGAGAGCGGCGCGGATGGGGCCCAGGGTGGCGGGCCCGGGGGCCTGGTCGTAGTCCGCGAAAAGGCGCTGGAGGGCGGCATCGGACTCCGCGAGCAGAGCCCGGAAACGGTCGCGCGCGGCCTGAAGACGAGGGCGAACCGAGGCGTCGCCGGCGCGCAGCTCCTCCAGCGCCAGGTTCAACTCGAACACTTCGTCGAGCAGCTCCGCGGGCACTTCCTTGGTTGGTTCGAAGCCCTGGCGTTTGAGCAAGTACTCGGCGCGAGCCACCGGATCGCGCAGCGTGCGGTAGGCGTCGTTCAAATTCGCGGAGGCCTCGATCGAACGCTCGCGTTCGGCCGGGGCGGCCTGTGCGTGACGGTCGGGATGCAATTGCCGGCTGAGGCGGTAGAACCTGGTCTCGAGGTCCGCCAAATCGAGGGCGAGCCGGGGAGCGAGGTCGAAAGAGTGGAAGTAGTCGGGAGCGTCCATCAGGCGGTGAACGAGGTTCCGCAACCGCAACTCTTCTTCGCGTTCGGATTCTCGAAGACGAAGCCGGAGTGGATCAGGGATTCCCGGTAGTCGAGCGTCATGCCGTCCAGGTACAGGAGGCTCTTGGGGTCGACGAAGACCTTGACGCCGTCGAACTCGTAGACGTTGTCCTTCTCGCGCTGCCTGGTCTCGAGGCGGAACAAGTAGGAGAGCCCGGAGCAGCCGCCACCCTGAACGCCCAAGCGGAGCCCGCCCTCGCTAACGCCATTCTTGGCGAAGGCGTCCTTGATCTTCTGAACGGCCTTGGGTGTCACGTTAATCATGGCTCTGCTTCTTTCTATAATCCTCGATGGCCGATTTGATGGCGTCTTCGGCCAGTACCGAGCAGTGGATCTTCACCGGGGGCAGGCTCAGCTCATTTACGATATCGACGTTGCGGATCTCGAGGGCCTGGTCGATGGTCTTGCCTTTCACCCACTCAGTGGCCAGAGAGGAGCTGGCGATGGCGCTGCCGCAGCCGAAGGTCTTGAACTTGGCGTCTTCAATCACGCCAGTCTCTTCGTTGACCTTGATCTGGAGCTTCATCACATCGCCGCACTCGGGCGCGCCCACCATGCCGGTGCCGACGCGGGGGTCGCTGCGGTCCAGCGATCCGACGTTGCGCGGGTTGGCGTAATGGTCCAGGACTTTTTCCGAGTAGGCCATGGTCAGTCCTTGCTCCAGCGGACCTGCTTGAGGTCCACGCCCTCTTTGGCCATCTCATAGAGCGGCGAAAGCTCGCGCAGCTTCCCGACCACCTCGATGACGCGGCCGGCGACGTAGTCGACTTCCTCCTGGGTGTTGAAGCGGCCCAGGCCGAAGCGGATGGAGGTGTGGGCCAGGTCCTCGCTGACGCCCAGAGCGCGCAGGACGTAACTGGGTTCGAGCGTGGCCGAGGTGCAGGCCGAGCCGCTCGAGACCGCCACGTCGTGGATGCCCATCAGCAGGGATTCGCCTTCCACGTAGGCGAAACTGACGTTGAGGTTGTTGGGCAGGCGGCTAGACATACTGCCGTTGATGTAGATCTCGTCCAACTCGGCGAAGAGGCGCTCTTTGAGCCGGTCGCGCAATCCGGCCAAACGGGTGGACTCGTCGGCCATTTCCAATTGGCAGATGGCGCAGGCTTCGCCCAGGCCCACGATGCCGGGAACATTGAGCGTGCCCGAACGCATGCCGCGCTCGTGGCCGCCGCCATCCATCTGCGCGGTGAGCTGCACGCGAGGGTTCTTGCGGCGGACGTAAAGGGCGCCGATGCCCTTGGGACCGTAGATTTTGTGTCCGCTCAGGGAAAGCAGGTCGATATTGTCGTCGTTGACGTTGACCGGGACCTTGCCGACGGACTGGGTCGCGTCGGTGTGGAACAGCACGCCGCGCTCGCGGGCGATCCGGCCGATCTCGCGCACGGGCTGCAACACGCCGATTTCATTGTTGGCGTGCATGACGCTGATCAGGATGGTCTGGTCGGTGATGGCGGCGCGCAGGGCGTCCAGGTCGAGGAGGCCGTCGCGCTGAACGGGCAGAAAGGTGACGTTCAATCCGTGCTTGGCCAGGCGCTTGCAGGTATCGAGCACGGCCTTGTGCTCGGTGGCCACCGTGATGATGTGGTTGCCGCGCTCGGCGTACATTTCGGCGGCGCCCTTGATGGCCAGGTTGTTGGACTCGGTGGCGCCGCTGGTGAATACAATCTCCTTGGGGGTCGCCCCGATCAACTCGGCGATCTGCCGGCGGCCCTTCTCGACCGCCTGCTCGGCGTCCCAGCCGAAGGAGTGGCTGCGGCTGGCGGCGTTGCCAAACTTCTCCTGGAAACAGGGCAGCATGGCGTCGAGCACCCGCGGGTCGAGGGGGGTGGTGGCGTGGTAATCCATGTAAATCGGCGTCTTCATACCTTCTCCAGAGCGGACAAACTGAGGGTCTCGGGGGCCTCCTCGCTCATGGCTGAGATAGTGATGCTATCGAGCAGCCGGAGGATGCCTTCATGGATTCGGCGGAGCGGTTCCTTCACGCCGCACTTGCCGGATTGGCCACAGCCTTCGTGGGTAAAACAAGAGGTAAGGATAATAGGCCCGTCGAGGATGCGAATGACTTCCAAAGCGCTGATGGCGTGTGGATCGCGGGCCAGTTTGTAGCCGCCATTGGTACCCAGGACGGCCGTGAGCAGGCCCTCCCGGGCCAGCGTTTGCAAAACTTTGGCGAGCAGGGGAAGCGGGATGCCGTAGGCGTCGGCGATCTCTTTGGCGCTGGCGCTGCGGCTGGGCCGGGCCATGGCCAGATGGCGGAGGGCGATCAGACCGTAGTCGGCTTTCTTGGTCAGCTTCAGCATATCGGACCAAACCAGTCCCAGATCTACTGTAGCGGACTCGAAGGTCCGATGTCAATTCTGTAAACCCAGTGGATATAAGAGGGTAGGGGAGACCGAAACGAAGCCGTCAAGCGCCGGGGGAGTGGAGGGCGCAGGCGCGCCGGACCGCCTCCAGGTAGCTGTAGCCGTGAGTGGCGTCAGGCAGCAGCATGTGATCCTCGCTCCATTCGTTCCAGGAAGAGAGATAGATCACCCGCTGCGACTGGCTTTCCATGAATTGGCGGGCCGCGCGAAGCAGGATCTCGTACTGGTCGGGCGAGCGCTCGACCACCATGTGGGCCGAGGCGCCGAACCTGGGGCTGTCGTCCCAGCCAACTGGACAGTCCGGAAAAAAGGGCACGTCGCAGCGGTCGCGCATCTTCCGCCACTGCCGGATGGAATGGATGGCCCCGTCGCAGTAGGGGCTCAGACCTCCAGGGGCGCGGCCTCCGTAACTCCAGCCGAAGGTGTGGTAGAACGTGGCGCTGTCCACTCCCACTTCCCGAAAGCGCCCCTCCAGGTGGCCATGCACGTTGTTGGACTGGATGTGCAGGCCGCCCAGACCCGCCCGGGCCACTCGCTCGCGCATGGCGTCCAAGGTTGGTTTGAGCGCCTCCGGGCCGCCAAGTTGGCGGGCCAGGTGGTCCAGATCGAAGATGCCGAAGACCGGCAGGCCATTCAAGCGCCAGTAGTTGGGCTGACGGAAGTAATGCTCGATGCAGTAGTCGGCCACGCGCAGGCAGTCCTGCTGGGAATGGCTTTGGGGGAGCAAAATGGAGGCCTGCTCGGGCGAGCGGGCCGGGTAGACGGCGCGCCAGTCGTGGTTGGCCCACATGAGCGCGAATTGCAGCCGGTCGCGGTTGGGCGCCGCCAGGAAGCCGTTTTCAAGCTGCTCGTGGTAGAACATGACGCCGTTGTGCCAGTACCAGTCGATCATCCAGCCGTGGATGCCGTGGTCGGCGGCGGCGGCGATCTCCTTTTCGGACCAGGCGGGGTCGGCCTCGTTGAAGTAGCCCCAAAGAGGCTGCTTGGGCTGTTGGTGGCCGGGGAACAGAGGCTGGGCTTTCCTGACCAGTTCGAACTCCGTCCAGTCCCGGCCATAGTGGCGTTGCATGTAGGGACTGGGATGCCAGGCCGGGAAGTAGTAGGCCATTACCTGGCAGCCGGATCGGGCGGGCAGGGCGGGAACGTCCAGTTCGCGGAGGCACAAGTCCTCGGTGAAGTAGGCGCCGGGATCGCTCCGCGGAGGAGCGAGGGGATAGCGCAGGGCCAGCGGCTTCCAATCCACACGGCGCATCTCCGGCCTGAGGCTACGCCCGGCGACGTAGCCCGCAACGCCGGTCGCGGCAGCCACCACCCCACCCACCAGATCCCGTCTGCGCATTCTTAGACCCTACCATCGGCTGGCGGGCACTTCAAGCCGCGGCGGCCCAGCCCGCGAGCGCACGAAAGGCCGGGCGCGCTCACATCGTCATGCGGCGGTAGCCCAGTGGTAGAATGAAAGACCACCAGAAGTGGCAGCTCGGTCGCAGCCGGGGAATGTGAAGGTCTGCCGAAACCGGCGGGATATTGGTAACGCGGAAGCTCGCCGGGCGCGTCTACATTTTTCGGCCAAACCACGGAAGGAATCGATGAGAGCAAACGGGAAGCGCGGGCGCTGGTTCAAGCAGAGGATCGGTTGCTTCTGCGCGGCAGTGTTGTTGCTGCCGGCGTGGAGCCACGCCCAGACGGACTTTAGGTACACCATCACGACGGTGGCCGGCAACGGGACCAATGGCTTTACGGGGGACGGAGGCTCGTCCACCAGCGCCGAGCTTTCCATTCCTTGGGGCATCGCCGTAGACAAGCCCGGCAACATCTATATCGCGGACGAAGTCAACCTGCGCGTGCGGATGGCCGCGACCAACGGAACTATCGCGACGGTGGCCGGGAATGGGACGAAGGGCTACTCCGGGGACGGAGCCGCCGCGATCGACGCCGAACTCAGCTACGACGCGGCGGTGACGGTTGACAGCTCCGGCAACGTGTATGTCGCCGACTCCGACAATAACGTGGTGCGCAAGTTCGCCGTGGGCGGCACGATCACCACCGTGGCCGGCAGCAATTCCGCCGGGGCCGGCTTTAGCGGCGATGGCGCGGCGGCCACCAGCGCCCAATTGAACCTCCCCATGGGATTGGCCGTGGATAGCGCGGCCAACCTTTACATCGCCGACTCCAATAACAACGTGATTCGCGAAGTTTCGGCCACCGGCACGATCACCACCGTGGCGGGGGATACCTTGGTCGGCTTTTACGGGGATGGCGGCCCAGCCATCAGCGCGATACTCCAGGGTCCGCGGGCCGTCATCGTGGATACAGCCGGCAACCTGTACATAGCCGACTCCTTGAACCACGTTGTGCGCAAGGTGTCCGGCGGCATCATTACGACGATTGCCGGCATCGGCGGGCAGGGCGGGTTCTCCGGGGACGGCGGTCCGGCTACGCAGGCCGAGCTCTTCTATCCCGACGGCCTGGCGCTGGATTCGGTGGGCAATCTTTACATCGCGGATTCCCTGAACAACCGGGTTCGTGTGGTGACCCCGGGCGGCATCATTATGACGGTGGCCGGCAACGGCAGGTTCGGTTACAGCGGGGACGGGGGCCCAGCCACCAGCGCCGCATTGAATTGCCCCACCAGCGTGGCTTTGGACTCGGCAGGCAACCTGTATGTCGCGGATAGCGAGAACAGCGTGGTGAGAAAGCTGACCCCCAACACCTCCGGGATTCCGTCGCTGCAGCCGGGCACGGTGATCAGCGCGTCCGGATACGGAGCTTTCACCTCGACCGCGCCGGGAAGCTGGATTGAGATTTATGGGTCCAGCCTGGCGACGGATACGCGGCAATGGAAGGCGTCCGACTTCAAGGGAGCGAATGCCCCCACTTCGCTCGATGGGACCAGCGTGACGATCGGCGGCCAGGCTGCCTATGTCGCCTACATCAGCCCGAGCCAAGTGAACGTGCAGGTGCCGTCGAACGTCGGCACCGGCCCGCAGCCGGTCGTGGTGATTAACGGCGGGGGGGCGAGCGCGCCGTACTCGATCAACGTGAACCCCACGGAACCGGGGCTATGGGCGCCGCCGTCGTTCCAGATCGGTGGCAAAGCCTACGCGGGAGCTTTGTTCATCGATTTCACGACGTTTGTCCTGCCGACTGGAGCCATTGCGGGCGCCACGTCGAGACCGGCCAAACCCGGGGACACGATCGTCCTGTACGGGATCGGATTTGGCGGGGTGACTCCGGCTGTGGCGGCGGGGGAAGTGACCGGGCAGGGCAATGCCCTCACCACGCCGCTCCAGATATTCCTGGGAGGCGTCGCCGCGCTGTTGACGTATGCCGGATTGGCTCCGGATGCGGTCGGACTCTACCAGTTCAACGTGGTGGTGCCGAACATCGCCGCCAACGACGCGACGCCCCTGACGTTCGCGCTGGGGGGCGTGCCCGGGCAGCAGACGCTGTACGTCGCTGTCGGAAATTGACCCCTGCCGGGCATAGCAAGTCATCGGGTTGAGGGCTCGGTGGGGGGCGTGCATCAGCTTGCCCGCGGGTTGTCGGGGATAGGGAATGGTCGGAATCATCGTCGTCAACAAGCCGGAAGGGTGGACCTCCCACGACGCGGTCAACAAGCTGCGCCGGCTGGCGGGAACGCGCCGAGTGGGGCACCTGGGCACGCTGGACCCGCTGGCGACCGGGGTGCTGCCGCTGGTGATCGAAGGGGCCACGCGGCTGGCGCAGTTCTACACCCGGAACGACAAGACCTACGACGCGGTGATCCGGTTCGGAAACGCGACCGACACCTACGACCGGCAGGGGACGCCCACCTCGCCGGTCACCGAGCCCACCATTACCCGCGAGCAGTTGGAACCGCTGTTGGAACGGTTTCGCGGACCGATTCGACAGACGCCTCCGCCCATCTCGGCCAAGAAAGTGGGTGGCACGCCCGCCTACCGGCTGACGCGCCGGAACATCGCGGTGGACCTGGCGCCGGTGGAGGTGATCGTGCATTTGCTGGAACTGATGGAGTGCGGCGGCGCGGAAGCGCGAATCGTGGTGAGCTGCTCGGCGGGGACCTACTTGCGCTCGCTAGCGCACGACTTGGGCGCCTTGGTGGGCTGCGGCGCGTATGTGAAGACGCTGGTGCGCACGCGCTCCGGCGACTTCACGCTCGAGCAGGCGCGCACGATGGCGGAACTGGAAGACCTGGCCGGCGAGGGCCGGCTGGAGGAGGCGCTGATTCCGGCGGCGAGCCTGTTGCCCGAGTTTCCCTCGGAAATCGTGGACCTGACGACCGCCGGGTTCATCCGGCAGGGCCGGGATTTCCGCGTCTCTCCGTTTCGCGTGCGGCCGGGCTCGCGGTATGTGAAAGCGATCTCGCCCGAAGGCCAATTGGTGGCCATCGGCGAGGCCAAGCTGCCGAATCTGTATCACCCGATTGTGGTGCTGTGAGCCCGGGCTTCCCAACTTTTGCGGGCTTTGCGCTTTCTGGCCCATTTGGCTTCGGCTACCGGCAGCCAGCTCGTGGCTGCTTCACGCCTCGTTGCCAATTCGCTTCATGGCGGCCCATCGATCGGCTTGAGGCCGGCAAAGCACCCCTCCCGCAGCAACTGTTTGGCCGCCTCCTTCATGTATTGCACCGTCACCCTGGGTACGATTACCAGTCCCGGCTCTCCAATGCAGACGTTACCAATCTCCTGCTCCACCTTCAATTGGTATGCGAGACGGGCCGGGGTGAAAAAATGAAGTCGATAGCGTGAGCCGTCCGACAACGTTATGATGGCGTGATCGAAGAATCCTTTTTCCTCGACGTCGAGGGCGGCTAGCTCGTCGAATTCACAAGAAAACGACAGGAGCGGATAATCTTCCATAAACCCTCCTATTTCAGCTTTACCTGGTTCACCAAGCTTTGACATGGTGGAATCCTGGATACGGTTCTGGCGGCGCATTGGGCCGGTGTGTGTAGGCGAGCCCCCGCGCGCTATGCCTTGGCTTCCCCGCTTTTGCGGGCTTTGCGCTTCTTGGCCCAATCCTCTTTGACTACCTGGCGGGCGCGGCCCAGGGCTAGCGCGCCGGGCGGAACCACGTCGGTGATCACGGAGCCGGCGGCGACGTAGCTTCCCGCCCCGATCTCCACCGGGGCGACCAGGGTGGAATTGCTGCCGATGAAGGCGCCATCGCCGATGGTGGTGGGATGCTTCCGTTCACCGTCGTAGTTGCAGGTGATGGTTCCCGCGCCGACATTGACATCCTGGCCGATGGTCGCATCGCCGAGGTAGGCCAGGTGCTGAGACTTGGCCTTCGCGCCGAGCCGCGATTTCTTGACCTCGACGAAATTTCCGACCACCGCTCCGCTCTCGAGGTAAGCGCCCATGCGCAGGCGCGCGTAAGGGCCGACACGAACGCCGCTCTCGAGCTGGCAGGAATCCACCATAGTGAAGGGCGCTACCACGACGCCCGTTGCCAGTTGGGAATCCCGGATGATGGAGCAGGCGGCGATGGAGCAGTCCTCGCCGATGGCAGTGCGGCCCAAGAGTTGCACGAAGGGGCCAAGAACGGTATCGGCCCCGACCATGACGCCGGCGTCGATGGTGACCGTCTCCGGCTTCTCGATGGTGACGCCATCCAGCATCAACTGGCGCGCTTTGCGCTCGCGGAGGACGCGGTCGGCCAGGGCCAGATCGGCGCGGGTGTTGATGCCCAGCACCTCCAGCGGGTCGGCCAGCAGCAGCGGCTGCATGAGGTGGCCGGCGCGGCGGAAGATGGCGACGATATCGGTGAGGTACCATTCGCGGGCGGCATTGTTGGGCTGGATTTCGGCAAGGTGCTTCCAGAGCAGTTCGCCGGGGAAGCAGTAGATGCCGGAGTTGATTTCGCGCACGGCGAGCTGGTCGGGGGTAGCGTCTTTGTGTTCGACGATGGCGCGCACCATGCCAGTTTCGTCGCGCAGGACGCGGCCATAGCCGGTAGGGTCCTCGAGCAGCGTGGTGACGACGGTGGCCGCCGCATCGCCGCGGGTATGAGTTTGGACCAACTGCTGGAGAGAGCCGACGGTGAACAACGGGCAGTCGCCATAGAGGACCAGCAGAGGCCCGTGGCAGCCGGCGAGCGCCTCGCGGCAGGCCAGCAGCGCGTCCGCGGTTCCTCTTTGCTCGGGCTGCTGGACAAACCGGACGCCGTAGCCGGAGAGGGCGGCCTCGACCTCCGCGGCCTGGCGGCCCACCACGACGAAGATCCGATCCGGCGGCGCCGCGGCCAGCGCGGTGGCGACGACATGTTCGATGATCGGAACGCCGCCGGCGTGGTGAAGCACCTTGGCTTTCTTGGATTTCATGCGGGTGCCGAGGCCCGCGGCCAGAATGACGACGGTGATCGGAGGTGGCATGTTGTTCTAAGGGGTCTCGCAGACGGCCCGCGGGCGGCAGGATGCTCCGGAGGTGGCGCGGCGCCTGCCCTCGGCGGCCAATTCCAGGGCCACCGCGGCGATGGCAGGGGGATCGTGGCGCACTTTCTCGCTCTGCTGGAGCAGGCGGCGGCCGACGACTTTCAGGCCCATCTCAAGCAGCCGGTCGAAGTCGTTTTCCACCGGGAGGGCTTTCTGCCGGGCGTATTTCCGCAACAGGGCCGGGCTGATCGGGAGGGTGTTGAGGATGGCGTAGTCCAGCAGCCGAAGGCCCGCGTGCTTCTCGATGGCTGCGATGTGATCGGCCGCCGTAAAGCCGGTGGTTTCCCCCGGCTGCCACATCAGGTTGACGAAGCAGGCTTTCACGGCCGGGGAATCCGCGATGGCTTGCGGGATTCCGTCCACGAGCAAATTGGGGACCAGGCTGGTGTAAAGGGAGCCCGGGCCGAGGGTGATGAGGTCGGCGGCGGCGATGGCGGCCAGGGTTTCCTCGAGCGGGCTGCACTTGCGGCTGAGGGAAATCGAGCGGATGCGGGAACGGCTGCGGCTGATGCGCGTCTCGCCCAGCACGGTACGGCCGTCTTCGAGTTGCGCCTCCAGAGCGACATTGGCCGCGGTGGAAGGGTAAATGCGGCCGGCGATGGCGAGCACTTCGGCGGAGACCTTAACGGCTCGCGGGAAATCGCCGGTCACGTTGGAGAGTGCGGTCAGGAAGAGGTTCCCGAAACTGTGGCCCTTCAGGCCGCGACCGCCGGAGAAACGGTACTGGAAGAGCTGGGAGAGCAGGGCCTCGTCCTCGGAGAGCGCCACCAGGCAGTTGCGAATATCGCCCGGCGGCAAAACCTTGAAGTCGCGGCGGAGGCGACCGGAGCTTCCGCCATCGTCGGTGACGGTGACTACGGCGGTGATGTCGATCATGGGGCTGGGCACGGGCGCCAGGCCTGGACCGCCGCGCGGACGGGCGAAAGACTTCAAGCCCTGCAGCAGCGTGGAAAGCCCGGTGCCTCCACCGATGGCTACGATGCGGAGCGGACCCTCGGGCCGGTTCGAGGCGGAGGTTGCGGGAGCGGGTTCGGCGGTCATCGTGTGTCCCCGGAATCAGCCGGAAGGGGCTAAACGGAGTCCGTTCTTTCAGGGTACAGGAGTTCGGCGAGCGGGGAAAGCTTGCCGATTTCGGCGAAGTCCGGGTCGTTCCGGGCGGCGGCCCGATTGCGCGGGTGAAGCTCGATGGCGCGCCGGAGATTGACGCAGGCGCTTTGCAGGTCGCCGGCCAGGCCGCGGCAGAGGGCCAAGGCGTAGAACAAGTGGTCGGTGGCCTTGGGAGTCTGGGCGATGGCCAAAAGGAGGTGCCGCTCGGCCTGCTCGAGCCGGCGTTCGTTGATCAGCGCGATGGCGTAATCGTAATGCTCATCCGGCGTGCGCACCGACATGTCGGGACGGGCGAGCCGCCGCAAGCACATGTTGCTGTGGAGGCGCGCCGCGTGCGCCACCTCGCGTACGGGGCCGGTGGCGGCGTGCTCGAACAGGCGGGCGGCGGCGGCGTAACTGGCGCCGTGGAAGAGGCGGATGGCCTGATCGAATACGGCGGATTGGGTTTTGGCGTCCTGGATCGGCGGCGGGAGGTCCACCGTGGCGCGTGCGGCGGGGGCTGGCTCAGCGGGTGGCAGCTGCGGGGCGGGGCGATCCGCCGCCTTCTTGACGGGCGCCGGCTTGTGCCGCGAGATCATGGCCATGGCAACGGAGCGAGAAAGAGGCTTCCAGAGATTTCTAGCAGATACGCCGGCGTTTTGCAAGCGAGGGGGACCCCGCGACACGGCGCGGGGGGTCAGGCGTCCTGTTCCTCGTCGTCGGGGGTGGGGACTGGTTCGAGATCCTCCTCCTCGAGAATCTGATGGCAATCCAGGCAGCGGAGATAATCGACACCGTCGCGGCGCGCGATAACCTCGGTGCGCGAGTGCTGGCACAAGGGTTCCATAAAGACGGCAGGTATCCCCATTCTATTCGAGCCGGTGAGGTTGTCAAGCCCCCAAAACGCGGAATTGGAGGCGGCCCGGAGACGGGGATCGGATACAATTCTTTAGAGATGATGGCCGGGGACTCGACGAAGCTGGAAATCTGGACCGCGAACCTGGACCAGACGCTGGAGAGCGTTCCGGAACGCCCGGCGGTGCTGCTGGTGTGGCCGCGGGAGGGGGCGCCGTACCTGGCGCGGACGAACGTGCTGCGGCGCCGGCTGAAGCGGCTATTGGGCGAACGCGGCGCGCCCACGCGGTTTCTGAACTTGCGCGCGGTGGCCCGGCAGGTGGAATACTGGCTGACCGGATCGCGGCTGGAGAGCAGCCTGCTGTTCTACGAGCTGGCGGTGCGGCATTTTCCGGAGACCTATCCGAAGCTGCTGATGCTGTGGCTGCCGCACTACTTCAAGGTCATCCTGTCGAATCCGTTCCCGCGCACCCAGGTGACGGCGCGGCTGGGCGGCGGGCGCTCGCTGTACTTCGGCCCGTTTCGCACGCGCGCCTCCGCCGAGCAGTTCGCGAGCCAGGCGCTGGACCTGTTCCAGGTGCGGCGCTGCCAGGAGGATTTGGACCCCAGCCCCGGGCATCCCGGCTGCATCTACGGGGAGATGAACCTGTGCCTGAGGCCGTGCCAGCAAGCGGTGGGCGCCGGCGAGTACGCGAGCGAAATCCAGCGGCTGGTGCGATTTCTGGCTAGCGATGGGCGGTCGCTGGAGGAGCCCCTGGCGGCTTCGCGCGACCGCTTGAGCGAGGAACTGGACTTCGAGGCAGCGGCGCGGCAGCACAAGCAACTCGAGAAGGTCCAGCAGGTGCTGCGCCTGCGCGACGATCTGGTGCGGGAGGCCGGGAGCCTGTGCGGAGTGGCGGTGACGGCGTCGGTGGCGGCGGGCGCGGTGGAACTCTGTTTCGTGCTGGGCGGCGGCTGGCAAGCGCCGGTGCGTTTCGGGTTCGAGGCCGTGGAGGGGAAGACGGTTTCGCTCGACCACCGGCTGCGCGAGGTGGTGGCGGGGCTGAATCCGCGGAAGCTGCCCGCGCGCGAGCGGCAGGAGCATCTGGCGCTGCTGGCGCGCTGGTACTACTCGAGCTGGCGCGACGGCGAGTGGCTCCCCTTCAATGGTCTGGAGAGCGTCCCCTACCGCAAGCTGGTGCGGGCCATCTCACGCGTGGCGGCGCCCGCTTTGGAAAGCTGAGCGAACGGCCCGGGGCGGCCAGGGTCCCCGGCTCTTCGAGCACAGGGTGTTCAGAAGGGCCGAGAAGCGCCGGCCCCGGCATCTCTCACGGCCCCGGTAGGGTGACCACGCCGGTGTCGCCCGAGGAAGGCGCAGCGCCGGAATCCGCGGGCGCCGTTTGGATCACCACTTCGCTCCTGGGCGGCGCACTGGTCATCCACTTCATCCATTCCGCGTCGGAGCAGACCAATTCAATCTTCACCGTGCTGCCCTCGGCCTTCAGATCCACACCCCGCAGGACCCCAACCAGCGGATAGGCCTGGGCATGGGCGGCCACCAATTCGAGCAGCTCCATGCGCAGCGCCTTCGCCAAGCCGGTGGCGTCTGGCTCAGTGCGGGCGACCACATCCAGAGAGAACTTTGCGGCGGACGTCGTGGTGAGGCCGCCGCTGACCTCGCGAATGGAATCGAGCAGCTCGGTGGTCAACGCTCCGCTGAATGGGGATTCCCGCGCGCCGTGGAACAGCTCGGGAATGGAGTTGGTGAAGACCCAGAAATCGTAGGTCGACCGGAGCGCACGAACCTTGGCGACCGCTGCGGGGCCCAGACCGTCCGCGGGCATTTGGCGCGCGATGGCGCTTCGGACGGTTCGGGGATCTCCGGCGACAATCCGCGTTCCCTCCAACAAGGCCACCCAAAAGGGACGACCCCACGGGCCGGAGAACACCTTGGCGTTCTGGACCTCCACCATCGACATACCACTCCGGCTGGCGACGGCCTGCACATCGGTGAATCCGAAGGACCCGCTCAGCATGATCAGGAGGCGACCGCCGCGTGCATCTGTCGGGAAGGCGACAAGCAGCTCGCGGGCTCCGCCAAAGATCGCCTTCTCGGCTGCGGTGAGGGGCGCCTGTTTTCCCCTGGCCCCGCCCAATGCCGCCGCGAGAAACAGTTCGTCGAGATTCGCGGCCTTGATCCGTTCGAGGTTGACGCCGAAGACGAAGGCGTCCCGCGGAACGAGGCCGAGCCACTCCGGATCGGCGGCGCTGGCCGCACCCGCGAGCAGCCCGGCACACAGAGAGCACGCCAGGAATCGCACCAGCCGGCTGGTCATGCTACTGGGACTTGGGCGGCGCGGTCGGCGCTTTATTCCCCTGCATTCCCGACTGAACCAGCTTGATAAGGTCTTCCTCGGGGATCGCCAGCGACAGTTTCATGACGTTGCCGTCGGCCCTCAGGTCCAATGTCTGGAGGAGGGGCGCGAACTGCTTGGCGCTGTCGCCGGAAGTGGCCAGGCCGATGAGCATCTTAAGACCCTCGGCCATTCCGGCGGCGTCCTTCTCGGTAAGCGTGACCACCTCGAAAGCGACCAGCAGTTTGGGCCCAAAGGTGAGGCCGCCGCTGACCTGTTGGATGGACTTGACCGCGTCGCCCTGAAGCGCTCCGCCGAATGCGCCTTGCGGCGCGTTTTTGGCGAGGTCGGAAAGGGGAGCCGTGGTGAGAAGCCAGAAGTGGTGGCTGGCACGCACCCCGCGGAGCTTCGCGGCTACGGCGGGGTCCAAGCCGCTCCCAGCCCCCGCCCGGCCGGCCAGGGCGGCCTTCACGCTCGGCGAATCGCCGGCAATGATCAGCGAAGGGTCGGCCAGGGTCACGGAGAACGGCTGGTCCCCCTCCTTGCTATACACGGTGACGCCCTGGACGGTGGATTCCGTCAGGCCGACCATTTTCGCGATGCCCACCAGCGGGGTGGCGTCGAACGTCCCGGCTACCAGGATCAGGCCGCGGCCCTTTTGACCGCCGGATGGCGCGGCGATGAGGATCTCGCGGATTCCGTGCACGAACTGGATCGCCATGGCGGCGTTCGGGTCGTTGTTTGACTTGGCTTGGGCGTCGATTTGCGCGGATATCATTTGTCCGAACTTGCTGGCCCGGATCTGCTCGAGGTTGATGCCGATCACGACTCCGGTGTCGGAAGGGATCAGGCGGAGCGAATCCGAATCGGCGGCCAGGGCCGTACCGGCAAGCAGCACGGCGCAAATTGAGAACTTCAGGAGACGAGTGAGTCGATTAGTCATACTGCCCGATTATACGCTTTGCCGGAGCGGTTTGTTCCCGCGGTCCGTAGAGCTAGGATCAGATTATGGTCATCCTGGACGGAGAGCGCCTGACCATCGAAGAGGTGGCGGCGGTGGCGGGGGCGGGGGAGCCGGTGGCTCTGGCGCCGGGAGCGGTCGAGAAGATGCTGCGCGCCCGGGCGGTGGTGGAGCGCCTGGCCGCGGGAGATGCGCCGGTTTACGGGGTCAATACCGGTGTGGGCCTGCTGGCGGACGTACGGATTCCCCCGGCGGACCTCGAGCAGTTGCAGCGCAACGTGGTGCAGTCGCACGCTTGCGGGGTGGGCGAACCGTTGCGCCGTGAGGAAGTGCGCGCCATGCTGCTGATCCGGGCCAACGTGCTGGCCAAGGGATTCTCGGGCATACGGCCGGTGGTTGCCGAGCGCCTGTGCGAGCTACTTAACCGTGGCGTGACGCCGATGGTTCCGTCGCGGGGTAGCGTGGGGGCGAGCGGGGACCTGGCGCCGCTGGCGCACATGGCGCTGGTGCTGATGGGCGAAGGCGAGGCCGAGATTGGCGGGGCTCGCTGGCCGGGCAGGGAAGCGCTCGGTCGGGCGGGCCTCGAGCCGCTGGCGCTGGCCTCCAAGGAAGGCATTTCGCTGTTGAACGGCACTCCGGCGATGCTGGCCATCGGCTGTCTTGAACTATGCGCGGCCGAGATTCTGGCCGATACGGCGGACCTGGCCTGCACGATGAGTTTGGACGCGCTGCGAGGCACGACGCGGGCCTTCGATGCGCGCATTCACCAGGCGCGTCCGTTCGCCGGCCAGCAGGCCAGCGCCGCGCGCCTGGAGCGCCTGCTCGAAGGCAGTCAGATCAAAGCATCGCACGCCGGTTGCCGGCGGGTGCAGGACGCCTACTCACTGCGCTGCGCTCCCCAGGTACACGGCGCGGTGCGCGACACCCTGGCCGAGGCGCGGCGGGTCTTTTCGATCGAGCTGAACTCGGCCACCGACAACCCGCTGGTAATTGGCGAAGAGATCTTCTCGGGAGGCAACTTCCACGGCCAGCCACTGGCGCTGGCGCTGGACTACATGGCCATCGCGCTCACGGCGCTGACCGGCATTTCCGAGCGGCGTATCGACCGGCTGGTCAACCCGGCGCTGAACGAAGATCTGCCGCCTTTCCTGGCGGCGCGCGCGGGCTTGGAGTCGGGCCTGATGATGGCGCAGGTAACGGCGGCGGCGCTGGTGGGGGAGAATCGCGTGCTTTCGCATCCGGCCTCGCCCGGCTCGATCACCACCAGCGGGAACAAAGAGGACTTCGTGAGCATGGGGATGACCGCGGCTCTGAAACTCAGGGACGTGGTGAGGAACACGCGCGCGGTGCTGGCCATCGAAACGCTCACTGCGGCGCGCGCGCTGGATTTCCTGCGGCCTCTGCGCTCGAGCGGCCCCATCGAAGCGGCGCGGGAACTCATTCCCAGGCTGGAAGGCGATCAGCCGCTCTCCGGGGAGATCGCCAAAGTGGACGATCTGATCGCGCGCGGCGTTTTGCGGGGGCCTTAGCCGGCGCTCAGGCGGACCGAGGCGCCTTTCCTCCGCGGGTGTTACTTGTACTTGGCGAGCATCGCGCTCGTTCTCGGATTACCCTCGCTCCCGCCTTTACGCGTCTGCGAGAACGTCTCGGTAGCTCCCGGCGGCTTGGCTGCCAGGGCCGTCAAAGCGGCACTGCTGATATGAACGGTGTCCACCGCCGGTGACGCCGTCTTCACCTGGCGCTGTTTCTCGGGAGGCTTAGCCGGCTGCGGGGCTGTCTGGACTGGGGTTGTCGTGCTAACTTCATTTACCATGGAGGAGTCCTGTACAATAGTCCGTATCGGCCCCATCCGTGAGTTCTGCACTCGGAATCGCAAGTTTTTCCCCTGTCTCCTTTCTCTTACATTTCTTTACGGCAGATCGATCGAGAGCGGTAACCTTCACATTCTCTGGCACATCCTTTAGGTCGAGGACATATCGCCGAGATGGAGGATGCGTGGGGCTTGCCTTGATGCGACGATTCCTCACCCTGGGCTTGTTGGCGGCCGGCGCGCTGGCCGGCGCCCAACAGGGTGGTTCGATTGTCTCGGCCGGACTGCCGGTTCCCGGCGCGGTCGTAACGGCCACGCTGGGCGACAATAAGCTGGTCACCAGCACCGACGAATCGGGCCGCTACCTGTTCGAGGATTTGAGCCCAGGCGCCTGGACCATCCAAGTGGAGGCCTTCGGGTTCGAGACGGCTCAGCGCACGGTCAACGTGCCCGCCGATTCGAAGCTGGCTTGGGACCTGAAAATGAGCCCCTTCGAGGCTGCGCCCGCTCATGCGGCTGCGCCTCCCGCAGCCCGACCCCAGGCCGCCGCCGCGGCAAAGCCGGCCCCGGCCCCGGTGGCCGCGGCCAAGCCCGCCGCGCCCCAAGCGGCGCAGGCGAACGCCCCGCCAGGCGCGGGACCGAATGGGCCCGGCGGCCGGTTCCGACAGTTACGCGTGAACCAGACGATACAGGCGGAGGCGCTGGCCGCGCTGGCCGCCGCGTCGCCGTCCGACGGGCAGAACCCGGACGATCAAAGCCAGAACGCCAACGAATCCTTCCTGGTCAATGGCAGCCTGAGCCGAGGATTGCAGCTCCCCCGCCAGGATGCGGACATGGCGGCTCTGGGGCCTGGAGCCGGATTCGGCGGTCCCGGCGGGCCGGGAGGCCCGCAGGCGGGAAATCCCCCCGGCTTCGAGGGTGGACCGGGAGGCGCGGGCGTTCCTCCGGGGATGGGTGGTGGTCCCGGCATGGGCGGTCCCGGTGGACCGGGAGGAGGGCCGGGCGGCCCGGGCGGTTTTGGCGGGGGCCGAGGAGGAGGAGGATTCGGCGGGCGGGGCGGTCCAGGCGGCCCAGGTGGGGGCCAGCGCGCCGGTTGGCAGAACCGACAGGGCACCTCTGTGTTCGGCAACCGCGCCGGGCGGGGCCGGGAGACTTTCCACGGCAACCTGTCCTTCACCCTGGACAACTCCGCTCTGGACGCGCGCCCCTACTCGCTGACCGGCCAACTGGTGAACAAGCCCTCTTACGCTCAGTCGCGCATCGCTCTGTCCGGCGGCGGGCCGTTGCGAATTCCAAAAGTGGTCGACAGCTCGAAGACGTTCCTCTTCGCGAGTTATTACGCCACCCGCAGCCGTAATCCGTATAACGCCACGTCCACGCTGCCCTCCGCGCTGGAGCGCACTGGCGATTTTTCGCAGGCGACCGGGCTGGGAACCATCTACGATCCCACCACCGGCGCGCCGTTTCCAAACAACGCGATTCCCTCCACGCGCATCAGTCCAATCGCCACCGGGCTGCTGTCGTTCATCCCTTTGCCCAACCAGCCCGGCCAGGTGCAGAACTACCAGATCGTGAATTCCGTGCCCCAGAACACGGATAACCTGAGTCTGCGGTTATTCCACAGCCTGACCCAGAAGGACCGCATCGGGGGTTCCTTCGCCCTCCAGCAGCGCGATGCGGAGACCTCCCAGCTCTACGGCTTCCAGGATACGCAGACCGGGCGTGGAATCAGTAGCGACCTCTCCTGGACGCGCACGCTCAAGACGGGCGTCATCGACAGTTTGCACTTCACGTTCTCGCGCAACCGCAGCACCACCATTCCGTACTTCTCCAATGGCGCCGACGTGGCCTCCCAACTGGGCATTACGGGCACATCCAGCAACCCGGTCGACTACGGCCCGCCCAACCTGTCCTTCACCAACTTCGGAGGCCTCTCGGACGGCGCCGCGTCGTTGATGCGCAATCAAACCACGGGCGTCAACGACAGCCTGATCGTGGTCCACGGGAAGAACACCTGGACCTTTGGCGGCGGGTATCAGCGGATGCAGCTCAACAACCTGAGCGACATGAATGGCCGCGGTTCGTTCACCTTCAGCGGGCTGGAGACCAGCGCCTTGGATGCCAACGGCCAGCCGCTGCCCGGAACCGGCATCGATTTCGCCGATTTCCTGCTGGGACTGCCCAATACCAGCACCATCCGTTACGAGGGCGCCGACACCTATTTCCGGGGATCTCTCTACACCGGCTACGCCCAGGACGACTGGCGGCTGCGGCCCAACCTCACCATTCTGATTGGGCTGCGTTATGAGTATCGGACGCCCCTGGCCGAGAAGTACGACCGCATGGTGAACCTGGACATCGCACCAGGATTCACTGCCGTGGCTCCGGTAACTCCTGGAGCTACCGGCCCCTACAGCGGCGTGTTCCCGCAGGGGCTGGTCAATCCGGATCGCGACAATTTCGCGCCCCGCGGGGCCATCGCTTGGAAGCCGTTCCCCAAGAAGGAGATGGTGGTGCGGGCCGGTTATGGCATTTACTACAACGGCAGCGTCTACAACCAGATTGCGTCCCAGTTGGCCCAGCAGCCGCCGTTCTCCAATTCGTGCAACTTGATCACCAGCCTGGTGACCCCGCTCACCTTGCAGAACGGTTTCCCATGCAACCTGGCCGCTCCAACCACGTCGGCCACCGAGATCTCCAACACCTACGCGGTGGACAAGAACTACCGGATCGGTTACGCCCAGACTTGGAACTTCTCGGTGCAGCGCACTCTGCCGCATTCGCTGGTGGCGGAACTGGGCTACCTGGGCACCAAGGGCACGCGCCTGGACGTGGAGGGAATCCCGAACGTTGCCCCGCCGGGTTCCCCGCTCACGGCCGAGAATCGCCGCCCGATCGAAGACGCCGGCGCTTTCATTTACGACACCTCGAATGGGAATTCCATCTACCACGCTGCCCAGGCGCGCCTGACCCGGCGCTTCCGCCGCGGACTTTCCGGCAATCTTCTGTACACCTTTTCGAAATCCATCGACGATGTATCCAGCTACAGCGGCGCGGGCGGCAATGCGGTGGTCGTCCAAAACTTCTACGATCTGAGCGCCGAGCGCGGTTTGTCCAGCTTCGACCATCGCCACTCGCTCACCGCGTCCTGGGTGTTTTCGAGCCCGGGCAGCGGCACCACCAACAGTTTTGCGGCCAAGGGCTGGCAAGGCAAGCTGATCAGGAACTGGACTCTCAGCGGCTCCATTACCGCGCAGTCCGGCGCTCCCTTCACGGCGACAGTTCTGGGCAACCGGTCCGACGCCAGCGGCACCGGCGTCTCCGGAAGTTCTCGCGCCGAGGCGACCGGATTGCCGGTGGAGAATGGAACCGGCCTGTTCAACCTGCTGGCCTTCGCGCTGCCTCCCACCGGGCAGTATGGCGATGCGGGACGCGACACGATTCCGGGTCCTTTCAGCTTTGTTGTCAACCTATCCCTGGGCCGGACCTTTCCGTTCGGCGAGACCCGCCGCAGCCTGGACTTGCGTCTGGACAGCTCGAATGCGCTCAACATCATGAATATCACCGGCTTCGCGACCACGGTGAACGCCTCTAACTACGGGTTGCCGCTTGCCACCGGCGCCATGCGGACCATGAAGGTCAATCTGCGTTTCCGGTTCTAGCCATGCGAATCGCTCCCTTAGCCATCCTTTCGGCGCTCGCCGCGGTCGGACAGCAGGCGCCACCGCAAGCCACTTTCAAGGTGACCAGCCAACTGGTGATCGTCAACGTAGCGGTGCGCGACTCCGAGGGACATCCCATTCCCAACCTCAAGGCCAGCGACTTCACCCTCTGGGAGGACGATAAGCCTCAAAAGGTCTCGGTGTTCGAGTACCAGAAGCTGGACTCCACGCCGCTGGCTCCGCTGGAGCCTCCGCCTGCCCTCAAGACTCGTGCCCCCGCGCCTGCTCCCAAGGCGCCGGTGCGCCAGGCCATCACCACCTCGAAGCCAGGTCAAATCCGGTACCAGGACCATCGGCTGATGGTGCTGTTCTTCGATTTCTCCTCGATGGAGCCGCAGGAGCAGATCCGGGCACAAAAGGCCGCCATTGAGTTTCTGCAGAAACAGATGACCGCGGCGGACCTGGTCGCCATCATGATCTTCGCCAATGAATTGCAGGTCTTGCAGGATTTCACGGCCGACCGGGAGAACCTGATCGGGATCATCAAGGGCTTCCACATCGGGGAGGCCAGCGAATTGGCGGCTCTGGGCGATACCGGCGACGACTCCTCGCAGGATACCGGCGCCGCGTTTACGGCCGACGACACCGAGTTCAACGTTTTCAATACCGACCGGAAGCTGGCCGCGCTCGAATCCGCCGCCCGGATGCTGGCCTCGCTGCCCGAGAAGAAGGCGCTGGTTTACTTTTCGGGCGGAGTGAACAAGACCGGCGTGGAGAACCAGGCGCAACTGCGAGCCACGGTGAATGCGGCGGTGCGCTCGAACGTCTCGTTCTACTCCATCGACGCTCGCGGCCTGGTGGCCACGCCGGCGGGCGGCGACGCCACGCGAGCCTCCACCCGAGGCACCGCGATGTTCTCGGGAGCCGCTCAGCGGCAGCTTAGCTCCACCTTCAACGATTCCCAGGAGACTCTCTACACCCTGGCCGAAGACACCGGAGGGAAGGCGCTGCTGGACACCAACGACCTCTCGATGGGGATGCGGCAGGCTCAGGAGAGCCTCTCCAGCTATTACATCCTGGGCTACTACTCGACCAACCCCGCCCTGGATGGGCGTTACCGCCGCATCAAGGTGCAGCTCGCCACGCATCTGAAGGCCAAGCTGGACTACCGTTCGGGCTACTTCGCTCCCAAGCAGTTCAAGGACTACAATTCCACGGACAAGGAGCGCCAGCTGCAGGAGGCGCTGCTGCTCGGCGACCCCCTCACCGATCTCTCGCTGGCCCTGGAACTCAATTACTTCCGCCTGGCGCGCGACCGCTATTTCGTGCCCTTGGCGGTGAAGATTCCCGGCTCCGAACTTGAACTGGCCCGCAAGGGCGGCAATGAGAGCACGGTCCTGGATTTCATCGGCCAGGTGCGCGACGCCCACGGCAGAATCGCCGGCACGGTCCGCGACAGCATCGAAGTGAAACTCAAGGGCGGGAACGTGGGGCAACTGGGCAAGCGCTTCCTGGAATACGGCGGCGGCTTCACCCTGACCCCGGGCGAGTACACCCTCAAGTTCCTGTGCCGCGAGAATGCGACCGGCAAGATGGGGACCTTCGAGACCAAGTTCAGCGTGCCCGACGTGGTGGCCGAGCAGAAGTACCTGCGGCTCAGTTCGGTGGTGTGGGCCAATCAGCGCGAACCACTTTCGGCGGCGGTAGGCTCCGCCGAGCGCAACCAGAAACTGCTGGCCGACGATCCTCTGGTGAAGGACGGCTACAAGCTGGTTCCCAGCATCACCAAGGTTTATCGCACGGACCAGGACCTGTACGTGTTTTTCGAAGTTTACGACCCGGGCGCGGAACCCACGCGGAAGACGGCGGAGATTTCCGCCAGCGTGAGTTTCTTCCGCGGCAAGCTGAGGGCCTTCCAGTCGGAGCCGCTCCGGCTGACCGAGACCCCCGAAAAGGGCAATGTGGTGGGCGTGCACTTCCAGATTCCGCTGGCGAAGTTCGCCCCCGGCCCCTACACCTGCCAGGTGAACGTGATGGACGAGGTCGGCAAGAAGTTTGCCTTCCGTCGCGCGCCCATGGTATTGCTGCCATAATCGTGTTTGCAGGAGGAGACTGAGATGTCATATCGAAGTGCAGGCCTGCTCGCCCTGATTTCCGCTTCCGCCGTTCTGTTGGCGGGCGAGTTCTGGCAGGATAAGCAACCCTCCGAGTGGACGGAAAAGGAGATCCAAAGGTTGAAAACCAAGTCGCCGTGGGCCAAGGAGGCCATCCTGACTATGGGAGGCGGCCAGATGGGGCAAATGGATCGGGGGGGCGGCGGTGGCATGGGCGGCGGTGGCCGGAGCATGGGTGGGATGGGCGGCGGTGGCATGGGCGGCCCTGGTGGCATGGGCGGCACGGGCGGAGGCGTGGGAAGGACCGATCCCGGTGTCGGCGCTAACCCAGCCGCGGCCGCTCCGAAGGTGGTCATACGCTGGGATAGCGCCGCGCCGCTGCGCGAGGTAGCCGCTCGCGCTGGAGCGCCCGAGGATGTGAAGAACCTGGCGGATTGGTCGAAGGAATTCTACGTGGTCACCGTCAGTGGACTCTCCAATTCGCGGTATCGAGGCGGAGGCGGCCAGGAAACGCTCGATTCCGAGCGCACCGAGCGCCTGAAGATGATCACCGTGCTCCGAATCAAGGGCAAGAACTCCGTCTCGCCCGCGCGCATCGAGACCTTCACCACCCCCGAAGGCCCCGCGACCAGCTTCCTGTTCTCGCGCGACGTGCCGATCAGCCTCGACGACAAGGAACTCTCCTTTGAAACCCAGCTCGGGCCAAACTCCGTCAAGATGAAGTTCACCCTGAAGGACATGGTTTACCACGGGAAGCTGGAATTGTAACGCGGAACCCTCTTCGAACGGCGCGTGAAGACTCGCAGGGTTCCCGCTTACCAGAAATGCATGGCTAGCACTTGCGGGGGGCCGGGCGTTCCTTTCACGGAGGGGATTCTCAGCACCACCTGAAGGTTCTTCCGATACCAGTTCTTGGGGGCGTGGCGAAAAGCCTCGCTCAGATACGCCGGATTGGTGACGAATTCACTGGCAGCCAGCGTTCCAGACTCCAGCACTCCGGCCACGGAGACTACTGCCCGTTCCGTCGCGGCGTCCATGATTCGAACGATGATCGCGTAATCCTCCGGAGCATCCCACTGCACGGGAGCGTAGGGGACCACCCAGCGCGAGTCGCCCGGATGCTGCCGGTCTCTTACGGTAGTGGTCCGGGCGGCGCCGTCGCGATCGAAGTAAAAGCGGAGGCCGCTGGTCAGACGCATGGTCCAGTCGTTGTTGTAAGCGCCGACCAGAATCACGGGACTACCGCGCAATTCGGAATAGGAGGTGCCAATTCCGCCGCGCACCCGGTAGGACCGGCCCTTGGAGTGGATCAGCGCGGCCACGTTCGCCACAGCCAGCGTGTCTCCCCAGGAACAGAAATGCTCCCCCACCATGCCCAGGTCTTGGAGCGTGAGGGTGGTGCTCCTCAACATCTCCGCGCGGTTTTCGGCTTCCTCGGGGCCGCTCATCTTGCCATCCAGTTCCGATCGGCGAGGTCCCGCGAACTTGTAAAGCCGAATTGGCTGTCCTACGCAGACCTGAACGGCTTCGTGATCCTGCATCAGCGGCGCCCAAAACCGATCAAGGTCGGTCTGGGCGGTGAGGCCGAACCACAGAATCGCGGCGGCTGCCACAACTACCGCTCCAGCCAGGAGAACCCGCCGTTTGCGCAGGAATGACGGGGGAGCCTCCGGCGAAGCCTCCGTCCGGAACTCGGCCACGTAGGACCCGAGCGGCAGTTCGACTCGGACCTCGCTCGCGTGCTCCGGTTCCATGTAGTACTGCGCGAGCCGCTTGCGGACTTCGGCAGCGGCGGTGCGCACCACGGCATCCTCGCTGGTGTCATAGACGGGGTCCCGCCGGAAGACCTCGATACCGATGGTCCTCTCCTTGAGCCGGTCCAGATGACCGTCGATCGTTTCCTCGACGACGTAGGCGAGCAGCGACTGGCAGCGTTTGCTGTTCTTGAAGTGGACGCTGTTTGCGATGCGGTCCAGTTGGGCGCGCAGCGCCGCCCCGTCGGTCCCGTCGGGAAACCGGGAAACCGGCTTGGCGGGACGCGTTCTGTCTCCGTTTAGACCCTTGGAAGCCGTAGCCCTCTCTCCCCGCTGCCATTCTATCACGGTAGCGAGGTAGAGAACCCCGCGACAAGCGGGTCGCCCAGCCTTGCTCAATTAACTGAAAACACGGGACTAGCTGGGACAGCCAACGTCGAGCACCGTACTCCACCTGGAAAATGCGGCGACTTAGGATTATATTGCGCCTACTGGCTGGATAGGCATCGTCGGCTCAAGTCTCGGAGCCGGGGGAGATGGAGGAGTGTCTTGGGTCGCAGGGGCGACTTTTGTTATGGGTGGATTCCAGGGGGTAGCCGCACGGTTCTGCGAAGTGTGGCTCTTTCCGGTCCCGGAGACCAGGAAGCCAGTGGGAAGCATCCCTCTTGCGGCACGGGCGCATCCCGATGTTTCGACGGCGCTCAGTATTTCAAACGTGAATCGTGGAGGACGAGCATGCGAGTGATTCGATATTGTCTGTTGGCAGCCCTTCTGGCGGCCGCGATGGCGACCGCGCAGGTGGGCGGTAGTGGAACGATTGAAGGAACGGTGGCCGATCCTACCGGGGCCATGGTGCCCGGCGCCGAGGTCACCGCAACCAACGTATCAACCCGAGTTCAAACCACCCGCCAGACGACCGATGCCGGGTTCTTCGTGCTCACGCCGCTCCAGCCCGGCGAGTATTCGGTCCTGATCAAAGCAACGGGATTTGAAACACTCAACCAGGAGCACATTGTCGTGAATGCCCTGGCGACCGTCGGATTGAACGTGAAGCTGAAGATTGGAGCGGCCACGGAAACCGTTACGGTGGAAAGCGCGCCGCCTATGCTGCACACCGACGATGCGACGCTTGGCTCGTCCATGGACAACAACATCTATGCGTCGCTTCCCCTGGCCATGAACGGTGTCCCCAGGGATCCCACGCAGTTTATGGCTCTGGTGCCCGGCGTGGATAACGCCAGCACGCAGGCTGCCGGCCCCACCACGGCCTCCTTCAACGGCGGCCAGACGTATCAAAACGAGATCTACCTGGAGGGGCTTCCCCTGACCAGCGCCGGAACCGAAGGCGACACCCGCTACCTGGCGTTCGGAGTCTCGGTAGACGCCGTGCAGGAGTTCCAGGTCGAGACCAGCATCCCCAAGGCCCAGTACGAAGGGCAGGGCGTCGCGAACTTCGTTATGAAGTCGGGAAACAATTCGCTGCACGCCGAGGCCTTTGAGTATTTCCGCAACACGGATCTGGACGCCAGAGGATTCTTCCCGGCCACCAGACCTCCCGAGCACCAGAACGAGTTCGGCGGGCTGGTGGGCGGCCCCATCAAGAAGAACAAAATCTTCTTCTTTGCCAACTACGATGGGTATCGATACGCCTCGGGATCGACCCCCGTTTACCAATCGATCCCGACGACCGCCGAGCAGCAGGGCAACTTCAGCGGGCTGCCGGCCACGCAGATCATTTACGATCCGGCGAGCCAGACATGCGTGGGCGCCGTCTGCACGCGGACGCCGTTCGGTGGAAACATCATCCCGTCCAACCGCATATCTTCCATCGCCGAATCGTTGCAGCAGTATCTTCCCCCTCCCACGAACTCGAACATCCAGAACAACTACCTGGCCATCCTGCCGGTGGATCTGAGCACGTGGAGCACGACCGGGAAGATAGACTACAACATCTCGGACAAGCATCGGCTGTATGGGTTTTTCGCCGCCGGGAATTACGCCACCAATTTCACGGGCAGCCTGGCCACGACGGGAACCCCGGCTGGTGTGCTGCCTGAGCCCTATACGCAAGGCCGCATTGTGCAGGAAGACGTCCGATTGGCGCAATTGCACGATGCCTACACCTTCCAGCCCAACCTTCTGAACCAGGCCAGCGTTTCCTACAACCGCATCTACATTCCGCTTCAGAACCCCACCACGGCGGGGGACTATCCGCAGAAGGCCGGCATGACGGGCTTGCCGTCGACCGTGGTCGATCAGACGTTTCCGGACATTGCCTTCAGCGGCACCAATTCTCCCGGCGGGTGGGTGGGCACCAACGGCCACTTCTACGACGAAGCGGCCAACACGTTCACCGCGCAAGACAATTTGCTGTGGGTTAAGGGCCGCCATTCGATGGTCTTCGGATTCCAGTACCAGGCGTTGCAGGACAACGAGACTTCCACGTTGTACTCCACCTTCACCTTCTCGAGCACCCAAACTCAGGGGTACAATTCCACGGGATCGCTGCTGACCGCCACGGGCAACTCGTATGCCAGCTACCTGCTGGGCGCCGTGAGCAGCAGCGGCATCATCCAGAACGCCGTGAACGAGACCGGCGGCCGTTACAAGGACTACGCCCCGTACATTCAGGACGACTGGAAGGTCAGCTCGCGTTTGACACTGAACCTGGGCCTGCGCTGGGACATCTTCGGACCCTTCTACGAAGCGAACAACGTGATGTCGTTCTTCAACCCGCTCATGCCCAATGCAGCCGCGAATAACTATCCGGGAGCGCTGGAGTTTGCGGGCAGCGGTCCCGACAGTTGCAACTGCAGCGACCCGGTTCGGAATCACTGGAAGAATTTCGGTCCTCGCGTGGGAGCGGCGTACGCTCTTAACGACAAGACCGTTCTTCGGGCGGGCTACGCGATTATGTACTCGCACGCCGGTGGCGTGGGCGGGCGCAACAACTCGCGCCAGGGGCTCAGCCAGCTTGGTTTCAATGCCACAAACAGCTCCACCAGCCCCGGCAACAACGCGCCGGCGTATTACTGGGATAACGGGATTCCTCCCATCGCCCAGGCGCCGCCGTTCTTGAGTCCCACCTATGGGACCGGTTACATCACCTCGAATCCCACGGGCGTGCAGAACCCGGTCTACGGCGATCCAAACACGGGTGGCAAGCCGCCGTACTACGAGGACTGGAACTTCAGCATTCAGCGCTCGCTGGCTAAAGACCTCACGCTGACTGTCGCCTACGCCGGCACTGAGGGCAAGTACCTGGCCGGGCCCGGGAACGGCAGTGGCGCGCTGATCAATCAAGAGTCGCTACAGTATCTGGCGCTAGGCCCGCTGCTGACGGCGAAGGAAAGCCCCACCACGCTTGCGGAGGCGCAAGCCATAATCCCGGGAATCGCGCTGCCATTTCCCAACTTCGTCGGAACCATCGGCCAAATGCTCCGCCCGTTCCCGCAATACGGCACCATCACCTCCCCGTGGAGCGACTACGGCCAGTCCAACTACCAGGCGCTCCAGGTTACGCTCAATCGCCGGCTCTCGAGCGGCCTGAGCGCCTCGCTCGGGTACACGTTCAGCAAGGAGTTGGACGACTTGCTGACCACCCCCCGCGACCCCTTCGATTGGGCCGAGGAAAAGGCGCGCGGCTCCATCGACCACACCAACGTGTTCTTGGGAGTCGTCACTTACCAGTTGCCCTTCGGCGCGGGGCACCGTCTTAACCCGGGCAACGCCGCGGCGCGCGCGGTGGTCAGCGGCTGGACGCTTTCCGGAATCCAAACCTACACCACGGGCGCGCCCTTGGTGCTGGCGGCCACCGGTTGTAACGCCGGCGGCATTCTGGGAAGCTGTTTCCCCGACTATAACCCCGCCTTCACCGGAGACGTCCGCATTAACGGCAATTACGGGGACGGCAACGTCTACGGGGGCTCGCCCACTTCGTATTTGGACAGGACCGCGTTCGTCGATCCGCTGGCCTATACTTTTGGCTCCGCGCCGCGAAGCGCGCCCTACGGCCTGACTGCGCCGGCCGTCATGGACACGGACATCAGCGTGCGCCGCACGTTCTCGTTTAATGAGAAGGTCAAACTCTCCATTGAGGCCTCTGCCTTTAACGTGTTCAATCAGGTTTGCTTCGCCGCGCCAGGCATGAACCCGGACCAGGCGAGCTTCGGCACGCTGACGTCCCAGGCCAATCAGCCGCGCAAGCTGCAACTCAACGCCCGGATTACGTTCTGACCCCCGATAGCGGCCGGGACGGACGGCAACCGCCTCCGTCCCGGCCGCACTTCGACGGGAAGCTGGAATTGTAACGCCAGCCCCTTTTTCGGGCCATAATAGGGGATGCTCGATTGGAGCCGCACCCCTCAGCGGCGCTTTAACCCGCTCACCGGCGAATGGGTGCTGGTGTCTCCGCAGCGCACCGAGCGTCCCTGGCAGGGACAAGTCGAGAAGGCCGCCGCCCAGAGCCAACCGGTTTACGACCCGGGGTGCTACCTTTGCCCGGGCAACTCGCGAGCCGGCGGAGTGCGGAATCCCAACTACACCTCGACCTTCGTCTTCGAGAACGATTTCGCCGCGTTGCGGCCCGACACTCCGGTTGATCGCTTCGACGAGCGCGGTCTGTTAGTGGCCGAATCCGAGCCGGGCATCTGCCGCGTCATTTGTTTCTCGCCGCGTCACGATCTGACGGTTTCCCGCATGGAGGCGTCCGCCCTTCGCCAGGTGGTAGACACCTGGATCGGGCAATACCAGGAGCTGGGCGCGCTAGCCTGGATCAATCACGTGCAGATTTTCGAGAATCGCGGCGCCATGATGGGCTGCAGCAATCCCCATCCGCATTGCCAGATCTGGGCCAACCACACTCTGCCCAACGAGCCGCGCAAGGAACAGGACGCGCAAGCCGAATACGCGCGCACGAAGCAGGCTTGCCTGCTGTGCGACTACCTGGCCATCGAGTGCGCCGCCGCCGAGCGCGTCGTGTGCCGCAACGCCTCCTTCGTGGCGCTGGTTCCCTTTTGGGCCGTCTGGCCGTTCGAGACCTTGCTGCTTCCGGTGCGGCATTCGACCGCGCTCGACGAATTGACCCCCACCGAACGGGACGACCTGGCCGGCATTCTCAAGCGGCTCACCACGCGCTACGACAACCTGTTCCAGGTGTCCTTCCCATACTCGCTGGGCTTTCATCAGCGGCCCACGGATGGCCAGGCTCACTCCGAGTGGCATTTCCACGGGCACTTCTACCCGCCGCTGCTGCGTTCGGCCACGGTGCGCAAGTTTCTGGTGGGTTACGAGATGCTGGCCATGCCTCAGCGCGACATCACCCCCGAGGCCGCGGCCGCCCGCCTGCGCGAGAAGGGCGAAATCCACGCCGATTGACCACCCGCGGGGCGCGCCGCGCCCGGGGGCGCCGCCGCGCAGTGCAGGAGGCGGGCGACGCCCTGCAAGTCCTGGCTGCCCAGCACCTGGTCGATTTCCAGAAGGATGTGGTCGCTCCGTGTGCGAAATCCGGTGTGTCTGCCGCGGCGGATGAGCCGGCTCGCAGGGCGTATCCTCGAACTCCACTCATCGGACTGGCCCGGCCAGAACTGTGGTCTCTCGGACCGTCCTCAGCTCTCGTCGTACAACCAGGAGCGCAGGATCTGCGCCGCGGCGGTGGGGTCTTTCTTGGCCGTCTCCACCAGGTGCTTGGTCAGCACCTCGGACTTCTTGGTGGAGACTGGCGGCAGTTTCAGCGAATTCAGCGCCGCCGCATCCAACCTGCGCTTCTGGTCCTCCTGCTCCATCAGTCGGTTCTCGATTTGTTGCTCGATGGCGTCGCCGGAATCGAGCTGTGCCGCCCTGCCTCCCTCGATGGCGCCCGCCATCTGGACGGCATGCCGTTTCTTCCTCACCACCGAGAGCAGGAACACAATGATCAATAGCAGCAGGAGAACCACCCCAGCCACCACGCCGATGAGTACGGAGGTCTTCTGCCGCAACAGTTGATCCAGCCAGGAGACTGGCGCGGCGGGCAATGCAGCGCTGGGCGGCATAAGCCCCGGCTGCTCGCTCGACAAGGTCGCCTCGAAGGGCAGGCTTTCCACGATGAGCTGGTCTCCGCGGTCGGGATTGAGCCCCGTGGCAGCCGACACCAGGTCGCGAATCACCTTTATCTTCTCGGGAGTCGGCGGCTCGATGACGTGCTTGGCCTTGGCCCCGCTGCCCTCCCAGCGGCTATCCTGGTCCAGGAGCACCGAGAGCGACATCCGCTTTACGGTTCCCTGCGGCAAACGGGTGCGCCGCACCAGCCGGCTGCTCTGGTAGGCGATATTCTCGGTGCGCCGCGTCGTGCCTGCTCCGGAGGACCCCGGCCGCGAGGTCGGCCGTGGCAGACTGGATGCCGTGCCGGGAACCCCGGAAGCCAGGTTGGTCCCGCTCACGTCTTCCGTCTTCTGCGCGCTGACCATCACCGAGCGCGTCGGATCGTAGGTTTCTTCGCTCTGCTCGCCCCCCGTGAAGTCGCACTCTACGGTCGCTCCCGCGCGGAACTTTTCGCTGCCCAGCAGCGGGTCCAGCGTGGAGGTGATCTTGGCTACCAGGTCCTTCTCGATCTGGTGGCGGAAGTCCAGCACGGCCTCGGAAGGCTCTTCGCCCTCGTTGGTGGAAGCCCGGCGCGGCCGGCTCAGCAGGTTGCCATTCATATCCAGAACCGACACCGCCTCCGGACCCAGGCCTTCCACCGCGCTCGCCACCAGGTGGCAGACGGCCAGGACGTTGGCTGGCGACAGCTTGGCCCCGGGCCTCAGTTTCACCATGACGCTGGCCTTGGCCGGCTGCCGCGATTCCAGGAACACCGAATCCTTGGGGAAGGTTACGTGCACCCGCGCCTGCTCGACATCCGACAGGGACATCACCGAGCGCTCCAGCTCCCCTTCGATGGCCCGGCGGTAGTTGATGTGCTCGGTGAAGTCGGTGACTCCGAAGTTGGATTTGTCGAACAGCTCGAAGCCCACCCGGCCGCTGCGTGGCACGCCCGCGCCGGCCATCAGCAAGCGCAGTTCCGCCACGCGGGAGGAGGGCACCAGCACCGTGGTCCCGTTTTCGCTCAGGCGGAAATCGGTTCCCGTCTCCCGCAACTTCTGGAGCACCGCATTGCCGTCCTCCGCCGCCAGGCCGCTGTACAGTGGCCGGAAGTCCTGTTCCTTTCTCCAGTTCACCAGCCAATACAGCGACCCCGCCACCAGCACAATGGCGGCCAGAATATAGATCCGCTGCCGGATGCCGAGGCTGGCCAGGAGGTTCTTGAACTGAGGCATGAGGGGGCCGGGTTACATTTGCATGCGCATGACTTCCTGATACGCTTGCACTACTTTGTTGCGCACTTGCATGAACATCTCGAAGGCCAGCTCCGCGCGTTGCGTGGCCAGCACCGTGGTGTGCAGCTCCTCGTTCTCTCCGCTCAGGAACCGCTGCACGGTTTGATCGGAGGTGGTGCGCAGGTCCTCCACCTGGCCGATGGCGTTCTGGAGTGCGTTCTGAAAGGCGCCGGGCTGGCTGGCCGCTCCGGGGCTCTGGATGGCGATGGGGCTCGGCGTGGCCAGGGAAATCGGGCTGATCGGGCTAGACATAGGCGTCGCTCCTAGCGCAGCAGATCGATTGAGCTGTTAATCATGCTCTTCACCGCCGACATGGCGGCCACATTGGCCTGGTAGCCGCGCGACGCTCCTAGCAGATCCACCATGTCCTCGGCGGGGTTGACACGCGGAAACGACACATATCCGTTAGCGTCGGCATCCGGGTGGCCGGGCAGGTAGCGTTGCTCGGGCGGGCGCGTATCCTCGATCACGTCCGAAACGGTGACTCCGGTCCCGGTGGCGCCGACCTCCGTCTGGAACACCGAGGCGAAAGGCTCGTCGGCCGCTTCGCTCGAGAAAACGGCGTCCTTGCGGCGGTAGGGCCCTCCCTCGGGCGTGCGCGTGGTCTCGGCGTTGGCCAGATTCTCCACCAGCAGGGCCGCCCGCTCGCGTTGCGCGGCCATTCCCGAGGCGCTCACCGAAAGCAGCGAAAACAGGCTCATCCGCCGCTACCTCCGTTAATGGCGCTGCGCACCTGGCGGATCTCCGCCCGCAGCAGGTTCGAGGCGACGCTGAACCGTATGGCGTTCTCCGCCAGCAGCCGCGCCTCCCGATCCAGGCTCACGTTGTTGCCGTCGTGCTTGGTCTCCAGTCCCGTGACCTCCGTAACACCGGGGCTGCCGCCAGCTAGCTGGTTCCGGAACTCGGCTTGGAAATCTAGATCTTTGGTCTGGTATCCCGGCGTGTCGGCGTTGGCGATATTGGAGGCGACCAGCTTCTGCCGGGCGCTCAGCAGGTCCATGTAATGCTCGAGGCTCCCGGCAATTGGATCCAGCATGGCCGCCCCTCAAGGAGCAAGCGCCTTGCCAGAGGGCGCGGCGTTTGGAACCAACCACTTACAGCGGGCAAAGCGGTCCGGAACGCCAAAATCCCGTCCGCCCGCCAGGAACCTGACCGCGCTAAAAGAAGTTCACGGACTCCTGGGTGACGAACAGCGCCGAGAATGTGCCGACATCCAGGCCGTTGGCGGTGAAGTTCGTCGTCGCCGCCTGGTTAGCCACCGTCAGCGTCGCCGCCATACCGACGCCGGTCGCCGCGGCGGGCAGCGCCATCAGCACATACGAAGGGACCGTGAACGTCCCATCTTCCGCCCTAGCCAGGCAGGTGAACGTCGCAACCGGACCCGACGGCCCCAGCTCCTGTGCGGTGCCGCTGATGATAACATCCCCGCTGCCCCCGGTCCAGTTGACGGTTAGCCCCGCCAGGCGATCAATCTGTGTAACGGCGTTCATGTTGGTCCAGGCGATGGGCGCGGGCAGGGTGAGCGAGGCGGTGAACGGGCCGACATCCTTGCCCCCTGTCCCGTTCCCGATGTTGTACGTACCCGCGGTGAGAGGATTGAGGATGCCCGCGTAATCGCCCACCGAACTCGCGATGGGTGGCAGCATCGAGTTGCTGGCCCCATCCGGGCCAGCCACGGTCAGTGCCCCGCCCGCATCCAGCCCTGCGTCGGGGTTTACGTCCGGCGCCGAGGCCTGGAGGAAACCGATTTCCGTGCAGGCGCCGTAGGTGGATATGCCCTGGCCCCGGAGGGTCATCAGGTGCGGCCCGTCGTACATGACAAAGTGGGCCAGGGCCGTTTGCTCTGTGGAATCCAAGTAGCTACCACCACCGAAGCCGCCGCCGCTAGCGAGCAGGTGCGTCGTGACTTGTTCGAGGGTCACAGTGCCTTCCTTCAAGCCGTTGGCCTGCACCGTGGCGAGATTCAGGTTGGTCATGGACGGGTCCTGGCACGCCCCACCGAAGGGCGAAATGGAGATCGTGATGGTATTGCTCGCCATGCTGCCGATCTGCAGCGTCACCGGCACCCAGCAGCCTGTGATGTTGGGCGCCACGAAGTTGATCTGATCCTGGCCGGCGGAGGTTGAGCGTCCCGCGTAGTCGATGTTCACCTGTTGCCCGCCCACCCAAAGCGTCATCGGGTCGAGGCCGCTCCGCAGGTCGCCCTGCACCGGAGGTGTGGTCTCGTCGCCCGTGACCGGTCCCAACCCAGTTCCCCACAGGACTACTGGCTGGCCGGGCTGGGCAGAGCTGACGATCGTGTTCATCGGCCAGGCTGCATTCTGGACGTAGTTCGACACCACGCCCGGGCCGCTGCCCGCTTGGTCCTGCGCGAGGATGCCGAAGCTGCTCTTGACCACGGTGAAGGACGCCGGAGCGCTGGTCTGGCCGCCGTATGTCGCCGTCGCCGTCGCCGTACCCACCGCCGTCGCCGAGGGCAGGATGGCGTTGATCTGCCCAGGGCTGACGTACAGCGGGATGGCCTGCAGCGTGGCGCCCGAAGCGTCCTGGATCTGAATAGTGACGCCACCCAGGGTCTTCTGGAGCGGCCAGGAAGAGAGGGGCGGGGACGAGGCCGGACCCATGTTCGTGCCATAGATCGAGAACATGGACCCCTGGGCGATGCTAGAGTTCGGCAATCCCACCGGCACCGCGCTGGCGGCATTGACAATGCCATTCGTGGTAATCGCCGGCTGGGCGCCGGCCACCATCGCAAAGACCATCCATGACAAGCAGATCCACATCAGCATGCAGATTCTCTCCTCCCATGGAACTTAAGTACTCTCCAGGTTACATCAGTTATTACATGCTCGGATAGCTTTTGCGGGTTTCCCGCGTGGCGCGCCGAATCCGCTCAACCGCTTGAGGGGATGTATGCCGCGGCCGCCCGGCCGACACCCTTTCCGTTTTCCCTTGGGAATCCGGACAAACGGCGTTAGATCAGAAGTATGAGGGTGAGCCTGTCTGCCGCAGCTAGGCCTGGGTTGTTTGGCTCCGACTGATTCCTGCCTTGCGCTTTTGTCCGTCCGAGTTCCCACACGAGGGTTCCCATGCCGCCAGGAGTGCAGCCGTCCGTCCGCCAGGAACCTGACCGCGCTAAAAGAGGTTCAAGGTCTCCTGAGTGGCGTAGTCTGCCTGGAACAGGCCAAGATCCAGGCCGTTGGCGGTGAAGGTCGTCGTTACCGCATAGTTGTCGATCTCGATCCCCCCCAAACCTGCGTACGCGGTGGGCGGGAGCGCCGCCAGCACATATGTGGGAACCGTGAACCCTTCGTCCGCCGCCCTGGCCAGGCAAATGAATTCCGCTGCCACGGCGGTCCGGTTCACGACCGTCGAGGACGAGCCGTAGATGTAAACGTCTCCGCTGCCGCCCGTCCAGGTGATGGGGAGGGGGTTCGCGAGGAGACTGTTGTTAAGGTTGTTCAGGTTGGTTAAGACAATCGGCGCGGGCAGGGTGAGGGTGGCGCTGAAGGATCCCACATCCTTGCCTCCCGACCCGTTCTTCACGGTGTACACACCCGCCGTGAGGGCATTTTGGGAACCGCCGGCGTAGTATCCCACCGGGTCTGCCTTCGGTTGTATTAGCGTCGTGGTGTCCCCACCCGGGTCCACCATGGTCACGGGGGAGCCGGCGTCCAGGAGGGTAGACGGAATGGGCGCCCCAGTGGCAACCACCGTGCAGGCGCCGTGGACGTCAACGTACGGGCCCGAAAGGAGTATGGGGTACGGCCAGGCATACCTCTGGAACGAGGCGGTAATCGATTGCTTTGTGCCATCACTATTGGGCGGAGTGTGGACCGTCAATTGCTGGAGGAACAGGGTACCCTCGCTCAGACCGTTTGCCTCCATGCCGGCGGCATTCAGGTTGGGCAGAAACGAGTCCTGGCAAACCCCGCCGGACGGCGCAACGGAGATCGTCACGGTATTGCTCACCACGTTGCCGATCTGCAGCATCACCGGCACGTAGCAGCCTGTGATGCTGGCGGGCACATTGAAGTTGATCTGATCCTCGCCGGCGGAGGTCGAGCGTCCCGCATAGGCGATGGGCGTCTGCTGGCCGCCTACCCATAGCGTCATGGGGGCCAGGCCGCTGCGCAAGTCGGCCGGCACCGGCGGCTTGGTCTCGTCGCCCGTGACCGGTCCCAGCCCGGTGCCATAAAGGATCACTGCCTGGCCCGGCTGGGCCGCGCTGATGATCGTGTCGGTCGGCCAGGCTGAAGAATTCGCCACGTAGTTCTGCACTGCGCCGGGACCGCTGCCCGCCTCGCTCAGCGCGAAGGAACTGAAGCTGCTCTGGACCACCGTGAATGATACGGGAGCGCTAGTCTGGCCGGCATAGGTAACCGTCGCCGTCGCTGTACCCACCGCCGTCGCCGAGGGCAGGATGGCGTTGATCTGCGTGGGAGCTACCGACAGCGGTATGGCCAACAGTTGGGCGCCCGAAGCGTCCTGGATCTGAACAGTGACTCCACCCAGGCTCTTCTGGAGCGGCCAAGCTGAGACGACTACGCCCCCAACCGGACCCATGGCCGTGCCGAAGATCGCGACTATCGACCCTTGGGCGACGGAAGAGTTCGGCAACCCCACCGGGGCATAGCTGGCGGCATTGACAATGCCGTTAGTGTTAATCGTCGGCTGGGCGCCGGCCACCATCGCAAAGACCATCCATGACAAGCAAATCCACTTCAACATGCCAATTCTTTCCTCCCACGGAATTCGAGCACTCTCCAGATTACACCAGTCAGTACATGCTCGGATAGCTTTTCCGCATTTCTCGCGCGGCGCGTAGAAGCTTCTCAACCGAAACTCCGGGGCCGCGGCCGATGCCCGGACAGTACCCCGCCACCTCCCGCCACTCCCGGCGGTCCTCCAGCAATTCCGGCCACCACGGAAACACGCGGCACTGCGCCGGCTTGGCGGGATGTACGCCGCAGCCGTCTTCCCGAAGGAACGGGCATTGGGCGCCGCGGGGCTTGCGCAGCCGCAGAAGGTGTTTGGTGCGGTAGACATAGCCTCGCTCGAAGGCTAGCGGGCTCAGGCCCAGGAACGCCGCCGCCCGCCGCAAGTCCGCCTCGGAAAGGTAGACGAAGCCCCGTTGCCGGCAACAGTTGGTGCACCCGCGGAGGCAGGCGAAGCGCAGTTCCTTCACCCTGCCAGCATAGCAGCCCGCGCCCGCCCGGCCGTCGCCCGATCAAGGCCAGCGCCCCAGCCCACGGTCGCCCGGCCCTCGCCCGATCGAGGCCAACGCACCCGCATGCCGCCGCCCGCCCGTCGCCCTTCCGTTTTCCCTTGGAAATCCGGGCAAACAGCGTTAAAGTAGAGGTATGAGGGTGAGCTTGCCTGCCGCATCCCGGCCTGGGTTGTTTGGCTCCGACTAATTCCTGCCTGGTTGTTCCGTCCGTTCGATTTCCCACAGGAGGGTTTCCATGCCAGCCAGGAATGCAGCCGTCCGCCCGAGTCTGCCCCACATCATCACCCCTTTGCCCGGTCCGCGTGCGCGCGCCATCATCGAGCGGGACAGCCAGGTGCTGTCCCCCTCCTATACGCGGGGCTACCCGCTGGTGGCCGAGCGCGGTGAGGGCGCCATGGTCGAGGACGTGGACGGCAACCGTTTCCTCGATTTCAACGCCGGCATCGCCGTGGCCTCGACCGGCCACTGCCATCCGCGCGTCGTCCAGGCCATTCGCCGGCAAGCCGCCCGGCTGATCCACATGTCGGGCACCGACTTCTACTACGAGAACATGGTCGAACTGGCGGAGCGCCTGGCTGCGGGCGCTCCCGGTAACCTGCCGCGGCGGGTCTATTTCGGGAACTCCGGCACCGAAGCCGTCGAGGCCGCGCTGAAGTTGGCCCGCTACCACACGGGGCGCGACAAGTTCATTGCCTTCCTGGGCGGGTTCCACGGGCGAACCATGGGTTCGCTCTCCCTCACCGCCAGCAAGGTGGTGCAGCGTCGCGGTTTCGGGCCGCTTTTGTCGGGCGTGTTCCACGTGCCGTTTCCGCACGACCAGGCGGACGCCGCCGGCTCCATCGAGGCCATCGAGCGGCTCTTCCATACCGTGGCGCCTCCCGAGGAGGTCGCCGCCATGGTCTTCGAACCGGTGCAAGGGGAAGGCGGCTACATCGTTCCCCCCAAGCTCTTCTTCGCCCAATTGCAGGGCCTGGCGAGGGCTCATGGCATCCTGCTGATCGCGGACGAAGTGCAGTCGGGCATGGGGCGCACCGGGAAGATGTGGGCTTCGGAGCACTTCGACCTCGTTCCGGACATTCTGACCACCGCCAAGGGGATCGCCAGCGGCCTGCCCCTGGGCGCCATGATCGCCCGCTCCGAGCTGATGGACTGGCCTGCTGGAGCGCACGCCTCCACCTTCGGAGGCAATCCGGTGGCGGTCGCCGCGGCGCTGGCGACCCTGGACCTGCTGGAGGGCGGCCTCATCCAGAACGCCGCGCGGGTGGGAGCGCATCTCATGAGCCGCATGCGCGACTGGCCTCAGCGTTTCCTCCAGGTGGGCGAGGTGCGCGGGCTGGGGCTGATGATCGGCGTCCAGTTCGTGGACCGCCTGGGCGCCCGCGACAGCGCCCACGGCCTGCGCGACCAATTGGTGCAAATGGCTTTCGATCGCGGCCTGCTGGTGCTGGGCGCCGGCGAGAGCACCCTGCGCCTCAGCCCGCCTCTGGTCATCACCACCCAGCAAGCCGACTTCGCCTGTCGCGTGCTGGAGGAGTGCCTGCGCCAGCAGGATCGTACCCTGTGCCAGACGGCGGCGTAGTAAGATAGCCTTGTTTCCCCGTAGGAGGTCGATCCTTTGTCCACGGCAGGGCTCTTGCTCATCGCCATCTTGCTCACCGCAGTCACGAGCCCTCCGGCTCAGATGCAGCCTCAATCCGAGACGCCGCAGCAGGTCGGCGAAGTCCGCCGCGTTGTCGGGGGCGTTTCGGCGCCGGTGGCGATTTACAAGATCGAGCCGGTGTACACCGAAGAAGCGCGCAAGGCGAAGTTTCAGGGCGCGGTGGGCTTGTCGATCACGGTGGACGAACGGGGGCTGCCCAGGAACTTCAAGGTCGTCAAGCCAATGGGTGTGGGCCTTGACGAGAAGGCCATCGAGGCGGTCCAGCAGTGGCGATTCAAGCCGGCCCAGCTCAACGGCAAGCCGGTCGCCGTACTGGCCGCCGTCGAAGTCAACTTTCGTTTGTTGTCCAGGGCCCAGCGTTCGGCGCGCCTGAATTTCGCTCTGCAACCAGGCACAACGCGGCCCGAGCTCACCCACGGCGAAGTTCCCGGAGATCCCGCCACGCCGGGCGACCAGTTCCTCCGCATTCGGATTCAGGTGGACGAGGAGGGCAAACTGCGGAACTCTACGGTTCTGGAATCGACGGATGATGATTGGGCGAAGAAAACTCTGGCTGAGCTCCGTTCATGGCGGTTCCGCCCCGCGACGACGAACGGCAGTCCCGTTCCGGTGGAGGGCGTCCTCGAGCTGACGCACGGCCGGGAGCGGCCTGCTGTACGGACGGTGGCGCCATAGGACGACTGGGCCGCGGCCACGGAGCAGTTCGTGCCGGCCGCCGGCACGAGCGCCCTGTGCCAGACGGCGGCGTAGTAAGATAGCCTTGTTTGCGAATCCTCGACGTCGGCTGCGGCATCAAGAAGGCCCCGGGCGCGATTGGCATCGACCGCAACCCGGCCAGCGCCGCCGACGTCTTGTGCGATCTGGACCGCTTCCCGTACCCCTTCGCCGACAGCAGCTTCGACGGTCTCCAGGCCGTGCACGTCATCGAACACCTGGCCGATGTGATCCGCGCCATGGAGGAGTTTCATCGCCTGGTGCGGGCCGGGGGCCGCGTCCGTGTGGTTACCCCGCATTACACCGACTTCAGTTCCTTCTGCGATCCCACCCACCGCTGGCACCTCAATAGCTTCTCGTTCCGGTATTTCGGAGAGCGCCACGGCGGGTTTGGCTACTATTCCCGCGCCAGATTCCGGGAGATTTCCGTGCACGTCAAGCTACTGGCTTTCTGGAGGATGCTGGGGCTGGAGTTTCTGGTGAACCGCTTCCGGCGCTTCCGGCTCTTCTGGGAGCATTACTGCTGCTACGTGGTGCGAGGAAAGGTCCTGGAGTTCGAATTCGAGGTATTGAAGTGATCGGCTGGCTGTACCGGCTGTGCGACGCCGCCCGCCACCGCGCCCGCCTGCGGAGCTGGAACGCGGAACAGGCGACCGGCCGCCGCGGCGAGGACCTGGCTCACCGTTACCTGGAGCGCCGTGGTTTCACGATCGTGGCGCGCAACTACCGGCCGCCCTCCGGAGCGGGCGAAATCGATCTGGTGGCCTGGCACAGCGGCACGCTGGTCTTCGTCGAGGTCAAATCGCGAACCACGGACGAGTTCGGCTCTCCGCTCCGCAACGTGGACCAGGAGAAGCGCACGGCCCTGCTGCGCGCCGCCCGTCATTACGCCCGCCGCGCCGGAGTCCCCTGGGAGCGCGTCCGTTTCGACCTCCTGAGCGTGGTTTTCAGCAAGCCTCCCGCCATCACCCATTTCCCGGATGCCTTCGCCCCGATCCAGACGCTATAATTGTCAATTCTCCGGAGGACGCCCTCTGTGCCTGAATTTCGAAAAGATCCGGTCACGGGCCGCTGGGTCATTATCGCTACCGACCGCAGCCGCCGCCCCGCCGATTTCAACCGCCAGCCGGTAATCCCGAAAGGCGATCGCTTCTGCCCGTTCTGCCCGGGCAATGAGCAGAAGACGCCCCCCGAGGTGCTGGCCTATCGCCAGAGCGGCGGACCCAACGAGCCTGGCTGGACCCTGCGCGTGGTGCCCAACAAATTCCCGGCCCTGCGCGTGGAAGGCGATTTCGACCGCCAGGGCGATGGGCTCTACGACAAGATGAACGGCATCGGCGCGCACGAGGTCGTCATCGAGGCCCCCGAGCACCACCTCACGCTCGGCGGCATGACCGACAAGCGCGCGGAGGACATCTTCTGGGCGATCCGCGACCGCTTCCTGGACCTCAAGAAGGACCAGCGCATGCGCTACATCCTGGCCTTTAAGAATCACGGCGAATCGGCCGGCGCCACGCTGGAGCACTCCCATTCACAGCTCATCGCCCTGCCGGTGGTGCCGCGCCGCGTGCAGGAGGAACTGGAGGGGGCCAAGCGTTACTACGACCTGAAGGAGCGCTGCATCTTCTGCGACATTCTGCGTCAGGAAATCAATACGGGCAGCCGCGTCGTGCTGGAGACCGAGCAGTTTCTGGCCATCTGCCCCTACGCCGCCAGCTTCCCTTTCGAGATCTGGGTGATCCCGCGCCGGCACTTCTCCCACTTCGAGGATTCCGACATCCCTACGTTCCACAACCTGGGGTGGGTGATGCCCAGCCTGGTACGGGAGATCGACAAGGTGCTCGAACGCCCCGCCTACAACCTCATGATTCACACCGCGCCCTTGCAGGAGCCCAAACTGCCCTTCTATCACTGGCACATCGAGTTGATTCCGAGGTTGACCCGGGTGGCGGGATTTGAATGGGGCACCGGTTTTTACATCAACCCCACGCCGCCCGAGGAATCCGCCAAGTTTCTGCGGGAAGCTGGCCTGGCCTAACCCGCGGGCGACAGAACGGCCCGGGGTCCCCACAGAGCTTCGCGATTGCGAGGGGCGGTTTCAAGCCGGCAAGTCTGCCAGCCCGAACGGCCTTCCAGCCGCACTGTGCCATCTCGCTCGCCCACCCGATACGCCATTTGCGCACCGCGGTGGGCGAGGAGACGCTCCAGCGGCCAATCGGAATCCGCGACCATTTGTATTCCACCCTCGGTTCCAATCAGGATGGTAAGGTCTGAGGCGACCTGGCCAGCGCGCGACGCCGACTCCGCTGCCTCAAAAATGCTGCGTGCATTCTCGAAGAATTGGCTCACCCTGATCTCATCGTCCCGGGTTGGGATGTTGTGAGCCGCCTTGCCCGCTGCCCCGAACAGGCGATCGAGTGGCGCTGCGCCGCGGCCATCCTCACGCTCTAGGCTCCCCGTGCACTTCGACCTCGTTGGGATCCACTCCTTCGGGCGCCGGCTCGGGCAGGCGTCCGGTCCAGTTCAGCAGCCCCCAGGCCAGCGCCGTGGTCGAGCTGAGAATGCCCGACCACAGCCCGATTAGCCGCGGACTGTAGTGCGTGCTGGCGATCCCCGCTGCGCTAAGGGATACCAGCATGACGGACCAGGTCAGCGACTCGAGTGTCGCGAACACCCGCCCCCGGTACTCGTCGGGAACGTGCCGCAGCAGTTGGGACATGTTCAACACCGAACTCACCGCCACGGCCGCGCGCGATAACGCGATGAAGACCAGCGCCAGCCAGTACGGCCGTGCCTGGCTGAACAGCACGTACGCCCCGCCGTGGATGAGGTAGGCGACCGCGATGGCCCGCTTATAAGCCGGGAAACCGGCGCGCTTGCCGAACCAGTGGCCCACCACGCCGCCGATCACCAGGCCAATTCCGGCGCAGCCCCAGATCTCTCCGATGCCCGCCGCGCCGCGGTTAAACACGCGCTCGCCGAAAAGGCTGAACAGGACCTGCGCCGCGCCGCCGCCGCTGGCCCAGCCGACGTTGATCACCGCGATCCCCAGGATGAGTGGCGCGTGGCGCATATAGCGCAGTCCCTCGACGTATTCGTGCCAGGGGCGCGCCACCTGGGCCTCGGTCAGAGCGGCGCGCTCGGCGCGAAACGTGCCTTTGGGCGCGCGCAGCCTGGAGATGGCCCAGGCCGAGAACAGGAACGAGAACGAGTTGATGACGAAGGCCCACTGGTGGCCGAACAGCTTGGCGCTATAACCCGCCGTCACCGCGCCGATCACCAGCGTGCACCACTGCGTGGTCTGGGTGACGGAGTTGACTGTATGCAGTTCCTCGCGGCTGGCGATGGCCGGCAAAATCGACGAACGGCCGCTGGTGAAGAACGGCGAAGCGAACATCAGCAGCCCGCTGAGCACGTAGAGCAGCCACGGATACGGCCACCGCACCGTCAGAATGAACGCCGCGGCAATCACCGCCCGGGCCAGATCGCTCGCAATCATGATGCGCTTGCGATCCATGCGGTCCAGCAGCACCCCGGCGACCGGGCCCGCGAACATCGCCGGAATCGCCCGCGCCAGAAAGATCCCGGCCACCACAATTCCTGAGTGGGTAACTGCCAGCGCCAGGTCGAACACCGCGATGCTGTTGAAGTAGTCGCCGATCTCGCTGACTACCTGACCGGTCCAGGTGTAGCGATAGTTGCGGTTCGTGCGCAGCAGTTCAGCCAGGCCCGGCATGGCCTACTCCGCCTTCCGCTTGGCTTCGTTCCAGAGGGCGTCCATCTCTTCGAGCGTCGCCTGAGCGGGCGTTTTGCCGGCCTCTCGAAGACTCCGCTCCACGTAGCCAAAGCGCTCGCGGAACTTGCGGTTGGTCCGGCGCAGCGCCTGCTCGGGGTCCACCTTGAGAAACCGCGCCAGGTTCACCAGCACGAACAGCACGTCCCCGAATTCACCCTCCAATTGGTCGCCGCGCGCTTCGGCCAGTTCTTTCAGCTCCTCGTCCAGCTTCTCGAGCACCTGGCCGGCGTTGGGCCAGTCGAATCCAACTCCCGCCGCGCGCGAGGTGAGCTGCGCCGCCTCGGCCAGCGCCGGCAGCGACCGGGGAACGGACCCCAGCAGCTCCGGGGCCTGGCTCTTCTCGCTCTTCTCCACCTTCTCCTGGGCCTTGATTTCGTCCCAGCGCAGCTTCACCTCTTCGGGCGTTTTGGCGGAGCCTGTGCCGAAGACGTGCGGATGCCGGCGCTCCAGCTTCTGGTTGATGGCGTCGAGGGAATCCTCAATCGAGAACAGCTTCTGCTCGGCCGCCATCTGCGCGAAGAAAACCGCCTCCAGCAGCAGGTCTCCCAGCTCTTCCGCCAGCCCGCGCCAGTTGCGCGCGTCGATCGCGTCCAGCACTTCGTAAGTCTCTTCCACCAGATACGGTTTGATGCTGTCGAAGCTCTGCTGGCGGTCCCAGGGGCAGCCCTCCGGCGAGCGCAAGCGCGCCATGATTTCGGTCAGCCGCTGGAATTTGTCGCCGGCGCTCAAGGAGTTTTCAGTTTAGCAGAGGGCCGCCGGGGCACTGTAGAATATGACTTGATGACCGACTCAGATACCCCTACACCGGAACCGGTTGAACAGGATTTCCCCCTGCCGCCGGCGAGCTTCGACTATCTCGTTTTCACGCTCCGTGCCCAGGCCGAGATGCAACTCGGGCTGCTGCACTTCGGCGAAGAGAAAGACCGCCCCGAGCCAGACCTCCGCATGGCCCAGCACGCCATCGACCTGATGGGCATGCTGCTCGAAAAGACCCGCGGCAATCTCGGCCTCGAGGAGCAGCGCTATCTGGAGAACTCGCTCACCGAACTGCGCTTCCGCTACGTCCAGATCGCCGAGGAAAAGAAGCCCAAGTAGATGACCTCCGCTGCGGCCTGGCCGGTGATCACGGTGCTCGGTTCCGGCACCAGCGTGGGCGTGCCGACCATCGGCTGCCACTGTGCCGTGTGCAGTTCCACCGATCCGCGCGACAACCGGCTCCGCCCCTCCATCCTGATAACCTACGGCGGACGCAACGTCCTGATCGACACCACGCCCGATTTCCGCCAGCAGGCCCTGCGCGCCCGGCTCGACCGGCTGGACGCCGTCCTGTTCACCCACGCGCACGCCGATCACGTCATGGGCCTGGACGATGTGCGCCCCTTCAACTACCACCAGACCGCGCCGATCCCCATCTTTGGCTGTCCGGATACCATCGCGGCCGTGCGCCGGATCTTCGAGTACATCTTCGCGGATCGGAAGAACGAATCGCACGTTCCCCGGCTGGAGCTGCATACGCTCGACGGCGCGCCCTTCGACCTCTTCGGCCTGGAGTTCGTCCCCATCCCGCTGTGGCACGGACGCGCCCGGATTTACGGCTACCGGTTCGGCGCCGCGGCCTATCTCACCGACCACAGCGCCATCCCGGAGGAATCCATGGAGAAACTGCGGGGGCTGGATGTGCTGTTCCTGGACGCTCTCCGCCATCGCGCGCATCCCACGCACACCACGGTGGAGCGAGCGCTGGAGCACGTGGCGCAACTGGCGCCGCGCCGGGCGTTTTTCACGCACATCTGCCACGATCTGCCGCACGCCGAGACCGAGAGCCGCCTTCCCGACGGAGTGCGTCTCGCCTACGACGGCCTCGAGATCGCCGTGGGAGGCGCTCGGTGATCTTCCGGACCATTGAAGAAGCGGCTGGCCGGTTCGGCCCGTGCGTGCTGACTATCGGCAACTTCGACGGAGTTCACGCCGGCCATCGGCGCATTCTGCGCCGCGTGGTCGAGGTGGCGCGCCAACGCGGCTGGAAACCCTCCGCGCTGACCTTCCATCCGCACCCGGCCTGCATCGTCGCTCCCCAGCGCGTGCCGCTCCTGCTCACCACCCCCGAGCAGCGCGCGGCAACCATGTTTCAGGAAGGCATCGAGCAGGTGCTCGTTCTTCCATTTACCCGCGAGATTTCCCTGCTCGAGCCCGCGGAATTCGCCGGCCGGGTTCTCAGCCAGGCGCTGGACGCGCGCGCGGTCCTGGTCGGCGACAACTTCCGCTTCGGCCACCGCCACGCTGGGGACACGCAGTTACTGGCCAGGTTGGGAGATCGATTCGGTTTCATTGTGGAGGCCATTCCGGCCCTTCGACTGCGCGGCCGCGTGGTTTCGAGCAGCGAGATCCGGCGCCTGGTTGCCGCGGGCAACGTCAGTTTGGCCGGCCGCTTGCTCGAGGCCCCATTTGCCATCCAGGGCGAGGTTGTCCCAGGCCAGGGCATCGGCTCGAAGCAGACCGTTCCCACGCTCAACCTGGCCGCTCAAACCGGCGTCCTGCCGGCGCTCGGCGTCTACATCACGCGCACGCACGACCTCGCCAGCCAGCGCGTCTGGCCCTCGGTCTCCAACATCGGCTATCGCCCCACCTTCGGAGGCGATGCGCTCACCGTCGAAACCTTTCTTCTCGATCCCCTCGACGGAGCCACGCCGCCTTCCATCCGCGTCGAATTTCTCCTCCGCCTTCGCCCGGAGCGTAAGTTCCCCTCGGCCGGCGCGCTAAAAGCTCAAATCCTCCGCGACGCAGCCCGTGCCAGAGCCTATTTCCGGCGCACGGACCACGGCGTGACGCGGTGAAGGTTTTTATGGTAACCTCGCATCTCCGGGGGAGTTATGGTTTTACCACATACGTTTCTAGCCGCCTTGCTACTCATGCTGCTGACGATGTTTTGCTGGGGCTCATGGTGGAACAGTTACAAGCTCGCGGGGAAGTGGCGGTTTGAGCTGCTCTATTGGGACTTCATTCTGGGCGTGATGGTGGTGGCGGCGATTGCGGCGTTCACCTTCGGGAGCCTGGGTTACGACGGGTTTCTCTTCAGCGACGATTTGATGCGTGCGGGCCGGCGGAATATGGCGATCGGCGTGGGCGCCGGGGCGATCTTCAACCTGGGGAACATGTTGCTGCTGGCGGCGGTGTCGGTATCGGGAATGTCGGTTGCGTTGCCTGTGGGGCTGGGCACGGCGCTGATCGTGGCCGCCATCTGGAATCAGGCGCGCCACCCGCAGGGCAATCCGACCATGCTGCTGGCGGGGTTGGGACTGGTGCTGGCGGCGGTGGTGGTCAACACATACGCCTATCGGCGCGTGGCGCTGGCCAAAGCCAGGCACGCCATAAAAATGGGAAAAGGAAAAGGAACGGTTCCCAGGATGGGCTGGAAGGCGACGGTGCTGGCCGTGGCCGGCGGCCTGCTGCTGGGCTCGTTCCACCCGCTGGTAGAAACCAGCCAGGCCGGGGACGCGGGGCTGGGCCCGTACGCCATCGCGTTTTTGTTTGCGCTCGGGATCTTCTTCTCGACGTTCATCTACAACCTGTTCTTCATGAACTTGGCGGTACAGGGACAGCCGGTTGAAATCCTCGAGTACTTAAAGGGCACGTTCAAACAGCACGCGCTGGGAGTCGCGGGAGGCGCGCTGTGGGCGGTGGGAGCGATTGCGAGCTTTGTGGTGGCGAGCGCGCCGGTAGCGCATCTGGGGCCGGCTGTGACTTACGGATTAGGGCAGGGCGCGGCCGTGGTGGGTGCGCTGTGGGGCCTGCTGGCATGGAAGGAGTTTCGCGACGGCGAGGCGCCGGCGAAGATCCTGATGGGAACCATGGTGATCCTGTTTGCGGCAGGGGTCGTGCTGATCTCCGTGGCCCGGATGTATCCCTAGAAAAGCCCGCCCGCGTCATCGACTGTTGGATACTGGGTAGTATGCCATTCGTGCCGGTTTCGGAGGCTGTCGAGGAGATTCGCGCGGGTCGCATCCTGGTGGTTGTGGACGACGAGGATCGGGAGAATGAAGGCGACCTCACGGTGGCGGCGGAGAAGGTCACCCCCGAGATCGTCAACTTCATGGCCACCCACGGGCGGGGTCTGATCTGCCTGGCCTTGACGCCGGAGCGATGCGACGAGTTGCACCTGCATCCTCTGGCGCCGCACAACACCTCGCGGCTGGGAACGGCATTCTACGAGACCATCGATGCGCGGGAGGGTGTGACCACGGGAATCTCGACGGCCGATCGCGCGCGGACCATTCAGGTGGCCATCGATCCGGCGGCGCGGCCCAGCGATCTGGCCAGGCCGGGGCACATCTTTCCGTTGCGCGCGCGGGAAGGCGGAGTGCTGGTGCGCGCCGGGCAAACCGAGGCGGCGGTGGATTTGGCGCGGCTGGCGGGCCTGAGCCCGGCGGGGGTGATCTGCGAGATCATGAACCAGGATGGCACCATGGCCCGGGTGCCGGAACTCACCCAATTCTGCCGGCATCACAGTCTGAAGATGATCTCGGTGGCCGAGTTGATCCGCTTCCGTTTGCAGCACGAGCGGCAAATACGGCGCGTGGCCGAGGGATCCATCGAGACCGCCGCCGGCCGTTTCCGCAGCATCGCCTACGCCACCTCCACGGACCCGGACATTCACCTGGCGCTGGTGAGTGGAGAGTTGGGAAAGGGCGAACGGGTGCTGGTGCGGATGCACTCGCATTGCGTGTTCGGGGACGTTTTCGGGGCGGCCGGCTGCGATTGCCAGCGGACGCTGCGGGAGTCCATGGAGCGTATCGCCCGAGAGGGCGGAGTGCTGGTCTACCTGCACCAGACCGGGCCGGGCATGCGGGTGGCGGAGAACCCGGGCAGCGTTGACCGGATCCTGGCGCACGGCCGCGACTTCGCGCACTACGCCGACCCGGATGCGCAGAGGCTGCTGCAACACGAGAGCGGGATCGGCGCGCAAATCCTCTCGGACCTGGGCCTGCGCACTATCCGGCTGCTGACAAATCACCCGCGGCGCGTGATCGGGCTGGAGGCGTTCGGGATTACCATCGTCGAGCAAGTTCCCATCGCGGTTTGAAAGGTTAGACTAGGAACAGTGCACGCGCACAGCCACACGCATGATGCCGGCAATGTCCTGATCTGGAGCCTGGGGCTGACGGCGGCGTTCGTGGTGGTGGAAGCGGCGGCCGGCCTGCGGGCCCACAGCCTGGCGCTGGTGGCCGACGCGGGGCACAATTTCACCGACGCGCTGGCATTACTGCTGGCCTGGTTTGGAGTCTACTTCGAGCGCAAGCCGCCGGACGAAAGCCGCACTTACGGCTATCAGCGCGCCGGGGTCTTGGCAGCCTTCGTCAATGCGCTGGCCCTGCTGGTTCTGGCCGGCTACATCCTGTTCGAGAGCGCCGAACGGTGGCGCGAGCCGCGGCAGGTGAACCAGACCATCATGCTGGCGGTGGCGGCGCTGGCGCTGGTGGTCAACGGCTCCATCATGCTGGGTTTGCGCCGGGGGCGTGGCCACGACATCAATTTGCGGAGCGCCTGGGCGCACATGTTCGGGGATGCGGTGGGCGCGCTGGGCATCGTGATTGGCGCGCTGATTATCCGGCAGACCGGGTGGGTGAGAGTGGATCCTCTGCTATCCGCGCTGATCGGGCTGCTCATCGTGTGGACGGCCTGGGCCATCATCAAGGAGTCGCTGAACATTCTGCTGGAAGGGCTGCCGCGGGGCCTGAAACTGAAAGCGGTGATCGCGGCCATGCGCGAGGTGGAGGATGTGCTAGACGTGCACGACGTGCATATCTGGAGCCTCGGGTCGAGCACGCGGGCGCTGAGCTGCCATGTGCTGATCCAGGACGTGCCGCTCTCGTCCAGCGACTCCATCCTGCAGCGGCTCAACGCCATGCTCGAAGAGCGCTTCGAGATTCACCACACCACGGTGCAGTTCGAGCACGTGAGTTGCCCGGGCTGCGCGATGGAGCAGGACTGAGCCCAATTCTCCGAGTCTGTAGGTCAGATGACGTCGGCGAAGCTTCTCTTCAGCTTGTAGAACCAGGCATGGCCGGCGAAGAAGAGCACGGCGGAGATCACCCACAGTTTCCACAATGGGCCGAAGGCCGGAGCGCGGGCCTCCAGGAAAATGTCGCGGTAGGCGTGGACCAGAACGAACATCGGGTTCTTCGAGAGGATGGCCAGCGCCCGAGGGGGCAGGGATTCCACCGGGTAGCAGATGGGCGTAAGGAAGAACCACAGCGTGAGCAGAAAGCCGTTGATCTGGCCCAGGTCGCGGACGTAGACGCCGAGGGCGGCCAGAAACCAGCAAACGCCCAGCGTGAACAGCAACTGGGGAACCACCAGCACAGGCAGCCATAGCACCGTTGCGGGCACGGCGCCACGGGCCAGCAGCAGGCCGGCCAGGAAGATCGCCAGCGCAAAGGCCTCGGTAACCAGCGCGGCGGCGGCCAGGTTCACCGGGAGCGTCTCCAGTGGGAAAACCAGCTTCTTGACGAAGTTTCGGTACTCCAGCACCACGAACGGAGCGCGGCCGGCGGCCTCGCTGAAGGCCAGCCAGGGCAGCATCCCGCAGAGGAAGTAGAGGACGAAGCCGGATCTGGACGGATCGCCGTGGAACCTGGCCCGCAGCACGATGCCGAAGACGAAGAAATAGGTCGTCATCAGCATGAGCGGGTTGAGAACCGTCCAGAAAACTCCGCCAAAGGAGCCACGGTAGCGGCCCAGGATGTCGCGGCGCACCATGGATCGGATCAAGGCGCGGTGGCGCCAGACGATGGCCAGGGGATACTTGAAAGCGCGCCCCACGGCTCGCAGGAGGCCGCGCCGGCGCAGTGCGCCCAAAGTGGTCATGGCGCCGCGCGCGAGCCGTGCCTTTCCGTCTTCCACCTGAGCGTCGATCAGCAGGAAAGGCAGGCCCTCCCGATAGTGCCAGCAGACATCTTCCCGCATCGAGGAAACGAAAACCTGATAGCGGCCGGGCTGGCTGGGCAATTCCACCACGATTTCGGCTTCCGTGGACTCGCCGGGGGCCAGCGGCTGCGCAAGCGGCGTGCGCGCGCCATCCACCACCAGCGTCCCGGTGTCCGGGTCGAGGATCTGGTAGCTCACGGCGTAGCCATCTTCCGGCTTCCAGGTTTCGCTCGATGAATTGACCGCGCGCAAGAGGGCGCGAATGACGAGGCCCTGCTGTTCCAGGCGAATCCGTGAGGCGCTCATTCGCTTCCGCCGTACAGCCAGTCCGGGTAGCGGCTGCGGATAGGACCGGTCTTGCGGCCGACCGCGTAGATGCCCTCGTCGCGCAGCTCCGTCGAGTATTCGTAGCGCTCCAGCAGCCGGCGCACCCAAACCAACTCCGGCCGGGGCTGCTCGTAAAACGGTCCGGTTTCGAGCAACGAGACCTCGAAGCCGGAGTCCCGCAGCAACAGGCGGATCTCGAAGGGCGTGTATTCGCGGCTGTGGCGTGGGTCGATCTTGCCCTCGTCGTCCGGCCGGATGTATTGCGGGAACAGGCCCGGGTTGTACCCTTGCAGGATGGCGGAAATGGCGCGCAGGGAGGCCAGATTGGGAGTGGTCAGCACCAGGTGGCCGCCGGGACGCAGGATGCGGTTCACTTCCACCATCATGAACATGGGATCGACGGCCAGGTGCTCGAACAGCTCGCAGCAGAGCACGGTGGCGAAGTAGCCGTCCGGGTAAGGGAACACGTCCTTCTCGGCGTCGAACAGTTCGAGATCCATCTCGAAGCGCTCCCCGTTGGCGGAAGCGACTTCGCGATGCTCCACCACGCCGAGCTTTCCGAAATAGCAGCCGCGCACTTCGCCGTAGCCGAGGCGCTTGCGCAACGCGGGGGCGACTTGCAGGTAGGTGCCCATCTCCAGCACACTGTCGGAGGGCGTTCCGGGCGGCGTGATCTCCAGGGTCTTGGTGAGGCGCGCCAGGTGCGCATCGACGTAGGCGCGGAACACCGGCTCGCGGGGCGCCCACTCCAGGATGTCGGCGGGCGAGGGCGGGGCGGGAGGCGGCGCCGGTTCCAAACTGGCGGCGGCCGGCGGATCGGCCACGACGGCGGTCGGCGGATCGGCCACGGGGACGGCCGTCAGATCGGCCACGGGCCTCCCCGCGGCTACCGATTCCAGAAATGCGGCGTACTTGCGCGCCACCAGCTCCCAGGTGCACTCGCGTTCCACCCATTCTCGCGCGCGGTTGCCAATCTGGCGGGCCGCCTCCGGGCGCGAAACCAATAGATTCAGGAACTCGAAGATCTGGTCTTCCTCGGTTTGATCGACGGGAACTTTCAGGCACACATCGTCGGGGAAATCGCGAAACGAGCCGATGTCGGAGACCAGCACCGGCCGCGCCAGGCCCATCGCGCGGAGCAGGCTGCCGGAGCTCTCACCGACGGTGGGGTAGCGCAGGTTGAGAACGACGTCGCAAGCGGCGATGTGCGCGACGAAATCCTGGATGGGCATGAAGCCCAGCACCCGGACGCTCGCCGCGAGGCCCAGGGTGCGGATCAGCGATTGGACCGGGAAATCGGGATGCGTCTCGCCGGCCAGGATGAACTTGGCGCGCGGCTCCAGGCGCAGCAGGCGGCGAAAGGCGCGCAGGGATTCCGCGATGCGCTTGTAAGGCTTGAGGAAGCCGAAGATGCCAACGAGGGGCGTGGATTCGTCGACGCCTAGCCGCTCGCGGCAACCCCAGCGGTCGGCGGTTTGGACCCAGGCGCCGTGAGGGATGCGCGCCAGGGGGCCCTGGAAGCCGGCGGCTCGGATCTGGTCGAACACGCACTGGCTGTGGACCACCACCGCGCGGGCGCTTTCGAGCACGCGGCGAAGCATGGGCACCCCTTCGTAGTCCGGTCCCACTTCCAGAGCGCGGACTCGCCGTGCGTAGGCCAGCGCGGTTGCTCCGCCCTCGTATTCCACCTCGCGCAGGTAAGCGTCCCAATCGTCGCGGCGAATGGTAAGGCCGGCTATCAGATGATGCAGGTTGGCTTCGTGCATCACCACCACGCCGGGATTCCGCAGGGCCATTCGATAGACAAACTCGTGATAGGGGTTGTTGCCGAGCTGGTAGAGCAGCAAGTCGAACGCCGCGGGATCGAACGCGGCGGGCTCCCGGTCGAAAACCTCTACTTGGTGAAGCCGGGCCAGCGGTTCGAGCAGGGCGGCCGAGTAGTCCGCGATGCCGCTCTTGGAAGGCGGCATGGGCGAGAAGAACCCGAGACGCATCTCAGCGCACCAGTTCCAGCGAAAAGACCCCGGACTTCAACGGGACGCGAATCAGGAGCGGCGTGCGGACGGCGTCGCGCGCCAGCAAAAGCTCGAAGGTGGTCTCCGAAGCCGGGCCCTTGAGCGAGCCGCGCACGCGCTCCGCTTCCTCGCGCCGGTCCTTCACCTGGATGGTTTCGGCGCCGGCGGACTCGATCTTGAGCTGGTAAGGCGCCCCGAAAAAGACGGTCTGCGGCGGCGGCAAACGGCCCTGGCCGAGCTCGCGGCGGAGGAAGTAGAAGAACGTAAGCGCGTCCCTGGCGCAGCCCGCCGCCGGGATTTCGGACTGGCCTCCTCCGTCGCTCAAGGTGAGCCGGGTGGCGACACCCTTCTGGGCGTCGAAGTCCGTTCTCTCCTGGGCCTTCCTCGTTCCGTGCGTCGAGGTCTTCACCAACTCAACCGAGCAGAACTCCCCGGCGGCGGTGGACTGATAGGAGTCGCTGACGATGAAGCCCGGAATGGCGGCGTCCAGCGACAGCGCGAACCGCCAGCGCTCGCCCACGCGCCTGGATAGGAATTGCGCTTCGCCGAGGGAGACGCCGCTGGGCCCGTTCACCGAATAGCGCAGGCCCTCGTCGGCGAAGGGCGGGGGCGGCGCCTGTGTGGGCGGCGCCGGGCGTGCGGCCTGGGATGCCGGCCTGGGCGCCGGTGGGGCTGGGGGCGCTTGACCGAAAACCTGGGTCGAGGCCAAGAAAGCGGCGAGAGAGATTGGGAAGAGCTTCATGGATCCGAAACCGATACGGGCGCCAGACGCTCGCGACGGAGACCGGAACGGCAGGCAGCCACGTCGTAGTAAACTTCCAGGGTTCTCTCCGCCGTCTTGCGCCAGTTGAACTGGGCGGAGCGTTGCAGGCCAAGGCGCTCCATGCGCTGGCGCAACTCGGGGTGGCGCACCAGGTCCAGCATGGCGCGGGTCATCTCTTCGGCCGAGTGCGGGTCGAACAAAACCGCGGCGCCGTCGGCGACCTCGTACACCGCCGAGGTGTTCGAGCACGCCACCGCCCTGCCGCAGGCCATGGCCTCGATCACCGGCAGGCCGAAGCCTTCGTAGAACGACGGAAACACGAAGAAGTCGCAGGCGTTGTAAAGCTGTAGCAAGCTGCCGTCGTGAACGAAGCCCGTGAACCGAATGCGGTCGCCCAGGCCGGTCTCCACCGCGGCGCGGTGTACTTCGGAGCCCCGCCAGTTCTCCTTGCCGGCCAGCACCAGGCAATGCGGCAGCTCGGGGCGGTCGCGCAGCATCCCGGCAAAAGCCTTGATCAGGCCCACCTGGTTCTTGCGAGGCTGCAAGTCGCCCACCGTGAGGATGAAGGGGGAGTGGATACGAAAATTGGAGCGCACCCAGGCCAAGGCCGCCTCCCGGGCGGTCGGCTGGAACTCGCTGGCCGCGGCGTCCGGGACCACCACGATCTTGTCGCCGTTGATGCCATAGGCACGGCTGATGGCGGAACGGGAGAATTCGCTGCCCGTGATGATCTTGGCGGCGCAAGACACGGTGCGCCGTACGGTCAGCCGCAACTGTGCGGCGCGGGTTCGCGTAAAGTATTCAGGGTGCTCGAGGAAACTCACGTCGTGAACGCTCACCACCACCGGGACGGGACAGTTGACGGGCGCCGTGTACTGCACATGCAGCAGGTTCGGCTTGTCCCGGCGAACGCGGCGTGGCAGATCGAATCCCAGGCGAACGAAAGGATTGCGCGAGACCCGGCGCTGGCTGAAACAATGCGGCACCAGTTCGGCCGCCTCGGGGACCGACAGGTAAGCGATGAACTCCGCTTCGTCGTCGGTGGCCGCAAACGCGTTCAGCAGGTTGCGGATATAGACTTCGTTGCCGGTGAGGTGGCACCCGATCGCATGAGCGTCTACAGAGAAGCGCATTCGGCTTTCTTACAGTATAGCGGGGAAATCGCCCCAATTCTCGGGTTCTCCCGGTCAGCGCACGAAGTGCGGCAGCTCGGCCGGGATCTCCATAGCCAGCTCCACCAGGCCGCGGTAGTCGCCCTCGACGTACCACGGGGATTGGTAGATCAGCTTCCAGACGCCGTTCTTCTCGATGGTGTACACGTTGGGCCGGCCCGAACGCAGCAGCTCAGCAACCTTCGTGCGGGACGGCTCGGGATGGCAATCCAGCAGATTCGTGCCGATCAGGGCTGCGCCGCCGCCGCTCGCGAAGGACTGCCTGGCCTTCGCGTTCATGGCCAGGACGATTCCCTGCGTGTCGCAGACCGTCACCGCTCCCGGGAACTCTTCGATCCAGTTCGGCGGTTGCATGGCTACATTTGGGGGAACAACGGCCGCAGGGCCGGGTACAGCGAGCGGTAGATCTTGTGCCCGCGCGAGTACACCGCCGCTTCCTTCGGCTGGGGCGCGCTGGAATCCACTTCGCGGATCGTCGCGCGGCAGACCTCGGGCGCCGATGCGTACTCGCCCGTCCCCACCTCGGCCAGCAGCGCCGCGCCGTAAGCCGAGCCTTCCTGGGTTTCGAGCACCACCACACGCTTGTCGAAAACGTCAGCCAGCAATTGGCGCCAGAACGGGCTTTTCGCCCCGCCGCCCGAAGCGCGCACGGATTCCACCGGGCAGCCCAGCTCCTCGATGATATCCAGGCAATCCTTCTGGCTATAGCTGACGCCTTCCAGCAGCGAGCGGATCAGATCCGCGCGCGTGTGCTTGTTGGTGAGGCCGATCCAGCCGCCGCGGGCCATCGCGTCCAGGTGCGGTGTCCGCTCGCCCATCAGGTAGGGGAGCCAGTAGAGGCCTTGCGAGCCGGCCGGGGCGGTGGCGGCTTCCGCAGTGAGGCGGTCGTAATCCGTCCCCGGAGCAAGCTGATTGCGGAACCACTGGTAGCTCAAGCCCGCGCCCTGCGTGACGCCCATCACGTGCCACTTGCCGCGCACCGCGTGGCAGAAGGTGTGCACGCGCCCCGGCGGGTCGTAAGCCACGTTCTCCATGTGCGCGAAGACCACCCCCGAGGTGCCCAGCGTGCAGGAGACGATGCCCGGCTCGACGATGCCGTTGCCCACCGCGCTGGCGGCCTGATCGCCGCCGCCGCCCACCACCGGCGTGCCGGCGGCGAGACCGGTGGCCTGGGCCGCCGCCGCGCTCACCCTGCCGCTCACGTCGCTCGATTCGGCGACCGACGGCAGAATGGCTCGATCCAGCCCCAGAGCGTCCATCATCTCGAACGACCAGCGGCGGTTCACGACGTCGAAGAGCGAGGTGCCCGAGGCGTCCGAGACCTCGGTGGCATACTCGCCGGTGAGGCAAAAGCGCAGGTAATCCTTGGGCAGCAGCATCTTTCGCACGCGCTCGAAGTTGGCCGGCTCGTGGTCGCGAACCCACAGCAGCTTGGGCAAAGTGAAGCCGGTCAGCACCGGATTCGCCGTGCAGGCCAGCACCTTCTCCTTGCCCAGTCTGGCATTCACGAAGTCCACCTGCGCCTGGCTGCGCTGGTCGCACCAAATCAGCGCGGGGCGGATCACCTGGTCGGCTTGGTCGAGCAGCACCAACCCGTGCATTTGCCCCGACAGGCCGATTCCCCGGACGTCCCGGCCGGAAACGCCCGCCTGCTCGAGCACCCCGCGGATGGCCAGTTGTCCCGCATCCCACCAGTTCTCGGGGCGTTGCTCGGCCCACAGCGGCCGCTCCATGCGCATATCCTCGTGCGGCGCGGTGAACCCCGCCCTCACGCGTCCCTCCCGGTCCACCAGCAGCGCCCGCGTCCCGCCGGTTCCCACGTCGATTCCGAGCCAGTACATTTCCGGTTCTGCCTCCTCGACTATCTTACCGGACTCTGCTACGCCGCTACTCGCTCGCATCCGCGGTCAACAGGCAGCCAGAATCGCCGCCAGGATCTCGGGAATCTCGAACACGGCGCGGTTGGCGACCGCTCCGGCGTTGGCGCGGAAGCGCTCGAAGTTGCGAGGCGCCAGCAATTCGCCGACGGCCGCGCCGATCCGGCGGGAATTGGGAACCACCAAACCCACTCCGTGCTCGACCACCCAGTCGGCGTTGTAGCGTTCCTGGGGCAACGTCCAGGCGTTGCGCTCCACGATCACCGGCAGCTTCATGGCCAGCGCCTCGCTGATCGAGCCCGGCCCCGGCTTGCCAATGAAGAAGTCCGAGAGCGCCATATAGTATGGGATCTCGGTGGTGAAACCCTCGACGAACCGGGGCAAGCGGCTTTTCCCTTCGCTCAGCTTGCGGCGCAGCTTCTCGTTGCGCCCGCAGATCAGGATGAGCTGCAAGCCCAAGCCACAAGTATCGAGCCGCCGGGCAATCTCCAGCATGACCCGGCTGCCCTGGCCGCCGAACAGCACCAGCCCGGTGCGCCGGCCGGGATCCAGGCCCAGGCGCATGCGTTCGGCCCGGCGGTCCACTGCGACCGGCTCGTAAAAGCGCGGGTGCAGGATCATGCCGGAGGTCCGGAAGATGCGCTCATTCGGATGGCCCAGCGTGCGCGCCTGCTCGACGGCCCGCGCCGAGCCGCAGATCAGGTACTGGGATTCCCGTTCCATCCAGAAGTGCGGAGGATAATCGGCGAAATCCGTCAGCACCGTCGCGAACGGCGTCCCGGGCAGCGCGGTCGCGACGCTTTGAGCAATGGCCCGGTTGAAGTTGGGGACAATCGAAACCACCATCTCCGGGCGGCTCGCGCGCCAATGCCGCTCCAGCAACGCCACCTGCCGGCGGTGATAGAGCCGGATCAGGACGTGCATCAGCGCCGTCAGTTGCGGCGAGCCCAGCGTCCAGCCCTTCTTCAGCATCAGGTTGTAGACGTCCTGAAGCCGCAAGCCGGTCAGCTTGCGGAACACGTCGAGAGGGTCGAGCAGCTCCTGGAGGTTCACCAGGCGAACCTCCCAGGGCCGCTGCTGCTGCCGGATGACCAGTTCGAGCGCCTGCGCCGCACTGCGGTGCCCGCCCCCAGCGTCGAAGAACAGGAAATCCAGCTTCATGGGAAGCCGCCGGCGGCCACGATTGATCGAACCAGGCCCGCGTTACTGCTTTTCGTAGACCGTTTTGAGGACCATTTCCCCCTGCGGCCCCGTGAAGTTCGAGGTGTCGGTGAGGGTCTTCCCGTCCTCGCTCAAGCTCCACTTCTCCAGCATGGAGATGTCGCCGTTATCGGTGCTCCCCTTGGTTTCGATCACCAGCGTCCTGCCGTCCCACTTGGCCTTGCTCTTCAGGACGACGGGGCCGTAGGTGTTGCTGGTTTCGCTGCCATCGGTCATGAATTTCAAGTCGAACGTCATTTCGCCCTGCTCTCCCACGAAGGCCGTAGTCATCTTGAGGCTGGGTTCTTTCTGCTCGATCTTGGTGGACATGCTGGTGGGCGCCGGCATCGGGCCAAAGTCGCTCTTGGAGAGGTTGGCCTTCCAGTTGCCGCTCAGGTCCGGCGGAGCCGCGGCCAGCGCGACGGCGAACCAAGTCAGTGTCAGCAGCGCCAGAAGCTTGAACATGTGTCGTGGCATGCGGTGTTCCTTTCTCCTCTATCCTACCGGACCGGCCGGCCGGCCGCCGGCGCTCACTGTTTATCCTGAACCACCTTCACCGTCATTTCCCCTCGCGGGCCGGAGATGCTCCGGACTACCGTGAGCGTCTTGCCATCCTCGCTCAAACTCCACCGATCCTTAATGACTAATTCGCCGTTGTCCGTGCTCGCCTTGGAATCGACCAGCAGCGTGCTGCCCTCCCACTTGGCCTTGGTCGTCAGGGTCAGGGGGCCGATCTGGTTGGTGGTCTCGGCGCCGTCCGTCGAAATGTTCATCTCGAAGGTGCGTTCGCCCTCCTCGCGGACCTCCGTGCCAATCAGTTTCAGGCGTGGGTCCTGGTGCTCGATCTTGGATGACGCGCGGATGGGCGCCGGCATCGGGCCGAAGTCGCTCTTGGCGGCGTTCATCGTCCAGGAGCCGCTGAAGTTGGGCGGGGCCGCGGCCAGCGCCACGGCCAGCGAAGTCAGGATAGGCATTGCCAGCAGCTTGAACGCGGAATGGCGCATTTGGGATTCCTCTCTGTGTCATGCCTCGGTCGTGAAAGCATGAAGTACCCATGGTAGCGGATCGTGGGGCGATACCGGATGCCAAAGGGGCCGCGCTCGCACTATTCTGTAGGAGGGCGGCATGTCGCCCCGCGGAACGCCCATGATCCTGCGAAGCTCCCTGCTGTTCCTCTCCCGCCGAAAGGCCCTCCGCCGCTGGATGGAGACCTCTGCCCTGGTCCGTCCGCTCACGGCGCGGTTTGTGGCCGGCCAGACGCTCGAAGAGGCGCTCGATGTCTGCCTCCGCCTGGAGCGCGACGGCGTCATGATCATGCTCGACAGGTTGGGCGAAAACGTCACCTCACTGGATGAGGCGGAGGCCTCCCGCGACGGATACCTGCACGCTTTGCGGCGGCTTGCCGATCTCGGTCTCGCGGGCTGCGTCTCCATCAAGCTCACGCAGTTCGGGATGGACCTCTCCGAGGAGGCCTGTTGGAAGAACGCCCGCCGCCTGGCGGAGGAAGCCCGCAGTCTGGGCAAGACGGTCGAGATCGACATGGAGTCGAGCGATTATGTGGATCGCACGCTGCGCCTGGCGGTCGATCTGCACGAGTCGTGCGGAAACGTGCGTGCGGTCGTTCAGGCCTACCTCCGCCGGAGCGGGGAAGACATCCAGCGGCTGTGCGAGAAGCGCGTCCCGGTGCGGCTCTGCAAGGGCGCTTACCGCGAGCCGGCCTCGGTGGCGTTTCGGCGCAAGAGCGAGGTGGACCGGAACTACGTGCGGCTGATGCGGATCCTGCTGGAGCACGGAGCCTATCCGGCGCTGGCCACCCACGACGAGCGCATCATCGGCGAGGCGCAACGCCTGGCTGCCGCTGCGGGCATCGGGCCGCAGGGCTTCGAGTTCCAGATGCTGTACGGCATCCGGCGCGATCTCGAGCGCCGGTTTGTGGAACAGGGCTACCGCCTGCGCCTCTACGTGCCTTATGGCCAAGCCTGGTACCCCTACTTCATGCGCCGCCTGGCCGAGCGCCCCGCGAATCTCCTGTTCCTGGCGCGAAACCTAGTGCGCGGCTAGCCCGCTTCTAACCCGCCGCCGGTGGGCATATCGTGCGTCGCTAATGCACTGTGACCGAGACCGGCGGGCTGCACACCTTGTTCCCGCTGGTCGGATCCAGGCCGCACAGGACCAGATCGGTCGTCATCGGCACGAAGCTCGAGGGAATCTGGAGGTTCACCTGCTCGACCCCGATCAGCCCCGGCGCGGGACCGGCGTATTGCAGCGGGCCGGCATCGCTGCCGCGCAAGATGGCGCTGATGGAGCTCCCATCCGAGGGCAGGCCGGTCGCAAAAACGGAGATGATGCTGCCGATCTTGGCCGGATTGGTGACGCTGTTCAAGGTCATGTCCTGGTTCAGGACGCCGGTGGGGAAAATGCCCGGGTTGAGCGGCGTCAAGGCCAGAGTGAACGGGGCGGTCGGGGTCCCGTCTACGTTCACCACGACCTGCGTGACGGATTGCGATTCTAGTTGGGGCGGTACCTGAAGATTGATCTGTACATCGCTGATATAAAGCAGGTTAGCTTCTATAGCATCGAAAGTGACCACAACCGTCTTCCCGGATAGTCTGGCGCCTGTCAGCATGGCCAGCGACCCAGGCGCCTGGGCTCCGGATGCGTAGGTGGCGGCGTTGTCGATGCCGTAAATCCGGGGTCCGGTGATCGGTACGGTGATGGTCAACGTCACGGGCAGCGTCTGGGTTCCGGCATACGGCCCGGCATCGAAGGTCAGGGTGGCCTGGTACACGCCGGGGACCAGATTCCCCGGCAAGACCGTCAGCCCCACGTTCCCCATCGTCCCGACGTTCACCGAGAGCCAATCCGCACCGCTTTGGTAGCTGACGCTCACATAAAAGTCGAGTGGCCCGCCGCCGGAGTTGCTCACCGTGATCGAAGTTCCCTGGTTGGGCGAACCAGCTTCCGCGGTGAATTGGAGCGCGGTAGAGTTCACCACCATCGTGGGGAACGATCCGCAGTCGCCGTGAAGCGCGCAATCCGCGGGCGGCACCGCGGAGATGAAGCGCGGCACGGGGTCGGTTTGGGTGGCCTGCGCCACGGTGGAAAGTGGGCCGAGAGTGACCGTCTCGTCGCCTAGCGGGCCGTAGTTGCTGGTGGGCGCCAGTCCCACGAAGGTTGGGATCTCCGCGCTTTCATGGGCGACGGCGAGCACATTCGAGTCGACCACCTCATAGACCACTTCCGCCCCGCCGTTGATCAGCGGTACCGCCGTGGCGCTATCGAAGGTGACGGTGCCCGACCCGGGAGCGCCGGGAGTGTAGACCGGTGCGCCGCCGGCGCCGTTGGAATCGGCCCCGGCCACCCGGGCCAGCAGCAGCGAGCCTGAACCGCCTGGCGTGTAGGAGCCTCCCGAGGCGGCCAGCTCCAAGTCGCCCCCCGAGGTGGGCGCCGTGGCGTCCGAGCCCGCCACCACGTCGGGCACGAAGAGCTGCGCATCGGCTAGAAAGCCCGAGTAGTGCAGGATGACGCGCACGCCGGAGTCGTCCCCAACGCCCCGTGGCGCGAAGGCACCGCCGAATCCGCTCGTGACGCGCATGGTAGTCGACTTGGTCCCGGTGGCGATCAGGTTAGACATCGTGACCGTCGCGGGCAGTGGCGAGCCGTCGCAGGCGGAGATGCTGGCGGAGACGTAGTCGGCGGCCATCGCGCGGCTGGGCACGCCTACCGTGACCTGACTCTGCAAAAGTGAGAGCTGGTTACCGCCGGTCGCCAAGGTAGCCGTGATGGGGCTGGAATCGGTCAATCCCCGCTGGGCTACCGCGCCTCGCAGGTTCGTGATGGTGAATGAAACGGCCCCGGAGGCGGGCAGCGTGACGTTGATTCCGTCGAACGCGATCCCCGACCCGATCAGACTCGCCACCACGCCGGTGGAAATGGGTCCGGACCCGGTATCGGCGGTCAGGATCGCATCCACAGTGCCACTTGACGAGAGGTGGTTGGTAATGGGCACCGAGAGAAAGACATACAGCGACTCGTTGACCACCAGGCCGGGCGTTCCACCGCCGCAAGTCAGCGTGATATCGCCCATCCGCTCGGCCAGACCCTCGGCGCGAACCTGCTGCGGGCCGCCGGCAAGCGAGCAAACCAGAAACGAGTTGGCCGCACTGGCAGCCATAGCGGACGACAGGAGGGAGACTCCAAGGAACCGGCCAATTCCAGACATGGCGCACCTCGCAATACGAACTCACCACGCCACCGCCGGCGAGAGAGGAGCTTGAGCTAAACAACGGTACGCGGGACGACGCCAGCGGGACGCGGGGGGCAGCTTCATTATCGCACCGGGGCATTCCGCAATCAAGGAAAAAGCGGGCCGCAACCGCAAGTGAGCGGGCACGCTACAATCTCTTACAAGGCTTTCATGCGCATACTGAGACTTCTTTCCGGGCCGCTGCTCGTTGGGGTTGCGGCCATCGTCCTGCTCGCCGGCGGGTCCGCCAGCAATGAAGAGATCTTGTGGCGGCATCGGAATCTGGGCAAGGCCCTGTTCGAGACGCCGACCACGGTGGCGCAGTCGGTGGTCGAGCTTAAGAAGGCGCTGGACTTGGCGCCGGATTCCTTCCGCGACCGGCTTAACTACGGCTTGGCGTTGCTGCGCTCCGGCGACAACAAGGCCGCCATCCTCGAGCTCGAGAAGGCCCAGAAACAGAATCCCAGCCTGCCGCACACCTGGTTCAACCTGGGAATCGCTTACAAACGCGAGAGTCGCTACCCGGAGGCCATTCGGGAGTTCGAGCGCATGACGCAACTGGATCCCGCCGAGCCCGTCTCGCACTACAACCTCGGCCTGCTTTACAACCTGACCGACCATGCCCCGGAAGCGCTCCAGCAGTTCGAGATCGCGGCCAAACTGGGCGTGAACCTGGTGGCCCCGCGCTTCCAGATCTATAACGCCTACCGCCTGGCTGGCAAAGACGAGGAGGCGGCCAAGGCCCTGGCGGTCTTCATGGACGCCAAGCGGCGGCAGAAGGAAGCCGACGACACCGAGGATATGGAGTGGTGCTTCTACGCCGAACTCTATGACCCGATCCAGGCGCTGGCGGTTGCCCAGACCGGCCCGCCCGCGGAGCTGGAGTTTCAGGACCACCTGCTTGCCACAGGATTGGACCCCAAAACCGCCGGCCTGCTAGTCATTGATTCCACAGGCGATGGCAGCGCCGATCTGCTGGCCTGGTCGCGCAACGGGATACTCCTGTACCGCAAGGGCAGGGAACTGGTCGCCAACTCCGGCCTCCAGGAAATCCGGGGTGTCATCTCAGTGGCGGCCGGCGATTTCGACAACGACGGGCTGACCGACCTGTGCGTGCTCACGGAAACCGAAGCGGCCCTCTACCGTAACATCAAGGGCCGGTTCGAGAAGAAGGATGCCGGCCTCCCAGCGGGACGGTTCGAAGCGGCGGTTTGGCTGGATTTCGACCACGACTACGATCTCGACCTGTTCCTGCTGGGTGCGAAATCCGTGCTGCTGCGGAACGAAGAGGGCGTGCTGCGGGACTATACGGCGCACTTCCCATTTGCCGCCGGCCACGCCATCGCGGCCATCCCGTTCCGCGTGGTTCCCGACAGCAAGGGCATCGACTTGGCGGTCGCCTACGCCGACCACGCCGGGGTACTCTATCGCGACCAGATGCGCGGCGTCTTCACGGCCGCTCCCTTGGACGCGCTGCCCGCGGGCGCGACCTGGCTGAAAGCCGAAGACGTCGATAACGATAGCTGGGTCGACCTGGCCTTCAACGGGCCGGGTGGGGGCGGCTTGGCGTCCAACCGCGGCGGGAAGTTCCAGTGCACCATGGGCGGCGGCTTGGGCGGCCTGGAGTTCGCCGACCTCGAAAACCGCGGCGTCTTGGACCTGATCGTGGGCGGTGTCGTGCTCCGCAACCTGGGGCTCGGTAAGTTCGCGTCCGCCCAGACCCACGGCCTATCCGCGTCCGCGGTCGTCTATGCTACGGCGGATTTCGATGAGGATGGGCGTGCCGACCTGGCCGCGGTCGCCTCCGACGGCAGCCTGCACGTCCTGCTGAACCAGACCGAGACCCAGAACCAATGGCTGCGAGTCGGGCTTAGCGGCCTCAAGAATCTCAAGAGCGGCGCGGGCGCCGAGGTCGAGGTCAAGGCCGGCCAGCATTACCAGAAGAAGATCTACCAGGGCGTGCCGCTGCTGTTCGGCCTGGGCGCGGACACGGAAGCCGATACGGTGCGCATCAGTTGGCCTAACGGGATGATCCAGAACCAGCCCAACGAGAAGGCGGAGCGCGCGGTGGTGTTCAAGGAAGCGCCGCGGATGTCGGGTTCCTGCCCCATGGTGTTCGCCTGGAATGGGCGCGAGTTCCAGTTCATCAGCGACGTGCTGGGCGTCGCGCCGCTGGGGGCCAGCTCCGGCGACGGCAGCTATTTCCCGGTCGATAGCCACGAGTATCTGCACCCGCCCGACGGCGCGCTCGCGCCGCGCGACGGCCGCTACGAAGTTCGCATCACCGAGGAGTTGCACGAAGTTTCCTACATCGACCAGGTGCGGCTGCTGGCCGTGGATCACCCGGAAGACCTCGAGATCTTCACCAACGACAAGTTCAAATCGCCGCCCTTTCCGGAGTTCCGCCTGTTCGGCGTGCGCCACCGTATCTATCCGCGGGCCGCGCGCGACAGCCACGGGCGCGACGTTCTGGATAAAGTGCTGCGCCGTGATCGGGTCTACGCCGCCGGATTCTCCCACGATTACGCCGGCCGGGCCGAGATGCATTGGCTGGACCTGGATTTCGGTCCCCAGGCGGCCCGCGACAACCGCGCCGTTCTGATTCTGAACGGTTGGATCGACTGGGCCGACGGCAGCACCTTCGTGGCCGCCTCGCAGGGCAATCCCGCCGGGCTGGTCATGCCCTACCTTCAGGTGAAGGACTCTTCGGGCCAGTGGCGAACCGTGATCGAAGATATGGGCGTACCATCGGGCGGTCCCAAGACCATCGCCGTGGACCTGACCGGCAAGTTCCTCTCCGCCTCCCGCGAGATCCGCATTGTCACCAACACCTGCGTGTACTGGGACCAGGTCTTTCTCAGCGAGGATACCGCCGCGCCACCGGTCCGCATGACCGCGCTGGATGCCGATGTGGCCAGTTTGAGCCTGCGCGGCTTCTCCCGCGTATTGCTGGATCAGCGGCGCGAGCAGCCGGAAGCCTACCAGTATGCGGATTGGAAACCGGAGGCGATGTGGAATCCCGTCCCCGGAGTTTATACCCGCTACGGCGACGTGAGCGAACTGGTGCGCTCCGCCGACGACCGCTTCGTCATCATGGGTTCGGGCGACGAACTGCGCGTCTCGTTCAACGCAGGTGGCCTCGCGGCCCCGGCCCCCGGTTGGAAGCGCGATTTCCTGCTCCTAGTGGACGGCTGGTCGAAAGACAACGACGCCAACACGGCGTTCTCCGATTCCGTCGAGCCGCTGCCCTTCCACGCCATGAGCCGGTACCCCTATCCGCCCTCCGAGCGCTTCCCCGACGACCCGGCCCACCGCGCCTGGCGCGAGAAGTACAACACGCGCCGCGCTATCCAGCTCATCCCGAAGCTGGCCAGGAATGCACGATGACGCAATCGCAAAAGGCGGAACGGTTCCTGGCCCTGCACCACGGCCCTGCGCCGCTGGTTCTGCCCAATGCCTGGGATGCGGCCAGCGCCCGCATTATCGAGGATCTCGGGTTTCCCGCCATCGCCACCACCAGCGCCGGGATTGCGAACTCGCTTGGGTTTCCCGACGGCCAGCGTATCTCGCGCGATGAGATGCTGGCGGCGATCAGCCGGATCGTGGCCGCCGTGCGCGTTCCCGTGAGCGCCGATATCGAGGCGGGTTACGGAGAGACGCCCGAGGCGGTGGCCGAGACGATTCGGGCGGTGTTGGCGGCGGGTGCGATCGGCGTCAACCTCGAGGATTCCCTGGTAGACATCCATCTGCACGAGGAACGCATACGAGCCGCGCGCGAGGCCGCCCATGCCGCGGGCATTCCGCTGGTGCTGAACGCGCGTACCGATGTCTACCTTCGTCCTGGCGGCGACGAAAAGGCTCGCTTCGAGGATGCTGTCCGCAGATCGAACGCGTACCTGCTGGCCGGCGCCGATTGCGCGTATCCTATTGGCGCTCGCGGCGTGCCGCTCATTTCGGCGCTGGTGGCAGCCATACAAGGTCCGGTAAACGTTCTGGCGGGGCCGGGCGCCCCTTCCATCCCTGAACTGCGGAGTCTCGGGGTGGCGCGCATCAGTTTTGGGGCCTTCTTGGCGCGCGCCGCCATGGGCCTCACCCGGCGCATCGCCCGCGAACTGCTGCATTCGAGCGCCTACTCGAGCTTCCCGGAAGACACCATCTCTTCCGCGGAGGCAAATCGGCTCTTCGAAAGGACCCAGGAGTAGGCGCGGCGGTCGGCACAAATTAAAAGCCCCAGGCTGGGAACCTGGGGCTTCACTCAGAGGGGCTGGCGACGGCTGGGTCCGTCGCCGGGGATGCTATGTAATAGCTAAGTTAAGCTTACACCCGTCCGGGGCGAATGTATAATTTATTAGGGAAAATTAATTAGCTTGTGCCAGATTCCTGCATTCTGACCCGGTCCGTGTCCTATGGATGCGGCTGCGGCTGGGGCGAGAGCTTCCTGGCGCGCTCGTAATCGGCTAGAAGTTGGCGCGTGATTTTGTCCGCCACGTCGGCGCTGGCGCCGCGGAACCGGCCGCCCAGACTCTCCTGGGTGGTGGACCAGATCACATCGCCGTCTTTATTGACCAGCCGGACCGCGGCCGTTGCTTCGTGTTTGCGCTCGACAATGCGCGCGTCGTCGTGCTCCCCGATGCTGGCGCCCGCATGCGAGCCCCGGTTGTTGTTGGAAGTGGCTCCCGTGCCCATCGAAGTCGAGGCGTTGATGCCCTCGCTCGAGGAGAAGGTGTCGGTAAAGACCAGGTCTTCGGCCGAGCCGCGCAGGGTGGCGTCGGCTCGCTCGGCGGTTTCCGTGATCACGAACAGCCTGGCCCCGTGCAAGCTGCTGATGATCATATCGCGCATCTCCGCGGCGGTCTCCCCGCCCGAGAGCCGATCCACGTAGACCCGGCGCACGGAGAGCAACTGCCCCATGTCCTGGCGTTCCAGCGTGGCGGGCGACTCACCGGTTTTGGGCGCCATGGCGCCATCCGCCAGCGCCAGCGCCGCCAGGACGCCGATCATCCACATACTTCAGCCTTTGCCCGCTTTGCGGGCCTCTGTATCCTGGTATTCGATCTTGCGGCCCGTCTTGGCCTCCAGGCCCACCAGGACCTCTCTGACGTGCCCCTTGTCCACTTGCAGCACCATGGCCTGTGGGCGTCCGTCGTCGTCTGCGTAACTCAGGGTTACGAAGTGTTTCCGGCTCTTGCTCAGCAGGAACACGGGAGAGATGATGACCGCCATGGCGTAGCGCCGGCTGACCTGCTGCCCGTACTCGATCGCGTTGATGCGTTCGTAGGGGATTCGGAAATCCGCCTTCTTGGTCTTGAATTCCAGATACCCTTCGTGCGTGAGGTCGATCACGCCGCCCGTGGACGCCGGCTTGGTGACGGTCCCGCCGACAAAGTTCGCGGGTGCGCCGTTGTCGGCCGCGAAGCCCGCCGACACCGAGACGAACAACACGATAAGCCAGACCCGCGCCAGGAGGAACATCTCAACAACTAGGTGCCCGCCGCGCGGTGGGTTTCTCAGACAATCTGCGCCAACCACCGCGCCTCGCACTGGCGTCCCGACCGCCAGGACCAGGCGGTCGCCCGACTATTTCATGAGACAATACTGGATGGTGGCGGTTCGGATACAGGTTTCCCGGCGGTCCTCCTGGGTGCGAGTCCTCCTGCATCCGGTGGGCAGGATCGTGGTTGGCGCGATTCTCGTGCTAATGCTCGCGGGAATGGGCATTTTCACGTTCTATTACGTCAGGTATTCCCGCCTCATCGATAAGAAGCTGAAGGCCGGCCCCTTCCAGAGCACCTCCATGGTGTTTGCCGCGCCACAGGCCGTCGCGGTAGGCGACGAAATCGCTCCCGCCGAGATCGTCGCCCAGTTGCGGAGCAGCGGTTATAGCGATTCGAGCGGCAATCGCATGGGCTGGTATCAACTCCGCCCGGACGGCGCTCTGGCGATTTTCCCGGGAGCGGATTCCTACTTCGACGACGAAGCCGGAGTCATCAAGTTCAGCCACGGCCGGGTGTCGCAGATCATCTCGCTGCGGGACAACACCGACCGCGTACAGTACCTGCTGGAGCCGGACCTCATCACCAACCTCTCGGATAGCAATCGGGAAAAGCGCCGGCTGGTGAAGTTCGCCGACATTCCCAGGGTGCTGGTCGACGCGGTGATTTCCGCCGAGGACAAGCGCTTCTTTCAGCACGCTGGCTTCGATCCGCTGCGCGTGATCAAGGTCGCCTACCTGGACCTTAAAGAAGGCCGCATCGCGGCGGGCGCCTCCACGCTGAGCATGCAGGTGGCCGGCATGTTCTGGCTCGACCGGCGCGAGCGGACCTGGAAGCGCAAGGCCGCCGAGGTGCTTATCACCCTGCATCTCGAGCAGAAGCTCTCCAAGGAGGAGCTGTTCGAGTTCTACGCCAACCAGGTGCCGCTGGGCCGGCGCGGCAGCTTCGCGATCAACGGCTTCGGCGAAGCGGCTCGCGCCTATTTCGGAAAGGACCTCCAGCAGTTGACTCTGGGCGAGGCGGCCTTGCTGGCGGGCTTGATCCAGCAGCCCAGTTATCGCAACCCCTACCGGCACCCCGATCGCGCGCGCGAACGCCGCAACGTGGTGCTCCAGATGATGCGCGAGAACGGCTTCATCGCCGAGCAGCAGTACCGGCTGGCGGCGGACGAGCCGATCAAGCTGACCGCGACCGAGATGGAGTCCACCGAGGCGCCCTACTTTGTCGATCTGGTGAACGATGAGCTGCAGAGCGAGTTTGGGGACTACGATTTTCAGGCCAACACTTACCGCGTCTACACCACCGTCGACTTGAACCTCCAGCGCGCGGCCTCCGACGCGGTGCGCATCGGGATGCAGGAAGTGGACAAGCAACTCAGCCACCGGCGGTGGCCGAAGGGGGAGAAGCCGCCCGAGGCCCAGTGCGCGCTGGTGGCGCTGGATCCCGAAACGGGTGCGGTCAAGGCCCTGATCGGGGGACGCGATTACGGCGTCAGCCAGTTGAACCGCGCCCTGGCCAAGCGGCAGCCGGGTTCCTCCTTCAAGCCTTTTGTCTACGCAACGGCCTTGAGCACCGCCCTGGAAGGTGGCGCCCAGGTCATCACCCCGGCCACCGTGATCGTGGATGAACCCACCACCTTCTGGTTCGACGGCAAGCCCTATTCGCCCACCAATTTCAAGGATGAGTTCCACGGCCAGGTGACCGTCCGGGAAGCGCTCGCGCATTCCATGAACATTCCCGCCGTGAAGGTGGCGGAGATGGTGGGTTACGACGCCGTCGAAAGCCTGGCTAAGCGTGCCGGCATGAACCTCAATATCCGGCCCACTCCCGCCATCGCCCTGGGCGCCTATGAAGTTACCCCCATCGAAGTGGCCGGCGCCTACACCATCTTCGTGGATCAAGGCCAGTTCGTGAAGCCGAACTGGGTCGCGCTGATCCGCGACCGCCAGGGCAACGTGCTGTATTCCCACACGCCCGAGCGCAGCCAGGTGCTGGATCCTCGCGTGGCCTATCTCATGGTGAACCTGATGGAGGAGGTGCTGCGCAGTGGCACCGGGGCTAACGTGCGATCGCGCGGCTTCCTGTTGCCAGCGGCCGGTAAGACCGGAACCTCCGATCACGATGGCTGGTTCGTGGGGTTCACCTCCAAGCTCATTTGCGCGGTCTGGGTGGGGTTTGACGACAATCGCCCACTGGACCTGGAGGGGGCGAAGTCCGCGCTGCCCGTCTGGACCGAGTTCATGAAGCGCGCTCACCAATACCGGGAGTACCGCAACGTCACGGATTTCCAGGCGCCCGACGGGATCGTCAGCGTGGAGGTGGACTCGGCCACCGGCCAACTGGCCACCGCCGCTTGCCCTTCCACCCGAACCGAAGTTTTCATTTCCGGCTCCCAGCCGGTCGAGATCTGCCAACTGCACGGCCGCGGCGGTGGCACGCGCGTCGCGAACTGGGAGAGCCCGGCCACCCTCCAGCCGCCGCCGCCGGTCGGCGCTCCCTCCCGGGCCGCCAGGGCGCAGGGCGGGCCGCGCGCCGCGATACAACCGCCCCCGCCTCAGCCCGCGGAGCCGCAGGCGGCCCAAAAGGAAGCGGAGAAGAAGAAAGGACTCTTGGGCCGCATCCTGGGTGTGTTTAAATGAGCATGTAGCATGTGGCGCAAGCCACCGGCAGCGTTTCCGAGTCAGGAGGCCAACCATGGGTTCTAAGCGGTTTCTCCTCATCCCTCTTGCCGCTTTCCTTTTCCTTCCAACGCTAACGGCGCAATCGGCTCCGCAGGCGGCCAAGCCTGTCGCACCAGCCGAAGTCAACATTACTCCGCAGCCGGAGAATCCGCCCCCACCGCTCTCCCCGGAAGAACGGGGCGACCTTTATATGGTTTACAAGTCGTACCGCGAAGCGATCGAGCGGTACAAAGCAGCCCCTCCAACCGCCGTCACGATGAACAAGATCGGTGTGGCCTACCACCAGATGTCGGATCTTCCCACCGCTAGGAAATATTACCAGCGCGCCATCAAATTGAATTCGAAGTTCCCCGATGCGGTGAATAACCTGGGCACCGTCTACTACGCGTACAAGGACTACGGGAGAGCCGTGGCGCAATACAAGAAGGCCATCCGGCTAAGTCCGGACGCCGCCTCCTTCTACAGCAACCTGGGCACCGCCTACTTCGCGCGCAAGCAGTACAAGGAGGCCTCCGAGGCTTACCAGAAGGCAGTCTCGCTGGACAAGAATGTCTTCGACCGTCACGGTCCGGGCGGCCAGGTGATGCAGGAAAGCACCGTCGAGGAGCATGCCAAGTTCCACTACTACCTGGCCAAGACCTTTGCCCAGGCGGGAGATACCGTGCATGCGATCCAATATATCCGCAAGTCCATCGAGGAGGGCTTCAAGGACCGTCAGAAGTTCCTCCAGGAGCCCGAGTTCGCGGCCTTGCAGGATCTGCCCGAGTTCAAGGAAGTGATGGCGCTGGAACCCCGTGTTCTTTAGATCCCGGCTCCTGTCCGCCTGCCTGCTTCTCATCGGTGCGCTTCTCTGCGCGTGCTCGCGGGACCACTCCGCCGCGCGCAAGCTGGCGGTGCTCCCCTTCGAGAATCTGTCGGGTGCCCGCGATCTCGACTGGGTGGGATTAGGCTTGGCCGAAGTGGTGGCCGCACAACTCACGGGAACTCCGGACATCGATCCGGCGGTGGCGCCGACCCAGCGAGAGGCGGACGCCTCCGGATCGACCGGCATTCTGCGCGGGTATTACTCGCTGGTGGGAGGACGGTTGCGCGTCCAGGCGGTGCTTGAAGACACCGCGACCCGGCGCTCCGCCGCCACCGCGTCGGCGGTTGGGTCGCCGGATGGCATCCTGGCCCTGGCCGGCGCCATCGCGCGCCAGCTCGATTCCCGGGCTCGGCCGTTCAGCACCGCCAACCAGGCGGCCTTGCGGGCTTACGTCGAGGCGTCGTTTGAGCGCGCCATCGCCGCCGATCCCGCTTTCGGCGCTGCCTACGTGGCTTGGGCGCAGCAGATGATTTCGCGCGGCGAGCGCGACCGAGCGCGGCGGATCGTCGCGGACGGCCGCGCGCTGGGCACGAGGATTCCGGAAGTGGAACGGGCGCGGCTGGAGGTGCTCTCCGCCGAACTCGACGGCAACCGGGCCGGCCAGCGGGGTGCCCTAGCCATTTTGGCGCGCGCCACTCCGGCCGATGCCTCCGTCTTCCGGAAGCTAGGGGCGATGGATCTGGCCGCGCGCGCCTACCAACCCGCCGTCCAGTGGTACGAAAAGGCACTCGATCGCGAACCCGCGAACGTCGCTTTCCTCAATGAGGCCGGCTACGCACAAGCCTATTCGCGGGACCTGGAAGCTGCCGTCAACTCCCTCTCCCACTACCGCGATCTGCGGCCCCGGGAGGCCAACCCGCTCGATTCCCTCGGCGACGTGAACTTTCTTCTCGGCCAGTTCCCTCGCGCCGGAAAGTATTACCTGGAAGCGTACGCCCGGGAGCCGTCGTTCTTGATGGGCGGGGAAATGTACAAGGCGGCTTGGGCGCAGCTCTTAGCCGGCGACTTGAAGGGCGCCGGCGAGACCTTCGCCAAATACCTTCAGGCCCGCCAGGGATTCCGCGACCCTCTGGTCCCCTATCGCCAGGCCCAATGGGAATACCTGACCGGCCACCGCTCGCAAGCCATTGCCCGGCTGGATCGGGTGGCCCAAGACCCGCACCCGGCTTTGGCCTCGCTCGCCGCTGCGCAGTTGTCCATCTGGATGATCGAGACCGGCGATCCGGCGCAGGCGCGCCAGTATGCCCTCCGAAGCGGGCCGGCGAACTCGTTCTCGACCCTCTGCCGTTTCCTGACCGAGCCCCCGTCTTCGCCTTCCCCATGGGCCGCCCGCGCCGAGCGCGCCTTCCCCGAGCCGTCCGAAGCCTGGCTGAAACAATACGCGCTGGCCGCCGCCCTGCTGCTCTCGAAGAGCTTCCCGGAGGCGGCCGTTCAGTTAACGAAGCTGTCCGGCGAGACGCCGCCGGACTCGCAGGATCCCGTGGATACCCTTCTCGCTTGGGCGCTCGTCGAAACCGGCAGCTTCAAGCCGGCGGAGGATCTCCTGGCCCTGACCCCGCTCCCGGATCCGCTCCACGAGCATCCCATGCTGAGCCTGAGTTTCCCGCGCCTCCTCTTCCTGCGCGCCGTCGTGCAGGAAAAGCTGGGCCGCCGCGACCAGGCCCGGGCCAACTACCAACTGTTCCTTCAGCTCTCTGGCGATCTGCCCATGGTCTACGGCGAAGAGCGCCGCGCCCGCGAAGCGCTAGCCTCGGCCCGCTAGCCGGTCGTACTGGTGCAGGTCGTTGACGGTCCCCAGCGAGGTATTGTAGAGGCTCTCTAAACCGAGCGCTTCCCTCAGATCCTCTTCGAACTCGTGTAGCGCCTGGAGCTGCCCGGCCTGCGCAGGAACGTCCCGCCCGCCCGCCCGCCAGAACTTCTGGTAACCCTCGTCGATCAGCGCCGCAATCTCGCCGCCCACCAGCCAGCCCGCCCGCTCGATGCGCGGCGCCGCCTCCAGCATGGCTCCGCACCCATCCCGGCGGACCTCGAACCGGCCATCAGGCAGAGTGATCGGATCGAACCCCGCGGCCTTAAGCCGCTCCTCGAAGGTCGCCGTCTTGGGCCGCCGTTTCCGGAAGAGCATCGCTTCCATTATCGGATGACGAACACCGTGGCGGCCACCACGAACCCGATCGCGCCCCCCGCCATCCCGCTCCACCAGAACGCGCGCCGCCCGGTCAGCACCGCCAACGACGAGAACACGATGGCCATTTCCAGGAAGATCTCTCCCAGGTGCAACCGTAGCGCCCGCCGCCCCGCCACCGCGCTCTCCCGTTGCAGGTCTCTGGCCAGGTCGAGAGTCTTTTCGGCGTCCTTTTCGTACTTGTCGTAGTTCTCCCGGTACCTGGCCGCGCCCGCCGTGTCCTTCAATGCGCTCAGCACGTCCGCGGCCACCTCCGACTGATAGCGGCGGATCGATTTGCTCTGATGGAACGCCCACTGGTCCGCGGCCTTCTGTTGCAGCAGCAGCTCCTCGGTGGTCTCGATGTGTCCGAACACGGAGACCAGTGCCAGCGCCGCGGCGATGATGGCAATCGTCGCGCCTACCCTGCGCTCGAACGGCGCATGCGCCTTCTCAATCGCCTCTTCGAGTTCGTCGTCGGGTCCCATCTGTCCCTCCTGTCGCCGCGGCCGAGCGCGGGCGTCTCCTTCAAAGTATCATGTGGGCGATGCCCGATATCGAATCCCGAACCTACGAGACCGCCGTCCTGGGGCGCACCGGTTTGCGCGTCGGCCGGCTGGGAGTGGATGTGGCTTCTCTGGGGCACTTTACCGACGAGGACCCTAAGCGCAACGATCCGTACTCGCCGGACGTGGAGAGGCTGCCGCGACGGCAACGCGAGGACCTCAAGCGACTTGGTCTCATTCGGAGCGACAACGGCTTCATGGGATGGACGGTTATCAAAACCTACCATTGGCGGCAGACCTTCCCGGCGCACAAGACTGTTCACGTCCGGCACGTGTATGCACCGATCCTGGGGTTCGGGTCCGTTGCGCCCGAGGTCACAGATCCCGTTCCGCGGCGGGAGAGATCCCAGGAATTCGCAACAGCCATTCGCGAGTCGTGCTTCGATCCAGCGCTTCAGAATACGTTGACGGTTTCGGCACGTAAGGATACGGAAGCGGGGGGTTACATCCAGACCGCCTGGGCGGACTACATTCTAACCCCGGCGAATACGTGGAAGATGCCCATCAAGAGTTTCGAGCTGATTGTGGAGCGCCCTAAGGCGAGGCCGGAGACGGTGTTCCCGTCGGGGCGTTGGCTCGTCAGTTTCTGCTGGGACGGCCCGGTGAACCAACTCGATGCCGATCGTTTCTTGGCACGGGCGATCAACTTCGTGCCGAAGCGAGAACTGCACGTGGCTTTCTTCGGAGTGAAGTAGCGGATTGCCCGCCAAGGTCAGTTGAACGCCCCGACGAAGGAGCGGCTGCTGGGTTCGTACCGTGAGCGGCCCGGCGAATCACCGGATCTGCGCCACTGCATTACAATGGGACGTTGCGAAGCGTGGTGACAGCGCGGGAGGCGCCGACGGCGGGGATCGGGTGGGGCATGGCGGCGCTGTGCTATGATGGGAATACTGTCCGCAGCAGCCGGGAACACAATGATTCCAATGTACTTATGCTGGGCGGGCGACTGCTGACATCGAACCAGGCCGAAGAAGTCCTGCGCATCTGGCTGGGCATGCCGTTGGGCGGCGGAAGGCACGCGGCGCGCCTCAGGAAAACCACCGAAATCGAAAAGCGACAGGCAAAGTGAACACCGAGGAACTTCAACAACTCGTAGCCGAAATCGGCGAGGAGATTTTGGCCCGGACCGGCCGCTCGGCGAACGGTTGCGCAACGTGTGCGCAGGCCTGCACGGAGACCTGGGCGGCGAAGACACAGGAGATCGCAGGGGCGGGCGCGACGATTCACGATGCCGCGCCGATGCGCATGACGGTGGGACCGGAGATGGGCGTCGAGGCGGGGGCAGGCTGATGCCCCGGACCACCAACGCAAAGCGGTTCCGCCAGCGCGAGGAGCTGCTGGATTTCCTGCTGGAGATCTCGGCCGCCACCTCGGAGACCCTGACCGACCTGGACGGACTGCTGGCCCACGTCGCCGAGATTATCCGCAAGGTGATCCCGTACGAGCTGTTCGCCATCCTTCTGCACAGCGAGAGGCAGAAGGAGCTGCGCATACGATACGCGATCGGGCACCGCGAGGAGGTCGTGAAGCGGCTGGTGGTGCGGGCCGGGGAGGGGATCACGGGCGTGGCCGCGGCGACGCGCCAGCCGGTGCTGGTGGGCGACGTTCGCAAAGACCCGCGCTACCTGAGCGTGGTGGACGCGGTGCGCTCGGAGCTGGCGGCGCCGATGGTGACGCGGAACCGGCTGGTGGGGGTGATCGACATACAGAGCACGCGCCTGGGAGCCTACAGCGAATACGATCTGGCGCTGCTGCGGCTGATCGCGGGCCGGGTGGCGGTCACTATCGACAACGCGCGGCTGTTCCGGCGCGTGGACCGGCAGAACCGCACGCTCAAGATCCTGGGCCACCTGTCGCAGGAGTTTTCCTCGATCCTGGACCTGAACGAGCTGTTGCGGCACATCGCGGAGGCCATCAAGGCGCTGATCCGGTACGACGCCTTCAGCATTCTGCTGGTGGACCGGGAGCGGCAGTGCCTGCGGCATGCCTTCAGCGTGCGCTACGACCAGCGCGTGGACCTGGACAACATCCCGCTGGGCCGAGGGATCACGGGCTCGGCGGTGGAATCGCGCGAGCCGGTGCGGTCGGACAACACGCTGGCCGACCCGCGCTACATTCCGTCGCACGAGGGAGTGCGGTCGGAGGTGGCGGTGCCGCTCGTCGCGCACGACCGCGTAGTGGGGGTGCTGGACCTGGAGAGCGACCATTTCGCCTGGTTCACCGACGAGCACGTGCGGATGCTGAGCCTGCTGGCCCCGCAGATCGCCAGTTCGGTGGAAAACGCCCGGCTGTACGAAGAGGTCGCGGAACGGCAGAGGCGGATCGACGAAGACCTGCAGTCGGCGCGCGAGCTGCAAACGGCGCTGCTGCCGACCGAGGCGCCGCAGATCGAGGGGTTGGAGGTGGCAATTGGGTACCGGCCGGCGCGCATGGTGGGCGGCGACCTCTACGATTTTTTCGAGTACGGGAATGCGGCCACGCTGATCGCTTTCGGGGACGTGAGCGGCAAAGGCGTGGCGGCGGCGTTGTACGGTGCGCTGGCGGCGGGGCTGCTGCGCACGGTGGCTCCGAGGCGCAGGGGTCCGGCGGCGCTGCTGAAAACCATGAACCACGCGCTGCTGGCGCGCAAGGTGGACGCGCGCTATTTGGCGCTGCTGGTGCTGCTGTGGGAAGCCGAGGGACGGCGTCTGACCATGGCCAACGCGGGCGCGTTGCCGCCCATCATCTGCCGTGAGGGGGCCATTCTGCGGCCGCGCGTGGAGGGCGTGCCGCTGGGGCTGCTTCCGGATCGCGACTACGATGAGACGGCGATTGAGCTGCGGGCCGGCGATCTGGTGGTGCTGTGCTCGGATGGCATCACCGACCAGATGAATCCGGCCGGCGAGGAATACGAGCGCGGCCGCCTGATCCGATTGCTCCAAACTGTGTGCGGCGAGGCTCCCGAAGCGGCGATCGCCGCGCTCTTTGCGGATCTGGACCAGTTCACCGGGGTCGCTCCAGCCTTCGACGACCAGACCGTTGTGGCGCTGAGAGTCAAGTAAGTGGAGGAACGCATGATGCGACGCTGGGGGGTGTTGGCGGCGCTGACGGGCCTGGCGTGTTTGCCCGCCGCGGCCATCGACCGGCCGGAAGTCATCTACAAGGTCTTTCAATTCCCCGCCGATAAGATCCCGCGGATCGACGGCAACACGGACGATTGGGCCATCGTGCCGGAGAGCTATGTTATCGGCACGGACCAATTGGTGGACGATACCGGCAAACACTCCAAGCCCGACCCCAAGACGCTGGACGTGCGCGTGCGGGTGGGCTGGGTGAAGGGCCTCAACCGGTTGTACTTCCTGTACGAGGCCTACGACAATTACTGGGACTTCTCGCGCCCGGATCTGCACAACGATACCTTCGAGGTGGTGGTGGATGGGGACATGTCGGGCGGGCCGCTGATCGAGAAATTCCATCCCAACAAGGAAATGGATTATTGGGACCAGCATTTCTCGATGCACGGGGTACACGCGCAGAACTATCACATCTTCACGCCGGCGGTGGACAAGGACTGGGCGATGGTGTGGGGCTGCAACCCCTGGATCAAGGATCTGCCCTGGGCCAACGCGGCCTATTCCTACAACTTCAAGCCGGGAGAGGCCGGGAAGCTGGTGCTGGAGTTCTGGATCACGCCGTTCGATTACGCGGGGTGCGAAGGCCCGCAACGAGCGGTGGAATCGGTGCTGTACGAAAACAAGCTGATCGGCCTGTCGTGGGCGGTGCTGGATTACGACGATGTCAACTCCAACGCGCAGGACGGCTTCTGGAATCTCTCGCGCAAGCACACCATGTACGGAAACGCCTCCGAGCTGGTGACGTTCCGGCTGATGCCGCTGGAGCCGCAGTTCCGGAAGAAGATCGAGGCGCGGTGGAGTTTCAAGGTGGTGGACATGAGCCGGCGGCTGGTGGCATTCCAGGACCAGTCGGAAGGCGAGATCGCGTCGTGGAAGTGGGATTTCGGGGACGGCACGACGTCCACCGAGAAGAACCCGATCCACCAATACCAGAAGGCGGGAGAGAACTACGTGGTGATCCTGGACGTGGAAGGCCCGGCGGGCAAATCCCGGCATTCCAAAGTGTGGGACGTGCAGGTGAGATAGGCTGGATGGGGCCGGCCGGTTGGCGATAGACTGAGTATTCCCCCGCGAACGGAGGTTATGCCGGCCGAAGCCGGTCTTTATTCATGCCCAGCTCGTTCCATTACGAAGGCGACACGCTGTATTGCGAGGAAGTTCCGCTGGACCGGATCGCGGCGGGAGCGGGCACGCCGTGCTACGTGTATTCGAGCCGCGGCATCCTGGAGAACTATCGGGCGTACGACGAAGCGCTGGCGGGGATTCCACATCGGGTCTGCTACGCGGTGAAGGCGAATTCTTCCCTGGCGGTGCTGGGCCTGCTGGCCAGGGCTGGGGCGGGCTTCGACATCGTCTCGGGCGGGGAGTTGTTCCGCGTGCTGAAGGCGGGCGGGGATGCGGGGACGGTGGTCTTCTCCGGGGTAGGGAAGACGGCCGAGGAGATAGAGTACGCGCTGGCGCAGGGCATACACGGCTTCAACTGCGAATCGGAGGCGGAGCTGGGGTTGGTGGACGCGCTGGCGGCGCGGCGAGGAGTGAAGGCGAGGGCGGCGGTGCGTGTGAATCCGGATGTGGACGCGCTCACGCACCCGTATGTCTCGACCGGTCTGCGGGAGAACAAATTCGGCGTCGATATTGGGGAAGTGGAGGCGTTGTACGAGCGGGCGCGGAAGCTGGAGCACGTCGCGCTGGAGGGGGTGAGCTGCCATATCGGCTCGCAGTTGATGGACACAGACCCCATGATCGAAGCGGTGGACAAGATGCTGGAGCTGACCGGGCGGCTGCGCGGGCGCGGCCTCGCGATCCACACGCTCGACCTGGGGGGCGGGCTGGGCGTGCCCTACCGGCCGGGCGAACAGGCGCCGGAGATCCGCGGGTTCATGGCGCAAGTTCGCCGGAAGGTGGAGGGCAAGGATCTGTTTCTGATGGTCGAGCCGGGGCGCTCGATCGTGGGCGAGGCGGGCGCGCTCATCACCCGCGTTCTGTACCGCAAGTGCAGTCCAGCGAAAGAATTCGTGGTGGTGGACGCGGCCATGAACGACCTGATCCGCCCCTCGCTCTACAAGTCGCATCACGAGATCGTCCCGCTGCGGCGGGTTGAGCGGGGAACGATTCTGGCCGACGTGGTGGGGCCGATATGCGAGAGCGGGGATTTCCTGGCGCGGGACCGCGAGCTGCCCAACGTGCTGCCCGGCGACCTGCTGGCGGTGGCGACGGCGGGGGCGTATGCGTTCGTGGCCTCTTCGAACTATAACTCGCGGGTGCGGCCTCCGGAGGTTCTGGTGGAAGGCGGCGCGTGGCGAGTGGTGCGGACGCGGGAGAGCTGCGAGGATCTGGTTCGCGGGGAGACGGTCTAATCACGGTGCTGGTCATTTAGGAACTGTCGGGAAATAACAGATCCGATACTGGCCGCCGATGAACGCTGATGAACGCCGATGAGCTTATTCGTTTCCGATCGGCGTTCATCAGCGTTCATCGGCGGCAGGAAGTGCCTTTGCCCACTTCTGTGAGCGCCTCATTGCGCTCGGCAAGATGTCCTCGCGCGTTCTTGCCGTCTCCGATCCATTCCTGTCAGCGCGCGGCTTCCAGGGCGGGGCGGCGGGCGCGGGAGGCGCGGAGGCGGTCGCGATATTCCTGGATCAGAGTGGCGAAGCCGGCCCAGTAGTATCCGCCGACGAAGAGCAGCAGGAAGGGCAGCGCGAAGTAGTTGTCGATGTCGATGGCGAAGGCGGACATTGCGACGAAGTAAGTGCCGATGGCGATCTCGATGAAGGGGAGCCAGCCGCTCTTGCGCCGGTAGGAGGCCGCAGCCAGGGCGGGACGCTGCTTGTCGATGGCGTACTTGGCCGTTCTCACGAACCCGCTGCGGACGCCCAGCAGGGCTTCGAAGACGGCCCGGGTATTGATGACGGTAAGCCCAACGCCGACGGCCATCAGGGCGGGAAGCAGAAAGAACGTGCGCTTCCAGGAGTGTGGATGAAGCTCGCGTTGGGCGAGCACATAGAACGCCGAAATCGACCAGAACGAAGCGATAATCAGCGGCAGATCCAGGAACACCATCTGGACCCAACCCATGTAGAAGCGGCAAATCATTACCGGGAGCATCAGCGCCGAGACCACCATCATCATGGGATAGCTGATGTTGGGGGTGAGGTGCATGACCGCTTCCAGCTTGGTGCGCCAGGGGATATCGGCGCGCAGGATGGCCGGCAAGAGTTTCCGGGCGACTTGCGTGAGGCCCTTGGCCCAACGGAACTGCTGCACCTGGAAGCCATGCATCTCGACGGGCAGCTCGGAGGGGCAATCCAGCGCCGGCAGATAGACGAACTTCCAGCCTTTGAGCTGGGCGCGGTAGCTGAGGTCGGAATCCTCGGTGAGGGTGTCGTGCTGCCAGCCGCCCGCGTCCGCGATCATGGAGCGCCGCAGGATGCCGGCCGTGCCGTTGAAGTTGAAGAACAGGCCGCGGCCGCATCGGGCGCCGTGCTCGAGCACGAAGTGGCCGTCGAGCAGAATGGCCTGGATCTCGGTGAGCACGTTGGATTCCCGGTTGAGGTAGCTCCAGCGGGTCTGGACCACTCCCACCTGCGGATCTGCGAAAAAGTGCACCGTGCGCAGCAGGAAATCGGAGGGAGGGACGAAATCCGCGTCGAAGACCGCGATAAGCTCGCCGGTAGCCGTTTTCAGCCCCTCCTGGAGCGCGCCGGCTTTGAAGCCTTCACGGTGGGTGCGGTGATGATATTCGATGGGGAAGCCGGTCGCCTGGTAGGATGCCACCAGGCGCTCGGCAAAGGCGTGGGTCTCGTCGGTGGAATCGTCCAGAACCTGCACTTGCAAGAGATTCCAGGGGTAATCGATCTTCGAGATTTCCTCGAGGAGCCGCTCCACGACGTAACGCTCGTTGAACAGCGGGAGCTGAATGGTGACCCGCGGCAGTTGCTGGGAGCGGTCCGGCGCCTCTTTAGGCAGCTTCTTGCGGTACTTAAAATAGGTGCGAATCACCTCGTAGCGATGCACGCCATAGAGCGAGAGGATGAACAGCAGGCCGAAGTAGGGAACCAGCATGGCCCAATCGAACCAGGCCAAACGATGGATTCCAGCGAAGGGGTTGTCGAACAGCGAGCGCCGGAGCTGCTGGATCACCGTGACGGTCAGGAAGAGAGCCGGATGGGAGACGGGTAGCATACAACCGGGCCAACTACCACTGTGTGACGCCGGGACTTCATTGTACCGTGTTTGCTGGTGGTGCAAAAGGGGGATGTTTCGGGGATGTCTGGGGAAGCTCCGCCAGTCGCCGGTGGGCCCTGGCGGAGACCGCCTTCAGCGTCATGCAACCAGGGCTTGGCGCATGTTTTCGAGGGATTGCAGGACGGCGCCGGAGGGCGGCCAGGCAACCAGCACGGGCCAGGCAGCGCCGTCCACCGGGGACTCGAAGAGCTTGTGGACCAGGGTAACCAAGCGCGGCTCGCGCCAGCCGCGGCGGGCCTCGCTATCGAGCACGTCGAGGGCCTCGGCGCAAGAGAGGGCGGGCTTATAGGGGCGGATGGAGGTCAGGGCGTCGAACACGTCCGCGATTTGGAGGATGCGGGCCAGCAGCGGAGTTTCCTCGCCGCGCAGACCGTCGGGATATCCCGTGCCGTCCCAACGCTCGTGGTGGCTGCGGATGATGGGTAATACCGGAGCCAGCGTGCGGATGTGGCGGCAGATTTCTTCGCCCCGGGTGGTGTGGGTGCGCATGACCGCCCACTCCTGGTCGGAGAGCGGGCCGGGTTTGAAGAGGATGGAATCGGGGATGGCGATTTTGCCGATGTCGTGCAGGAAGCCGCCACGATGGAGGGCCAGCAGTTGCGGGCGACTCAGGCCCAGGGACGAACCGAGGAGCATGCTGGTGACCGACAATCGCTCGCAGTGGCCGCTGGTACACTTGTCGCGCAGTTCGATGGCCTGGGCGAGCGCAAACAGGATGGATTCGGCCTCCTCGAGCGAATCGGTGGCGGCCTTATGGCGCAGCATGGAGCGGATGCGCGCGCGCACGATGGCCGGATGCACGGGCCTCACCAGGAACTCGTCGGCTCCCGAGGCGATGCCGGCGATCTCGTTATCGGCGCCCTGAACGCTGGTGAGGATCAGAATGGGGATGAGGCGGGTGCGGTGCTGGCGCTTGATCTGGCGGCAGAAATCCAGGCCGCCGATCTCGGGCAGCATCAAATCCAGGATGATCAGGTCCACTTGCTCACGGCCCAGCAGCTCGAAAGCTTCGGAGGCCCCCGCGGCCTCCAGGATGCGGCAGCCCTCGGATTGCAGGGTGGCGCGCAGCAGACGGAGGTTGATATCCTCTCGTTCCAGAACCAGAATGGTGGCGGGCTGTTCGGCTTCCTCGAGGGCCCCCTGGACGAAGAGCTCCCACGACCGGTAGGGGCTGGGCTCCAGGAGTTTCTCATCCCGGCTGTCGAGTGCTTGGTCGGCTAACACGTCACGGTTCACGCGAGTTGACTCTGGTGGCGCGAGGCGCCGCCCTTTGTGTTATCGGCGGAAAACGGAGAAAACTTAACTCATAATTCCGGCGCGGTGTATACTGATTCGGAAGCCGGGAGGCCGAAATGGAAAATCCCCCTGAGAAGCTGGATGCATTTATCGAGGCCGCCAAGAGCAAGGGGGCGCCGGATGAGACGCTAGCCGGGCTGCTGCGCGACCGGGGCTGGGCGGCCAAGGAGGTATCCGCCGCGTTCGGCCGGTACTACGAGAAGCTGACTGGGGTGGCGGCGCCGGTCCGCAATGCCAGAAGCGGCGAAGCTGCACGGGATGCATTCCTCTACCTGCTGTCCTTTTCCATGCTGGGGACTTGGGCCACGGCGCTGGGAGTTCTGCTATTCGACTACTACGACCGCTGGTTTCCGGACCCCCTGGCGAGGGGAGGCTACGCCGGCTCGCGCTGGGACATCTCCTGGCAACTGGCCTGCATCATCGTGGCGTTTCCCGTTTACCTGCTGGTGACGCGAGCCATCCTGCGCGGCCTGGAACTGGCGGCGCAGAAGACGGATTCCGGAGTGCGCAAGTGGCTCACCTACATGGCGCTGCTGATTACTGCGGGCATTCTGGTCGGAGATCTGATCACATTCCTGAGCTACTTCTTCAACGGGGAACTGACCGTGCGCTTCGTTTTGAAGGTGCTGACGGTGCTCGCGATTGCCGGGAGTATCTTCTGGTACTACGTGGGCACGCTGAAGGAAAGGGGCGAGCATGTCCAGGCGTAGAGACATTCTGGCCGGCAGCGTCGCGCTGCTAGTGATCCTCGCCGTGGTGGTCTTGGGATTCCTGCGGCTAGGGTCGCCGCGGAGCCAGAGGGAGATCAGCGCCGACCAACGCCGGGCCCGGGACCTCATGGGCATTGCGAACGACATTCACCGTCTCGCCTCCGGGCTCCCGGCGAGTTTGGAAGAGCTCGGGCAGTGGTCGAGCCAAAGCCTGAAAGACCCCCTGACGGGAGTGCCCTACGAGTACCATCCGAGAGCTGGTACGGCCTATGAACTGTGTGCCACCTTCGCCAGGGAGAGCCTGCCCGACTCGGAGTGGGACTACCGTGATGGTAGCCCCCTTCTGGGGCCTTTTCGGAATCACCCAGCGGGACGATATTGTTACCAACTGGACTCCTCCCAGCCGCCGCCGCAGTAGAATCCGGCGCTCAGAGGGTTTCGTTGAGCCAGTTGTAGATGCAGTAATCGCGGTAGCCGGGCGCGGCGACCTCGCAGTGCTGATCGGCGCCTTGGTCGTGCGTGAACTTCACCAGCGTTTTGGGACAGCGCAGAGCATCGTATAGCTTCTGCGATTGGCCGGGGAAGAACTGCTCGCCCTCCGGATCGGTAATCAGCATGGGGCAGCGAATCTGGCCGGCCACCTCTTCGAGGCTGTATTTCTGCACGGCGCGGAAGGCCTCGTAGTAGGACGTGATTCCATACGGGCGCATGCGCATCTGCAGCACCGCCTTGGTGCGCGAATTGGCCGCCACTCCCATCCCGACGATGCGGTCGAAGTCGCTCTGTTTGCCCGCATCCAGCATCTCGCGAATGGGCTTGGGCAGGTTGCGCAGCCAGGGCTCGGCCACGTTCCACCCGCCTGGGTCGGCAACGCCGGCCGCGATGCGATGCTCGAAGGCCAGCGCGCGCGGGACCATGTAGCCGCCCTGGCTGACGCCCACCAGGGCGATGCGCTTGGGGTCGACCTCGCGGCGGCGCAGCATGACATCCACCACCGGCGTAATCACCTTCTCCCAATCCGGCCGGAAGTATAGCTTCTTCGCCCATAACGAATCGCACTGCCCTGGACCATTCAGGATCAGGCAATTGTAGCCGCGCGACAGCCCACCGGCGCAGCCGTGCACATACATGCTGATTTCCAGGCCGTCGGCGCCGGTATTGAGGATCACCAGCGGCCGGCGGCGCCGCGAGCGGTCCACGCGGAAGAACCAGGCGGTGAGACTGGCGCCTTCGTAGGGAATCTCGAGGCGTTCGGCAGCCGGCTCGAACAGCGCGGCCGCCGCGCTCCAGCAATCGTCATACTGCCGCCACGACGGCGACGGCCACTCCGTTTCCTTGCTCGAAACCAGGAACTTCAGCGCGCAGGAAAAATACTCGGCCGCCCATAAATAGGCCTCCCGCGCGCTCACGGCGTGCCGCTTTGCGGCGGCTGCCTCGGCCAGCTTCCGCGCCTGGACACCGGCTTCGTAGTAGGCCCGGCACGCCGAATCGAAATCCCCGGGCTTGATGTGGGCGGCGATCGCCAGCAGCTTGCCGGGGTCGCCCGCGCGATAGTAGCCGGCGCCCAGCGCGGTCTGCGCCGTGAATCCGAAATCCGGATCGGAAAACGGCTGGATAGGCGCGCTGGCCTGCGCTGCGTCGTGCGCCGTCTGTGCGGCCAGCGCGGCGGGCGCGGCGAATCCCGCCGCCAGGAACTGTCTGCGATCCATGGATCCCTCCCTGGTTCTTTAACGCACGGCTGGGCGGCATTGTTCCACGGCTTGGAGCTACTTACTCACATACGTCCGATGCACCGGCCCCGCCGCGGGCGCTTCCGCGTCTCTCGTCTCGTAGACCAGCCCCTGCGGCAGGT